>Ga0208754_100018_pt1 | contig 196089 bp, 177 predicted proteins | sample LakWasMet55_HOW8_2_FD_183889 | JGI IMG/M metagenome (GOLD analysis project Ga0208754, IMG submission 183889) | Freshwater sediment methanotrophic microbial communities from Lake Washington under simulated oxygen tension - Sediment Metagenome... | ecosystem: Environmental > Aquatic > Freshwater... | reverse complement strand
CTCGTTGATGCGAGCGGTCAACAGGGCCACTTGGACTTCCGGCGAACCGGTGTCGTTGGCGCTGCGAGCGTTCGACTTGACGATGTCTGCTTTGTTCAGATCGGCGACTGCCATGGTGCGTTCCTAGCTATCGGAATCCGCCGGGCAGCGCTCCCATGAAGGGACTAAAGCGTCGCACTCAGACGGTTTCCAGGTTTTCAACTTGCGGTCACAGGTGAAACCGACCCGTGCCGTGCCTTGTTCCACGTCACCAAGCAATGCCTGGCGGCGCAAAACCTGCGGATTGTAGACCAAAACCGGACGCAGGCGCAGCACACAGACCGATTCGGATGCACAAGCCGCCGCATATGGCAGCGCATGCGGACGGTTTCAAGAGTCTTGTGCAAGCAATGCAGACGCATGTCACATGAATTTGACGGCTGGCAAGGCGGCCGCTGCCGCAGCTCTTGAAAGCGCCCGGCCTGCACCTAAGTTCGGGCCATGGGTACTGACCGCTCCGCTGCCGGCAGGCCCGTTGTTCCACCGATTCCGCAAGGAGGCCCTATGTTTCTCGTTCCCGTGAACCGCAATGCATCCGAACTCTCGCGCAGCCTGGAGCGTCTGTTTGACGACGGCCTGAGCAACTTCTTCGGCGATGGCCGCGAGCTCGCCAGCCAGTTGCGCAGCCCGGCGCTGGATGTCAGCGAAACCGAGCAGGGCTACACGGTCAAGCTGGACATGCCCGGCGTGCCCAGGGAAGCCGTGAAGATCAGCATCGACGGCCGCCGCATCAGCGTGGACGCCGAGACCCGCAAGGACGAGGAGAAGAAGGACGGCGAGCGGCTGCTGTACCGCGAACGCTCCAGCTCGCGCTTCTCGCGCAGCTTCAGCCTGCCCGAGGAAGTGAGCCAGTCCGACTCCAGCGCCAAGATGGACCATGGTGTGCTGACGTTGAACCTCGCCAAGCGCCAGGCCAAGGGCGCCGCACAACTGACGGTGAGCTGAACGCGTCGTCAGGCCGCCGCAAGATCCCAGCGCGGCCTGACTTCGAAGCTGCCATCGCGCCTAAGCTGGCCCATGCCGCGCTGCAAACGCATGGCGGCGGCCATCGCGATCATGGCGCCGTTGTCGGTGCACAAGCTGAGTTCGGGATAGTGCACACGCACGCCACGCTTGGCGCAGGCGCTGTTGAGTTGCTCACGCAGGGCGCTGTTGGCACCCACGCCGCCGGCCACCACCAGGCGCTTGAGGCCCGAGGTCTTGAGCGCCAGCAGCGCCTTCTTCACCAGCACCTCGACGATGGCGGCCTGCGTGGCGGCCGCCAGATCAGCACGCTGCTGTCCGGTCGGCGATTCGCCCAGGCGCTTCACCTGGGTCAGCACCGCCGTCTTCAGGCCCGCAAAGCTGAAATCCGGCTTGCCGCTGTGCAGCAGCGGCCGTGGCAATTCGAAGGCCTTGGGGTCGCCCTGCAGGGCCAGCTTGGCCAGATGCGGACCGCCCGGGTAAGGCAGGCCCAGCAGCTTGGCGCTTTTGTCGAAGGCCTCGCCGGCCGCATCGTCGATGGTTTCGCCCAGGATCTCGTAGCTGCCCACATCGTCCACCCGCATCAGTTGCGTGTGCCCGCCCGAAACCAGCAGGGCCACGAAGGGAAACTCGGGCGCATCCGTCGAGAGAAAGGGCGAGAGCAAATGACCTTCCAGGTGATGCACGCCCAGGCTGGGCTTGCCCAGCGCGGCGGCCAGCGCCACCGCCACGCCCGCCCCCACCAAGAGGGCGCCGGCAAGACCTGGCCCCTGGGTATAGGCAATCACATCCACGTCCGCCAAGCCCAGCTGCGCCCCGGCCAGGACCTCGCGCGTGAGCGGGATGACGCGGCGGATATGGTCGCGCGAGGCCAGCTCGGGCACCACACCGCCATAGGCCTGGTGCATGCTGATCTGGCTGTGCAGGCCCTGCGCCAGCAAGCGCGGCGCGCCCTGCTCGGGCACCTCGACCAGGGCCACCCCGGTCTCGTCACAGGACGACTCGAAGCCCAGCACGCGCATTCAGTGCTTTTCCTTGGCGTGGTTGATCGAGTACTTGGGGATCTCGATGGTGACGTCCTGATTCGCCAGGATGGCCTGGCAGCTCAGGCGCGAATCCGGCTCCAGCCCCCAGGCCCGATCCAGCATGTCTTCCTCGCCCTCCTCCATCTCGGACAGCGAACGCTGGCCGGCGCGCACGATCACGTGGCAGGTGGTGCAGGCACAGACTTGGTCGCAGGCGTGCTCGATGGGGATGTCGTTGTCCAGCAGGGCCTCGCAGATCGAGGTGCCGGAGGGTGCCGTCACCTCGGCGCCCTGCGGGCAATACTCGGGATGGGGAAGAATCTTGATGATGGGCATGGTCAGAGCTGCTCGATGTTGCGGCCCGCCAGCGCCTGGCGTATGCCTTTGTTCATGCGTGCGGCCGCGAAGGCCTCGGTTCCCTTGGCCAGGGTTTCGACGGCCGCATTGATGCGATCGGCGTCTTCGCCGATCGCCGCCGCCTGCATCTGCTCCAGCAAGGCGTCGATCTCGGCATGTTCGCCCGCCGTCAGCAGGTCGGCGTCGGCCGCCAGCGCCGACAGGGTGGCCAGGCGCATGCGCTCGGCCTCCACCCGCGCCTCGCGCAGGGCGCGTGCCTGCATATCGGTCTCGGCACTGGCAAAGCCATCCTTGAGCATGCTGGCGACCTGCTCGTCCGAGAGCCCATAGCTGGGCTTGACGCTGATGGCGGCCTCCACGCCCGAGCCCAGCTCGCGCGCCGACACGCTCAGCAAGCCATCGGCGTCGACCTGGAAGCTCACGCGGATGCGCGCCGCACCGGCCACCATGGGCGGAATGCCGCGCAGCTCGAAGCGCGCCAGCGAGCGGCACTCGCTCACCAGTTCGCGCTCGCCCTGCAGCACATGGATGGCCATGGCGGTCTGACCGTCCTTGAAGGTGGTGAAGTCCTGCGCCTTGGCTACCGGAATGGTGGCATTGCGCTCGATCACGCGCTCCACCAGGCCGCCCATGGTCTCCAGCCCCAGCGACAGCGGGATCACGTCCAGCAGCAGGATCTCGCCATCGGCCGCGTTACCGGCCAGTTGGTTGGCCTGGATGGCGGCACCCAGGGCCACCACCTCGTCCGGGTTCAGATTGGTCAGTACCTCGCGGCCGAACAGCTGGCCGACGGCCGCGCGCACGCAGGGCATGCGGGTCGAGCCACCCACCATCACCGTGCCTTGCACCTCGTCGGCCTTGATCTTCGCGTCACGCAGCACGCGGCGCACCGCGACCAGGGTCTTGTCCACCAGCGGCTTGGCCAGCGCTTCGAACTGCTGGCGGCTGACGCTCACACCGACGCGCCCCGCGTCCAGCTCGCAGGCCAGCTCGGTGGACTCGGCCGCGGACAGCGCCTCCTTGGCGCGACGCGCGGCAACCAGCACGGCGCGTTTGTCGTGCGCGCTGGCAACTGACAGGCCCGCCTGGGCCAGCGCCCAGTCGGCCAGCAACTGGTCAAAGTCGTCACCGCCCAGGGCGGCATCGCCGCCGGTGGCCACCACCTCGAAGACGCCGCGCGTCAGGCGCAACAACGAGATGTCGAAGGTGCCACCGCCCAGGTCATAGACCGCGTAAAGCCCCTCGGACGCGTTGTCCAGCCCATAGGCGATGGCCGCCGCGGTGGGCTCGTTGATGAGGCGCAGCACCTTGAGGCCGGCGAGCTGGGCCGCATCCTTGGTGGCCTGGCGTTGGGCGTCGTCGAAGTAGGCCGGCACGGTGATCACGGCACCGAACACGTCGTCGGCAAAGCTGTCTTCGGCGCGGTAGCGCAGCGTCGCCAGGATCTCGGCTGAGATCTCCACCGGCGACTTGACGCCCGCACGCGTGTTCACGCTCAACATGCCCGGCGTGTCCTCGAAGCGGTAGGGCAGCTTGTCGCGGCCGCCGATGTCCGCCAGCGCGCGCCCCATGAAGCGTTTCACCGAGACGACGGTGTGCTCGGGGTCGTCGGCCTGCGCCGCCAGCGCTTCGGCACCGATCTGACGCCCGCCATCCTCGAGGTAGCGCACCGCCGACGGCAGGATCACACGACCCTGCGCGTCGGGTAGGCACTCGGCCACGCCATGGCGCACCGAGGCCACCAGCGAATGGGTGGTGCCCAGGTCGATGCCGACGGCGATGCGCCGTTCATGCGGATTGGGCGACTGACCCGGTTCGGAAATCTGCAGCAATGCCATGTTCTTATTGTCCCAGCCCGTCCAGGGCGTCCAGGCGCTTGTCGATATCGGCGCGGAAGCGTGTCACGAACATCAGCGCGCGCACGCGCTGGGCCGCAGCGGCCGCATCCTGTTTGTCGTCCAGCAGCGTGCCGGCCTCCGCCAGCAAGGCGCGTTCGCGCGCCGCCACCAGATCGTCCAGCGCCTGCACCGCCGCCACACCATCGGCCTCGTCGAGGGCCTCGCGCCATTCCATCTGCTCCATCAGGAAGCCGGCCGGCATGGCGGTGTTGTCATGCTCTTGCAGCGGCGCACCGCGCAGCTCGCACAGGTAGGCGGCGCGCTTCATCGGGTTGCGCAGGCGCTGGTGGGCCTCGTTGACACGCACCGCCCATTGCATCGCCAGGCGCTGTGCGGCCGCGCCGTCGGCGGCGAATTTGTCCGGGTGCACGCGGGCCGCCACCGCCTTCCAGCGCGCGTCGATGTCGCCCAACTCCTGCGCATAGCGCTGGGGCAGGCCAAAGAGGCTGAAATCGTCGTCGGCGAGATTCATGAAACGTGGTCAGCGAAGCAACAAAAACGCGGCCAGGGATGGCCGCGCCTCGTCATCGGAGCATGGGCTCAGACGCGGAAAGACTCACCGCAACCGCAGCGATCCTTCTCGCGCGGGTTGCGGAACTTGAAGCCCTCGTTCAAGCCCTCGCGCACGAAGTCCAGCTCGGTGCCATCCAGGTAGGGCAAGCTCTTCGGATCGATCAGGATCTTGACGCCATGGCCCTCGAACACGATGTCCTCCGGCGCCACGTCATCGGCATATTCCAGCTTGTAGGCCAGCCCTGAGCAACCGGTGGTCTTCACCCCCAGGCGCACACCCACACCCTTGCCGCGCTTGGTGATATAGCGCGTCACATGGCGCGCCGCGGCTTCCGTCAAGGTCACTGACATCCTGAACTTCCCGCGGCTTACTGAACGTGCTTGGCGCGGTAGTCATCCACCGCGGCCTTGATGGCGTCTTCGGCCAGGATGGAGCAGTGGATCTTCACCGGCGGCAGCGCCAGTTCCTCGGCAATCTGGGTGTTCTTGATGTCCAGTGCCTGGTCCAGGGTCTTGCCCTTGACCCACTCGGTCACCAGCGAGCTGGAGGCGATGGCCGAGCCGCAACCATAGGTCTTGAACTTGGCATCCTCGATCAGCCCGGTGGCAGGATTGACCTTGATCTGCAGCTTCATCACATCGCCGCAGGCTGGCGCACCCACCATGCCCGTGCCAACGCTGTCGTCACCCTTTTCGAAGGCGCCGACGTTGCGGGGGTTCTCGTAGTGATCAACGACTTTTTCGCTGTATGCCATCTTGTTCTCCTGCTAGTTCCGGCCGCTCAGTGCGCGGCCCACTGGATGGTGCTGAGATCAATACCATCCTTGTACATATCCCACAGCGGCGAGAGCTCGCGCAGTTTCGCCACCCTGTCCTTCAGCGTGCTGACGGCATAGTCGATCTCCTCCACCGTGGTGAAGCGGCCGATCGTCATGCGCAGGGACGAATGCGCCAGCTCATCGCTGCGGCCCAGGGCGCGCAGCACATAGCTGGGTTCCAGGCTGGCCGAGGTGCAGGCCGAACCGGACGACACCGCCAAGCCCTTCACGCCCATGATCAGGGACTCGCCCTCCACATAGTTGAAGGACATGTTCAGGTTGTGCGGCACGCGCTGCTTCAGATCGCCGTTGACGAACACCTGCTCGATGCCCGACAGGCCATCCAGCAGGCGCTGGTGCAGCATGCGGATGCGCTCGCCCTCTTCCTTCATTTCCAGCTTGGCGATGCGATAGGCCTCGCCCATGCCAATGATCTGGTGCGTGGCCAGCGTCCCCGAGCGCATGCCACGCTCATGGCCGCCGCCGTGCATCTGCGCTTCCAGGCGGATGCGCGGCTTGCGGCGCACGAACAGCGCGCCGATGCCCTTGGGGCCATAGGTCTTGTGCGAGGCCAGACTCATCAGGTCGACCGGCAGGCTCGCCAGGTCGATCTCCACCTTGCCGGTGGCCTGCGCGGCATCGACGTGGAAGATCACGCCGCGTTCGCGGCAGAGATTGCCGATCGCCACGATGTCCTGGATCACACCAATCTCGTTGTTGACGAACAAGACCGAGGCCAGGATGGTGTCCGGCCGCAGCGCGGCCTTGAACGCTTCCAGATCCAGCAGGCCGTTCTCCTGCACATCCAGGTAGCTGACGTCGAAACCCTGACGTTCCAGCTCGCGACAGGTGTCCAGCACCGCCTTGTGCTCGGTCTTGAGCGTGATGATGTGCTTGCCGCGGGTCTTGTAGAACTGCGCCGCACCCTTGATCGCCAGGTTGATGGACTCGGTGGCGCCCGAGGTCCAGACGATTTCGCGCGGATCCGCATTCACCAGCGACGCGACCTGCTCACGCGCCTTCTCCACCGCGGCCTCGGCCTCCCAACCCCAGGCATGGCTGCGGGACGCGGGATTGCCGAAATGCTCGCGCAGCCAGGGCACCATCACATCCACCACGCGCGGGTCCACCGGGGTGGTGGCGCCGTAGTCCAGGTAGATCGGGAAATGCGGGGTCATGTCCATGGGTCAGAAGCAGGTTTACTTGTTGAAGGCGTTGCCGAGCGCGAACACGGAGTTCGGTGCGGTGATGCGGATGGGCTTGACGACCGGCGTCGACGAGATCGCACGCTTGATCGGCGCCTCCTCGATCGTGACGCCCTTGGCGAGCTGGTCTTCCACCAGCTTGCGCAGCGAGACGGAGTCCAGGTACTCGATCATCTTGGCGTTCAGGCTGGTCCAGAGTTCGTGCGTGATGCAGCGGCCGGTGTCCTCGCCCATGCAGTTTTCCTTGCCACCACAGCCGGTGGCATCTATGGGCTCGTCCACCGCCACGATGATGTCGGCCACCGTGATGTTCTCGGACTTGCGCCCCAGCGAGTAGCCGCCGCCCGGGCCGCGCGTGCTCTCCACCAGCTCGTGGCGGCGCAGCTTGCCGAACAGCTGCTCCAGGTAAGACAGGGAGATCTGCTGGCGCTGACTGATGGCGGCCAGGGCCACCGGGCCGCTGTTTTCACGCAGCGCCAGATCGATCATGGCCGTGACGGCAAAACGCCCTTTGGTGGTCAAACGCATGAAATACTCCTTCGGCCACGAGGGGCCCTGAGCCAGCACGAACTAGACAGAGCAGCGGAAAACCCCGGCCGGCTCGCGCAAGCGCGCGACAACCTGGGTTTACCCTTGTCTATGCCCGAGCATTTTACTCAATTATCGCCAGCCTTGCTGGGCACACCCAAGGCGCGCAGCAAAGCCCTGCGAGTGCCAGGTCTTGTCTAGGGCCTGGTCGCGCCGATCGGCACGATGTTGTCGTGCACGGCCGCGCCAAAGGCCTGCTCGCGCAGCTCGGCCAGCTGGTCCCGGATGCGCGCCGCCTTTTCGAACTCCAGGTTGCGCGCATGCTCCAGCATCTGCTTCTCGAGCTGGGTGATGCGCTTGCTGAGGTCCTTCTCCGACAGCACTTCCACCTCGGCGGCGTGGATCAGCTTCTGGTCGTCGCGACCTGGCTTGTCGGAATAGACACCGTCGATCAGATCGCGGATGCGCTTGTTGACGCCGCGCGGCGTGATGCCATGCTCCAGATTGAAGGCCACCTGCTTGGCGCGGCGGCGCTCGGTCTCGCCGATCGCCTTCTTCATCGACTCGGTCATGCGGTCCGCATAGAGGATGGCCTTACCGTTGAGGTTGCGCGCGGCCCGGCCTATGGTCTGGATCAGGCTGCGCTCGGCGCGCAGAAAGCCTTCCTTGTCGGCATCCAGGATCGCCACCAGCGAGACCTCGGGGATGTCCAGGCCTTCGCGCAGCAGGTTGATGCCCACCAGCACATCGAACACCCCCAGGCGCAGGTCGCGCAGGATCTCCACCCGCTCCACCGTGTCCACGTCCGAGTGCAAATAGCGCACCTTGACGCCGTTGTCGCTCAGATAGTCGGTGAGCTGCTCGGCCATGCGCTTGGTCAGCGTGGTGATGAGCACTCGCTCGTTCACCTTCACGCGCTCGTGGATCTCCTGCAGCACGTCGTCCACCTGGTGGGTCGCGGGCCGCACCTCCACCGTCGGATCCACCAGGCCGGTGGGCCGTACCACCTGCTCCACCACCTGCCCCGAGTTCTGCTGCTCGTAGGCCGCCGGCGTGGCCGAGACAAACACCGCCTGGCGCATCTTGCGCTCGAACTCCTCGAACTTGAGCGGCCGGTTGTCCAGCGCCGAGGGCAGGCGGAAGCCATATTCCACCAGCGTGGTCTTGCGCGCCCGGTCGCCGTTGTACATGCCGCCGAACTGCCCGATCAGCACATGGCTCTCATCCAGGAACATCAGCGCATCGGGCGGCAGGTAGTCCACCAGGGTCGGCGGCGGCTCGCCGGGCGCAGCGCCCGAGAGATGGCGGGTGTAGTTCTCGATACCCTTGCAATGCCCCACCTCCTGCAGCATCTCCAGGTCGAAGCGGGTGCGCTGCTCGACGCGCTGCGCCTCCACCAGCTTGCCCTCGGCCACGAACTGGCCAACGCGCTCGCGCAGCTCGGCCTTGATGGTGTCCATCGCTGCCAGCACGCGATCGCGCGGTGTGACGTAATGGCTGCTGGGGTAGACGGTGAAGCGCGGGATCTTCTGGCGGATCTGGCCGGTGAGCGGGTCGAACAGCTGCAGGGCCTCGACCTCGTCGTCGAACAGCTCGATGCGCAGCGCCAGCTCCGAATGCTCGGCCGGGAACACGTCGATGGTGTCGCCCCGCACGCGGAAATGCCCGCGCACGAACTCCATCTCGTTGCGCTGGTACTGCATGCGTATCAGCTGGGCGATCACGTCGCGCTGGCCCATCTTGTCGCCCACGCGCAGCGTCATCACCATCTGGTGATAGTCGGCCGGGTTGCCGATACCGTAGATGGCCGACACCGACGCCACGATCACCACGTCGCGTCGCTCCATCAGGCTCTTGGTGCAGGACAGGCGCAACTGCTCGATCTGCTCGTTGATGGCGCTGTCCTTCTCGATGAAGAGATCGCGCTGCGGCACATAGGCCTCGGGCTGGTAGTAGTCGTAGTAGCTGACGAAGTACTCCACCGCGTTCTTGGGAAAGAAGTCGCGGAACTCGCTGTAGAGCTGCGCCGCCAGCGTCTTGTTGGGCGCAAAGACGATCGCCGGCCGCCCCAGGCGTGCGATCACATTGGCCATCGTGAAGGTCTTGCCCGAGCCGGTCACGCCCAGCAGGGTCTGGTAGCTGAGGCCATCGTTGATGCCCTCCACCAGCTGCGCGATCGCGGTCGGCTGGTCGCCCGCCGGCGGAAAGGGCTGGAAAAGCTGGAACGGCGAGCCTTCGAAAGAGACGAACTCGCCCTTCGGGGCATTGGTGTCTTCCTCGGCAATAGGCATCACGGCAGGTGCATCTGGCATGGGGGATTCCCTGAGATCGGCCCGCGTCCCCGCCTAAAATGGCGGCGCTGTCGCGGGCTGCGAACCCGACAGCGTAGCGCAGCCGGCACTGGCTTGCCGGCGCCACTCCCTCCCGCTCTTGCCACCGTCCTGTCAGGAAAGACGCCCATGTCCTTGTTTGCCGCCGTCGAAATGGCCCCCCGCGACCCCATCCTGGGTCTGAACGAGCAATTCAATGCCGACACCAATCCCGCCAAGGTGAACCTGGGCGTCGGCGTGTATTACGACGAGAACGGCAAGCTGCCCCTGCTGCGCTGCGTGGCCGAGGCCGAGGCGCAGATGCAGGCCGCCCCCAAGGCGCGCGGCTATCTGCCCATCGACGGCATCGCCGCCTATGACCAGGCTGTGCAGGGCCTGGTGTTCGGCACCGACAGCGCCGCGGTGCGCGAGGCCCGCGTGGCCACCGTGCAGGCCCTGGGCGGCACCGGCGGCCTGAAGATCGGCGCCGACTTCCTCAAGCGCCTGAGCCCCGATGCCCAGGTGCTGATCTCCGACCCGAGCTGGGAGAACCACCGCGCGCTGTTCACCAACGCCGGCTTCAAGGTCTCGACCTACCCCTATTACGACGCCGAGCAGCGCGGCATCAACGTGGCCGGCATGCTGGCCACGCTGCAGGCCGCCGCACCCGGCACCATCGTCGTGCTGCACGCCTGCTGCCACAACCCCACCGGCTACGACCTCAGCGCCGAGCAATGGGTTCAGGTGGTCGAGGTGGTGAAGGCGCGCGGCCTGGTGGCCTTCCTGGACATGGCCTACCAGGGCTTTGGCGAAGGCATCGCCGAGGACGGCGCGGTGGTGCAGCAGTTCCTGGCCGCCGGCCTGGACTTCTTCGTCTCCACCAGCTTCTCCAAGAGTTTCTCGCTCTACGGCGAGCGCGTCGGCGCGCTGAGCGTGGTGTGCGTCTCGCCCGAAGAGGCCAAGCGCGTGCTGAGCCAGCTCAAGATCGTCATCCGCACCAACTACTCCAACCCGCCCACCCATGGCGCCCAGGTGGTGGCCATGGTGCTGTCCACCCCCGCCCTGCGCGCCATGTGGGAAGAGGAACTGGCCGGCATGCGCCTGCGCATCCGCGAGATGCGCCAAGCCCTGGTGGCCGAGTTGAAGGCCGCCGGCGTGAGCCAGGATCTGAGCTTCGTGACGCGCCAGAAGGGCATGTTCAGCTACTCGGGCCTGAACGCCGCCCAGATGCAGCGCCTGCGCAGCGAGTTCGGCATCTATGGCGTGGACTCCGGCCGCATCTGCGTGGCGGCGCTGAACGGCAAGAATCTCAAGGCCGTGGCGGCCGCCATGGCCGCCGTCATCGCCGGCTGATTGGCCGGCTGATTTGTCCCTTGCGCGACAGCAGCGCCGGGTAATTACCGGCGCTGTGCGCACTATTTCGGGGATTCATAGGTAATTGACACAAGGCAGGAGTCAGTCTGGGCTCGTAGAATGCTGCAATGCACAAATGAGCAAGCCGCTGCCACTCGCAGCGAACTAGCAGCCCAGTTCCTGAACCAAGAGGTCCGCCATGCTGTACCAGCTCTATGAAACCCAACGCGCGCTGATGAGCCCCTTCGCGGAGTTCGCCAGTGCCTCGGCCAAGCTCTACAGCCACCCGCTTTCGCCCTTCACGCACACGCCGCTGGCGCAACGCGTGTCGGCCGGCCTGGACTTGATGCATCGCCTGGCCAAGGAGTACGAGAAGCCCGAGTTCGGCATCCGCGGCGTGGATGTGGACGGCGTCGAGGTCGCGGTACAGGAGCTGGTGCCCATCACCAAGCCCTTCTGCCGGCTGCTGCGCTTCAAGCGCTACACCGACAACCTGCAGGTGCTGGCCAAGATGAAGGAGCAGCCCACCGTGCTGGTGATCGCGCCGCTCTCCGGCCATCACAGCACCCTGCTGCGCGACACCGTCAAGCAGCTGCTGAAGGACCACAAGGTCTTCATCACCGACTGGACCGACGCCCGCATGGTGCCGCTGGAGGCCGGCCCCTTCCACCTGGACGACTACATCGCCTATGTGCAGGAGTTCATCCGCCACGTCGGCCCGGATGTGCATGTGATCTCGGTCTGCCAGCCCACGGTGCCGGTGCTGGCGGCGATTTCGCTGATGGCCTCGAATGGCGAGATCACGCCGCGCTCCATGACCATGATGGGCGGCCCCATCGACGCGCGCCGCAGCCCCACGGCGGTGAACAACCTGGCGATGAACCGCAGCCACAGCTGGTTCGAGAACAACGTCATCTACCGCGTGCCCACCAATTTCCCGGGCGCCGGCCGTGCCGTCTACCCGGGCTTTCTGCAGCACACCGGCTTCGTGGCGATGAACCCCGACCGCCACCTCAGCTCGCACTACGACTACTTCCTGGACCTGGTGCGCGGCGACGACGACAGCGCCGAATCGCACCGCCAGTTCTACGACGAGTACAACGCCGTGCTCGACATGCCGGCCGAGTACTACCTCGATACCATCAAGACGGTGTTCCAGGACTTCGCACTGGTGAACGGCAGCTGGGAGGTCGATGGCCAACTGGTGCGCCCGCAGGACATCCAGGGTACCGCCCTCTTGACCGTGGAAGGCGAGCTGGACGACATCTCCGGCGCCGGCCAGACCCGCGCCGCCCATGAGCTGTGCAGCGGCATCCCCACCGCGCATCAATACCATTACGACGCCATCGGCGCCGGCCATTACGGCATCTTCTCGGGCCGCCGCTGGCGCGAGAAGGTCTATCCGGTGGTGCGCGACTTCATCCTCAAGTACAACCACGCGGCCGAGCGCCCGGCCCATGCCGATGGCAGCAGCGTGCGCAAGCCGCGCAGCAAGAGTAAGACGACGACTTGATTGCAGCGCTGACGCCTCTTGAGGACCTGACCCAACGCATTGATCAGGCCCTGCCCCAGACCCAGTGCACGCGCTGCGGCTATCCGGACTGCCGCAGCTATGCGGCCGCGGTGGCCGGCGGCACGGCGGGCCTCAATCAATGCCCGCCCGGCGGCGCCGAGGGCGTCGCGCGCCTGGCCGAGATCACCGGCCGCCCGGCGCTGCCACTGAGCGCCTCGCATGGCGTCGAGGGGCCGCGCACGCTGGCGGTGATCGACGAAGACTGGTGCATCGGCTGCACCCTGTGCATCAAGGCCTGCCCGGTCGATTGCATCGTCGGCGCGCCGAAGCAGATGCATGTGATCGTGGACGCGCAATGCACCGGCTGCGAGCTCTGCATCCCGGCCTGTCCGGTGGACTGCATCGCGCTGGTGGAAGCCAGCGCCGGCCGCAGCGGCTGGGATGCCTGGAGCCAGCCGCAGGCGCAAGAGGCGCGTGAGCGCTACCAGTTTCACCAGCTGCGCGTGGTGCGCGACAAGCAGGAAAACGACGCACGCCTGCAGGCCAAGGCCGAGCACAAGCTCGCGCACCTGGCCGAGATCAGCAAGCTCAGCGATCCATCCGAACTCGACAAGAAGCGCAGCGTGATCGAGGCCGCACTGGCGCGCGCGCGCGCCAAACGTGCCGTTTAGAGCCGACTAACGCCGGCTAGCGCCAGTCGGCGCACAGGCCCAGCTGCACGCCCTGCCGTGCCAGCAGCTCGCCGGCCTCGGTGCTGAGCCAGAAGGCATGCTCGCGCACGCGCGCCGCACGGATCGGATCGGCACGGGTTTCGGTGCCGCCGGCGCGGCCCGGGTGGGTCATCAACAGGCCGCCATCGGGCAGGCCGGCCAGCCAAGCCGCCACCAGTTCACCGAACCGCGCCTCGGAGCCGAAGTCGTAGACACCGGCGAAGTCACGGTTCATCGCCAGGCCCTGCGCCTGCGCCAGGCCTTGCAAGCGGCCCGCGCCCAGGGCCGCGATCGCCGCCGCCTTGGGGCCGCGCCAGCGTCGCGCACGCGTGTTGCGCAACGCGCAGCCCCGGCCATAGCGGCGCGCCAGCGCCGCCACCACGGCCTCGCGCAGCACCGGCAACTGATGCACATGCTGGTGACCATCCAGATAGTCGGGCGCCCGGCCCAGCGCGGCCTCGAAGGCGTCCAGCTGGCTGGCCACCCAGGCGTCGGCAGCGCGGCGCGCAATCGCGCCCAGATAGGCTGCCGCGATCCAGCCCGACAGGCTGCGCCTGGCGTAGCCGGCGAACTCGTTCACGTCCAGGTGCAGGCCAACATCGGCGGCGCCGGCGCGTTCGCGCAAGGCCGGTGCCCATTGCGCCCAGGCGGGCGACAGCACCATGCAGCTGGTGGCACTGAGGCGGCCGGCGTCGATGCCGTCGAGAATGCCCTGGCTGACGGCGGCGTCGAAGCCGTAGTCGTCGGCACAAACCTGCACCCGCTTCATGCCGCCCGCCGCTTGAAGGCCCAATGCCGACTCAGCAGCCAGGTCATCGCCGCCACCGCCAGCAGCACCAGCAACAGCGCGAGGCGGTACTCCACGCCCAGGCCGAGCAGGACGGCGTACATCAGCTCATTGCTGGCAAAGCCAAGCAGCGCCACCAGCGCAAAGCGCGGCAGGGCCTGGCGGCTGCTCGCCTGCTGGGCCGCGAAGCTGAGCCGGTGATGGCCGACAAAGCTGACGCAAAAGGCCAGCATGAAACCCAGCACATTGGCCAGCAGGGGCGCCAGGTCCAGCAGCTTCACCGCCAGCACCACCACGCCAAAATGCACCGCGGCGGCACTCGCCCCCACGGCGCCGAACCACAGCAGTGACCTCACGGTTCGCCGTCCCGGCCGGCCAGCGGCGGGGTCAGGTCTTGCGTCACGTAGAGCGGGCGGCGCTTGACCTCGTCGAACACCCGGCCGAGGTACTCGGCGATGATGCCCAGGCACAGCAGCTGCACGCCGGCCAGGAAGGTGATGGACGCCGCCAGCGTGGCAAAGCCCGAGATGTCGTTGCCCAGGAAGAGCTTCTCGAACACGATCCAGAGGCCGAACACCACCGAGGCCACCGACACCATGATGCCCAGCGCCGACACCAGGCGCAGCGGCACCTTGCTGAAGGCGGTGATGCCGGTCACCGCCAGCGACAGCAGCCGCATGAAGCGGAAATGGCTCTCGCCATGGGCACGCTCCTCCGGCACGAAGGGGATCGCCTGGGCCTTGAAGCCCACCCAGGCGAACAGGCCCTTCATGTAGCGCGCGCGCTCCGGCAACTGGCGCAGGGCCAGCACCACGGCGCGATCCAGCAGGCGGAAATCGCCCGCGTCGGCGGGCAGTTCGAAGCGCGAGCCCTTTTGCATCAGCCAATAGAACACGCGCGTGTAGCTGCGCCGCGCCCAGGACTGCGAGGCGCGCCGCCCGGTCTGCACGCCGTAGACCACGTCGAAACCGGCGCGCCAGCTTTGCAGCATCTCCAGCACGCAGGCGATCGGATGCTGGCCGTCGGAGTCCATGCTGACGACCACCTGACCCTCGGCGGCATCGAGGCCGGCGGTGAGCGCCGCCTCCTTGCCGAAGTTGCGCGAGAGACGCAGCAAGCGCACCGGCAGGCCCGCATGGATCAGGCCCTGCACCACCAGCACGGTGTCGTCGCGGCTGCCATCGTCCACCACCAGCAGCTCCAGCCGATCCGCCTGCGCGCTCAGGCGCGCCTGCAGTTCCGGCAGCAGCCAGGCCAGGTTGGCGGCCTCGTTGTAGGCCGGCAGCACCACCGACAGCAGGGCGGGTCGCAGCCGCGGTGCAGCAGCGGGCTGAAGGGTCTGGGGCAAGGAACTCATCGGGCTGAATTGTGCGACAGAGCCGAGTCGGCCGACTGGGCCGACTCGGACACCAGGCAGGCATCCTTGTTGCAAGCCAGCGCATGGTCGGCGGCCACCGCCGCACGCGGCAGGACCGCGAAGGCGGGTGCACCGGGCTCGCCTGGCATGCCCTCGTAAAGGCGTCCGGCGGTGTAGAAGTAGGCCGAGTAGGGAGGCTTGGCCTGGTAGCGCAGTGCACAGCGCTGACCCGCGCAGGCCTTCTCGTAGGCGGCGATCAGCCCCTGGTCGGAATTGCGCTGCACCGCCTGCGGCAATTTGTAGAGATAGGCCCAGGCCGTCAGCGCCAGCACCAGCAGCACATAGACGCGCAGGCGGCGCCCGGCCAGGCTGGCCTCGGGCAGCAGGCCCAGCGCCAGGATCACCAGGCCCGGCATGGCCGTCAGCGCATAGGTGGCGATGATGTTGCGTGCGCCCGTGAAGACCAGCAGCGGTGCGAGCAGCAGGCAGGCGGCGTAGCTGATCAGCTCGGGCTCGAGCTGGCTGCGCAGCTGCCGACCGACCGCGCCCCGGCCCTCGCGCCAGCGCAGCCAGGGCAGGCGCGCCAGCGCCAGCAGCACCCATGGCAAGGCGGCGACGAGGGTGAAGAGCCAGATCATGCCCAGCGGCTGGGCATGGGCGAAGCCATAGCGGTCGCCCTTCCAGCCCGGCTGCAGGAAGCGCATCACATGCTCGCCCAGCACGAAGTACTGCAGGAAGCCGGGCGTCTTGAGCTCGGCGATGACGAACCAGGGCAAGGCCACCGCCATCCAGATCAGCCACACCCAGGGGTCGCGCATCACGGCCCAGACCAGACGCCAGTGCTGGCGCCAGCCCGCATGCATGAGGATCGGCAGCAGCGCCAGCACGGCCGCGGCCGGCCCCTTGGTCAGCAACGCCAGGCCCAGTCCCAGCGCCAGCACGCGCGCGGCACGGCGGCGCCCCGCGCCCTCGTCCTTGAGCACCCGCCACCAGGCGGCCTGCACCAGCAGCACGGTGGCGCCCAGGGTGGCGTCCGTCATCACCGCACCGGCGCACAGGAAGAACAGCGGGCTCAGCATCAGCCCCGCCAGCATGGCCGCGCGCTGCAGCGCCGACACGCTGCCCTTGAGCATCCAGTGCATGCTCCACAGGGCCAGCAGTGCCCACAACAGCGCGGCCAGGCGTCCGGGCCAGGCGTGGACGCCGAACAGCTCCATCAGCAGGGCCTGGCTCCAGGTCGACAGCGGCGGCTTGGCCCAGAACACCTCGCTGGGCGTGATGTGCGGGCTGACCCAGTCCTGCAGCACCACCATCAGGCGCGCGATCTCGGCGTAGCGCGCCTCGGTATGGTCGGTCAGTACGGCCAGCGGCAGGCTGGACAGGCGCAGCAGCAGGGCGGCGGCAAGCACCAGCCACCAGACCCGGGTGGCAGCAGCGTGAGGAAGCGGTTTGGTCATCGAAGCGGGGCGAAGCAATGAAGCGCCGAAGCAGGTGCCGCATTCTCCTTGAGGCGCGCGGCGCAGCAGCGACAATTCACGCATGAACTCGCAAATGATTCAGCACTTCTTCGAAACGCTGCAGCGCGCCAACCCCGCGCCACAGACCGAGCTGGAGTACGCCAGCGTGTTCGAGCTGCTGGCGGCAGTGCTGCTGTCGGCCCAGGCCACCGATGTGGGCGTGAACAAGGCCACGCGCCGGCTGTTCGTGGTGGCCAACACGCCGGCCAAGATGCTGGCGCTGGGCGAGCAGGGTCTGAGCGAGTACATCCGCACCATCGGCCTGTACCGCACCAAGGCCAAGAATCTGATCGCCACCTGCCAGATCCTGCTGAGCCAGCATGGCGGCCAGGTGCCGCGCACGCGCGAGGCGCTGGAGGCCCTGCCCGGCGTGGGCCGCAAGACCGCCAACGTGGTGCTCAACGTCGCCTTTGGCGAGGCCACCATGGCGGTGGACACGCATATCTTCCGCGTTGCCAACCGCACCGGCCTGGCGCCGGGCAAGACGCCGATGGCGGTGGAACTGGGCCTGCTCGAACGCATTCCACCGGCCTTCATGGTGGACGCGCACCACTGGCTGATCCTGCATGGACGCTATGTCTGCCAGGCGCGCAAGCCGCTGTGCGGGCAATGCCAGGTGGCGTGCGATTGCGACCACGGGCGCCAGCTCGCGGCCGCCGCCAAGCCCCACCCTACAATGGCGGCCGCCCAGTAGGCGTCTGAATCACCACAGGAAGCCATGCCTAGCATCACCGACCTCGTTGACCGGGTGGAGCGACTGCTGTTGCGCCATGAAGAACTGACGCGCACCAATGCCTTGCTCGAAGAGCAGGTGCAAGCGCTCAGCCAGGAGCGCGACAGCCTGCGTTCGCGCCTGCATGCCGCGCGCGCGCGCATCGATGCGCTGCTGGACCGACTGCCGCTGGAATCCTCCGAAACCGGAAAGAACACCCCATGAAGCAAATGGAAGTCACCATCATGGGCCAGAGCTATTTGCTGGGCTGCCCGGATGGCGGTGAGGCCGCGCTGACCAAGGCCGTGGCCCAGGTCGACAAGGAGATGTGCGCCATCCGCGACGCCGGTCGCGTCAAGGCGCGCGAGCGCATCGCAGTGCTGGCGGCGCTCAATCTCGCCTATCAGCTCGCCGAAGCCCCTAGCAAACCCGCCGCCAAGACCGCTGCAGCGGTGGATGCCCCGGAGCTGGAGGCCTTGATGCGCCGCCTCGATGAAGCGCTGGCGCAGGACGGCCAATTACTCTGAGCCTACGGCGCGCGCGGGCATCGGGCCGGCCTTAGAATCCAGCTGTCCGCTGCGTTCGCGTGAGTTCTATATTTCCTTGAACCGATGCTCTCTGAGCAAGGGCTTGGAACATTGCTCGGCTGGTGTGATCGTCTCGCGTCAGATGAACCCGAAGTCCTGCTGACCTCGCCCACCTGAATCCCTGGGTTCAGGAATGCGGCTCACGGCTCGCGGTGGACACCTTCTTACCCACCCTCCCCGATCGTGCCTTGAACTACTGGCTGATGAAGTCCGAGCCCGACGAGTGCTCGATCGATGACCTCGCATGCGCGCCCGGTCAATGCCTGCCCTGGATCGGTGTGCGCAACTACCAGGCCCGCAACTTCATGCGCGACGCCATGCGCATCGGCGACGGCGTGCTGTTCTACCACTCCTCCTGCCCGCAACCCGGCATCGCGGGGCTGGCCGAAGTGGCCAGCCCCGCCTACCCGGATGCCAGCCAGTTCGATCCCGCCAGCCCTTACTACGACCCCAAGTCCAAGCCCGAGCAAGCGCGCTGGCTGCATGTGGACGTGCGGTATCGGCGCAAGACGCGCCTGCTGAGCCTCACCGAGATGCGCGAGCGGCCCGAGCTGGCCGGCATGCGCGTGCTGCAGGCCGGCAACCGACTCTCCATCACGCCCGTGCTGGCCGAGGAATGGCAACGCGTGCTGCAGCTGCTGGAAGGCCCGACCTGAGCATGATGAATCCCCTGCTGTTCGCCGAGTTGCTGAGTCTGGGACTTTGCTCCGGCTTCCTGGCCGGCCTGTTGGGCATCGGCGGCGGCATGCTGATGGTGCCCTTCCTGACCATCATCCTGTCGGCGCGCGGCGTCGACGCCGGCATGGCGGTGAAGATGGCCATCGCCACCTCCATGGCCACCATCATGTTCACCTCGCTGTCCAGCGTGCGCGCGCACCACAAGCGCGGCGCGGTGCGCTGGGACCTGGTGCGCGGTCTCGCGCCCGGCATCGTATTGGGCGGGCTGCTGGCCGGCGCGGGCATCTTTGCCCTCATCAAGGGGCAGGCCCTGGCGCTGGTGTTTGCGGCCTTCGTGGGCTTTTCGGCCACGCAGATGCTGCGCAACAAGAAGCCGGCGCCCAGCCGGCAGATGCCCGGCACGGCCGGGCAGTTGGGTGCCGGTGCCGGCATCGGCCTGCTGTCGGGCCTGGTCGGCGCTGGTGGCGGCTTTGTCTCGGTGCCCTTCATGACCTGGTGCAACGTCGCCATGCACAGCGCGGTGGCCACCAGTGCGGCGCTGGGCTTTCCGATCGCGCTGGCCAACACCCTGGGCTATGTGCTGGGTGGCTGGCAGCTGCCAGCCGCCCTGCCAGGCGCACTCGGCTATCTGTACCTGCCGGCTCTGGCCGTGATTGCGAGTGCCAGCGTGCTGATGGCGCCGCTGGGCGCGCGCGCCGCCCACGCGATGAATGTGCAGCAGCTCAAGCGCGCCTTCGCCCTGCTGCTCTATCTGCTGGCGGCCTATATGCTCTACAAGGGCCTGCTGCGCTGAGCCGGTCTGCGCTGGCCGATCAGGTTCCGAACGGAATCGACGCCAGCACCACCTGATTGCCGCCGCGCCGTTGCGCCTCGTGCACCGCAGCCTCGCTGGCATGCAGCAACTCGTCCTGCTTGGAGGCGGTGTGCGGGAAGCTGGCCACGCCCATCGACAGCGACAGCCCCAGGTCATGGCCGTTCAGCACCACGATCTGCGCCGTGCATTGCTTGCGCAGCTGCTCCATGCGCGCATGCGCCGTCGCCAAGCCCACACCAGAGAGCAGCACGGCAAAATGATGCTCCCCGACGCGGCAGGCCGCATCCATGGCGCGGGTGTTGGCACGCAGCATGCGCCCCAGGCCTTCCAGCAGCCGCTGTTGCGCCTCGGCGCCCAGCGACTGCGCCGCCGCCGACAGCGGGTCCAGGGCGATCAGCACCAGCGCGAACTCGCGATGCTCGCGCGTGGAAAGGTCGATTTCGCGCAGCAATTGATCGTCGAACTGCGCACGCAGGTAGAGCCCTGAGACATCGTCGCGGCCCGACCCCGCCTGCAATTCGCGCCGCAGCTGCTCGATGGCCTTCTGCTGCTGTTCGATCTGCGCCAGCGCGCGCTGCAGATGCGACTCGCGGTGACGCTCCTCGGTGCGCTCCGCCCACAAGGCCATCACGAACTCGCTGCCGAGCGCGGCGCGCGTCACGGAGAACTCGCGGCGCCGGCCGGCCAACTCCAGCCGGTGCTCGCTGACGACGACGCTGCGCTGCGCCATCGCCGCCTGCTCGACCCGCCGCATCGCCTGCACCTCATCGCTGCGCATCAGGTCGGTATCCAGACTGCCGACGATGCTGGATTCGGTGCGCTCGAACAAATCGTCCAGTCCGGGGCTGGCATAGACATAGCGCCCGGTGGCCAGCGACTTGACGGCCACAAAGCTGCCGTGCGGCTCAGCCAGGCCCAGCAAGGCGGCGGCCACGTCGACATCGGCCAGGCCCACGCTGCTCAGCCATTGACCGAATCGTTCCCTCTCGGGCTTTGCTCCTGCTGGGGCTGCCGACTGGTTGTCCATTTTTTTCTAATGTCGAAGCAAGGTGGCGAGCAATGCGCGTCTGCCTTGCATGTTGGTATGCGTCGAATGTAGATGGGCTGCCACCAGCCTAGCAATAGCCTGAATCGGGGCCACCCCACATAACCCCTAGCTTGTGGAAGATTCGGCACAAGCCCGTGCGGCCGGGCAATATAACCCGAGCCGTATACTCGGCCGCCCTCCTCCGGGCATTCCCGGCCAGCTCCGTGCGCCCTGCGCAGCACCCCATTCCCATGCAAGAATTTGACCTCGTCGTGGTCGGCGCCGGCGCTGCCGGTCTGTTCTGCGCCGGCATCGCCGGCCAGCGCGGCCTGCGCGTGCTCCTGATCGATCATGCGCCCCGCCTCGCCGAGAAGATCCGCATCTCCGGCGGCGGCCGCTGCAACTTCACCAACCGCGACGTCGGCCCGGCCAATTTCCTGTCGGAGAACCCGGCCTTCTGCCGCTCGGCGCTGGCGCGCTACAGCTCACAGGACTTCATCGCCCTGGTGCAGAAGCATGGCATTGCCTTTCATGAGAAGCACAAGGGCCAGCTGTTCTGCGACGACAGCAGCGAACGCATCATCCAGATGCTGTTGCGCGAATGCGAGCTGGGGCAGGTGGAGCGGCGCCAGCCCTGCACCGTGCACGAGCTGCGCACCGCGACGGGCGGCTTCGAACTCGAAACCTCGTCCGGCCCCTTGCGCAGCCGGCGCGTGGTGGTGGCGACCGGCGGGCTGTCGATCCCCAAGATTGGCGCCAGCGACTGGGGTCTGCGCCTGGCCAAGCGCTTCGATCACGCCATCGTCGAGCCACGCCCGGCGCTGGTGCCGCTGACCTTTGACGCCCAGGTCTGGGCGCCCTTCGCCGAACTCTCGGGCCTGTCCCTGCCGGTGGCCGTCAGCGTGGGCCAGGGCAAGGCCAGGGCGCGTTTCCTGGAAGATTTGCTGTTCACGCATCGCGGCCTGAGCGGCCCGGCCATGCTGCAGATCTCCAGCTACTGGCGCGAAGGGCAGGAGCTCGAACTCGATCTGCGCCCGGATGCCGATCTGGCCGCGCTGCTGAAGGCCGCCAAGCAGAGCTCCAAGCGCTTGCTCGGCAACGAGCTGGCGGAGCATCTGCCCAGCCGCCTGGCCCAGACCTGGCTGGCGCGGCTCGCCATCGCCCCCAATCGGCCCATGCCTGAATGCAAGGACAAGGACCTGCAGACCCTGGCCCAGCATCTCAAGGCCTGGCGCCTGCTGCCCGACGGCAGCGAGGGATGGCGCAAGGCCGAGGTGATGCGCGGCGGCGTCGACACTCGCGAACTCAACTCGCAGAACATGGAAAGCAAGCGCGTGCCGGGCCTGCACTTCATCGGCGAGGTGGTCGATGTGACCGGCTGGCTGGGTGGCTACAACTTCCAATGGGCCTGGGCCAGCGCGGCCGCCTGCGCCAGGGCCATGGAGCCCTCCGGCGCGGGCTGAATGGGGCCTTGCAGCATTTGCCGTGCCGCAATTTGTCAAACCCCTTTGATTCCGGCTATACTCACTCTCTTTGCTGGCAAACCCTGCGCGTCGATTCGGAAGCGGAATCCGGATACCCCGCTTCAGAGGCGGTCTGCTCAAGCCCTCAAAAGCTGCAGCCGTTTCGGGCGAACACCGAGCGCAACTTGAAGGAACCACTGTTTCATGACCACGATTCGCGTCAAAGAAAACGAGCCGTTTGATGTGGCACTGCGCCGTTTCAAGCGCACCATTGAAAAGCTGGGCTTGCTCACCGAGCTGCGTGCTCGCGAGTTCTACGAAAAGCCCACGGCTGAGCGCAAGCGCAAGAAGGCTGCGGCCGTCAAGCGCCACTACAAGCGCGTGCGCAGCATGCAGCTGCCGAAGAAGCTGTACTGATCGGTCTCGATTAGTCGCTTCGGGAAAGGCCTCGGCCTCTCCGATCAAGCCCGCGCAGGACGCTGCCGCGGGCTTTTTCCATTCTGGATCGCCAACAAGGAATTCTGATGAGCCTGAAAGATCGCATTACCGAAGACATGAAAGCCGCCATGCGTGCCAAGGAGACGGACAAGCTCTCCACCATCCGCATGCTGCTGGCCGCCGTCAAGCAAAAGGAAGTGGACGAGCGCGTGGTGGTGGATGACGCCGCCCTGATCGCCATCGTCGACAAGCTGATCAAGCAGCGCAAGGATTCGATCAGCCAGTTCAGCGCCGCCGGCCGCCAGGATCTGGCCGACAAGGAAAGCGCCGAACTGCCGGTGCTGGAAGCCTATCTGCCGCAGCGCCTGAGCGCGGAGGAGATCCAGGCCGCCGTGCTCGCCATCATCGCCGAGCTGGGCGCCAAAGGCCCCGGCGACATGGGCAAGGTGATGGGCGCGGTGAAGGCACAATTGGCCGGCAAGGCCGACATGTCCCTGGTCTCGGCCGCCGTCAAACAAGCCCTCAGCAATTGAATCGCACCATGAGTCTGCCCGCCCAAGCCCTGACCCCCGAGCTCAGCGTCGCCCCGCAGCTGAATCCCTCCGCCATGGCGGCAGCGGCGGCGGCGGGCTTTCGCAGCGTGATCAACAACCGGCCCGACTTCGAGGGTGGCCCCGAGCAGCCCACCGCGGCGCAGATGGAAGCAGCGGCGCTGGCCGCCGGCCTGGCCTACGCCTACCTGCCGGTCAACGGCGCCTACCAGTCGCCGGAAGAGATCGCGCAGTTCAAGCAGCTGCTGGAGCGCCTGCCCAAGCCCGTGCTCGCCTTCTGCCGCTCGGGCGCGCGCTCGACCAAACTCTTCATGGCCGCCACCGGCGGCTGAGCAAGCCTCAGTGCTTTCCCTGAACGGGCCCGGAATTCAGGGTCCGTTCAGCCCCCAATCGATACAGTCAGGCAAGCCCGCCGCATGGCGGTTGAAGCCGTTGCGTCCCCAGGCGCCAGCCTGGCCATTGCAACGCCAGTTCTCCTTGCCCGCACATGTATGAATGCCCTGCTCGCCTTTGCCAGAGGCATAGACAAGTTGAACGACCGATTCGGTGTCCTTGCCGAATGGGCCGTGCTGCTGTCTTGCATCATCAGCGCCGCCAACGCCATCGTGCGTTACACCCTCGACTACAGCTCCAACTCCTTCATGGAGGTGCAGTGGTATCTGTTCTCCGCCTGCGTGATGCTGGGCGCCGCCCAGGTATTGCGCGTCAACGAGCATGTGCGCGTTGACCTCATCTACAGCCGCTTTGGTGGCCGCGGCAAGGTGATGATCGACCTGTTTGGCCTGATCGTGTTCCTGCTGCCGGTGATCGGTTACCTGGCATGGCTCTCGTGGGGGCTGTTCATGGTCAAGCTGGCCAGCGGCATGCGCCCCGAAGACTCGATCGCCAGCCTGGGCTTCTTCAGCTATGTCTGGAAGCTGCTGAGCAGTGGCGAGATGAGCAACAACGCGGGCGGCCTGATCCGCTGGCCCGCCATGCTGATGTTGCCGCTGGGCTTTGCCCTGGTCTGGCTGCAGGGGCTGGGCGAGATCTTCAAGCGCATCGGCTGGCTGGCCCATCGCTTCGAGATGGATATGCATTACGAGAGGCCGCTGCAATGATTTCGATGGAGAGCTTTCCCCCCCTGATGTTCGCGGGGCTGATATTCGTGATGCTGATCGGCTTCCCGGTCGCCTTCTCGCTGGCCGCGTTAGGCCTGGCCTGTGGCGTGTTTGCGGTGAGCCAGGGCTGGTTTCCGCCCGAGTTCATGGGCGCCCTGCCGCAGAACGTGTTCGGCATCCTCAGCAACGATCTGCTGCTGGCCATCCCCTTCTTCACCTTGATGGGGGCCCTGCTGGAAAAGTGCGGGCTGGCAGAGGACATGCTGGACTCGATGGGCCAGCTGTTCGGCCCGATCCGCGGCGGTCTGGGCTATTCGGTCATCATCGTCGGCTTCATCCTCGGCGCTATCACAGGCACGGTGGCGGGCCAGGTGATCGCGATGGCGATGATCTCGCTGCCGGTGATGATGCGCTACGGCTACAACATGCGCTACGCGACCGGCGTGCTGGCCGCCTCGGGCACCATCACGCAACTGGTACCACCCTCGCTGGTGCTGGTGGTGCTGGCCGACCAGTTGGGCAAGTCGGTGGGCGATATGTACAAGGGCGCCTGGGGCCCCTCCATCCTGCAGGTGCTGATCTTTGCCCTCTACACCTTCGTCCTCAGCCGCCTGAAGCCCGAGCATGTGCCGGGTGTGCCCAAGGAAGCGCGCACCCTGCAGGGTTGGGCGCTCTGGAAGAAATGCCTGCGCGGCATCGTCCCCTCGGCGGTGCTGATCTTCGCCGTGCTGGGCTCCATGGGCGGCCTGCCGGGTATCAATACGGCGGTGGCCACGCCCACCGAGGCCGGCGCGATGGGCGCGATGGGCGCCTTCGTGCTCGCCGCGCTGCATGGCCGCCTGAACTGGCCGCTCATCAAGGGCACCATGATGGGCACCATGCGCATCACCGCCATGGTGGTCTTCATCCTGATCGGCTCACGCACCTTCTCGCTCGTCTTCCAGGGCGTCGAAGGCGGGCGCTGGATCGAGCACATGCTCAGCAATCTGCCGGGCGGACAGGTCGGCTTCCTGCTGGTGGTGAACCTGTTCATCTTCTTCCTGGCCTTCTTCCTCGACTTCTTCGAGATTGCCTTCATCATCCTGCCGCTGCTCGGGCCCGTGGCCGAGAAGATGGGCATCGACCTGGTGTGGTTCGGCGTGATGCTGTGCGTGAACATGCAGACCAGCTTCATGCATCCGCCGTTCGGTTTTGCACTCTTCTATCTGCGCGGCATCTCCGACACCTTGTTCAAGAATGGCGCGCTGCCCAAGAAGGTCGAGTCCAGCGACATCTATATGGGCGCAATTCCCTGGGTGTTGATGCAATTGGTGCTGGTGGCCGTGGTGATTTTCGTGCCGGAGACCGTCACCGCCTTCCTGGACAAGGAAAAGGCCGTCGACCTGAACAAGGCCGCCGAGATGCTGCAGGACATGGGCGGCCAGCACGATGGCCAGGCCGCCAAGCCGGGCATGAGCTCGGATGACGCGGCCAAGCTGTTCGCGCCCGACGCACCGGCGTCGGCGGCTGCCAGCGCGCCCGCCGAGGAGGACCCGATGGAGGCCGTGAAGCGCTCGATGCAGCAGGACGCCAGCAAGAAGTAGCTCGCCACGCGCATGTAAAAAGGCCCCGCGGCGTCATGCCGCGGGGCCTTGTGCTTTCAGCGGGCCAGCTTAGAGCTTTTGCCCCTGCATGAAGTCGTCGAAACCTGCCTCGGCAAAACGGAACCAGAGGTTCTGGTCGCGACGGAACGCCGCAAAGTCTTCGTAGACCTTCTTCCAGTTCGGGTTCTTGGTGCCGAGTTCGCTGTAGAGCGCCATCGCCTCCTTGAAGGCCGCGTCCATCACGTCCTTGGGGAAACGGAACAGCTTGGTGCCCGAGCCCACCAGCTGCTTCAGCGCCGCCGGATTCTTGGCGTCGTACTTGGCCTGCATGTCCGTGTGCGCCACCGCGGTGGCAGCTTCCAGAATGGCCTTGTACTCCGGCGACAGCGCGTCATAGGCCTTGCTGTTGACGTAGAAGTCCAGCTGCGGACCGCCCTCCCACCAGGCCGGATAGGCATAAAAAGGCGCCACCTTGTTGAAGCCCAGCTTCTGGTCGTCGTAGGGGCCCACCCATTCGGCCGCATCGACCGTGCCCTTTTCCAGCGCCGAATAGATTTCGCCACCGGGCAGGTTCAGCGGCACACCGCCGATGCGCTCCAGCACCTTGCCGCCGAAGCCGCCGATACGCATCTTCATGCCCTTGATATCGGCCATGCCCTTGATTTCCTTGCGATACCAGCCGCCCATCTGCGCACCGGTATTGCCGCCCTGGAAATTCACGATGTTGTAGTTGCGATAGAACTCGCGCATCAACTTCATGCCATTGCCCTCGACCATCCATGCGGTCATCTGGCGACTGTTCAGGCCGAAGGGAATCGCGCAACCGAGGGCAAAGGTCTCATCCTTGCCGAAGAAGTAGTAGGGCGCCGTGTGCGCCATTTCAACGGTGCCGTTCTGCACGCCGTCCACCACCCCCAGTGGCGGCATCAATTCGCCGCCGGCATGGATGGCGATCTGGAACTTGCCGCCGGTCATGTCCGAGACCTTCTTGGCGAACACGTCGGCCGCGCCGAAAATGGTATCCAGCGGCTTCGGGAAGCTCGAGGCCAGACGCCAGCGGATATTCGCTTGCGCGTGCACGACAGCAGGCGCCGCGCCCGCGGCCAAAATCCCGGCCAAACCGGCCTGCCGGACAAAGGAACGACGTTCCATAAGCTTGCTCCTAGTAATTGAAATGCGCAGAGATGCGCGCAAATTCTAGGAGTGCGGGAATGCCCGCATCACGGGGACAAACCCCTGCGAAATCCGCGCAGAAACAGGCCACCGCCAACGGGCTTTGTCAGCTGCCTGCAAGCTTCATGCGGTCAATCAGCACCGAGCCCACGGTCTTGCTGCCCAGCGTGTACTGGTCATTGCCGATGCCGACGATGCTCTTGAGCATGTCCTTCATGTTGCCGGCGATGGTGACCTCATGCACCGGGAAGGCGATCTCGCCGTTCTCCACCCAGTAGCCGCTGGCGCCGCGCGAGTAGTCGCCGGTCACATAGTTGACGCCCTGCCCCATCAGCTCGGTGACAAACAGGCCGCGCCCCATGCGACGCAGCATGGTGCCGAGGCTGTCGCCGGGCGCGGTCAGGCGGCTCGTCATCACCAGATTGTGCGAGCCACCGGCATGGCCCGTGGTGCGCATGCCCAGCTTGCGTGCCGAGTAGGTGGAGAGGAAATAGCCCTGCAGCACACCGGCCTCGACGACGCTGCGCGCATGCGTGGCCACGCCCTCGTCGTCGAAGGGCGCGCTGCCCTTGCCCTTGAGCACATGCGGGTCCTCGCGCACGTCGATATGCGAGGCCAGCACGCTCTGGCCCAGGCTGTCGAGCAGGAAACTCGCCTTGCGGTAGAGCGCACCACCGCTGGTGGCCTGCACCAGGGCACCCAGCAGCCCGGCCGCCACCGTGCTTTCGAACAGCACCGGCACCTCGGCCGTCTTGACCTTGCGCGACTTCAGGCGCGAGAGCGCGCGCTCGGCGGCATAACGGCCCACCGCCTCGGGCGAGGCCAGTTCGGTGGCATCGCGCATCGAGCTGTACCAGGAATCGCGCTGCATGCCGGCGCCACGGCCGGCAATCGGCGCCACCGAGAGCGAATGCCGAGAGCTGGCATAGCCGCCGCGGAAGCCGCGCGTGTTGCCGGAGAAGAAATGCGATTGCTGGGCCGACACTGCCGCGCCCTCGGAGTTGGTGATGCGCGCATCCACCGCGAAGGTGGCGGCCTCGCAGCGCAGTGCCAGCTCGGCGGCCTGCTGCGCATCGATGTCCCAGGCGTGGAACAGGTCCAGCTCCGGGCGGGCCGCGACGTCGAGCGAGAGATCCTGCTCGTCGGGCAGGCCGGCCACCGGATCCTCGGCGGTGAAGCGTGCGATATCGAAGGCGGCGCGCACCGTGTCGTGCAAGGCCTTGGCCGAGAAGTCCGAGGTGCTGGCGTTGCCGCGGCGCTGGCCCACGTAGACCGAAATGCCCAGCGACTTGTCGCGGTTGCGCTCCACGTTCTCCAGCTCGCCCCGGCGCACCGACACCGAGAGCCCGCAGCCCTCGGACACCTCGGCCCCCGCATCGCTGGCACCCAGGCGTCTGGCCTCGGCGAGCACCTCGTCGATCAACTGGCGAAAACGCTCCTGGCTGTAGGCGAAACCGTGGTCAGTGTTGCTGCTTGCTGTCATGGATGCTGATGCTGTTCTGTGGGGCGAGAAACGCCGGACGACTATCATACGGGGCCGTGCCCCCGCCCCGAAGTACACCACCGCGGCCACCCAGCAGCAGCCAGATGCCACAACATTACGAAGAACAAGCCGCGGACGATGAGTTCGATCGTCCCAGCAAGAGCCAGAAGAAGCGCGAGATGCATGATCTGCAGTCGCTGGGCGAAGACCTGCTGGCCCTGCCCAGCAGCCGCCTCAACGCGCTGGACCTGCCCGAGATTCTTTCCGACGCCATCAAGGCCGCCAAGAAGATCACCAACTTCGAGGGCAAGCGCCGCCAGGTGCAGTACATCGGCAAGCTGATGCGCAAGGTCGACCCCGAGCCGCTGCGCCAGGCGGTGGCTGATTTCAAGCTGGGGCGCGCCAAGGACAGCCTGGCCCTGCACCAGAGCGAGCGCTGGCGCGAGCGCCTGCTCGACAACGACGAAGCCCTGCAGGCCTTCATCGCCGAGCATGGCGGCACCGATGTGCAGCAGTTGCGCAGCCTGGTGCGTGCCGCGCGCAAGGACGCCGCCAACGAACCCGAGAAACGCAGCGGCCGCGCCTTCCGCGAACTGTTCCAGTTCATCAAGGCCGAGAACCTGCGCGTCAATGGCCCCGGTGAGCAGGCCGACGACATCGAACCCGAAGACGATGACGAGTGAAACCGTACGCATCGGCATCGTCTCGATCAGCGACCGTGCCTCCACCGGCGTCTACGAGGACAAGGGCCTGCCCGCGCTGCAGGACTGGCTGACGCGGGCGCTGCTGAACCCGATCGAGTTCGTGCCGCGCCTGATCCCGGACGAACGCGCTGGCATCGCCGCCACCCTGCGCGAGCTGGTGGACGAGGCGCGCTGCGACCTGGTTCTGACCACCGGCGGCACCGGGCCGGCGCCGCGCGATGTCACGCCCGAAGCCACACTGGACGTGGCCGAGCGCGAAATGCCCGGCTTTGGCGAGCAGATGCGCCAGATCTCGCTGCACTTCGTGCCCACCGCCATCCTGTCGCGCCAAGTGGCGGTGATACGCGGCAAGAGCCTGATCATCAATCTGCCCGGCCAACCCAAGGCGATTGCCGAGACCCTGGAGGGCCATGCCGCCGCCAGCGGCATCTTTGCCGCCGTGCCCTATTGCATCGACCTGATCGGCGGCCCGTATCTCGAAACGCGCGATGCGGTGATCAAGGCCTTCCGGCCCAAGTCGGCGCAGCGCCCGGCACGCCCGGCTACTTGACCAACTGGCTCAGCGAGGCCGCGTCAAAGCGCTCGCTTTGCTGGGCATCGACCGGCACGCAATTGCCCACCGGCTCGCGCGTGGCCGCCGAGAGCTTGCACACCGCCTGCCACAGCAGCGCGATCTGGTGTTCATGGCCGGCGGCATTGTCGATCAGCCCCTTGAGCGCCTGTGCGGTGGGGTCGTCGCCCAGCTTGACCCCGTAGGCCGAGAAGCCCGGCTTAGCCGGGGAAGCCTCGGCCTCGATGATGCGCGCCGGATTGCCCACCGCGGTGGCGCCCGCCGGCACCGGCTTGGTGACCACCGCCCCCGAGCCGATGCGCGCACCGGCGCCCACCGTGAAGCCGCCCAGCACGCAGGCGTTGGCACCGACGATCACGCCGGCCTCCAGCGTGGGATGACGCTTGGCGCCCTTCACCAGCGAGGTGCCGCCCAGGGTCACGCCCTGGTAGATGGTGCAGTCCTCGCCGATCTCGGCCATTTCGCCGATCACGATGCCCATGCCATGGTCGATGAAGACGCGCCGTGCGATGGTGGCGCCGGGGTGGATCTCGATGCCGGTGAGAAAACGCGCCAGGTGCGAGATGAAGCGACCCAGCCATTTGAAGCCATGGGCCCAGCAGGCATGGGCCCAGCGGTGCATCATCAGCGCATGCAGGCCCGGGTAACAGCTCAGCACCTCCCAGGCCGAACGGGCGGCGGGGTCGCGTTCCTGGATCAGGGCGATGTCTTCACGAAGGCGCTGGAACAACATGGGGCTGCGGGTCAAAAGGGCTGGCCAGTTTAGCCAGACATATCAACCCTTGCCGGCCTGCTGCTTCGCCAGCATGGCGCGGGCGATGCCGCGCCAGATATGCACTTCCTCGGCGGTCAGCTGGGCGCGGTTGAAGAGCTGGTTGAGGCGCGGCATCAGCTTCTTGGGCGCAGCGGGGTCCAGATAGCCGATACCCTCCAGCGCCTGCTGCAGGTGCGTGAGCAGGCCCTGCACCGCCTGCGCGTCGGCCAGCTGCGGGTCGGGCGTGCGCGGTGCCACCAGGTAGCCGCCCAGGGCCTGGCGCAGATCGTAGGCCAGCAGCTGCACCGCCTGGGCCAGGTTCAGCGAACCGTAGTCGGGGTGGGTGGGGATGGAGAGCACCGCATGGCAGCGGTACACATCCTCGTTGCTCATGCCGTAGCGCTCGGAGCCGAACAGCAGGCCGATCTTGTGCTGTTGCTGCTGGGCCAGCTCGGCGAACAGGCCGCGCGGCTCGCGCGTGGGCGGGCCGAAGTCGCGTGGCGTCATCGCGGTGGCGCAGGCAAAGGTCACGCCGTCCAGGGCCTCGGCGACGGTGTCGACGATGCGCGCGCGCGCCAGGATGTCGGCGGCGCCGCTGGCCATGGCCACGGTCTCCTCCTGACACAGCACGTCGGCAAAACGCGGCCGCACCAGCACCAGCTCGGCAAAGCCCATCACCTTCATGGCCCGCGCGGCGGCGCCCACATTGCCGGGGTGGCTGGTCTCAATCAGGACAAATCTGGTGGAATCCACGCTGGCAGACATGCAAGGCTCGGCTAAAATGCGCGATTATCCGCGGGCACCCTGCCCGCCACCGCTCTTTTCCTTCGCCAGTCCACCCCTACACCCTTGCAGGTTCCAGCATGACGCAGCAAGTCGCACTCCATCCCATGCTCAACGTGGCCATCAAGGCCGCGCGTGCAGCAGGTTCCATCATCAACCGCGCGTCCCTGGACCTCGACATTCTCAAGATCAACACCAAGTCGCCCAATGACTTCGTGACCGAGGTGGATCAGGCGGCCGAGCAGGTCATCATCGAGACGCTGTTGCAGGCCTATCCCGACCATGCCATCCTGGCCGAAGAATCCGGCCGTACCCATGGCGCCAAGCATTCCGAGTTCCAGTGGATCATCGACCCGCTGGACGGCACCACCAACTTCATCCACGGCTTCCCGGTCTATTGCGTGTCGATCGCGCTGGCGCACCGCGGCGTGGTGCAGCAGGCGGTCGTCTACGACCCGACCCGCAACGACCTCTTCTACGCCACGCGCGGCCGCGGCGCCTATCTGAACGACCGCCGCCTGCGCGTCTCCAAGCGCACCCGCATGAGCGACGCGCTGATCGGCACCGGCTTCCCGTTCCGTCGCGGCGACAACTTCAAGCGCTATATGAAGATGTTCGAGGATGTCATGACCCAGTGCGCCGGCCTGCGCCGCCCGGGTGCCGCCGCCCTGGACCTCTGCTATGTGGCTGCCGGCTATTACGACGCCTTCTTCGAAACAGGCCTGAACCCCTGGGATGTGGCCGCGGGCTCGCTCATCATCACCGAGGCCGGTGGCCTGGTGGGCAACTTCACCGGCGAATCGGACTTCCTGCACCAGCGCGAGATCGTCGCCGGCAGCCCCAAGATCTACGGCCAGATGGTGCAGATCCTGACGCCCTACACGCGCGTGATCAAGGCCGACGAAGAAGCAGCCGCGGCAGCCGCCGAGGCCAAGCCCAGCGCCGCCGACGCGGTGGCCGAGGCGGCCCAGGCCGATGCCGCGCCCAAGAAGCGCGCCGCGGTGCGCATCAAGAAGCCGGCCGACGGCCAGGCCGGGTAAGCCGGCGCCGCCGCCTAGCGCGGCGCCTGCCAGACAAAAGTGGCCACGCTGGACGCCGGCAGTTCGTAGGCAAAGCGCTGGCCCTGCGCCGTGACCGAGAAGCGGCGCGCCTGCGCCGCCGAGTTGCAGACGATCAACACCTCGCGGCCATCGTCGGCATGGCGGAAGGCCACGCTGTCGAGCCCGTCCATGCCGCTGCTGGAGGCGATGCGCTGCGCGCCCTGGCGCACGAAGCGGCTCGCGTGGCCGAAGGCGTAGTACTCGATATTGCGCGTCACCGCCCCGGTCTTCGAGTCGATGGTGACGACGCCGCGGCAATCCTTGCAGCCGCCCAGGTGCGGGCCATGGTTCTCGTCCAGTGCCAGATTCCACATCAGCACGCCGCGCGCCCATTGGCGGGTGGCGCCGATGATGAGGTTGCGCATGAACCAGGGCAGCGATTCGTTGAAGCGCGGTGCCCATTCGCCGCCCGAGCATTCGGTGAACCAGACGTCCTTGTCGGGATAGGCATCATGCACCCGGCCCTGCGCCGCCACATCCCCGGCATAGCAATGCCAGGCCACGCCCTGCACAAAGCCGCGCGCCTGCGCATCGCCCAGCATCGCCAGCGGTGATTGCGGCTCGTCCCAGTTGTGGTCCCAGTCGAACAGTTGGGTCTTGAGGCCGTGGCTTTGCAGCAGCGGACCCAGATGCTGGCCGATCAGCGCCGCACGCGCCGCCGGGTCCAGGCGCATGCCGGGATAGTCGGGCGGCTCGAAGTGCGGCTCGTTCTGCAGGGTGAGCGCAAAGATCGGCACGCCCTCGGCCGCATAGGCCTGCACATAGCGCAGCAGGTACGCGGCGAACACGCCATACATCTCGGGCTTGAGCGCGCCCTGGATCAGGCTGTCGCTGGTCTTCATCCAGCCCGGTGCACTCCAGGGCGAGGCCATCACCTGCAACTGCGGATTGATGGCGCGCGCCGCCTTCACCACCGGCAGCAGCTCGGCGCGGTTCGGCTCGATCGAGAAGCGCGCCAGGCCGGGGTCGGTCTGGCCGCGCGGCATGTCGTCGAAGGAATAGTGCTGGCGCGAGAAGTCGGAGGCGCCGATGGTCAGGCGCGCGAAGTCGAAGCCCAGGCCCTGCGGCCCGCGGCCGAACAGTTCCTCCAGCAGGGCCTGGCGCTGGCCGGCGCTCATGCGCTGCTGGATCAGCCAGGCCGAGGCATCGGTGATCGAGGCGCCGAAGCCCACCATGGTCTGGTAGCGCTGGCCGGCGTCGACGACGATGTCCAGCGCCTGCGCCGGCTGGCTGCCAAAGGCCAGGTCCGGCGCACGCGCCAGCAGCCGGCTCTGGTCGCCGGTGGTGATCCAGGCCTGCACCGCGGCGCCCGCGGCCGGGCCGGGCGGCGCGCCGGTGCCGCAGGCCGTCAGCAGGCCGGCACAAAACAAGGCAATCGTGGCAGCGATAGGTCTTCTCATTCAATGGCTCTCATCGGGATGGGTGGCCGCGCAATGCGCGGCAATGAACTCGGCGTGGCCGGGCATCACGGCCACGCAGCGCTGGATCACGCTGCGCGTGTCGTCGACCATGGCCTGCACCTCGGCGAGCGGACGCTGGTCGACAAAGGGGTGGTAGCCGGCCGGCAGCAGGCCCTGCCCCACCATCACCTGCAGCCAGCTCATCTCGGTGAAGAGCTCGGTGCCCTCGCGGAACAGGCGGCCGTTGGCGCGGAACAGTTCGATCTTGTGGCGCAGCGTGTCGGGCACCTGCATATGGCGGCAATAGCGCCAGAACTCGCTGTCCTCGCGCGCGCTGGCCTTGTAGTGCAGGATGATGAAGTCGCGGATGCGCTCGTACTCGAACTGGGTCTGGCGGTTGTATTCGGCTATCTCCACCGCCTCCAGGCCGGCATGCGGGAAGAACTGGATCAGCCGCGTCACCGCCGACTGGATCAGGTGGATGCTGGTGGACTCCAGCGGCTCCATGAAGCCGCTGGCCAGGCCCACGGCCACGCAGTTGAGCTTCCAGAATTCCTTGCGCCGGCCGGTCAGGAACTTCACCAGGCGCGGCTCGGCCAGCGGCGCGCCATCCAGCTGCGCCAGCAGGGTGCTGCGGGCCTCGTCCTCGCCAATGAAGCGGCTGCTGAACACATGGCCGTTGCCGACGCGGTGTTGCAAGGGAATGCGCCATTGCCAGCCGGCCGCATGCGCGGTCGAGCGCGTGTAGGGCAGCAGCGGCGCCACCGGGGCGCTGGGCACGGCCAGCGCGCGGTCGCAGGGCAGCCAATGCGACCAGTCCTCGTAGCCGGCCTTCAGGGTCTGCTCGATCAGCAGCGCGCGCATGCCCGAGCAGTCGATGAAGAAGTCGCCCTCCACCAGCTCGCCGCTGGCGAGGCGCAGGCCCTTGATGCGGCCATCGTCCGCGTGCCGCAGCACCTGCTCGATGCGGCCCTCGATGCGCTGCACGCCGCGCTGCTCGGCATGGCGGCGCAGGAAGCGCGCGTACAGGCTGGCATCGAAGTGATAGGCATAGCCGATGTCGGCCAGCGGCGACTCGGCCATGTCGGGCCGCGGCCGCAGGAATTTGCATTCGCGCGGCGCCGCGGTGTTGATCGAATAGTCGCCCAGCTCGCCCGCCCTGCCCTCGCGCCGCAGGCGCAGCCAGTAATGGTGAAAGGGCACGGCGCCGAGTTCGCGGCCCACCTTGCCGAAACCGTGGATATAGCGCTCGCCGCGCGCGCCCCAGTCGACGAACTCGATGCCCAGCTTGAAGCTGCCCTGGGTGGCGCGCAGGAATTCGTCCTCGTCGATGCCCAGGGCCTCGTTGAAGGCGCGGATATGCGGGATGGTGGCCTCGCCCACGCCGATGATGCCGATCTCGTCGGACTCGACCAGGCGCAGCTCGTAGGGCGGGCCCAGCAGTTTGGCGAGCGCCGCAGCGCTCATCCAGCCGGCGGTGCCGCCTCCGACGATGACGATGCGGCGCAGGGGGGCAACATGAGACATGGCTTGGCTCCCGCTCAGAGGCGTTGCTCGCTGCCGGCATCGAACAGCGACAGGCGGCTGGCGTCGAGATCGAACTCGACGACCTGGCCGGCGCGCAGCACCAGGGCCTCGTGCACCAGCGCGGCCAGGCTGTGGCCGGCGCTGGCAATCCACACCACCTGGTGGTTGCCCATCGGCTCGACCAGCTCGACCTGGCCGCTGAAGGCGCCGCCCGGGCGCAACAGCACATGCTCGGGCCGGATGCCGGCCACCACCGCCTGGCCATGCACCGGCGCGGCCAGGAATTCATAGCCGCCCAGGTCCAGTTCGAAGGGCTGGAGCAGGCGCACCGGCGCGCCCGGCTTGCAGCTCAGCTGGGCCGGCACGAAGTTCATGCCCGGCGCGCCCAGAAAGCCCGCCACGAAGAGATTGGCCGGCCGCTCGTAGACCTCGCCCGGCGCGCCCACCTGCTGGATCACGCCGCCCTTCATCACCACGATGCGGCTGGCCAGGGTCATGGCCTCCACCTGGTCGTGGGTGACGTAAATCATGGTGGCGCCGAGCTGCTGGTGCAGCAGCTTGAGCTCGCGGCGCAGCTCGGCGCGCAGCTTGGCATCGAGGTTGGAGAGCGGCTCGTCGAACAGCAGCACCGCCGCTTCGCGCACCAGCGCACGCCCGATCGCCACGCGCTGGCGCTGCCCGCCGGACAGTTGGGCCGGCTTGCGCTGCAGCAGCGGCTCCAGCTGCAGCATCTGCGCGGCGCGCTGCACGCGGCGCGCGATTTCGGCCTTGGGCACGCCGGCCACGCGCGGGCCGAAGGACATATTGCGCTCCACCGTCATGGTCGGATAGAGGGCGTAGGACTGGAACACCATGCCGATGCCGCGCTCGCTGGGCTCGGCCTCGGTCATGTCGGCGCCGCCGATCTCGATGCGGCCGCCGCTCACCTCGATGAGGCCGGCAATGCTGTGCAGCAGGGTGGACTTGCCGCAGCCCGAGGGCCCCAGCAGCACGAGGAACTCGCCCTCCTGCACCGCCAGGTTCAAGCCCTGGATCACCGCATGGCTGCCGAATGAGATGTCTAGATCGCTGACCGTCACGGCACTCATGCCTTCATCCCTTCACCGCGCCGGCCGCAATGCCGCGCACAAACCAGCGCCCGGAGGCGAAATAGACCAGCAGCGGCACCAGCGAGGTCAGGATGGTGGCCGCCATATTGAGGTTGTAGAGCCGCTCGCCGGTGGTGGTGTTGATGACGTTGTTGAGCTGCACCGTCATCGGCAGGTTGTCGCGGCCGGCGAACACCAGGCCCAGGATGTAGTCGTTCCACACCCCCGTCACCTGCATGATGGTGGCGACGATGATGATGGGCGGCGACATCGGCAGCATCAGCTGGACGAAGATGCGCCAGAAGCCGCCACCGTCGATGCGCGCGGCCTTGAACAGCTCGGCCGGGATGCCCGCGTAGTAGTTGCGGAACAGCAGCGTCATCACCGGCATGCTGAAGATCAGGTGCACCAGCACGATGCCGGGCAGCGAGCTGTAGAGCGACACCGCGGCCAGCATCTTCACGAGCGGATAGATCATCACCTGCACCGGAATGAAGGCGCCCAGCATCAGCAGGCCGAACAGCGCATTGGCGCCGCGCGGCCGCCAGAAGCTCAGCGCATAGCCGTTCACCGCCCCCACCAGGATGGGCAGCACGGTGCTGGGCACGGTGATCAGCACCGAGTTCCAGAAGCCGGCGCTGACGCCCTCGCAGGCCACGCCGGTGCAGGCCTCGCTCCAGGCGGCGCGCCAGGGCTCCAGCGTCAGCGCCATCGGCCAGGCGAACAGCTGGCCCAGGCGGATCTCGTCCATGCTTTTCAGCGAGGTGACGATCATGATGTAGAGCGGCGCCAGGAAGAACAGCGCGGCGCTCAGCAGGAAGGCATAGATGCCCAGGCGGGCGATGCCGGGCCGCCAGCGTTTGCTTGCGCGCCTCATGCGCCCTCCCGGGCCCGCGCACGGCTGCGCGCATAGAGCAGCGGCGCCACCAGCACCACCACGGTGAGCAGCAGCACGATGGCGCCGGCCGAGGCCAGCGCGATATTGGCGCGGCCAAACAGATGGTCCATGATGAACTTGGCCGGCACGTCGCTGGCGGTGCCGGGGCCGCCCTGGGTCATCGCCACCACCGCGTCGAACACCTTCACCACCGCGGTGGACAGCAGCACGAACACGGTGGCCAGGGTCGGCGCCAGCATCGGCAGCACGATGCTCAGGTAGACGCGCCAGGCCGGGATGCCGTCCATGCGCGCGGCCTTCCAGATGTCCTCGTCGATGCCGCGCAGCCCGGCGAGCAGCATCGCCATCACCAGGCCCGCGGCCTGCCAGACGCTGGCGATCACCACCGTGTAGATGACCTTGTCCTGGTCGATGATCCAGTCGAAGGTGAAGTCGCTCCAGCCCAGCTGCTGCAGCGCCTGCTGCAGGCCCGCGCCGGGGTTGAGCACCCATTGCCAGACCAGGCCGGTGGCGACGAAGCTCATCGCATAGGGGTAGAGAAAGGCGGTGCGCAGCAGGCCCTCGCCGCGCACCTTCTGGTCGATGAAGACCGCCAGCGCAAAGCCGATCACCAGGCAGGCCAGCATGAACAGCAGGCCGTAGACCGCCAGATTGCCCAGCGACTGCAGCCAGCGCTCGTTCTCGAACAGGCGCTGGTACTGGGCCAGGCCGACGAAGTCATCGCGCGGAAAGGTGCGCGAGCTGCTCAGCGAGACGCGCAGCGTCCACAGCGTCGTGCCCAGGTAGGCCAGCAGCACGGTCAGCGCCATCGGCAGCAGCGCCAGCCAGGCCATGCCCCAGCGGCGCCGCTTCATCCGCCCTCCCGCAGCGCCGAAAGGATGTCCTTCTGCACCTTTTCGACCGGGATGTTGCGGTTCCAGTAGGCCGTCAGCACATCGCTCAGCGCGCCGTTCTGGTCGGGGCTCAGATAGACCTCGCCATTGCCGAGCTGGCGGCTCTTGTCCTTCATGATGGCCAGGCCCTGCTGGGCGCAGGCGTCGAGCTTGCTGGCATCGACATCGGTGCGGATCGGGATCGAGCCCTTGCGCTGGTTGAAGGCCACCTGCGCGGCCGGCGCGGTGATCACGCTGGCCAGCAGCTGCTGGGCCTTCAGCGCATCGGGCTTGTCGGTCTTGGGGAAGACGAACACATCGCCCTGGATGATGTAGGGCGAGGCGGGGCCGAAGCCGGCGATGCAGCCATAGTCGCGCCCCGGCTCCTGCCGCGCCAGCGCGAACTCGCCCTTGGCCCAGTCGCCCATGAACTGCACGCCCGCCTTGCCGCTGATCAGCAGCGCGGTAGCGTCGTTCCAGTTGCGCCCCGGCGAGCCCTTGTCCACATAGCCCTGCAGGCGCTTGAAGCTCAGCAACACCTGCTTGAAGGGCTCGCCCAGGATGGCCTTGGGGTCGCGGTCGCGCAGCACCTTGAGGTAGAGCTCGCGCCCGCCCTGGTTGGCCAGCACCGCGGTGAAGACGATGTTGTCCTGCCAGGTCTGGCCGCCATGCGCCAGCGGCACCAGCCCCGCCGCGCGGAGCTTGTCGAGCGCGGCGAACAGCTCGTCCATGCTGCGCGGCTCGGCGGCAATGCCGGCCTTCTTGAACGCCGCCTTGGAGGTCCAGATCCAGGCGGGCATGTGGATGTCCACCGGCGCGGCGTAGTAATGGCCCTTGACGCGGATGACATTGAGCACGGTCTCGGGCAGGAACTTGTCCCAGCCGTCGCGCTGCGCCACCGCATCGACGTTGTTGAGCAGGCCCTGCTCCACCACGTCGAGGAACTGCTTGGAGGTGTTGAACTGGGCCGCGGTGGGCGGGTTGCCGCCGACGATGCGGTTGATCGCCACCGAGCGCGCCTGCTCGCCCAGCGCGATCGCGGTGTCCACCCAGGTGCCGCCGGCGGCACGGTAGGCGTCCGCCAGGGTCTTGACCGCGGCCGACTCGCCGCCCGCGGTCCACCAGTGGATCACCTCGGCCTTCAGGGGTGCCGGCTGCGCCTGGCTGGCGCCGGCCAGCGCCAGCGCCAGCGCGGCGGCCATGGTGGTGATCAGCATGCGGGATGGGGTCATGTCTTGCCTTCGCATCTCAGGATTTGAGGAACTCGCGGTACCAGAGGCCACTGGCCTTGAGCGTGCGCCGCTGCGTCGGGTAATCCACATAGGTCAGGCCGAAGCGGCGCAGATAGCCCTCGGCCCATTCGAAGTTATCGAGCAGGCTCCAGGCGAAATAACCCTGCAGCGGCACGCCCTGGGCGCGCGCCTGCCAGGCCGCCTCGAGATGGCGCGCCAGATAGCGGCGGCGCTCGATGTCGAGCACGCTGCCATCGGGCAGCGGCTGGTCCTCGTAGGTGGAGCCGTTCTCGGTCAGATAGACGCGCGACGGGCCGTAGTCGCGCTGGATGCGGCTCAGCAGCGTCACCATGCCCTCGGGCGAGACCTGCCAGCCAAAGGCGGTGCGTTCCACGCCGGCCGGCTCCACCACGCGCGTGGCGATCGGGCCGCTGCCGGGCGCGTCCTCCACCACCTCGGGGAAGTAGTAGTTCACGCCCAGGAAGTCGGTGGGCGTGGCGATTGCCGCCAGGTCGCCGTCCAGCACCTGGGGCGCCTGCGCGCCCAGCAGGGCCCAGATGTCCGAAGGGTAGCCGCGGCCGTGCAGGGGGTCGAGGAACCAGCGGTTGCGCGAGCCGTCGTGGCGCAGGCGCGCGGCGGCGTCGGCGGCGCTGTGGCTGGCGGCTTCGATCGGGTGCAGGCTCAGCGTGATGCCGGCCTGGGCGCCGGGCACGTTGCGGCGTATCACCGGCAGAGCCAGGCCGTGCGAGAGCAGCAGGTGGTGGCAGACCTGCAGCGCGGCAGCGTAGTCGCGGATGCCCGGCGCATGGTTGCCCTCATGGTGGCCCAGAAAGGCGCTGCACCAGGGCTCGTTGTGGGTGATCCAGTGCTTGACGCGATCGCCCAGCGCGCGCGTCACGAGCTCGGTGTATTCGAGAAAGGCGTCCACGCAGGCGCGCTGCTGCCAGCCGCCCTGCTCCTGCAGAGCCTGGGGCAGGTCCCAGTGGTAGAGCGTGGCCCAGGGCTGCAGGCCGCGCTCCAGCATGCCGTCCACCAGGCGTGAATAGAAGTCCAGCCCGCGCTGGTTCACCGCGCCGCGGCCCTGCGGCAGGACGCGCGGCCAGGCAATCGAGAAGCGGTAGGCATTCACGCCCAGGCTGCGCGCCAGGTCCAGGTCCTCCGGCCAGCGGTGGTAGTGGTCGCAGGCCACCGCGCCGCTGGAGCCGTCGCGGATATGGCCCGCGCCGGCACAGAAGCGGTCCCAGATCGATTCGCCGCGGCCGTCCTCCGTGGCCGCGCCTTCGATCTGGTAGGAGGAGGTGGAGCAACCCCAGACGAAATCGGCCGGGAAGTCGCTGCGACGGATGCGGGGCAAGGAGTCTGTCATGGCAGAAGGGGCTGGAGTTGCTCGCAGCGCAGCGCATCGGCATGCCTGGCGGCGCCGGCCTGCACGCGGATATGGGCGATGGCGGCGGCAAAGGGCGCGTCGGCGCTGAGCACGAAGGGTTGCTCGACGCGGTCCAGCACCACCCCCAGGGCGGCAAAGCAGGCGAGCGGAATCTTCAGGCTGAGGCGATCGCCCACCGCCAGCGGCCGCAGCAGCGGGCGCATGTCGAACTGGCCGAACTTGCCCCCGCAGCCCGCGCCGCAATCCATGCCCAGGCCCACCGCGCCGCTGGGCGCCTGCGCGAGCCGGAGGTCGAACAGCAGCGCGGCGTCCGGGTAGGCGCTCAGCAGCGCCGGCTGGGCCGACCAGGCCACCAGCCGCGCCGGGCCCTGCCAGCGCAGCAGCTTGGCGTCCTGCTGGGTGTTGATCTGCACCGTGCTGACCAGCAGCTCGGGCCGGCCGGCCGGGATTTCCTCGGTGCCGTTGAGATCGTCGCTGAGCTTGCGGGTGGGCCAGCGCTGGCCCGGGCTGATGGCCAGCAACTCGTAGGGCGCCTGCGCGACGCGCTCGAAGATCGCCATCTCGGTGCGCGCACCGCAACCGCCGCTGGCCGGCGCATCGAGCGCCAGCTGGCCGAGCCGGGCCGGCCGCGCATAGCTCAGGCCATGGCCCAGCGCGAACAGCGGCTGGCCGCCGTCCCCCGCATTGAGCGGGGTCTGGCAGGCGCCGCGCGGCCACGAGAAGGGCAAGCGGCCCTTGAAGTCATGGCCGACCCGGCCGTCCGCGCGGCGCAGCAGCAGATCGGCAATGCCGCCGCCCTCGCTGCCGGGCAGCCAGGCGGCGACAAAGGCGTCGGAGAGGTTCAGCAGATCGTTGACGTAGAGCGGCCGGCCGGAAAGGAACACCGTGATCACCGGCCGCCCCCGGCCCGCAAGGCCTTGCAGCAGGCGCAGCTCCTCGGGGTGGCGGGCGCTGTGGCGCAGCGTGCCCGAGGGCGGGATGTCGCCATTGCCCTCGGCATACGGCGTCTCGCCCAGCACCGCGACAACGGCGTCGAACTCGGCCGGGTTCACGCCCGCGCCATCGGGGCTGTAGACCACGCGCGCCTCGCCCAGCGCCGCACGCAGGCCGGCCAGCACCGTCTCGCCCGCCGGGAAGTCGCTGTTGCGGTTGCCGGTGCCCTGCCAGCTCAGCGTCCAGCCGCCGGTCTGCTGTTCCAGACTGTCGGCCGCCCGCCCCACCACCAGCACGCGGCGCTGGCGCGCCAGCGGCAGCACGCCGCCGTCGTTCTTCAGCAGCACCAGGGATTCGCGCACCGCGCGCCGCGCCAGGGCGCGCGCCTGCAAGGCCTCGGCGCGGCCGGCATAACGGCCGTCCTGGGGTGCCTGGCCGAACAGGCCGGCACGCAGCTTGACGCGCAGGATGCGCGTGACGGCATCGTCGATGCGCGCCAGCGGGATCTCGCCGCGCTGCACCTGGGCGACGGTGTTGGCGATGAAGGCCTGCCAGTCCTCGGGCACCATCACCATGTCGATGCCGGCGTTGATGGCCTGGGGGCAGCTGGCATTGCTGCAGCCGGGCAGCTGGGCGATGCCGTTCCAGTCGGAGACGATGAAGCCGTCGAAACCCATCTGCTGCTTCAGCACGCCGCTCAGCAGCGCCTGACTGCCATGCAACTTGCCATAGTCCTGGCCGGCGGCGCGGTCGTGCCAGCTGTTGAAGGAGGCCATCACGGTCTGCGCGCCGGCCGCGAGCGCGGCGTAATAACCCTGCGCATGGATGGCCAGCATCTCGGCCTGGCTGGCCTCGTTGACGCCCTGGTCCTTGCCCTGGGCGGTGCCGCCATCGCCGATGAAATGCTTGGCGGTGGCCAGGATGGCGGCATCGCTGCCGAGCCCGTCCTGCAGCCCGCGCACATAGGCGCCGCCCAACCGCGCCACCACGGCTGGGTCCTCGGCATAGCTCTCGTACGTGCGACCCCAGCGGTCGTCGCGCACCACCGCCAGCGTGGGCGCAAAGGTCCACTGGATGCCGGTGGCGCGCACCGCGCGCGCGGTGGCCCGCCCGATCTCCATCAGCAGGCCGGCGTCGCGCGTGGCGCCCAGGCCGATGTTGTGCGGGAACAGGGTCGCGCCGAACACATTGTTGTGGCCGTGGACCGCGTCGGTGCCCCAGATCACCGGCACCGGCTGGGCCATATCGGTCTGCATGGAGGCCTCGTGATAGGCCTGGGCCAGCCGCAGCCAGTCCGCCACGCTGGCGTACTTGTTGTTGCCGGGCCAGGAGCCGCCGCCGTTGAGCACCGAGCCGATATAGAAGCGCCGCACCTCGCCGGGTGTGATGTGGCGGATCTCGGGCTGGGTCATCTGCCCGACCTTCTGCGCCAGGCTCATGCCGGCGACGATGCGCGCGATGCGGGCCTCGTCGGTCGGCAGCCGCTGGAAGGGGCTGCCGGCCGCGGGCCAGGCCGGCGCCGCACCAGCGGCGCCGGCGCACAGCAGGGTGGCCGCAGCCAGCCAGGGTGTGAGCGCGTGTTTCAACTTAGAACTTGTAGTTCACGCCCAGCAGGTACTGGCGGCCGTACTTCTCGTAGGTGCCCGGGTAGAGCAGGTCGGGCACGGCGCCGCTGTTGTCCGACACCGTCATCATGGTGCGGTAGGCCTCGTTGGTGAGGTTGTTGACCTGGAACAGCACCGACACCCCCTTCAGCGGCCCACTCTCCCAGCCATAACCCAGCTGCAGATCGGTGATGTGCTCGGGTTCGATGGTGGTGTAGGAAGTATCGCCCCAGGCATTGCGCACCGCCGCCATATAGCGCGAGCGGTAGCGCTGCGCCACGCGCGCCTGCAGGCCGCTCTTCTCGTAGTACAAAACCCAGCTCGCCACCGTGCCCGACAGACCCTCCAGCGGGTTCTTCAGGTCATTGTTCTGGTGGATGCTGCTCTTGGTGAAGGAGGCCGACAGGATCGCGCCGAAGCCGTCCAGCATGGGGCTGAGCTTGGCGCCGTCGATGGCGGCGCTGAACTCGGTGCCGCGCACATAGCCGCCATCGCCGTTGGCCATGGCGTTGAGCTTGCCGGTGTAGGTCAGGATCGGATAGCGCGGATCGCCCTTGAGCGGGTCGGGATAGCCCGAGAAGTCATAGCCCAGGATGTCCTGCTTGTAGACGGTGGACTTCAGCTCCTTGTAGAAGCCGGCCAGCGAGATGTAGCTGCGCTTGCCGTAGTACTTCTCCAGCGCCAGGTCCACCGCGTCGGCGCGCCAGGGATCCAGGGTGGGGTTGCCGCCGCTGGCCGACCATTCGCCCTTGCCCGTGGTGGCGCGGCTGATGTTGGTGACGCCGGCGCGCATGTCCTCCATGTTCGGACGCGCCAGCACGCGGGCGGCGCCGAAGCGCAACATGGTGTTGCTGCCCAGGTCGGCCGCCAGGTTCAGGCTGGGCAGCACGTCGGTATAGCTCTTGCCGCCGCTCACCGGCTGGGTGCTGTTGTCGATCCAGGCCAGGCCATGCCCCTGCTGCTTGGCATGCACGACCTGCAGGCCGATATTGCCGCGCACCGGCACGCCGGCATTGAACTCGAGGCTGAACTTGCCAAACGCGGTGCTGACCTTCTCGCGCACGCCCCACTCGCGATTGGGCGCGCTGCTGAGGTCGTCGGCGCGTGCGCTGAACAGGCCGGTGTCCAGCAGCGCCTGCACGTCGAAATTGGCCACCGCGGGAATGCTGCCGAAGCCCAGCGTGGCCGGGTCCATCAGGATGCCGTTCGGAAAGGCCAGATTGGTCTTGCCGGTCTTCAGGTCGTACGCCTCCTTGACGGCGCGGTAGTCCTTGCTGCGCTCGCTGTAGTTGAAGCCGCCCTCGAACTGGTGCACGGCGCCCCAGTCGAGCTCGCGCTTGGCCGAGAGGCGCAGGCTCTTGAGTTCATCGCTGACCTTGAAGTGGCGCGCGGCGCCCATCTGGCCCCAGAACTGCTGCAAGCTCATCACCGCCGGATCGGCCCAGTTGATGCTGGGCACGAACTGCGAGAAGCCGGTCATCGAGATGGCCGTGCTGGTGAAACCCGAGGGCAGGCTGGAGCCCGCATACATCTCGGCGGTGGTCTCGTCGCGGTCGGCCTTGGAGTAGCTCAGGTCGGCCACGGTGGTCCAGCCCCCCAGCTTGAGCTCGTTGTTCAGGCCGATCGCCTTGATGGTGTCGTCGCGCTGGTTGCGGCGCGAGAGCAGCTTGCCGGCGATGTTGTCGATCGCGCCACCCACCGTGACCTTCTCGCCGCCGAAGTTCTCGTAGCTGGCGCCGTGGTAGGTGACGCCGTTCCAGGTGTTCATCTCGCCCTGGAACTCGCGCCCGACGAACTTCTTGCTGAAGTTGGAGTAGTACAGGTCCAGCACGGTGTGCAGCTGGTCGTTGGGCTTGTACTCGAACACGCCCATCAGGCCGTTGCGCACCTGGTTGGTGGAGAAGGCGGTGGCCTCGAAACCCTGCAGCGAGACGGCGTCGCGGTCCACGCCCTTGAGGCCGCAGTCGCCGCCGCACCAGTCGGGCGGGTAGGACTTGGTGTTGGCGGTATTGGCCCACCACCAGTTGGCGTAATGCTGCTGCTGCTCGGGGCTGTCCAAGTGCGCATAGCCCAGCGCGACGCCGATGGTGCGGTCGGCAAACTGGTCCACATAGCTGGCGCTCAGGCGCTTGCCCTGGCTGCTCAGTCCGGGAATCTGCTCGCCGTTGGAGTTCTTCTCCATGCGCGCGTTGAGGTTGCCCTGGCGGCCGCGGAAATTCAGCGGCCGGATCGACTGCATGTTCACCGTGCCCGACAGACCTTGCGCACCCAGCGCCGCGTCGGGGGTCTTGTAGACGGTGGCGCCCCCCATCAGCTCGGCGGGAAACTGGTCGAACTCGACCGAGCGGTCCGAGCCCGAGCTGACCATCTCGCGGCCGTTCAGCAGCGTCACGCCGTACTTGGGCGACATGCCGCGGATCGACAGCACCTGCGCATTGCCGTTCACGCGCTGGGCCGCCAGGCCCGGCAGGCGCGCCAGCGATTCGGCAATGCTCAGATCGGGCAGCTTGCCCAGGTCTTCGGCGGTGACCGCTTCGACGATCGAATCGGCATTGCGCTTGACCGAGATCGAGCTCTCGATGGCCGAGCGTATGCCCGTCACCACCACCGTTTCCAGTTGCTGCGGGGCCTGCTGCGCATGCGCCGCCCCCATCAACAGCACTGCGCCCGCGCAGGCGGCGGCGATCGGGAGGACTTGCGGAGGGGTGGCGCAGCGGCGCTGGGCCGGCTGCTTGGCGTGGGTCTTCATGGACTGTCTCCTGTGGCTCGTTTTCAACAAGGCTCTGGGTCAGTGCGGCCGGGCTACACTGGATCGTGTTAACTGACGTTAAGGTTCGGCGCTGTCAATTCTTAATGAATCCATAACACTGTTAATAGAACGTTAACCCTTAGAGTGCGGTTTGCGCCACAGGCCAAGATTGCCATGTCCTCACAAATGAACCTGCTGCTCGCCGAAGACGATGCCATCCTGGCCGATGCGCTCTCGGCCCAGTTGCGCCGTGCCGGCTTTGTGGTGGAACACGCCCCCAATGGCGCGGTGGCCGAGTACCTGCTGCTGAAGCAGAACTTCAACGTCGCCATCCTTGACCTCGGCCTGCCCATGGTGGACGGGCTGACGGTGCTGAAACGGCTGCGCGCGGCGCGTCGCCAGCTGCCCGTGCTGGTGCTGACCGCGCTGGACAGCCTGGACGATCGCGTGGCCGGGCTGAACGCTGGCGCCGACGACTACCTGACCAAGCCCTTCGACTTTCCCGAGCTGGAAGCGCGCCTGCATGCACTGATGCGGCGCGGTCGCCCGCCCACCGCCAGCGCCGCGCTGGGTGATCTGGTGTTCGACCGCGACACGCGCCGCGCCTCGGTGCGCGGCGAGTCGCTGGAGCTGAGCCCGCGCGAGGCAATGCTGCTGGATCTGCTGCTGTCGCAGCGCGACCATGTTGTCACCAAGGAGCAGATCACCCAGGCCTGGGCGCAGGACGGTTCGGACAACAACGGCACCGGTTCGATCGAGGTCTATATCCATCGCCTGCGCCGCAAGCTTGAGCAGTCCGGCCTAGCGATACGCACGGTGCGCGGCCTCGGCTACCTGCTCGAGAACGAGGCCACCACGGCATGAACCATCCGGCCGGCCGCCGCCCGCATTGGTTCACGGCCGTGCCGGGGGCGCGCTCGCTGCATCGCCAGCTGTTCGTGTGGCTGCTGCTGCCGCAAATCATCCTGTGGCTGGCGGCCGCGCTGTTCACCTACAACCTGGCGGCGCGCTATGCCAATGCCGCCATCGATGCCAGCCTCTCGCAGGCCTCGCGCGCGCTGGCCCGCCAGGTCAAGCCCCAGGGCAACGGCCTGCTGATCGACTTCCCGCGCGCCGCCCAGGACATCCTCGAGGCCGATCCCAGCGACCGCGTGCTCTACACCGTCAGCACCCCGCCCGGCCAGTTCATCCTCGGCAACCAGAACCTGCCGCCGGTGCCGGCGCTCGCCGCGCCGGCGCTGGGCGAGCCCTATTTCTACGACGGCGTGCTGCGCGAGCCCGGCAGCGACGGCGAACCGGCGCGCAGCGCCCGCGTGCGCATGGTGGCGCTCTACCTCAACTATGGTGAGGACGGCGGCACGCCGCAGACCATGCTGGTGCAGGTGGCGCGCTCCAGCGCCAACCGCGAGGAGCTGGCGCGCCAGATCCTGCTCGACACGGTGCTGCCGCTCTCCGGCCTGATCGTGCTGATGACCATGATCGTCTGGGCCGGCATCCGCGCCGGCCTGGCGCCGCTGGCCCTGCTGCAGCGCCAGGTGGAGGGGCGCGCCGCCAACGATCTGGCCCCCATCAAGCTTGACGCCGCACCGCCCGAGGTGCGCTCGCTGGCACAGGCCATCAACACCTTGCTGGGCGAGGTCAGCCATAACGTGGTGGCGCAGAAGCGCTTCATCTCCGATGCGGCCCACCAGCTGCGCACACCGCTGGCCGGCCTCAAGAGCCAGGCCGAGCTGGCGCTGCGCGACGTCAGCGATCCGCTGCTGACCGCACGGCTCAAGCTGGTGCACGAGGGCGCAGCGCGCAGCGCCCATCTGGTGAACCAACTGCTGACGCTGGCGCGCGCCGAGCCCGAATCGGCGGTGCGCCAGGACCGCGTGCCGGTGGACATGCTGAAGCTGGCGCGCGAGGTCACCGCCGAGCTGGTGCCCAAGGCCTTGCATGCCGGCGTGGACCTGGGTTTTGACGAGCCGGATCCCGAGGGTGCGAGCGCGCCCATGCCGGTGCTGGGCATCGCCCTGCTGCTGCGCGAGGCGCTCGCCAACCTGATCGACAACGCGATCCGCTATGCCGGCCGCGGCGCCAGCGTGACGGTGCGCTGCCATGGCAGCGCCGGCCAGCTGGTGCTGGAGGTGGAAGACAACGGCCCTGGCATCGCGCCCGAGGAGCTCGAGCATGTGTTCGAGCGCTTCGTGCGCGCCACCCACGACGGCAGCGGCTGCGGCCTCGGCCTGGCGATCGTGCGCGAGATCGTCGAGCGCCATGCCGGCAGCGTCAGCCTGAGCCCGACCCAGCCCCATGGCCTGCTGGCGCGGGTGCGCCTGCCGCTGGCAAGCAAGGGTTAGTACTTTCTCCCCAAGCGTTAATGTTTCGTTAAACTTACCGGACCGAGCCCACGACGGGCCGCACCGGAGACAAGACGACATGACGCATCCGCGCGCCTCGGGCCACCGCCCCTTCGCTGCCGTGGCCCCGCTGCTCACGGCCCTGAGCCTGAGCCTGGCGGCCCAACTGGCCACCGCAGGCGAGGTGGAGGTGCTGCACTGGTGGACCAGCGGTGGCGAGGCCAAGGCCGCGCAGGCGCTCAAGGCCAGCCTGCAGGCCAAGGGCCACGGCTGGAAGGATTTCGCGGTGGCGGGCGGCGGTGGCGACTCGGCCATGACGGTGCTGAAGTCGCGCGTGGTCTCGGGCAATGCGCCCGCCGCGGCGCAGATCAAGGGCCCCTCGATCCAGGACTGGGCCCGCGAGGGCGTGCTGGCCTCGATCGACGAGGTGGCGCGCGCCGACAAATGGGACGAGTTGCTGCCCAAGGTGGTGAGCGCGCAGATGAAGTACCGCGGCAGCTATGTCGCGGTGCCGGTGAACGTGCACCGCGTCAACTGGCTCTGGATCAATGCCGATGTCTTCAAGCGCGCCGGGCTCAAGCCGCCGCTCAGCTGGGACGATTTCTTCAGCGCCGCCGACGCGCTCAGGAAGCTGGGCATCACGCCGCTGGCGCATGGCGGCCAGAACTGGCAAGACCTGACCCTGTTCGAGGCGGTGGTGCTGGGCGTCGGCGGCGCCGACTTCTACGCCAAGGCGCTGGTGCAGCTGGACCAGAGCAGCCTGACGAGCGACACCATGGAGCGCGCGCTCGCCACCTTCAAGCGCCTCAAGCCCTATACCGACAAGAACGCCCCGGGGCGCGACTGGAACCTCGCCACCGCGATGGTGATCAAGGGCGAGGCGGCGATGCAGATCATGGGCGATTGGGCCAAGGGCGAGTTCGTCGCGGCCGGCAAGCAACCGGGCAAGGATTTCCTCTGCGTGGCCGCGCCCGGCAGCGCCAAGTCCTTCAGCTACAACATCGACTCCTTCGCGATGTTCAAGCTCAAAAACGAGGCCAACAGCCGCGCGCAGAAGGACCTCGCCGCCGCCATCATGGCGCCCGAATTCCAGGAGCTCTTCAACCTCAACAAGGGCTCGATCCCAGTGCGCATGGGCATGAAGATGGACCGCTTCGACGACTGCGCCAAGACCTCGGCGCAGGACTTCGCCAGCAGCGCCAAGGCGGGCTCGCTGCTGCCCTCGATCGCCCATGGCATGGCGGTGCCGAGCGCGTCCGAGGGCGCCATCAAGGACGCCATCAGCCAGTACTGGAACAGCGACCGGCTGAGCGCCCGCGATGCCATGAAGAAGCTCGCCGCCGCCGCCCGCAGCAAGTAAGCCCAGCCGCCATGCCAAGCCGCGCCCGCACCCTGTGGTTGCCCAAGCTGGTGATTGCGCCCTCCTTCGCGCTCTCGCTGCTGTTCATCTATGGCCTGATGGCCTGGAACGGGGTGCTCTCGCTGTCGGCCTCGCGCATGCTGCCCAACTACGAGTTCGTCGGGCTGGCGCAGTACGAGGCGCTGTTCGAGTCGGAGCGCTGGTGGGTGGCGCTGCGCAATCTGGGCATCTTCGGCGGCCTGTTCGTGGGCGGCGGCATGGCGCTGGGCCTGCTGCTGGCGATCCTGCTGGACCAGAAGATCCGCCTGGAGGGCCTGCTGCGCACCATCTACCTCTACCCGATGGCGCTCAGCTTCATCGTCACCGGCACGGCCTGGAAATGGATGCTCAATCCGGGCCTGGGCCTGGAGCATCTGGTGCAGGAATGGGGCTTCGCCGACTTCAGCTTCGGCTGGCTGGTGGACCCCGACATGGCGATCTATTGCGTCGTCATCGCCGGCATCTGGCAGAGTGCAGGCTTCGTGATGGCGCTGTTCCTGGCCGGACTGCGCGGCATCGACGACAGCATCATCAAGGCCGCCCAAGTGGACGGCGCCAGCCTGCCGCGCATCTACTGGCGCATCATCATCCCCAGCCTGCGGCCGGTGTTCTTCTCCACCCTGATGGTGGTGAGCCATCTGGCGATCAAGAGCTTCGATCTGGTGATGGCACTCACCGCCGGCGGCCCCGGCTATGCCACCGACCTGCCCGCCACCTACATGTACACGATGGCCTTCTCGCGCGGCCAGATCGGCCTGGGCGCGGCCAGCGCCACCATCATGCTGGCCACCGTGGCGGCCATCGTCGTGCCCTACCTCTACTCCGAGCTGCGCGGGGCGCGTCGATGATGGCCCGGCCGCGCCTTTCGCCCGCCCGCCTGCTGCTGCTGGGCGCTTTGCTGTTGTTCGCGCTGTTCTTCCTGGCGCCGCTCTACGTGATGCTGAGCGCCTCGCTGAAGAGCATGGACGAGATCCGCAACAGCAGCCTGCTGGCCCTGCCCACCAGCCCCAGCCTGCAGGCCTGGGCCACCGCCTGGTCGGCGGCCTGCACCGGCACCGACTGCGGCGGGCTCAAGCCCTTCTTCCTCAACTCGCTGCTGATGGTGCTGCCCGCCGTCGGCATCTCCACCGCACTGGGCGCGCTGAACGGCTATGTGCTGAGCAAGTGGCGCTTTCGCGGCAGCGAGCTGCTGTTCGCGCTGATGCTGTTCGGCGTCTTCATGCCCATGCAGGTGGTGCTGCTGCCGATGAGCCAGGTGCTGGGCTGGCTGGGCCTGGCCAGCTCGGTATGGGGGCTGATCCTGGTGCATGTGCTGGCCGGCATCCCCTCCACCACGCTGTTCTTCCGCAACTACTACGCCGGTCTGCCCGACGAGCTGATCAAGGCCGCCACCCTGGACGGGGCCTCGTTCTGGCAGATCTTCCGCCGCATCGTGCTGCCGCTTTCCGCGCCCATCCTGGTGGTGACGCTGATCTGGCAGTTCACCAATATCTGGAACGACTTCCTCTACGGCGTGGTGTTCTCGGGTGCCGACAGCAAGCCCATCACCGTGGGGCTCAACAACCTGGCCAACACCTCGAGTTCGGTGAAGGAATACAACGTCGACATGGCGGCCGCCATGATCGCCGGCCTGCCCACCCTGCTCGTCTACGCGCTGGCCGGCAAGTATTTTGTGCGCGGGCTCACCGCCGGCGCCGTGAAGGGATAGACAGCAATGGGTGCACTGAGCATCAGGCAGGTCCGCAAGACCTATGGCAGCAACGAGATCCTCAAGGGCATCGACATCGAGATCGAGCCCGGCGAATTCCTCATCCTGGTAGGGCCCTCGGGCTGCGGCAAGAGCACCCTGCTGAACATGATCGCCGGCCTGGAGCAGCCCAGCAGCGGCAGCATCCACATCGGCGCGCGCGAGGTCACCCACGCGCCCAGCCGCGAGCGCGACATCGCCATGGTGTTCCAGAGCTATGCGCTCTACCCGAACATGAACGTGGCGCAGAACATCGCCTTCGGCCTGGAGATGCGCAAGGTGCCCAAGGCCGAGCGCGCGGCCGCGGTGGCGCGCGTCAGCGCCATGCTGCAGATCGAGCACCTGCTGGACCGCAAACCCGGCCAGCTCTCCGGCGGCCAGCGCCAGCGCGTCGCGATGGGCCGTGCGCTGGCGCGCCAGCCGGCGCTGTTCCTGTTCGACGAGCCGCTCTCCAACCTCGACGCCAAGCTGCGCGTGGAGATGCGCGCCGAGATCAAGCTGCTGCACCAGCGCACCCGCACCACCACCGTCTATGTCACGCACGACCAGGTCGAGGCCATGACCCTGGGCGACCGCATCGCGGTGATGCGGGACGGGCTGGTGCAGCAATTCGGCACGCCCGACGAGATCTACGGCCGGCCGGCGAACCGCTTCGTGGCCGAATTCGTCGGCTCGCCGGCGATGAACTTCATCGATGCCCAGGCCAGCGCCGCCGGCCTGAGCGCCCAAGGCGTGGCCCTGCCGCTGAGCGCCGCGCAGGCCCAGGCGCTGCGCGGCAGCCCGCACCGCGCGCTCAGCTACGGCCTGCGCCCCGAGGACCTGGCGATCGCGCCGGACGCCAACGAAGACGGCGGCCTGCCCGGCACGCTGCGCATGCTGGAGCCCACCGGCCCCGAAACCTACGCCATGGTCGACACCGCGATCGGCTGCCTGACCGCCAGAGTGCCCGGCCGCCTGAGCCAGCGCATCGGCGACCCTCTGCGCCTGCAGTGGCAGGCCGGCGCCTCGCATCTGTTCGACCGCGGCACCGGTCAGCGGCTCGCCTGAAGCACGCCATGGCACGCAAGATCCTGATCGTCGACGCCGATCTCCGCACCCGTCTGCTGCTGAAGGCCTATCTGGAGAAGAACCACTACGAGGTGGTGGCGGCGCCTGACGGTGCCGGCTTTCTGGCCGAGTACCAGCGCCATGCCGAGGAGCTCTCGATGGCCATCATGGACGTGATGCTGCCCGACACCGATGGCTTCGCGCTGTGCCGCATGGTGCGCGCGCGCTCCGACCTGCCCATCATCATGCTGACCGCCAGCGCCGACGAGACCGACCGCGTGGTCGGCCTGGAGCTGGGTGCCGACGACTACATCGCCAAGCCCTACAGCCCACGCGAGCTGCTGGCCCGCATCAAGGCGATCCTGCGCCGCTGCGGCCAGGAGCTGCGCGCGGCGGCGCGCTATCGCCGCTTCGATGCCTTCACCCTCGACCTGCTGGAGCGCCGCGTGACCGATCGCCAGGGCACGGAGGTGGCGCTGACCGGGCTGGACTTCCAGCTGCTGAAATGCTTTGTCGAGCATCCCGGCGAGATCCTCGACCGCAATGTGCTGGCCGAATACACGCGTGGCCGCGACATCGGCCCGCTGGACCGCTCGCTGGACGTGCAGATCAGCCGCCTGCGCCTGCGCCTGCAGGACGATGGCAAGCAGCCGCACCTGATCAAGACAGTGCGCGGCGCCGGCTATGTGTTCTCGGCCGACGTCGTGGCCTCGCATGGCTGAGGCGCAGCGCGCGCGCGCGCTCGACGTGCTGCGCGGCGCCACGCTGGCGCTGATGATCCTCGTCAATATGTCGATCAGCGAGGCGCTCTCCTACAGCCCGCTGCTGCATGCGCCCTGGCATGGCCTGACCCTCACCGACGTGGTGTTCCCGACCTTTCTGTTCGTGGTCGGCGCCGCGCTCAGCTTCACCCTGCCGCGCTACGAGCGCCTGGGCGAGGCGGCGCTGCTGGTGAAGCTGTGCAGGCGCAGCGCGCTGATCTTTCTGTGCGGCTATCTGCTCTCCTGGTTCCCCTTCGTGCGCGTCGGCCCCGATGGCGGGCTCGCCCTGCTGCCGCTTGCCGGCACGCGCATCCTCGGCGTGCTGCAGCGCATCGCCCTGGCCTATGCCATCGCCGCCTTGCTGCTGCACTACGGCCGTGCGCGCGCCGCGCTGGTTTACAGCGGCGCCGTGCTGCTGCTGTGCTGGTGGGTGCTGGCGCAATGGGGCGATCTGAGCCTGGCCGGCAATGCCGCGCGCAAGCTGGACCTGTGGCTGCTGGGCGAGGCCCACCTCTACCGGGGCGAGGGCCTGGCCTTCGACCCCGAGGGCCTGCTGGGCACCCTGCCCGCGGTGGTGCATGTGCTGGCCGGCCATGCCGCGGCGGGCTTGGTACAGCGCCGCGGCCCCGGCTACGAGAGCATCGCCAAGCTGCTGATGGCGGGCCTGCTGGCGATCGCGCTGGCGCTGGCCTGGCATGGCGTGCTGCCCATCAACAAGAAGCTCTGGACCGGCTCCTATGTGCTGTGCACCGTGGGCATCGACCTGTGCCTGCTGGGCCTGCTGGTGTGGGCCATCGACCTGCGAGGCTGGCGCCGCGGTTGCGCCTTCTTCGAGGTGTTTGGCCGGAACACGCTCTTCATCTACCTGCTGGCCGAGGTGGCGATGAGCCTGCTGTGGCTGCTGCCGCTGCAGGGCCGCCCGCTGTTCGAGCAGCTCTATGCGCACGGCTTCCAGTCCTGGGCGGGCGACAAGCCCGGCTCACTGCTGTTCGCGCTCTGCTTCATGCTGGCCTGCTGGGCGGTCGCGGCCTGGATGGACCGGCGGCAGCTCTACATCAAGCTCTAAACCAAGGAGACAGCCACCATGCCATTGCTGCCCATCCTCGCCCTGCTCACGGCCATGCTCATGCCCCTGCCAGCCTGGGCCGGGCCGCCGCTCAATGTGGCCAGCTACAACCTGCGCCTCAACACCCCCGACGACGGCCCCAATGTCTGGGCCCAGCGCGTCGAGGCGGTGAAGGCGCTGATCCGCTACCACGAGTTCGATCTGTTCGGCACCCAGGAGGGCCAGCCCGAGCAGATCCGCGACCTGGAGGCGCTGAGCGAGTTCGAGCATGTGGGCGTGGGCCGCGACGATGGCCAGGACGCCGGCGAGCATTCCAGCATCTTCTACCGGCGCGCGCGTTTCCAGCGCCTCGCGCATGGCGACTTCTGGCTCAGCGAGACCCCCGACCGCCCCTCCAAGGGCTGGGACGCGCGCTGCTGCAACCGCCTCGCCAGCTGGGTCCGGCTGCAGGAGCGCCGCGGCGGGCAGCGCCTGCTGGTGGTGTCGGTGCATTTCGACCACGAGGGGCCGATCGCGCGCCGCGAATCCGCCCAGCTGCTGCTGCGCTGGCTGGCCGAGCAGCGGCGCCAGCACCCCGGCGACCATGTGATCGCGCTGGGCGACTTCAACTCGACGCCGGACACGGTGCAGATCCAGGCCATGCGCGGCCAGCTGCGCGATGCGCGCCTGGTCTCGCTGACGCCGCCCTATGGCCCGCCGGCCAGCTTCAACGCTTTCAAGTTCGGCAGCGCGCCGGAGCTGCTGATCGACTACATCTTCCTCAGCCCGCGCATCCGCGTGCTCAAGTACGCGGTGCTGACCGACTCCAACGGCCAGCGCTACCCCTCCGACCATTTCCCGGTGCTCGCGCGCCTGCAGCTCGACTAGGGTCGCAGCGCCGCCTCGATCTCGCGCTCCAGCAGCGGCGCCATGACGCGGTAGCCGGCGGCATTGGGGTGCACGCCGTCTTCGGAGTATTTCAGCGGCAGGCCGCCATGTTCATCGGCCAGCGCGGCGTGGTAATCGACCCAGCGGTGGCCGCCCTCGCGCGCCAGTTCGCGCAGGCGCTGGTTCAGCGCGACGATGGTGGCCGCCGGCTGGACGGCCGCGTTCCAGTAATAGGCCGCCGCGGGCAGCACCGCACACAGCACCACGCGGATGCCATGGGCCCGCGCCAGCTGCGTCATCGAGCGCACATGGCCGGCGATCATCTCGACCGAGCTGGGGCCGCTATTGCCGGCGATGTCGTTGGTACCCGCCAGTATCACCACCACGGCCGGCTGCAGCTCGATCACGTCCTGCCGGAAGCGCAGCAGCATCTGCGGCGTGGTCTGAGCGCTGATGCCGCGGTTCACATAGGGCTTGCCGGGGAAGGCCTGGGCCAGCGCCGGGCTCCAGAACTCGGTGATCGAGTCGCCCATGAAGACCACGCGGCGCTCGCCGCTGGCGGGCGCCGGCAGGCTCGCATTGGCGGCGCGGTAGCGCCCATGGCCGGCCCAGTCGCCTGCGGCGGGCTGGGCCGACGCCAGCGCCCCGCCTCCCAGCAGAAGATGGGCGGCGAGCAGCTTGAGGCCGAGTCGGCGTGCGTGCATGTGGGTGGTCCTTGCTCAGGGGTTGTCGATCCATGAAGGCCGGCCGGCGCGGCCGTTGCGGTCGAAGGCGGCCACGCCGATGCGCCCGCGCGCCGTGATCGGCCCCTGCACCAGCGGGCTGTCGGCGCGCGGCGGGCTGCCGTCGCTGGTGTAGCGCAGCGTCATGCCGGGCAGCTGGGCGCGCGCCAGCACGCGATCGCCCTGCCTCAGCAGGCCGGGCGGCGCGATGCGGTAATGCAGCGCCGGCGCCTCGGCATCCAGGCGCGGCAGCAGCTGGCTGCCCAGCTGCTGCATGAACTGGGCGCGCGCCCGCGCCTGGGCGGCCGGGTCGGGCAGGCGCTCCCAGCCGGGCTCGGCGGCCCAGGCGCGCTCGGCCAGGCCCAGCAGGCGTGGCATCAGCATCTGGGCCAGGCGCTCGGGGCCGCGCACGGTCTCCGAGAACAGCGTGGCCTCCAGCCCGATGATGTGGCGGCGCCCCGCGGCACTCAGGCCTTGGCGGCCCGGCATGCGCGTGGGCATGAAGTCGAACACCTGGTCGAGGTCCAGAAAGGCCGCCCAGTCGTGGCCGGGCTCGGCCGGGTCCTTCTGATGCGCCATGTCGAAGTAGAGCCGCGTCGCCGGCGCCAGCACGGTGGCATAGCCCGCGTTGGCGAGCCGGTAGGCGAGGTCCGCGTTGGCGCCGGTGTTGTTCCAGACATGCAGGCGGATGTCGCGCCCCAGGAAATGCGCATTCGGCGCCAGCCCGGGCTCACCCGCCAGCACGGCCTTGCGTGCGCCCAGCTCCTCCCAGCCCGCCGCCGCGATGCCCTGGCGCCGCAGCAGGGCCTGCACGCGGTCGAAGAAGTGATCCCAGAGCGCCTCGGTATCGCTGGCCCCCAGCTGCTTGAGCAGGGCCTGGCAGGCGGGCGATTGTTCCCAGGCGCCGGCCGGCAGTTCGTCGCCGCCCACATGCAGGCGCCGCAGCGGCATGCCGGCCTCGGCGTGCATGGCCTTGAGCGCTCCCACCACCTGTTCGACAAAGGCGTAGGTGGAGGGCAGCGCCGGGTTCATCACATGGTCGGTGTAAAGCTGGGCCGAGCGATACACCGAGCGGTCGCCCGGCTCGCTCAGGAGGAACTGGTCCGCGTCGGCGGCACCGCTGCGCAGGCGGCGTTGCCAGCGGCTTTCCATCGCCTTCACCGCGGCGCGCGCATGCGCCGGCATGTCGATCTCGGGGATCACCTCGATCTGCAGCGCCGCCGCATGGCGCAGGATCTCCAGATAGTCGGCGCGGCTGTAGTGGCCGCTGCCATAGGGGTCGGCAAGATCCGGCCCGGAGCCATAGGCGGGCGGCAGATGCGCGAGCGGGTCGGCCTGCTGGCCGCGGCGCCCACCCACCTCGGTGAGCTCGGGCAGGCCGGGGATCTCGAGCCGCCAGCCCTCGTCGTCGCTGAGGTGCAGGTGCAGGGTGTTGAGCTTGTAGCGCGCCATCAGGTCCAGGGTCGACAGCAGCGTGGCCTTGCTCTGGAAATTGCGCGCCACATCCAGCATCAGGCCGCGGTAGGCATAGCGCGGTGCGTCGACGACGCGCAGTGCCGGCAGCTCCACGCCCTGCCGCGCCACCACCGCCGTGGGCAGCGGCAGCAGCATGCGCAGGCTCTGCAGCCCGCGCGCCAGCCCGGCCGGGCTGGCTGCCCTGAGGCGCACGCCCTGGCGCGCGCCGATGCTCAGCGCATAGGCCTCGGGCGAGCGCTGGCCGGCCACCGGCCCCAGGCTCAGCCGCACCGCGGGCTGGCCGCGCCCCACCCGGCCGCTCGGGAACAGCGGGCGCAGCCAGGCCTGCAACTGCCCGGCCTGCGCCGCCAGCGCGGGCGCGGCGCGCACCTCGGGCAAGCCGTCCCAGTGCAGGCCGCCCGCCAGCCGGCGGTATTGCAGCGGCGTCGGGAACAGCGGCGGCAGCTCGGCCGGCGCGGCGGCCTGGGCATAGCGCTGGTAGAGCGATTGCGGCGTCGCCAGCGGCAACGCTGCGCCGGGCGGCAGCTCGGTCTGCTCGGGGCGGCTGGGCGGCAGCAACTGGTAGTCGCGGATCGCCAGGCCGCGCCCGGGCACCTCGTCCAGCACCAGATAGGGCGCTTGCGGCGCCTTGTCCGGCATCAGCACCAGCTCCGGATGCAGCAGCACGATGCGCAGGGTCTGGCCGCTGTCCAGCGGTTGGAAACCCGCTGCGGGGCGCAGGCGGAACAGCGTGGCGACGACGCGCTCCAGCAAGACCTGACCCTCCAGCGCCGGGCCCAGCTCGACGCCGGCCATGGCGCTGAAATAGATGGACCAGCCCTGCGCCGGCAGCGGCCGGCGGTCCAGATTGGTGAGCGTGAACAGCGCGCGCGAGCGGCCCTCGGGATGCTCGGCCGAGAACTGGCTGCGCTCCAGCTCCCAGCGCAGGCGCAGCGGCGCGCCCTCGCCTGACGGCCCTGCACTCGCGCCAGAAAGCAGCAAGCCCAGCAGCAAGCTCGCCAGCAGCGCCCTCATGGCCCCGCCCTTTCGGCCAGCAGGGCCGCATGCGCGGCGGCGGCATCGGCCAGCAGCACATGGACCAGCGCCGGCGAAAAGCTCTGCAGGCCCAGCGCGCCCAGGCCCAGCAGCGCCGCCTCGTCGACGCGCGCGGCATCGCCCAGCACCACGCGCAGCCGCGTGCCGGCCACCGCCTCGATGCGCTGCACATTGGCCTCGCCGCCCAGCGCCAGCAGCCAGGCCGTGCGGTCCAGGCGCAGCTCGGTTGGCGGCACTGGCGGCACTGGCGGCACTGGCGGCACTGGCGGCACTGGCGGCGCTGGCGGCGGCGGCATGGCGGCGGCGGGCGGCTGCGGCGCCTGGCCCTGCAGCGCGCGCAGCTCGTCGGCCACCTGGTCGGCCTCGGGGCCCAGTACCACCTGCACGCTGCCGGGCGCCGGCATGATGACGCCGCGGGCACCGAGGGCGCGCAGCGCAGCCGCGTCGATGGCGCCGTTGTCGGCCACCTGCAGGCGCAGGCGCGTGGTGCAGGCGTCCACCGAGCGCAGATTGGCGGCCCCGCCCAGCGCCACCAGCAGGCCCTGCGCACGCGCGCTGCCGCGGCCACTGGCGCTAACGGTGGGCGCCGGTGCCGCGCCGCCCTCCTCGCGCCCCATGGTCGGCAGCTTGAAGCGCCGGATGAAGAAGCTGAAGAGCAGGTAATAGACCAGGCCATAGGCCAGGCCCACCGGCAACAGCAGCAGGCCGTTGTGGCCCTTGCCGAAGGACAGCAGGTAATCGAACAGCCCGGCCGAGAAGGTGAAGCCCAGGCGCACGTCGAGCGCATGCATCAGCGCCATCGACAGCCCCGTCAGCAGGGCATGGATGGCATACAGCAGCGGCGCCAGGAACATGAAGGAGAACTCCACCGGCTCGGTCACGCCGGTGAGCATGGCGGTGAGGCCCATGGAGAGCAGCAGCCCGCCCACCGCAGCGCGGTTCTCGGGCCGCGCCGCGCGGTAGATCGCCAGGCAGGCGGCGGGCAGGCCGAACATCATCACCGGGAAGAAGCCGGTCATGAAGCTGCCGGCCGTGGGGTCGCCGGCAAAGAAGCGATTCAGGTCGCCGGTGGCGATCTTGCCGGCCACCAGCGGGTCCGGGAAGCTGCCGAACACAAACCAGGTGAGCGAGTTGAGGATGTGGTGCAGGCCGGTGACGATCAGCAGCCGGTTCAGCACACCGTAGATGAACAGACCCAGCCCGCCGGCGCCGATCAGCCAATGGCCCAGCGCGTCGATGCCCTGCTGCACCGGCGGCCACAGCAGGCTCAGCAGCACGCCGGCCAGCAGCATCGCAAAGCCGGTGGCGATGGGCACGAAACGCTTGCCGCCGAAAAAGGCCAGGTAGGACGGCAGGGCGATGTCCTTGCAGCGGTTGTAGAGCAGGCCGGCGGAGAGCCCGGCGGTGATGCCGGCCAGCACGCCCATATTGATCTTGGCATCGCTGGCCTTCAGCACCGCCGTGAGCACCAGGTAGCCGATCGCCCCCGCCAGCCCGGCCGTGCCATTGTTCTCCCGCGCAAAGCCCACCGCCACGCCGATCGCGAAGATCAGCGCCAGGTTGGCGAAGATGGCGTCGCCCGCCTGCGCCATCACCGCGATGTCCAGCAGGTCGGGCTGGCCCAGGCGCAGCAGCAAGCCCGCCACCGGCAAGACCGCGATCGGCAGCATCAGGGCGCGCCCGAGCTGCTGGATGCCGGCAAATCTGCTTGGTTTCATGCTGAAGTTCCTCGGGCTTGCTTGATCATTGGGTCTCCATGGGCCAGCGCGCGCGCGCCGTGGCGCGCACCGCTTCGGCGGACTCCAGGCGCAGCAGCGCCTGCACATCGGCCCGGCACTGCACGCGCGAGAGCGTGCGCAGCCTGGCCTTCACGCCCGGCACCAGCGGCGGGCTGACGGAGAGTTCGCTCACTCCCAGGCCCAGCAGCAGCGGCACCGCCTCCAGGTCGGAGGCCATGCCACCGCACAGGCCCACCCATTTGCCATGCTGGGCGGCGCCCTCCACCGTCATCGCGATGAGGCGCAGCAGGGCCGGGTGCATCGGGTCCAGGCGCGCCGCCAGGCCGGCATGGCAGCGGTCCATCGCCAGCGTGTACTGGCTCAGGTCGTTGGTGCCGATGGAGAAGAAGTCGACATGGCGCGCCAGCTGGTCGGCCAGCAGCGCGGCCGAGGGCACCTCGATCATCACACCCAGCTGCGGCCGCTCGGCCAGCCCCATCTCCTCGGCCAGGGCCTCGATGCGTTCGCGCACCCGCAGCACCTCGCCCACCTCGGCCACCATCGGGATCAGGATGCGCAGGCTGGCGAGCGGGCGCACCGCCAGCAGGCCGCGCAACTGCGCGTCCAGCAGCTCGGGCTGGGCCAGGCCGGAGCGGATGCCGCGCAGGCCCAGCGCCGGGTTGTCCTCGCTGGGCAGGCTCAGATAGGGCAGCGACTTGTCGCCGCCCACATCCATGGTGCGGATGATGGCGGGCCGGCCCTGCAGCGCGTCGATGACCGCCTGGTAGGCGCGCGCCTGTTCGGCGGCGTCGGGCATCTCGTTGCGGTCGATGAAGAGAAACTCGGTGCGCAACAGCCCCACCCCGTCGGCGCCGCAGCGCAGCGCCTCGCGGGCATCGGCCTCGTTGGCGATATTGGCGGCCACCTCGATGTGCTGGCCGTCCAGGGTCTGCGCCGGCCGGTCGGCGCTGCGCAGCATCTCGGCGCGCTGGGCCGCCTGCGCGGCCAGCTGCGCCTGCGCGGCGCTCAGCTGCGCGGCGCTCGGCTCGGCGCAGAGCCGGCCGCGGTCGGCGTCGAGCAGCACCTGCTGGCCGTTGCGCAGCCCCAGCAGGGCCGGCCCCATCGCCACCAGGGCGGGTATGCCCATGGCCCGCGCCAGGATCGCCACGTGGCTGGTGGCACCTCCATGCACGGTGGCCAGCCCGGCCAGCTGGGCGCGCGGCAGGCCGGTCAGATCGGAGGGGGCTAGATCGTCGGCCACCACGATCGAGGCCGGGCCCAGGCTGGGCTGGCCCGCGGCCCGGTGGCCCAGCGCCGCCAGCAGGCGCCGCTCCAGATCCTGCAGATCGTTGACGCGCTCGGCCAGCAGGGCATTGCCCAGCCCGCCCAGCAGCTCGCATTGCGCGACTATCGCCTGGCGGAAGGCGTGGCCGGCGCTGTCGCCCCGCAGCACCGCCTGCTCGGTGGCGGCGATCAGCTCGGGATCGTCGGCGAGGGCCAGATGGGCACCGTAGATGTCGCGTTCCTCGTTGGCCTGGCGCTCGGCGGCGTCCGCCATCGCCGCGCCAATCTCCTCGCGCGTCTGCTTGAGCGCACCGGCCAGGCGGGCAAACTCGGTCTCCAGCCCCAGGCCCTGCTGCGGCACCTCGGCCACCTGCCGATCCAGCCGCAGCACCTGGCCCAGGGCCAGGCCGGGCGCGGCGCAGACGCCGCGCAGGCCCGGGCCGCCATCGCCGTCACCATCGCCATCATCAGGCGCTGCGGGCGCCGGCTGCGGGTCCGGCGGCCCGCTCACCGGTGCCGCGCCGCTGCAGCTTTGCAGCGCCTGCACCACCGCCTGCAGCGCGGCCTCGGCATCCGCACCGCGGGCGCAGACCAGCACCTCATCCAGCTCGCCCACCGCCAGGCCCATCAGCGCCGTCATGCTGCGAGCATTGGCAGCGCGCCCGCGGAACTCCAGCTGCACCTCGGCGGCGAAGGCGCGCGCGGCAGCCTGCACCAGGGCCGAGGGCCGGGCATGCAGGCCGTTGCGATGCAGCACCTGGGCGCGGGCGCGCAGCGCGGCCGCGGCCGGGCCGACCAAGCCGGCCGCATTGGCCGTAGGCCGGGCCGGCGCCAGTTGCAGGAACTGATCCCGCCCGGCCTTGAGCCTGCCGCTGGCCCGGCCGGCGATCTCGAAGCCGCCGCCGGTGAGCACCAGCATGGTCTGCAACGAGGGCGCGCGCCGCGCCACCCAGTCCAGGTCCACCACGATCAGCGGCTGGCCGCGCCGCACCGCGTCGCCCTGGCGCACCAGGGCATTGAAGCCCTGGCCCTGGAGTTGCACGGTGTCGATGCCGATGTGCAGCAGCAGCTCGGCGCCATTGGGCGCCGTCAGCGTGAGCGCATGGGCGCTGCGCGCCAGGTGGCTGAGCACGCCGTCGCAGGGCGCCAGCAGCGTGGCCGAGAGCGGCTCGATCGCCAGGCCATCCCCCAGCACCAGGCCGGCAAACACCGGATCGGCCACCGCCTGCAGAGGCATGGCGATGCCGTCGAACGGGGCCAGCAAGGACAGGGCCTCGCTCATGGCAGCCGCCGCCGCGCCGGCGGGGGAATGGGACGGCCTTGCTGGCCCAGATTCATAGGGGTCTCGCTCGCGTTGCAGGGGGATGGATCGGTCTGCAAACGATGCTAGCAGCGGGCCTTTGTGACAGCGCCGGCGCGACGGCGCGGCCGCGGCCCGGCGCCAGGGGGTGGCGCTTACAAAACATTACCGAGGCCGCGCGCGGCCTGGGCCACGCCCCGGTGGGCGCGGTGGGCCGGCGCTTACCGGGCCAGAGACTGGCTTACCGTAAATAACCAAAAAGCCGCCGCGCCTGTTGCGCGCCCGCCGCGACGGCACCGAGGTGCTGATGGAGGCCGAATGCTTCGCGCTGCGCCGCACCACCAGCAACAAGTGGTGCACCGAATGCCCGGCATAAGGCGGAGGGCAACATCACCCTCGCCGCACCGCTGATATGGCCGGCAGACCATTCAGGTCGCCGGAAGACCGGGGCAACGAGAGCCAACATATGCCTAGTCGCGCCACCCTTAACGCTTGCCACATACAAGTGAACACCATCATCACCGTGGCGGGCACACCGTGTCACTGCACATACCGGTCGCCACGCCGTGGCAGTTCAGAGCGAGCCATACGGCATAGCTTTGCCCCTTGAGTTTGGCAACTGCCGGCCAGCAGTCGGCCTCCTGCCGCCGCCGAAGGCACGAGACCATAGGGGGATGAAACCGGACTAAGAGTCTGCAGGGCTGCGCGTGCGAACCGGCTATGGCGGTGGAAGACGCCAGCAGTGGCGCCGTACCGGAGTGCGCGACAGCGCAAGTGTCTTCTTGCACTACAGCGGCTCGTGCCAGATAGCTCGGGGGCAACGACCAACGGTAAGCGATATCTAGGGCTAGCTACGCCAGAGCCTGAATTTCCCCGTCAACGAGCTGCATTGCGTCACCGACGCGCTTCACGATGACAAGCATTTCACGAGCCCGGCTCCGAGCAGTGGTGCGCCACGCTTGAAATCCATCCTGATCAACTGCACCGATGCAGCCCCGTACGCTCTTCAACTCAGGTACAAGGCGCTTAAAGTGATCGCGAAGATCATGGGCACCCATGGTCGCGACACTAACGGGCAGCATTGCAGCGCAGATCCGGTCCACCTGTTCCTCGGCGTCTTTCGCGCGCCATTCCCAGTCGGGTGAGTCAAACCAAATTCGGACGTGCTCAGCATCGGCAAAGTGCAATTCAATGTCCTGAGCTAAATCGATGACTTTGCGGCAACCAACAAGTACCTGAGACATGGAGTCGCGATAGTCTTTTCTGCGACGCACTTCATCGGCTCGGAGCTGCTTCTGATGCTGAGTGCTAGCCAGCACGAAGCTACCAACGATAGCTGCGATCGATCCGATGGCTTGAACCCAGGCAGCCAGCCCTTGGTGGTTGAGCACCGTCAGGAGCGTTTCTGCAACCTGGTCCCTGTACACAAAGCCAATTGGACCAACGCCGAAGATGGCCCAGAACCCAAGCGAAATCCATAAAGCCAAGTCAACGCGACCCATCTGCCCTCCTCACCGTATTGTTAGGCGCGCACTCATAGCCATCGTGCCGATCGCTTCAGTTGCAGCATTGACGCCACCACAAGCATTCAAACAGAGGACTTACGTCGGGTTAACTGCCATCCAAGCAGACGCTAGCTCAATCCACTCATGGAGATTTGCTATGGACCTCACTTCATCTAGTGAGATCGCAACCGGAAGTGCCGCAAGTGCGGCCGGCAGGTCTGCTTCAAATCGGGTGAGTCGTTCAAAAATGCTAGCTGCTCCCCGAGTGAATTTATTGGGAGACTTCTTGACCAGAAATTTGCGAACTTCCGCAATGATCAACTGAGGCTCGTTACGGTGGTAACCAGGATCCATACCGGAAAGATCGCTCGTTGTCTGCTTATCTTGATACTCAACGGCAGCGACAACTAGCAAGTCCTTATCTTGCGCCAGAGGGTCAAACTTGATGGATCCATAGGCAAGACCGCATTCAAACGCCATGTTGAAGCGCGGGAGCCTTGACCTCTTGGCAAGCTCAATGCGGCTTAAGTCATGGATCGAGTACTTCGACTCTCCTATCAGCCTTCGGATCTTGTCCAGCCTCAGCTCGGATCCTCCTGTGTCTTCCAACGCGGTCCTTGCAGTGAAGCCACAGTCGTGTATTGCGAACGCCACAGCATGCAGCAGGGGCAAGAACTCTTCATCAAACGGGCAATTGATAAATACGTCCGTATCGAGCGCCACGCTTACCCTTTCCGTTTCAAGACAAAAACGGCGCTCGCTCGCTGCAAATCCTCACTTGTCAGCCGACTGAGCGAAGACGCTGGGCTCCCAACGACGAACTTGCCTGACTTAGCAGCGTGTCTAGGGTGGTTGCTAGCTAAGTCGCGTGCAAACAAGTCAGCCAATCGCACACGAAGGTCTGCGGGCAATGGACCCGGCACTCTGCTCAGCTGGCTAACCATCGGTGAACCTACCCTAGTCGGGGCCGCAGCCTTCTTCGCTGGTGCAGCCTTCTTCGCTGGTGCGGCCTTCTTCGCTGGTGTGGCCTTCTTCGCTGGTGTGGCCTTCTTCGCTGGTGTGGCCTTCTTCGCTGGTGTGGCCTTCTTCGCTGGTGTGGCCTTCTTCGCTGGTGCGGCCTTCTTTGCAGACGGGACGTCTTGAGCAGCTATCGTTTTGATGCCCGACGACGTACCAATTGAGCCCTTGACCGCCAATGCACGCCGAGCGTTTCCGAGTACCGTTGCCATCGCGTTGCGCCTCACTAAACAAGAGTCAATGTCTACTGTATGAGAATGATACGACGAGGGCCTTGTCAGAACGGCAATAGACGCGCGCGGCAAGCACCTCCCGGCCCACCGAAATTCCACGGGCTGTCTATACAAATTGCGCTGAACAAGGGCTCTGGACGTCTCCGTTTCACACGCGATATCCGCCCCCTTTGATCAGCTGAGTGAGCAAGGTGCGGCGCGGTCCTTGAAGCACGGAGCTCGGCACCTGCAACCGCGCGCACCTGCTCAAGCCGCTCTCCATTCCGACCGACTCCACCAAACGGCCACGTCAATGATTGCTTGCTGTGCGTAAGTTGATTTTGCGTTTTTGTCCACCGGCCGGAACAGGTAGTCGCTTCAGTGGCATTTCAACCAGGTCCGCATCACCTCGATCGCTCGACGTCCCCTGACGCGGGCTAGGTGCTTCGTCCAAAGTAAGATGCCGCCAAGGCTCAAGCAGCTTGGCGGCGCGAAAACCAAATAGGGGTATGGGCTGTGGACTCCCCGGTACCCCCCCCATAAAACCTACGCCAAAAAACTACGCCAAACACGCAATAGTGGACGCTTGCAGCCAATCGCGGACGACAAGTAACGCAAGCCAAAACATTCGCAGCGACCTCGAATAAGTATTGAATATCAATGGGTTACACCGAATCCACCCAGCAGAATCAACAGGTTGCAGAAACTGACTTTTCTGGCCATACGCCGATGATGCAGCAGTACCTGCGCATCAAGGCCGAATTCCCCGAGACCCTGGTGTTCTACCGCATGGGCGACTTCTACGAAGTCTTCTTTGACGATGCGCGCAAGGCCAATGCCCTGCTGGACATCACGCTGACGGTGCGTGGCCAGAGCGCCGGCCAGCCGGTGGTGATGGCCGGCGTGCCGGTGCATTCGCTGGAGTCCTACCTCGCCAAGTTGATCAAGCTGGGCGAAGCGGTGGCGATTGCCGAGCAGGTGGGCGATGTGGCCACGGCCAAGGGGCCGGTGGAGCGCAAGGTGGTGCGGGTGGTGACGCCCGGCACCGTCACCGATACCGAGCTGCTGGCCGACAAGCAGGACTCCATCCTGCTGGCGGTGGCCACGCAGGGTAAAAAACTGGGCCTGGCCTGGCTCTCGCTCACCCAGGGCCAGCTGGGCCTGGCCGAATGCAGCGAGCGCGAGCTGCCCTCCTGGCTGGCGCGCCTCTCGCCGGCCGAGGTGCTGGTGGACCGCGAGCGTCAGCCCGCCGGCGTGCTGGCCGCGCGTCTGCCGATCACCAATCGCCCCAGCTGGCAGTTCGACAGCGCGCTGGGCGCGCGCAAGCTCTGCGAGCAGCTGGGCGTGGCCAGCCTGGCAGGCTTCAATGCCCAGGAATTCACGGCCGGCCATGCCGCCGCCGCCGCGCTGCTGAGCTATGCCGAGCACACCCAGGGCCGGGCGCTGGCGCATGTAAAAAGCCTGCAGGTGCAGCGCAGCGGCGAGCTGATGGACCTGCCGCCGGCCACCCAGCGCAATCTGGAGCTGACCCTCACGCTGCGCGGCGAGACCACGCCGACCCTGCTCTCGGTGCTCGATACCTGCCGCTCCGGCATGGGCAGCCGTGCACTGCGCCACTGGCTGCTGCACCCCAGGCGCGAGCGTGGCGAGGCGCTGGCGCGCCATAGCGCGATCGCGGCGCTGTTGCAGGGCGGCTTCGAGGGCCTGCGCGATGCCCTGCGCGGCGTCTCCGACGTGGAGCGCATTGCCGCCCGCATCGCGCTGCGCCAGGTGCGCCCGCGCGAGCTCACCGGCCTGCGCGCCACCTTGCAGCTGCTGCCCCAGCTGCAGGGCACCGTGCCCGCCGGCAGCGCGCTGCTGGACGAACTGGCCAGCGGCCTGCTGGCCTCGCCGCATATCGAGGAGCTGCTGCGCCGCGCGATCGCCGATGAACCGGCGGTGCTGCTGCGCGACGGCGGCGTGATCGCCCCCGGCTTCGACGCCGAGCTCGACGAGCTGCGCGCGATCCAGCAGAACTGCGACAGCTTCCTGCTGGACCTGGAGACACGCGAGCGCGCCCGCACCGGCATCGCCAATCTGCGCGTGCAGTACAACAAGGTGCATGGCTTCTACATCGAGGTCACGCAGGGCCAGGTCGACAAGGTGCCGCTGGACTACCAGCGCCGCCAGACGCTCAAGAACGCCGAGCGCTACATCACGCCCGAGCTGAAGGCCTTCGAGGACAAGGCGCTCTCGGCCCAGGAGCGCGCGCTGGCACGCGAGAAGCTGCTCTTCGACGCGGTGCTTGACAACTTGATCGAGGAACTCGCCGCGCTGACCCAGCTGGGCCGCGCGCTGGCCAGCCTGGATGCGCTGGCGGCGCTGGCAGAGCGCGCCGCCACGCTGCGCTGGTGCAGGCCCGAGTTCGTCGGCCAGCCCTGCATCGAGATCGCGGGCGGCCGCCACCCGGTGGTGGAGATGCGCTTGCGCGAAACCGGCGCCGGCGAGTTCATGGCGAATGACTGCCGGCTCGACGCACGCACCCGCATGCAGGTCATCACCGGCCCCAATATGGGCGGCAAGAGCACCTTCATGCGCCAGGTGGCGCTGATCTGCCTGCTCGCGGCCATCGGATCCTATGTGCCGGCCGCGGCCTGCCGCCTGGGGCCCATGGACGCGATCCACACCCGCATCGGCGCGGCGGACGACCTGGCCAATGCGCAGTCGACCTTCATGCTGGAGATGACCGAGGCGGCCGCCATCCTGCACAGCGCCACCGACCAGAGCCTGGTGCTGATGGACGAGATCGGCCGCGGCACCTCCACCTTCGACGGCCTGGCCCTGGCCGGTGCAATCGCCAGCCATCTGCACGACAAGTGCCGCGCCTTCACGCTCTTCGCCACCCATTACTTCGAGCTCACCGAGTTCCCGGCCAAGCACCAACAGGCCCTGAACATGCATGTCTCGGCGGTGGAGAGCGGCGAGGACATCGTGTTCCTGCACGAGATCCAGCCCGGCCCGGCCAGCCGCAGCTATGGCGTGCAGGTGGCACGCCTGGCCGGCATGCCGGCCAGCCTGGTGCGCCAGGCGCGTGCCACGCTGGAAGCCCTGGAAGCCAAGGCCGGCGAGGGCGAGGCGCAGATCGATCTGTTCGCTGCGCCACCCGAGCCCGCGCCCGGTGTCGCCGCCGCGACCAGCCCGGCGCTGGAAGCGCTGCAAGATCTGGATCCCGATGCCCTGAGCCCGCGCGAGGCGCTGGAAGCGCTCTACAAGCTCAAGGCCCTCAGCAAGCACGCATGAAGAAGCAAGCCCCAGCCCAAGGCACGATCGTCTTTTCCCACGCCAACGGATTTCCAGCCGGCTGCTACCGCGTCCTGTTCGAGATCTGGGAGCGTGCCGGCTGGCGCGTGGCCGCCCTGCCCCGCATCGGCCATGACCCCAAGTTTCCCGTCAGCAGCAACTGGCCGCATCTGCGCGACGAGCTGATCCACTTCATCGAGCACGAGGTGCGCCCCGCCGGCAAGGTGATGCTGGTGGGCCATTCGCTGGGCGGCATCCTGAGCCTGCTCACCGCCTGCCGCCGGCCCGATCTGGCGCAGGGCCTGATCCTGCTGGACTCGCCCATCGTGGCGGGCTGGCGCGCCCACAGCGTGCAGGTGGCCAAGGCGACAAGGCTGATGCAGCGCGTCTCGCCCGGCAAGGTCTCGCACCAGCGCCGCCATGAATGGCCCAGCCGCGCCGCGGTGCTGGCGCACTTTGCGTCCAAGCACAAGTTCGCGCGCTGGGACCCGCGCGTGCTGCAGGACTATGTGGCTTGCGGCTTCGATGAAGCGCCGGACGGCAAGACCGTGCTGGGCTTCCGGCGCGAGATCGAGACCCGCATCTACAACACCCTGCCGCATCACATCGAAGGGCTCATCAAGCGCCATGCGCCGCGCTGCCCGGTCGCCTTTGTGGCCGGCACGCAGTCGGAAGAGCTGCGCCAGGCCGGTGCCACGGCGTCCAAGGCGCTGGCCCACGGCAACTTCCACTGGCTGGAGGGCTCGCATCTCTATCCCTTCGAGCGCCCCGACGACACGGCGGCCCTGGTGCTGCAATTGCTGGATAGCCTGCGCTCGCAGGCCCGGGTGGCCGGCGCGGCATCGCTATAATCGCGCTTTACCACCACAGCGTTCTTGCACGGGACGCTGCAAGACATGACCAAGTACGTCTTCGTCACAGGCGGTGTGGTGTCCTCACTCGGCAAGGGCATCGCATCGGCCTCTCTGGCTGCCATCCTCGAATCGCGCGGCCTCAAAGTCACCCTCATCAAGCTGGATCCCTACATCAACGTGGATCCGGGCACGATGTCTCCCTTCCAGCATGGCGAGGTCTTTGTCACCGATGACGGTGCCGAGACCGACCTGGACCTGGGTCACTACGAACGCTTCATCACCACCCGCATGAAGCGCAGCAACAACTTCACCACCGGCCAGATCTACAAGTCGGTGCTGGAGAAGGAGCGCCGTGGCGATTACCTGGGCAAGACCGTGCAGGTGATTCCCCATGTCACCAACGAGATCCAGGATTTCATCCGCCGTGGTGCCGGTGCCGGCACGCCCGACGCGGTGGACGTGGCCATCGTCGAGATCGGTGGCACGGTGGGCGATATCGAGTCGCTGCCCTTCCTGGAGGCGGTGCGCCAGATGAGCTTGCGCGCCGGCCCCACCAACACCGCCTTCGTGCACCTGACCTATGTGCCCTGGATCGCGGCCGCCGGCGAGCTGAAGACGAAGCCGACCCAGCACACGGTGCAGAAGCTGCGCGAGATCGGCATCCAGCCCGACGCCCTGCTGTGCCGTGCCGACCGCCGCATCCCGGACGACGAGCGCGAGAAGATCTCGCTCTTCACCAATGTGCCCGAATACGGCGTGATCTCGATGTGGGACGTGAACACCATCTACAAGGTGCCGCGCGTGCTGCATGAGCAGGGCCTGGACCAGTTGATCTGCACCAAGCTGCAGCTCAACACCAAGAGCACCGACCTGAAGCGCTGGGACACCCTGGTGCACGAGGTCGAGAACCCCGCCAAGCACGTCACCATCGCGATGTGCGGCAAGTACACCGACCTGTCGGACTCGTACAAGTCGCTCAACGAGGCGCTGCGCCACGCCGGCATCCACAACCATGCGGGCGTGAAGATCGAGTACGTGGACTCGGAGCTGCTGACGGCCGAGAACATCGATCAGCTGGCCCAGTACGACGCCATCCTGGTGCCCGGCGGCTTCGGCAAGCGCGGCGTGGAAGGCAAGATCCTGGCGGCGCAATATGCGCGCGAGCACAAGCTGCCCTACCTGGGCATCTGCCTAGGCATGCAGGTCGCCACCATCGAATACGCGCGCCATATGGCCGGCCTCACCGGCGCCAATTCCACCGAGTTCGAACCGACGACGCCGCACCCGGTGATCGCGCTGATCGACGAGTGGCAGGACGCCGACGGCAGCATCCAGAAGCGCGACGAGAAGAGCGATCTGGGCGGCACCATGCGCCTGGGCGCGCAGAGTTCGGACGTCAAGGCCGGCACGCTGGCGCATGACATCTATGGGCCCGTGGTGACCGAGCGCCACCGCCATCGCTACGAGGCCAACGAGCATTACCTCGACAAGCTGCAGGCCGCCGGCCTGGTGATCTCGGCCATCACGCAGCGCGAGAAGCTCACCGAGATGGTGGAGCTGCCGCGCGAGGTGCACCCCTGGTATGTGGGCGTGCAGTTCCACCCCGAGTTCAAGTCCACGCCCTGGGACGGCCACCCGCTGTTCATCGCCTTCATCAAGGCGGCGCTGGATCACAAGAAGGCCTGAGAGGTAACGCCATGAAGCTGTGCGGGTTTGACGTCGGGATCGACAAGCCTTTCTTCCTGATCGCCGGCACCTGCTCGATCGAGAGCCAGGAGCTTTCGATCGAGGTGGCCGGCCAGCTCAAGCAAGCCTGTACGGCGCTTGGCATTCCGCTGATCTACAAGGGCTCCTTCGACAAGGCCAACCGCTCGTCGGGCAGCAGCAAGCGCGGCGTGGGGATGGATGCGGGCCTCAAGATCCTGGACGAGGTGCGCCGCCAGCTGCAGCTGCCCATCCTGACCGATGTGCATGACGAGGCCCAGGTGGCGCCGGTGGCCGCCGTGGTCGACGTGCTGCAGACCCCGGCCTTCCTGTGCCGCCAGACCGACTTCATCCGCGCGGTGGCCATGAGCGGCAAGCCGGTGAACATCAAGAAGGGGCAGTTCCTGGCGCCCTGGGACATGAAGAACGTCATCGACAAGGCACGCGAAGCGGCGCGCGAAGCGGGCCTGTCGGAGGACCGCTTCCTGGCCTGCGAACGCGGCGTGAGCTTCGGCTACAACAACCTCGTGGCCGACATGACCAGCCTGGCCGAGATGCGCAAGTCCGGCGCGCCCGTGGTGTTCGACGTGACGCACTCGGTGCAGAAGCCCGGCGGCCAGGGCACCACCAGCGGCGGTGCCCGCGAGATGGTGCCCGTGCTGGCCCGGGCGGGCGTCGGCGCGGGCGTGGCGGGCCTCTTCATGGAAACCCATCCGCGCCCTGCCGAAGCCTGGTCGGACGGACCCAACGCCGTGCCCCTAAACCGCATGCGGGCCCTGCTGGAGCAGCTGGTAGCGCTGGACCGCGTGGTCAAGAGCCAGCCGCTGCTCGAGAACGACTTCTTCTGCTGAACCCATGCCCTCCGCCTACATCCTCGCCAACGTCACCGTCACCAATCCCACGCAGTACGAGGAGTACCGCAGGTTCTCCAGCATCGCGATGCAGGCGCATGGCGCCGAGGTCTGCGTGCGCGGTGGCAAGGTCGAGGTGCTGGAAGGCGACTGGACGCCCGAGCGCGTGGTGCTCCTGAAGTTCCCGAGCCTGGAAGCCGCCAAGGCCTTCAACGACTCGACGGAATATGGCCAGGCCCGCCAGGCGCGTGCCGGCGCGGCGGTGATGCGCATGGTGTTGATCGAAGGCGTCTGATCTTGTTCAGCGCTGGTAACGAAAACCCGGCACAGTCCCGCCTGAGAATTTTTGACCTTCTGGAGACTTTTGAATGAGTGCAATTGTTGACATCGTCGGCCGTGAGATCCTGGACAGCCGCGGCAACCCCACCGTCGAATGCGATGTGCTGCTGGAATCCGGCGTGATGGGCCGTGCGGCCGTGCCGAGCGGCGCGTCCACCGGTTCGCGCGAGGCCATCGAGCTGCGCGACGGCGACAAGGCCCGCTACCTGGGCAAGGGCGTGCTGAAGGCGGTCGAGCACATCAACACCGAGATCTCCGAGGCCGTGCTGGGCCTGGACGCCTCCGAGCAGGCCTTCCTGGACAAGACCCTGATCGACCTGGACGGCACCGAGAACAAGAGCCGCCTGGGCGCCAACGCGATGCTGGCGGTCTCGATGGCGGTGGCGCGTGCCGCGGCCGAGGAGTCGGGCCTGCCCCTGTATCGCTATTTCGGCGGCATGGGCGGCAACCAGCTGCCGGTGCCGATGATGAACGTCATCAACGGTGGCGCGCACGCCAACAACACGCTGGACCTGCAAGAGCTGATGATCATCCCGGTGGGCGCCCCGACCTTCCGCGAAGCCATCCGCTGGGGCGCCGAGGTGTTCCATGCGCTCAAGAAGATCCTGCACGACAAGGGCATCAGCACCGCGGTGGGCGACGAGGGCGGCTTCGCCCCCAGCGTCGAGAGCCATGAGGCCGCCATCCAGCTGATCCTGCAGGCGATCGACAAGGCCGGCTACACCGCCGGCGAGCAGATCGCCCTGGGCCTGGACTGCGCCGCCAGCGAGTTCTACAAGGACGGCAAGTATGTGCTGGAAGGCGAAGGCCTGAGCCTGACCGCCCAGGAATGGACCAGCATGCTGGCCACCTGGGTCGACAAGTACCCCATCATCTCGATCGAAGACGGCATGGCCGAGGGCGACTGGGACGGCTGGAAGCACATCACCGAGGTGCTGGGCCAGAAGGTGCAGCTGGTGGGCGACGACCTGTTCGTCACCAACACCAAGATCCTGAAGGAAGGCATCGACAAGGGCATCGCCAACTCGATCCTCATCAAGATCAACCAGATCGGCACGCTCACCGAGACCTTCGCCGCCATCGAGATGGCCAAGCGCGCCGGCTACACCGCCGTGATCTCGCACCGCTCGGGCGAGACCGAGGACTCGACCATCGCCGACATCGCCGTGGGCCTGAACGCCGGCCAGATCAAGACCGGCTCGCTCTCGCGCTCGGACCGCATGGCCAAGTACAACCAGCTGCTGCGCATCGAGGAAGACCTGGGCGACGTGGCGGTGTATCCCGGCCGCGCCGCTTTTTATAACCTGCGCTAAGTCCTGAGGCGCGGCTCCGAAGAGCCGCGCTAAACTGCGGCGCGTGAAGACCATCGCCCTCATCCTGGCCGCTTTTTTGCTGGCCATCCAAGCCCAACTCTGGTTCGGCAAGGGCGGTCTTGCGCGCGGCGTGCAGCTGCGCGCCCAGCTCAAGACCCAGGAAGAAGCCAACGACCAGGCACGTGCGCGCAATGCGCAGATGCTGGCCGAGTTGCGCGACCTGCGCGAAGGCCTGGAAATGGTCGAGGAGAAGGCGCGCCTGGAGCTGGGCATGGTGCGCCCCGACGAGATCTACGTGCAGCTTCAGCAGCAGCGCCACTGAGGCGGGGCCACTCCGATGGACGCCCTGCTGCTCTGGCTGCAACCCCTGTTCCTGTCCGCCTTCGAGGCCTTCGGCAGCCCCATCACCTGGCTGGAGGTGCTGGCCTTCGTGCTGGCCATCTGGATGGTCTTGTGCAATATGCGCGTGCATGTGCTGGCCTGGCCGCTGGCGCTGGTCAGCTCGCTGCTCTATTTCCTGCTGTTCTGGAGCGGCAAGCTCTATGGTGAGGCCACGCTGCAGCTGGTGTTCGCCGCGCTGGCCCTATGGGGTTGGTGGCAATGGCTGTATGGCCGCACCGACGAGGGTCAGGTCTTGCGGGTGCGGCGCCTGAGCCCGCGCGGGCGCTGGGTGGCGATTGCCGCCACCGCGCTGGCCTGGCCGCTCTTGGGCCTGTGGCTGCAGCGCCATACCGATTCCACATTACCCTTCTGGGACGCCTTCCCCACCGTGGCCAGCCTGCTGGGCCAATGGCTGCTGGGGCGCAAATACCATGAGAACTGGAGCGTCTGGGTGCTGGTGAATGCCGTCAGCGTCACGCTGTTCGCCTACAAGGGCTATTGGCTCACCGTGCTGCTCTACGCCGTCTTCATCCCCATGTCGGTGGCCGGCTGGCGCGCCTGGCAGCGCCAGATCGAACCGGCGGCGGCCTGAGGCATGGCAGGCGCCATGCTGATCGCCATCGTCGGCGCCGAGAGCACCGGCAAGAGCGCTCTCGCCGCCGAACTGCAGCAGGCCCTGCTCGCCCGCACGGGGCTGCGCTGCGCGCGCGTGGACGAGCATTTGCGCGCCTGGTGCGAGCAGGCCGGCCGCACGCCGCAGGCCCATGAGCAGGCCGCCATCGCCGCGGCCCAGCGTGAGCAGATCGAAGCCGCCGCACGGACGCATGATCTGGTGATCTGCGACACCACGCCGCTGATGACCGCGATCTACAGCGAGCTGCTGTTCGGCGACGCGGGCCTGCACGCGGACGCGCTGGCCTTTCAGGCGCGTTGCGCGCTCACCCTGCTGACCGGCCTGGACCTGCCCTGGGTGGCCGACGGCCTGCAGCGAGATGGTGCGCATGTGCGCACCCCCGTCGACTCCGCCTTGCGCCGCGCGCTGCGCCAGGCATGCTTAAGCTGGAGCGTGGTGCATGGCCAGGGCCCGCAGCGCCTGGACAGCGCGCTCAACGCCATCACGCCGCTGCTGATGCAGCGCGCACCGCAGCAGGCCGCTGGCCTTTTCAGCCGCCTGCTCGACCGCGAAGCCGGGCTGCCCGCGGCGACGCGCTGGACCTGCGAACATTGCGACCAACCCGAGTGCGAGCATGCCAGCCTCGCCCTGACCAGCAAGCCCCTGCCATGACACCTATCGCACGTCTCCCCTTTGCTATTGCCTGCGTCGCGCTGCTGCTGAGCGCCTGCGTCAGCACGCCGCCAAGCGCGCCTCTCAGTGTCAAGCTGCTTGCCATCAACGACTTCCATGGCAATCTGAAGCCCCCGGCCGGCGGCATCCGCGTGGCCGATCCGGCCCAGCCCGGCGCCAGCATGGAGCTGGCCGCGGGCGGCGCCGAATACCTGGCCAGCGCGGTGCAGCAGCTGCGTGCCAAGAACCCCAACCACATCTTCGTGGCGGCCGGCGACCTGGTGGGCGCCAGCCCGCTGCTCTCGGCCCTGTTCCACGACGAGCCCACCATCGAGTCGCTGGGCCTGATGGGCCTGGAAGTGACGGCGGTGGGCAACCATGAATTCGACAATGGCGCGGCCGAGCTGCTGCGCAAGCAGCATGGCGGCTGCCACCCGGTGGACGGCTGCAAGGGGCCTGAGCCCTTCCGCGGCGCACGCTACCAATACCTGGCTGCCAGCACCTGGGACCTGGGCAGCGGCAAGACCCTGTTCCCGGCCACCTACATCAAGCGCTTCGAGGGCGTGCCGGTGGGCTTCATCGGCCTCACGCTGAAGGGCACGCCGGGCATCGTCAGCCCCAAGGCCGCCGAAGGCCTGCGCTTCGACGACGAGGTGCAGACCATCAACCGCCTGGTGCCCGAGCTGCAGCAGCAGGGCGTCGAGGCGATCGTGGTGCTGATCCACGAGGGCGGTTTCCCGAGCGGCGACTACAACGAATGTCCGGGCATCTCGGGGCCCATCGTCGACATCGTGCAGCGCCTGGACAAGGCGGTGGACCTGGTGGTGAGCGGGCATACGCACAAGGCCTACAACTGCCGCATCGGCGGGCGCCTGGTCACCAGCGGCGACAAGTACGGCACCATCGTCAGCGAGATCGATCTGCAGATCGACCGCCGCACGCGCGACGTCGTCAGCGCCCAGGCCAGCAATGTGCTGGTGCGCAACGACCGCTTCGCCAAGGCGCCCGAGCAGAGCGCGCTGATCGCCGCCTACGAGGAACGTTCGGGCCCGCTGGCCAAGCGCGTGGTGGGCCGCATCCCGGTCTCGTTCACGCGCGACGAGGGCGCCCATCCCGCCGGCGAGACCCTGATGGGCGAGCTGATCGCCGATGCGCAGCTGGAGGCCACCGCCGCGCCCGAGAACGGCGGCGCGGTGCTGGCCCTGACCAATATCGGCGGTGTGCGTGCCGGCCTGGTGATGAAGGGCCAGGGCGAGGTCAGCTACGAGGACGTGTTCAGCGTGCAACCCTTCTACAACACCCTGGTCACCCTCGATCTGAGCGGCGCCGCGCTGTACGAGGCGCTGGAGCAGCAATGGCTGAACCAGCCCAAGTTCAGGCCGCTGCAGGTGTCCAGCGGTTTTCGCTACCGCTGGGATGCCAGCCGCCCGCCGGGCCAGCGTGTGCTGGCCGGCAGCCTCAGCCTGCATGGCAAACCGATCGAGCCCCAGGCCCGCTACCGCGTGACCATCAACAGCTTCATGGCCGCCGGCGGCGATGGCTTCCCGGCCTTCAAGAAAGGCAGCGCGGCCCGTACCGGCATGATGGACGTGGACGCCCTGGTGCAATACCTGGAACGCCACAGCCCCGTGCAGCCCAGCGCGCTGGACCGCGTGCAGCGGCTCAACTAAGCCTTTATTGCAGGCTGGCGTCGCCGGCGCCGGCCTGCTGCGTCTGGCCGGTGGCGAACAGGCCGCCCACGTCCACCGCATCGAAGCTGTACTGCAGGCCGCAGAAGTCGCAGCCGATCTCGACATGGCCGCGCTCCGCGAGGATGCCGTCCACCTCGTCGCGGCCCAGGCCCATCAGCATCTTGCCGACGCGCTGGCGCGAGCAGGAGCAGGCGAAGCTGGGCGTCAGCGGCTCGAAGCGGCGCAGGTCTTCCTCCCAGAACAGGCGGCGCAGAATCGTGTCGGCGTCCAGGGTCAGCAGTTCGTCGGAGGTCAAGGTGCCGGCCAGCATGCTGATGCGGTTGAAGGCATCGGCAAAGCCGACGTCGCTGGCCGCGCGCGCCTGACGCTCCAGATTGCCCTCGCCCTCGATCGGCATGTGCTGGATCAGCAGGCCGGTGGCCACCTCGTCGTTGGCCGCCAGCACCAGCTTGGTGTCGAGCTGCTCGGACTGCAGCATGTAGTGCTCCAGCACCTCGGCCACCTTTTGCAGCGGCTCGCGCTGGTCGCCATGCAGGGGCACCACGCCCTGGTAGGGCTGCTGGCCGGGCATGCGGTCCTTGGGGTCGAGGGTGATGGCGCAGCGCCCCTGCCCGTGCACATTCAGCATGGCCTCGAGCTGGGCGCCCGCCGGCACCTCGCCCACTACCTTGGCGGTGGCGCGGAAGCTCAGGTCGGGCTGCACCTCGGCCACCGCCAGCTTCACCGGCCCATCGCCCAGCACCTGCAGCACCAGCGCGCCGTTGAACTTGATATTGGACTGCATCAGCACGCCCGCCGCCGCCATCTCGCCCAGCAGCACCCGCACCTCGGGCGGGAACTGGCCCACCGCTTCACGACGCTTCAGCACCTCGCGCCAGGCGCCGGTCAGGCGCACCAGCATGCCGCGCACCGGCAGGCCCTCGAACAGGAATTTGTGCAACTCGCTCATCAGGAAATCTTCTTCAGGTCGGCGGCGTAACGCTGGCCGTTGTGGATGTAATGCGCCGCGCTGGCCGCCAGGCCCTGGATGGCCTCGGGTGTGAGTTCACGCACCAGCTTGGCCGGGCTGCCCATGATCAGGCTGCCGTCCGGGAACACCTTGCCCTCGGTCACCAGCGAGCCGGCGCCCACCAGCGAGTTCTTGCCGATGCGCGCACCGTTCAGCACCACGGCGCCGATGCCGATCAGGCTGTTGTCGCCCACCGTGCAGCCATGCAGCATGACCTGGTGCCCCACGGTGACGTTCTCGCCCAGCACCAGCGGGAAGCCGGTGTCGGCATGCAGCACCGAGCCGTCCTGGATATTGCTGCCGCGGCCGATGCTGAGGCTGTCGCTGTCGCCGCGCAGCACGGCGTTGAACCAGATGCTCACGTCCTCGCCCAGCGTCACCCGGCCTATCACCTGGGCGCTGTCGGCCACCCAGGCGCTGTCTGCAACTTCGGGCCTGAACTCGCCCAACTGGTAAATCGCCATCGCCGTACTCCTGGGCCGTCTGGGCAAAAGGGGATAATTTTACGGATGGAAACCCGTCACCGCGCGCTCGAGGTCTTGCGCATCGTCGATCCAGCCGCCAAGGCCAGCGCCGCCCGCGCGCTGTATGCGGCCGCGCAGGACGGTCTCATATTGGCCTGCGAGGCGCAGATTCAAGCCCCGCCCGGCCTGCCGGGCCGCCCCGACAGGCCCCGCCTGGTGGCCGCCATCAAGGTGGCGAACCGCTCGCCCTTCACCCTGGCCGGCCGCGCCGGCCTGATCCATGCCATCTGCCATATCGAGTTCAATGCCATCAATCTGGCGCTGGATGCGGTGTGGCGCTTTGCCGGCATGCCCGCGCCCTACTACCTGGACTGGCTGCGCGTGGCCAGCGAGGAGGCCCTGCATTTCGGCCTGCTGCACGAGCATCTGCAGAGCCTGGGCCATGGCTACGGCGACTTCGACGCGCACGACGGGCTCTGGGCCATGGCCGAGCGCACCCGCGCGGACGTGCTGGCGCGCATGGCCCTGGTACCGCGCACGCTGGAGGCGCGCGGCCTGGACGCCACCCCGCCGCTGCAGGACAAGCTGCGGCGCGCCGGCGACCTGCGCGCGGTGGAGATCCTCGACGTGATCCTGCGCGACGAGATCGGCCATGTGGAGATCGGCAACCGTTGGTACCGCCAGCTGTGCCGCGAGCGTGGGCTGGACCCGATCGCCCTCTACCCCGAGCTGGTGGCGCGCTACGAGGCGCCGCGCCTGCGCCCGCCCTTCAACCTGCCGGCACGTTCGGCGGCCGGTTTCAGCCCGGAAGAACTGGCCTATCTGCAAGGCTGAGGGCGACACGGTAAACTGTGCGCCACATGTTCCGCTGCATCGTCATCTTCGTTCACGCCCTGCTGCTGCTCTGCGCCGCCCTGCCGGCCGCGGCACAGGCGTTGCATGAGGCCGGCAACGATCAACCGGTGCTGATGGTGGCTTGCGCGGATCTTGCCGACGAGGCCCAAGCGGCTGTGACGGGCGACGATGCGCTGGAAGCGCCCGAACTGTTTGCCCAATGGCTGCCGTCCAGGCTGGCATCGATGCCCGCGGCACGCCCCGCCGGGCTCAGCATGGCGCCGGCGCCGGCGCCCTACTTGAAGGGGCCGCAGCGCCCACCCAAGGCCCGGGCTCTCAGCGCCTGAAGCCTCCGGCGCGGCCCGCTGCCGCGCCCATCCCGGGAAGGTCGGCCGCGCGCCGCCCCCGTTGCCCTCAAGTAGCCATCATGGAATTTCTGCTCGACCCCAATATCTGGCTCGCCTTCGCGATGCTGACCGCCCTGGAAATCGTCCTGGGCATCGACAACATCATCTTCATCTCCATCCTGGTGGGCCGGCTGCCGGCCGCGCAGCGCGACCGGGCGCGGCGCCTGGGCCTGGGCTTCGCGATGGTCTCGCGCCTCTTGCTGCTGCTGAGCCTGAGCTGGGTGATGGGCCTCACCGCCGATCTCTTCAGCCTGATGGGACAGGGCATCAGCGGGCGCGACCTGGTGCTGCTGCTGGGCGGCCTGTTCCTGCTCTACAAGGCCTCGCACGAGATCTTTGTGGAGGTGGAGGCGCGCGAGCAGGATGGCCCGCCGGCCACCGACAGCGCCGCGGTGAAGGCCGCCGGCCAGCGCCTGTTCTGGATGATCATCGGCCAGATCGCGGTGATCGACATCGTGTTCTCGCTCGACTCGGTGATCACCGCGGTGGGCATGGTGGACCAGATCGGCGTGATGATCGCCGCGGTGGTGGCCTCGGTGGGCGTGATGCTGGTGGCCGCCAAGCCGATCGGCGAATTCGTCGACCGCCATCCCTCGGTGAAGGTGCTGGCGCTGGCCTTTCTGGTGATGGTGGGCATGGCGCTCACCGCCGAAGCCTTCGACCAGCACGTACCCAAGGGCTACCTCTATGCCGCGATGTGCTTCTCGCTCGCGGTCGAGTCGCTCAATATCCGCGCCCGCGGCAAGCGCCAGGCGCTGCAGGCCCAGGCCTGAACCCCATCCCAGTTTCTTCACTCCAAGGAGTTGTCATGAACCAAAACGTCTACGCCTATTCCACCGGCAGCCTGGTCTCCAGCGCCGAGCGCAACCGCGTGCTGCGCAACACCTACTGGCTGCTGGCCCTGTCGATGATCCCCACGGTGCTGGGCGCCTGGATCGGCGTCAGCACCGGGCTGGCGCGCGCCATGTCGCCGGGCATCAGCATGATCGTCTTCCTGGTCGGCGCCTTCGGCCTGATGTTCGCGATCGAGAAGACCAAGAACTCGGCCGCCGGCGTGCCCGTGCTCTTGGGCTTCACCTTCTTCATGGGGCTGATGCTGTCGCGCCTGATCGGTGCGGTGCTGGGCCTGGCCAATGGCGCCGGGCTCATCATGACGGCCTTTGCCGGCACCGGCCTGATCTTCTTCGGCATGGCCGCGCTGTCCAGCGTGATCAAGCGCGACCTCGGCAATATGGGCAAGTTCCTCTTCATCGGCATGATCATGTTGCTGGTGGCCGGCGTCGCCAACATCTTCCTGCAGTCCAGCGCGCTGATGATCACGCTCTCGGTGCTGGTGATCGGCATCTTCTCGGCCTTCATCCTGCATGACCTCAAGCGCGTGCAGGACGGCCTGGAGACCAACTACATCACCGCCACCCTGGGCGTCTACCTGAGCCTGTACAACGTGTTCCAGTCGCTGCTCTCGCTGCTGGGCATCTTCGGCGGCCGCGACGAGTAAAATCTCACCTGCTCCCGCCGGGCGGAACCCATGGTTCCGCCCTTTGTCTTTCTTAGGCCCCCAACACCGTGTCCCGTGTCCAAGCGAATCTGCTGCTGATCGTCATCGCCCTGATCTGGGGCTCGGCCTTTGTGGCGCAAAGCCATGGCATGGCGGACGTGGGGCCGATGATGTTCACGGGCGTGCGTTTTCTGGTCGGCGCACTGGTGGTGACGCCGCTGATGTGGCGCGAATGGCGCGGCCTGCGGGCTGCGGGCAAGCCCCTGGTGCGCCGCGACGCCGGCAAGATCGCCGGCCTGGGCTGCCTGCTGCTGATGGGCGCGGCGATGCAGCAGATCGGCATCGTCAGCACCACGGTCACGAATGCCGGTTTTCTCACCGCCCTCTACGTGCCGCTGGTGCCGGTGCTGGGCTATCTGCTCTTGCGCCATCTGCCGCATTGGTCGGTCTGGCCGGGCGCGCTGTCCTGCCTGGTCGGCGCCTTCCTGCTCTCGGGCGCACACCGGCTCGAGATCAGCCTGGGCGACAGCTGGGTGATCGCCTCTTCGCTGCCCTGGGCCCTGCATGTACTGATGGTCGGTCGCGTGGCCGACCGCATGTCCGCGCCTTTTCTGGTGGCCGGCGGCCAGTTCCTGGTCTGCGGCCTGCTGGCGCTGGGCTATGCGCTGGTGGCCGAGCCCAGCAGCTGGGCGGGCCTGCGGGCAGCCGCCTGGCCCATTCTCTACACCGGCGTGCTCTCGGTGGGCGTGGCCTTCACCGCCCAGGTGGTGGCGCAGCGCTATGCCCATGCGGCGGACGCCGCCATCATCCTCTCCTCGGAAACCGTGTTCGCCGCCATGTTCGGCTACTGGCTGATGGGCGACCGGCTCAACAGCAGCGGCCTGGCCGGTTGCGCGCTGATCTTCCTGAGCATGATGGTGGTGCAACTGCTGCCCATGCTGCGGCGCCGCTGAAGGGCCGGGCCCCGCTCAGAGCTCGAAGGCGGTGGTCTTCTTGATGGTGCGCAGCACCAGCATCGAATTGGAACGCGCCACCTCGGGCAGCTGCATCAGCACATGGGTGTGGAAGCGCTCCAGGTCCTCGGCATCCTTGTAGGCGAAGCGGATCACATAGTCGTTGGTGCCCGCCACGTAGAAGCAGTCCAGGATGTCGGGGCAGGTCATCACCGCCTGCTCGAAGGCGGCCAGCGCCGCCGTCGTCATGCGCTCCAGATTGATGATGGTGTAACTGGTGCCCTGCTTGCCCACCGCCTTGGGGTTCACCAGCGCCACATACTGGGCAATCACCCCCTGGTCCTCCAGATGCTTGACCCGCCTCAGGCAGGCCGAGGGCGAGAGATGCACGCGCTGGGCCAGCTCCACATTGGAGATCCGGCCGTCCCGCTGCAACTCGTTCAGGATGCCGCGGTCGATCGCATCCAGTTGCACTTCTGAGCTCATGTTTCGAATAATCTGCGAACAGGAGGCCATGTTATCGCAGCATGTTGCAAAACCAGGGGTTTAACCTGCGCCAGAGCGCTCACACATTGCGCGTGCCCTTGCCTAGACTTCAAGGCAATGCAAAGAACGCAAGCAAGGAGTGAAAACAACATGGCCAAGAACCTCGACGCCTACTGGATGCCTTTCACGGCAAACCGCCAGTTCAAGAAGTCGCCCCGACTGCTGACGCGCGCCGATGGCATGTATTTCACCGACGACAAGGGCCGCCAGATCCTGGACGGCATTGCCGGCCTGTGGTGCGTGAATGCCGGCCACAACCGCCCGCGCATCGTGCAGGCGATCCAGCAGCAGGCCGCCGAGCTGGACTTCGCGCCGCCCTTCCAGATGGCCCACCCCAAGGCCTTCGAGTTGGCCGAACGCCTGGTCGAGCTGACGCCGCCGGGCCTCAACAAGGTCTTCTATACCAACTCGGGTTCCGAGTCGGTGGAGACGGCGCTGAAGATGGCGATCGCCTACCACCGCGTGCGCGGCGAAGGCGCGCGCACCCGGCTGATCGGCCGCGAGCGTGGCTACCACGGCGTGAACTTCGGCGGCATCTCGGTGGGCGGCATGGTCGCCAACCGCAAAATGTTCGGCACCATGCTGGGCGGCGTGGACCATATCCGCCACACCCATGATCCGGTGCGCAACGCCTTCTCGGTGGGCCAGCCCGCGCATGGCGCCGAGTTCGCCGACGATCTGGAAAAGCTCATCGCCCTGCACGACGCCTCGACCATCGCCGCGGTGATCGTCGAGCCGGTGGCCGGTTCCACCGGCGTGCTGGTGCCGCCGCAGGGCTATCTGCAACGCCTGCGCGAGATCTGCGACAAGCACGGCATCCTCCTGATCTTCGACGAGGTCATCACCGGCTTCGGCCGCACCGGCAACCCCTTCGGTGCCCAGACCTTCGGCGTCACGCCCGACCTGATGACGGTGGCCAAGGGCCTCACCAACGGCTGCGTGCCGATGGGCGCGGTGTTCGCCAAGCAAGGCATCTACGACACCTTCATGAACGGGCCCGAGCACCTGATCGAGTTCTTCCACGGCTATACCTACTCGGCCCACCCGCTCGCCTGTGCCGCCGCGCTGGGCACGCTGGACACCTATGCGGAGGAAGGCCTGCTGACGCGCGCCACCGAACTGCAAGGTTATTTCGCCGAGGCTGTGCATTCGCTGAAGGGCGAGCCCAACGTGATCGACGTGCGCAATATCGGCCTGGTGGGCGGCATCGAGCTGAGCCCCCTGCCCGGCGAGCCCGCCAAGCGCGCCTTCAACGTCTTCCTCGATTGCTACGAGCAGGGCGTGCTGGTGCGCACCACCGGCGACACCGTGGCCCTGAGCCCGCCGCTGATCATCGAGCGCAGCCATATCGACCGCCTGATCGAGACCGTGCGCGCCGCGCTGCGCCGCGCGGCCTGACGAGCCCCACCGAGTCAACCCGAACGAGGACCTGCCTAGCGCCTACCTTATGAGCCTCCTGAGCACCGACCGCGAACTCACGCGCGACTCCTACTACCTGGCCACCGCGCCACGTACCCAGGGCTATGCGCCACTGCGAGAGAGCATCGAAGCCGATGTGGCCATCGTGGGCGGTGGGCTGGCGGGTCTGTCGGCCGCCATCGAGCTGGCCGAGCGCGGCATGGAGGTGGTGCTGCTGGAGGCCAACGAGGTGGGCTCGGGCGCCTCGGGGCGCAACGGCGGGCAGGCCATCCACGGCCTCGCCTGCGATCAGGAAACCATCGAGGCGCAGCTGGGCCTGGCCGAATCCAGGCGCATCTGGGCGATGGGCATCGAGGCCCTGGACCTGATACGGGCGCGCTGCGAGCGCCACCGCATCGACGCCGAATGGCAGAGCGGCTACCTGGGCCTGGCCACCAGCGCGCGCAAGGCCGCGGACTTGCGCGCCTGGGCCGAACGCATGGCCGAGCTCTACGACTACCCGCTGCAATGGATAGACCCGGGCGTGCTGCGGCAGTGGATAGACAGCCCGCGCTTTCATGCCGGGGTGTATGACGAGCGCTCGGGCCATCTGCACCCGCTCAAATACTGCCTGGGCCTGGCCGCGGCGGCCGCGCGTGCGGGCGTGCGCATCTACGAGCAGACGCCCGTCACCCGCATGAAAGAAGGCGAAGGCGGGGGCGAGCAAATCACGCTGGCCGGGCCCCAAGGCCAGGTGCGCGCGCGCCAGGTGCTGCTGGCCGGCAACGTCTACCTCAACGAGATCTCGCCCGCACTCGCGCCCAGGCTTGGTGCGCGCATCATGCCGGTGGGCACCTATATCGTGTGCACCGAGCCGATCGCGCCGGAGCGCCTGCAGGCCCTGATCCCGAGCAGGTCGGCGGTGTGCGACACCAATTTCGTGCTGGACTACTTCCGCCCCACCGCCGATCACCGCCTGCTCTATGGCGGGCGGGTGAGCTACAGCACCGTCACGCCGCCGGGCCTGAAGCACAGCATGCGCGCGCGCCTGCTGGAAAGCTTTCCGCAGCTGCAGGACGTGGGCATGCAATATGCGTGGGGTGGTTTCGTGGACATTTCCATGAACCGTGCCCCTGATTTCGGGCGCTTAGGCGAGCGCCGCAACATCTACTATCTGCAAGGCTTCTCGGGCCATGGCCTGGCGCTGACCGGCCTGGCCGGCCGCATCGTCGCCGAGGCCATGCATGGCGACGCCAGCCGCTTCGACACCTTTGCCAAACTGCGCCACCATCCCTTCCCGGGTGGCAAACTGATGCGTACGCCCGCCCTGGTACTGGGCATGGCGTACTACCGATTGAAGGACATGCTGTGAGTACCGGCCCTTCCAAATCCCTGCCCCAGCGCAAGCCCGTGGTACTGGTGCCCGCCTGCAACCGCCAGGTCGGCGACCACCCCTTCCACATCGCCGGCAAGAAGTACATCGACGCGGTGCGCCTGGCCGGCTGCCTGCCCCTGGTGGTGCCGGCCTCCAGCCCCGCGGAAATCGACGAGTTGCTGGCGCTGGCCGACGGCGTGCTGCTGACCGGCTCGCCCTCGAATGTGCACCCCAGCCATTTCGACGAGACCGTGCACAACCCCGAGCTGCCGCTGGACCCGGATCGCGATGCCTGGACCCTGCCGCTGATCCCCAAGGCCCTGCGGCTGGGCATGCCGCTGTTTGCGATCTGCCGCGGCTTCCAGGAGGCCAATGTGGCGCTGGGCGGCTCGCTGCACCAGGCGGTGCAGGAGCAACCCGGCCTGCGCGACCACCGCGCCCCACCCGGCCAGCCGCCCGAGATCGCCTATGCCGAGCAACATGAGGTCCAGGTCTTGCCCGGCGGGCGCCTGGAGGCCTTGCTGGGCCATCGCAGCATCAGCGTCAACTCCCTGCATGGCCAGGGTGTGAATGAACTGGCCCCGGGCCTGCGCATCGAAGCGGTGGCGCCCGACGGTCTGGTGGAAGCCTTCAGCGTGGCGGCCGCGCATGGCTTCTCGATGTGCTTGCAATGGCATCCCGAGTGGCAGGCCGAGCGCAACCCGGTCTCGATGAAGCTCTTCGAGGCCTTCGGCCAGGCCTGCCGCGACTACCGTGACCAGGTGCGCGAGCCGCGCCACGACTACATCCGCGACCCCGAGACCTAGCGCCGCTGACCCCAGCCCGATTCAAGCAATCCGCAGCGCCCCGGCATCCCGCCACGGCGCCAAGACCAGAAGATGAGGTGAAACATGGTGGTCAGAACAGAACGTAGCTTTGCCGAGCTGGAACAGTGGTTCCGCGAGCATCGCGTCACCGAGATCGAGTGCCTGGTGCCCGACCTCACCGGTGTGGCGCGCGGCAAGATCCTGCCGCGCGAGAAATTTACCGAAGACCGCGGCATGCGCCTGCCCGAGGCCGTGGTGGCAATGGGCGTGACGGGCGAGTTCCCCGAGGAGGGGCCTTACTACGACGTCATCAGCCCGAATGACATGGACATGCACTTGCGCGCCGACCCGACCACGGCCCGCCTGGTGCCCTGGGCGGTGGACCCCACCGCGCAAATCATCCACGACTGCTTCGACCGCGACGGCCAGCTCGTGCCCTTTGCGCCGCGCTCGGTGCTGCGCCGCGTCTGCGACCTGTTCGCGGCCGAGGGCTGGGACCCGGTGGTGGCGCCCGAGCTGGAGTTCTACCTGGTGGCGCGCAACACCGACCCCGACATGCCGCTGAAGCCCCCGGTGGGCCGCAGCGGCCGCGCCGAGACCTCGCGCCAGGCCTATTCGATCGACGCGGTGAACGAGTTCGATCCGCTCTTCGAGGATGTCTACGACTACTGCGAGAAGATGGAGCTCAACGTCGACACCCTGATCCATGAGGTGGGTGCCGGCCAGATGGAGATCAACTTCTTCCACGCCCACCCGATGGGCCTGGCGGACGAGGTGTTCTTCTTCAAGCGCACCGTGCGCGAGGCGGCGCTGCGCCACGACATGTTCGCCACCTTCATGGCCAAGCCCATCGCCGGCGAGCCCGGCAGCGCCATGCATGTGCACCAGAGCGTGATCAACAAGGCCACCGGTCGCAATCTCTTCAGCAACGAGGATGGCAGCCCGAGCCAGGAGTTCTTCTGGTACATCGGCGGCCTGCAGAAATACATCCCCGCCGCGATGGCGCTGTTCGCGCCCTATGTGAACAGCTACCGCCGCCTGGCACGCTTCACCGCCGCGCCCATCAACATCCAGTGGGGCACCGACAACCGCACCGTGGGCATACGCTCGCCACTGGCGCCGCCGCAGGCGCGCCGCATCGAGAACCGCGTCATCGGTGCCGATGCCAACCCCTATGTGGCGCTGGCCGCCACCCTGGCCTGCGGCTATCTGGGCATCAAGAACCGCATCGAGCCCACGCCCGAGTGCAAGGGCGACGCCTATCTGGGCGACTTCCAGCTGCCGCGCAGCCTGGGCGAGGCGCTGGAGCTGCTGCGCAACGAGAAGGACCTCGCCAGCGTGCTGGGCGAATCCTTCATCACGGTCTACACCGAGATCAAAGAGATCGAGTATGCGGAGTTCATGAAAGTGATCTCCCCCTGGGAACGCGAGCACCTGCTGCTGCACGTCTGACCCTTCGCCCACCTTCGGAGCATCCATCATGAGCCATGTTGTTCAGGCGGCGCAGCGCGCCGCGAGTCGCAGTACCAAGGAATGGCAGGACGCCGATTCCAAGCATTTCTTCCACCCCTTCACCGACCACGGTGGCCTGGCCAAGAAGGGCGCGCGCATCATCACGCGCGCCGAGAACATCTACATCTGGGACAGCGAGGGCCACAAGATCCTCGACGGCATGAGCGGCCTGTGGTGCGTCAACACCGGCTATGGCCAGCAGGCCCTGGTCGACGCCGCGGCCAAGCAGATGAAAGAGCTGCCCTTCTACAACGCCTTCTTCCAGACCTCCACCCCGCCTGCCATCGAGCTGGCCGAGCTGCTCGCCGAGGTGACGCCGCCGCAGTTCAAGCATGTGTTCTTCACCAGCTCCGGCTCGGAGGGCAATGACACGGTGGTGCGCATGGTGCGGCGCTACTGGGACATCAAGGGCCAGCCCGAGCGCAAGACCATCATCGGCCGCATCAACGGTTATCACGGCTCCACCATGGCCGGTGCCTCGCTGGGCGGCATGAGCGGCATGCATGCCCAGGGCGGCCTGCCCATCCCCGACATCGTGCACATCCAGCAGCCGCATTGGTTCGAGCTGGGCCAGGGCATGAGCCGCGAGGCCTTCGGCCTCAAGGCCGCGGGCTGGCTGGAAGAGAAGATCCTCGAGGTGGGCCCCGAGCGCGTGGCCGCCTTCATCGGCGAGCCGGTGCAGGGCGCCGGTGGCGTGATCGTGCCGCCCAGCACCTACTGGCCCGAGATCCAGCGCATCTGCGACAAGTACGGCATCCTGCTCGTCAGCGACGAGGTGATCTGCGGTTTCGGCCGCACCGGCAACTGGTTTGGCTGCGAGACCATGGGCACCCGGCCCGACCTGATGACCTTTGCCAAGGGCGTGACCTCGGGCTATGTGCCGCTGGGCGGCGTGATGGTCGGCGACCGCGTGGCGCAGGCCCTGATCGACGACGGCGGCGAGTTCAACCACGGCTTCACCTACTCGGGCCACCCGGTGGCCTGCGCCGTGGCCCTGGCCAATATCAAGCTGATCCAGCAGCTCAATCTGGTCAGCCATGTGAAGAACAATATCGGCCCCTATCTGGCCGAGCGCTTTGCCGAGCTCAACGATCACCCGCTGGTGGGCGAGACCCAGACCTGCGGAATGATGGGCGCGGTGCAGTTGGTCAAGGCCAAGCCCGGCACGACCTTTGCGAGTGAATTGGAGGTCGGCATGGTCTGCCGCGCCCATTGCTTCGGCAACGGACTCATCATGCGCGCCGTCGGCGATCGCATGATCGTCGCCCCGCCCCTGGTGATGACACGGCCCCAGATCGACGAAATGATGGTGCTGATACGCCGCTGTCTGGACCTGACCCTCGCCGAAGTGCGCGAGCGGGGCTGGCTCTGAAGCGGCTAGCCGACACCCCAGGGTTTTGAGGTATGGGGTGGCTCACGGGGCCGCCCTAGACTGAGCCGATCCATCCCCATCCAGCGTTTGCTCTCAATCGATACGGAGTCCCCCGATGAAACCGAATCTGCCCCGCCTTGCCACCTCGCTGAGCGCGATCCTTGCCGCCACCGCCCTGCTCTGGGCCGGCTCGGCCCGCGCACAGGAGGAAGAGAAGGTCATCAACGTCTACAACTGGTCCGACTACATCGCCGAAGACACCCTGAAGAACTTCGAGAAGGAAACCGGCATCAAGGTGCGCTACGACAATTTCGACAACAACGAAATCGTCCACGCCAAGCTGGTGGCGGGCAAGACCGGCTATGACGTGGTGGTGCCCTCGTCCTACTGGGCCAAGCTGCAGGCCGATGGTGGCCTGCTGCGCAAGATCGACAAGAGCCAGATCCCGAACTACAAGAACCTGGACCCGGATGTGCAGGCCCAGCTCGCCAAGCTGGACCCGGGCAACGAGTACATGGTGAACTGGCTGTGGGGCTTCACCACCGTGGGCATCAATGTCGACAAGGTGAAGGCGGCGCTGGGCGCCACGCCGATGCCCGACAACACCTGGGATCTGGTGTTCAAGCCCGAGTACATCAGCAAGCTCAAGAGCTGCGGCGTCAGCTTCCTCGATTCCGCCACCGAGATCATCCCGGCCGCCCTGCACTACCTGGGCAAGCCCGCCTACAGCAAGAGCCAGGGCGACTATGCCGGCGTGCCGGCGCTCTTGAAGTCGATCCGCTCCTCGGTCACCCTGTTCAGCTCTTCGGGCTATATCAACGACATGGCCAACGGCTCGATCTGCCTGGCGCTGGGCTGGTCGGGTGACATCAATATCGCGCGCCAGCGCGCCATCGACGGCAAGACCGGCCAGAACATCCAGGCGCTGATCCCCAAGACCGGCGGCATCATCTTCATGGACACCATGGTGATCCCGGCCGATGCGCCCCACCCCGGCAACGCGCACAAGTTCATCAACTACATCCTGCGCCCCGAGGTGCATGCCGGCCTGACCAACAAGGTCTTCTACGCCAACCCCAACAAGGAAGCGAAGAAGTTCGTCAAGCCCGAGGTGGCCAACAACCCCAGCGTGTTCCTGAGCGACGCCGACATGAAGAAGATGGCCGCGCCCGATGCCATCAACAACGACATCCGCCGCACCATGACGCGCATGTACACCTCCTTCAAGACCGGACTCTGAAGACGACGATGAGCGCGACCCCGGCATACCTCCAGATCCAGAACGTCGTGAAGGACTTCGGCGGCGGCGCCGTCGCCGTCAACCATGTCTCGATCGATATCCAGAAGGGCGAGATCTTCGCTCTCTTGGGTTCGTCAGGCTGCGGCAAGACCACGCTGCTGCGCATGCTGGCGGGCTTCGAGACGCCCACCAGCGGCCGCATCATCCTGAACGGCCAGGACCTGGCGGGCATGCCGCCCTATGCGCGCCCCATCAACATGATGTTCCAGAGCTATGCGCTGTTCCCGCACCTCACCGTGTGGGACAACATCGCCTTCGGCCTGCGCCGCGATGGCTGCCCCAAGGATGAGGTGGCCAGCCGCGTCGAGGCCATGCTCAAGCTGGTGCAGCTCGGCAAATACGCCAAGCGCAAACCGCACCAGCTCTCGGGTGGCCAGCAGCAGCGCGTGGCGCTGGCGCGCAGCCTGGCCAAGAAGCCGCAGCTGCTCTTGCTGGACGAGCCGCTCGGCGCGCTCGACAAGAAGCTGCGCGAGGAAACCCAGATCGAGCTGGTCAACATCATCGAGGAGGTGGGCGTCACCTGCGTGATGGTCACGCACGACCAGGAGGAGGCCATGACGATGGCCTCGCGCATCGCGGTGATGAGCGAGGGTCAGGTCTTGCAGGTGGGTGCGCCGGTGGACATCTACGAGACCCCCGCCACCCGCTTCGTAGCCGACTTCATCGGCAATGTGAACATGATGGACGGCACCGTCTCGGTGGACGAACCCGACCATGTGGTGATCGACTGCCAGGACTGCCGGCATCTGGTCGGCCACGGCATCACCGGCGTGCCCGGCATGGCGGTGGGCGTGGCGCTGCGGCCCGAGAAGATCCAGCTCAGCTGTGACAAACCCGAGGGCGAGTTCAACCAGGTGCTCGGCAAGGTGCGTGACCTGGCCTATTTCGGTGCCTTCACGGTCTACCACCTGCAGCTGCCCAGCGGCCAGGTCATCAAGGTCAGCGAAAGCAACCAGACCCGCTACCGCAACGAGCCGCTGACCTGGGACCAGCAGGTCTGGGCCTCCTGGTCGCCCACGGCCCAGGTGGTGCTGACGCAATGAAGCTCAGGACAATGGCCAAGCCCAGCTTCATCCAGGGCCTGCTGCGCGGGCGCAGCGCGGTGATCGGCCTGCCCTATGCCTGGCTGCTGATCTTCTTTGCCCTGCCCTTCGTGATCGTCGCCAAGATCAGTGTCTCGGAGATGGAGACCGTCCATTTCAAGGACCTGATCGGCTATGCCGATGGCATGCTCAGGCTCTCGATCAAGCTGGGCAACTACCTCTTCATCACCCAGGACGACCTCTACTTCCTGTCCTATGTGGCCAGCCTCAAGTACGCGGCGGTCACCACCGCGGGTTGCCTGCTGATCGGCTACCCCTTCGCCTACTTCATGGCGCGCGCCCGCGTCACCCTGCAGCCGGCGCTCTTGATGCTGGTGATGCTGCCCTTCTGGACCTCCTTCCTGTTGCGCGTCTATGCCTGGAAGGGCCTGCTGGGCGAGCATGGTTGGGTGGCCGAGGCGATCGAGGCGGTGGGGCTGGATCAGCTGCTGCTGGCCGCCGGCCTGATCCCGGCGCTGGGCAAGCTGATGAACACGCCCTTCTCCCTGGTGGTGGGCATGATCTACACCTACCTGCCCTTCATGATCCTGCCGCTCTACGCCAGCCTGGCCAAGATGGACCTGCGCCTGCTGGAGGCCGCGGCCGACCTGGGCGCCACGCCCTGGGTGGGCTTCTGGCGCATCACCGTGCCGCTCTCCAAGGCCGGCATCATCGCGGGCTCGATGCTGGTGTTCATTCCCTGCGTCGGCGAGTTCGTCATCCCCGAGCTGCTGGGCGGGCCGCAGACCCTGATGATCGGCCGCGTGCTGTGGGACGAGTTCTTCAGCAACAACGACTGGCCGATGGCCTCGGCGGTGGCGGTGGTGATGATCCTGCTGATCATCGTGCCGCTGGCGATCTTCAACAAATACCAGGCCGAGAGCCAGGAGGCACGGCGATGAACGGCGCGGTCAAAAGCAAGCGCGCCATCCTCGGCCCGCAGGCCACGCGCTGGTTCGGCCGCGGCTGGCTGGGCCTGGGCTATGTGTTCCTCTACCTGCCCATCCTGGCGCTCATCATCTACTCCTTCAACGACTCGAACATCGCCTCGGTCTGGGGCGGTTTCACGCTGAAGTGGTATGGCCAGCTGCTGCAGGACCGCGAGGTCATCACCGGCCTGTGGCTGTCGATGCAGATCGCCTTCGTGACCGCCTGCAGCTCGGTGCTGCTGGGCATCTTCGCGGCCTTCGCGCTGGTCAAGTACAAGCGCTTCAAGGGCCGCACCCTGTTCGCCGGCATGGTCAACGCACCGCTGGTGATGCCCGAGGTGATCGTGGGCCTGTCGCTGCTGCTGATGCTGGTGTCGATGCAACGCGCCCTGGGCTTCCCCGAGCGCGGCATGCTCACCATCTGGCTGGGCCACCTGCTGCTGGGCCTGGCCTATGCCACCGTGGTGATCCAGGCGCGCCTGCAAGACCTGCCCCCCCAACTGGAAGAAGCGGCGATGGACCTGGGTGCCAAGCCCTTCCAGGTCTTCATGCTGGTGACCCTGCCGATGATCGCGCAATCGCTGCTGTCGGCCTGGCTGCTCACCTTCACGCTCTCGCTCGACGACGTCGTGCTCTCGGCCTTCCTGTCCGGCCCGGGCGCCACCACCCTGCCGCTGGTGATCTTCTCGCGCGCAAGGCTGGGCGTCTCGCCCAGCATCAATGCGGTGGCCACCGTAATCATCCTGGTGGTCTCGGTGGGGGTGATCCTGGCCAGCGTGCTGATCGCGCGCCAGGAACGTCGCCGCGCCCAGGAAATGGCCGCCGCCCAACGCGGCGGCTGAACGACAAGCTCAATTCGCACCACATACCCACAGAGGAGTACTCGATGAAAGCCCCACAGCTCGCCTCCCTCACGCTCGCTCTTGCCGCAGCCTTCTCAGGAAGCGCACAGGCGCAGAGCAATGAGGACCTGCTCAAGGAATTGCGCGCCCTGCGCGATCGCGTCAACCAGCTGGAAGAGCGCCTCAAGGCCGCCGAGTCCAAGCCTGCCCCCGCGCCCAGTCAGGCTCAATGGGGCATGACCCCGCAGCAGGTGCAGGAATTCAACCGCATCGCGGTCAAGACCGAGGCGCTGGAAGACGCCTCCGAGGCGCTGGGCTACAAGCAGCTGAAGATCAGCGGCTATGTGGAACCCGCCTTCATCGCCAACCGCGCACAGAACCGTGCCGGCTTCCAGTTCCTCAACAACGTGGCCAGCGACGGCTACAACTACGACAACTCCTACTTCGGCAGCATGGCCCTGGACTTCCTGAAGGAGACCGAGAGCGGCACGCGCTGGCACCTGACGCTCTCGCCCAACCGCGGCACCGACAGCGTGATCGGCAACGGCGGCATCATCCATGAGGCCACCGTGTCAGTGCCGCTGGGCGATCTGCAGACCCGCTTCATCGCCGGCCACATGCCCGACTGGTCGGGCTACGAGTACCTGCAGCCCACGCTGAACAAGCTGATCAGCCACAACCTGCTGTTCGACTTCACCCTGCCCACCGCCTACACCGGTGCCGGCCTGGAGCTGACGCGCGGCAAATGGATCATGAAGGGCATGCTCGCGAACATGAACGCGTCCATGCAGTCGGCCGGCGAGAAGGCGCCGGTGCTGGCCTACCGCGTCGACTACGCCAAGGGCGAGTTCCAGGGCTTCGGTTTTGCCGGCGTGCATGGCAAGGCCGCCAATCTGGTGGGCGGCACCAAGAACACGGCGCTCAATCTGTTCGAGGCCGATGCCTACTTCATCCGCGGCGACTGGACCCTGCAGGGCCAGCTGAGCTTTGGCATGCAAAAGCAGGCCGCCATCACGCCCGATCCCGATACCGGCGAGCTGCGCACCGCCAAGTGGCTGGGGCTCTCGGCGCTGGCGGCCTACAAGTTCACGCCGCGCCTGGAGGGCATCGCGCGCCTGGACTATGTCAAGAACAACCAGAACGGCGGCGGTCTCTTGGGCTATGGCTCGGATACGCGCAACGGCATCGGCCCCGCGGTGCTGGGCCGCGATGTCGATACCGGCGAGTTGCTCTATGGCGACACCGAGCGCGGTGCCAACCGCAGCGCGCTCTCGCTGGGCATGAGCTATGCCTACGACCTCGCCACCACCTTCAAGCTCGAGTACCGCTACGACCGCGCCAACCAGTCGGTGTTCGAGTTCGTCAAGGACGGCAGCTTCCGCAAGAGCAACAGCCTGCTCGGCGCCTCCGTGGTGGTGAAGTTCTGAACGAGGATCGCGTATGAGCAGCAGCAGTACCGGCAACTGGCATGAGCGCGCGGCCGCGCTGACGATAGACGGCCGCCCGGTCATCAACGGGCGGCGCGTCGAGACCGAGGCGGGCCAGCAGTTCGACTGCATCTCGCCCATCCACGGCCGCAGCCTGGGCAAGGTGTCGCGCGGCCTGGCCGCCGACATCGATGCCGCGGTGGCGGCGGCGCGCCGCGCCTTCGAAGACGGCCGCTGGGCTCAGCGGCCGCCGGCCGCGCGCAAAAAGGTGCTGCTCGCCTTCGCCGACAAGATCCTCGCCGCCAAGGACGAACTGGCCCTGCTGGAGACCCTGGACATGGGCAAGCCCATCCAGTACGCGCGCGCAGTGGACGTGCCGGCGGCGGCACGCTGCATCGCCTGGTACGCCGAGGCAGTGGACAAGATCTACGACGAGATCGCCCCCACCGGCCCGAACGCGCTGGCGCTGATACAGCGCGAGGCGATGGGCGTGGTGGGGGCCATCGTGCCCTGGAACTACCCCATGATCATGGCGGCCTGGAAGCTCGGGCCGGCGCTGGCGGCGGGCAACTCGGTGGTGCTCAAGCCCAGCGAGAAATCCCCGCTCACGGCGCTGCGCCTGGCCGAGCTGGCGCTCGAGGCCGGCCTGCCCGAGGGCGTGTTCAATGTCGTGCCGGGCTACGGCCACGAGGCCGGCGAGGCCCTGGCCCTGCACCCGGACGTGGATGCGATCGGCTTCACCGGTTCCACCCGGGTGGGCCGCAAGATGCTGGAGTACGCGGGCCGCTCCAACCTCAAGCGCGTCTACAACGAGCTGGGCGGCAAGTCGGCCTTCCTGGTGTTCCCCGATTTCGACGATCTCAAGCGCGCCGCCCAGACCGTCGCCGGCAGCATGTTCTTCAACCAGGGCGAGAGCTGCAATGCACCCTCGCGCGTGCTGGTGCACGAAAGCATCGCCGACGAGTTCGTCGCCCTGGTGGCCGCCGAGGCGCCGGCCTACCAGCCGGGCGATCCGCTGGACCCCAAGACCGTGATGGGCGCCCTGGTCGACGACGGCCAGCTGCGCACCGTGATGAGCTATATCGAGGCCGGCCATGGCGAGGGCGCCACGGCCGTGGTGGGTGGCAAGCAGGCGCGCAGCGAGAGCGGCGGCTTCTATGTCGAGCCCACCGTGTTCACCGGTGTCAGTAACCAGATGAAGATCGCGCGCGAGGAGATCTTCGGCCCGGTGATGAGCGTGCTGCGCTTCAAGGACGAGGCCGACGCGATTGCGCAGGCCAATGATTCGAGTTACGGTCTGCAGGCCAGCGTCTGGAGCAGCCATGTGGACCGTGCGCACCGCGTGGCCCGAGCGCTACGCGCCGGCACCGTGCATGTGAACCAGTACGACGAGGACGACATCACCGTGCCCTTCGGCGGCTACAAGCAGAGCGGCAACGGGCGCGACAAGTCCCTGCATGCCTTTGACAAGTACACCGAGCTCAAGACCACCTGGCTGCGCATCAACACCTGACCCCCGCGGGTCGGCGAGGACCACATGAAAGACCTGCTGCAGCAACTCCGTTCCGCCCAGGTCCACACCCTGCTGGCGCAGTTCACCGACATCCACGGCGTCGCCAAGGGCAAATACCTGCCGATCGAGCAGCTCGACCAGCTGCTCACCGAGGGTGCCGGCTTCTCCGGCCCCTCGATCGCCGGCACCGGCCTGCCGCGCACCGGCCCGCGCAGCGAGTACTGGGGCCGCGGCATCGCCAGCACGGCCCAGGTGCTCCCCTGGATGCCCGGCTATGCGCGCATCGTCTGCGACGGCTATGTGGCCGGCGAGCCCTTTGACGGCTGCCCGCGCCAGGTGCTGCGCCGCGCCGAGGCGCAGCTCGCCAAGCAGGGCTGGTATTTGCGCACCGGCATCGAGCCCGAGTTCTTCCTGCTGCGCCGCGATGCACAGGCCGGCTACCTGCCCTTCGATGCGCGGGACGGGCTGGACAAGCCCTCCTACGACCTCAAGACCCTGCCACGCCAGGCCGGCCTGCTGCGCGAGCTGCACAAGGCCCTGGCCAGCAGCGGGCTGGAGGTGCTGCAGATCGACCATGAGGACGCGCAAGGCCAGTACGAGCTCAACTTCGGCCACGACCTGGCGCTGCGCAGCGCCGACCACCTGATGCTGTTCAAGCTCGCCGCCCAGGCGATCGCCGAGCAGCATGGCGCCGTGTTCTCGATGATGCCCAAGCCCTTCGCCAACCAGCCCGGCAGCGGCATGCATTTCCATGTCTCGATGTGGCGTGGCGAGGGCGAGGAAGCGCAGTGCATGTTCGAGGACCATCCGGGCCAGCCGGCGCCGGGCGGCGCGGCGCTGATGCAGCATTTCATCGCCGGCGTGCTGGCCCATGCGGGCGCGCTGTGCGCGCTGGCCGCGCCCACCGTCAACTCCTACAAGCGCCTGGTGGTGGGCGAATCGCTCTCCGGCACCAGCTGGGCCCCCGCCTATGTGGCGCATGGCCCCAACAACCGCACGGCCCTGGTGCGCACGCTCAAGGGCCGCTTCGAGTGGCGCCTGCCGGATGCCTCGGCCAATCCCTATCTGGCCACCGCGGGCCTGATCGCCGCCGGGCTGGACGGCATCCAGCGCCGCCTGGCCCCGCCCCCGGCCTGCCAGGACGATCTGTTCGAGTTCACGCTGCCGGCGTTGCGCCAGCGCGGCATCGCCCTGCTGCCGCAATCGCTGGACCAGGCGCTGGACGCGCTGGAGGCCGATGCGGTGATCGGCGCGGCGCTGGGCGAGGAGCTGCGCGCGCAGTTCCTGCGGCTCAAGCGCGCCGAGGCGCTGGCCCATGCACGCCATGTGAGCGACTGGGAATTGCAGCAGTACGCCGAGCGCTACTGAAGCCCCGGCGATTGAGCTCCGCCCGCATACCCTGGCTGGCCTATGCCAGCCTGGCCCTCAGCACCGGCCTGGTCGGCAGCTATGTGGGCCTCGCCAAGCTGCTGGTGCTGGTGTTCCCGGTGTTCCTGCTGGCCTGGCTGCGCTTCGGCTTTGCGGCCGTGCTGATGCTGAGCTGGCTGCGGCGCGCGCCGCACGAGCCCCGGCTGGACCGCCGCACGCGCGGCCTGCTGTTCCTGGAATCCTTCATCGGCAACTTCCTGTTCTCGATCTGCCTGCTCTATGGCCTGCGCAGCACCTCGGCGGTGGTGGCCGGCGTGCTGTTGGCGGGCATACCGGCGGCGGTGGCGGCCTTAAGCTGGCTGTTCCTGCGCGAGCACATCGCGCCGCGCGTGCTGATGGGGGTGGCGCTGAGCGTGGCCGGCATCGCCCTGGTGGCACTCACGCGCGCTGACGGCGGCGGCGGCGCGGGCAGCGCGTGGGGCCCGCTGCTGGTGCTGGCCGCGGTGCTGTGCGAGGCCTGCTATGTGGTGATCGGCAAGCGCCTCACGCAAGACCTGCCCCCGCGCCGCATCAGCGCCCTGATCAACCTCTGGGGCCTGGTGCTGGTGACACCCTTGGGCCTGTGGCAGGCCTGGCGCTTCGACTTCGCTGCCGTGTCCGTGGCCAGCTGGGGCTTGCTGGCCTTCTACGCCACCGCCGCCAGCATGGTGACGGTGTGGCTGTGGATGCATGGCCTGCAGCAGGTGCCGGCGGCGCGTGCCGGCGTCTTCATGGTTTTCTTACCCATCGCCACCGCCCTGGTCGGACTGTTGGCGCTGGGCGAGGCAATCGGCAGCATGCAGGCCCTGGCCTACGGCCTGGCGCTGACCGGCGTGCTGCTGGCGACCTGGCCCGAGCGGATCAGGGCATAGGGCCGCGATGAAAAGCGATGGCCTGCCGCCGCGCGGCTACCCTACCATCGCGCCATGACGAGTACCGACACCCCCACCCATCTGCGCATCCACCAGTTTGCCGGCCTGGCCAAGGGCCCGCGCCTGCTCATCACCGGCGCCGTGCACGGCAACGAGATCTGCGGCAGCCTGGCGATCACGCGCCTGCTGGAGCAACTCGACCGCGGCGCGCTGCGCCTGCTGCGCGGCACCCTCACCTGCGTGCCGGTGGTCAATCCGCTGGCCTACCAGCGCGGCCAGCGCGAGGGCGAGCGCAACCTGAACCGCAATCTGCGCGAGTGCCCGATCCCGCAGGATGTCGAGGACCGCATCGCCAACCAGCTCTGCCCCCTGCTGGCCGCGCACGAGGTGCTGCTGGATCTGCACTCCTTCCAGGGCCAGGGCCAGGCCTTCGTGATGCTGGGCCCGCGCGACAACCAGGGCGAGCTGGAGCCGTTTGCCCATGCTAGCGCCGAGGCCGCGCTGGCCGCGGCGCTGGGCCCCACGCGCATCGTCGAGGGCTGGCTCTCCACCTACGAGCTGGGCTTGCGCCGCCGCGCCGAGCAGGGCGCGCCCCTGCAGGACCCGCATTACGGCATGGGCACCACCGAGTACATGCGCGCCCGCGGCGGCTATGGCGTGACGCTGGAATGCGGCCAGCATGCCGACCCGCAGGCCCCCGAGGTCGCATATCGCGCCATCCTGCGCACCCTGGTGCTGCTGGGCATGCTGGCGCCCGAGTCCGTCGAGCCGCACCGCCCCGCCACGCCGCCGGAGCTGCTCAAGCTCTACGAGGTGGTGGACCGCGCACATGAGGGCGACCGCTTCGAGCGCGAATGGGCCAGCTTCGATGCGCTCACGCAGGGCCAGCGCATCGGCACGCGCCACGACGGCACGCCGGTGCTGGCGCCGGCCGATGGGCGCATCGTGTTCCCGAATTCGAAAGCCCAGCCTGGGCATGAGTGGTTTTACCTGGCGCGAGCGAGCGATCGAACGATTGACTAAAGTGCCGGCATGAAAATCGACTTCGTCTCCGACATTTCCTGCCCCTGGTGCGCCATCGGGCTCAAATCGCTGCAGCAGGCGCTGGCGCGCATGCCCGATCTGCCGGTGGAGATGCATTTCCAGCCCTTCGAGCTCAACCCCCAGATGGGCGCCGAGGGCCAGAACATCGACGAGCACCTGCAGCAGAAGTACGGTGCCAGCACCGAGCAGGCCGCCGGCGTGCGCGAAGCGATCCGCAAGCGCGGTGCCGAGCTGGGCTTTGTGTTCGACATGCAGAACCGCAGCCGCATCTACAACACCTTCGATGCCCACCGCCTGCTGCACTGGGCCGGCGAGCAGAGCCCGGAGGCGCAACGCGAGCTCAAGCTGGCGCTGTTCGGCGCCTATTTCACCGACGGCAAGAACCCCGGCGACCATGGCGTGATGCTGGACGCGGTGCGCGCGCTGAGCCCGGAGCTGGGGCTCGATGTGGAGGCCGCGCGCGCGGTGCTCGCCTCCGAGCGCTACGCCGCCGAGGTGCGCGAGCGCGAGGCCTTCTACCAGGCCCAGGGCATCCACTCGGTGCCCTCCATCATCATCAACGACCGCCACCTGATCCAGGGCGGCCAGGAGCCGGCGGTGTTCGAGGAAGTGCTGCGGCGGCTGGCGGCCGAGAGCCCGGCCCAAGCCTGAGACAATAGCGGCTTTCATGCCAGGGGCGCCCGGCTCGGCCGGGCGCCCTTTTTTCTCCCCGAGGATTTTGCAGTGTTCAAGAACCTGATCGTGTACCGGATCGCCCCCGACTGGCAGCCCACCATCGAACAGTTCGAGGACGCCCTGGCCCAGGGCGCCTTCGTCGAATGTGGCGCCTCGCAGGCGCTTTCGATGGGCTGGGTGGAGCCGCGCGGCGTCAAGCACGCCCCGCTGGTAGAGAACGTGGGCGGCCATCTGCTGCTCAAGCTGATGATCGAGCAGCGCGTGCTGCCGGGCTCGGTGGTGAAGCGCCGGGTCGAGGAGCTGGCCGAGCGCATGGAGCAGGAAACCGGCCGCAAGCCGGGCAAGAAGGCCAAGAACGAGCTGAAGGAGCAGGTCACGCACGAGCTGCTGCCTCAGGCCTTCACCAAGCAATCGTCGATCCGCATCTGGATCAACCCGCGCCAGGGCCTCTTGATGATCGATGCCAGCTCGCCGGCCAAGGCCGACGAGGTGGTGACGCTGCTGGTCAAGCAGCTCGATGGGCTTTCGCTGCAGCTGGTGCAGACGGCCGAGTCGCCCGCCGCCTGCATGACGGCCTGGCTGCTGGACGGCGTGCCGCCCGCCGGCTTCACGATCGACCGCGAGTGCGAGCTCAAGAGCGAGGACGAGATGAAGTCGGTGGTGCGCTATGCCCGCCATGCGCTGGACATCGAGGAGGTGCGCCAGCACCTCACCGGCGGCAAGGCGCCCACCAAGCTGGCGATGAGCTGGCGCGACCGCGTCTCCTTCATGCTCACCGACACCTTGCAGATCAAGAAGATCGCCTTCCTGGATCTGGTCTTCGAGGGTCGCGACAAGCCCGCCAAGGACGAGGCCTTCGACGCCGATGCGGCGCTGGCCACGCTGGAGCTGGGCCAGCTGATCCCCGAGCTGATCGAGGGCCTGGGCGGCGAGCACGACTTTGCCGCCGGCGGCAGCCTGCCGGCGGCGCTGCCGCAAGACCTGGCCCCGGCCAGCGCGCCGACGCTCGAGACCGCGCCCTGGGATTGATCTGACGCCTTGCGCGCCGGCGCAGCCAGCGCGCATGATGCAGGCAGATCTACCTCCCCAGTCAGCGCGTCATGGCAACAGGCCCCGATTACATCCACCCGAGCCAGCTCTGCATCGGCCTGCATGTGATGCTCGATCTGCCCTGGACCGAGCATCCCTTCACCTTCTCCAGCTTCAAGATCAAGGATCTGAACCAGATCCTGACCCTGCAATCGCTGGGGCTCAAGCGCATCCGCTACCTGCCCGGCAAGAGCGACGGTGAGCCGCTGGCCCTGCCGGCGGTGGACGCCGGCCGCGAGGCACCGCCCGCGGCCAGCAGCGATCTCGACAGCGAGGCCTACCGCGCCAAGCGCGAGCGCGTCGCGCGGCTGGCCGCGCAGCGCGCCCGCGTGGAGGCCTGCGAGCGCGAATTCCTCTCCGCGGCCAAGGCGCTCAAGAGCGTCAACCAGAACCTGTTCTCCCAGCCCGAGCAGGCCCGCGAGGAAGCGCTCAAGCTGGTGGCCACCATGGCCGAGTCCATGCTCACCGATGCCGAGGTGGCCATCAATCTGATGAAGGACAAGATCGGCGCCGACGAGACCTACCACCACGCCCTCAACGTGACGGTGCTGGCGATGATGCTGGCCAAGGAGCTGAAGGCACCGCCCGAGGCCATCAAGCTGCTGGGCCTGGCCGCCCTGCTGCACGACATCGGCAAGTTCGACGTGCCCGAGCGCATCGTGCGCAAGCAGGAGCCGCTCACCAAGCCCGAGGCCGATCTGCTGCGCCAGCATTGCCAGTACGGCCTGGTGACGGGGCGCAAGCTGGGGCTCTCGCCCGAGGTGCTGAACGTGATCGCCCAGCACCATGAGCGCGTCGACGGTGGCGGCTATCCGGAGGGGCTGAAGGGCCCGCAGATCTCGATGCTGGCGCGCATCGTGGCGGTGGCCAACAGCTTCGACAATCTCTGCAACCCGGCCAACCCGGCGCGCGCGATGACGCCGCACGAGGCGCTCTCGGTGATGTATGGCCAGCAACGCGGCCAGTTCGAGGCTCTGCCGCTGAGCACCTTCATCCGCTGCATGGGCATCTATCCGCCCGGCACGGTGGTGGTGCTGTCCAACGACAGCATGGCCATGGTGGTCTCGGTCAACAGCGCCCGGCCGCTCAAGCCCATGGTGCTGGTCTACGACGCCGGCGTGCCGCGGGACCAGGCCATCCTGGTGGACCTGGAGCAGGAGGCCGATGTGAGCATCGTGCGCACCCTCAAGCCCCAGCAACTGCCCGAGGCGGTGTTCGACTACCTCTCGCCGCGCAAGCGCCTGGCCTATTACTTCGACGCCAACAAGGGCTGAAGCCCGTCGGCCGCTGCGGCCGCCGCCGCTGCTGCTTCACGCAGCTTGTCCTTCTTGCTCTTGCGCCGGCCCTTGATGCCGCCGGGGCCGGGCTCGGCGCTGAGCGCGGCGGCCGGCTCGAAGCCGGCGATCTGCTCGCGCGCCACGCGCTGGCCCTGGCGCTTCTCGATCAGGCGGAAATGCGCCTCGGAGTTCGTCACGGTCTCGCCGCTGATGAAGCTCAGCGCCTGGCCGCTGGCGCCGGCGCGGCCGGTGCGGCCGATGCGGTGCAGGTAGTCGGCCGCCGAGCGCGGCAGGTCGTAGTTGAGCACCACCGGCAGCTCCGGGATGTCGAGGCCGCGGGCCGCCACATCGGTGGCCACCAGCACCTGCAGCTCGCCATCCTTGAGCGCCTGCAGCACGCGCGTGCGCGCCCCCTGGCTCAGCTCGCCATGCAGGGCGGCGGCCTTGATGCCATGGGCCCAGAGCTTGTCGGAGACATGCTCGGTGGCGTATTTGGTGGCCACGAACACCAGCGCGCGCGGCCAGCCTTCCTGCTGCAGCAGATGGCGCAGCAACGGCGTGCGCTTGCCGGCGTCGACCACGATGGCGCGCTGCTGGATCGCTTCGCTGCGCAGCGGCTCGGGCGCGATGGCGATGCGCGCCGGCGCCCGCAGCAAGCCATTCGCCAGCGCCTCGACGGCGGGCGCGAAGGTGGCCGAGAAGAACAGGTTCTGGCGCCGCTGCGGCAGCAGCGCCAGCAGCCGGTTCAGCTCATCGGCAAAGCCCAGGTCGAGCAGGCGGTCCGCCTCGTCCAGCACCAGGGTGTGCACGGCGCCTAGGCGCAGGGCATTGTGTTCGATCAGGTCCAGCAGACGGCCGGGCGTGGCCACCATCACATCGCAACCACCGCGCAAGCCCATCAGCTGCGGGTTGATCGAGACCCCGCCGAAGGCCAGCGCGATGCGCAGCCTGGCCGGCAGCGCCTGCGCGAACTCACGCAGCGCCTCGCCCACCTGGCTCACCAGCTCGCGCGTGGGCACCAGCACCAGCGCGCGCGGCTGGCGCGCCGCATCGGCGCCCTGCTCCCAGACGCGCTGCAACAGCGGCAGCGCGTAGGCGGCGGTCTTGCCCGAGCCGGTCTGGGCCAGGCCCAGCACATCGCCGCCGCCGAGGATGGCGGGAATGGCGGCCGTCTGTATCGCCGTGGGCGCGTGGTAGCCCTGCTCGCGCACCGCGTGCACGAGGGCGGGCATCAGGCCCAGGGAGGCGAAGGACATGGGCGGGTCCCGGTGATCGGGAAGGCTGGGAGGGGGGCCAATTGTATGAGTCAGCCGAACAAGCCCGACTGCTCGCCGGCCATTTGCCCGGTGGCGCGCGCCTCGATGGCCAGCAGCCTCAGCTTGGTGGCCACCCCGCCATGGGCCGAGAAGCCCGTGCCCACGCCACCCGCACCCATCACGCGGTGGCAGGGCACGATGGGGGCGAAGGGGTTGTGGCCCTCGGCCTGGCCCACCGCGCGCGCCGCGCCGGGCAGGCCCAGGGCCTGGGCCAGCTCGCCATAGGTGCGCGTCTGGCCCACCGGGATGCGGCGCGTCAGCGCATGCACGCGCTGGTTGAACGCGGGGATGCCGGTCTCGTCGAGGCGGAACTCCAGCAGGTCGCGCGGCTCGCCGCGCAGCAGGGCTTGCACGCCCTCGATGGCGGCCCATACCTCGGCCGGCGGCGCGGCAGTTTCGCGCGCCGCCGGGAAGCGCACGCGCATGCGGTCGCGCGTGGCCGCCGCGCTTTCCTCCGGCAGCTGCGCGCCGACGATGCCACGCTCGCCCCAGGCGATGCCGCAGTGGCCGAGGGCGGTGTCGTAGCAGTGGAAGAACAAGAGAATCCGGTCGTTCATGGCGGGGCGCTGCAGAAGCGGTCGCGCGTGGCGGCACGCAGATGCTGCTGGAAATAGTAGCCCAGCATGGCGCGGGCGCGCGGCTGTTCGGCGGGCGCGATCCAGGCCGCGGCATCCTGCAGCCATTGATCGGCGCATGCCGCCGGCTCCTGCGCTGAGGCGGCGCATTGCAGCAGCCGCGCATAGGATTCGCGATAGTGCTCGAACTCCTGCCGGCTCAGCACCGGCCCATGGCCGGGCACCAGGCGCTCGAAGGGCTGGGCGGCGAGCGTCTCCAGCGCGGCCTGCCAGCCGCCCGCGCAGGCGGTATCGAGAAACGGCACGGGCAGGGTCACCAGATCGCCCGCCACCAGGGTCTGGCTGGCCAGGTCCAGCACCCAGACATCGCCACCGCTCACCGCCCCCTTGATCACGCCCAGGCGCAGCTTGCGTCCGGCCAGGGTCAGGTCTTGCTGGGGCGTGCTGAGCCGCTCGTCGGGGCGCAGGCGCTCCGCCTGCTGCAGCAGGGCCAGGTCGATGCGCACTGAGCGCAGGCTGCTTTCATCAAGGTCTTGCGGCTTCCCGATCAAGCCCTCGAGCTGCCGGCGGTAAGCGGCGAGCCAGCCCTGCAGGGCGCCGTCGACGGCCGCGCTGGCGTAGACGCGCAGCCCCGGCCATTGCTGCCGGATGAGCGCATTGCCGCCCAGATGGTCGAGATGCCAATGGCTGTTGACGAGGGCCAGCGTGGCGCCGCCCTGCCCCTCGGCGCGCATGAAATCCAGCAGCGCCCGGGTGTGCGCGGCGTGGCGGCCGCTGTCCACCAGCACCCAGCCCTGCGCACCGCGCAGCAGCACGCTGTTGCCGTCGGGCTGGGCGCCCGGGGCATGGCTGCCGGGCAGCCAGAAGACGCCATCATCCAGCGTTTGTGGGGCGGCAGCGCGGGCCGCGGTGCACAGCATGAGGCTCAACACAAGCAGGTGGCGCAACATGGGGTCTCCTTGATGCTGCCAGCATGCCAGGCTTGTGGGCCCGGGCGCCCGTGCCAGCCGTCAGGCCGCGCGCGCGCCCTGCTGCACATGGGCGGCCACGCCGAGGCGCGCCGCGCTCGCCTGGCCCTGCACCACCGCCGGCGGCAGGCCCTTCAGATGATGGTCGGACCAGACCTGGCGCCAGCGCCTTGCGCCGGCGGCGCCGTTCCACAGGCCCAGCGCGTGGCGCATCGCCTGCGACCAGGGCCGGCCCTGCGCCACCTGCTGCTGCAGATAGGCGATCCAGGCCTCTTCCACCTGCTCGCGCCCGCCCGGGCCAAGCTCGGCCGGGCCGCTGCGGCCGAAGAAGCGCTCGTCCCAGGCCGCCATCTGCCAGGGCTCGTGATAGGCCTGGCGGCCCACCATCACGCCATCGACATATTGCAGCTGCTCGGCGATCTCGGCGTCGGTCTTGATGCCGCCGTTGAGCACGATGGTGAGCGCCGGGAACTCGCGCTTGAGCCGGTGCACCAGCTCGTAGCGCAGCGGCGGCACCTCGCGGTTCTCCTTGGGCGAGAGGCCTTGCAGCCAGGCATTGCGCGCATGCACGATGAAGACCTCGCAGCCGGCCTCGGCGATGCGGCCGACGAAGTCGCGCACGAAGTCGTAGCTCTCGATGCGGTCGATGCCGATGCGGTGCTTCACCGTGACGGGAATGTGCGAGACGGCATCGCGCATCGCCTTCACGCCATCGGCCACCAGGCCGGGCTCGGCCATCAGGCAGGCGCCGAAGGCACCGCGCTGCACCCGCTCGCTGGGGCAGCCGCAGTTCAGGTTCACCTCGTCGTAGCCCCAGCGCTCGGCCAGCCTGGCGCAGGCGGCCAGGTCAGCGGGCTCGGAGCCGCCCAGCTGCAGGGCCACCGGATGCTCCTCCGGATTGAAGTCCAGATGCCGTGGCTGGTCGCCATGCAGCAGCGCACCGGTGGTGACCATCTCGGTGTAGAGCCGGGTCTGCTTGGTGAGCAGGCGGTGGAAAAAGCGGCAGTGGCGGTCGGTCCAGTCCAGCATCGGAGCAACAGACAAACGCCATTCGCTATGTTGTTGATTTAATTGGCTATTTTCCATCCGCAAAACTCACAAAACAGGCCGTGTTCAGTCAAAGCTACACACAAAGTACACACGTCGTACATGTCCCGGGTACCATGGGTACACGATTGGACCGACACAGAATACACACAGACATGGCCACCTTCGCACAACTCCCGAGCGGCAAGTGGCGCGCCCAAATCCGGCGCGTTGGGTTCTACAAAGGCGCGACCTTCGCCACCAAGCGCGAGGCCAAAGAATGGGCCACCGCCATAGAACACCAAGCAAACCACATCAAGCACAACGGCTACATCCCAGTCCCGAAGACGGCGACCCTGGATGACCTGATCGACAAGTACCTTGAGACCACCACCAAGGAGCCCGGCAAAACCAAGGCGGCCACTCTGGCGATGCTCAAGCGAGAGCTCGGTAAGGTCCGACTCGCCCAATTATCGCCGTTCGTGCTCCGGGAGTTCATCGACAAGCGTGCAGCGGCTGGCGCTGGCGGCGTCACCATCGCCGCCGACCTGTCTTTCCTGTCGGCGGTGTTGAAGTGGGCCCGTCACGCTCGGCAGCTCGATGTGCCCGAGCGTCTTGCAATGGAAGCACGTGACAGCCTGCAACACCGGGGCCTGAAGACGCGCAGCACCGAGCGCGAGCGCGAACCGACCGACCACGAGCTGGCGCGGCTGTATGCGCATTGGGAAGCCAAGACGCGGCAGAAGATCGACATGCCCACGCTGTGCCGGTTTGCGCTGGCGACCGCCATGCGCCTGGGCGAGATATGCAGCCTACAAGTCGAGGACGTAAACCGCGAGGCCCGGACTGTGGTGATCCGCGACCGCAAAGACCCACAGCACAAGATCGGCAACGACCAGACCGTGCCCCTGCTCCCCGACGCCTGGGCCATCGTTGAGCCGCTGATTGAGGACCGGACCGAGGGGACCATCTTCGGCGCACGGGCCGAGTCGGTGTCCACGGCGTTCACTCGCGGCTGCCAGGATGTAGAGCCGCCCATCCTTGACCTGCACTTCCACGACCTCCGCCACCGGGCCACGGCTCAACTCTTCCGGATGGGCCTGGATATACCCCGCGTTGCTTTGCTGACTGGGCACAAGACCTGGACCATGCTGCGCCGCTACACCGACATCAAGCCCGCCGATGTGCTGGCGGCCGTGGCGAAGCACGCCGGGGGCAAGTCGTGAAGGCCCGCGCCAAGCCGCAGCGGCTGGCCGGCCTGGCACAGCCTGGGAGCCTGGGTATCGACTTCTCGGACGTGGAGGTCGCACTGGCCAGCCTGGACGACTGCCGTGACGACGACGAAGCACGGGAGGCGGTCGGCGAGAAGCTGATGCAGGAGCTAGCCGCCCTGCCCCGCACCGTGGCCGGTGTTGCCGAGCTCCATGACGCCATCGGCGCAACGGTCATGTACGGCGACCCCGTTGCCCCTGCCCTCGAAGCCCTCGGGCGCGTGGCGGTGGCGTTCGCTGGGCACTCGGCGCTCGCGGCTGTGGACAAGGCCCAGCGGCGGCAGTCGGCATCTCATGGCGAGAAAGGCGGCCGCCCGAACTCCATGTGGGCGGCCGACTGGTCACGCAAGATCGACTTGATGCGGGCGGAAAACCCCAAGCTAACGCCGACTGCCGCGTATCAGCGACTCGCAGAGACATGGCGTGAGGAAATCAAAGCCGGCGACGAAATCGTCATGCGCGGTCGGCACTGGACCACGATCCGGGATGCGGTGTCCAACTACCGCAAAGAAACAAAGGGCTAACCCCCCTTTCCACGATAGGCCCCTCTCTATCGTCCAGGCATCGACAACCACTTCGATGCCACCATGGAAACCGATACCGACACCGAAATCGACGCCCGCGTTCGCAAGCTCGCGGAATCGCTCGACTGCATCACCGAGGAAGACTTCTGCCTGCTGGCTGGCATCCTGGCCAGCACTGGCGAGGCGTGGCGCAAGCGCGGGCAAGGCCCCGCCTTCGTGCGCATGGGCAATCGCTACCTCTATCCCCGGCCCGCCGTCGCCGAGTACCTGCAAGGACTCATCCGCGAACGCACTCCCATCGCTGCAAAGGGGCTGCTGTGATGAGCCTCCTTACTGTGGTCAAGTGGGACGGCAGCCGATGGGCGCCGGTGCCGCTGGCTGCCGCCATCAAGACCCTGCCCGCTGATCTGCGCCGCTTCGGCTTCCTCTCCGAGCTGAAGCCGGCGCATGAGCACGGCGCCCCGCCAAGCACCTGGGGCAACAAAGCCGTCGAAGAGGTGGCCCTGTGCATGCAGTTCATCACCAAGCATTGCGAGCCGGCCACCGACGCAAACACCGGGTCTGACGCGCTGACTCGCCGGATCAACCTAGCCCAGCGGAACGCCACGCACCCGATGAAGGTCGAGCAGGGCTCGGTCATCGCTGCCGCGCACTTGCTCGGCTGTCGCCAGCCATCAGCGCCACAACCCCGTTTCAACAAGCCGCCAGTACCGACCCCTGCCCCACTCCACTGAAAGCGCACCACGGCCCGATTTGCTGGTGCCCTGCGGTACGGCCCCAGCCGCGCCACCGCCACCAAGCCCCCGGTGTTGCCATCGCCGCTGCTGCTCGTATCGCCGCGCACACAGAGCGCGAGGCGGCAACCTTCGTCGGCTTGTGACATTTCCCAGGGGCTGTGAAGGTCCACCCCATCGAGGACGCGGCCGGCACACGCTGGCCGCTGTCGCTTGAGGGCGGCGCGAACAACAGCAGGCCGTCGAACCCAACCTCACGGAGCCCAAGATGAAAAGCATTCAAGCACTGCGCGAACGCGCCTACGCACTGTCCAACGCCATGAGCAAGATGCTGGCCGCAGCCGGCGACAAGGCTTGGCCGAAGGATCAACAGGCGGCCTATGACGCGATGAACGAGCAGTTCGAGGAAGTGAAGAACGAAATCGAGACGATGGAGGCCGAGGCCAACGGCCAGAAGCCCCGCGCCTCCGGCAAGCCGTCCAAGGCCGGTGCCGCCAGCAGCGAAGAAGACCTGCCGGCGCTGCGCACGCCGGACGAGTTCCACAACCACTATTGCCGCCGCGCCGGCAATCAGGCATCGCAGCTCGACCGGCAGAGCAACATCAACATCGCCGACTTCATGCGCGGCGTGGCCAACATGCAAACCACCCCGGCCGTGCGCAACGCGCTGTCGGAAGGAACCGACTCGGCGGGCGGCTTCACGGTGCCGAACATCGTGATGCCGGAAATCCTGTCGGCGCTGGTGCCGAACTCGTCGCTGCTGCAAGCAGGCGCGGCGATCAGCCCCCAGGAGGATGGCGCCAAGTCCTTCGTCCTGCCGGGTATCCAGACGTTGCCGACCGCTGCATGGCGGAGCGAGAACGGTGCCGTCGCCGAATCGGACCCGGTGTTCCGCGCCTTGACCGCCACGCCGCGCAGCTTGGCCGTGATGTTCAAGATCAGCCGAGAACTGCTGGCCGATTCGGCTGGCATGCATCAGGCGCTGCTGCAAGTGATCGGTCAGGCGTTCGCCAAGGAAATGGACCGTGTCGGTCTGCGCGGCAGCGGCACTGCTCCCGAGCCTCGCGGCATCTCGAACACCGCAGGCATCCAGTCGGTGACGAACGGTACCAACGGCGCTTCGCTGGCAACCCTGCGCTACGGCAACCTGCTCACCGGCATCCAGTCGATTCTGACCGCCGATGCGCCGATGCCGACCGCCGCCATCATGTCGCCCCGTACTCGCGTTGGCCTCGCTACGCTGGCCGACACGCTGTTCCAACCCTTGGCTGCTCCGCCGCTGGTGCGTGACCTGCAACTGCTGACCAGCTCGCAGATCCCGAACAACCTGACTACCGGCACCTCGACCGATTGCACGGAAATCTACATGGGCGACTTCTCGCAGGTGCGCTTCGTGCTGCGCGAGAACCTGAGCGTGCAACTGCTCCAGGAAGCCTATGCCTCAACCGGCCAGCTCGCGTTCATTGCGCACATGCGCCTGGACGTGCTGGTCCCTTACGCGGCGGGCCTGGCTGTCGTCACCGGCGTTCGCCCGTAAGCCCAGAAAACCGGGCGGGCCGAGGGAGCGGCCCATAGGCCCGTCCGGTGGGGCGCGTCGTTCGAATGCTCGTCGGCGCGGCTCTCCATGGGTTTGCATGGCCGTCCTGAGCGTTTCGGCGACGGGGCTCACCGCGAAGCATCTCACTTCGCTGCACGCCCCACCCCTTGCAATGCCAAGGATACGAGGAACATCATGCGCAGCACCACTGCACCCAACTGGCAGTTGAACAGCCACATCCGGCACAGCGACAGCGGCTACGAAATCGCCGTGGTGGCCGAGGCCCCTGACCTGTTCGCTGGTATGCCCCTTTCCAAGCCCATTGACCCGGTGGCCTGGGTTCGCGTCGAGCGGCCCATGCGTGGCCCGGCAAACATCGAACTGCTGCACGCCGCGGCTCGCCTCGTGGCCGGTGCCCCGGCGATGTGTCATGCGTTGCGCCTGGCTGTGAACTCGGGCGCGCTGGCCGGGGATGCCGAGGCTCAGCAAGCGGCCCGCGATGCCCTGGCGGCTGTGGAGGGCTGACGTGATGCACAGCGATCAGAACGAAGCCCAAGCCATGCCCAGCGCGTGGCGCGTGCAGGAAACCGTCTGGCACAACGGCAACGGCTCGACCTACATCCTCGGCCCGACCGGCGACGGCCAGAACCGCCGCAATGGTCGGCAGGTACTGTTGGCCCGCGTCTTCGCCAAGGTCGGCAAGGACGGCGACCAAGCCGCCGCCGATCACCAGCTCAAGGCCCTGGCCACCCAGGTCGCCGCAACCCCGGTGTTGGTCGCGGCACTCCGCCTGGCTGTGGATAGCGGCACGTTGCCCGCTGATGTGGAGCAGGCGGCGCGAGATGCGCTGGCGCTTACGGCTTCAATTCCTCAGCGACCATGAGCAGTCGCTGCGCTTTGTCGATGTCATCGGCCAGCGCAGCTTGGCCCGCGCCAGCAAACGCACCGTAGAGTCCCGCGACATACAGCACCTCGGCGGTCTCCTCTACCGAGTGGTGCGGTTCAACGTACTCTTCACCTTGCCACCGTTGAAGCTGAAGTGCCCCTGTATGCGCGTAGTCGCACATGGCAGACCAATGAGAGCCCTTGAACCTGGCGAGTTCGCCATTGCCGAGTTCAGGATGGGCTTCCAGGGCCGCAACGACATCCTTTGCGCCCGACATCTTCTTCTTGGAGGCGACTTCGATCTCGTCGTCAGTAGCGCAATGAACAATCCAAAGTGCGCGGATGTAGGCCTCCCACAGTGAGCGCAGCAGTGCGAACGCCGAAGGCAAGCGCCACTCTCGCACAAGGATTGCGATTGCATGCTGATGCTCAAGCACTGTTCCATACGCAGCGAGCGCCAGCCGATTCTTCAAGCTGCTCGGCACCGAAATGTTCTGCGTCTCGCGAGCAATGGCATCAACCAGTGCTAGCGCCCCCTCAGCAAGTTGTTCACGAGTCATAGAGGCTAGTTACTGAAATTCTGAAGTGCCTGCCCGATGAGCGGAGCAGCTTGCACGGCCTGGCTGGCAACGAACGCGTACCAGCTCTTGAGCGTCTCCAAGGCTTCGGGCGCAGCACCAAGTCCTTCAAGCACGTCGCGCACACTGCCGATGAGGCCATTGAGCTTGAGCTTGTTCGGCTTGTCTTTGTCGGCCTCGACTTTTACCTGCTCCAACACATCGACGACTTCGGCGCGCTGATCGGGCGTAACGCCCTGGGCATGCTGCAGGGCCTGGATCAGCGCATCAAGCGCCGCCTTCACCTCGTCGGGGGATACCTGGGTCACGACCGATTGATTGACCGTGCCGGTGTTGCCATTGCCCGGCTGGTAATTCACCCCATGACCATGGAACACCGGCTGATGGATCACGGGCTGTGCCGGCGCGGGGGCGTTCGCGTGCTGCGTGATTGCTAGCCCGATCCGCCCCAGGTACTCGGTGACAGCTCGCGCCACAGCGGCCTCGGTCTGCTCGGGCTTGTACTGCGTCTGCAGCCCTTGCTTGTACACGCGGGACTGACCATCCCTATGGCCTTGAACTCGATTGCCGAGAAGGCGCAGTTGTCCTTCGAGCAACGTCCGCAGCTGAGTCCGGCGGGCATCGGCATTCGCTATCGGCTCGGCCGCATTCAAGCGCTGTAGCGCCTCGAAGACCTCGGGAGCGAACTCGGTGACGGCCTCTGAAGCGCCGCGATCAATCGCAAGCAGCGTTCGCGTGGACATCAACGTGCCGCTCCGGGCAGCCTCCGACTTGGCGATGGCGATGCGCTCCTCAACGGCCTTGCCCGCGCGCTGAAAAATCCCCTCGCAGATGGCCTTGAAGTCTTGTACGGATTGGTTCGAGATCATGCGACAAGGATAGCGGCCGCCAGCCCCAACCGCGAGGGCAAGACCTGCCCCTAGGGCGATGTGTAGGCGGGCCGTAGGGCCGCGCTCAATGGCGGGGTCAGGGGTGGGTGCCGGCCAGTCCGTCGAACGCCCCTATGGCGCTATACGCCAGCAGCCACGGGCGCTCCGCTGCTGTCCACCCAGGCGTTGGACCGACCGACCGCAGGGGATAACGGTCATGTGTAGTGCATCTCCAGCGCACCGCCAGCTACACACCAACGACACACGACTCCCCGCAAAGCCCCGTATTTCCTAGCTTTGCCGTCCAGTCCAGCATGGGCGCAACCGAGAGGCGCCAGGGGCTGGGCGATGAGTTCGGGGTGGGGTCTTGCACCCCGGCATTATCCCTTAGGGTGTTTGCGGCGCTGGCGGCGGGGCCGGCACAAACTCACAAGCCTGCGGCTGGCCCATGCCCTTGAGATAGGAGCGCCGCGCCATGCCGGCCGCCACGGCCGCCGCCACCTGGCGCGAATAGCGCTCGGCCCCGGTGAGCTTGCGCACCCAGCCGCGGAAGGGCAGCAGCCCCTCGGTGGCGCCGCGCAGGCCGCCGATGGCGGCGTCGCCCAGGGCCTCGCCGCCCCGTTCGGCGCCGCTGCCCTGCTTGTGGCGCGGCGCATCCACGTCGGGGCCCAGCACCTCGTCCAGCGCCCTCACCTCGGCCTGCAGCGCGGCGCAGCTGCGCTCGGCCGGCGCCTGATAGGGCTGCTCCTGGGCGCGCAGCAGCAGCTCGGGAATCTTGGCCTTGACCAGATTCAGGTCGGCCAGCGGCGCGGTGGCGGCATCGGCAATGCGCTCCTCGGTGGGCGGCTTGCCGCCCTGGCCCTGTGGCCCAGAGGCGCAGGCGCTCAGGCCCAGCAACAGCACAGCGGTATAGAGAACTCGTGTTGTCATGTTTGCTCAGGAAGTTGGCGAGGATGGTGCATGGAAGAGTTCGGGGTGCTGATGTGCGTACCAGTCGCGCACCTGCTCATGTTCAAGGCTCAGCATCTCGCGCAGGCCCGGCACGAGCAGAAAGCCCAGCGCCGACAGAGCCCCGATCGCGCCCATCGCCACATAGACGGTGCTCACCTCGGCATGCAGCAGGGCCCAGCCGACCAGCGCCGGCCCCAGCGCGGCCGACACCTGCAGCTGCATCATGCTGACGGCATTGAGCCGGGCGCGGAAATGCGCGGGGATGGCCAGCATGCGATGCGTCTGGCCGGCGAGCACGCCACAGGAATTGGCAAAGCCGACGCCGAACAGGGCCAGCACCAGCAGCAGGCCCTGGGAGGTGGCGCCCGCCAGGCACAGGCCCAGCCCCTGCAGCAGGGTGCCGCCGACGCGGGTGTGGAAGCGCCCCAGCCTGGCGGCCACCCAGTTGGAGCCGCCCAGCGCGCCACCCAGCATGCCCAGCGACAGACCCGCCTCGGCCGCGCCCAGCCAGCCGCCCGAGAGCCCCAGCGATTGCAGCTTCAGCGGCACCAGCAGGCCGAAGCCCGGCAACAGGCAGGTGGTGCCGACGAAGCTCACCAGAGTCCAGCCGCGCTCGATCTTGACCGACCAGCTGGCCTTCAGGCCCTGGCGCAATTCGTCGCGCCAGGCACCGCGCGGAGCGGCCGCCGCCGCGGCATGACGCGGGATCGCGCGCACCGCCAGCGCGGCGGCGAGCAGCAGCCCGCATTGCGCCCACACGGCCACGCCGGTGGACGCACTCACCAGCAAGCCTCCCACGGCCGGCCCCAGCACGCGCCCGAGCGATTGCGCGCTGCGCTGCAGGCGCAGCGCTTCGGGCAGCTGGGCCGAGGGCACCAGCTCGGCCGCGATCGACAGCGAGGCCGGCGCCATCAGGCCCCAGGCCAGCGCGCCGAGGGCGCCGATCGCCAGCACCCAGCCCAGGCTGTAGGCCTGCGCGCTGATCATGCCGGCCATGCCCGCCGCGCCCAGGGCGCTCAGCAGCAGACCGGCCATCATCAGGCGTTGCTTGGGCCAGGCATCGCCCAGCGGCGCCAGCAAGGGCATGAAGAGAAAGGCCGCCACCGAGGTCAGCGTGCCGTTCAGCGCCAGCGCCTGCGCCCCGCCCTGCTGTGCCACCCACCAGGGCGTGGCCACGCCGCCCACCATCAGGGCCAGCACGGTCAGCACCTCGCTGTACAGAAACCCCTGCATGGGTCGGCCCAGGGCCGCGACGCGCTGACTCGGCATGACTCTCGTTCCTACCTTTGGAATGGGGTGGCTGCGGGCTCAGCCTAGCACGGCTTCACTGGATCAGATGCCAGGCTTCCATCCAGCGCTCGAGCTCGCCGCTCTGCGCCTGCTTGCCCGCAAAGGCGATCACGCGGGCGCGGCCGCGCTCGACCTTCAGGGCCTCGGCGCTGGCGCCCGAGAGCAGGTACACAAGCGGGTAGCTGCGCGCCTCCTCGAAGCGCTTGTAGTTGAGCAGCACATAGACGCGCTCGGCCAGCTCGGCCTCGTTCTGGCTGTTCACCACCCAGCGGCCGTTGTCGGCCACGCCGCGCACCATCACCTCGTAGCGCCGGCCGCTGCGGCTCTTCACCAGCAGCTCCACCTCGCCCATGCCGCCCAGCGTGGGCACGACCTCATGGCCCTGGCGCAGCAACTGGCTCATCACAAAAAATTCCGCCGCCCGGGCGGCGGCGGCAGAACGCTGTTTGGCACTCGCAATCATTCACGCACTTGAAGACAAAAAGGGCGCGAACTTTACCCCATCAGAACAGGCCGCTGATGCGTCCCGCATCGTCGACGCTGATGCGTTCGGCGGCCGGCGCCTTGGGCAGGCCCGGCATGGTCATGATGTCACCGCAGATGGCGGTGACGAACTCGGCGCCCGCGTTCAGGCGCAGCTCGCGCACCGGCAAGACATAGCCCTCGGGCGCGCCGAGGCGGCCGGGGTCGGTGCTGAAGGAATATTGGGTCTTGGCAATGCACACCGGCAGCCCGCCCCAGCCCTGGGCCTGCAACTCGGCCAGTTGCTGGCGCGCCTTGGGCTCGAAGCGCACACCGTCGGCGCGGTAGATCTTGCGGGCCACCGCCTCGATCTTCTGGTCCAGCGTGAGCTCGTCGGCATAGACCTCCGCGCGGCGCGCCGGCGCGGCCTCGCACAGCTGCACCACCGCATGGGCGAGCTCGGTGGCGCCGGCACCGCCATGGGCCCAGTGGTTGGCGAGCACGCAGCGCACGCCCAGGTCCGCGCAGGCCTGGGCGATCGCCGTCAGCTCCTGCGGCGTGTCCTGCGTGAACTGGTTGATCGCCACCACCGTGGGCAGGCCCAGGTGCTGCTGCACGTTCTCCACATGGCGGCGCAGATTGGCCATGCCGGCCTCCAGCGCGGCCACGCCCTCGAGGCCGCTGCCGCCATGGTGCTTGATGGCGCGCACGGTGGCCACCAGCACCGCGCAGGCGGGCTTGAGCCCGCCCTTGCGGCACTTGATGTCGATGAACTTCTCGGCCCCCAGGTCGGCGCCGAAGCCTGCCTCGGTGACCACGTAGTCGGCCAGCTTGAGCGCCGTGCGGGTGGCGATCAGCGAGTTGCAGCCATGCGCGATATTGGCGAAGGGGCCGCCATGCACGAAGGCCGGCGTGCCCTCCATGGTCTGCACCAGATTCGGCGCCAGCGCATCCTTGAGCAGGGCCGCCATCGCGCCATCGGCCTTCAGATCGCGCGCGCGCACCGGCTGCTTGGCGGCGGTGTAGCCCACCACGATATTGCCCAGGCGGCGCTTCAGATCGGCCAGCGAGGTGGCGAGGCACAGGATCGCCATCACCTCCGAGGCCACCACGATGTCGTAGCCGTCCTCGCGCGGGTAGCCATTGCCCGGCCCGCCCAGCGCCACGGTGATCTGGCGCAGCGCGCGGTCGTTCATGTCGACCACGCGCCGCCAGGTGATGCGGCGCACGTCCAGCCCGAGCGCATTGCCATGGTGAACATGGTTGTCGATCAGCGCCGAGAGCAGGTTGTGCGCCAGGCCGATGGCGTGGAAGTCGCCGGTGAAGTGGAGGTTGATGTCCTCCATCGGCACCACCTGGGCGTGGCCGCCGCCCGCGGCGCCGCCCTTCATGCCGAAGCAGGGGCCCAGCGAGGGCTCGCGCAGGCACACCATGGCGTGCTTGCCGATCTGGCCGAGCGCATCGCCCAGGCCCACCGTGGTGGTGGTCTTGCCCTCGCCGGGGGGCGTGGGCGTGATGGCGGTGACCAGCACCAGATGGCCGTCGGGCCGGTCCTGCAGGCCGGCGATATGCGCCAGGCTCAGCTTGGCCTTGTAATGGCCATAGGGGACCAGGCTGTCCTCGGGCAGGCCCAGGCGCTCGTGGGCCAGGGGCAGGATCTTGCGCAGCGTCGCCGCTTGGGCGATCTCGATATCGGAGGGCATCAATGCTCCTTGTGGGAGGGTGATGCGATTATGGTCCGCCGCGGGGGTCAGGTCATGCCAGTTGGCGCAAGGGATGCTGATCGGCCGCCCAGGGGCTTTCGAAATAGGCTTGCACCATGGCCGGCGTGACCTCGGCGATGCTGGCCGGGTTCCAGCGCGGCGCGTGGTCCTTGTCGACCGCCAGGGCGCGCACGCCCTCCACCGTCTCGCTGGCGGCGCCGGGGCGCAGGTGGAAACAGCGGTGCACCAGATCGCGCTCCATGCGCAGATCCTCGGCCAGGCTGGCCATGCGACGCGCGCGGCGCAGCTGCTCCAGCGTCACCGCCAGCATCAGCGGCGAGCGCTTCAGCAGGGTGGCATGGGTGTGCTGGGCCCAGGCATCGTCGGCGGCGGCCAGCGAGGCCATGATCGCGGCCACCGTGGGCTTGGAGAAATGCTCGTCGATGCGCGGGCGCAGCTCCAGATGGTCGGGCGCGGGCGCGAGGTCGGCACGCTCCATCACCGTGGCCACCACATGCTCGGCGCTGTGCTGCTCGCCCTGGCGGTAGGCCTGGATGATGGCGGGCAGGTCGTTGCTCTGCACGAACACGTCGCCCAGGCCCAGCTCGATGGCATCGCCGGCGGCGATCGGCTGGCCGGTCAGGGCCAACCATTCGCCCACATGGCCGGGGCATTGCGAGAGGAACCAGCCGCCGCCGACATCGGGGAACAGGCCGATATTGGTCTCGGGCATGGCCAGCTTGGAATGCTCGGTCAGCACGCGCAGCTTGGCGCCCTGGCTGATGCCCATGCCGCCGCCCATCACCACCCCGTCCATCAGGGCGATATAGGGCTTGGGGTAATGGTGGATCAGGTGGTTGAGCGCGTATTCCTCGGTGAAGAAATCTTCCAGCGCGCCGTCACCCGCAAGCGCGGCCTGGTGGAAGAAGCGGATGTCGCCGCCGGCGCAAAAGGCCGCGGGCTTGCCCTCGCGCCCCGCCCCCAGCACCACCACGGCCTGGATCGCCGGCGTTGCCGCCCAGGCCTTCAGCAAGGCGGTGATGTCACGGATCATCGCCAGCGACAGCGCATTCAGCGCCGGCGCGCGATTCAGCGTGATGAGACCCAGGCAACCGTTCACTTCGGCCAGGATCTGGCCATCGGATTGCAGCGGGGGAAGAGCAGCGGCGGCGGGCATGCAGGACAACTCCAACAACGGAAAGCTTGTTTGCTAATGATTGTTAATGGGTCAGTGGCGTGGCCGACGGGCGCTCACGCCAGCCCAGCAGTTCATTGCCTGCCAGGGCTGCCAGCACCATAGCACCGCCCACCAGGGCGGCGGAAGACGGGGCTTCCCCAGCACCCAGCCAGGCCCACAGCACGCCGAAGATCACTTCCAGCAGGCCCAGCAGGGCCAGCTCGGGCCCCGAGAGCACGCGCGCGAGGCGCACCACCAGCAGGCAAGGCAGGGCCAGCTGGAACACGCCGAGGCCGGCCAGCAGGGTCAGGTCATGCGGGGAGGCCACCAGGGGCCAGGCCAGCGGCAGGGTGCAAGCGGCCGAAATCAGCGCGCCCAGCAGCACCGCCAGCAGCATGTCGCTGCGCTCGTCAGCGTCTTTTTGCTTGCTGTCGTGCTGCAACAGGGTCCAGTTGGTCGCCGCGGCCAGCGGCACGCCCAGGGCCACGCCCATGCCGGCCAGGCTGGCGAGGCCGGCCTGCAGCCCGTGGCCGAACATCCAGGCGATGCCGGCACTGCCCAGCAAGATGGCGGCCCAGGTGCGCGCCGGCAGGCGGTGCTGCAGGAACAGGCGCGCGAACAGCGCCGTCAGCAGCGGGCCCAGCGACATGGTGACCAGCACATTGGCCACGCTGGTCATGGTGAGCGCCAGCATGAAGGCGGTGTACATCACCGCCCAGCACAGCGCCGAGGCCCAGACCTTGCGCGGCGCGCGCAAGACCTGCCCCCAAAGCGCGCGGCCGCGCATCAGCCCCAGGGCCAGCAGCAGCGCCAGCGCGTTGAAGCCGCTGCGCCAGAAGGTGACCTCGAAGCTGCGCGCCGCTTCCAGATGGCGAGAGACCACCCCTGCCGTGCTCCACAGCAGGGTGATCAACAGCATCAGGAGAACGGCGCGCCGGTGGCTCATCAGGCCCCGGAGTTTTCGCGCGCGAACTTCTTGCGCTCGTGCTCGATCAGGTGGCGCTTGCGCAGGCGGATGCTCTTGGGCGTGATCTCGACCAGCTCGTCGTCCTCGATGAACTCCACCGCGTACTCGAGCGAGAGCTCGATCGGCGGGGTGATCTTGATTGCATCTTCCTTGCCCGAGACGCGGAAGTTGGTGAGCTGCTTGGCGCGCACCGCGTTGACGATCAGGTCGTTGTCGCGGTTGTGCATGCCCACGATCATGCCTTCGTAGACCGGGTCGCCGGCCTTCACGAACATGCGGCCGCGGTCGTCCAGCTTGCCAAGCGCGTAGGTGACGATTTCGCCGTTGTCCTGGCTGATCAGTACGCCGTTCTTGCGGCTTTCGATCTCACCCTTGTGGGCTTCGTAGCCGTCGAAGATGTTGGAGATCAGGCCGGTGCCGCGCGTCAGGTTCAGGAATTCGTTCTGGAAGCCGATCAGGCCACGCGCCGGGATGCGGTACTCGAGGCGCACGCGGCCACGGCCGTCCGGCTCCATGTTCACCAGCTCGCCCTTGCGCAGACCCAGGGCCTGCATCACGCCACCCTGGTGGGCTTCCTCGACGTCGGCGGTGACCATTTCGATCGGCTCGTGACGCTCGCCACCGACATCGTGGAACACCACGCGCGGCTTCGAGACGGCCAGCTCGTAGCCCTCGCGGCGCATGTTTTCCAGCAGGATGGTGAGGTGCAGTTCACCGCGGCCCGAGACCTCGAAGATGCCGTCTTCGTCGGTTTCCTTGACGCGCAGCGCCACATTGGCCTGCAATTCCTTCTGCAGGCGGTCCCAGATCTGGCGGCTGGTCACGAACTTGCCTTCGCGGCCGGCCAGCGGGCTGTTGTTGACGCAGAAGTTCATGGTCAGGGTCGGCTCGTCGACCTTGAGCATGGGCAGGGGCACGGGGTTGTCGATGGCGGTCAGCGTCACGCCGATGCCGATCTCCTCGATGCCGTTCACCAGCACGATGTCGCCGGCCAGGGCCAGCTCGGCCTGACGGCGCTCCAGGCCTTCGAACTTCAGCACCTGGTTGACGCGGCACTTCTTGGGGGTGCTGTCGGGGCCGGCGTACATCAGCACGTCCTGCATGGGCTTGAGGCTGCCGCTGGTGATGCGGCCGATGCCGATGCGGCCCACGAAGGTGGAGTAGTCCAGCGAGCAGATCTGCAGCTGCAGCGGGCCGCCGATATCGCCCTCGTGCGGCGGCACATGGCGCAGCACGGTGTCGAACAGCGGCGCCATGTCGGTGCCGGTCTCGCCCTCGGTGAGCGTGGCCCAGCCGTTCAGGCCGGAGGCGTAGACGACCGGGAAGTCGAGCTGCTCTTCGGTGGCGCCGAGCTTGTCGAACAGGTCGAAGGTGGCGTTGATGACGTAGTCGGGGCGCGCGCCGGGGCGGTCCACCTTGTTCACCACCACGATGGGCTTGAGGCCCAGGGCCAGCGCCTTCTTGGTGACGAAGCGGGTCTGCGGCATCGGGCCTTCGACGGCGTCCACCAGCAGCAGCACCGAGTCCACCATCGAGAGCACGCGCTCCACTTCACCGCCGAAGTCGGCGTGGCCGGGGGTGTCGACGATGTTGACGTGGGTGCCCTTCCAGGACACCGCGCAATTCTTCGACAGGATCGTGATGCCACGTTCCTTTTCGATGTCGTTGTTGTCCATCACGCGCTCGGCGACCTTCTCGTTCTCACGGAAGGTGCCCGACTGGCGCAGCAGCTGATCCACCAGGGTGGTCTTGCCATGGTCCACGTGGGCGATGATGGCGATGTTACGGATTTGGATGCTCATAAAAACTCACTTCAGAACTGGTACATCAGGCCGCGGTGCCAAGCAGGGCCTGGACTTCCTGCGGGCTGAGCAGGCGGTCGGCGATCAACTCGCCGCCCTTGATATGTGCGCTGCCCAGAAAGGCCTGCGGTTCGGGCCCGTAGACCTTCACCTGACTGACATCTGCGACGCCGCTTGGAGAATACAGGCGACGCCGCAACCCGGATAGAAAGCGGGCCGCCTCGGCAGCATCCAGACGCTGCTCGGGCCAGTCCGCCAGCAAGGCGTCCGGCGGGCGCAGCAGGTCTTCGCGCTCGGCCTCGGTCATCGCGGCAAGCGCATCCAGGCTGATGGCGCCGTCCAGCGTCACCGGGCCGCTGGCGGTCCGGCGCAGCGCGCTGAGGTGCGCGCCACAGCCCAGCACGCGGCCGATGTCCTCGCCCAGGGTACGGATGTAGGTGCCCTTGGAGCAGCGCACCGCGATCGTCAGCTGCTCAGCTTGCCAGTCGAGGATGTCAATGCTGTGTATGGTGACCTGGCGCGCCGGGCGCTCGATCTCGATGCCCTGACGGGCATAGTCGTAGAGCGCCTTGCCTTCGTGCTTGAGCGCCGAGTACATCGGCGGCACTTGCGAGATGGCACCGACGAATTGCGCGCAGGCGGCTTCGATCTGCGCGCGGGTGACCGCCACGTCGCGTGTTTCCAGCACCTCGCCCTCGCCGTCGCCGGTGGTGGTGGTCTGGCCCAGCCTGAGCGTGGCCTCGTAGGCCTTGTCGGCATCCAGGCTGACCTGGCTGAACTTGGTGGCGGCCCCAAAGCACAGCGGCAGCAGCCCCGTGGCCAGCGGGTCCAGCGTGCCGGTATGGCCGGCCTTTTCCGCCCGCAGCAGCCATTTGGCTTTCTGCAGCGCATCGTTGCTGGACAGGCCCAGCGGCTTGTCGAGAAGCAGCACACCGTGCAGGGCACGGCGCTGGATTCTCTGGCGCTGGGGTTTGGGGGCGTTCACGGGCGGCTTGGTCTTCAGTCGTTGGTCTGGTCTTCGTCGTCCAGGGCGCGCGTGGCGTTGGCCTTGGAAATCAGCGAGCTCAGCTCGGCCGCACGTTCGATGGTGCGGTCGTAATGGAAGTGCAGGGTCGGCACGGTGTGGATCTGCAGGCGCTTGAAGAGGCCGTTGCGCAGAAAGCCTGCCGCCTCGTTAAGCGCCAGCTCGGATTCGGCCGGGTCACCGATCAGCACCGAGAAGAACACCTTGGCATGGGCGTAATCAGGCGTGACTTCCACGGCGTTGATCGTGGCCATGCCCACGCGCGGGTCCTTGAGCTCGCGGATCAGCTCGGCCAGATCGCGCTGGATCTGGTCCGAGATCCGGAAGGACCGGTTGGGTATCGCTCGTTTATGTCGCATCTGCTACTCCAAATACAAACCCCGCCTTCTGTTTCGAAGGCGGGGTTTGGGGATGAGGCCAACTCCGCCTTACAGCGTTCGGGCGACTTCCTTGATCTCGAAGAATTCCAGCTGGTCACCCTCGGCGATGTCGCTGTAGTTCTTGAGCTTGATACCGCACTCGAAGCCTTCCTTGACTTCCTTGACATCGTCCTTTTCGCGGCGGACCGAGTCGACCTCGCCGGTGTAGATGACGATGTTGTCGCGCAGCAGGCGGAACTTGGCACCACGGCGCACCAGGCCCGAGGTGACCATGGAACCGGCCACCGTGCCGATCTTGGAAGCCACGAAGACCACGCGGATCTCGGCCGTGCCCAGCGCCTCTTCGCGCTGCTCGGGAGCCAGCATGCCGGCCATCGCTGCCTTCACCTCATCCACGGCGTCGTAGATGATGTTGTAGTAGCGGATGTCGACCGCATTGCCCTCGGCCAGCTTGCGGGCCAGCACGTCGGCGCGGGTGTTGAAGCCGATGATGACGGCCTTGGAGGCGATCGCCAGGTTGACGTCCGACTCGCTGATGCCACCCACCGCGGCGTGCACGATCTGCACCTTGACCTCGTCGGTCGAGAGCTTGAGCAGCGAGGAGGCCAGCGCTTCCTGCGAGCCTTGCACGTCGGCCTTGATGATCAGCGGCAGGGTCTGCACATCGCCCGAGCCCATGTTCTCGAACATGTTCTCCAGCTTGGCGGCCTGCTGCTTGGCCAGCTTGACGTCACGGTACTTGCCGGAACGGAAGGTGGCAATTTCACGGGCGCGGCGCTCATCGCTCAGCACCATGAATTCGTCACCGGCCTGCGGCACTTCGGTCAGGCCCTGGATTTCCACCGGGATCGACGGGCCGGCCTCGGTACAGGCCTTGCCGTCTTCGTCCAGCATGGCGCGCACGCGGCCATAGGTCGAACCGGCCAGCACCACGTCGCCGCGCTTGAGCGTGCCGCTCTGCACCAGCACCGTGGCCACCGGGCCGCGGCCCTTGTCCAGCTTGGCTTCGATCACCAGGCCCTTGGCCATGGAGGCGGTAGGCGCGGTGAGTTCCAGCACCTCGGCCTGCAAGAGCACCTGCTCCAGCAGCGCGTCGATGCCCTCGCCCGTCTTGGCCGAGACCGGCACGAAGGGCGAATCGCCACCGAATTCTTCCGGCACGACTTCCTCGGCCACCAGCTCGCTCTTCAGGCGTTCCAGGTTGGCACCGGGCTTGTCGATTTTGTTCATCGCCACGACCAGGGGCACGCCGGCCGCCTTGGCATGGTGGATGGCTTCCTTGGTCTGGGGCATCACACCGTCGTCCGCCGCCACCACCAGGATCACCAGGTCGGTGGCCTTGGCGCCGCGGGCACGCATCTGCGTGAAGGCCGCGTGGCCGGGGGTGTCAAGGAAGGTGATCATGCCGCGCGGCGTGTCGACGTGATAGGCGCCGATGTGCTGCGTGATGCCGCCCGCTTCACCCGCGGCAACGCGGGCACGGCGGATGTAGTCCAGCAGCGAGGTCTTGCCGTGGTCGACGTGACCCATGACGGTGACCACCGGTGCGCGCGGCAGCATCTCGTGCTGCTGCTCGGCGGCAGCGCCCTCTTCTTCCAGGAAGGCATCGGGATCGTCCAGCTTGGCGGCAAAGGCCTTGTGGCCCATTTCCTCCACCAGGATCATGGCGGTTTCCTGGTCCAGCTGCTGGTTGATGGTGACCATCTGACCCAGCTTCATCAACTGCTTGATGAGCTCGGACGCCTTGATCGACATCTTGTGGGCGAGGTCGGCCACCGAGATGGTCTCGGGCACATGCACCTCTTGCACCACCGGTTCGCTCGGCGCCACGTAGTTGGACGGCTGGCCACCGCGGTCGTTGCGGTCGCCACGGCGACCCGACGCGCCACCCTTGGGCGCGCGCCAGCCGGCGGCCGGGCGAGCACCCGTGGGGGCACCCGCACCAATGGTCTTGAGGCCGCGCTTCTTGGCGGCATCATCGGCCCAGGAGGACGAGAGCTTCTCGCTCTTGACCGACTTCTTGTCGCCGGGCTTGGCACCGGCACCCGCGGTCGCGGCGGTAGCCGGCGCGCCGGGCGTGCCGGGTTTCTTGTGGATGGTGCCCTTGATTTCCTTGGCGGGCTCGGGCTTCGGCTCTTCCTTCTTCGCGACCAGCACCTTCTTGGGTGCATTCATCATCGCGCGGATGGCAGCGGCCTCGGCCTCGGCGGCCTTGCGGCGGCGCTCCAGGTCAACCTGCTTCTGCTTTTCCTCGGCGCCCACATCGACGGCCTTGATGACACGCAGCTGCGGCTTGGGCGGCTCCACCGGCGCGGCCGGCGCCACGGGCGCTGCGGCCACGGGGGCGGCTGCAGGCTCGGCAACCGGTGCCGGTGCCGGCGCAGCGGCCACCACGGGGGCGGGCGCGGGTGCGGGCTCGGCAGCCGGCGCGGGCGCGCGGCGGCCACCGGCGGCCAGCGCCTTGTTGGTGGCGGCAGCGGCGGCACGTGCAGCGGCCTGGGCATCCTGCTTGGCGGCAACCTTGGCAGCGGCTTCGGCGGCGGCCTTGTCGGCGGCATCCTTCTCGGCCTGCTCGGCGGCGCGGGCCTCGGCCTGCAGACGCTCCTGGCGGCGCTGCTCCTCGGCCTCGCGAGCCAGGCGCTCCTGCTCTTCGCGTTCACGCACGCGAGCAGCCAGCTCTTCTTCCTGGGCGCGCAGGGCCTCGGCATGCGCCTGGGCCTCTTCCTGGCGACGCTGCAGCTCGGCTTCCTCGGCCGCTTGCGCGCTGGCCTCGTCCATGCCGCTGGCATCGTCACGCTTGACGAAGGTGCGCTTCTTGCGCACCTCGACCTGGATGGTGCGGGCCTTGCCACTGGCATCGGCCTGCTTGATCTCGCTGGTCGACTTGCGCGTCAGCGTGATCTTCTTGCGGTCGGCACCGGTCGTACCGTGCGCGGTGCGCAGGTAGTCCAGCAACCGTTCCTTGTCGGTCTCGTTGAGGGCGTCCTCGGTGGACGCCTTCTTGACGCCCGCAGCTTGCAGCTGCTCAAGCAGCGTGCTTGCAGGCCTTTGTAGCTCTGCAGCGAACTGGGCGACGGTGGTCACAGCCATTGTGGAATCCTTAAGCTTGCTAATCTGCTGTGCGTACAGTTGTGTTCATGGCGCCCATCAGGCGGTGAACCAATGTTCGCGGGCCTTCATGATCATGGCGCGGGCCTCAGCCTCGTCCATGCCGGCCAGTTCAACGAGTTCGTCGACGGCCAGATCGGCCAGGTCGTCGCGTGTATGGATATTGCCGTCGGCGAGCTTGGCGACCAGTTCGGGCGTCACACCCTCCAGGTCGCGCAGGTCTTGGGAGACTTCCTCGACACTTTCCTCACGGGCAATTTCCATGGTCAGGAGCGCATCCTTGGCGCGGGTGCGCAACTCGTTGACCGTGTCCTCGTCGAAGGCCTCGATCTCCAGCATCTCCTGCATGGGCACATAGGCCACTTCTTCCAGGCTGGTGAACCCTTCGGCGATCAGGATGTCGGCCACTTCGGCATCGACGTCGAGTTTCTCGACGAAGAGCTTGCGGACCGACTCAGACTCCTGAGCCTGTTTGACGGCCGATTCCTCGGCCGACATGATGTTGATGCGCCAGCCGGTGAGCTCGGAGGCCAGGCGCACGTTCTGACCACCACGGCCGATCGCGATGGCGAGGTTTTCCTCGTCCACCACCACGTCCATGGCATGGCGTTCTTCGTCCACCACGATGGACTGCACATTCGCCGGCGCCAGCGCACCGATGACGAACTGGGCCGGGTCTTCCGACCACAGCACGATGTCCACGCGCTCGCCGGCGAGCTCGTTGGTGACGCCGTTCACCCGCGAACCGCGCACACCCACGCAGGTGCCGATCGGGTCGACGCGCTTGTCGTGCGAGAGCACGGCAATCTTGGCGCGGCTGCCGGCATCGCGGGCGCAGCTCTTGATCTCCAGGAGGCCCTGCTCGATCTCGGGCACTTCCTGTGCGAACAGCTCCTTCATGAACTCGGGCGAAGAGCGCGAGAGCATGATTTGCGGACCGCGCTGGGTCGGGTCCACGCCCAGGATCACGGCACGCACGCGGTCGCCGGTGCGCAGGTTTTCCTTGGCGATCATCTCGGTGCGCTTCAGGCGCCCCTCGACACGGCCCGACTCGGCAATGATGTCGCCCTTGTCCAGACGCTTCACGGTACCCATGAAGATCTTCTCGCCGCGCGACATGAAGTCGTTCAGCAGCTGCTCGCGCTCGGCGTCGCGGATCTTCTGCAGGATCACCTGCTTGGCAGCCTGGGCGCCAATACGGCCGATCGGCACCGACTCCACCGATTCCTCGATATGGTCCTCGACCTCGATGTCGGCGATCTGCTCCTGCGCTTCAAACAGCAGGATCTCGGAGTCGGGGTTTTGCAGGCCGGCCTCGTTGGGCACCACATGCCAGCGGCGGAAGGTCTCGTACTCGCCAGAATCGCGGTCAATCGAGACGCGAATGTCCACCTCGCCGCCATACAGCTTCTTCGTGGCCGAGGCCAGTGCAGCTTCCACTGCGCCGAACACGACATCGCGCTCCACGCTCTTTTCGCGAGAGATGGCATCCACCAACATCAACAGTTCGCGGTTCATTGATCGAGACCTCCGTCAACCTTGTCATCCTTGTCCGCAGCCGCTGGGTCATCCAGCTGCTGCCTGGCCTTGGCATTGCTCTGCTTCTTGGGCTTCGCAGCTTTGCCCGCCTTCGGTGCAGCCGCGCCATCCGGCTTGGCTGCACGCCCCTTGAAATTGACCGCGGGCACCAAGCGGGCCTCGCGCACTTCCTCAAGGGAAAAATCCAATGCCTGGTCGCCCTTGCCGTCATTGAAGACGAGGCGCCAGCCTTCGCCCTCGGCCGAGAGCTCACCCTTGTATTTCTTGCGCCCCTGGAACGCCACGCGCAGGGTGATCTGCACCTCCTGGCCCGCGAAACGCACATAGTCGGCGGGTTTCTTCAGCGGGCGGTCGAGGCCGGGGGAAGACACTTCCAGGCGTTCGTAGCTGGCGTTCTCGACTTCCAGCACATACTGCAGTTGGCGCGTCACGCGCTCGCAGTCATCCACGTTGATCAATTCGCCCTGGGCCGCCTGCTCGGGCAGCTTGTCGATGTACACGCGCAGCAAGCCCCCGGCACTGCGCTCGCAGTCCACCAGGTCGTAACCGAGGCCGGTCACGGTTTTTTCTACAGCAGCTTGCCAATTTGTCATGCGCGGCGTGTCTATGCTCTCTCGGGGCGTATCTAGAAGTTAACGGGAACGCTCAAGCAAAAAAAATGGGCTGGATGAATCCGCCCACCGTTCACTTTTCAGCGAAGCCAGGATTGTACTATGCAAGCACCGTGCCCGCAAGAACCCGGCTTGCCCAAAACGCATGGCATGCGAGAATCCCGCGCTGATTTGAACATTGATACCAAGGAGCAGACATGGGATTTCTCGCAGGCAAGCGACTGCTGATCACGGGCGTGCTGTCCAACCGATCCATCGCTTACGGCATTGCCAAGGCTTGCCACCGCGAGGGCGCCGAACTGGCCTTCAGCTACGTCGGCGAACGCTTCAAGGACCGCATCACCGAATTCGCGGCCGAATTTGATTCCAAACTCATTTTCGATTGCGATGTTTCCAGCGACGAGCAGATCGATGCCATGTTCGCCCAACTCGGCGAAACCTGGCCCGAGTTTGACGGCTTCGTGCATTCCATCGGTTTCGCGCCGCGCGAAGCGATTGCCGGGGACTTCCTGGAAGGCCTGTCGCGCGAGAACTATCGCATCGCCCACGACATCTCGGCCTACAGCTTCCCGGCCATGGCCAAGGCGGCAGTCTCGCGCCTGCGCCCCGGCGCCTCGCTGCTGACGCTCTCCTACCTGGGTGCCGAGCGCTATGTGCCCAACTACAACACCATGGGCCTGGCCAAGGCCTCGCTGGAGGCCAGCGTGCGCTACCTGGCCTACTCGATGGGCAAGCGCCAGGTGCGGGTGAATGGCCTCTCCGCCGGCCCGATCAAGACCCTGGCCGCCTCGGGCATCAAGGACTTCGGCAAGCTGCTCACCCACTTCGCCGCCAACACCCCGATCCGCCGCAACATCACCATCGATGACGTCGGCAACGTCGCGGCCTTCCTGCTCTCGGACCTGGCCGCGGGCGTCAGCTCCGAGATCATGTACGTGGATGGCGGCTTCAGCCATGTGGCACTGACGGACGAGGCGGTCTGAGCAAGCTCGCAGCGCGCTAGCCGCAACGAAAACGGGACCCGCGGGTCCCGTTTTTTTTGTTGCCAGGCACGTACCTCAGGCAACGCAGTCCACGAAGTAGCTCGATTTGCCATCGTCGCCCTTCTCCTCCACCAACCCATGCACATCGGTGGCGAAGCCGGGGAACTTGGCGTTGAACTCGCGCGTGAACTTGAGGTAGTCCACGATCTTCTTGTTGAAGCGCTCACCCGGGATCAGCAGCGGGATGCCCGGCGGGTAAGGCGTCAGCAGCGAGGTGGTGACGCGCCCTTCCAGCTTGTCGATCGCCACCCGTTCGGTACGGCGATGCGCGATGTGGGCGTAGGCGTCGCTGGGCTTCATGGCCGGCTCGAGCTCGGACAAATAGACCTCGGTGGTCAAGCGCGCGATATCGCCCTTGGCATAGGCCTCGTGGATGCTCTGGCAAAGGTCGCGCAGGCCCATGCGCTCGTAGCGCGGCTGGGCGGCACAGAACTCCGGCAGGATGCGCCACAGCGGCGCGTTCTTGTCGTAGTCGTCCTTGAACTGCTGCAGCGCGGTCAGCAAGGTGTTCCAGCGACCCTTGGTGATGCCGATGGTGAACAGGATGAAGAAGGAGTAGAGCCCCGTCTTCTCCACCACCACGCCGTGCTCGGCCAGGAATTTGGTGACGATGCTGGCCGGAATGCCGGTCTTGGCAAACTTGCCGCTCATGTCCAAGCCGGGCGTGATGATGGTGGACTTGATCGGGTCCAGCATATTGAAGCCGGCGGCGATATTGCCGAAGCCATGCCACTTGGCATTCGCCTTCAGCGTCCAGTCGGCCGGCTTGCCATAGCCCTCCTCCACCAGCTTGTCCGGGCCCCAGACTTTGAACCACCAGTCCTGGCCGTACTCCGCGTCCACCTTGCGCATGGCGCGGCGGAAGTCCAGCGCCTCGCTGATGCTCTCTTCCACCAGGGCGGTACCGCCGGGTGGTTCCATCATCGCCGCCGCCACATCGCAGCTGGCGATGATGGAGTATTGCGGGCTGGTGGAGGTGTGCATCAGATAGGCCTCGTTGAACAGATGCTTGTCCAGCTTGACGTTCTGCGAGTCCTGCACCAGCACCTGGGACGCCTGCGAAAGGCCGGCCAGCAGCTTGTGGGTCGACTGGGTGGCATAGACCATCGCCGTCTTGGGGCGCGGCCGGTTCTTGCCCATCGAGTGATAGGAGCCGTAGAAGTTGTGGAAGGCCGCATGCGGCAGCCAGGCCTCGTCGAAATGCAGGGTGTCGATCCAGCCGTCCAGCTTGCTCTTGATGGTCTCGGTGTTGTAGAGCACGCCGTCATAGGTGCTCTGCGTCAGCGTCATGATGCGCGGCTTGACCTTCTTGGCATCCACACCCTTGAGCAGCGGGTTCTTGGCAATCTTCTTGCGGATGTTCTCGGGTGAGAACTCGCTCTCGGGAATCGGGCCGATGATGCCGTAGTGGTTGCGCGTCGGCGTCATGAAGACCGGCACGGCGCCGGTCATGATGATGCTGTGCAGGATGCTCTTGTGGCAGTTGCGGTCCACCACCACCACGTCACCGGGCGCCACCGTGTGGTGCCAGACCATCTTGTTGGAGGTGGAGGTGCCGTTGGTGACGAAGAAGCAATGGTCGGCATTGAAGATGCGCGCGGCATTCTTCTCCGAGGCGGCCACCGGGCCGGTGTGGTCCAGCAGCTGGCCCAGCTCTTCCACGGCATTGCAGACGTCGGCGCGCAGCATGTTCTCGCCGAAGAACTGGTGGAACATCTGGCCCACCGGGCTCTTCAGGAAGGCCACGCCACCCGAGTGACCCGGGCAATGCCAGGAGTAGGAGCCGTCCTGCGCATAGTCCATCAGCGCCTTGAAGAAGGGCGGCGCCAGGCCGTCGAGATAGCTCTTGGCCTCGCGGATGATGTGACGCGCCACAAACTCCGGCGTGTCCTCGAACATATGGATGAAGCCATGCAGCTCGCGCAACACGTCGTTGGGCAGATGCTGCGAGGTACGCGTCTCGCCGTAGACGTAGATCGGGATGTCGGCGTTCTTGAAGCGGATCTCTTCGATGAACTTGCGCAGGTTCAGCACCGCCGGGTCCAGTTCGGGGCCGGGCGTGAACTCCTCGTCGTCGATCGACAGGATGAATGCGCTGGCACGGCTTTGCTGCTGGGCGAACTGGCTCAGGTCGCCGTAGCTGGTGACGCCCAGCACCTCGAAGCCCTCTTTCTGGATCGCATCGGCCAGGGCGCGAATGCCCAAACCCGAGGTGTTCTCGGAGCGGTAGTCCTCGTCGATGATGACGATGGGGAAGCGGAAACGCAGCATCGGGGTGCCTCCGGGAACAGGGCAGGAAATTGGAAGGCGCGAAGTGTAGGGCCAGGGGCTGACAGTGCAAGAGGCAATGGCGCTTTGTCGCACAAACAGGACGACTGCCGCCCCGTACACTTAAATCACATCATGAACGAGAGAGGGTGACATGGACATGAATCAAGCCACCTTTTGGTGGATCGCCTGCGGTGGGCTGATTGCCGTGGAGCTGGCCACCGGCACCTTCTACCTGCTGATGCTGGCCCTGGGCGCCGCCGCCGCTGCCCTGGCGGCGCATCTGGGCCTGGGCGGCACGGCGCAGATGCTGGCCGCCGCCCTGGTGGGAGGCACGGCTGTGAGCCTTTGGCATGCGCGCCAGCTGAAGCAACGCCGGGCACAGCCGCCCGCGTCGGCGAACCCGGACATCAACATCGATATCGGCCAGTCCGTGCATGTGAGCCACTGGGGTGCCGAACGCACCGCCAAGGTCAAATACCGCGGCGCTGAGTGGCAGGTGCGCTATGCCGGCAGCGGCCAACCCGGCGCCGGGCGCCATGTGATACGCGGCATCGACGGCGCCTGCCTGCTGGTGGACGCCGCCGAAGCCAACCACTGATCGATCATCCAGAACACCAAACGAGGGGAACAAGCAATGGAAGTCATCGCACTGGTCATCCTGGCCGCGGCCGTCATCTTCGTGATGCAGTCGATCAAGGTCGTCCCGCAACAGAATGCCTGGGTGGTGGAGCGCCTGGGCAAGTACCATGGCACGCTGGCGCCGGGGCTGAACTTCCTGGTGCCCTTCGTGGACCGCCTGGCCTACAAGCACTCGCTGAAGGAGTTTCCGCTCGACGTGCCCAGCCAAGTCTGCATCACCAAGGACAACACCCAACTGACGGTAGACGGCATCCTCTATTTCCAGGTCACCGACCCGATGCGCGCCAGCTATGGCTCCAGCAACTACATCGTCGCCATCACCCAGCTGGCCCAGACCACGCTGCGCTCGGTGATCGGCCGCATGGAGCTGGACCGCACCTTCGAGGAGCGCGATGCCATCAACAGCTCGGTGGTGCAGGCGCTCGACGAGGCCGCGCTCAACTGGGGTGTGAAGGTCTTGCGCTATGAGATCAAGGACCTGACCCCGCCGCCCGCCATCCTGCACAGCATGCAGGCGCAGATCACCGCCGAGCGTGAGAAGCGCGCCCTCATCGCCGCCTCCGAGGGCCGTCGCCAGGAGCAGATCAATATCGCCACCGGCGAACGCGAGGCCGCGATTGCCCGTTCCGAGGGCGAGAAGCAGGCCGAGATCAACAAGGCCCTGGGCGAGGCGGCCGCCATCACCACCGTGGCCGACGCCACCAGCGACGCCATCCGCAAGATCGCCGCCGCCATCCAGCAGCCCGGCGGCGAGCAGGCGGTGCAGCTCAAGGTGGCCGAGAAGGCCGTGGATGCCTATGCGCAGCTGGCCCAGAAGAACAACACCATGATCGTGCCGGGCAATATGAGCGAGGTCTCGGGCCTGATAGGCACGGCGATGGCACTGATGCACAAGGTCACGCCCAAGCCCTGAATTTTGCAGAAGGCCCAAAAATCTGCGCTATGATGGCGGGCTTCGGAGAGGTGGATGAGCGGTTTAAGTCGCACGCCTGGAAAGCGTGTGTGGGCTAATCCCCACCGCGGGTTCGAATCCCGCCCTCTCCGCCAGGAATAGCCAAAGGCCCGTGCCAGCCACGGGCTTTTTCTCGTTCAAACAGCCCTGCGCAGCACGCGAATGTGTCAATAGACGCGTCGCCAAGCCTGCTCCAGCGTTCGGGCAGCGGTGCGCCACAGCGGCGACGTCAGGGACACCGCCGTGGATGGCGCCGCCGGATAGCTCAAGGGCTCTCGCAAGCCGCGCACATTGAAACAGTCGCTGTTTTTTTCGAGAAACTCGCACAAGCGATGCAGCCGCTTCACCAGCACCTTGTCGACATTCGACAGGTTCGCGTTCAGCAGTTCGAAATTGTGCGAAAGGATGACAAGCGCTGGCATTTGCTGCTCTAGCGCCTGCCATAGCAAACACTCCAGCTCATCAGATGAGCATGCCGTCAGCTGGGTATGCCTCAAACTCCGCCCATCGTTGTAGACGGTCATGGGGAGTTCTTGAACGCCTTGAATCATTGCCGGCCATGCGAGCAGTTGGCCAGGGCTGACCCCGCTGCTGGGGCCGAACATGGAGGCGTTGTAGCTGCTGTCGATGAAAATCTCATTGCGCAGCAACGCGGTCAGCGTGTCCGCGTTGAATGCAAAGCTTCCGGCTCGAAAGGCGGTGGGACGAGGTGCTCCAGCCCGCATCAGCCATTCAATACCGGTCGCTATCAGGCTGGTTTGCTCTTCCAAACTGTAATACCTGAGGTGCTGGCGTTTGCCCTGGACGTTGGGCAGCAGCGCCTGCCTCGCCTCGTCCACCCACTCCGGATGCATATGCAACTGCACCTCATGCCCCGAAGCTTCAATCAGGCCAACCACTTCCTCCAGGGGCCCCATGCCAAAGCGCCCCGCAAACAGCGGCTCCACGAAGCAGACCGATTTCAAGCCGTGCGCGCGCAGCACATCGAGCTGATACGGCAAGCCATATGCTCCAGACAAACCGTGCACGTAGCGTGCGAAAGCGTCCGCGAATTTCTGATCGATGTTCTCCCAACCATCGCACCACACTTCAACGTCGATGGTGTAGAACACATCAAGCATGGCTACTGAGCGCGGAGTGCTTCACGGTCGGCCGAAGCTCGGGGCGGGGCGATATGTCCATGACGTTCCGATTGAGCATTTTCGATATCGCGATCGTTGAACGAGAAGTGCCGACTATCTTCGCGTGGATGCAGGGCCACGGCTGTGGGGAACCGACAGATAAAGGGCTCGGCATGTTCAGCCCAGCGCACGCAAGAGACGTCGCACCTGCGCTTTCAAGCCAGCCCTTTCAAGCATCGCGCCTACCGACGAAGAAAACCTGTCCAACAGCCAATGCGCCCGGACCAGCATGCGATGGCGCAAACTCGGCCGGAACAAATAGGCGTCGGCAAACTCATCCACGTCCGTGGCGAACAACTGCTTGTAGGGGGCATCACCGACGCCGAAGTCAAACACCTGGAAGCGACCGAGGCGAAAGAGATCTTCAACGATCAGGTACAGCAGCACCGACCCGGGCGACAGCGCTGCAGCATCTTCGAGATAGCCGATCACATCGTAGGTCAGGCGTGTACCGGAGCCGGAACACCATGCGAAGGCGATCGCCCGCCCCTGATCCCGCAGCAAATACCCGCGGGCGTCCCCGCGGGACGCAAGCGCACGCATGTGCTCAACCAGCTTGGCGTCGTAGTGCAGGCCGGATTGCAGCAAGCGGCTTTGATAAGTCGTCTGTGAGATGGCCGCCGCCTCGCGCAGAAATGCATCCATCGCCTCAGGCGTGCTGGCAATCTCCAGTGCCCCGCCTGGATTGCGATCCTGCAGCTTGCGAACCGAGCGCTTGAGGTTGTAGCGAGCCTTCGAACTCCACCGATTCAAATAGGCTTCAAATACTCCGGCGATACGCACATAGTGCAAGCGTTCGGTCCTGGGCACATAGCAAATCCACGGCCCCAGGCGGCTCACGCCCACATCGAATTTACCGACCGCACCACGCTGCAGCCAGACGCCCTCGGCCGCCGCATGCAACTCTGCCGGCGTCAAGATGCCTGCGGCGCCTGCTCCGCCTTCTGCCTCGAGGCCCACGTGAACGACCTGCAGCCGGGGCCTCCAACTCGCGAGGTGGAACTCACCCAGCAGGTACTTGAAGCGAACTCGACTCAGCGCGCTCATGCCTGCCCTTGCAGCCAGGACCAGGAGCCGTCTCGCAGCACCAAGCAGCCGCACAGAATGCGTGCATCCACGCGACCCAGGCGGCGAAAGCCGGCCTTCTCAATTGCGCCCATGGACACAGCGTTGTCCTCCAGTACCTCGATGTAGATGGGCTGCTTGCCCGCAGAGCGCAATGCTTCGACGGTTCGAACCAATGCCCCGCGATACAGGCCGCGCCCGCGGTGGGTGATGTGGGTCTCACATGATCCGATCAGGTGAGCATCGCCCGGCAAGCCAAGTACGGCGCGCTGACGCGTTTTGAACGGCACGGCGCCCCAGCTTGCCGCCTCGCCATCGCGCCAAACCACGTACAGCCCATCCTCCGCCGCCAAATCGGACAGAAAGCTGCTTGCGCCCGCCGCGCGCAGCCGGTGGCACTCGCCCAACGACAGGTCGCGACGTTTGCTGTACCAGCGGTACTCATACCCCTCGGGCATTGCGTCGCCTTCCCTGCCGCCCACAGTGTCGGCAGAGAACACCACACTCACCCATCGTTTGAAAACCAGGCGGCGGAACAGCAGCCTGGCAAGCACCAGGGGGCCACCGCTGCGCCAGACGAGAGACAACCTTTGCCAATGGTGCATGTCAGGAGTTGCTAGTTCGGGCGGCGACAGAGCTCGGTCGCCGGAAAGATATTGGCCATGGCCAAGGCATAACCGCGCCACACGATACCTCGGGGCGTGCCCTGCGCTGCGCAATTCTTGGGTGTGCCAGTAGCGCACACTTTAGACCAAGCCTTTGGCGCTCAGGGATGGTGCAGGTCTGCCATCACGCCCACTGCCGGACACCAGCGACAACGGCCGCTCTACCAGAAGAAACAAGGCAGCCGTCGGTAGCAGGCTCAGGCCGAACATCAGAGGCAGCAGTGTCCAGAAGTACCAAGCTTCGTGCCCGCCCGGAGGCAGCAGCTTGCCCAGCAACAGGAAGCTGGCTTTGAGTGCCAAGCCGTGCAGCAGGTAATAGGAATAACTCATATTGCCCAGCCATCGCAGCGGGGTCCACGAGAAACGACGCGACAACCACATTGCTGGATCGCGAAAGCAGGCCAAGCACAGAACGAAGAATGTCACGTAGAGGATGCTGATCTTCAACGCGAACGCGGCCGGTCCGCCCCAGGGCAGCCATGTGGCAGCCAAGCCCAACAACAAGGCCAGCAAGCCGGCCGTGCCACCCGGGCTACCCGCGCGAAGAAAGGGGAGTGCCTCGTACACCAGGATGCCGGCCACGAACATGATGAGGCGCACATGGCCACCGTAGCTGGCGCAATACGCGATCGTGAGCAGGCTCAGGCCCAAGAAGAATGCGGCACGCCAAGCCGGGCTGCGTTCGCGCAAGCCAAGCGCCCAAATGATCAGCGGGACCACGAGGTAATAGAACATCTCGTAGCTCAGCGACCACGCAACGGTGATCATGGGCTCGATCGGGAACAGTCCGGGCAGCAGCAGCAGGTTTTGCAGCAGGTAGGCCGTTGCACCGAGCGCCGAGCCGGGTATCTTGCTCTCGGCAGGAAATGCAAACGACAAGCCCAGATAGACCGCAAACACTACCAGGAACGCGGGGTAGATGCGCACGAAGCGACGCCAGATGAAACGGCCGAAGGCCTGTGGCCGCGCGATCAGCGAGCCATAGATCAGGTAGCCGCTCAACACGAAGAATAGGTCAACGCCCGTGTTGCCCACTGCGTGAAGCCTGCCTCCCAGCCCAAGCAGTTCAGGGCTGTTCGCCACCCACGGCTGGACGAGCGTCACATAGTGCACCAGAAACACCAGAAACACGGCAAGGCCACGCAAGCCCTCCATGGGACGCATATTCTGAGTGCTGCCCCCGCGGGCGAGTTCAAAGCGACTGGACAGCCAGTTCATCGAACGGGTCCGATACCACGCGCGGTGATGCTGCAAGCGTTGAAAGTCAAAGTTTTCATCTGTTCGTCTGCGCCTAAACGAGCGAGCGGCCCGATGCCGCTGCCACAATGCAAGCCATGGCTTCCTCAACCTGCATTTGAACGCATGAGCGCGAAGATCAAGACCATATTGTTCTCGACCTTGTACCCGAGCAGCGTTCGACCTGGCCACGGGATTTTCATTGAGACCCGATTGCGCGAGTTACTCAAGAGCGGGCAAGTAGAAACCCGCGTGGTTGCCCCGGTGCCTTGGTTCCCCTTCAAGCATCCACGCTTCGGCAGCTACGCCAAGATGGCGGCCACGCCACACTTCGAGGAGCGTCACGGCATTCGGGTACACCACCCACGCTACTTCTTGCCACCCAAGGTCGGGCAGAACATCGCACCTTTTGTGCTTGCCGCGGGCGCCCTCCCCACGCTGCGCCAACTGATTCGTGAGGGCTTCGATTTCGACCTCATTGACGCCCATTTCTTTTACCCCGACGGCGTCGCCGCCGCCATTTTGTCGCACAAGCTCGGCAAGCCCTTCGTCTGTTCGGCGCGCGGCTCGGACATCACGCTCTACAAGGGCTTCGATCGTGCGCGACAGCTAATCCAATGCACGCTCCAGCAAAGCAAAGCCAATATTGGCGTGAGCGCGGACCTGGTGCAGCAAATGATCGAACTGGGGGCACCGCCAGAGAGCACCCACGTCATGCGTAACGGCGTCGACCTGCAGCGCTTCACGATGCTGGACCGACAGGAGGCCCGCCAAACCTTGGGTATCGCTCATCCCGGCCTGCTGCTCGTATCGGTGGGTAACTTGGTGGAGTTGAAGGGGCACGACTTGGCGATCCGCATGCTCGAGGCATTCCCTGAGGCGCGCTTGGCGATCGTGGGCTCCGGGCCGGAGCGAACGCGCCTCGAAGCGCTCACGGCGTCGCTCGGCCTGGGCGAGCGCGTCATGTTTGCGGGCCAGCAGGCGCATGAAAGGCTCAAGCTCTGGTTCAGCGCCGCCAACGCGCTGGTGTTGGCCTCAAGCCGGGAAGGCTGGGCCAATGTGCTGCTGGAAGCCATGGCCTGCGGCACACCGGTGGTGGCCACGCGCGTCAACGGCACACCCGAGGTCGTCGCCAATGACGTGGCCGGGCGGCTCGCTGAGGTCAGAGATGTACCCAACCTGGTGGCGGCGCTGCGCTCGCTGCTGGATAGCTACCCGGAACGCGCGGCAGTACGCCGCTATGCTGAGGGCTTCTCGTGGGACGAGACCACCGCGGCCCAATGCCGGCTGTTTTCCACCATCTCCGGCAAAAGTTTGTAGCGAACCGCGCGAGTAGCCCCGTCACCTCGGCTAAGCTGCCGGGCGCGTGCCGCACGCTCAATTAGCGGTGCGCAAGCAGTTGCTTTCACAGCCCCTTGGCCCACCAACAGCCAGCCCAATAGCGAAAGAACAAGCGATGGACGTCTCTGCCGTTGTGCTCTCATTCAACTCGAAGCGCTATATCGAGACCTGCGTGCGCAGCCTGGTGCAAAGCTATGACGCCTGCGCGCTGGCAGGCGAGATCTTGGTGGTAGAGAACGGCTCCATCGACGGCAGCGTCGACGTCCTGCGCGGACTGCAAGCCGAGTTCGGTGCGCGCCTGAAGGTCTTCTATCTGCCCCAAAACACAGGCACCACGCGCTCGCGCAACCTGGCCTTGCGCGAGGCTCAGGGAGCTGCCATCCTGATCCTGGACTCGGACGCCTATATGAATCCGCAGGCGCTGGCGGCGATGCTGGCGTACCAGCGCGCTCATCCGCGCGCCGGCATGTTGGCGCCCAAGTTGATCTATCCCTCGGGCAAGTTCCAGCTCAGCGTGGATACCTTCCCCACCATTGCCCGCAAGGCACAACGCTTCTTTGCGCTGCGTAGCCTCGAGGCACGCGAGCCGCCCAGCGCGGCGGGCCCGGTGGACTACGCCATCTCGGCCTGCTGGCTGCTCAGCAGTGCAGCGGTGCGGGCCACCGGCCTGTTGGACGAGCGCATCTTCTATTCACCCGAGGACGTGGACTATTGCATCCGCCTTTGGCGCGCCGGCTTCCAGGTGCATTACTTCCCCGAGGTCTCGGTCGTGCACGATGCACAGGAAATCTCCCGCCCCAAGGGCCTGGGGATCAACAAGTTCACCATCCGGCATGCAAAGGGCCTGGCGTATTTGTTCGCCAAACATCGCTACTGCTTGTCCCTCGGCGGCCTGTACCGTCGCCTGGGCCGCTTTTCTTGATTCGGGCCGAGCGCAATATGAAGGTTCTCCACGTCTTTGACCACTCGCTGCCCCTGCAAGACGGGTATTCATCCAGAAGCTGGGCCATCCTCCAGGAGCAGCAGGCGCGCGGCTGGACGGTCTACCCGGTCACGGGGCCGCGCCAAAAGTCCGAGAACAACGGCCAGGAGATCGTGTCCGGCCTGACCTTCTATCGCACCGCGGACCGAGCCTCGCTCTGGGGCGTCCTGCCGGTCCTGAAACAGTTCTGGGCCGTGTGGCTGATGTACCGGCGCCTTGCCGAGCTGATTCCGCAGTTGCAGCCCGACATCCTGCACGCCCATTCACCGGCACTGAACGGCCTGGCCGCGCACTGGGCAGCCAAGCGCTTCGGTCTGCCCTTGGTGTACGAGGTGCGCGCCTTCTGGGAAGACGCGGCGGTGGATCAGGGCACCAGCAGCGAGCACGGCCTTCGCTACAAGCTCACGCGCGGCCTCGAGAATTTCGTCTTCAGGCGCGCCGGCCGCGTCACCGCGATTTGCGAAGGACTGAAGAAGGACATCGACGCACGCGGCGTCTGCGCCGCGCCGGTCACGGTCATTCCCAACGCGGTGGAGTACGAGCGCTTCATCAAGGAGATTCCACGCGACGAGGCCCTGGCCGTCAAACGCGGATTCATGGCAGGCCACACCTTGGGCTTTGTTGGTTCTTTCTACGATTACGAGGGGCTGGACCTGCTGATCGAGGCCATGCCCGCCCTGCTCGACCGCAATCCGGCCATCAAGCTGCTGCTGGTGGGTGGCGGCATGCAGGACGCGCAATTGCGCGCCCAGGTCGAGCGCCTGCGGCTGGGCGACAACGTCATCTTCACCGGCAAGGTGCCGTTCGCCGAAGTCGAGCGCTACTACTCTGTAATCGACGTACTGGTCTACCCGCGCAAGTCCCTGCGTCTGACCGAGCTGGTCACGCCGCTCAAGCCCCTGGAAGCGATGGCGCAAGGCAAGGTCTTCGTGGCATCCGACGTGGGCGGCCACCACGAGCTGATCGACGATCGCCGCACGGGTCTGCTCTTCAAGGCCGGCGATCAAGCCTCCTTGGTGGCGGCCGTCGAGGAGCTCATCGCCTCGCCCGAACTGCAACAATGCCTGCGCAGCAACGGCCTGGAATTCGTCAAAAACGAGCGCAACTGGACGCGCAGCGTGGAGCGCTACGCAAAGTTGTACGGAGAACTTGCGCAAAGCGCACGGCAGTAGCCAAGCTTCCGGCCGCGTGGCTTGTTGGCCACGCGGCCAAGTTAAGGCGTGCGCAAATCCGGCAGCGCGCCCGAGGTCTCCAATTCCGATGCCAGTTGCAGGGCCCCATGCACGCTCAGATGAAAGGCATCGGCATAGGTAGCGCGGCCCTCGCTATCGACCACCGGGCATTGCGGCTCCTGGCAGAGCGCGGATTGAAGTGCCAGGAATCGAACTCCGGGGATCCGCGCTGCCAGCTGGCTGAGTTGCCGGTTGACGACCGCCGCCGCGCCAGACTGCGGAAGTGTCGTCGGGCATTGCAGCCAATCGCCGACTCGAAGTCGCTTGGCCTGGCACGACGCGTCATAGCCATCGACTGAAGGAACGCGGGGCAGCAACCACACCGCATGCCCGCGCGCCGTCAGATGGGCCAGAAAGGCCTCCAGCCGATCCCAGACCCACGCATCCCTTGCGGCGTAACTCGCCCAATCGCTGCCGATGATCAGCAGTGGGAAATCTGCAGCCCGCGCGAGCAGCTGCGGCATACCATGCTCGCAAGCCCTCAAGCGGCTATCGCTGACCACGCCCGCCAGTGACCCGGGCAGCACGGCGCGGCTACCCAGAGCAACAGACCGCACGCGGACATTTTGTGCTTCGGCAGCGTGGCGAATCATCGGGGCAAATTGGGCCGCATGGGAGTCACCAAGCAGCAACACCTTCGCCGGACCGGAGCCCGCTCCGAACTCGCACTTGGCATCCGACAGCGTTTCGGCATCAAGCACCTGCCGCTGGCACACCCATGCGAGGTGGTGTGCAGGGCGCACGTTTGCCTGCAGCGCCTGCCAGCCATGCTGTTGTGCGTCCGAATAGACCTGTAGGCCCCATTTCTCACCACGCGTCAGCAGCAGAGCCAGCGCGGCGAGCAACACCGCTGGCAGCAACACGTACAGCACAACGGTGTTGCGCAAACCGAGCACCAGGCGTCGCGCCGGCCCTTCCACCCAGCGTTGACTCAGGCCCGCCAACAGCACGATCAGCAGCAGCAGGCCGGCCCCGGCGGCAAGACCGGGCTGTCCCCACAGATAGCGCCACCACGCGAGCACGGGCCAGTGCCATAGATAGGCCGAATAGCTACAGCGCCCCAACCAAAGCACGGCCGGATGTCGCAGCGGGTACAGCCACATGTCGGCCCCACCACGGCCACCCGACACGATGAGCGCCGCCGCAGCCAAGGTGGGTAGCAGCGAGCGCAGGCCTGGAAATGGCGAACCCTCATCCAGCCATACAAAGCTGAACAGGATGAGTGCCCATCCGAGCACCGCGGCGCCCTGGGCGACAAGATCCGGTGCGTGTAAACGAGCGCGCGGCCGCGGCCATGCCAGCGCAAAGAACGCACCCACCGCCAACTCGCCGGCGCGCGCCGGCAACATGTAGTAGGCGAAGCGAACTTCCTGCCGCGCCAGCAGCAACTCCGCCAGCAGCGTTGCGCCAACCAGTACCAGCAATGCAAGCCATGCCCCGGCGACTCGCGCCTTCGCTTTCCAGACCCGCCATAGCAGCCACAGTGCCAAGGGCCAGAACAGATAGAACTGCTCCTCGACGCCCAGGGACCATAGATGCAGAAATGGCATTTGCGCCGACTGCGGCGCGAAATAGTCTGTCACGACCTCGCGCCAGAAAAATACATTGGCCAGCGCGAGAATTGACCACAGCATCGACTTGCCCATGGCTTCGGCATCGGCAGGCAGCATGAGCCACCAACTGACGGGCAGGCATACCAGCAGCAGCGCCCAAAGCGCGGGAAGAATTCGGCGCACGCGACGCAAATAGAACTCGCGCATGCTGAACTCGCCGGCATCAAACTCCCTGGCCACGATGCCGGTGATCAGGTAGCCGGAGATGACGAAGAACACATCCACCCCGGCAAAGCCCCCGGGCAGCCAGTGCGGGTCGATGTGAAACAGAATCACCGCCAGCACCGCGCCCGCACGCAGGCCATCAACCTCCGGTCGGTAGCTGGCAGCCGGCGCCTTGGGAAGGTCTGCACAAAGGGCTGACGCCTGCGCTCGATGCAGTTGGAAGCCATCAACTGATGCGCCCGGCGTCATCGGCGACTGGGCTTGTCGCGATTTTGAAGCCCGCTCGCCACCGAATTGACGGACTTGGTGCTTTTCAGGCGCACTCATGCCTGCACCCCGCCCAACTGGCGACGCACCATCCATAGATTGGACAACGCGAACAGGGTTTGCAGTTGCGCCGAGTTCTTGGCCAGCCCGCGGTATGCAGCAGCGCGTTGGCCTCGGTCACATCGTTGGCGCTGCCGGTCGTTCCGCGCACGGTGTGCACCAGGCCCGACTCCGCATCTACACCGATGTGCGCCTTCATGCCGAAATACCACTGCTTGCCCTTCTTGCTCTGCTTCATCTCCGGGTCGCATTCGCCGTCGGCGTTCTTGGTCGAACTCGCCGCGGCGTCCAGCACGAGCCGGAAACGCAGGATGGTCGTCTCAACCAGCACCCGCTCGTCCCAGCCGCCCGACCCGCGAAGTCCCGGAACAGCGCCATGTCGTGCAGCGCATCGTCCATCGCCGGGGCGCTGAGGTTAAACCACTGCCGCATGAAGTGGACTCGCAGCATCACTTCTACCGCAAACGGCGGCCGGCCACGCTGGCCTTCGGGCATGCAGGAGCTGATCAACGCAACCGACTCCGATCATGGCACCACGCGGTCCACTCTTCGGGGAATACGCGCCGACGCGTACGATTGTTCATTTGGCCCAGTCCAAGGCTTGTCTGCTTCGTCGCTCGTATCGTCTCAGCTGTTCACCCGTTGCGGTAGCAGACTCGCCCGGGGTTATGCGGACCCTCCCTAACGCAACGCCATGGTCGACGTTTGAAACCTGGGAGCCTCTTTTGTGGACAAAAGGCGATCGAGACCCTGCAATGCAGCAGGCAAAAGCAACACAAGTACAACCATTTGGGCGCGCACCTCCTCAAATTTAGAAAAGGACACAAACGTCACCAACAGCGCCACCGCAAATAGCAATGAAGCACACATTTCCCAGCCAATCTTTTTCCAATGGGGCACAACAAGCAACAAAGGCAACCCGAGAACAATCAACGGCGGCAAGCGCAACCCCATGCTTGCGATCATTTGCAAGTTTGCCGCCAGGACGTCTAGCGCACTTTTTAGATTGAAACCGCTCTTGTCTAGCGGAGCTGGAAACATAGTATCAAGAGCTAGGTAGCACGCGGAAGCAACCACCAACAACGCTGCAGCCTCTGTGATAGCTCGCAACCGTGATTGCCCGACAATATGCAGCAATAAATAGAAGGCCGGAAGCACGACCAGATCATACTTCACCAACATGGCAATTGGTAGAACCATTATAAGTAGCCAGAATCGACGCTCGAAACACAGATAGAGCAAACCAAGCCAAAGCAGCAATTGCGGTCGATCCCAAGGATGGAACAACTGGAATTGATATGTAAATGGCAACATGGCCGAAAAATAGAGCAACCCAATGACGCTTAAAGTCGGCGACACCCAGCGTTTCAAATAGAAAAACAACGCCATCAATGTCATAAAAAGAAAAGCCGTATCAAGCGCCTTGTACACCTTTCCTACGGAAAGGCCGGTGATTCTCCGCACCCCCTCTGCGAGGAATACTACGCCAACGCGTTTCTGAATGGTAAGCCCTCCAACTGCACCCCAACCCTTCCCGCCCGGCGGAGAATTCTCAAGGATGCCAAAGTGCAAGGCCTCCCGGCGCATTTCTAATTTTTCCGAATAGATACTTGCGTCGCCTATCCAAGTCTGGAGCCCAATTGAGATAACAGCGCAAAACCAAATCAACAAGGCGAGTCCCCAACAGGTGGGCGCACAGACCTCGGAATTTTCGCCAGTACTATTCATTATTTGACTCCACACCGAATCAGACGAAGCCAAGTTCTTCTAGCACCGCGATCATTTTTTCAATTATCATTTCCTGAACTTCCTCGAGTCCTAGCCAAAGCGGCAGGCGAACGAGTTGTTCTGATAGCGCATTGGTTATTGGTAGCCCATCTCCTACCACGCGCCCAGTGCGAACCCCAAATGGCGAACTATGCAGGGGAACGTAATGGAAAACACAATTAACGCCCAAATCCCTCATACGACCAATGAACTCACTCCGCCTCCCCAGCGAGGGCAGAAGCAAATAATACATATGCGCATTATGAGTGCAATTTATTGGCACTGTCGGCCGCTTAACAAGCCCAACACGCTCAACTTCAGCGAAAGCTGAATTATATTGACCCCATATTTCCAAGCGCCGCGCCGTAATATTATCAGCCTCCTCTATCTGCGCTTGCAGAAATGCGGAAATAAGCTCACTTGGAAGATATGACGACCCGACATCTGTCCAAGTATATTTATCTACTTGACCACGAAAATATTGGCTTCGGTTCGTGCCTTTTTCCCGAATTACCTCAGCGCGATCCACAAATCGCACATCGTTGACGAGCAGCGCCCCACCCTCGCCCGAGATGATATTCTTGGTCTCATGGAAAGACAGCGCGGCCATATGGCCGATGCTGCCCAGCGGCCGCCCCTGATAACTCGACATCACGCCCTGCGCAGCATCCTCGATCACGAGCAAGCCATGCCGCTGGGCAATATCCATGATGCGGTCCATTTCGCAGGCCACACCGGCGTAATGCACCGGTACGATGGCCTTTGTGCGCGGCGTAATCGCTGCCTCTATCTTCGTTTCGTCGATGTTCAGGGTATCGGGTCGGATGTCCACAAACACCGGCACCGCACCACGCAGCACAAAGGCATTCGCGGTCGACACGAAGGTGTACGACGGCATGATGACTTCGTCGCCAGGACCGATGTCCGCCAGTATGGCGGCCATCTCCAGCGCCCCCGTGCAGGAGTGCGTGAGCAAGGCACGCCGCGCGCCGGTACGCTCCTCCAGCCAACGCGCACAGCGCTTGGTGAACTCCCCGTCGCCGGCCAGATGGCCCTTCGCATGCGCCTGCGCGATGTACCAGAGCTCCTTGCCCGTCATGTATGGCTTGTTAAACGGAATGTTCATGGCTTAACTCCCTTTTCTTGACAAAGCGTGCCGGGCTGCCGGCAACGATGGAATACGGTTCGACGTCGCGCGTCACGACGCTGCCGGCCGCGATGACGGCACCGTCTCCGATGCTGACGCCCGGCAGGATCGTGGCACCCGCGCCCACCCACACGTGCCGGCCCAGCGTCACGCTGGCGGCGCGGTCCGGCAGACTCAGCTCGCGGTAGTCGTGCGTAGCGCTGAGAATGCGCACGCGCGGCGCCAGCGCGCAATGGTCGCCGATCGTGATCACGGCATTGCCGGCCAGCATCGAGCCGTAGAACTCGCAGCCACGGTTGATCCAGACGCCGGTGCCGACGCTGACCTTCCACGGGTAGCGGATGTAGGTCTGGTAGTCGATCACGGAGCCCGGTCCAAGGCGCGCCAGCAGCAGCTTGAAGATCGCGTAGCGCAGCGGCTGCGGCAGCAGCTCCAGCAGCAGGCGCAGCAGGTTCTCGGCATACGAGTACAAGCCGAAGGCGATGCGCTTGAGACTGCTACCCAGGGTCCGCCCGCTCATGCCTCGGCCCCCTGCGGAGCGGCCCCGAATACCCAGAACTTCTGGCCGACGAAGAAGAACAGCGCCATCAGCACCAGGAGGCCCGCCATCACCGCCTGGTGCGGCAGTGCAAGACGCACGACCAGCAGCTCCATCAGCAGCCAGTTGATCGCGTAGCCCAGCACATATAGCAGCACGTAGCGCTGGAAGGCGCGGCTGCCCGAGCCGCCGTGGCGGAAGGTCCAGTCCTTGTTGAAAAAGAAGGTCTGCACGACGCCGACCGCGTACAGAAGGCTCATCGCCAACTTCGGACCGAGGCCCAGCCAGGTCAACAGCAGGTACAGCCCGTACAGCACCGCATTAGAGCCCAGGCCCACGAGCGTGTAGCGCAGCAACTGGCCGACGACGACGCCGCGCTCAGCTAGCATCGCAGCGCACCCAATGCAAGGTCATCGCGGGTTCGCCAAATCGAAAGCCCAGGCTGGCGTAGAGGTTCATCACCCGCACATTGCGCGCGACGACGCTGCTTTGCACCCGGGCGGCGCCCCAATGTCCGGCCTCGGTCATCATCGCCAGCCAGGCGCGCCGGCCGTAGCCCTGCCCTTGTGCGCCAGGCGCCACGGCATTGAGGTGCCAGTAGCAGGTCCGGCCACCGTCGATCAGCTCTGTGACGAAGAAGGCGATGAGGCGTTCGCCGTCGCTGACGACGCGCAAGCGCTGGCGCTCGTGCCGCAGGCTGCTCGACACCCAATTCTGGTAGCGCTGGTCGCTGACGCCACGCGCCAGCCGCGGGTCGACATGGAAGCGCTCGTTGCGGAAGGCGCGGCCGGCGATCTCAAGCAGCCCGGGCAGGTCCTCGGCGGTGCCCGGCCGCACCTGCAGGCCATGGGCCGGTGCCGCGGGCGCGCGCGCCAGCTCGATCTCGGGCTTGTAAATCATCTCGATGAAGCGGAAGCCCCGGGCCTCCAGCAGCATTGATTCGCGGATCCGGTCGTGCGGCAGCCGGCAGCTGACCAGGCCGACGCCGAGCCGGTCGCGCTCAGACTCGAATGCGGCGAACTCGGCTCCCGCGTCGCCCCCGTCCCCGAGCTCCAGTTCACCTATCTGCAGCACCGGGAAGCCGCAGACAGCGTCGTCCCACGGTGCCGGAGACCAGCTCATCCGCAGCGCCGGGCTGTGCAAATGCGAGGCCATGGTCGACGCGGGCCCGCTCAGTCCGCAGCCCGCTCGCCGGTCGCAGCCTGGAGCTGACGCACGATGAACTGCGGTTTGCGGTTGACATTCAGGTGCAGGCGCCCCAGGTACTCGCCGATGATGCCCAGGGCCAGCAGTTGCACGCCGCCGAGGATCAGGATCGCGATCACGGTCGTGGCAAAGCCTGGCACCGCGATGCTTGAGGCGAGGTACTGGATGAGGTAGTAGGCGCCCAGCAGGAAGCCCGACATGGCGGTGAAGAACCCCAGCCCACTGACCAGCTGCAGCGGGATCAGCGAGAAGTTGGTGTACAGGTTCAGCGCCAGCCCGACCAGCTTGCCCAGAGAGTAGCCCGAGCGGCCTTCGGCGCGCGCGTGGTGCGCCACCTCCACGCTGCCGATGCGGCTCGTACACCAGGCCAGCAAGCCGTCGAGATAGGTGAAGTTGAGGTCGTAGAACTGCACGCTGCGCGCCAGCTGGTGGCGCAAGATCCTGAATGGCGTCGGCGTGATCGGGTTCTTGAACACCGTGCGGTAGAAATGCCAGACGACGCTGGCGCCGAGGTTGCGCCAGGCGGCGTGCTTGCGACCCTCGGGACAGCCATAGACGAGGTCTAGCCCGCTCGACCTGATCTGCGCTAGCAGCTTGTGGATTTCCTCGGGCGGATTCTGCAAGTCATCGTCCATCGTCACAACGTACTCGCCGCGAGCCAGACTCAGGCCACACATGAGCGCGTTGTGCTGGCCATAGTTGCGCATCAGCTGTGCGGTGACGAGGCGCTCGCCGTAGCGCGGGCGCAGCGACTGCAGCACCTCCCAGGAGTTGTCCGGGCTGCCGTCGTCGACCAGGATGATCTCGTAGCGATCGGTCAGCGCCGACAGCGCAGCCGTCAGGCGCTGTAGCAACTGGTCCAGCGTCGGCGCCGAGCGGTAGACTGGGATGATGACCGAGAGCTCGAGTTCGGGCTGCGGGATCGTCGACATATCGCGCGGTGCGCGCTCCATCATGCGCAGGCTGTTGTTCATCTACACCAGGACCTCGGTAAGGGCCGGGTGACCCAGGAAGCCATGCGGGCTGGCACTGGCGCCATAGGCGCCCGACTGGAAGATCACGGCCAGGTCGCCGATCTCGGCGCGGGCCAGTTCCATCTTGTCGGCCAGCAGGTCCAGCGGCGTGCACAGCGGACCGACCACCGAAGCGCTCTCGACCGCAGATTCGCCACGCGACTGACTGATCATGGCCGGGTAGTTCTTGCGGAGCACCTGGCCGAAATTGCCCGAGGCCGAAAGGTGGTGATGCAGCCCGCCGTCGGCGACCAGGAAGACCTGACCGCGCGAGACCTTGCGGTCGACGATGCGCGACACATAGACGCCCGCCTCGCCGACCAGGTAGCGCCCCAGCTCGATCACCAGGTGCGCCTGCGGCAGCTCGCGCGCGGCGCGCTCGACCAGCATCTGCAGATTGGCCCCGATCGGCGCCAGCTCCAGCGGCTGTTCGCCGGGGAAATACGGGATGCCGAAGCCGCCGCCGAGATTCAGGAAGCGCACCGGCGCCGGCGCGCTGGCGGCCAGCCGCAGGGCCAGCTCGTAGGACTGCCGCTGCGCGTCGCAGATCGATTCGGCCTTCAGGTTCTGCGAGCCGGCGAAGATGTGGAAGCCCTCGAAGGCCAGGCCCATCCGGCCGACCTCGGCCAGCGCCTCGGGCACTGCCTCAGCGTCGATGCCGAACTGCTTGGGTCCGCCGCTCATCTTCATGCCCGAACCCTTGAGCTCAAAGTCCGGATTGACGCGCAGGGCCACGCGCGCCGGAAGACCCAGCGCCTGCGACGCCGCGGCCAGCACGGGCAACTCACGGGCAGACTCCACATTCACCAGCACGCCTGCGGCCACCGCCTGGCGCAACTCGATATCGCGTTTGCCCGGTCCGGCGAAGCTGACTTCGCGGGGGTCAGCACCGGCATCCAGCGCCACCTTGAGCTCGCCGGCCGAAGCCACATCGATGCCATCCACCAGGCCGGCCATCAGGCCCACCAGTGCGGGCATGGGATTGGCCTTCATGGCGTAGTGCAGCTTCACGTTGGCTGGCAGCGCCGCGCGCAACTGCGTCACACGTGCGCGCAACAGGCCCCGGTCGTAGGCGTAAAACGGCGTCTGGCCGACACGCTCAGCCAGCACCGAGAGTCTGTGGCCGCCGACCGTCAATTCGCCGCCCTGTACCGGAAACTGCCCCATCGGGGCATGTACGGGGGGACGGCGCAGCGTCGTGCTTTGATCTGTCATGTTGATTGGGCTCAGGTGTTGCGTTCCACCCAGGCGGTGGAAAGCAGCTTGCGATCGATCTTGCCGTTCGGGTTGCGGGGCAACGGCCCCGCCTGTTGCTCGATGCCTGCCGGCACCATATACGCGGGCATCCGTTTGCGACACTCGCTCGACAGTGCCGCCATGTCGATCTGCTCGGTGCCTGCCAAAGGCGTCGCGATGACCTGGATGGCTTGGCCCATTTGCGGGTGATCCACGCCAAAAGCCACGCACTCGCCCACCAGGCGGGTGGCATAAAGCACCTCCTCCACCTCGGTCGGGCTGACACGGTAGCCCGAGGTCTTCATCATCTCGTCGCGGCGGCCAATGAAGTACAGATAGCCCGCGGCATCGCGCCGCACGGTGTCGCCAGAGAACACCGCGTATTCCGGAAGTTGCAGGCCCGCGGCACGGCCGGCAACGCCGGCCGGCAGCAGCTTGTAGCGCTCCGCCGTCTTCTCAGCATCGTTCCAGTAACCCAGGCCCACCAGCGCTCCGCGATGTACCAACTCACCCGGCTCGTCTGCATCGCAAGGTGAACCGTCCTCGCGCAACACCAGGATCTCGGCATTCGGGATCGCCTTTCCGATCGAGTCGGGCCGGCGGTCAACCTCGGAGGGCGGCAAATAGGTCGAGCGGAAAGCTTCGGTCAAGCCATACATCAGGAAAGGCAAGCTGTGCGGCGCGCGCTGCCGCAACAAATCCAGGGTCTCACGCGGCATGCGGCCACCGGTATTGGCAAAATAGCGCAAGTGCTCTGCCACGGCCGGTGGCCATTCCTGCTGCGTCAGCTGGATATAGAGCGGCGGCACGGCGGTAAGCCCGGTGATCTTCTCGCGCTCCATCGCCTTCAGGACATCACGAGGCAGCAGGTAGTTGAGCAGCACCACGCGCGCGCCCACATGGAAAGCCGTGGTGAGCTGGCTGAATCCCGCATCGAAGGACAAGGGCAAGGCCGCCAGCAGGCTGTCGGTTGGCCGGTTGTCAAGATAGCTGGCCACACTCTTGGCTCCGGCCACCATATTGCGGTGAGACAGCACCACGCCCTTGGGCTTGCCCGTGCTGCCCGAGGTGTAGAGGATGGCTGCCATATCGGTATCGATGACGCGGTGGCCAGGCCGAGCGGGACTGGCCAGCAACTCCTGCCAGCTCAGACTCGGCACGACGCTTGCCGCTTCGGATTCCGGTGCCGCTTCGGTCAACACCACTTGGCGCAAGCTCGCGCACTGCGCCAACGCCTCCGCAAGCAGACCCATGCGCTCCGGTGAGGTCACCAGCACGCGCACGTCGCAATCGCGGATGATGAATGCCACCTGCTCAGGCTTGAGCAGTGGATTCAAAGGCACGAATACCGCGCCCGCGGCGGGAGCGCCGAAACTCGCGATCACGCACTCGAAGCGCTTTTCGAGATAGATGGCCACGCGCCCGCCGCGAGCCAGGCCCAGGGCCATCAAACCGGCGGCAAAGCCCTCGACCGCGCCATTCAAATCCGCATAATTTAAATGCGCACCGCCGTAAGACAGTGCCGGAGCTTGCGGGCTGCGCTGAGCCGAAACGGTGATCAATTCGTGGAGCAGCGTTGATTCGAGTATGCGCATGGTGATGGCCACAGGGCGGCATGGGCCGCGGGCAGTTCAGTGCAAAAAGTATCGCACGCCACCGCACCGGGCCAAGACCATGGCGCGCATGCCGCGCGCTCAGCCGCCAGCGCGCCAGGGCGCCCCTCCGCGATGAGGCATCGGTGTGATGCAGACGCCATTCGCTGCACCACATGATTCATCTTAAACAACTCGTGCCAGCGTCTGCCCAGCCCCGCAAAAGCGGGGGGATGAGGGGCATTTCGCTCACCTACAATCCGCCCTTCTCTGAAACCGGCTTGAGGATTCGACGCAATGAGTATCAACAACGACGTCCTGCGAATTCTGGACGAAGTACTCAGCCTGAATGGCCGGGCCAGCTCCTTCACGCGTGAAACTCATTTGCTCGGTGCCATCCCCGAATTGGATTCCATGGCCGTGGTTTCCCTGCTCACCGCGCTCGAAGAACAGCTGGGGTTTTCCGTGAATGACGACGAGATCGATGGCGACATCTTCGCGACCGTGGGCTCACTGTGCGATTTCGTCGACGCCAGGCTTTGAGGCCAGCGCGCATCCGCGAAGCAGCAGCCCCGTGACTTGCCCCGCCCCTCGTGAGACGTTTTTCCTGCCTGCGTCCCAGGGGCAGCGCCTATGCGTGCACTACCCCGCCGTCGGCGCTCCGCGCGGCCGGATGGTCTACGTCCATCCCTTCGCCGAAGAGATGAACAAGGCACGCCGCATGGCGGCCCTGCAGGCCAGTGCACTTGCAAGGGCAGGTTACAGCGTGCTGCAGATAGACCTGCTCGGCTGTGGCGACAGCAGCGGCGACTTTGGCGACGCTAGTTGGAACGCATGGATTGATGACGTCTTGCTGGCCGAGCGCTGGAGCAAGCAGCACGCCAGCGGCCCGCTGTGGCTGTGGGGTTTGCGCGCGGGTTGTTTGCTGGCCTGCCAGGCGGCTGAGCGCCTGCAGGGTGAACGCCATCTCCTCTTCTGGCAGGCCCCTGCATCGGGCAAGATCCTGCTGCAGCAGTTCCTGCGACTCAAGCTTGCCGGCGAGATGCTTGACGGCGCATCCAAGGGCGGCATGGAGGCATTGCGCCAACAGCTTAGCGCTGGACAAGCGCTTGAGATCGCTGGCTATGCCCTTGCGCCTGCGCTGGCCCAGGGCCTTGAGGCCGCGCAGCTGATTCCTCCCAGCACCCAGGGCCGGCTCGAGTGGATAGAACTCTCGACGCGGCCCGGCGCCACCCTCACGCCTGTGGCAAGCAAGACTCTGGCGCAATGGCAAGGCGCCGGCCATCGTGTTCGCAGCCATGTGGTGAACGGCCCTGGCTTCTGGCAGACCACGGAGATCGAGGACGCACCGGCATTGCTGCAGGCCAGCCTGGCCGCCGTGCAATCGGAGGCCTTGGCGTGAGCGGCCATCAGGAGTCGGTGCTGGTTTTTCGCTGCGGCGATGAACACTTGGCGGGCATTCTCAGCACCCCAAGCGTGGCGTCGGATATCGCGGTGCTTGTGGTGGTCGGTGGCCCGCAATACCGCGCCGGCAGTCACCGTCAGTTTGTGCAATTGTGCCGCCGCATCGCCGACGCGGGCCACACCGCGCTGCGCTTTGACTACCGCGGGATGGGTGACAGTGGCGGCCCATTGCGCAACTTCGAGCATGTCAGCGACGATATCGGTGCGGCTGTTGATGCGCTGCTAGGCGCTGCACCTGGACTGCGCCGCGTCGTGCTCTGGGGGCTATGCGATGGTGCTTCCGCCGCCCTGCTCTACCAACAAGAGCGGCGCGACCCGCGCGTTGCCGGCCTTTGCCTGATCAACCCCTGGGTTCGTTCGGACGCGAGCTTGGCGCGCACGCAACTCAAGCACTACTACCTGGATCGACTGAGGCAGCGCGAGTTCTGGCTCAAGCTGCTGAGCGGCAAGGTGGCCGGTCAAGCCCTCAAAGGGCTGTTTGCCAGCCTGCGTGCAGCGCGCAGCGCCAAGCAAAGTCAGGCCGGCTCGGTCAGCAGCTATCAACAGCACATGGCGGCCGCCCTGCGGGGCTTTGACGGCCCGGTGCAGATCCTGCTCAGCGAGCACGACTACACCGCCAAGGAATTCGCGGATTGCGCCAACAGCGACCCCGACTGGATCACCGCCATGCGCCACGCCCGCCCGCTGATACGTGAGATGGCTGGCGCCGATCACACCTGCTCGCAACGGTCCGCGCAAGAGATGCTGGAGCGATGGAGTGTGGAGTGGCTGAACGGCGCAACGATGCACAAGCGGCAACAGCAGGCATGAGCAGCGATTCGGGTTTCGCCTCGGGTCTGCGCTGGGTGGCTGCGGGGCGCCTGTCGGCACAATTGATTTCATGGCTCGGCACGATTTACGTGATGCGAACCTTGGTGCCGCAGGACTACGGCCTGGCAGCAATCTGTTCCAGCATCATCGCGATCGTCATGATCGTTGCCGAATTTGGGATGGGCGCCAGCGTCATCCAAGCCAAGAAGCTGGAGGACGCCCAGATCCGCAGCATCTTTGGCGCCTCACTGCTGTTCTCGTTTTCCTGCGCGGCCATGCTGGTGTTGGCGGCGCCGCTGCTGACGTGGTTCTTCCGCGCGCCGGAGGCCATCAACCTGATTCGTGCCTCGGCCCTGCATCTGGTGCTCTCACCCTTGAGCACCATTCCCGAGGCCATCTTGCGTCGCGACCTGCGCTTTCGCGGCGTCTCCGTCATCGAATTTGTCACCGGCATTTCGGCAAGCCTGGCAACCGTGGCACTGGCCTGGTATGGCGCCGGCGTCTGGTCTATCGTGACCGGGCCGCTGGTTGGTGCCCTGGCTCGTGTGATCATGATCAATCTGCTGGCGCCACAGCGCCTTGCCCCCAGCCTGAACCTACGGCCTGCCGCCGGCATGCTCGACTTCGGTTTCAAGGTCGCGATCTCAAGATTGGCCAGCACCGTGTTTGGCCAAAGCGATGTCCTGATCGCGGGACGTTTTCTCTCCAAAGCTGCGCTAGGTGAGTACTCGGTCGGGATGACGTTGGCGATGTTGCCCGTCAGCAAGGCGATGGGCATTCTGAATCAGGTTACCTACCCCACCATCGCCAAGATGCACCGCGAAGGCCAAAGCCTGCAGCCCGTGTTGCTTGAAGGCTTGCGCCTCTTCGCTTACGTACTCGTACCGCTGCTATGGGGAATGGCGGCGGTGGCGCCCTGGTTGATTTCCAGCCTGATCGGCCCGCATTGGGAGCAGGCGGTGCTGCCTATGCAGATCGTCTGCCTAGCGCTGCCGCTGCGCATGATCAGCGTGCTGCTCTCCAGCGTTTTGCAGGGCATGGGGCAGGCGGGCATGGAGGTGCGCAACACCATGACGGGCGTGGTGCTCTTGCCCCTTTGTTTCCTGGCCGGAGCCCCCTTCGGCGCCACCGGCTTGGCCCTGGCCTGGCTCGTCGGCCTTCCCTTGCTCATCGTCGTCAACCTGCACCGCGCGCGCGACGTGATGAAGCTGACAATTCGCGACGCATTGCTCGCGCTGTCCAAGCCAGTCGCTCTGAGCGGCGTCATGGCAGCCAGTACACTCGCGCTCGGTCACGGGCTCGGCCCGCAGCTCTCTGACTGGCTCAGGCTCAGCATGCTGGTGCCATGCGCCATAGCGCTCTATCTGGTGCTGCTGTGGACGCTGGACAGACCTTGCGCGATCAAGCTCATTTCTTTGCTCAAGATTGGCCGTTGATCGGCCAACTCGAGATGACGATTTAAAGGAAGGTACACATGGCGATCTTTCTTGGCGCGATATCCCTGCGCGGTGCGCCACTTGCAGAGCCGCTGGCGCGAAGCCTGCAGAGTGCCATGGCCCGCGCGGGCGATGTGCAAGTACATCAAGGCGGCAGCTGCGCCATTGCCTATGTGGACCTCGGCATTTGGCCCGGGGCATCGAGCCGGTCAACGGCGACCGAGTTCGCCGTCGTTGCTGCAGACCCCGTCCTTTGCGAAGGTTCACGCGCACTGCGCCGCGGCGAAGCCATTGATCGACTGATGCAACGCGTACCCACCGAGGGCAGTGCAGCCCTGCGAGATGCCGAAGGCACCTTCGCGGGCTTGATCTGGAGTCGCCAAAAGGGCGACCTGTATGCGTTCACGGACAAGATGGGCGTACGCCCCTTGTACTGGGCGCAGACCAATGAGCATCTGTTCATAGCGTCGACATTCTGGGCATTGCAAGCACTGCCCGAGTTAGCACAGACACCCGACTGGCGCGGCGCCGCCGAGACCGCTGCTTTCGGCTTTCCTTTGGGCAACCGCACCCTGGTTGAGCAAATCTCGGCACTTGCCCCAGGGCATTGTCTGCATATCAGCCGCGCTGGCGTCAGCGATGCCCCCTATTGGAGCTGGGAACAGTTACCCGCGAACAAGCTGCAGGGCGAACAACTGATAGAGCACATCGAAGCGGCCTTTCATGACGCCATGGACAGGCGCATGCAGGGGCAGTCGCAGGTCATGGCTTTTCTTTCCGGCGGCATGGACTCGCGCCTGATCGCGGCTCGCTTGCGTGAGCAAGGCTTGGCTGTGCACAGCCTCAACTTCGCGCCGCCAGGTTCGCAAGACTTGGTGTTTGGTCGGCTGGCAGCGGAGCGCCTTGGCTGCAAGCACTTTGAGTACGCTCAGGGGGCATCGGATTTCGGCGAGCGTCAGACCGAAGCGTTGCAGGCCTGGCGACAAGCCAATCCAGCGGCTGAGGCACAGCCTGATCAACCTGGGCTGATCTGGTCAGGCGATGGTGGCAGTGTGGGTTTGGGTCATGTCTATCTGACCAAGGCAGCCGTTCAACAGGCTCGTGCGTCGGGCCTTGAGGCTGCCGCGCGCCTCATTCAGGCCGAAAACAAAAACGTCCTGTCGCCGCGCGTTCTGCGCGCGCGCTGGCGCCACCTTGCGGACACACCGCTCAAGGGCATTGTGGAAGACTTGCAGTCCCGTGCCGCGCAGGTCGAGGCTGGCCGCAATTGCCATCTCTTCTTTATGCTGAACGATCAGCGCCGCCACCTGGTCAAGTATTTTGAAACGCTGCACATCCGGCGAGTGGATTTAGTGCTGCCGTTCTTTGATGCGCGCTTCATCGCCGCCGTGCTGAGCAGTCCGGTGGATGATTTTCTCGAACACCGGCTCTACAACGCGCTGATGTCCCGCCTCCCCATGAGGGCCGGAGAGGTCCCCTGGCAGGCCTATCCGGGCCATCAACCCTGCCCTATTCCCGTTGATGGCACGTTGCGCCGACAGTGGCAGGACGGCTGGTACGACAAGCAGGAGGCAGACGCTATCCACCGGGCCTTTTTCAAGCAATTTCTACGGCAGGTGATGACCAGTAGTCGGGCCGCCGCCGTGATCTCGCGCACGACTGCCGTGCTCGTCGCCGTGGCGGGCTTGCTTGGCTTCAAAGGCCGGCAGTACCTGGCCAAGAACTGCCTTCCGTTTCTGGCGGCAGCTGAACTCACCATTCGATGAGCACGGCTCGCACCAGCCCGAGTTTGCGTCAGCGCTCATCTGCGAACCAAGTAGCCGAACGCGATGGACGCATGCAATGGCGCTGCACCTCACCACCGTCTCTCGCCATGAAGCTGTCGAATCCACCAAGTTGCACCAGATTGGGCCCCGCATGAGTCTGAGGATACGTGTTCTCCGCACGCTGAACGAGTGCCGCGGCATCCGCGCTGATTGGGAACGCCTGGTCGAATTGGAGGGCTCCGGCGTGTCGGGATTCGACGTGTCCGCGACATTCGATTGGACTGCGGCGCTCTGGGAGGCCTTTCTGAACGAAGAGCCGCAGTACGTCCTGGTGGCGGAAGACGAAAGCGGTGTGCGCGGACTGCTGCCTTGCACCATTTCTTGGCAGACCGTCGCAGGCATTCGGCATCGCCAACTCTCGCTCATCAGCGGCAGCGTTTACGAATTGCGAACAGGCTTCCTGGTTGGCGGCGACGCCGAAGTACTCGACCAGCTCCTGGCATTTGCGCGCAAGGAACTGCCCTCATGGGATAGCTTCACTTTCGCTGTTATCGAAGGCAGCCGCTCGGACCAAGCGCAACAAGGCGCCTTGCTGCGTCAACGCACCAAGCCGCAGCTCGTGCGCGCCTGGGACTCAGCATACATCGAGGTCCACCAGGATCCTTCACAGGTGCTGATGGATCTGAAGTCCAATATGCGCACCAAGCTGAAACGTCGCGACAAGGAACTGCAGGCTCTGGGCGCGTTTGAAATGCGGGTGTATGAGTCGCCCGATCAGGTCAAGGAATTCCTGGAACTCATGATGGTCGTCGAGTCACGATCATGGAAGAGTGATGCCGGCACAGCCATGACGGCAAACGCCAAGCAACAGAAGTTCTACGACGTTGTCACCTCGAGGTTTGCCGAGAGACAGTGGTTTCTCGGCGCCGCGCTGTTGCTGGATGGAGCCCCGCTGGCGTTTCAATACGGTTTCCTGCTGAATGGCGTCTATGTCGGAGAAAAGACCAGCTACGACAACGACTACAAGGACTACGGCGTCGGCAGCGCACTGACGGCCCGACTGTTGGCAGAATTTGCCCGCCGCGGTATCCACACCTTCGACCTGGCGGGAACTGCCGACTCCAACAAGGCGCAGTGGACCAAGAAAACCTATTCACGCCGCCGCTATCTGCTTTTCAACCAGACCCTGCGCGGTCAACTGCTGCGTTGCAGCCTTGTGCTACGGGCATTCTGGGCCTCTCGGCAAGCGCGCAAGACTCAACCGACAACAGACCTCGCCTAGCGGCCCATCTGCTCGTACGCCATCATCGAGGTGGCGCTCGGCAGCACTGACCGTCAACCACGTAACATTCCGATTAGGCGCGCATCACCTGGCGCCGCCCGCCACGACCCGCGAGACGGCCTCGATCATCCAGCCTAGCTCTGCGTCGTCGAGTTCCTGGTGGCAAGGCAGCTGAAACATGTGCAATCTGTAGTCGCTGGCTACCGGGCATTCTGATACGGCCATGCTGTCCCAGCGCCAGACTGGCACACCAATCCGTTTGAGTGGCATGAAGTGCGCTTCTGGGCGCTCCATGTAGAGTGGAAACATGTATGGGACACAGTCGTCCGGCAAGTCCGCGTGCAATGGCCGACAGTGCTGCCACGCAGAGGCGGCCCTCAACCACTGCAGATACCGTTGGCGACGACGCTGCTTGATTCGGTCCACCTCAGCGTGCCGGACAATCCAGCGCGAGATCATGGACATATCCGACCGCTCTTGCTGCGGCTGATAGTCCCCTGACGGCGAGTGAGTCGACTCGTCGAGATCAATGCCGCTGTCCAGCGCACCCGTAGGATGCAATGCGAGCTGCTCCTCCAGCGTCGCAAAGCCCGCCTTGTTTTCTGCTTTACGTGAGCGCCTCAACAAGCGGGCCAGGCCCTTTACTTCCGCCCATGCCGACTGCTGTACAAGGCCGCCTGCGGGCACGGGCGCATCCCGATTCACCTGCAAGTACCCACCGTCTTCGCAGGGATAGAACTTGTATGGGCTCCAAACGCTGTAGCGCCCCAGTGCACCAAGAACACCACCATCGCCAAGTGTCGGCAGCAAGTGCGAGCAGTCCTCAACCAGGTGAACACCGTGTCGATGACAGCATTCCGCCAGTGCGCGAAAGTCCTGAGTAAAACCGAAGAAATGTGTTGCCAGCACGGCAGACACACGGCCGGAGGCTGCAGCCAAAAAACGCTCAACGACCGCCACGTTGACCGTCAGGTCCGCTTCCAGCGGATACAAGTGACACTCGGCACCCAACCTGAGCGCGGGGTCGAGCATGGTCCGGCAATGGTAGGCAGGCGCCAGCAATGCACCGCCTTTACCCACACCGCATAAGCGATACGCCTCAGTCAGCGCATACCGGCTACGCATGTACGCATGCGCACTTCTTTTTTCAGCAGCGGCGACAGGTGCCAAGCGGCGCCATTGCAAGGACCCGCTGCTGAGGGTGGGGAGGGCCGAAACTTTGGGCGCCGCCAATTTGCACGTGCCGGGGTCAAATCGCTTGAAATGCATCTCGAATAAATAGGCTGGCACAGGCAGCGACTAGACGACGCGTCAGCGCCGGAGCTCCTGCAGAAAACGCGGAGTTCTGGCGCGGGAACTGCGTCGCGATAGGCGATAGCTGACCGCGTTGTCACAGATCGACAACAAGAAACGCACCCTAAAACAGGTGCCGCGACTACGGAGCATTGCGCCACAGGACGGTGTGGGCGATCCTATCCGATTGCATAGGGCTGGAACTCCCCCCAGGCAAGCGTCCGGTTGCAAGCACCCTTGTCTGATCGGCGCTGTGTCATGCTGCCGCGCAGCGGCCCGCAACGCGCTTTTCAAGCCTGTTCGCGAGTATCATGCCGCGCCCTCCCCCGCTTTTCCCCCTGCCCGATTTGCATGAAGAGTTACGGCTTAGCGCACCCAGGAATTTGCTGCATGAACTGCACCGCTCATGCGGAACGCCCGTCAATGCTTGCGCGTGGAGTCCCTGGTTGAAGCGCCACGTAGCGACCGATTGCGACCAGCGACGAAACCGGGGCGCTCAGCCGCTCGAAGGCATCGGGCTACCTGAGCCCCACAGATTGGTTTGGCCGCACAGGACGACTGCCTTCGGCCGCCTGGAACTCACCGGATACGACAACAATCTGCCTTGCGGATTCCTTTGCAAGGGACGACGCCCGCGGACAGCGGTGCTGGATCTTGCTCGCACAGCAGAGCCAGATTGGTCGCCCGTCAACACCCCATCATGAGCAAACGCGCACTATTGATCGCCTTTCACTTCCCGCCGATCAAGGTCAGCAGTGGCCTTGAACGTACCTTGGCATTGACGCGCCACCTTCCCCGCCACGGCTGGGAACCGCTGGTGCTTTCCGCGTCAGAAAAGGCATACCCGGCCGTCAGCACCGAGCGCATGGCGCAGATTCCTGAGGGAACAATGGTGCAGCGTTGCTTTGCAAGGGATGCAAGTCGGCTCTTCTCCGTCGCTGGACGATATCCCAGTTGGGTGACTCTTCCAGACAAATGGCAGAGCTGGCTGTTGGGTGCCATTCCAACCGGCTTGGCCATGATTCGCCGATACAAGCCCGACGTGATCTGGAGCACCTACCCCATTGCCTCGGCACACTTGATTGGGCACGCCTTGCATCGGCTCAGCGGTATCCCTTGGGTAGCGGATTTCCGAGACCCTATGGTCGAGTTCGATGATCGTACGAACAGTTGGGCCCCCACGTGGCCGGCGTTGCGCCGCAGCAGGCTCGCCATTGAAGGCATGGCCGCAAGGCACGCTGCAGCCCTGAGTTTTTGTACCGACGGTGCCGCTGAGATTTACCGGCAACGCTTTTCGGACGCGGTTCAAACCCAATGGTCGGTGATACCCAATGGGTTCGACGAGTCTGCGTTTGCCTCAGCCAGCAAACGCGCGCCCGCAAGGCGTCACCCGGATGAGATCCTGCTGCTGCACAGCGGCACGATCTATCCCACGCCTGACCGTGACCCAAGCTACTTCTTTCGGGCACTCCGCCGCGTCATTGACCAGCGCCCGTCGGGGGCGAAGCAACTGCGCGTGATCATGCGGGCATCCTCGGTCGACAGTCTCTACGGCCCACTGCTAAAGGAACTTGGGCTGAGCGATCACATCAGCTTTGAGCCTCCCATCCCCTACGAAGAAGCATTGGCCGAAATGATGCAGGCTGACGGCGTGCTGGTCTTCCAGGGCTACACCTCCAACCCGGCGATTCCAGCCAAGCTTTACGAGTACTTCCGTGCGGGCCGCCCTATCCTGGCGATGGCAGACGATGAAGGCGACACGGCCAAGCTGATTCGCTCGCTGGGCGCCGGGCAGATTGCGCCACTGGACGACGTCGAGCGAATTGCTGCCGAACTTGCCAGCTATGTGCAGAACATAGAACACCAAGCTTGCGGCGCCCTGTCCTACGATCAAATCGCGGGCTTTGAACGCGCCAAGTCCGCCGAGAGATTCGCAAACTTGTTCGATGTGCTTGCCGCCTCGCGCTCGGCCCGTCCCAATTGAATGCCGCCTAGGAAGCGTTGACCACTCAACCCGACGTCTATCCATCATGCAAAGCACCAGCGCCGCCAGGCTCGGCCAGCCCACGAGTCCTGCCAGCGACGTCATCGAGTTCCACCCTCATCCCAGGGAACTGCCAGCGGATGTATTGGCCATGCTGTCTGCGCATGAGGCCAGTGACATGGAGTTTGGCGCAGACTGGTTCGCAAACCTGATAGACACGGTCTTCCCCCAGGAGCCTGGCGCATGCTTTTGCGTGGTGAGGAATCAGACCCGGCCGGTCCTGGTGCTGCCATTGCTTGTCACTACGCAAGGCCGCTCACGTCACGCTCATGCTTTGGGAAACTACTACACCACCTTGTATGAAGCCGCCTTTGACCCTGGACTCGATGCCCGTCGACTCGCGCGTGTGTTCCGGGCGATAGTCAAGCAGTTCCCAGGCTTGGCAAGCTTCCGGTTTGCACCGCTGGATCCTGAAAGCCATGCGTTCGCATTGACGCTCGACGCACTGCGACTTGCCGGCCTTCCTCCCTTTACTTTCTTCTGTTTCGGCAACTGGTTCCTGGCCCCGACGCAGCCATGGGCCGAATACCTGATGACTCGCTCGGGCACCCTCAGGAGCACGATACGCCGCATGGAGAAACGTTTCTTCGGCGATGGGGGGACGCTAGAGATGCTCACCGAAGGTGAGGCGCTGGAACGGGCTATCGCCGACTACGAGACGGTGTATGCCGCCAGTTGGAAAAAGCCGGAGCCGTTTCCAGAATTCGTGCCGGGGCTGATACGTTTATGTGCCAGTAAAGGCTGGCTTAGACTGGGCGTGGCACGACTGAATGGCGCCCCCATTGCTGCGCAGATTTGGATCATCTCGCATGGCCGCGCAAAAATCTACAAAGTTGCATACCGCGAAGAGTTCAAGAATTACTCGATCGGCACGCTCGTCTCAGCCCTGCTGATGCAGCACGTGCTAGACGTGGACAAAGTTACGGAAGTTGATTTCCTGAGTGGTGACGACCCCTATAAACAGACATGGATGAATCAGCGCAGAGAACGATGGGGCATCATTGCGTACAACACGAAATCACTGGACGGTTTTGTGGCTTGCTCACGTGAGCGCATCTGGCGCACGATCAAACCGTGGTATCAAATTGCGGCACAATTTCTGAAGAAAATCAAACCTGCATCGCGTTGATCTGCCGGGCCTGTCCAGGGGCCCACTCATGGTATTGCGCTCTCAAGCATGACGAGCGCCTCACAACTCGCTGTTATCCATGAAAACACTGTCCCTCCTCCGGTCAAGTCTGCATCGTGAAATTAGCGCTGTTCTTTTCTGTGCAGCGCTGCTGGGCGCACTCCTTCCAGTCCCCGCGCATGCCGGGCTGTATGAAATAAGCCGCGCTGAATTGGCAGCCTTGCCCGAGTACTGCTTGGATTCTGAAGTCGGCGACAGTTACAAGCAACACGGTCCCCGCTGGAATTATTGGGTTGGGCGCATGGGGCCGCAATTCAATGCAATCCATCATTATTGTTATGGCATGGTCCTCTTGCAACGCGCGCACTCGCTGCCCGCAAGAGACCAGACGAGGGTCCGAACAGCAAAGCAAGCGATCCGTGAGTTCGACTATTTGCTCCGAAGCTCGGCTCGAAATTTCCCGCTACTGCCCGAAATGCTGACCCGTCGCGGAGACGCCGCTGTCGTGGCAGAGGACTGGGGCTTAGCGTACGATTCCTTTTCTGAAGCCTGGACGGTAAAGCCTGATTACTGGCCTCCCTACCTCGCCTGGGGCAATGCCCTGGCCAAGGTGGGCAACAAGAAAGACGCATTGAGCACGGTTCGCGGCGGCCTCGCCCAGGTCCCGAACGCCGAGCCGCTACGCCGCCTCTATGTGCAGTTAGGCGGCTCCCTCAAGGACATTCCCGAAGCCAAACCAATCCCGCCGAATGCGGCCGCTTCCGCGGCATCTGCACCGGACGCGGCGGCATCGACGCCCGACCCTGTCGCCAGTGCGTCAGGGTCGACGCCAACGCCGCTGCAGTGAACAGTTCCAGCGCTGGCAGCACGGCCAACAGGTTCGGTCGGTCCGCGTTGATCTGCAGGCAAAGCGCCGATTTGGAGTTGCCACTGGCGGTCCACGGCGACCATCCGTCGTGACCGGCAAGATGAACTCGCAGCGAGCTGCTCACACCATCAACAAGTCAATCTGCCAACATGTCCGTCGAATCCATGCAAGCCAACGCCGAAAATCCAACGCCCATACGCGGGCGGCCGCGCTGGGCCGGGAATGCTGCCCAGCATGGCCTCAACGCTGCATTGCCGGCTCAGGCAGCGGCGCTTCTGGACCCGGCGCTGACGCCGGCACAACGCCGCTCAAGCTTGCGTGCGATCGGCGGAAGCTTCGCGCTGGCGCTGCATGACGGGCAGGGCCGCTGCCTGCTGGCAGTTGACCGTTTTGCCATCGATACCCTGTGCTACCGGGTGGACGGCACGCAGCTGCGCAGCGCAGACAGGGCAGATGCGCTGGGCGACGTTGGCGAGTTGGACCTGCAGGCCGTGTTCGACTACCTGTACTTCCATTGCATTCCATCGCCACGAACCATCTTCCAGTCGGTGTATCGCCTGCCACCGGGTCACTATGTCTGGTTTGACCGGGGCCAACTGACCGTCGAGCCCTATTGGGTTGCCGAATTCCAGCCCAACGACGATCTGCAGTTCGACAGTGCACGAAGCGAGTTTCTTGCACATCTGGAAACGGCGGTTTCGCGCCAGTTGGATCCGGAGACCCCCACAGCCTGCTTCTTGAGCGGCGGCACGGACAGCTCCACGGTGGCAGGTATGGTTGGACGCGTCACCGGTCGTCCGGCCACCACCTACTCCATTGGCTTCGATGCCGATGGATACGACGAGATGGCATTCGCCCGCATTGCGGCAAAGCAGTTCAGCACGGATCACCATGAGTACTACGTCACCCCTGACGATCTGGTGGCCGGTATTCCCTTGGTGGCCGCCCACTACGACCAGCCGTTTGGAAACTCCTCAGCGCTACCGGCCTACTACTGTGCATTGCAAGCACGCCAAGACGGCTACCGCCGCATGCTCGCGGGCGATGGCGGTGATGAGCTCTTCGGCGGCAATTCACGCTATGCCAAGCAGCGCGTGTTTTCCTGGTGGAATCACGTCCCCGCGGGTCTGCGTCAATCTTTGCTGGATCCCTTGTTCCTCAGCAAGTTTGCTGCCAACACGCCGGGGCTGAGAAAAGCACACAGCTACGTTGAACAGGCGACCGACCCTATGCCGCAGCGCTTGCAGGCATACAACCTGCTGCTTCGCCTTGGTGCAGACCAGGTACTGACGCCGGCTGCACTCGCGCACATGGATCCGCAAGCGGCTCCGCGCCATCAACAGCAGGTATGGTCATCAGTAAGGGGTGCCAGCGAGCTCAACACCACGCTGGCGTTTGACTGGCGCTACACGCTGGGCGAAAGCGATCTACCCAAGGTTCGCGAAGTGACCCGTCTTGCTGGCGTCTCGGTGGGATTCCCCCTGCTTGACGATGATTTGCTCGACTTCTCGATGCGCCTGCCAGATGACTTCAAGCTCAAAGGGCTGAAGCTGCGCTGGTTCTTCAAGGAGGCCTTGCGGGGTTTCCTCCCGGACGAAATCCTGACCAAGAAAAAACAAGGCTTTGGCCTTCCCTTTGGCGTCTGGACGCTCAAGCACGCGGGATTGCAGCGGCTCTCGCACGACTCAGTCCGTTCACTCGTCGAGCGTGGCATCGTCAACCCGGCTTTCGCCGATGCACTGCTTGGCCGCCTGCTGCAAGAAACGCCTGGCTACTACGGCGAGATGATCTGGATCCTGATGATGCTGGAACAGTGGATGCGAGCGAAGACGCCGAACTTCAAACTGAGCGCTTGACCCGAGAGCGCGGCGGTGCTCAGCCGCGCCACATGTTCTGCAGCAGCTTCAGGCCAAAACGCGACCGTGTCTGGCCCCAGGGTGTAAAACGAGGCAGTTGGAACGGGTCGCTGCCGCGGCTGGCGATGCGCTGCGTGGTCGACACCGCGGCATCAAATCCGCACGCTCGCGCCAGCTCGACGCTGGCTGGCGAATAGTCAGTGCCTGGCTTGCCATTGGGATAGGCAAACAGCCCAACACGCTCACCAAGCAAGCTTTCCAAGCTGACCTTGCTTTGCATCATCTCTTGCCTGGCCTCAACGTCGTTCAGGCGGGCCAAGATGGGATGATTGACTGTGTGCGCACCTATGCCCATACCGCCTGCGTGCAACGCGCGCAGCTGCGTCGAGCTGAGCATCAGGGTGTCAGACAGGCCAGCGACTCCGCTCTCGCGCGCCACTGCCTCGACCAGCGCCAGACGATCGCTCGGCGCCAAATATTTGCTGCGATTGATAAGCGCATCGACCGCCATGCGCCGCTCGGCCCAACTGCCCAGCGGCAGTTCTGGCAAGTCGGCATAGCAAGGCGCCAACTCACGCAAATTCAAGCGTTCCCGCGGGGAATGGCGCACTGCCTCGATCAGGGTGTCATTCCACATGCGGCCGCCATCCAGAAAGCCGGTAGCGATGAAGAAAGTCGCCGACATGCCAGCACGCTGCAGCAACGGCATGGCCACGGTGTAGTTGTCCGCGTAGCCGTCGTCAAAGGTGATCGCCGCCGCACGGGAAGGCAGGCTGCCATCGGCCAAACGACGCACGGCAGCGTCGAGCGGAAGCACTTCGAACCAAGCCTTCAACCAGTCGAGCATGATGGCGAACCGCCGTGCATCCACCTCACCGGGAAACAAGGGGTCGACCTCGGGCAATACCCGGTGAAAGATGAAGATATTCAACTTGGCCGAAGCACCGGCCGGCGATAAGGCCGAAAAAGCCAGCGTCAAGGGAGTCATGTCGGCGTGCGGGCTAAGTCCATCTGAGGCTGGCGCGGTCCTGCATCGGCGTCAGTCAGCCATAGCCTGTTGTCCATCCATCGACAGCCCATGACGACCAGGGCCATGATGTTGTAGGGCAGGTCGTAATAGGAGAGGCTGAGGAACGCGCCACCAACGGCATAACCAATCAGACTGACCTGGCACATGGCGCCCAGGGAGGAAAGCCACGACGTTTCGGGCCGCAAACGGGCCTGGGTACGAAGGCGCCCTGCCGACATGAAGGTCAACACGAACAAAAGCAAGAACAGGAACAGGCCGATGAATCCATGCTCGCCAAGTACCATGAAATAGATGCTGTGCGCAGCGTGCATCCGATCAGGCTCAGGCGCGTACATCAAGAAGATCTGCGGCCACGTGACCGAGAAACCGCCCCCGAAGAAGTTGTGCGTCGCCAGATTCCAGGCCATCGCCCAGGCATTTAAGCGCCCCAGCGCAGAGTCATCCTGCTGATATGTCTTGATGGTGTCCATGCGAGACCACCACGTTTCGGGCATGAACGACAAAGCAGCCACCGCCAGCGCAGGAAGGAGCAGCAAGCCAAGCATTCGCTTGTCACTGCGCCACCACATCACCACCAACATGGCACTGACGGCCAGGAAAGCGCCTCTGGACTGTGTGCCGAGCACCGAAATACCGCAGAGCAACATCGCGCCGGTCAGTGCATGACGCTTCCACTTCGCAGCTACGGTCGTCTGTAGAAAGCGCAACAAAGGGATCGTCATGACAAGGGCTAAGCCGACTTCATTGTTGCCGGTGATATAGCCACCTTCCGGTCCGTTCACACGATAGCTGCCGCCCGTAGCCAGAGTGAACAGCCCCCCCTTGATACCGTAGAAAGCCAGAGAGCCTGCTACCACCCAGACAAATGCAAGCAGATGCTTGCGCGAGTAGAGCACCGCCATCGTCACGAGCAACATGACGTCAATCTTCATGACGCGCTTCCAGAGCTCGAAGCTGTCGTCGAAGACGATTGAAAACGGCAGGGTGATGCACATCCACGCCATGAACAGCATCAAAACAACGGTCTCGCGAGATACCACAAACTCCTTCCGATCTCGCGAGGCAAGCAGCCCGATCAACGCACTCAGTGCAAACACAAGGGCAACTGGCGCGTTATTCAATCTGTAGCTGAGGCCATGCGGGTTCATCATGCTCACCCAAGTCCAGCCCAAGACGGCCACCCAGGGCGCGCGCATGCCCTTAAGTGCCAGCAGCGCGATGACAATCAACAGCGCAAGGTCACGCATTCATCGGCGCTCCGGCGACTACGCTCGATTCAGGACGGCGATCCGCGCCGACGTCCAGCACCCGATGACCCGTACCAGGAAGGACATGCCTAAGGAATGCCTCGAACATCATCAGCGTCCAAAGTGGCGCGCTGTAGTCTCTGGCACCTGACAGGTGGGCATCAATCAAATGCTCCAGGTAGCCGCGGTTGAACCATCCGGTGCCCTCAAGGCAAGGCCCCAGCACAGCTTGCCGCATGCGGTCTCTGAGCGGGCCGCGGAACCAGCGCGCGAGGGGCACGGCAAAGCCCATCTTTGGACGATACAGCACATCGTTAGGCAACTGAGGTTCCATGGCCTTCTTGAGCAGGTACTTGCCTTCCTGCCCCCGAATCTTCAACGACGATGGCAATGTCGCCATCCACTCCACCAACTCATGGTCCATCAGCGGCTCGCGCACCTCCAATGAATGCGCCATGCTGGCGCGATCCACCTTGGTATTGATGTCGCCGACAAGATAGGTCTTGGTGTCAAGGTACTGGATCAGCGCCAGCGGATCGTCAGATTCGACGCGCGCCGCATGGCGTTCGAAGACCTCCAGCGCCGAGTAGCCTGCGAGCTCACGCTTGAAGCTGTCGCTGAACAGCTGTTCGCGCATCGGACCACGCATGATGGACATCGTGTGAAAGTAAGCTTCCACCGAATTACGCGCGATGCCCTCAAACGTCGTTTTGGCGCGGAACACGCGCGGCGCCCAGTCGGCCTTGGGGTAAATGCGGCCAAGCAATCCGAACAGCGGTCGCCGCAGGAACTCCGGTGTGGAGGAACGCATGCGCTCTTCCAGCAGGTGCAAGCGGTAACGTCGATACCCGCCAAAGGTCTCATCACCACCGTCGCCCGACAGCGCCACAGTGACGTGCTTGCGCGCCAACTGGCAGACGCGGTAGGTCGGGATGGCCGAGCTGTCGGCATAGGGCTCGTCGTACAACCGCGCCAGAGTGTCGATCAGATCGAAATCGTCGCTCTTCACCATTTCAACTGAATGGGCGGTGCGATATCGGTCCGCCACCATCTGCGCGAACTCGGACTCGTTGTAGGCCGGATCGTCAAACGCGATCGAACAGGTGTTCACGGGCGCGTCCGACAGTCCTGCCATGGTCGCCACGACGGCGCTGGAATCCACACCGCCTGAAAGGAAAGCACCCAGCGGCACTTCTGAAATCATGCGCAGCTTGACAGACTCCTTCAGCCGCGCCTCCAACTCGCTGCAGGCATCCTCAACACCGATGGGATCGCTGTGGCTGAAACGCAGGTCCCAGTATTCACGCGGCTGTCCCAGCGCGGCGCCGCGTCGTATGCAAAGGCTGTGCCCCGGCGAGAGTTTTCTGGCCTGCTTGAAGATGGTGCGGGGTTCGGCCACATAGCCGAGAGAAAAGTACTCTTCCACCGCCATTGGATCCATGTCGCGCCTTAGCCCGCCATGGGCCAATACGGACTTCAATTCAGAACCAAACAGCAGCTGGCCGTCGTCCAGCACGGCATAGAACATGGGTTTGACACCCAATCGATCCCGCGCCATGAAAAAGGTCTGCTGATTGCGATCCCACAACGCGAATGCAAACATGCCGCGGAATCGTTTCACACAGTCCTCGCCCCAAGACTCCCAGGCATGCACGATGACCTCGGTATCGCTCTTGGTGTGAAAGACATGCCCCAGCGCCTGCAACTCGGGGATCAACGAACCGTAGTTGTAGATCTCACCATTGAAAACCACCACCACGCTGCCGTCTTCGTTGAATAGCGGTTGCTGGCCCGTGGCAACGTCGATGATCGACAGCCGCCTATGCCCCATGCCGAGACCCGGCTCTATGTGCACACTGCCTTCATCGGGGCCGCGATGATGCTGCGACTCGTTCATACGCTGCAAGGCAGCGGCATCGATATTGCGCTGCTCACGCGTGTCAAATATTCCGGTGATTCCACACATGATCAGCTTCTCGCTTGTAGTGTCGGCACGCCACGGCTCGACATCAGTTCGTCGTACATGGACATATAGGCATCCACCATGACGGGCAGCGCAAAGCGCCGCTCCGTTTCCGCGCGCGCCGCTCGGCCCATTCGATGACGCAGAGCCGTATCCTCGGCCATCTGCACAAGCCTATCGGCCAGTGCCAGCGGCTGCCCCGCCGGCACCAGCCAACCAGTGACGCCGCCCTGGACCAACTCCACATTGCCACCCACGGCCGTAGCGATCACCGGCAAGCCACTGGACATGGCCTCGAGAATGGTATTGGAGATGCCCTCGGCAAGCGAGGGCAACACAAAGCAGTCCATACCGCGCATCCACAATGCCACATCGTCCCGATCGCCAGGCAGCCAAGCCAGTTCCGCCAGGCCTGCAGCGGCCAGTTCAGCAGCCGCCTGGGCGCGTAAAGGTCCGTCACCGGCCATGACCAGGCGCAGGCGGGCACGCAATCCGGGCCGTGCCTGAAGCGCCGCGATGAAGGCTCGCACCAGATTGAGTTGATCCTTCACGGCTTGCATCCGACCCACGGTGCCGACAAGCAATAGCTCGGGGTCCGTGAACGGACAGCCTGGGATCGGCTCACGCCCTGACGCCGGCGGATGAAAGCGCATAGCGTCCACGCCGTTGTAGATTTGCTGGATACGATCTGCAGCAATGCCCACGGGCTTGACGAGGTAGCCCGCCAGATCCTGGGACACGGTGACATACCGATGCACAAAGGGACTGTAGACGCGGCGCATGACTTGGTAGCGCCGCCGCGTGCCATCCAGATCATTCACGTCCCGTCCATGCTCGCCGTGCACGCGCACAGGCACCCCGGCGGCCCAGGCTGGCACCGCCGCCTCAAGCGCGGCGAAGTTGCGCGTGTGCAAAATAGCGGGCCGCAGTTGCCTGAACAGGCGGAACATGGCCGGGTAAAGGCGAAACCCCTGCCCCGGCGGTTTGTGCAGGGAGATGAACTGCACATCGTCGCGCTGGATGCGCCGCGCAAAGCTTGGGTTAACTTCCGTGAGCGCCACCACGGCATGCCGATACCGCGACGCTGGCATCCGATTGATGAGGTTCACTACACCGTTCTCCAAGCCGCCGATGTCGAAACGGTAGAGCATGTGCATGATCAACGGCGCAAGCGAGGCCCCAGTCTGGCCGGCAGCAGATGCCGATGTGGATGTCACAGGGTTCATGGCCTGAGGACGTCAATTCGATGCGGAGCCGGTGGCGCGCGCGCGCTGCAACTCACGGTCTATCGCGGCCAAGTTGGCCTTTAGGAATGAGGCGGCAACGGTTTCGCCGTCCACACCCTGGCGCTTCGGGATGTAGAGCACCACGGTAGCGCCGTCGTCTCCGCGCCCCAGCAGGCGGTACAGCACACCAAAGGCCTTCGCCCCAGCTTTGCTGGCGGTCCAGTGCCCATTCACCCAATACAGCTGCCAAACCTGCAGCCGTTCCTCTGGCGCCCCTTGTCCAGCATTCGATCGCAATTCAGAGGTATTCAGCGCCAACGCTTTGTCGCCTAGTTCGAATTGTGTGCGGCCAACACTGACCTCTGACCACTGTTTGTTGTCCGTTCTCACCAGTTGGTTCTGATCGCTGACGAGCTTGCGCGACGCGTCCTGATGGCGGTAATACCCGACATACAAGCCAAGCACATGGCCGTCCTTGTTGAAGGTCTGTTTCAGCACGGCGGAGGGCTGGAGAAAGCTGGGATCCCATCCGAATGATTCAGGCGAGATCGGCTCAAGCCAGCCGTCGGCGGCAAGGGCGATGGGCGTCAGCACGGGCTCGCCACTCTTCTCCATATACTTAATCGATGTCGACGCAATGTGTGGCACACCCAGTACCAGCGCCGCCGCCAAGGCAACCATCGTGAAGGTCTGTCGCGCGCTGCGCTCGTTGGCGGCATTGGCGGGGCCCGATATCGGCACGCCCAGTTGGCTCGTGCCCTCATGATCGGCGAATCTGCTGCCGATCATGAACATGCTCAGGGTGACGATACCGAAGAAGATCCAACCGGCGATGATGTGGTCGACTCCGGTGCCCAGCTCATTTCCGGTGAGATGCGCAACCAAGACCACCAGATAGGCGCGCACCCAATTTGCAATGATCGGCACCACGATCGAGGCACCCACAAACACCAATCGCTTACTCAAGCTCTGGTAGTTCAGATACGCAAACAGGGTGCCGACCATCACGGAGGCAATCAGATACCTCAATCCACTGCAGGCTTCGATAACGGACCAGTGGCCTGTCGGTATCACAAACTGCAACCCTTCGCGGAAGACCGGAATGCCGCTAAGCCGCAGCGCAGCTACCGTGACGTCTGCCGTCGCGTAGGTCAAGACGGGAAACAAGAACTCACCGAATGGAACGGCAAAGACGAGGAATCCCAGCGGGAATATGAGCACCTTCGCAACCTGCATGCCCAGCAAGGCCGGTACCAACAGGACCAAACTTGAGACCAGCGCGAAGTGCCTGAGTGCGTTGGTCGCTGCCAACTCTCCGATCAACCACATCAATGCGGCTGTCAGCAATGGCAGCAAAAACATCGGTGACGGCCGAATTACGCAAGCGAGCACCTCCCGCCTCTTCTGCCAAATCAACCAGGCCGAAATAGGCGGAACGACGTAGGCGTGCCGGTAATTTTCCGAACCTTCCCACATCCCCACCAGCGAGGTCACTGTCTCCCAATACAGTGCAAAAAATCCGAACAGGAAGCCAGCCAGCAGCACTGCCGATAGACGCCAGCGCTGCACGGCCGGGAGGTTGATGGTGTCAGCACTCAGCACGAGGTCTTCTCCAGTACAGAACGACGTCCGACAAAGCGATCAATAGGTCGCAATTGCTTGTCCCATCGACAATGTTCAAGCACAAATTCACGCGCAGCAATGCCCAGCCTCCGCGCGTCGGCGCCGCCCAAACGCAGCAGACGTCCGACCGCCTCCGCAAACACCTCAGCGTCCGTTGCTCGAATGAGGCCCTGCTCCTCGGAAGCCCCGACAGCTTCAGCGCATGACGGCACCGTCACCACCGCCTGCGCCATCGCCATCGCTTCCAGAATCTTGTTCTGAATGCCTCCCGCAAGGCGCAGCGGCGCCACTACGGCGGCGGCATATTGCAAATAGGGTCGCACATCAGGCACGGTACCGCTTACGACCACGTACTCACTTGCCAAGGCCAGAACCTGCGGAGCCGGATTGCGCCCGACAATGTAAAAGCGCAGTGTCGGCCAAGTATTCAGCAAAAGAGGCAGTATGTCGCTGACGAACCATCTGACACCGTCGATATTGGGCGGATAGTCCATTGAGCCGGTGAACACGAGGGGCAGCTCATCAGACGAAAAGGGACTGGCTCGATCGACATGAGGCTCGAAAAAGACCGCGTCAACACCGTTGCGCAGCACCCCCACGGAGTCACTGCACTCCGGCGCTGTCGAGCGGAACAGAGCCGCTTCGTGCGGCGTCACAAAGAAGGACTGGCAAGCGCGTCCCGCGACTGCGCGCTCAAAGGCCTGCAGACAGCGACCTTCGCGCGCATAGACCCAAGACATCGGCCAGCCATGCTCCGAGGCATATTTGGTCCATTTTGCGGAGTCGACATCAACAAAGTCCACCACGGTCGGGATGCCTCGCGGAGCATACGGTGCCATCGCCGAGGTAAACACGACAACAGCGTCGATGCGCTGCCCGTCCACCGTGGACTTGACCCAGCGTTGGAGCGCCGCATCGTGGAAATAACCCAAGGTCAAAGGCTCACCGCGCAAGAAACAGGTCAACGACCGCAGCTTTGCCAGCCAAGGCCTGAGACGGCAGACATGCAGATCTGGGCAGAGGCGCTTCAGTTCAGGCAGGTACTCCTCATCCCCAGGGTCGTCCACAAAGGTGCCTAGAAACACACGATGGCGTTCTTGCAGATGCCGCAGCAAATGGTACGAACGCAGTTTGTCGCCTTTGAAAAGCGGCAGCGGCATCCGATGCACCAGCATGAGCACATTGGCCATGGCTCAGCCTAGGTTACGTACCAGCATTGGCCCAATCAGCTCGGCTACCGGCAAGGGCAGGCGCTTCCATCCTTCGATGAACAGGTGGTACTTCTTGTTCATCGGATTGTTCTGCGGAATGCTGTCCCGGGTGATCAGGTCGTACTGATAGTGCAATTGCTGCGGCTCGAAGCCCCAGAGCCGCTTGAACTCGAACGAGCCGGTTCCCTTCTTGCTGCGTCCCAGATCGAACACGGTGCAACCACGTTCGGCGGCACGCTTCATCACCGACCAGTACTTGAGATCATTGGCCGCGGTGTTGCGGGCCACGCGGGACTCACCCGCGTAATAGGCCAGCACTTCATGCTTGAAGTAAAAGCACAGAATGCTCGAGACGCAGCGACCTTCGCTGTCATGGATTGACAGAATCTCGCAACGCTCGCCAAACACCTTCTTGAGTGCATGGAAGTAGCGCTGTGGCAGCACCGGTGTGCCGTGATTGCGTGCGTTCTCGGAAAACACCGGGTAGAAGTGCTCCACCGAGTCATCCACCACCGCGCGCAAGCCGAGCTTCTGCGCCTTCCTGACCATGTTGCGACGCTTTTGCGGGATGCAGAGCATCTTGTCGTCCAGCACGGCGGGAATACCCAGCTTGAAGGTGACGTACAGCGCCTGCGTCGGCCAGTCGGCATGCCTACACTGCTGGTTGCGCAGCTCGAGATAGTCCACCGCCAACTCACGCGCCAGACGCGAGGCTTCGCGTTCCAGGGCGTCGGCAACCGATGCGTCTCGGGCGACCACGCCGCCATAAGCCCCGAACGGCAGGCCGGTGAGCGATTTGCCAAACAGCCAGCTGGCGATATGCGCCAGCGGCAGCACGCCAAGCAGGTCCCCGCCGGGCGTCTCGGCATAGAGAAAATAGGTATCGTGGCGGAACACCTCGCGAATCAGGCCCTGCCATCCGGAAAGATGAAAGAAGCTCGCGCCCGCATGGCCGTCAAGAAAGGCATCCCAGCGCGCGGCGCCCTTGACGTCGCCGGCCTGCAATCGCTTGATCGTGAACAAGGCTGGATCAGACAACCGGCACCTCGCGTGCGGCGGGCGTCAGGAAGATGTCGTCCATGCGGCCCCAGCGGAAGTCGCGCAGCAGACGATCGAGTTTGGCCTCGTTGCGATGCAGATTGACGTAGTGGCGAAAGCGCGTCTTTGCATCGATGCCCGCCACACGCGGCTGCCCCGGGTCGATTTCCCAGGGGTGGAAATAGAAGATGGCGGACTGGCACGCCTGCGCATTGACGCGGCGAAACATCCATCGCGACAAGGCGTAGGGCAGCAAACGGAAGTAGCCACCGCCGCTGGCGGGCAGGTTCCGGCCAAGCATCTGCAGCGTGGTGACGGGCACCTCGAGCAAGCCCTCGCGCACCGGGTAGGCAAAGCGGGGTGAGTCGGGCATACCATAGTGGTCGTGCTGGATCGGGTAGACGCTGGAGCTATAGCGATAACCGGCCTGTTGCAGCACGTCAAAGGCCCAGAGATTGCCCGTACCAATGGAGAAGCTCGGCGCACGGTAGCCCTGCACCGCCCGGCCGCCGATGTCCTCCAGCAAGGCTTTCGCCCGCACCACATCCTCGCGGAAAGCCTCGGCACTGAGGTCGCTGGCGCGCTCGTGCCCATAGCCATGCGAGGCCAGTTCATGCCCGGCGTCCACGATGAGCCGCACCAGCGAGGGATAGCGCTCCGCGATCCAGCCAAGCGTGAAGAAGGTGGCCTTGACGCCATGGGCATCCAGCATGGCCAGGATGCGCTCGACGTTGCGCTCCACCCTACACTCGCGATGATCCCAATCGTCGCGTGCGATATAGGGTGCGAAGGCCGATACCTGGAAGTAGTCCTCCACATCGATGGTCATCGCATTGCGCAGCAGGGTCACGGCTTGCCCTCACCATTGCCGCTGCGCACCGCGTCGACGAACTTCTGCAGCAAGCCCAGGGTCTGCAAATTGATGCGTTCTAGACGCATCAAGCTGGACTCCAGACTCTGCAGGCGGTCCATCACCTGATGCTGGCCAAGCTGGCCAAAATCGGTGGCGATGCCATCGAGCGCGCCGGGTTCATGCTGAAACTGCTTGATGTCGATGCTGACCCCTTCGTCGGGGATGGCCGCCAATGCCCGTTGCACACCCTGCGTCGGTGCCACCGCCGGCAGTTCGTTCTCCCTGGCCACGTCTTGCAGCACTTCGTCAACATCCGCCACGCCGAGGTGGGTACGCCCCGCCATGAAGCCCAGCAGCAGCAGCCGATCACACAAGGAGTTGATACGGCGTGGAATGCCCTGGCTCGCCGTATGGATCGCAGCAAAAGCCTCGGGATCAAAGCTGGGCTTGCCGGTGCTGCCAGCGCACTTCAAGCGGTGCTCGATATAGCGCTGCGTTTCGTCCTCGGCCAAGGGGCCGATATGGCACGTGGCAGCCACGCGTTGCCGGAACTGCTCCATCTCCGGACTCTGCAGAGTCTGCCTGAACTCGGGTTGCCCGACCAGAAAGGTCTGCAGCAAGGACTGATTGCCGAACTGGAAGTTCGACAGCATGCGCAACTCCTCCACCGCCCTGGAGGTCAGGTTTTGCGCCTCGTCGACGATCAGTAGGCAGCGCTTGCCCTGGGCCACCAGCCCCACCAGAAAGGCTTCCAAGGCCATCAGCAACTCGGACTTGGAGAGCTCCTTGACGCGTACGCCGAAGGCGGAGCCGACCATGCGCAAGGTGTCTTCGGCATCCAGCTGGGTGGTCACCACATTGCCGATGACGACATTGCTGCGGTTCAGGCTGTCGAGCAGCCCGCGCAGCAGCGTGGTTTTGCCCGCACCGATCTCGCCGGTGATGACGATGAAGCCATCGCTGCGTAGCACGCCATAGTCCAGATAGGCTTTGGCGCGGCGATGCTGCTTGCTGCCGAAATAGAAACTGGGATCCGGGCTCAGCTGGAAGGGCTTGCTGCTCAGCCCATAGAACGCTTCGTACATGGTTCCTAGAACTGCTGGACCAGGGTGACGGTCAAGGCGTTCTCCCGGTATGGTTGCGTGAGGCTGTAGAACCGGCTATGGCGCAGTCCAACTTGGGCAGTGCTCAAGCGGCCGAGGCGAGCATTCCAATTCGCCACCAAGGATTTCAAGCTGGTTGATTGCGTCGGAAGATCGCCACGCGAGCGCTGATAGGCGCCGTTCAAGGCGAGCGACATATCCTGGGTCAATCGATACGACAAGCCCATGGAGATGCTTTGCTGCCTGACGAGGTCCGTATGGCTCAGGTCATCGCCCGTGCCTTGTTGCGGCCCGAGCCGGTGCGAGCGCGTCTGGCTCACTGCAGCCGTCAGGGCGAGGCGCAAGCCTGTCCATGAGAGGGCGGCTTCCTGCCGGCGCGTGAGGGTGGCGGTGTTGCTCAAGAAGCCTGGGCTGGCGACGGCGTCTGCTGCAATGCCATAGGCCTGCAAGGTCGCCTTTACCAGTTCGTCGCGCTTGACCGGATCCGGCTGGATGCTCGCAAACTGCAGGAATAGCAGGTCGTAATTATTCATGCGACCGGTAGCGCCGATCGCGCCAGGTGCGCTCGAACTGGTGGCATCCGACATGCGCAAGGCCGAGCGCGACATCCGATGCTCAAAGCTGAAGTTGTGGCTATCCCCAAAGCTGTGGTGCTGCCAGCTTGCCAGAACATTGGTGCGAGGGCTTGGCGTCCAGGTCGCGTCCAAGCCGTAGGTGACACCGCTCGTCTGGCTCGAACTTGCGAGGTCGCTGCGTTCGCCCCCGGCGCTGGCGCTCAGCAGCCAATCGATATCGGGCCGCCAACGCAGGCCGGCCAGGGAACTCGAGGTGGTGGTGCTGCGCGCCTGCTTGGTGTCATTGCGCATCGTCTGACTTCGAAGATACCAACTGACGCCTCGCTGAGTGCCACGCAAACCATCAACACGCAAAGACAACGCGCGGCCACTGGCGTCTCCTACCAGGCTGTTCTTGGCGCGCACTTCGCTGAGCGTGCCACGCAACTCGTAGCTTGCCAGGTCAAGCAGCCGGCCGCGTGCCGCCGGACTTACATTGATTAACGCAGTTTCGGTCCGGTTCAGGTTGGACAGCGCATTGCTGCCGCCAATGGCACCGAAAGCAGAGATGGCCTGCTGGCCGATTTGCGCACGCGCATCGACACTCAACCAGCGGTCCAGCAAGTCGGCGTAGCCAGTCGCGTTGAGCGCGTTCTGAGTCTGATTCTTCTGATCGGACTTCAGATGGGACAGGCCGGTCAGGCTGTAATCCAAGGCAGCGCGGACGTGCGCAGATCGCAAGGACAGGCTCAGCCCCGGCGCCAATGTGGTCACCACGGCACGATCCTTAGCCGCGTCGTTCAGGCGCAGGTTGTCCGTCAGCAATACGGTGGCGCTGAGCCGCGGCACGAGGCTGAAGCTCTGACTGCCGGCTGCATTGGCATCCGGCTGTGCTTGCGCCGCAGCACATGCCAAGGCCGACAGCAGCACCGCATGGCTTGCCCCCGATCTGCTCAGCCGCATAGTCCGTTGGCGATCATGCCGCCTTCGCATTGTCGTCACTCGAATAGCCGTAGCCATATCCATAGCCATATCCGTACCCATAGCCGGTCGAGGAATTGCCGCGGGCCTGGTTCAGGATCATCAGCTTCAGCGGGCACGACTCGATCGCCTCCAGCGCCTGCTGCACAGCGCTCTGCAGCGTTTTGTCCGCATGCACGACGACAACGATCTGGCCCATGTGAGAAGCCAGCACCCGGGATTCAGTGGTCAGCAACAAGGGCGGCGAATCAAAGATGATGATGCGGTCGGAGTAACGTTCCGCCATATCGTTCAACAAAGCCGTCATGGCATCGCTGGCCAGAAGTTCCGTGGCGCGTGGGTGCGGCGTACCGCTGGGCAGCACGGTGAGCTTGTCGATATTGGTACGCAGCAGAACGTCAGATATCGTTGCCCTCTCTTCCAGAATGTCCAAGAGCCCAGGCCCCTGCGGCAGTCCGAGCATGCGCAGCACCGAGGGTCGCGCCACATCAGCATCCACCAGCATGACGGTGTTGTCCATCTCAGCGGCAATGCTCATGGCCAAGTTCAGCGAGGTGAAGCTCTTGCCCTCGCCGGGCAGCGCGCTTGTCACCATGATCAGGTTGGCATGATTGATGGTTTCAGCGCCCTTGCCCATCGCATTCTTGATGAGTGGCCGCTTGATGACGCGGTACTGGTCGGCCAGCATGGACCTGGGCGCATTGGGCGCCAGCAGCCCCTGGGCCAGCAAGGCGTCAAGATCCAGATCCACTCGGCGCGACTGGGCGTGCGCCTCGGCGGCCGGCCTTGCAATCGCTGCGACGCCTGCATCTGCGGGCACTTGCGGGGCCACAGGCAGCGGCATGTCCGGGACGCTGACACCGGCCTGGCGCAATTGCTCCAAGCGCTGGGCGGCTTGTTCTATCAGGCTACTCATATCTCACCCCACACGCTTTGCAAGCAAAATTGCCATCACCGCCATACCTACCGCAAAAGCTCCGACCAGCCCGATCGTGGCGGCCCCGAAACGGATGAGATCGATCCGGTCCCGGCGCTTCTCAGCGGGCGTCACCAAGCTCGAAACCACGCCCAGGATCGGCAAACTAGTGCGGCCATGCAACTCTGCAGCATCATGGAACACCGGCCGCAACTGGCTGGCCACAAAGGTCGTGAAGATGCCGGCGGCCAGCGACACGAACATGGCGCCCGCGAGCAACAGGATGCGGTTGGGCGCCACCGGTTTGTCGGACGCTCGCGGCGGGTCGATCAGACGAAAATCTGCCACGCCACTGGCCACGTCAAGTTCGCCGGATATGGCCGCGGATTCACGACGTGCCACCAGGTCCTCATAGTTCTTCTTGTGAATGGCGTAGTCCCGATTCAACTGCGCCGCTTCAGCTTCAAGCTGGGGCGACGTCTTCATGGCATTCAATGCCGCAGCATAACGCGCTGAATACTCTTGCACCCGCGCGCGCAGCGAGGCGACCTGCACTTTTGCCGACGCCAGCATGCGCAGCATCTCCTGCTGTGCCATGTTTCCAGAACCCTGGGAGATGGCAGGCGCGGCTGCGGCGGCCTTCTTCAGTTCGGCCACCTCCTTGCGCTTCTGCTCCTCCAAGTCCTTGATAAGCTTCCTGGTGCTGATGACGTCAGGATGCGCATCCGTGTAGCGTTGCAGCAGTCCATCCAAATTGCGCCGCTGTGCATCGATACGGCCATCGATTTCCGGCGTAGCCACATTGGTGACGGTGTCTTGCAGCAAGTTGGGTGTGGCCGTCCCATGGGAGCCCTCCCCCGTCAATTGCTGTTCGGCCGAATCGCGCGCGTTCTCGGCTTCGCGCAGTTCCAACCGGGCACGATCCAGTTGCGCCGACATCTCGCCCAGCCGTGCTGCGGAATCCTTCCCGTCAACCGCGGTAATCTCGATATTGCGCAGCCGAAACGCCTTCAGGCGCCCTTCGGCCTCCTCCAGCTTGGCCTCGTAGTTTTTGATCTGCTCGTTGATGAAAGTGGCAGCAGTGGCCGTGTCCCTGCGCGTAGACCCCAGGCTGGACTCCACAAATACTGACACAAAGGACTGGACCACACGCTTCGCGGTTTCGGGATCCCTGTCACGGTAGGCCAGCGTATAGAGGTTGTCCCGGGCCGTGCTCTGGATCGAGAGCGCCTTGGTGACGCGGTCGATGGTCGCCTCCTGCTCCGCCTTTGACTGGCTCTTCAAGTCCAGGTCTGCCATGCGAACCAGCTTCTCGACATTGGGCCGGCTGATCAGGGTGCGGCTCAGCATCACGACTTGCTGCTCCACATTGGGCTGCACCGCCAGCCCGGACATCAGGGGCTTCAGGATGGACTGGGTGTCCACATAGATACGGGCACTGGCCTCGAAGCGGTCAGGCATCAAAAGCACGGCAACCGCAGACACCACACCCGCCAGCCACGCCACCGCGACGCCATACCAACGGAACCTCCACATGCGCTTGGCAATGGAAAACAGCTGGGCTATCAATAAGTCCATTGGAACAACACTAGGTAAGGGTGAAGCGACCACCACGAAGGCGCTTAGGGCGCGACATCGCCTGGAACGTCAGAACGGATCTCTGGTTCGCGAATACAAACCGCGACGGCTCAAAAGAGGCTTTGAGGAATGATCAAAATATCGCCCGGGCGCATTTCCACGTTGGCGGACACGTCGCCTCGCTTGAGCAAATCCTTCAGGCGCACCGCGTACTGTTTGCTGCCATCGACCGACCTCAAAATCGTGGCGTCGTTGCCGGCCGCGAAATCAGTCAGGCCACCCACCGCGATCATGACATCCAGGAGTGTCATCTTTTGCTTGTAGGGCAAAAACTGCGGCTTTGCCGCCTCGCCCACCACACGAATCTGCTCGCTATACGGGCCAACAAAGCCAGTGACTATCACCGTAACCACGGGATCCCGCACATACTTGGCCAACTGCTTCTCAATTTCCCTGGCGACCTCGACAGAATTCCGGCCATGCACTGGCAATTCATCAATCAGCGGCGTCGAAATCTTGCCATCCGGACGCACCGGTACGCTCATCGAAAGCTCCGGATTCCGCCAAACAATGATGTTCAGGTTGTCACCCGCGCCGATCAAATAGCTGTAGTCCTGCGCGCTGACGCTGGTAGGCGCAGGAGGATGCTGCGAGCCTCCCAAACTTGCACAACCCGACACAGCCAGCAACACCATGCCGACGATAGCTGCCCAAGAGACACGGCTCATAAAGTTCTTCTCGCGTTTCACTTCGCTTCCTCTCTGGGGAGTGTTCCCAATAATTTGATGATCATGACACAAGGAAAGTTGCTTCCTTGCGCACAGTCGCAAGGAGTCCTAGGCCCCGAGCAATCAGACCGCCACCCTCACGCAGTATCGGCGCCTTACCGCTGAGCTTGCCGGTCGGTCCTTCAACTGACGTGACGTTCCTCACGCCGACATTGCTGCCGACCAAGCCGACTCGCGCGGCGAACCAAGCATTCAACCGCATTCAGGGCAGCCAATGGAATCCCGCAGCTAGGGTGGCTAGCCCTTGTCCATCTGACCACGCAGGATCGGCCGGATGAACATCAGCATCAAGCGCTGAATCGGATTCGCATTCCCCAAAGGCCGCCAAGTGAATCGCAAACGCTGATGGAAGGCATCAAATTGCATCGCCCATGGCGCGGGCCGCAGCTCGCCGCGCCGCAACACCACCTTGAGAACCGCGGTCGCCATCACGCCAGCGCAAAGATCGCAGGCCATCATGGTGGAGGGCCCCTGCCGCTGCGCGAAGTTCACCGCCTCAGCCACGACCATGTAGTCGCGCTGCAGCATGGCCGGCGACAGCCCGGCGATGAAGCGCGCATACTGCTCCTGCACCGACACCCCCTCGAACCGGAAGTAGTCTTCAAAGCGCATGGCACCGGGCTTGAAATATAGGAATGAAACCCCCATTCCCAGGGGGGCAGCCGTGAGCGCAGGAATGGCGAACCGTTCGCAAGAATTGAAAATTAGGCGACGGGCATCCATCGCGAAGAAATCAATACCATCGACATAGACGTCGACATCCCGCAAGAAATCATCGATGTTATCGCCGGTAACACCCTGGCGAAAGACGCGCACATCGGCTTCAGGATTGATGTCCCTGATCATGCGCGCCAGGACTTCAGCCTTGGGCAAGCCAAGTGTCGACAGCGACGCCCCCACCTGCCGGTTGAAGTTATGAACTTCAAAGGTATCGAAGTCGGCGATGCAGAACTTGCCGACCCCGAGGCGCGCCAGAGTCAAGGCATGCGCGCCACCCACGCCGCCAAGGCCAGCAATCGCCACCCTGGCTTGGCGCAATGCCTGCTGCTCCTGCTGCGTCACCCACCCGATATTCCGGGAGAACGCACGCCCATAGTCGAAGCCCCCACCGGAACCAACTGACATATTCACACCCCGCTCGTCACCCAACCAGAAATCTCGGCCCGATTGGAGCACAACTCAACGCGCACAAATGCGCGTCGCAGCCAGCACAGCTACGCCTGACCGCGCCGCAGGCCCTGCTGAACGAGTGGCAGCCCATCAACGGCACCTTGGCGGGAGCACTTGTCGACATTTTTTACAGGCGCACAAACGAATCGCAAACAAAATATCGCAAGTTGTTGTTTATAGAAGCTATTTACGCAATGGCACGGTTTCTGCTCATCAACGGCAGACCCGGCAACGTTCGGGGCAAACGAAATCCACCTCACAAGGAGATTTACTGTGAAAAAGACTCTCGTCACGCTGGCCATCGGTCTGCTCGCCGCTACCGCCGCCTCTGCAACGCCGTTCACTATGAACAATGGCGTTGACTTCGCCTTCCCCGCCAACGGCAGCACCAAGACCGGCGCCGTTGACGAGCTAGGCTACAGCGGCACGCTGGCCACTTCGGTCTATTTCGGCAACCCGGCCATCCCCGGCACCGTCGTGATGGACACCAATATCGCCACCGTACTGACCGCCAACGGCTTCACGGCCGGTGGCAAGACTGCCATAGACACCGTCACGCCCCTGACGGCCAGTTGGCCCGTCGTTCCCGGTGGCCTGAACATTGATGCGCTGAACAATCCGGTGGACCAGAACGGTTTTACCTCCGGCAGCAGCTTCCCCGCCTATGGTCAGTTGCGCGCCTGGGGCTTGACCTATCAGTACCAACTGAATGGCGTGACGACTGCTACTGGCATCTCCTACACCAGCGGCTTCATTGACCTGTTCTATGAGAACGGTGGCCCTTCCAAGCAAGTGGCTCGCCTGAAGGTAGATTCGTCCAACCTGCAACTGGCCAACCTGAACGTGTTCGGCGCCATGAGCTTCGACTTCGACGGCAATGGCAGCGACGACGCCGATGCCTTCGTGAAGAGCTTCTGGGCCGATGCTGATTCGGGCTCCTCCTACTACGACATCTGGGCAGCCAATAACAATGCCGTGCGCTTTGTGCTGGACACCAATGTGAACCCACCGCTGCCTACCGCCAACCAGCTGTGGTTCGAGTCTGGCAAGCTGTGGCGTCAGTCGACCCTGGACGGAAGCCTGACCTTCAACGTTCCGGAACCTGGCTCGCTGGCCTTGGTTGGCCTGACGCTGGCCGGCCTCGGCATGGCTCAGCGCCGTCGCCAAATCAAAAAGTAAGCTACACAGGTTGATATGAAAAGCCCGCTTCGGCGGGCTTTTTTTCGGCTCTTCGCCCATTAGGTAGTGATGGGCTCATGCCATGAGCCAGCGAGCGGGCATCGTGGCCAGGGTACGGCGGCAAGCCGGGAACGCCCTGGAGATGAGCGATGCGGGAACAGGACTGGAAGAGGTGGCTGGAGCGTTTGCAGGAACTCAGCCCCGGGCAGCGCCAGGCGCTGATGGTGCAGCTGCGCGCGCCCGACGAGCGCCAGCAGGTGCAAGAGCAGATTGACCGAGCAGACGAAGCGCCCGTGGCCTGCCCGCACAGTGAGGGCGGGCGCGTGGTGCGCAACGGTCAGGCCGATGGTCTGCAGCGCTACAAGTGCCGCGGCTGCAGCAAGACCTTCAACGCCTTGACGGCCACACCGCTGGCCCGACTGCGCCAGCGTCACAAGTGGCTGGAGCAGGCCCGGGTGCTTGACGAGGGCCTGACCGTGCACCAGGCAGCCGAGCGTCTGCAGGTGGCGCCCAGCACCGCATTCCGCTGGCGCCACCGCTTCCTCAGCCTGGCGCAGCAAGCCAAGTCGGCGCTGCTATGCGGCATCGCCGAGGCTGATGAGACCTTCATCCTGCGCTCAGCCAAGGGCCAACGGGTGAATCGCCCCGGATTTCGAGGAGGCTCCAACTGTAGAGAATGGAGCCATGAAGAAGCCCCCGAAGTTTTCACCTGAAGTCCGTGAGCGCGCCGTGCGCATGGTTCTGGAGCATCGCGGTGAGCATCCGTCGCAGTGGGCTACGGCATCTCAGGGCAGTACGTGACGCGGCTGCTCGACCGGGCTGCAATCTTCAGGGGCTATCCAGCAGCGGTGCGAACCGACAACGGACCGGAGTTCACCTGCCGTGCCTTCGTTGCCTGGACGCAGGCTCACGGCGTGCGGCACATCCTGATCCAGCCAGGGCGGCCCATGCAGAACGGCTACATCGAGAGCTTCAACGGCAAGTTCCGCGACGAGTGCTTGAACGAGCACTGGTTCCAGACGTTGCCGCAGGCGCGCTCGGAGATCGCCATCTGGCGCCAGGACTACAACGAGGTGCGGCCGCATAGCAGCCTGGGACGGATACCGCCGGCGGCGTTTGCTCAACGCCACCGGACCAAGAACCTACCGCCACCGGCTTCAAGCAACGAGATCAAGTAATCTTCAACCCGGACTTCCGCCTGGTTGGTACGGCGGGAGGGGGCAGGTCAGCTACGGCGAGCGGCTGGCTGAGGCCGGCATCGAGCCTTCAGTGGGCTCCAAGGGCGACAGCTATGACAACGCCCTGGCCGAGACGATCAACGGCCTCTACAAAGCCGAGGTCATTCACCGACGCGGGCCGTGGCGGACCAAACAGGCGGTGGAACTGGCAACGCTGGAGTGGGGCGCCTGGTTCAATCATCATCGGCTCATGGGGCCGCTAGGACACATCCCGCATGCGGAGTTCGAAGCCAATTACCATCGTCAGCGCGCTGGTCAGGCCGCGACCGCCTGACTCAAACCAACGGGCCTCCGCAGAATCCGGGGCGATTCAAGGCTGGTTCAGAGCTGTTGCCCGCTGTGTTCCGGCTCACCTACCTCCGGAACAACTCATCAGCCTCTCCCTCGGCCGATTTGCCCATCCATAGCCAATGAGCAAAGAGCCTTTTTTTCGCCCGTTCACCACCACGGTGGACTCAGCCAAGCCCAGCGCACTACGCACGGACATGCAAAGCAGGCTCGCTATTTTTCCATCAAACCCCTGGCCTGCTCGATCGGGATGGCATAGGTGATGCCAGATGGCTGCGACAGGATGGACTCGCGTGCGCCTTTGACAAACACGCTGTTGATCACGCCGAGCACCACACCAGAGTCCGGATCGAAAACTGGGCCGCCGCTATTGCCCGGATAGGCCGTGGCGTCCAGCTGGTAGATACGGAAATTTCCCGCACGCAGCCGCTGCAAGACTTTTTCGTTGAGCAAGCGCGAGTTCGGTGACGGCATCGCAAGTGCTGCAATCGAAGAAAGCGTTCCACGGTGCGTTACATGGGAAAAGCCCAAGGCGCCCCCGATGGGAAAGCCCATGAAGGCGACGGCACGCCCCTCTTGCGGCGCCGGCCCACTCAGCAGGTTCAATGGCGCCAGCGCCTCGCCCTCAAACGCCAGCAGCGCGAGGTCGTTCGGCGCGTCCGCGGCCAGCACTCGGGCCAGCCGTAACGTCCATTGAGCAGGGGGTGACCACGCTTGTATGGCCACTTGCCTGCCAGCATCTGCAGCCCTCAGATCCGGCAACACATGCGCATTGGTCAGTATTTGCAGCCCGGAACCTACGGCAAACCCGGTGCCGCGAAAGGTGAACCTGGGGCTATCCAAGGGACTGAAGGTGCCAACCAGAACCACGGAAGGCTTCAGGCGCGCAATGGTTTCAGACAAATCAGCGTAGGCGACTGCTCCCGAGGAGACGCCCAGCAGGGCCAGAGTGGCATTCCGAAGTGCACGACGCCGACAGAGGAACTTCACGATGCAAGATCGCTGCTCGTAAGTCCGACTTCAAGGGCAGCCACACAATCACGCCAGCAGCGGTCGGGTTCCAGCAACTTAAAGCCATAGAAAACCATGCCATCCAGTTCCTTGCGCCTGACGATGGTGACGTCGACCACCGAGCGCTCGTTCCGGCCAAGATCAACGGTCGCCACACCCGAAGTGCCAGCAGGCAACTCAAGCTTGCATTCAGCCTGAAAGCCACTTAGCGATACCTCGATCACGTGCAGGACGTAGACGCGCTCGCCGTCGGCGGCCTGAATCTTGACGGCCGCTGGGCACCGGATGGAATAGCGCTGATGCCGACGCAAGGGATGCGTATCAACAGCCTCGCCCTTGAGCATGGGCAGGATTGCCCGGTATTCGGGCGCCTCATAGATCGACCACAGCAATGCTTTGCGTCGGTCATCCAGGTTCTCCAGCAACTGCGACTTCTGATTGAAGAAGTGGTCCAGCAACTTAGGAGACATGACCGGATCATTGGTCGTGTGATAACGCCGGTGAGGTAATTTGATATTGGGCAGATCGTGGCCGAAGAAGTAATAATGCAGATTCTTTCGACTGGAGCGACCACGGTAGCCTGCCTTGAATAGTTGAGCAGCGTGCGACAGATCAAGTGTGGCACCTATCGCTGGCGCACCATTGGCAAAATCGTACTTATCAACCGGCATTTCCTGCAGGCGGTCGAAGAACAACAGCGCCTCATACAACTCGATCTTCTCCGGATTCACCGCTATCACAAGATGCCGGGTATCAAAATATTCCACGCAATACTGATGCATGAACTTCATCAGTGGGAACAGAATCGCGCCGCCTGTACGCCTGAAGTCGGGGTGAACGGCCAGGGCTGATATTTCAGCGATCTGCCCCCCCTTCGCCCTCACCGGTGCCAGATCAAAAATACTCTGTAGGGGAAATCCAAATACACCATCCCGTATCATCGATATGGTTCCGACGACCCGCCCATCAAACTTCGCGCACAAGGTCGTGGTTGTCGGGAGCGCATGATACTGGGTCAAACGCATGCCTGAGGGATCAGGCTTCATAAAGCCGCTTCCAACATAGGCATCGTGCAGAATGCCGAAGCAGGCCTCCAGCTCCTCCCTCGACTCAGCCAGCTTCAACTCCAGACGCTGATCGGGGTGAGGATCGCAATTCACCATCGCTCGATAGATCGCAAAGCGAATGCCCGCCGGCAGAAAACCAAAAAGCTTTCGCAGGCCTTGATGCATTCGCTTCCTGAAACTCGATCGATGCAAGCCCATATTGAACTCCCTATGGCCCGACGCTACCGGCAGCAGGCGATGCCGTGCATGAAAGACCTAGAGACCGCCAAGCATGGCTTTCACTTCTGCCTGCCCCGCAAAGCGATCGCCCGCGGCCACAATTTTTAGCAGCTCTTCTTTGGCATTCCCCTTGTTGCCTGCCTTGAGGTAATAGCGCGCCAAGTGAAGGCGATGCACATAGATATCCGGACCAAGCATAACAGCCATGTTTTGCGTCTCGATCGCCTTTGTCAGTTGCCCCTTGTCAGCATAAATTTCAGCCAAAGTATCCGAGAAATTTGGATTCTTCGGATTCAACTTCACAGCCTTCAATGCAAACTCCAAAGCTCCATCTTTCTTGAGTTGGTGCATCAACCATGCAATATTGTTCAGGGTCGGCGCATCGTTCGGCAAGGCCTGGTTGACCAATTGAAAATAGCCCAGTGCATCGGCCAGCTGTTGCGCCCCCATGCTCGACGCCCCCAGGTGATACAGGAACGCCACATCCTTGGGGTGCTGCCGCAACCAGTCATGCTGGAACTTGCGGGCCTCCGCATCCCTTCCGCCCCCCAGCAGCGCATTGTGAAGTTTGATGGCAACAAGCGAAGACTGCATCTTCTCCAAGCCAGCGCGATAAGCGTCCGCCGCGGCAGCAAATTCATTTCTGCTGACCTGCAAATCGCCCTCGATGATGTAACCCGCATTGTCTTTGCGACCGGCCTGCATATTACGCGCCGCCTTCAGAGCCTCTTGGGGGCGACCCTTAGACGCTTCGAGAATGGCAAGGCCGCGCTGCGCCGGCAGATAGTCTGCCTTGGCAGCCAGCGCGCGCTGCAGCGCGCCCCCGGCAGCGCGGTAATCCTTCTGAGCCATATAGATTTCAGCCATACTCACCAAGGCACGCGGCGAAGCAGGCTGACTGGACAAGACCTTGTTGTATTCGGCGAGCGCCTGGTTAAGGTCGCCCGCCTGATAAAGCGCCTGCGCAAACGCCTCCTGCATCTCGATATTGCCTGGCAATGCGGCGACACCCTCTTGAGCGGTAGAAACTGCACCCTTGACATTGCGCTGCTCGATTTGCAAGGCAATCAATGCAAGGCGCGGGCTGACTTCAGCGGGGCTGGATTTGATGCTGGTCTTGAGCAGTGCCACCTGCTCGTCGGTACTAGCTCCGGACTTCGCCATGATATTGGCGAGTGCCATTGCTGCCTTGATCTGCCCAGGGTTGTCCCGTAACACCGCTTCCATCCGCTGCCGTGCCGACGCCGCCTTGCCCTCCACCAGATCCATGGACGCCAGCGCTGCGATGGAGGGGAAATACCTCGCGTCGGCACCCAAGGACTTCTCGAATGCAGCCCGTGCTTCCACTGGATTATCCTTGCTAATGAAAATTTTCCCTCGCAGGTGGGAAGGCATGGCCGATTTGGGTTGTTTCTTCTCCATTGCATCGACGGCACGCAGCGCAGCATCGACGTCGTTGTTTCGCAGGCTGGCATTGATCAATGCCAGATCGGCGACCACGCCGGCATCCATCGCGGAGATCGCCCGCAATTCCTCGACGCCCTGGGATGCGAGCCCCTTTTCGAACTGCGACACCGCCAGCACCGTGCGGCTACGCGCATCCCTGGGATTCAGTTTCACGGCCTTTTTGAAGTACTCCTCGGCCTGGCGCAGATCGCCCATTTGCATCTTAGCTTCACCCATGGACGCAAATACCGCGGCGGGAACGCCAGTGACATTCGCATCCACCAAGGGCTTCAGGGTCGCAATCGCCTTGTCTGCTTCGCCTTCGCGCAAATACGCCTGAGCCAGGAAGAGCCGGATGCCAACATCGTTCGGAAGTGCCGCCACCGCCTTGCTGAGATGCGCCTCGGCCTGCCTGAATACACCCTGCCGGAAAGCAACCACACCGGCCATATACAGCACGCGCCCATTGTCCGGCGCGATTTTCAAAAGGGCTTGCGTATGTTCGGCGGCAAGCTTCAAGTCCCCTTTGTCCAGGCCCAGAGAAGCTGACAATACCCGCCACTGGGGATTGTTGGGTCGCGCCTTGCGCATCAGTTCCAGCTGTTTCTCAGCCTCTGCGAAGTTGCGATCCTCCAGCAGTATGCCCACAATCGTCGCGTGAATGTCGACACCCCTGGGGTCCAACTTTAGGGCTTCGCGGAAAGCTTCCAGAGCTTGCGCGCGCATATCCGGACTGATCTGCAGCAGATCGCCTTTCAAGCGCCAGGCACGCGCAGCGTCGGGCGTGCCGCGAGTTGCTTCCAGAATGGGCTGGAGTGACTGCAGGGCAGCCTTGGCACCCTCCAGTGCCGCGGAGACGCGAACGTCGACCAATTGTGCTCGCACGGACTTTGGTGCCAGGGACAAGGCTTCGCGCACCAGCTTTCGAGCGGTCTGAAGGTCGCCCTTCATGGCGTACGCTGTCGCCAGGGTCGCTTTCAGATCCGCGAACAAGGATGCGTCACCGGGGTGGGTCGACCCAAACCTTGCGATGACCTTGTCTGCTCCCTCCATCGCGAGCGCGATTTCGGCTTGCGCCGGCAACAATATATCGCTTTGCCAGCCTAACTCTCCCGCCTTGGTCAACTCAATCGATGCAGCAGCAAGGTCACCCGTTTCCAGCAATACCTTGCCGAACAAGAATCGCGCCTCGGCCGAGGATGGATTCTTCTGCAGCACGTTCTTCAACTGCACCATGGCGGCACTACTGTTATTCGCTGCCAACTCCTTCTTGGCCGCTGCCATATATTCCTCAGCCGAGTTTCCGAAGCAAGCCGCAAGGGCAAGCAGGAACGTCAATGCGATCGAATATCTGAGCATATATAGGCCTAAGTGATTTGGGGTTCGATTTTTACTGCTTGATCTGCAATCTATTGATCAAATCATATAGCGTTGGCCGACTCACCCCGAGCATTTCCGCTGCCTTGACGATGTTTCCGTCGGCCCGCGACAAGGCCAAAATGACTGCCTGACGCTCGGCTCGCTCACGCGCCGACCGCAAATCCAAAGATGAATCCTCGTCAGGCGCCTCGCCTGGCACAGGCAAGCTCAGATCCTCCGCCGTGATGCGATCACCATCCGCCATGATCGACGCACGCTTCATCAAATTCTGCAGCTCCCGTACATTGCCGGGCCAAGCATGTGCCTCGATGGCGCGCACTGCATCGTCCGACAGAGACTGTACCGGCCTGCGCTGCTCGGAAGCCATGCGTTTCAAGAAGGAATGGCACAGCAGGACAGCATCGCCTTCCCGTTCACGCAGCGGCGGTATCTCGACCACGATTTCGGCAAGGCGATAGTAAAGGTCTTCGCGGAAGCCGCCCGCACTGATCAGTTGGCGGAGATCTTGGTGGGTAGCACCAACGATGCGGACATCCACGGCGATCTCCTCGCGTCCGCCCAATCGCTCGATGCTTCGCTCCTGAAGGAATCGCAGCAGCTTGGCTTGCAGCGGCATAGGCAGATCGCCTATTTCGTCCAGCATTAACGTGCCGCCGTTGGCCGTCTCGATCTTGCCTACGGTCGTCTTGACCGCGCCCGTGAACGCACCCTTCTCGTGGCCGAACAATTCACTCTCTAGCAAGGCCTCCGGAATGGCTGCGCAATTGATGGCCACAAACCGCCCTTTGCGGCGGGAGGCATTGTGTAGCCCTTGCGCCAGCACTTCCTTGCCTGTGCCACTCTCGCCGAGCAGAAGCACCGTCGCATCACTTGGCGCCACTTTCTCTACCATTCGGCAAATCTTCTGCATCGCCGCGTCGCGAGTGATGAGCCCCCCAAGTGCATCCTGATGCTGCTGCATCTGCAGCCGGCGATTCTCCTGCTGCAACTCGTGCAGGCGAAAGGCGCGCTCCACCGTCAGGCTGAGGACATCTGGATCCACCGGCTTGGCCAAGAAGTCGTATGCGCCCATGCGGATGGCCCGCAGTGCATTGACTTGGTCGTTTTGCCCTGTCAGCACGATGACCTTGGCCATCGGATCCAGTTCAATCAATCGCTCCAGCAGTTTGAAGCCTTCCGTCACCGAATCCTGATCTGGCGGCAGGCCAAGATCCATCGTGACAACGCTGGGCCCGTGGCGCCGAAACTGAAGCACAGCGCTGGCCAGATCGTCGGCGAGGACGGATTGAAACTTGTCGAGCGACCATTTTAATTGCTTCTGCAATGAAAGGTCATCCTCGACAATCATTAAGAGCGGCGCACTTACCGAACTCATTGGGACACCGCGGGGGCAAGGTCCGCGGATGGCCCCGCGCGAAAGAGTGGCAACCAAATGACGATTCTGGTGCCCTTGTTCAATTCCGTCTCCACATCGATCTTGCCACCCAGTTCCTGCAGGTACTGAAAGCTCTCATACGCACCGATGCCCATGCCCGTGGCTTTAGTTGTTTGGAAGGCCTTGAACAAGCGGCGTTCGACAAACTCCGCACTCATGCCGGTACCAGTATCGCCGACTTCTACACGCGCATGACTACCCGACTGATCGAGCCTCATCCATACGCGGCCATCGATCGAGGTTGCATCCAAGGCGTTCTGCACGATATGACCCAGGACCCGCTCAATCCGGTCATCCTGACCGCGCGTGCTCAACGCGCCTGCAGCTTCAATCTCCAGGCTACGGCCCTTGCGCTGCGCGCCTTGCGCCAACCTTCGGGCGATCGCCACGAGGTCGACACCACCACTCAAACCATGCGGCTTCTCACCCTCGCGAAGCTGGAGCATCAACTGACGCATCTTCTCCAGAGAGTTTTCCACGGTGTCCAGCATGTCCTGCTGAAACTCCGGGTTGTTTCGCAGTCGCTGGGCATTCTTCAGCATCAGTGACAACTGAGTCACGATGTTCTTGAGGTCGTGAACCACAAAGGCGGACATCCGATTGAAAGCCTCAAACTTGCGGGCTTCCAGCAGCGCCTCGGTCGCCTGCATCTGCGCCAAGTAGCTTGCTGCCTGGCTGCTGGCCGTGCGAAGCAGATCACGCACCTCCCAGTTGACCTCGATGGCTGTACGCGGCTTTGCCAGCACAGCAAAACCATGCAATTCACCCGAGGTCAACAGCGGAACAACCAGCCAAAGACGCAAATCCGCCCGCATGAATTCCGGAGGCTGCAAGCCGACATATTGCCCGGGCACTCGCCGCCACTCGTCAAGATCGACGATCCACGCCCGCTCGCGCAGAAAATTCAGCAAGGGCTCCTGCGCCGACAGGTGCACTCGCCGCTCCCCGAGGTTCCAACCCGCCAACTGCACATAGCCGGCATCACCTGCTGACTTCAGCCAAAGCGCGCCTGCAGGGCTTTCCACCAAATTGGCCAAACCCTGGATCACGGAGTCACCTAGTTGGTGCGGCGAGGCGCTGGAGGAAAGTATGGCGGTGAAACGCAACCACTCCTCGCGGTAGTCATAGCGGTAGCTGAAGAAATTCTTGCTAATATAAACACGTAGGCGCGCACGCATCGAACCAGACAAGCCCACAAGCACCAGCACCACCACAGCGACTGCAGTAAGTGCCTGCTGCAAGGCTCGCCCCCAGGCGCCGCCGGTGTAGCGAACATAATAGCCAACGGCCGCGACCAGCAGCAAATACGCGCCAACCAGCAGCAGCGAGGCCGAGTGAAACACCGCTGCGCGAGACACATGGAGACGGCCTACCCATTGACGATTGCGGCGACTTGCCATCCAAAGCAGGGGCACAGCGGCCGCATGCACGGCGGCACGAATGCTCAGCGCATCACTGTCAAACTCCTGGAACAGGACCGCCTGCGAATAGACAAACAAATCAAACAGAAACACCGCCGCCAGCCCCAGGAACAACGGCTTGATGCTCCAGCGCGCATCGCCATCTGCATTGCGGAGCACCTGCTCAGCGAGCAGCAGCCCCGTCACAGCGAGCGCCAATGTCGAAAATGCCAGCGGCCGCTCGAAACTGAGCATAGGCAAAGACCATGCAGCGCGGGTAAAAATCAAACCTAGAGGGAACAGCAGCGCTGCACAGGCTGCGGCTGGCATCAGCCAGAGAGCACCAGAGCGCACCGGCCGCTTGAAGCCCTGCAATCCCAGCAAGACCACAAACCACATCCCGTAGCGCAGCGCATCCAGCAATGGCAACAGCCCAGCCAAGGCCCAGTGCCGCCTTGGCAAGCTGCCTAACTGCAACACCACATCCAAGGCGGCCCAGGCGGCGCTCAAGAGCACTGCAGCAAAGAATGCCGTAGAGAGCGATTGACGCTGCGGCTGCTTCCAAAGGCCCCAAAGCGCAGCACAAGCCAGGGCCAGATAAGCGCAGGCAGCCAGCGTTCCTGAGGCTGCCCCTAAAGTGAAGCCAGTATCAACCATGCATCGAGGAGCCGTGAGCGCCACCATTCAGCCGGCAGCGAAAACTCAGAAGGAGACAGGCATGCCCCAGGGAACCGCCGCCAGAGACAATACAGCGCGCCGACCACAAAGGAGGCGCGCTGTTTGACGCGAAGCCAGTGAACCTGAGTTCAGCGAGCCCCTTTGCCTGTCAACACCACAGCCACTGTCTCCAACAGGATCAACAGATCCAGGAACAGTGTGTGATTCTTGACATAGTAAAGATCGTACTGGAGCTTTTCCACCGAGTCTTCTATGGTGGACCCATACTCATAGCGCACCTGCGCCCAGCCGGTCACGCCCGGCTTCACGCTGTGGCGCACCGCGTAATAGGGGATCTTCGCGACCAGTTCATCAACGAAGTAAGCACGCTCCGGCCGCGGCCCCACCAGGCTCATCTCACCCTTGAGCACGTTGATCAGTTGAGGCAACTCATCAATGCGAACCTTGCGGATAAATCGCCCGACCTTGGTCACACGGTCGTCGTTCTTCGTGGCCCAAACTGGCTTGCCGTCTTTCTCGGCATCGGTACGCATGCTGCGGAACTTGACCACGTCAAATACGGCACCATTCTGACCTACACGTTCCTGGCGATAGAACACGGGGCCTTTGGACTCAAGCTTCACCAGCACTGCCGTCAGCGCCATGATGGGGGCGGTCAGCACCAGAATCGCCGACGAGAACAGGATGTCGAAAAGCCGCTTCACTGCCGAACGGAAAGCGCCCTGATTGAAGCCGTCGCCAAACACCAGCCAACCGGCATTCACATGGCTGATCTTTATCTGTGCCAGTGTCTTCTCGAAATGAGTGGCAATGTCCACCACCTTGATACCGTACAGCTTGCAGTCCAGCAACTGGCGCAGAGGCATGCTGCCGCCGCGGCGCTCAGACAGCGCCACCACGATTTCATCCACACCCAAGTGCAAGGCAGTCTCTGTCAGGCTACCCCGCGACTCGATCAAGTCGCCATGCGGCACCTCTGAACGATCCTCATTGGGGCCAGGGTAGTAGCCCACGACCTGGGCATGCGGATCGGCAGCACGCAGCGTATTGCCGACCGACAGCGCCGCGGCGCCCGAGCCAAAGATCAGAATCTTGCTGCGCGTGCGCGATTGGCCGATCGGGTGCGCGGCATAAACGCGGTGCACCATCACCGCCGCTACCGCGCCCATGGCGGCAAGAATCAGCAGATCGCGATGGCTTGCGTTGGTCGGCACCAAGCTGAAGATGCCGTAGGCCAACGGCAGACCGATCAACAGTGCCAGCAAGGCGCGCGCGCAGGACTCGGTCAACGATCGATTGTGAGCATGCTGATACAGGCCGGACGCCGAGTTGATGACAAACATGCAACCGGCAAGCGAAAGGCCGTGCGACGCAGCAAAAGGAATGACCTGCCCAGCACCATCACCCTGGCTGAGCACGACCGAGAAGATGGCAACGATGATCAGGCCGAGGTCAAAGAAGACCTGGACCAAAGTCTGTCTATGCAGGTAATGGTTGAATATCCGAATCATGCCTGTCCCCAATTGCACGCCTTCAGCACCGTTCGGTTGGTGAGCAAGCCGAATCTGGCGGCCTGTCGGAGGACTACCAGAATCCGCCGACCAAGGAGCTGCTTCGAAAGGGCGCAAACCGTACTGCGAGGCGATCATGCCTCCAGCAGACACTCTTGAAAGCCCCCCGTTTGAAGGGTGAGAGTGGCTTGAACCGCGGTTATTCACGAATTCAGGGGACAAACTCCTTCCCGCTGTATTCCGAAGCTCCGCGGCGCTGGAGGCGCCGTGTTGAACCAGGTGCATTCAACCAGCAAGCGCGCCCCAGCCAAACATGCTGCCTAGCCGCGCACGTGCGTTTTCCACGGCAGCCGAAGTTTCTCGCCCCTCACTGTGGGGATGACACAAATAAAAAAGCGCCCACCGAAGTGGGCGCCCTTGGCAAAAAGCCGATTTCTAGTGCTTAGCGCACCACGGCGATCTGCTCGCGCGCACCGCCCTTGTAGGTGAACAGGGTCAGCGCGCCATTCTTGATGTCGCCCTTGCCGTCGAAACCGATCGTGCCGGTCACGCCCTTGTAACCGTCGGTCTT
>Ga0208754_100015_pt1 | contig 241620 bp, 170 predicted proteins | sample LakWasMet55_HOW8_2_FD_183889 | JGI IMG/M metagenome (GOLD analysis project Ga0208754, IMG submission 183889) | Freshwater sediment methanotrophic microbial communities from Lake Washington under simulated oxygen tension - Sediment Metagenome... | ecosystem: Environmental > Aquatic > Freshwater... | reverse complement strand
TCCGGGCGTTGATCCACCAGAATATGCAGCTTTTCATTGTTTTTAAGCAAGCTTAAAGAGCGCCGATCCACTGAAATTTCATGAGAGGTATAAACCATAGGATTGCGCTTGAAGTCATGATTTTCTAACTGCGCCTTTTCCAATAAGGCGCCGGAGCTCAGGCTGCAAGGAAATATCTCGGGATACTGCGCAGTTTGCGTTAGCTCATCGAAATAATCCGATTGCTCGGCGAAAGACCCGGAGAGAAAGTTTTTAACCGAGCCATTATTCAAATATTTACGCTTAAGAAAATAATCCGTGCCGGGCACCCTAGTGCAGTCCGGAACCTCATCGAGATCCGGCAGATTGTCAAGTTTAGTGTCGGCTAAAAACAGTGGCGCTTGCGTTTCTTTTTTAAAGCCCAGCAGCACGGTTTTGTCGTCTGATTTCATGGCAATGCGATTGCCGAGCGTCAGGCTGGGGATCGTGTTGATCAGCGTTTTTTTAATATCCAGATAGACGGGCATGCGCGGACGAACGGCGTTGACAAAGGTGATTTGATAGTTGCTGTAACGCAGATCGTGCTCGGTAATCACTTCGTTTTCATGATGCAATTCCCGATAGAGGCGCATTTGATATTCGATCAGGGTATTGAGTTGAAACCCCAAAACGATAGGGCCTTTGAACGGGTTGTGTACAATTTGTAGCCACTTATGCTTGTCATGAAACAAATTGAAGTCATCCGAAGCGTTACGTGCCACTTCGATATGAAGCTGATCGAAAATAAACGGCCGACTATTCATTTTTTTCAGTGTGTAGAGGGGTTAATGATTAATTTATATCAATGTTTAGATTAACTTCAACCTGGAAATCTCTCATTATCAAGCATGATTATAGAAGCATGCCCGAAAGTACCAGAGGCAATCCTAACTCCAAGTCTAAGCCTCAACTTAGTTAAAGAATTGGCTGACTGCATACGCTGTTTCACTATTTGCTCGCGGTACACCAAATTCCCGTAGAAAATCCCCCTATAAGGTAAGGATGCTCTTGCTTAACTCATCCTCACACAGCAGCCAGCCTTCATGATTTAAGTTGCTCAGAGCGACGATATTTTACTATTCAGAAAGGCTCTTTTCGTTACCTTGTCTTTGTTCTATAAAATGGATGATGCCTAACAACTTCAATTTTTCTCTCTATGTGTATCCGTGAAATTCAGCATAAAGCGAAGCTTTCAAAGATTTTCTGTAGCGTCAGATATTCTTCGCCACATGCATTTCATTTGGGTATTCCGCAGTTTGATATAGTGTTTCTGTACCCTAAATACAGCCACAGCAAATATATTTTAAACTATTATAATCTTGATTTTATTTCTATTCGTATAATTACCTATAATTAGCCTCAACTTAGAGCAATTATCTTTTAATTAAAAACATAACCTGAATGCCTGAAAACGATCCATTAATTGGCTGACCGTGCGCCGGAGCGCCTTCCGCCTGGCCAAGACCGGCCCGATCGGGTCCGGGTCAGGACGGTAAGGCGGTCGGTGTTTGAGGGCCGCCTCGCGTGTTGCAAGCATGGCCTGAACTTCCGCCATCTAATAGGCCGGCGGCAAGCGTTTTTTATAGCAGCAACCCAGCTTGTGCCGGATAAACCTATCAATGGCCGAGATCGTTAGGCAATGTAGGTACGAATTTACTTATACTACATAGGTTTTGCTTCCGACTCACATGAATAATTCGACCCTACAACGGCGTAACATCAGTTAAACAACAGAGAGTGGCTCTATCATGGATGCACTCGATGATACCATTGCCACCACTTGGCTGGCACCGAACCGTGTATCCGATCAGGACCAGAATTAATTTGTCGGGATTTTTTTGAGATGTGCCTTTAACCATCTTTTGATATACAGCGGTATCCACTTGCAGTTCGTGTGTTTCTGTATTGCGCACATCAGAAATACTCAGTCGATGTTACCGAAAAAGCCCTTCACATCCAGGCCAATGCCTGATGCACAGGCCGACCATGATGCTATAGGAGTCATCATGAGATACAGAGTCGACAATCGGTTCCAGATCTCTTTTGACGACCATTTGGATCACACGATCGCCAATATGATCGCGTGCCTCTGTCGCCTTTATGAATGTCGAGCCTCCAGACAAGGGAAGAAGCAACCTTCCGACGCATTCTATTCCAGAGTTGATAGATTATTACTCAGATCTTTTTCAAACGCTGCAGTCGAATGATCATCGACACCAGTTACATCTCGGTTGGCTTTTACTCGCTTAAACGCTTCCTACACGTCTCGCTTGCTAATATCAAACGGTTTTGCCTTATCCATATAGATTCTCCCTTTACAGGTTATCTATACCATAAAGCCAGACGATGCCAACTCTTCGATCCCGCGCCATTACAGCATCGCCAACCCTACTGCTGCGGGTGACTCCGCCTATATGTCCCGCATCAATCCGTACTCTCACGCTGGTGATTTCCGGAGTTTGACTTCGCCTATCCTAACAATGCCACCGCGGCAGCATTTGACTGCCGCGGCTTATGGCGGTTCGCCGTCTTGGCTTTCAACAGCAGTGAATGATTTCTTAGCTTGCTCATGGCTTGAGATCACCATAGAACCGTTTTATCACTTAATCTACTGTCTGGTTTGAGGTCCATTTCTATCTTCGTACTCAACCTTATCATTAACCTGCATCACTGGGACAATCCCTATGCCTGTAGTGGGATCATAAACAGTGAGCATCTAGGAGACAGGCGGTTTTTCAGTAGAAAGAATACTGAATGTGCCGTCCGGGTTTGACTGTAATTTAACATTTACAAACTCAGTTTTACCGTTAACCAGTACCTCTGGAATAGTTACCGCACCGATAGCGGAATCATAGACGGCACTGGCCGCAACGGGAACCTTAAGATCAGGCGCTTCAGAAGAAAGAACGCTAAGTATTTCTCCTGGATTTAATCCCAATTTGACATTTGCAAACTCAACCTTATCGCCAACCTGCACCGCTGGAATAGTTACTGTGCCCGTAGCAGGATCATAAATAGTGTAAGTTTTGGTGACAGAAGGTTTCTCAGTAGAAAGAACGCTGAATGTGCCGTCCGGGTTTGACTGCAATTTAACATTTACAAACTCAGTTTTACCGTTAACCAATACCTCTGGAATAGTTACCGCACCGATAGCGGAATCATAGACGGCACTAGCTGCAACGGGAACCTTAAGATCAGGTGCTTCAGAAGAAAGAACGCTAAGCTTTCCTTCTGAATTAAATCCCAATTTGACATTGACAAACTCAACCTTGCCGCCAACCAGCACCGCTGGAATAGTTACCGTGCCCGTAACAGGATCATAAGTAACGTAAGTCTTGGAAACAACAGGTGTTCCTGTTCCGTTAGAAGATGTTGTGTCAGGTTTTGTTGTATCAGGTTTTGTTGTATCAGTTTTTGTTGTATCAGGTTTTGTTGTATCAGGTTTTGTTGTATCAGGCTTTGTTGTGTCAGGCTTTGTTGTATCAGGTGGTGTTGTGTCAGGTGGTGTTGTGTCAGGTGGTGTTGTGTCAGGTGGTGTTGTGTCAGGTGGTGTTGTGTCAGGTGGTGTTGTGTCAGGTGTTGTTGTATCAGGTTTTACTGCACCAGATAATATCAGTTCCGCCAATGTACTTAAGTCGAAGGATGCCGGATCGGATGATGCTTCGGCGAAAGGTGCTGCATCTTGCTGGCAGCTAGCTTCAGTGCTGGGAACCTTGGAAGTAAGCAGATAGCTAGACACAGCCTGGTCCACGCAGGACGAAAGAGAAAGCGACGTATGTCCCCAGCCTTCGAGCGTCAGCAGGGCCGAATTGGGCAGGAGGCTGTGCGCTTGCAGGGCGCCTTCATACGACGTTATGGGGTCGAAACGGTTGGCAACGAGGAGTATCGGTTCTGTGGTCGTTTGGGTAAACGGGCCGAGATAACGATCTGGATCGTTACCCTGCCAAACGGCACAAGGGCTGGATTGCCAGGCCGCGAAGCGCCCAAATATCCCAGCATTGGCCTCGGCGGCTTCTCCCGCCGAAGACCAAGCCGCGTAATTATCGGGATTGATGGAATCGCTGCACATGACCGCGAATTGCTGAGCGGCACGCGTCAAATCATCGGGATTGGGTGTGCTGCCCAGGGCAGCAGTTAAAGCAGAAAATGCACTTCCCGCCCTGAAGGCTGTGTATATTGAGCCATTAGTGATAGTGCCGTAAAGTTCATTCAAGGCGCTCGCCAACAGTGACCATTCCGATGAACTCGCCAGCGCACTGATAACCGTTTCAATGAACCGGTCATAGGTAAGGTCGACGGGACCCTTGGTCGGATCGATCATGTGGATAGGAGCCATCCGCAGGTAACCGACCAGGAAATCAAACTTGATGGTCGCCGCATCGCCGAAGGAGCACTGCGCGACACCTGCTTGATCGCAAAGACGCAAGAATTCATTCAGCGTCGCCTGCGCCCCTTTATCTATACCGAATCTCGTAGTAACGGGCAGGTTATAGCCCTCGTTGCCATTGCCGGTAGTATAAGCGACGGGATCAACAACACCGTCCAGAACCATGGCCCGGATCTTGTCAGGGAACAGGTTCGCATAAGTGATGCCGAGAAAGCTCCCATGGCTGTAGCCCACATAATTGAGTTGGCTATCGCCGACGGCCTGGCGGAGCAGATCCAGATCCCGGGCTACGTTAGCGGTTGACATATGATCAAGCACACTGCCGCCGTTAGTTTTGCATGAACTGGCCATCGTCCTGTCGAAATCTGCCCGTAAGGCTTCTTCTTCAGGATTACGGGGAAAAGAGAACGGCAACGCAGTAACTGGACCGTTAAAGCATAAGAGAGGACTGCTTAGGCCTATGCCTCGAGGGTCGAAGCCGATCACGTCGAATTTTTCGCGGATTTCTGGCCGAAGCGATGAACCAATGCCGAGCACGAAGTCGACTCCGGAATTACCAGGCCCGCCGGGGTTGAAAAAAAGCGATCCAATTTTTCCTGTGCTCGCGGTTGCCGACAATTTAATCAAGGATAGGGTAAGTTTTTCCCCTTCAGGCGCATTATGGTCGAGAGGTACACTGACAGACCCGCAAAAATATGGCAGGCCGGATTCTGGATGACACGCTTGCCAGTCAATAGTTGGCGCGCTCTGATTTGCCATAACCATTCCTGGAACTAATAATAGGATACTAGATCGATGAAAGTATTTAAGAAACATAAAAAACACTCCTTTCTTGTAAGTTTGTTTTTTAACAGGTCCCGTTGCGTTAATTTTAATGGACATAGATGGACTATTGACTGGCAGAATCAGACCGATACCGCATTGGTGAAATCATCAGCTCAATCTCGACTACAGTGTTAACCAAGCTAACCTTAAATTTCCATAAAACGAATCTGAAAAAACACTTAAATCTGAAGAACTCATCAAGAAAAATCAAAAACTGATAGAAGGCCCTTGTTATTCCTTACCTGAATTGAGATTGCGCCCGTTCAGGCTGCTTTATAAAGAACAATCTGAACCCGAAGTTTTACAGCGCGCTTCAGTGAATAACGGGGAAATACTGATGAATCGGCTGGAATCTTATGAAGCGCTATCACAGCGCAGTTGGCGGCGCATTCTTTCATGGCCTTGCAGCAGCCAAGAGACAGCTGAAAGAAAGCTGCACATTGGAGACTTCAGTCAGTGCCTTGGCTCGCTTTGTCCGCCAGATCGAGTCGGCAGAAAAAACAGTCCATGCCAGTGAACAGGACCGCGACGATCCAGCCTACAGCGGCAAACTGGAAACTGGGGCGATGCCATTGCGATGCATCCCGGCTGATGCTTCTGGATGAAACCAGTGCGTCCACTGATATGGCCGTGCTTTGAGTGGTGCACGTTGTAGGGATGCTGCGCCAGCGGAGCATTGGTAAACGATAGCCTTGATTGCCGGTTTGCCTGCCGACCGATTTACGGCCCCGTGGCGCGCGGATCAAGCCGAGCGGAGAGAGTTTAAAGAATACCTGCGGGCAAGCTGGGACCGACCTTAAAGCCCGGCGATAGCGTCATCTGTGACAGCCTGCCGGCGCATCAGGTGGCGGAAGTTCAAGGGTAATGGTAGCGTTTCATGCGTCTCGGAGGCGAATCCAACGGCAGGCGTGCCAGGAAAATCCGAGTCTGCCGTGTAGGGTTTCAGTCGCCATCAAGCAAAAATCAAGGCTGAGCTGCCGAGGCAGAGTCAGTCAAGAATGTATTGATCTTTGCCAAATCTTCGTGCTCGAGAATACCAGCGGAGCGCTTGAGCCGCAGGGTGTTTAACAAATAGTCATACCTGGCTTTGGCGTAGTCCCGCTGGACCCGGTACCATTCGCGCGTCGCCACGACTAGATCAAGCGTAGTGCGGCTGCCGACTTCAATACCGGACTCAATTTCTCTCATCGACAATTCCTGCGACTTGAGAGTTTGCCGTAATGCCTGCACACGACTGACACCGGTCACAACGCCATAGAAGGCGTCGCGAGATTGCCTTTCCGCACTGCGCTGTTCTTGCTTCAGTGTAGCCAGAGTCTCGTCATGCCGATGCGCCGCCTCCCGTGATCGCGAAGTCATTTGACCGCCTTCATACAATGCCATATTCATCTCTAACCCGAAACTGTTATAAAAAATAGTAGCGTTGCCAAACTGGCCTCCGGTTTCCATCCAGCCATTGCTTGCCTTGAAATCGAGGCTGGGCAGATGCGCCGAGTCAAGCCGGCTAATCTCATCGCGGGCGATATTGGAGGCTAGGGTGGCGGCCACAATGCGTGGGTTCTGCGTCAGCGCCTGATCAGTCCAGTTCTTTTCGTTCAAAGGCTCCGGCTTGACTAAAGGAATATCCTCAGCAAGCGCTGAGAGACTGTCATAGTATTCGCCGGTAATTTCCCTTAATGCCGCTCTGGCATCATTGAGCTGTTGTTGGGCTTCGATTTCATCGGCTACTGCACGATCATAACCTGCATTGGATTCTGACACATCGGTGATGGCAATTTCGCCATAGTTGAAACGCTGCTGAGTCTGTTCGCGCTGCCGGCCTAGCGTGTCCTTCTGAGCCTCGGAATACCGCAGGTTGTCCAACGCGCCCAATAAGCCAAAATAGCGCTCCGCCACTCGCAAAATCAAATCCTGATGGGTCGCATTCAACTCCATTTCCGACTGTTCCACTCGCTGGCCAGCCTGATCCAGGGCTATCAGCCTGTCATAGTGAAACACCGGCTGATAAAGCGTGATCTCGTAACCATCGCTCATAAACAGATCTTCTCCGCCGACACCGATTGCCTGCGGGTCATTTAAACCGATATGCTGATGATTGCCGGTGACATTGGCGGAGAGATTTACTGTTGGCAGCAAGGCCTTGGCCTTGGCCTGACTGTGCTGTTCTTCGCTGACTTGGCGGATTGCCTTTCCCTTCATCAGTTGCGGGTCTTCCTCTAGTGCCTTGTTATAGATATCCAGCAGATTACTGGACGGCAACTCGGCAGCCAGTGCCGGACATGAAGTCCATCCCAGCAAAACCAGCAAAACCAAGCCTCCCGAGCGAAACATGGGCCGCATTAAGCGATAAACTATCTTCTGCGCTATCATAACTTTCCTTTATTATAGTTGTGGGACTTCCTCTGTTGCTTTGTGACAGATATCCAGCAGATGACTGGTCAGCCGACTCAGCTGCCAGTATCGAACATGAATTCCATTCCAGCAAAAACTAAGCTCCCAAAGCGAAAAAATGGGCGGCATTAAGCGATAAACTATCTCCTGCGGTATTCTATAATGGCTTCTCTACCGCTTTTGATGACACAACGCTGTCTTGCTCGTCAAGCCCTGAAATCACCTCAATATTAAGCCCATCGGAGAGACCGGTGACAAGCTTCTTCTCGACGATCTCGCCAGTCGGCAGCTTTACTTTAGCATAGGATTCGTCCCCGCGAAATATCAAACTGCCCTCGGGAATTGTCATGACTTGTTCATGCCGGGAAAATACGATTTTGGCTGTCGCGCTATAGCCAGCCCTGAGAAATACCCCCAACTTGGGCTTGATGGTTGCGCGAATTTCAAATACTTTCCGGCCTTGATCGGTTTTCTTGGCTTCTGCCGCGATAAAATCCAGTGTGGCCTCGAACTGTTCATCCGGAAGAGCGCCGACATTCAGGATAAGGGGCATGCCCTCCTGCAGGCGCCCGGTATCTGCTTCTTCCACTTCGCCTTTGAAAATCAGGCTATGCATGTCGGCAATGGTGAAAACCGTCGTGCCTTCGGAAAGATCGTTGGCTTTAATGATGAAATCGCCAATCTCCACAGGCTGGTCCAGCACCATGCCGTCCATGGTGGCGGTAATCAGGGTCGAGGTGGTTTTGAATTGCTGTGAAGCACCTTTGAGGCGCAGTTCCAATTCGCGTTCGGCCTGCTCCAAGGTCGACTTTGATACATCGTATTTCAGCTTGTCATCCTGATACGCAGCGTCGGAAATCAGATGTTGGTCATGAAGATGACTGCGCCGTTCCAATTCGGCGGCCGCTCGCTGGTGCTCAAGACGGGCTTTTCTGATTTGCGCCTGGACGGTATTAACCTCCACCGGATCAGCGCGCAGCCGTATGTGGGCCAGCACATCCCCGCGCTTGACCCATTGCCCTTGCTTAACAAGCACTTCTTCGAGCACACCGTTCGCTTGAGATTTGATCTTGACTTTCCGATTGGGAACAATCTGCCCGGTGGCGACGGTATAATGCTCAATGGTCATGCGAGATGGTTTTTCTGTCCGCACGGTGATTTCATTGGCGCCGGCTGAAACAAACAGCCAGAAACCACTGCCAAACACGAAGGCAGAAACCAATAAAAGCCAACTGGTACGGACTACAATTCGACGAAAATTATTCATGTCTGAGTGCCTCAATAGGTGATACGCGCACCGCCTGACGCGCCGGCAGATAGCCTGCGATAAGACCAGCAAGTATCAAAACGCCTAGCGCCGAAATAGCGATAGAAAGATCGACTTGAGGATCACGAAAGTAATCCGATTCGATGCCGGCCTGGCTGATCAATTCGACAAGCCCTACCCCTGCAATCAACCCCACATAACCTGCAGCTAAAGTGATGACCAGTGTCTCATGCAATACCATGAAAAGTATATCAGCCGAGGAAGCGCCGATGGCTTTGCGAATACCAAATTCACGTGTGCGCTCCTTGACAGTGACCAGCATCGTATTGCTGACCCCGACACAGCCCGCCATCAATGTACCGGTTCCGACAATAATCATGAAGAGCCTGATGCCGCTCATTAAGGACTCCACTTTTTTTACTTCATCACTGATATCGTAGATCTCCAGAGCGGCAGAATCATTCGGGTCAAACCGATGCCGCTGGGATAGCAGCCGAATGGCTTCCGGCTTCAGATCCGGCCAGCTATAGCCCGGCGATACCGTCAAGGCAAGCATATTGACTGTCGGGGCAGGGTCAAACACTTGCCTCAACGTGGCGTATGGAATGTAGACCCGATTGGGCGACTGCTCTCCCAACGCTTTGTTGTATACGCCAATCACAGTAAACGGTGTTTCTCCTACGTAAATCGTTTTTCCTACTGGACTGAGTTGATTTTTCATCAGCACATCGTTAACCCTGGCGCCGATTATGGCAACTTTACGTGATTCGCGTTCATCCAATTGGTTAATCTGGCGTCCGCTGAGCAAGGCCAGTTTTTGAATTTCAGCATTGACGGCGCTAATGCCGTTTATTTGGAATGCGCCGGTATTTTTTCCATATCTCATAACATATCCTTTATCCAATAATTTGGTAGGCCCAACGGCCTCCACCCCTGGTAGGTTTTCAAGCAAGGCGACGTCGCCAATTTCCAGGCCCACCGTCCGGCCTGGGGTTAAGCCTTTATACGATTGAGAGGTTTTGCCACCTCCGATCCAGACACTATTTAGCGCCGTATCCTGGAAAAGCGTCATCGTGCCGCGCTCCAGCCCCTTCCCCATGCCTAACAGTAGAACCAGCATAAAAATGCCCCAGCTGACGCCAAAAGCAGTCAAGCCTGTCCGCAATTTGTGCTTGCTAAGGGATTGCCCGAGCTCAGTCCAGCGTTCAAAATCGATCATGAGTTGTATGGCCCATAGTGAATAGTTAGTGCCTGATGCGCCCGTCTTGCAGATGGATAACGCGACGCGTTCGTTCAGCGACTTCTTCATCATGCGTGATGACAACAAGCGTCTTGCCTTCATCGTTGATTTCGGTGAACAATTCCATCACTTCCTCTGAAGTCTTGGTATCCAGATTGCCGGTCGGTTCGTCGGCTAAAATCAGAGGCGGGTCGGTAACCAATGCGCGCGCAATGGCTACCCGCTGCCGCTGCCCGCCGGACAACTCCGAGGGCAAGTGATCCATCCGGCTGGCCAGCCCCATGCGCTCCAATAGCTTCCGAGCTCTTTCTTCCCGCTGCTTACGAGGAACCTTTTGATAATAAAGCGGCATGGCCACGTTATCGATAGCGCTCTTGAAAGGCAGCAGATTGAATGACTGGAATACGAAGCCAATTAAATGATTGCGGTGTCGCGTGGCCTCCGTTTCGGAAAGCGGCTTTATCAGGGTTCCATCCAATACATACTCACCGTCGTCGTAGCGATCCAGAATTCCCAGCACATTGAGCAACGTCGATTTACCTGACCCTGATGGCCCCATGATCGAGACAAACTCTCCTTCTTTGACGCATAGGTCGATGCCCTTCAATACGGGAACTGTCATTGATCCAATATGATAGGATTTCGTGAGACTCTGGACACTTATTATTGGCTTTTTAAAAGAAACCCTCAGCGCATCGGCGGCAGCCAATTGCTGGTTTTTCAATTGGTCAATTTGCTTCTCTCGGAGAGAGCTCGAATGGTTAGGACGTATATCAAGCATGAACTGCCCCTATCTCTACGGCTTCAACAGCCTGCTCAAAACGATCCAGTATTTCGCCGGCATCGGCTTCCGTCGTTATGAGAGGCGGCAGAAAACGAAGCACGCAGCCATTGCGCCCCCCGGTTTCAATGATCAGTCTGTTTTTAAAACAATTGCGTTTTATGACCTTGGCGAGTTCCCCGTCCGGAGCGCCGGGCTGGTCGTCGGCGCCCGGCTTCACAATCTCAACGCCGATCATTAGTCCAAGCCCGCGCACATCACCCAGGACTGGATTGTGTTGCGCAATTTCAATCAGACCTTTTTTCAAAATATCGCCAATCTTATTGGCATTGTCAACAAGTCCATCTCTATCGATCACCCGCATCGTGGTGCTTCCTGCGACCATCGCCAACTGATTGCCTCTGAACGTGCCCGCGTGCATGCCGGGCGTCCAGACATCGAATCGTTTATCGTATACCACGACTGACAACGGATAACCGCCTCCGATGGCCTTGGACAAAACCAGAATATCCGGCGTTATGCCTGCGCGCTCAATGGCAAATAAGGTGCCTGTCCGTCCAAGTCCTGTTTGAACCTCGTCGATGATCAGCGGCACATCGAATTCAAGCGTCAATTTTCTTAGCTCTTGCAACCAGTAAATGGAAGCCGGAATGGCGCCGCCCTCTCCTTGCACAGCTTCGACGATGATAGCGGCTGGCTTTGACACCCCGCTCTCGGGGTCCGATAAAATTGTGCGAATGTAGTTGATCGACAGCTGGTCGGTTTGAGCGCCATTGGTTCCAAATGGGCACCGGAAACGGTAAGGGAAAGGTGCGAATTGCACACCGGCCGCCGCCAGGCCCACGCCGGTTTTAGGGTGTAAATTACCCATGAGGCCGAGAGCGCCCAAAGTCATGCCATGGTAGCTGCCATGAAATGCCATGATGCCTTGCCGTTTCGTATAAAATTTCGCCAGTTTGAGTGCGGCCTCGACTGCGTCAGACCCGGTAGGCCCACAGAACTGTATCCGCCCATCGTCGCGCAATTTCGGCGGCAGCCGCGAGAACAGATCCTTGACAAATTGAATCTTGGCCGGAGTGGAAAAATCAAGCGCCTGTTGAATGCCATCCGATGAAATATACTCGACAACAGCTTGTTTAATTTCAGGATGGTTATGTCCTAGCGGCAAAGCGCCGGCAACAGCCAGGCAGTCTATGTACTCGTTTCCTTGGGAATCCCGGACACGCACCCCATGACCCGTTGAAAACACTTTGTTAAAGAATCTGGCATAAGTTCTTGCGTTTGATTCCAGGAGTTTCAGGTAATCGTATGACATGCTATTTCTCCTTATTTTTTTATTTTTGATTGCATTTTCTGCCGGGAAAACCCGGCTCATTATTTTTTCAAACACTTAGGACTCATGTGAGCCAGGTGCATCCGGCACGATCAGATCCAATCGGCGCAGTCTTGTTAAAAATCCAACCAGTGAAATGAGTACCCCTATAAAGCCGCTGATAACGAACATAAGCCCGATGCCACGCCCTTTTCCTGTTCCAATCCAGGGACCTAGCGTCTGTTCTAACAGACCACCTTCAGATAGAGCAGGTTCAAAAATCTGATCGGCGGAAAACCCGCCTGCCATGACGACGATGCTTATGGTCAGCAAAGCGGCAACATTAATGATCGAGAAGATTCTGCCTTGAAACTTATTCGGAATTTTTCTCATCCACAGCGAATGATTACAGCCTTGAGCAAAGCCGCCCACCAGTAAGGCGGTAAACACCGACACGCAGTAAAGGTTGAAGGATGTATTGACGCCAACCAGCAATATGCAAAGCGCCAGTATCACATCAGCCGCCAGCGCCCAAAGCATCAAACGCTTAAGCTCTCCCATCACTGTCAACAGGATTGAGCCAATCAGTCCTCCCACGCCGCCGACCGTGAGAATGACGCCCAAGTCGTTTTCGGAGTAATGGGAAAGCACCAGAGGCATAATCATCGTCGACGCGAGCGTCACAAAACCCTGCTGAAGAACGGTGTATACCAGCAGCCACAGCATCAGCGGCTCCTTCTTGAAAAACACTAGCGCCAAGGCAACGCTGCCGCTTACCGCTTCCGTGTCGTCGGCCCTGATCTTGCCGATATTGCCGCTGGCTCTACCGGTGTAAAAAAAAGCGTTCAAAATCAATATGGAGCCCATAGCAAATGCAGTGATGTCGATAAAGACGATGCCCTGCAGCCCTATCACCGCCATCAAGCTGCCCGCGACCAAAGGCGCAAACATGCTTAACACATTGGAACTCACCCCCATCAAGCCGCTGGCCTGCGTATATTTTTCCTTGGGCAGAAGCTTGCTGACAGACGCCGTATAGGCAGGCGTCCTGAAAGCCGCGATCAGCGACATTGCAACATTGAAGACATAAAGATGCTCGATATCAAGGCTGTTATGCCAAAGAAACCAGGCCAGCATCAGCAATAACGCGACAGCCGTCAGATCGGCAGCAACCATCACGTAGCGCCGATCAAAGCGGTCAACGATGCTTCCTGCAATCGGCATAATGAACACTGCCGGTAAAATAGCCGCCACCAGCACGCCGGAAAAATCAAGAGCCGAGCCGGTTTTTTGATAGACCCACACGCCTAATGCGAACTCCATCAGCGAGGCGCCGATTAACGCGACAGTCTCGCCACACCAGAGTAGATAGAATGGCCGCCCCATCATCGTCAAACTTGCACTTTGATAATTCTCTTTTTCCAATTCGTTTGCCGTGTTCATAGGATGATGTAATTTGTTGATTTAAGGTTAAAAAACCGAGATGAATTTATTGTCCGAACCAAACCCGACATAAGCCGCGCTAAGCTCGGGCGCATCGAGCCGGTTCCCTAAAAACGGAAATAGCCAACTCGGCGCCTCAATCACTTATGCCTCCCCAATTCCAGCCAATCCGCTAAAGCGTTGACATAAGGCGCCTTGATAACAGTCATATGATTGCCTTTACTTTGCCAGTATTTGAGATCATTAACCCAATATCGCCATTTTGCGACGACGGCTTCGTGGTCAGATTGATCGGTCTGAGCCAACACGAGCCGCAACGGTCCGGCATAGTGATGTTCCGGACAGTAGCGGGTTCTTAATGCCGTGCCAAAGGTGCGGAATGTGCCGGTCAGCATTTCGGGTTGAGATTGTCTAGGCATCAGCCCGACGCCTACCAACCGTTGATGCAGCAGCTTCAACCGTGCATCGCCGTCAAGCCCGTCCAGATCGGCGGCCTGTATTGCCAGAGATGCATCGATGGATTGCTCATAGATCTCGACCAGTTTCATCAACACTTCAGCTTCCGTATATTCCTGCTCGACGCTGCTCGGCTCATGCGGCGCTTCGGTATCGATCAAGGTCAGGGAAGCTACGCTGCGTCCGCTCTCAGCCAGTTGCAGCGCCATTTCGAAAACGACCCATCCGCCAAAGGAATGGCCGACCAGATGTAATGGCCCTTCCGGATATACCGACTGGATCGCTCGCAGATAGGCTTTGGCAGCGGCGGGTACGGTCGCATGCGGCACCCTTTCGCCGTCCAGTCCCCGCGGCTGTAAGCCATAGACAGGTCTTGAAGATCCCAAAGCTAACGTCAAATCGGTGAACGCGCTCACACTGCCTCCCGCACCCGGTACACAGAATAAAGGCGCCACAGCGAAACTGCCGGAATGAAGCGCCACTAACGGATCGTAGCCGTTGCTATGATCCATCGGCTTCCCGACACTTGCCTCCCGAATTGAGGCGGAAAGCGCCGCGCCCAGCGAATCGACATGAGGCGATTCCATCATAGTCTGATGCGAACCCGTCACCGGTATCAGCCGTATTTGCTGCTTCGGCAATACCGAGTCCCAATTCCGGGAGGGGTTTTCTTCAGCGTGCTCAGTGGTGGCATATAAATGGATTGGGATCGGCAACTTGCGGGCGCAGTATTGAGCGTCCGCTATTCTATGGTTGTGCCAGCGATGCAAAAACTTCTGAAATTCGTCGGCAGTCAGATGAGCCGGCAGCAGAGATAAGGCCTGGCATTTGCTCACCAACTCCGCAAAATCCATTGAAGAAGCTGCCGATTTTATTTCATCGGCCATCGCCGGAGGCATATCGTCTGCCAGCACGAAATCCAGCAATAAACTTGTGTCATCGACATCCGTCATGATGCCTTTTGCATTCGCGTAGTTATAGTATGAATCCAGCAACCCTAGAAACTCTACCGTCTCATCTTCTCCAATAAGTTGTGCGGCAATTTCATACGCAATCGTCCCGCCAAGAGACCAGCCGGCGAGGCGGTAAGGCCCATGCGGCTGCACTGCGCGTATCATCCGCACTAATCTGGCGGCCATTGCTTGCATGGTGTGATAAGGCGCTTCGCTTAGCGGTTGTCCGGGCAAGCCGTAGACGGGTATATCGCTATCGATATGTGGCACGAGATTAGGGCCATAGAGCATTTCGCCCGTGACCTCATGAACTAAAAACAGTGGAGCTTGATTACCGGTTTTCCTCAGCGGTATTGCGTTTGCTTCTGTAATCCGGGTGTCTTCACGAATCGCCCAGGCTAACGATTCGATAGTCGGCTTTTCAAATAACATCGCTATGGAGATCTCAATGCCTTCCTGTTTTAACAGACTCAACAATTGAACCGCCGATAAAGAGTGTCCGCCCATCTCGAAGAAATTAGCCGTCACGCTAATAGACTCAACCTGGAATAATTTGCGCCAAACTGCGGCAATTTTCGCTTCATCGGTAGATCGCGGCGGTACAAAGTCCAAATAGGCATCCGGCGCCGGCAGGGCCTTACGGTCCAGCTTGCCGTTCGGAGTCAACGGCAGCGCGGCCAACTGCACGAAGGCGACCGGCACCATGTACTCGGGCAGGGACTCGGCCAGATAAGCCCGCAGGTCATCCACGGCCAGATCGTCAGCGCCGGTGTAGTAGGCCACCAGCCGCTTGCCGCCGGCCCCGTCCTCGCGGGCCAGCACGGCCGTTTCGCGGACCGCCGGATGGCCGGCCAGCCGGGCCTCGATCTCGCCCAGCTCGATGCGGAAGCCTCTAATCTTGACCTGGAAGTCATTGCGGCCCAAAAATTCGATGCTGCCGTCTTCCCGCCAACGGCCCAGGTCGCCGGTCTTGTACAGCCGCGCCTGGGGATCGTGGCTGAACGGATTGGCGATGAAACGCTCGGCGGTCAGTTCGGGTTGATTCAGGTAGCCTTTCGCCAGCCCGGCGCCGCCCACGTACAGCTCGCCCACGGCACCGACCGGGACGGGCGTAAGATGATCGTCCAGCAAGTAAACGCGGGTGTTGGCGATGGGCTTGCCGATCGGCGGCAGCCCCTCGCCTCCCGCCGGTACTGTGCAGGAGGTCGAAACGACGCTGTTCTCGGTTGGGCCGTAGTTGTTGATCACTTCGAACGGCAGCCCGGCCGGCGGATGGCCGTGCAGCTGGTCGCCGCCGGTCAGCAGGTAGCGCAGGGCTAAGTGTTCGGGCCGGGGCGATGCCAGCATCAGTTCGGCCAGCGGCGTCGGCATGAACGCGATAGTGATGCGGTCGTCGGCCAGCTGCTGCCACAGCGCCTCCGGCTGGCCAAGCAGTTCGGGCCGGACCAGATGCAGGCAGGCGCCGGCCGACAGGTACGGCCAGGTTTCCCAGGCGCTGGCATCGAAAGCCAGGCCCGCCAGCTGCGTGGCCCGGTCGGCGGCGCTGACCTGGAATTGGCGGTTGTGCCAGCTGACCAGGTTCATGACGCCGGCATGCGGCACCATGACGCCTTTGGGCTGGCCGGTGGAGCCGGAGGTGTAGATGACGTAGGCCAGATGCTGGGGCGTCAGGCCGACCACGGCCAGATCCGGATTATCGGAGGGCTGGTGAGCCCACTGGGCCGCATCCGCAGGAAGGTCTATCAGCCTGGCGCCGGCTGACCTATCAGCCAGTCGGGCCTTAAGGCCGCTGTCGGTCAGCAGCACCAGCGGAGCGCTATCGACCAGCATGCAGGCCAACCGCTCGTCGGGATAGGCCGGGTCCAGCGGCACATAGGCCGCCCCCGCCTTGAGTACGGCGAGTTGGCTGATCACCAACTCGAAGCTGCGCGCCAGGCAGATCGCCACCCGGTCGTCGGGCTTTACGCCCAGACTGCGCAAATGGTGTGCCAAGCGGTTGGCGCGGGCGTTCAGTTCGGCGTAGGTCAGCCGTTCATCGTCCCAAGCCAAGGCTTCGGCATCGGGTGTTTGCAACGCCTGGGCCTCAAACAGTTCATGAAGACAGCAGTCCCAGGGATAATCGGCCTGGGTGGCGTTCCAGTCGACCAGCACCTGGCGGCGCTCGGCCTCCGGCAGCACGCCGATCCGGCGCATGGCCGTATCCGGCGCCGTCTCCAGGGCTGAGATCAGATTATCCAGCGCTGTGTGCATCAAGGCGCACAGCCGTTCCGGCGCCACCGGCGTCAGGGTTTGCGCCGTCAGCGAGAAGCCTTCGCCCAGATCGTCCACGGACAACACGATCGGGTAGTTGCTGCGCTCTTCGCCCGACAGGAGTTCAATGCCCTGCCAGACGGGTGCGCTGTCGACCATTGCCTCCGTCTGGCTATGCCGGTAGTTGAGCAGCGCGCTGAACAACGGCGCCGGCGCTGGCACAGCGCTGCAGCGTTGCGCCAGCGCCAGCGGCGCATGCTCATGGCGTAAGATTTCGGCTAAGAGCGCCTGAGTTTGATGCACGCTGGCCGCCACCCCCTCATCGCCAATCCTGAGCCGCACCGGCAAGGTATTGATGAACATGCCCAATACCCGCTCGGCACCTTCACCGCCCTGCATTCGTCCGAACAATACCGTGCCGAAAACCACGTCATCGCGACCTGAAGTCCGCGACACCACCGCAGCCCAGGCCAGATGGAACAGACTGGCCGCACTGATGCCCAAGGCCCTTGCCTGTTCCCGCAGGCGTCGGGCAAGATCAAGGTCGAGGTCTTGCTTCGCTTCTTCGATTCCCAAGCCGTCGCCCCGCACGTCAAGTACGCCGAACGGCGCGGTCGACTCGTCGATATCGCCGAGCATCTCACGGAAAAAGGCTTCGTGCTCTTCCCGGCTGATCCCGAGGCGCGCCTGCGCGACGAAGTTGCGAAACGGCAGCGGCGCGGGCAGTTGGTCTGCCTGGCCCAGCTGGTGCATCTGGATCTCTGCAAACAGAATTTCCAGTGCGGTGTGATCAAGCGCCAAATGATGACTCAATAGCAACAGCAGCCAACGCCCTTCCTTTGAGTCATAGGCCGTGAAGCCGCTGACCAACGGCGCGACACGCACATCGATGCGATAATGTCTCGGATCGTAACGCTCCGCCAATTGTTCGGCCGCTTCGCCGGTTTCAGGGTCCAGAACGACCTCTTCAATTGCCAGCTTCGCTTCGCGCCAGACCACTTGGACCGGTTCCGGCAACCCTTCCCAGGCCACGGACGTGCGCAGGATATCGTGCCGTGCTACCGCCGCCTGCAAGGCGGCCAAGAACCCATCAAGACGTTCGCGTGTATCAAACGCCATCAAGGCCGGCAGCAAGTAAGCGTCCCCTTCGGACTCCATCAGATGATGAAACAGAATGCCTTCCTGCAGCGGCGCCAGCGGATAAATGTCCTGCACGTTGGCCGCCCCGCCCGGCACAGCAGCCGTGATGCGGTCGATATCGGCCTGTTCCAGGGCAACCAGCGGCAGCAAATCCGGGGTAATGGTCGTACAGCCGTCCGGGATGCGGTTGGCCGGGACGGCCAGCTGCTCGGCCTGGCTGCCGTTGTCGGCCAGCGCCGCCAGCCCGGCCAGCGTTGGTGCAGTGAACAAGGTCCGCACATCAATGTTCAAGCCAGCCTGGCGCATGCGCGCGATCAAGGTCACGGCCAGCAGGGAATGCCCTCCCAGCTCGAAGAAATTGTCGTGGCGGCCGACCTGCTCGACTTTGAGCAGGTCGGCCCAGATCGCCGCCAGGGTTTGTTCGGTCTGGCCTTGCGGTGCTTCATAGTCGCGCGCAGCGTAGGCATCGCCGTCCGGTGCTGGTAGGGCCCTGCGGTCCAGCTTGCCGTTGGCAGTCAACGGCAGCGCAGCCAGATGCACGAAGGCGACCGGCACCATATACTCGGGCAGCGCCTCGGCCAGATAAGCCCGCAGGTCATCCACGGCCAGATCGTCAGCGCCGGTGTAGTAGGCCACCAGCTTTTTAATGCCGGGGCCGTCCTCGCGCGCCAGCACGGCCGTTTCCCGGACCGCCGGATGGCCGGCCAGCCGGGCCTCGATCTCGCCCAGTTCGATGCGGAAGCCGCGGATCTTGACCTGGAAGTCGTTGCGACCGAGGAATTCGATGCTGCCGTCGGCCAGCCAGCGGCCCAGGTCGCCAGTCTTGTACAGCCGGGCTTCGGGATCGCTGCTGAACGGATCTTTAATGAAGCGCTCGGCGGTCAATTCGGGTCGGTTCAGATAACCCCGTGCCAGTCCGGCACCGCCCACATACAGTTCGCCCACGGCACCGACCGGGACGGGCCCGAGATTGGCGTCCAGCAGATAAACGCGGGTGTTGGCGATGGGCTTGCCGATCGGCGGCAGCCCCTCGCCTCCCGCCGGCACTGTGCAGGAGGTCGAGACGACGCTGTTTTCGGTCGGGCCGTAGTTGTTGATCAATTCGAACGGCAGCCCGGCCGGCGGATAGCCGTGCAGCCGGTCGCCGCCGGTCAGCAGGCAGCGCAGGGCCAGCTGCTCGGGCCGGGGCGATGCCAGCATCAGTTCGGCCAGCGGCGTCGGCATGAACGCGATAGTGATGCGGTCGTCGGCCAGCTGCTGCCACAGCGCCTCCGGCTGACCCAGCAGTTCGGGCTTCACCAGGTGCAGGCAGGCGCCAGCTAGCAGGTACGGCCAGGTTTCCCAGGCGCTGGCGTCGAAAGCGAGCCCTGCCAGCTGCGTAGCCCGATCGCCGGCGCTGACCTGGAACTGCCGGTTGTGCCAGCTGACCAGGTTCATGACGCCGGCGTGCGGCACCATGACGCCCTTGGGCTGGCCGGTGGAGCCGGAGGTGTAGATGACGTAGGCCAGATGCTGGGGCGTCAGGCCGACCACGGCCAGATCCGGATTATCGGAGGGCTGGTGAGCCCACTGGGCCGCACCCGCAGGAAGGTCGATCAGCCTGGCGCCGGCTGACCGGCCGGCCAGTCTAGCCTTGAGGCCCGTGTCGGTCAGCAGCGCCAGCGGGGCGCTGTCAGCCAACATGTAGGCCAACCGCTCGTCGGGATAAGCGGGGTCCAGCGGCACATAGGCCGCGCCTGACTTGAGCACGGCCAGAAGTCCCACGATCAGTTCCGGTGAGCGTTCCAGACACAATGCTACCCGAGCCTCCGGGCCGACTCCCAGACTGAGCAGGTAATGAGCCAGCCGGTTGGCGCGCGTGTTCAGTTCGCCGTAAGTTAAAGTCCGACCGTTGTAAACAACCGCCGGCGCATCCGGCTGCGCTGCAGCCTGGGCCTCGAACAGTTCATGCAGGCAACGGTCACGAGGGTAATCGGCCTCGGTGGCGTTCCAGTCGACCAGCACCTGGCGGCGCTCGGCTTCCGGCAGCACGCCGATCTGGCTCATGGCGGTATCCGGTGCCGTCTCCAGGGCCGTGATCAGGTTGTCCAGCGCCGTGTGCATCAGGTCGCACAGCCGTTCCGGCGCCACCGGCGACAGGGTTTGCGCCGATAGTAAAAATCCTTCGCCCAGATCGTCCACGGACAGCACGATCGGGTAGTTGGTGCGCTCTTCGCCCGACAAGATGTCGATGCCCTGCAGTGCAGGTGCGCTGTCGGCCGAGGTGTCGTCCTGACTGTACCGGTAGTTGAGCAGCGCGCTGAACAGCGGCGCCGGCGCGGGCACGGCGCTGCAGCGTTGCGCCAGGCTTAGCGGCGCATGTTCATGGCGCAGCAGGCCGGCCAGACGTGTTTGTACTTCACGGACCTGTTCCAGGGCACTGCCCTGGGCCAGCTGCACACGCAGTGGCAGGGTATTGATGAACAACCCCAAAACCCGCTCGGCGCCCTCGCCGCCCTGCATGCGCCCGAACAGGACCGTGCCGAACACCACGTCATCGCGGCTTGAAGTCTTTGACACCACGGCGGCCCAGGCCAAGTGAAACAGGCTGGCGGCGCTGATGCCCAAGGTCCTGGCCTGTTCCCGCACCCGTCTAGCCAGGTCCGTGGCAATAGTCTGGTTGGCTTCCTGAACCCGGCTGCCGTCACTCAATACATCGAGCAGACCGAACGGCGCGGTCGGCTCATCAACACCCGCCAGCATGCCGCGGAAAAAGGCTTCGTGCTCTTCCCGGCTGATCCCGAGGCGCGCCTGCGCGACGAAGTTGCGGAACGGCAGCGGCGCAGGCAATAGATCTGCCTGGCCCAGTTGGTGCATCTGGATCTCTTCGAACAGAATGTCCAGTGCGGTGTGATCAAGCGTCAAATGATGGCTCAACAGCAACAGCAGCCAACGCCCTTTTCCTGAATCATAGGCCGTGAAGCCGTTGATCATCGGCGCCTGGCGCACATCGAGGCGATAATGCCGCGGATCGTAACGCTCCGCCAATTGTTCGGCCGCTTCGCCGACTTCAGAGTCAACTACGACATTTTCGACCTTTAACTTCGCTTCGCGCCAGACCACCTGCACCGGTTCCGGCAGGCCTTCCCAGGCCACGGCCGTGCGCAGGATGTCATGACGATCGACCACGGCCTGTAGCGAAATTAAAAAACTATCGAGGCGTTCGCGCGTGTCGAACGCCATCAGCACCGGCTCCAGGTAAGCATCGCCTTCGGACTCCATCAGATGGTGGAACAGAATGCCTTCCTGCAGCGGCGCCAGCGGATAGATGTCCTGCACGTTGGCCGCCCCGCCCGGCACGGCGGCAATGATGCGGTCGATATCGGCCTGTGCCAGACTGACCAGCGGCAGCAGATCCGGCGTAATGGTCGTACAGCCGTCAGGAATGCGGTTGGCTGGGACGGCCAGCGGCTCGGCCTGGCTGCCGTTGTCGGCCAGCGCCGCCAGACCGGCCAGCGTCGGCGCACTGAACAGGGCCCGCACATCAATGTTCAAGCCGGCTTGGCGCATGCGTGCGATCAAAGTCACGGCCAGCAGCGAATGCCCGCCCAGCTCGAAGAAATTATCGTGGCGGCCGACCTGCTCGACTTTGAGCAGCTCGGCCCAAATGGCCGCCAGGGTTTGTTCGATCTCGCCTTGCGGTGCTTCATAGCCGCGCCCGGCGTAGGCATCGCCGTCCGGCGCCGGCAGCGCCTTGCGGTCCAGCTTGCCGTTGGCAGTCAGCGGCAGCGCGGCCAGCTGCACGAAGGCGGCCGGCACCATGTACTCGGGCAACGCCTCGGCCAGGTGCGCGCGCAGGCTGTCCACAGTCAGATCGGCGTCGCCGGTGTAGTAGGCCACCAGGCGCTTGCCGCCGCTCCCGTCCTCGCGGGCCAGTACGGCCGTTTCGCGGACCGCCGGATGGCCGGCCAGCCGGGCCTCGATCTCACCCAGTTCGATGCGGAAACCCCGGACCTTGACCTGGAAGTCGTTGCGGCCCAGGAATTCGATGCTGCCGTCGGCCAGCCAGCGGCCCAGGTCGCCGGTCTTGTACAGCCGCGCGTTGGGATCGCTGCTGAACGGATCCTGGATGAAGCGCTCGGCGGTCAGTTCGGGCCGGTTCAGGTAGCCGCGGCCGACGCCGTCGCCGGCCACGAAGAGTTCGCCGGCCACGCCCACCGGCACCGGTTCGCCCTGCGCATCGAGGAAGTAAATGCGGGTGTTGGCCATCGGCCGGCCGATGGTGACGCTGGCCATCTCGGGATTGTGCTTGACGTAGGCGGCCGTGCAGGAGACGGTGGCTTCGGTCGGGCCGTACGTGTTGACCAGCCGGGTTTTCTTATCGGGGCAGAGCGCTTCCCAGGCTTGCAGCTTCTGCGGCGACAGCGCGTCGCCGGTCACGTTGAGCAACCGCACGCCGGCCAGTTGCTCGCGCGCCCGCTCCGGCGAGCGTTCCCATTCGGCCACCAGCGTGTGCCAGTGCGCCGCGGTCAGATGCACGAAGGTTGGGCGCAGCTCGCTGTCCATGCCGAACAGCCGCTCGCTCGGCGCCAGCGTCGCGCCTGACAGCAGCGCCGGGAAGATCTCTTCCACGGAGAGGTCGAAGTTGATCGAGTTTTGCTGCAGGACCGTATCGGCACGGGTCAGCTCGAATACTTGTGCCGCACCCAGCGCATAATTGACCAGCGCCTGGTGTTCGATCATCACGCCTTTGGGCTGGCCGGTGGAGCCGGAGGTGTAGATGACGTAGGCCAGATGCCGTGAGTTCAGACCGAGGCGCTGGCGGTCCAGGTTGGCTTCGGATTGCGCCGCCCAGGGAGCCGGATCGGCGTCGAGCAGCAGGCGCGGCACAGTCGGCATGCAGTCGGCGAACCGCCCGGCCAAATCGCTTTGTATCAGGAGCACTGCCGGAGTGCTGTCGGCCAGCATGTAGGCCAGCCGGTCGGTCGGATAGGCCGGGTCCAGCGGTACGTAGGCGCCGCCCGCCTTCAGGATGCCCAACAGGCCGATGATCACGTTCGGCCCGCGGTCGGCGCAGATCGCCACCCGGTCGTCGGGCTTCACGCCCAGACTGTGCAGGTAGTGCGCCAGCTGGTTGGTTTTAACGTTGAGTTCAGCATAGCTCAGCCTTCCGCCGTCCCAAACCAGCGCTTCGGCATCGGGTGTTTGCAACGCCTGGGCTTCGATCAATTCATGGGCGCAACGGTCACGGGGATAGTCGGCCTGGGTAGCGTTCCAGCCGTATAGCACCTGGCGGCGCTCGGCCTCCGGCAGCACGCCGATCCGGCGCATGGCGGTATCCGGCGCCGTCTCCAGGGCTGTGATCAGGTTGTCCAGCGCCGTGTGCATCAAGGCGCACAGCCGTTCCGGCGCCACCGGCGACAGGGTTTGCACCGTCAGCGAAAACCCTTCGCCCAGGTCGTCAACATCCAATCCGATGGGATAGTTGGTGCGCTCCTCACCTGATAACAAAACTTCCATGCCTTGCCAGGCGGGTGCGCTGTCGGCCGAGGTGTCGTCCTGGCTGTACCGGTAGTTTATCAATGCGCTGAACAACGGTGCCGGCGCGGGCACGGCGCTGCAGCGTTGCGCCAGGCTCAGCGGCGCATGTTCATGGCGCAGTAGGTCGGCCAGCCGCCGCTGCACATCACGGACCTGTTCCAGGACGCTGCCCTGGGCCAGCTGCACGCGTAGCGGCAGAGTATTGATGAACATGCCCAGCACCCGCTCGACGCCCTCGCCGCCCTGCATGCGCCCGAACAATACCGTGCCGAAGACCACGTCATCGCGGCCTGAAGTCTTTGACAACACAGCGGCCCAGGCCAGATGAAACAGGCTGGCGGCGCTGATACCCAAGGCCCTGGCCTGTTCCCGTATCCGCCGTGCCAGATCCGTGGCGATGGACTGGCTGGCTTCCTGAATCCGGCTGCCGTCGCCCAGTACGTCGAGCAAGCCGAACGGCGCGGTCGGCTCATCGATATCGCCGAGCATGTCGCGGAAAAAGGCTTCGTGCTCTTCCGGCTTTATCCCCAGCCGTGCCTGCGCGACGAAGTTGCGGAACGGCAGCGGCGCCGGCAATTGGTCTATTTGGCCCAGCTGGTGCATCTGGATCTCCTCCAATAGGATATCCAGCGCGGTATGGTCGAGCGCCAAATGGTGAGTCATCAGCAACAGCAGCCAACGCCCTTTCCTTGAGTCATAGGCCGTGAAGCCGTTGATCAATGGCGCTTGGCGCACGTCAACGCGATAATGCCGCGGATCGTAACGTCCCAGCAGTTGTTCAGCGGCCTCGCCGGCTTCAGCGTCAATAGCGAACTGCTCAACTCTCAGCGGAGCCTGGCGCCACACGACCTGCACCGGTTCCGTCAGACCTTCCCAGGCCACGGACGTGCGCAAAATATCGTGGCGGTCGACCACCGCCTGTAGAGAAATCAAGAAACTGTCGAGGCGTTCGCGCGTATCGAACGCCACCAGGGCCGGCAGCAGGTAGGCATCCCCTTCGGACTCCATCAAATGGTGAAACAGGATCCCTTCCTGCAGCGGCGCCAGCGGATAGATATCCTGCACGTTGGCGGCCCCGCCCGGCACAGCAGCCGTGATGCGGTCGATATCGGCCTGTTCCAAGGCAACCAGCGGCAGCAGGTCCGGAGTGATGGCCGTGCAGCCGGCCGGGATACGGTTGGCCGGGATGACCAGCTGCTCGACCTGGCTGCCGCTGTCGGCCAGCGCCGCCAGACCGGCCAGCGTCGGTGCACTGAACAGGGCCCGCACATCAATGTTCAAGCCGGCTTGGCGCATCCGTGCGATCAAAGTCACGGCCAGCAAGGAATGCCCGCCCAGTTCGAAGAAATTGTCGTGGCGGCCGACCTGCTCGATCTTGAGCAGGTCGGCCCAGATGGCCGCCAGGGTTTGTTCGGTCTCGCCTTGCGGAGCCTCATACTCACGCGCACCATAAGCATCGCCCTCCGGCGCCGGCAGGGCCTTGCGGTCCAGCTTGCCGTTGGCAGTCAAAGGCAGCGCGGCCAACTGCACGAAGGCGGCCGGCACCATATACTCGGGCAATGTCTCGGCCAGGTGCGCACGCAGGCTGTCCACGGTCGCTTCGGCATCGCCCGTATAGTAGGCCACCAGCCGTTTGCCGCCGGGGCCGTCTTCGCGGGCCAGCACGGCCGTTTCGCGGACCGCCGGATGGCCGGCCAGCCGGGCCTCGATCTCGCCCAGTTCAATGCGAAAACCCCGGATCTTGACCTGGAAGTCGTTGCGGCCCAGAAATTCAATGCTGCCGTCGGCCAGCCAGCGGCCCAGATCGCCGGTCTTGTACAGACGGGCTTCGGGATCGTGGCTGAACGGGTCTTTAATGAAGCGCTCGGCGGTCAGCTCGGGCTGGTTCAGGTAGCCCTGCGCCACACCCAGCCCGCCGATGTAGATCTCGCCGGCCACGCCGATCGGTACCGGCTCACGCTGCGTATCGAGGAGGTAGAGGCGGGTGTTGGCGATGGGGCGGCCGATGGGAATACTCCGGGCCCCTTCAGGAACGGCAGTGATTTCGTAAGTGGTTGCGAAAGTCGTCGTTTCGGTCGGACCATAACCGTTTAGCAGATGTTGAGGCGGATTCGACCGGATTACACGGGAAATAATGCGTGGATCAAGGCTGTCTCCGCCAACGAGCAAATAGCGCAGCTGTGAAAAAACCGCTGACAGCGTGTCGGCGTACTGGTTAAACAGGCCGACGGTCAGCCATAATGCTGTGACGCCATGCTGCCTGAGGATTTGCCCAAAATGGTCCGGCTCCAACAAGGCGCTCTGGTCGACCACCACCGTGCAGCCCCCGTTGAGCAGCGGCGCCCACACCTCAAAGGTAGTCGCGTCAAAGGCCGGATTGGCGGCGAAAGCCACTCGATCTTCAGGCCCTATGTCCGCATAGCCGTTATTCAAGACCAGCCGTCCGATCGCACGGTGGGGAATTTTCACGCCCTTGGGCTGTCCGGTAGAACCCGATGTATACATCACGTAAGCAATCAATTCGCTGTGCAGCGGCAGGCCTGGATTATCATCCCGCGATTGATGCGCCAGCGCGGCGTCGATCCGCACGCAAACCGCATCGGCCAGTTCGGTGTCCTTGCCCGTCAGAATAATTTTGGCAGTGCAGTCTTTGATCATGAACGCCAGGCGCTCGACTGGAAAATCCGGATCCAGGGGCACATAAGCTGCGCCGCATTTCAAAACGGCCAGCTCCGCCGCTACCAAATCGGCCGAGCGTTCAATCAGCAACGCAACGTAATCGCCGGCGTTGACGCCGAGGCTTATTAGGTAATGCGCCAGACGGTTGGCCCGTGCGTTGAGCTCGGCGTAGCTCAGCCGTCCGCCGTCGTATATCACGGCATCGGCCTCGGGATTTCGGGCAGCCTGCGCCTCGAACAGTTCATGGACGCAACGGTCCCGAGGGTAGTTGGCCTGGGTGGCGTTCCAGTCGACCAGCACCTGGCGGCGTTCGGCCTCCGGCAGCACGCCGATCTGGCGCATGGCAGTGCCCGGCGCCGTCTCCAGGGCCGTGATCAGGTTGTCCAGCGCCGTGTGCATCAGGGCGCATACCCGTTCCGGCGCCACCGGCGGCAGGATTTGCACCGTCAGTTCAAACCCTTCGCCCAGGTCATCCACGGATAATACGATCGGGTAGTTGGTGCGCTCTTCGCCCGATGACAGGGCTTCGATACCCTGCCAGGCAGAAGAGCTGTCGGCCGAAGCGTCGGCTTGACTGTGCCGGTAGTTGAGCAGCGCGCTGAACAGCGGCGCCGGCGCGGGCACGGCGCTGCAGCGTTGCGCCAGGCTCAGCGGCGCATGTTCATGGCGCAGCAAGTTGGCCAGCCTTATCTGCACTTCACGGACCTGTTCCAGAACACTACCCTGGGCCAGCTGCACACGCAGCGGCAGGGTATTGATGAACATGCCCAGCACCCGGCCAGCGCCCTCGCCGCCCTGCATGCGCCCGAACAATACCGTGCCGAAGACCACGTCATCGCGGCCTGAAGTCTTTGACAACACGGCAGCCCAGGCCAGATGAAACAGGCTGGCAGCACTGGTGCCCAGTGTTCTGGCCTGTTCCCGTATCCGCCGTGCCAAATCCGCAGCGACGGCCAGCCTGGCTTCCTGAACCCGACTGCCGTCGCTCAGGACGTCGAGCAGGCCGAACGGCGCGGTCGGCTCGTCGACATCCGCCAGCATTTCGCGGAAAAAGGCTTCGTGCGCTTCCGGCTTCATCCCGAGGCGCGCCTGCGCGACGAAGTTGCGGAACGGCAGCGGCGCCGGCAGTTGGTTTTCCAGGCCCAACTGATGCATCAGGATCTCTTCCAACAGGATGTCTATCGTGGTGTGATCGATCGCCAAATGGTGAGTCAACAGCAACAGCAGCCAACGCCCGTCCCTGGCGTCATAGGCCGTGAATCCGCTGATCAACGGCGCCTGGCGCACGTCGATTCGATAATGGCGCGGGTCGAAGTGAGCCCGCAACTGCGCAGCAGCCTCGCCGGCTTCAGGGTCGATGACGACTTCCTCAACTCTCAGCGGAGCCTGGCACCAGACCACTTGGACCGGTTCCGGCAATCCCTCCCAGGCTATGGAAGTGCGCAGGATATCATGGCGTGCGATCACCGCCTGCAGGGCGGCCAGGAACCCGTCAAGACGTTCGCGCGTGTCGAACGCCATCAGGGACGGCAATAGGTAGGCGTCCCCTTCGGATTCCATCAGATGGTGAAACAGGATGCCTTCCTGCAGCGGCGCCAGCGGATAGATGTCCTGCACATTGGCTGCGCCGCCCGGTACGGTGGCCGTGATTTGGTCAACATACTCGGGCGCTAGATTCAATAATTGAGAACTGTCCAGAGAATCAGCAATTGGCTTGTTGGAAACGATGGGGCCATTTGACCTTAGAAATTCAATCAAAGCGGGTTTCGTTTCACGTAACTCGGCAAGTAGTGAAGGAGCTAATGCTTGTTTTTTTCCAAGAATGACTAACTCGTCATTTTCGACGGCAAGTGAGATGTCACTCTCGCTGAGTTGCTGTAATAGCGCTTCAATTTTCATATTCTAATCTCCATAATTTGTTCTTCTTCCACTGCTTCGGCCAGCTTGGCCAGAGTTGGGGCGGTAAATACCACTCTCACGTCCGCGACCAATCCCCTCTGCCCCATCTTTTCAATCAGTGATATCGCTAACAAGGAATGTCCGCCCAGTTCGAAGAAATTATCGTGGCGGCCGACCTGCTCGATCTTGAGCAGCTCGGACCAGATATCAGCCAGAGCTTGTTCGGTCTCGCCCTGCGGCGCCTCATACTCACGCGCACCGTAAGCATCGCCCTCCGGCGCCGGCAGGGCTTTGCGGTCCAGCTTGCCGTTCGGGCTCAGCGGCAGTGCTTCCAGATGCACGAAGGCCGCCGGCACCATGTATTCGGGCAGTGTCTCGGCCAGGTGCGCGCGCAAGTCTTCCACGGCCAGCCCGGCGTCGCCGGTGTAGTAGGCCACCAGCCGCTTGCCGCCGGGGCCGTCTTCGCGGGCCAGCACGGCCGTCTCCCGAACCGCCGGGTGTTCGGCCAGCTTGGCCTCGATCTCGCCCAGCTCGATGCGGAAGCCGCGGATCTTGACCTGGAAGTCGTTGCGGCCCAGATACTCGATGCTGCCGTCTTCCTGCCAGCGAGCCAGATCGCCGGTCTTGTACAGCCGGGCTTCGGGATCCTTGCTGAACGGATCCTGGATGAAGCGCTCGGCGGTCAGCTCGGGCCGGTTCAGGTAGCCGCGGCCGACCTGGACGCCACCGATATACAGTTCACCGGGCACTCCGACCGGCACCGGCTCGCCCTGCGGGTCCAGGAGGTAGATCTGGGTGTTGTCGATCGGCCGGCCGATCGGGATGCTGCTCGCCGTTGTCCTGGCTTCGCAGGCCCAGGCCGTCACGTCGATGGCGGCTTCGGTCGGGCCATAGAGGTTGTGCAGTTCCGTATCCTTGAGCAGTTCGTGAAAACGGTTGCTCAACGCGACCGGCAAGGCTTCGCCGCTGCAGATCACCCGCCGTAGGCTGGTGCAGTCGGCGGCTTTGCCGTATTCCAGAAAGATTTGCAGCATCGGGGGCACGAAGTGCAGCGTGGTGATCCGGTGCTGCCGGATGACTTCGCTGAGATAGCCGGGGTCTTTGTGGCCTTCCGGCTTCGCCATCACCAAGCGGGCCCCGATCAGCAGCGGCCAGAAGAATTCCCAGACCGAGACGTCGAAGCTGAACGGGGTTTTTTGCAGCACGGCATCGTCCGCTGTCAGGCCGTAGGCTTTCTGCATCCAGTTGAGACGGTTGACCACGCCGCGGTGCTCGTTCATAGCGCCTTTCGGCTGGCCGGTCGAACCGGAGGTGTAGATCATGTAAGCCAAATGGCGCGGCTTCAGGCCCAACGACTGCGGCGCCAGGTTCGTATCCGGCTGTTCGCCGATCCGCCCCCAGTCGCGGTCCAAGGCGATCGTATGGGCCTGCGTCTGGGGCAGGATGCCTTTGAGCCGCTCTTGCGTCAGCAGCACCTTGGGCGCGGCATCGGCCAGCATGTAGGCCAGGCGGTCTTCCGGATAGGCCGGGTCCAGCGGCACATAGGCGCCGCCGGCTTTCAGGATGCCCAGCAGGCCCACCACCATTTCCAGGCTGCGCTCTGTACAAACCGCGACCAGGACATCGGGGCCTACGCCTAAACGGCGCAGATGGTGCGCAAGCTGATTGGCCCGGGCGTTCAGTTCGGCGTAGCTCAGCGCCTGATTCTCGAATGCCAGCGCCACCGCATCGGGCTGTTGTGCCGCTTGCGCCTCGAACAGTTCATGCAGGCAGCGGTCCCGCGGATAATCGGCATCGGTGGCGTTCCAGTCGTATAGCACCTGGCGGCGCTCGGCCTCCGGCAGCACGCCGATCTGGCGCAGAGCAGTATCCGGCGCGCTTTCCAGCGCCGTAATCAGGCTTTCCAGCGCCGTATGCATCATCGCACACAGCCGTTCCGGCGCCACCGGCGGCAGGGTTTGCGCCGTCAGCGAAAACCCTTCGCCCAGGTCGTCAACATCTAACACGATCGGGTAATTGGTGCGCTCTCCGCCCGATAAGGTTTCGATGCCCTGCCAGGCGGCGGCGTGGTCAGCCGAGGCATCGGCTTGGCTATGCCGGTAGTTGAGCAGTGCGCTGAACAGCGGCGCCGGCGCGGGCACGGCGCTGCAGCGTTGCGCCAGGCTCAGCGGCGCATGTTCATGGCTCAGCAGGTTGGCCAGTTGTGTTTGCACGTCACGGGCTTGCTCCAGGACACTGCCTTGGGCCAGCTGCACGCGCAACGGCAAGGTGTTGATGAACATGCCCAACACCCGGCCGGCGCCTTCGCCGCCCTGCATGCGCCCGAACAATACCGTGCCGAAAACCACGTCATCGCGCCCCGAGGTCCGCGACACCACCATAGCCCAGGCCAGGTGAAACAGGCCGGCGGCGCTGATGCCCAAGGCCCTGGCCTGTTCCCGCAGGCGTCGAGCCAGATCTGCGGCGATGGTCAGCTCGGCTTCCTGAATCCGGCTGCCGTCGCCCATTACATCGAGCAGACCGAACGGCGCGGTCGGCTCGTCGACATCGCCGAGCATCTCGCGGAAAAAGGCTTCGTGCTCTTCCCGGCTGATCCCTAGCCGCGCCTGCGCAACAAAGTTGCGGAACGGCAGCGGCGCAGGCAGTTGCTCTGCCTGTCCCAACTGATGCATCTGGATCTCCTCCAGCAGGACGGCCATCGCAGTGTGATCGAGCGCCAAATGATGGGTCAACAACAGCAGCAGCCAACGCCCTTTCCTTGAATCATAGACCGTGAAGCCGTTGATCATCGGTGCCTGGCGCACATCGAGGCGGTAACGTCTCGTATCGTAACGTTCCGCCAACTGTTCGGCGGCATCGCCGGCTTCAGGGTCCAGAATGACCTCTTCAATCGCCAGTTTCGCTTCGCGCCAGACCACCTGCACCGGTTCCGACAGGCCTTCCCAGGCCACGGCCGTGCGCAGGATGTCGTGGCGTGTGATCTCGGCCTGCAGGGCGGCCAGGAACCCGTCTAGACGTTCACGCGTGTCGAACGCCAAGAGAGAGGGCAAGAGATAGGCATCCCCTTCGGACTCCATCAGATGGTGGAACAGAATGCCTTCCTGCAGCGGCGCCAGCGGATAGATGTCCTGCACGTTGGCTGCCCCGCCCGGCACAGACGCCGTGATGCGGTCGATATCGGCCTGCGCCAGATCAACCAGCGGCAGCAGGTCCGGCGTAATGGCCGTGCAGCCGTCAGGAATGCGGTTGGCCGGGATGACCACTTGCTCGGCCTGGCTGCCGTTATCGGCCAGCGCCGCCAACCCGGCCAACGTCGGTGCGGTGAACAAGGCCTGTACGTCGGCAGCCAATCCGGCCTGACGCATCCGTGCGATCAAGGTCACTGCCAGCAGGGAGTGCCCGCCCAGCTCGAAGAAATTATCGTGGCGGCCGATCTGGTCGATCTTGAGCAGTTCGGCCCAGATGGCCGCCAGGGTTTGTTCGGTCTCGCCTTGCGGTGCTTCATAGCCGCGCGCGGCGTAGGCATCGCCTTCCGGCGCCGGCAGGGCCTTGCGGTCCAGTTTGCCGTTCGGGGTCAGCGGCAGCGCATCCAGCTGTACGAAGGCGGCGGGTACCATGTAGTCTGGCAGCGTTTCGGCCAGATGCGCGCGCAGATCATCCACGGCCAGCCCGGCATCGCCGGTGTAGTAGGCTACCAGCCGCTTGCCGCCGGGGCCGTCTTCGCGCGCCAGTACGACCGTTTCGCGGACCGCCGGATGGCCGGCCAGCCGGGCCTCGATTTCGCCCAGCTCGATGCGGAAGCCGCGGATCTTGACCTGAAAGTCGTTGCGGTCCAGAAAATCGATGTTGCCATCGGCACGCCAACGGCCCAAATCACCCGTTTTGTAAAGCTGTGCCCCCGGCTCTCCGCCGAAAGGATCGGCGATGAAGCGCTCGGCGCTCAGCTCGGGCCTGTTCAGATAGCCCTGCGCTACACCGGGTCCTCCGATATAGATCTCGCCGGCCACGCCAATCGGTACCGGCTGCTGTTGAGAATCCAGGATGTAGATCTGGGTGTTCGAAATCGGACGGCCAATGGGAATGCTATCGGCCTGCTCGGCGATGGCTTCAACTGAATAGGAAGTCGCAAAGGTCGTGGTTTCGGTCGGGCCGTAGACATGAATCACATGGCATTGAGGCTGGCTGTCCAGGAACTGCTTCACAGTAAGCGGCGAGGATCTCTCTCCACCGAAGAGTACGTGTTTTAACTGCCCCAAAACCTCGGGCAAAATAACGGCGTATTGATTAAACAACGCTGTCGTCAAAAACATGTTCGTCACGGCATGCTCGGTCAGCAGACGGGCGAACGTTGTCGATTCAAGCACGGCGGATTGCGGAAGAATCAGTATGCGCGCACCGTTTAACAAAGCCCCCCAGATTTCAAAAGTCGAGGCATCGAAGGCGGGATTGCTGCAGTGTGCGATACAGTCTGTCGGCTCAATCTGCAGATAGCCATTGTTGATAACCAGCCGGTTGATCGCGCGATGCGGAACAATCACGCCTTTGGGCATACCGGTCGATCCCGAGGTATACATGATATACGCCGGCGTATCGGCAGCTAGTTGCAGATGTAAATCGGCCGATGAACAACGGGCAATGGCTTCGTTTGCTTGCACCAGATCAAGCACCTGCACGCCTGACCAGTCCTGAGCAGGCGTGCTGTTTCGTGCAACGATCACCTGCCTGGCCTGACAATCCTGAATCATGAACGCCTGCCGATCCGCCGGAAACTCCGGATCGATCGGTACGTAGGCACAGCCGCTCTTAAGTATGGCCAGTTGCGCCACCAGCATCTCCACACTGCGTGTCATAACGACCGGTATGAAATCGCCGGCAGCCACGCCTAAACTGTGCAAATGGTGCGCCAGACGGTTGGCTCGGGTGTTCAACTCGGCGTAGCTCAACCTTCCGCCGTCCCATATCACGGCATCGGCCTCGGGACTTTGGGCAACCTGCGTCTCTAACAGTTCATGGACGCAGCGGTCACGGGGATAATCGGCCTGGGTAGCGTTCCAGCCGTACAGCACCTGGCGGCGCTCGGCTTCGCTGAGCATCGGCAGGCGGGCAATGGCCTGGCTATCGTCCGCCACCATGCCGGCCAGCAGGGCTTGCCAGTAGCCCAGGTAGCGGGCAACGGTATCAGGGTCAAACAGCGCCGTGGCATATTCGAGGCCGCCGACGATGCGGTTGCCGTCTTCTTTCAGCAGGAGGCTCAGGTCGAACTGGGCGCTGGCGTGCTCAGCCTCTACCGGCATCAGGCTGAGGCCGGGCAGGCTCAGCTCCCAGCCGGGCGTGTTTTGCCAGCCGAACATGACCTGGAACAACGAGGCGTGCGCGAGGCTGCGAGGCGGCTGCGCAATTTCGACGACTTGTTCGAACGGGATGTCCTGGTGGGCCTGGGCATTGAGGGTCTGGATTTTGACGCGTTCGATCAGGGCCGCAACCGTAGGCGAATCCGACAGGTCGATCCGCAGGGCCAGGGTGTTGACGAAGAAACCGATCAGGCCTTCGATTTCGGCCCGCCCCCGGTTGGCCGTGGGAGTGCCGATCACCAGGTCATCCTGGCCCGAGAGCCGCGACAGGGTCAGGGCCCAGCCGGCCAGCAGGGTCATGAACAGGGTCACGCCGTGGCGTTGGCTGAAGGCTTTGAGCTGCGCACTGAGGTTGGCGTCCAGCTGGACGGCCAGCAGGGCGCCGGTATAATCCTGCTGTGGCGGCCGAGGCCGGTCAGCGGGGAGTTCCAGCAGGGCGGGCGCGCCGGCAAGCGTTTGTTGCCAGTAGGCCGCCTGGACGTGCAGCTGCTCGCCTTCGGCCCAGCGCCGCTGCCAGACGGCATAGTCGGCGTATTGGATGTCCAGAGCCGGCAAAGGATCATCTCCGCCGCAGCTGTAAGCGGCGTAAAGGCGGCCCAGCTCTTCGAACAGCACGCCCATGGACCAGCCGTCGGAAATGATGTGATGCATGGTGACCAGCAGCACGTGTTCGTCGGCCGCCAGCCGGACGAGGCGGCCGCGTACCAGCGGCCCCTGGGCCAGGTCGAACGGCGCCTGGGCTTCCTGTTCGGAAAGCCGGACCAGGGCGGACGAAGGGTCAGCGACGGTACTGAGATCGTGTTCAAGGAGTGTAAAGCCGCTGCGGTCGGCGTCGAGGATATGTTGGCTCGCCTCGCCGTCCTGCTCGATGAACAGGGTGCGCAAGGCTTCATGGCGGGCCACGATCCGGTCCAGCGCGCGCCGCAAGGCCGTCACGTCCAGATAGCCTGTCAGCCGTATCCCGCCCGCGATATGGTAGGCTTCACTGGCACCTTCCATTTGGGCGATAAACCACAACCGCTGTTGGGAGAAGGACAGCGGCAAAGGTCGGCTGCGATCGACTCGCTCGATCGGAGCCAAAGTGCTTGCATCACTCTGCCGGAGCTGTCTGGCCAGGTCCTGCAGGACCGGATAGTCGAACAGGTCGCGCAGGGCCAGTTCGCATCCAGTGCTCTGCCGGATGCGGGTGATAACCTGCACCGCCTGCAATGAATGCCCGCCCAGATCGAAGAAGTGGTCACGGCGTCCGACGCGCTCGATCTGCAGGATATCCTGCCAGATCGATGCTAGAGCCTGTTCGGCTTCGCCTTGCGGCGCTTCATACTGCTGCGTTTGCAGGGCGCTGGCATCCGGCGCCGGCAGCGCCTTGCGATCCAGCTTGCCGTTAGCGGTCAGCGGCAGCGCCTCCAGGATCACAAAGGCTGCAGGCACCATGTACTCGGGCAGCCCGGCTTTCAACTGCGCACGCAGCTCGTCAATGTTCAGGCCGGCATCGGTCATGGCCGTCAGATAGGCCACCAGGCGCTTGTCGCCGGGCTGGTCTTCACGCGCAATGACGACGGCCTCGTGCACGCCGGCACAGGCTGCCAGCCGGGCTTCGATCTCGCCCAGCTCGATGCGGAAGCCGCGGATCTTGACCTGGAAGTCGTTGCGGCCCAGGAATTCAATATTGCCGTCTTGCCGCCAGCGGGCCAGGTCGCCGGTCTTGTACAGCCGCGCGTTGGGATCGTTACTGAACGGATCCTGGATAAAGCGCTCGGCGGTCAGCTCGGGCTGGTTCAGGTAACCGCGGGCGATGCCGTCGCCGGCCACATGGATCTCGCCGGCGACTCCTATCGAAACCGGTTCACCCTGTGGATCAAGAAGATAGAGGCGGGTATTGGCGATGGGCTTGCCGATCGGCGGCAGCCCCTCGCCTCCCGCCGGTACTGTGCAGGAGGTCGAGACGACGCTGTTCTCGGTCGGGCCGTAGTTGTTGACCAGTTCGAACGGCAGTCCGGCCGGCGGATGGCCGTGCAGCCGGTCGCCGCCGGTCAGCAGGCAGCGCAGGGCTAAGTGTTCGGGCCGGGGCGAAGCCAGCATCAGTTCGGCCAGCGGCGTCGACATGAATGCGATCGTGATGCGGTCGTCGGCCAGCTGCTGCCACAGCGCCTCCGGCTGGCCCAGCAGTTCGGGCCGCACCAGGTGCAGGCTGGCGCCGGCCGACAGGTACGGCCAGGTTTCCCAGGCGCTGGCGTCGAAAGCCAGGCCCGCCAGCTGCGTGGCCCGGTCGGCGGCGCTGACCTGGAATTGGCGGTTGTGCCAGCTGACCAGGTTCATGACGCCGGCATGCGGCACCATGACGCCTTTGGGCTGGCCGGTGGAGCCGGAGGTGTAGATGACGTAGGCCAGATGCTGGGGCGTCAGGCCGACTGTGGCCAGGTCCGGGTTATCGGAAGGCTGATGCGCCCACTGCGCCGCATCCGCAGAAAGGTCGATCAGCGCTGTGCCGGCTGACCTATCAGCCAGTCGGGCCTTAAGGCCCGTGTCGGTCAATAGCGCCAGCGGAGCGCTATCCTCGAGCATATAAGCCAGGCGCTCTGCCGGATAGGCCGGGTCCAGCGGCACGTAGGCCGCCCCCGCCTTGAGCACGGCGAGCTGACTGATCACCAACTCGACGCTGCGCGCCAGGCAGATTGCCACCCGGTCGTCGGGCTTTACGCCCAGGCTGTGCAGATAATGCGCCAAGCGATTGGCGCGGGCGTTCAATTCGGCGTAGCTCAGTTGTCGGTCTTCGAACACCAGCGCCGGCGCATCGGGCGTATTGCGCACTTGTGCCTCGAACAGTTCATGCAGGCAACGGTTCCGCGGATAGTCGGCCTCGGTGGCGTTCCAGTCGACCAGAACCTGGCGGCGCTCGGCCTCCGGCAGCACGCCGATCCGGCGCATGGCGGTATCCGGCGCCTGCTCCAGGGCCGTGATCAGATTGTCCAGCGCCGTCTGCATCAGGGCGCACAGCCGTTCCGGCGCCACCGGCGATAGGGTTTGCGCCGACAGCACAAATCTTTCGCCCAGATCGTCCACGGACAGCACGATCGGATAATTGCTGCGCTCTTCGCTCGATGACAGGATTTCGATGCCCTGCCAAGCGCTTGCGCCGTCGACCATTGCCTCCGTCTGGCTATGCCGGTAGTTGAGCAGTGCGCTGAACAGCGGCGCCGGCGCGGGCACGGCGCTGCAGCGTTGCGCCAGGCTCAGCGGCGCATGTTCATGGCGCAGCAGGTCGGCCAGCCGTGTTTGCACGTCACGGACCTGTTCCAGGACGCTGCCCTCGGCCAGCTGCACGCGCAGCGGCAGGGTATTGATGAACATGCCCAGCCCCCGCTCGGCACCTTCGCCGCCCTGCAGGCGCCCGAACAGCACCGTGCCGAACACTACGTCATCGCGGCCTGAAGTCTTTGACACCACGGCGGCCCAGGCCAGGTGAAACAGACTGGCGGCGCTGATGCCCAGCACTCTGGCCTGTTCGCGCAGACGTCGAGCAAGATCAAGGCCGAGGTCTTGCTTCGCTTCTTCGATGCCTGCACCGTCGCCCCGCACGTCGAGCAGGCCGAACGGTGCGGTCGGCTCATCGATATCGGCCAGCATGCCGCGGAAAAAGGCTTCGTGCGCTTCCGGCTTCATCCCGAGGCGCGCCTGCGCGACGAAGTTGCGGAACGGCAGCGGCGCCGGCAGTAAGTCGCTCTTGCCCAGCCGGTGCATCTGGATTTCCTCCAGCAGGATATCCAGCGCAGTGTTATCGAAGGTCAAATGGTGGGCCAACAGCAGCAACAGCCACTGCTTCTTCTTGGCGTCATAGGCCATGAAGCCGTTGATCATCGGCGCGACTCGCACATCGAGGCGATAATGCCGCGGATCGTAACGCTCCGCCAATTGTTCGGCCGCTTCGCCGGCTTCAGCGTCAATAGCGACTGCCTCAACTTTCAACGGAGCCTGGCGCCACACGATCTGCACGGGCTCCGGCAGGCCTTCCCAGGCCACGGCCGTGCGCAGGATATCGTGCCGTGCTACTGCCGCCTGCAAGGCGGCCAAGAACCCATCAAGACGTTCGCGCGTGTCGAACGCCATCAGCACCGGCATCAGGTAGGCATCGCCTTCGGACTCCATCAGATGGTGGAACAGAATGCCTTCCTGCAGCGGCGCCAGCGGATAGATGTCCTGCACGTTGGCCGCCCCGCCCGGCACGGCAGCAATGATGCGGTCGATATCGGCCTGTTCCAGACTGACCAGCGGCAGCAGATCCGGCGTAATGGTCGTACAGCCGTCAGGAATGCGGTTGGCCGGGATGACCAGCGGCTCGGCCTGGCTGCCGTTGTCGGCCAGCGCCGCCAGACCGGCCAGCGTCGGCGCACTGAACAGGGCCCGCACATCAATGTTCAAGCCGGCCTGGCGCATGCGTGCGATCAAGGTCACGGCCAGCAGCGAATGCCCGCCCAGCTCGAAGAAATTATCGTGGCGGCCGACCTGCTCGACTTTGAGCAGCTCGGCCCAAATGGCCGCCAGGGTTTGTTCGGTCTGGCCTTGCGGTGCTTCATAGCCGCGCCCGGCGTAGGCATCGCCGTCCGGCGCCGGCAGCGCCTTGCGGTCCAGCTTGCCGTTGGCGGTCAAGGGCAGCGCAGCCAGCTGCACGAAGGCGGCCGGCACCATGTACTCGGGCAACGCCTCGGCCAAATATGCGCGCAGGCTGTCCACAGTCAGATCGGCGTCGCCGGTGTAGTAGGCCACCAGGCGCTTGCCGCCGCTCCCGTCCTCGCGGGCCAGTACGGCCGTTTCGCGGACCGCCGGATGGCCGGCCAGCCGGGCCTCGATCTCACCCAGTTCGATGCGGAAACCCCGGACCTTGACCTGGAAGTCGTTGCGGCCCAGGAATTCGATGCTGCCGTCGGCCAGCCAGCGGCCCAGGTCGCCGGTCTTGTACAGCCGCGCGTTGGGATCGCTGCTGAACGGATCCTGGATGAAGCGCTCGGCGGTCAGTTCGGGCCGGTTCAGGTAGCCGCGGCCGACGCCGTCGCCGGCCACGAAGAGTTCGCCGGCCACGCCCACCGGCACCGGTTCGCCCTGCGCATCGAGGAAGTAAATGCGGGTGTTGGCCATCGGCCGGCCGATGGTGACGCTGGCCATCTCGGGATTGTGCTTGACGTAGGCGGCCGTGCAGGAGACGGTGGCTTCGGTCGGGCCGTACGTGTTGACCAGCCGGGTTTTCTTATCGGGGCAGAGCGCTTCCCAGGCTTGCAGCTTCTGCGGCGACAGCGCGTCGCCGGTCACGTTGAGCAACCGCACGCCGGCCAGTTGCTCGCGCGCCCGCTCCGGCGAGCGTTCCCATTCGGCCACCAGCGTGTGCCAGTGCGCCGCGGTCAGATGCACGAAGGTTGGGCGCAGCTCGCTGTCCATGCCGAACAGCCGCTCGCTCGGCGCCAGCGTCGCGCCTGACAGCAGCGCCGGGAAGATCTCTTCCACGGAGAGGTCGAAGTTGATCGAGTTTTGCTGCAGGACCGTATCGGCACGGGTCAGCTCGAATACTTGTGCCGCACCCAGCGCATAATTGACCAGCGCCTGGTGTTCGATCATCACGCCTTTGGGCTGTCCGGTCGAGCCGGAGGTGTAGATCACGTAGGCTAAATGCTGCGGCGTCAGGCCCAGTGACTGCGGCGCCGGGTTCGTGTCCGGCTGTTCGCCGATCCGCTCCCAATCGCTGTCCAAAACGATCGTATGGATCTCCGTCTGAGGCAGGATGCCCTTGAGCCGCTCCTGGGTCAGCAGCACCTTGGGCGTCGCATCGGCGAGCATGTAGGCCTGCCGGTCGGCCGGATAAGCCGGGTCCAGCGGCACGTAAGCGCCGCCGGCTTTCAGGATACCCAGCAGCCCCACTACCATCTCCAGGCTGCGTTCCACGCAGATCGCGACCCGGTCGTCGGGCTTCACACCCAGACTGTGCAAATAGTGCGCCAACTGGTTGGCCCGGTTGTTGAGTTCAGCATAGGTCAAACGCCGGTCTTCGAACACTACCGCCACCGCATCCGGATTGTTCCGCACTTGCGCCTCAAACAGTTCATGGACGCAGCGGTCACGGGGATAATCGGCATCGGTAGCGTTCCAGCCGTACAGCACCTGACGGCGCTCGGCTTCGCTGAGCATCGGCAGGCGGGCAATGGCCTGGCTATCGTCCGCCACCATGCCGGCCAGCAAGGCTTGCCAGTAGCCCAGGTAGCGGGCAACGGTACCAGGGTCAAACAGCGCCGTGGCATATTCGAGGCCGCCGACGATGCGGTCGCCGTCTTCTTTCAGCGAAAGGCTCAGGTCGAACTGGGCGCTGGCGCGCGCCACCTCTACCGGAGCCAGGCTGAGGCCGGGCAGGCTCAGTTTTCCTCCGGGCGTGCTTTGCCAGTCAAACATGACCTGAAATAAAGGAGAATATGCCAGACTGCGAGGCGGCTGCACGATTTCGACGATTTGTTCGAACGGGATGTCCTGGTGGGCCTGGGCATTGAGAGTCTGGATTTTGACGCGTTCGAGCAGGGCCGCAACCGTAGGCGAATCCGACAGGTCGATCCGCAGGGCCAGGGTATTGACGAAGAAACCGATCAGGCCTTCGATTTCGGCCCGCCCCCGATTAGCCGAAGAGGTGCCGATCACCAGGTCATCCTGGCCCGAGAGCCGCGACAGGGTCAGGGCCCAGCCGGCCAGCAGGGTCATGAACAGGGTCACGCCGTGGCGCTGGCTGAAGGCTTTGAGCTGTGCACTGAGGTTGGCGTCCAGACGGACGGCCAGCAGGGCGCCGGTATAATCCTGCTGTGGCGGCCGAGGCCGGTCAGCGGGGAGTTCCAGCAGGGCGGGCGCGCCGGCAAGCGTTTGTTGCCAATAAGCCGCCTGGGCGTGCAGCTGCTCGCCTTCGGCCCAGCGCCGCTGCCAGACGGCATAGTCGGCGTACTGGATGTCCAGAGCCGGCAAAGGATCATCTCCGCCGTGGCTGTAGGCGGCGTAGAGGCGGCCCAGTTCGTCGATCAGGATGCCCATGGACCAGCCGTCGGAAATGATGTGATGCATGGTGACCAGCAGCACGTGTTCGTCGGCCGCCAGCCGGACGAGGCGGCCGCGCACCAGCGGCCCCTGGGCCAGGTCGAACGGCGCCTGGGCTTCCTGTTCGGAAAGCCGGACCAGGGCGGACGAAGGGTCAGCGACGGTACTGAGATCGTGTTCCAAGAGCGCGAAACCGCTGCGGTCGGCGTCGAGGATATGTTGGCTCGCCTCGCCGTCCTGCTCGATGAACAGGGTGCGCAAGGCTTCATGGCGGGCCACGATCCGGTCCAGCGCGCGCCGCAAGGCCGTCACGTCCAGATAGCCTGTCAGCCGTATCCCGCCCGCGATATGGTAGGCTTCACTGGCGCCTTCCATTTGGGCGAGGAACCAAAGCCGCTGTTGGGAGAAGGACAGCGGCAGGCGCTGGTCACGGTCGGCATGAGGGATAGGAGTATCCTTTAATTGCTTGCGTTTTAATTTTCCGGCTATCGCTTGTTTAACTAATGCTTCGCGTTCAAGCGTTGATAATTTATCCGTGGAATAACTTTTCATGCTACTGTCCTTGACTTAGGTTGAAACATAATTTTCGCCATGATTGATACTCCTCAAGAATCATTTATAGACTTCATAACTTGTAGATTCCATAACCTGCGCTAAATCATCCTCATCAAACTGAGCCAATTGCGCATCAATGATCCGCTCTGCAAGAAATGAAAGTACTGGCGCCATGAAGACATCATGCAGCACCAGCTCAACCTCGAATTGCTGCTTGATTTCAAGCACCAACTTGACTACCAGCAAGGAATGCCCGCCCAGCTCGAAGAAATTATCGTGGCGGCCGACCTGCTCGATCCCTAGAAGATCCTGCCAGATGTCAGCCAGGGCTTGTTCAGTCTCGCCTTGCGGCGCTTCATAGCCGCGCGCGGCATAGGCATCGCCGTCCGGCACCGGCAGGGCCTTGCGGTCCAGCTTGCCGTTAGCGGTCAAGGGCAGCGCGGCCAACTGCACGAAGGCGACCGGCACCATGTACTCGGGCAGCGCCTCGGCCAGATAAGCTCGCAGGTCATCCACGGCCAGATCGTCAGCGCCGGTGTAGTAGGCCACCAGCCGCTTGCCGCCGGCCCCGTCCTCGCGGGCCAGCACGGCCGTTTCGCGGACCGCCGGATGGTCGGCCAGCCGGGCCTCGATCTCGCCCAGCTCGATGCGGAAGCCTCTAATCTTGACCTGGAAGTCGTTGCGGCCGAGGAATTCGATGCTGCCGTCTTCCCGCCAGCGGCCCAGATCGCCGGTCTTGTACAGCCGCGCCTGGGGATCGTGGCTGAACGGATTGGCGATGAAACGCTCGGCGGTCAGTTCGGGTTGATTCAGGTAGCCTTTCGCCAGCCCGGCGCCGCCCACGTACAGCTCGCCCACGGCACCGACCGGGACGGGCGAAAGATGATCGTCCAGCAGGTAGACACGGGTGTTGGCGATGGGCTTGCCAATCGGCGGCAGCCCCTCGCCTCCCGCCGGCACTGTGCAGGAGGTCGAAACGACGCTGTTCTCGGTTGGGCCGTAGTTGTTGATCACTTCGAACGGCAGCCCGGCCGGCGGATAGCCGTGCAATTGATCGCCGCCGGTCAGCAGGCAGCGCAGGGCTAAGTGTTCAGGCCGGGACGATGCCAGCATCAGTTCGGCCAGCGGCGTCGGCATGAACGCGATAGTGATGCGATCGTCGGCCAACTGCTGCCATAGCGCCTCCGGCTGGCCCAGCAGTTCGGGCCGCACCAGGTGCAGGCAGGCGCCAGCCGACAGGTACGGCCAGGTTTCCCAGGCGCTGGCGTCGAAAGCCAGGCCCGCCAGTTGCGTGGCCCGGTCGGCGGCGCTGACCTGGAATTGCCGGTTGTGCCAGCAGACCAGGTTCATGACGCCGGCATGCGGCACCATGACGCCCTTGGGCTGGCCGGTGGAGCCGGAGGTGTAGATGACGTAGGCCAAGTGTTGCGCTGTCAGACCCAGCGCCTGTGCTGGCAGGTTTGTATCCGGCTGTTTGTCGATTTGACTCCAATCGCCGTCCCATGCAATTACCTGGGCATCGGTCTTGGGCAAACTGCCTTTGGGCGACTGCTGTGCCAGCAACACTTTGGGTGCGCTATCCTCGAGCATGTAGGCCAGGCGCTCTGCCGGATAGGAAGGATCCAGAGGCACGTAGGCCGCCCCCGCCTTGAGCACGGCGAGCAGGCTGATCACCTGTTCAACGCTGCGCGCCAGGCAGATTGCCACCCGGTCGTCGGGTTTTACGTCCAGACTGCGCAAATGGTGCGCCAAGCGGTTGGCGCGCGCGTTCAGTTCGCCGTAAGTTAAAGTTCGACCGTTGTGAACAACCGCCGGCGCGTCCGGCTGCGCTGCAACCTGGGCCTCGAACAGTTCGTGGATGCAGCGGTTGTGTGGATAGTCAGCCTGGGTGGCGTTCCAGTCGTACAGCACCTGGCGGCGCTCGGCCTCCGGCAGCACGCCGATCTGACGCATGGCGGTATCCGGCGCCGTCTCCAGGGCCATGATCAGGTTGTCCAGCGCCGTCTGCATCAAGGCGCACAGCCGTTCCGGCGCCACCGGCGGCAAGGTTTGCGCCGTCAGTGCAAACCCTTCGCCCAGATCGTCCACGGATAATACGATCGGGTAGTTGCTGCGCTCTTCGCCCGATGATAGGACTTCGATGCCCTGCCAGGCGGCGGCGTGGTCGGCCGAGGCGTCGGCCTGGCTATGCCGATAGTTGAGTAGTGCGCTGAACAGCGGCGCCGGCGCGGGCACGGCGCTGCAGCGCTGCGCCAGGCTCAGCGGCACATGTTCATGACGCAGCAAATCAGCCAGTCGCCGCTGCATTTCACGAGACTGGTCCAGGACACTGCCCTCGGCCAGCTGCACCCGCAGCGGCAGGGTATTGATGAACATGCCCAGCCCCCGCTCGGCGCCTTCGCCGCCCTGCATACGTCCGAACAGGACCGTGCCGAACACCACATCATCGCGTCCCGAGGACCGTGACACCACCATAGCCCAGGCCAGGTGAAACAGGCCGGCGGCGCTGATGCCCAAAGTCCTGGCCTGTTCGCGCAGGCGTCGGGCAAGATCAAGGTCGAGGTCTTGCTTCGCTTCTTTGACGCCTGCACCGTCGCCCCGCACGTCGAGCAGGCCGAACGGCGCCGTGGGCTCGTCGATATCGCCGAGCATCTCGCGGAAAAAGGTTTCATGCGCTTCCGGCTTCATCCCGAGGCGTGCCTGCGCGACGAAGTTGCGGAACGGCAGCGGCGCGGGCAGTTGGTCGCTCTTGCCCAGCTGGAGCATCTGGATCTCCTCCAACAAGATGCCCTGCGCAGTGTTGTCGAGTGTCAAATGGTGAGTCAACAGCAACAGCAACCAACGCCCTTTCCTTGGGTCATAGGCCGTGAAGCCGTTGATCAGCGGTGCGACTCTCAAGTCGAGGCGGTAATGTCTGGGATTGTAACGTTCCAGCAATTTTTCGGAGGCATCGCCGGCTTCAGAACCAATTACGACATGCTCGATCTTTAACTTCGCTTCGCGCCAGACCACCTGCACCGGTTCCGGCAGGCCTTCCCAGACAAAAGCAGTGCGCAGGATGTCATGGCGCTCGATCACGGTCTGCAAAGCGGCCAGAAAACCGTCCCGGTGTTTCTCCGTATCAAACGCCATTAAGACTGGCATCAGGTAGGCATCGCCTTCGGACTCCATCATGTGGTGAAACAGGATGCCTTCCTGCAGCGGCGCCAGCGGATAGATGTCCTGTACGTTGGCCGCCCCGCCCGGCACAGCAGCCGTGATGCGGTCGATATCGGCCTGCGCCAGACTGACCAGCGGCAGCAGGTCCGGCGTAATGGCCGTGCAGTCGACCGGAATGCGGTTGGCCGGGATGACCAGCGGCTCGGCCTGGCTGCCGTTGTCAGCCAGCGCCGCCAGACCGGCCAGCGTTGGCGCACTGAACAATTCCCGCACATCAATGTTCAGCCCGGCCTGGCGCATCCGTGCGATCAAGGTCACGGCCAGCAGGGAATGTCCGCCCAGCTCGAAGAAATTATCGTGGCGGCCGACCTGCTCGATCTTGAGCAATTCGGACCAAATGCCTGCCAGGGTTTGTTCGGTCCCGCCTTGCGGCGCTTCATACTGTTGGGTTTGCAGGGCGCTGGCATCCGGCGCCGGCAGGGCCTTGCGGTCCAGCTTGCCGTTCGGGCTCAGCGGCAGTGTATCCAGGATCACAAAGGCGCTGGGCACCATGTACTCGGGCAGCGCGGCCTTTAACTGCGCACGCAGCTCATCAATGCTCAGCTCGGCATCGGTCATGGCCGTCAGGTAGGCCACCAGCCGCTTATCGCCGGGCTGGTCTTCGCGGGCGATAACAGAGGCCTCGCGCACACCGGCACAGGCTGCCAGCCGGGCCTCGATCTCGCCCAGCTCGATGCGGAAGCCGCGGATCTTGACCTGGAAGTCGTTGCGGCCCAGATACTCGATGCTACCGTCTTCCAGCCAGCGGGCCAGGTCGCCGGTCTTGTACAGCCGGGCTTCGGGATCCTTGCTGAACGGATCCTGGATGAAGCGCTCGGCGGTCAGCTCGGGCCGGTTCAGGTAGCCGCGGCCGACCTGGACGCCGCCGATGTACAGCTCGCCGGGCACTCCGACCGGCACCGGCTCGCCCTGCGGGTCCAGGAGGTAGATCTGGGTGTTGTCGATCGGCCGGCCGATCGGGATGCTGCTCGCCGTTGTCCTGGCTTCGCAGGCCCAGGCCGTCACGTCGATGGCGGCTTCGGTCGGGCCATAGAGGTTGTGCAGTTCCGTATCCTTGAGCAGTTCGTGAAAACGGTTGCTCAACGCGACCGGCAAGGCTTCGCCGCTGCAGATCACCCGCCGTAGGCTGGTGCAGTCGGCGGCTTTGCCGTATTCCAGAAAGATTTGCAGCATCGGGGGCACGAAGTGCAGCGTGGTGATCCGGTGCTGCCGGATGACTTCGCTGAGATAGCCGGGGTCTTTGTGGCCTTCCGGCTTCGCCATCACCAAGCGGGCCCCGATCAGCAGCGGCCAGAAGAATTCCCAGACCGAGACGTCGAAGCTGAACGGGGTTTTTTGCAGCACGGCATCGTCCGCTGTCAGGCCGTAGGCTTTCTGCATCCAGTTGAGACGGTTGACCACGCCGCGGTGCTCGTTCATAGCGCCTTTCGGCTGGCCGGTCGAACCGGAGGTGTAGATCATGTAAGCCAAATGGCGCGGCTTCAGGCCCAACGACTGCGGCGCCAGGTTCGTATCCGGCTGTTCGCCGATCCGCCCCCAGTCGCGGTCCAAGGCGATCGTATGGGCCTGCGTCTGGGGCAGGATGCCTTTGAGCCGCTCTTGCGTCAGCAGCACCTTGGGCGCGGCATCGGCCAGCATGTAGGCCAGGCGGTCTTCCGGATAGGCCGGGTCCAGCGGCACATAGGCGCCGCCGGCTTTCAGGATGCCCAGCAGGCCCACCACCATCTCCAGGCTGCGCTCTGTACAGACCGCGACCAGGACATCGGGGCCTACGCCTAAACGGCGCAGATGGTGCGCAAGCTGATTGGCTCGGGCGTTCAGTTCGGCGTAGCTCAGCGCCTGATCCTCGAATACCAGCGCCACCGCATCGGGCTGTTGTGCCGCTTGCGCCTCGAACAGTTCATGCAGGCAGCGGTCCCGCGGATAGTCGGCCTGGGTGGCGTTCCAGTCGTACAGTACGCGTTGCCGCTCATCAGCCTCCAGCAGACTTATTCGGCTTATAGGCACATCGAGCGTAGAGGACGCAAGCCTGGCAAGCAAACCCAGCAGGCGGCGCATATGAGCGGCTAGACTTTCTTCGCTGTAATGCAGAGGATTGCCATTAAAATCAAAGCGCAAGTCAAAACCGCTCTGGTTGTCATAAACACTCAGAGAAAGTTCGAACTCCGGTCCATTGGAAAGATTATGATTCTGTGCCGGATAACCCGCAAAGCTTTGAACATAATCGAAAGGCATGACATTGACAGTCATGCCATAGAAGTGACTTCCGTTTGTAGGTAACCCCAAATCCTGACGAAGATCTTCGCTCCGGTAGCTTTGATGGCGGAACGCATCCCGCATTGACTTTGTGGTTTGACTGAGAAACTCGTCAAAATTTTGTCCGGGATCAACTTTCAATCTCAGCGGAAGGATATTCGACATCATGCCCGGAATATTGCGCATTGCCGCGCCAATCCGTGCGGATACCGGCATGCCGACAACAATATCTTCCTCGCTTGTGAATCGATGCAAATAAAGCGCTGCGGCAGCCGTTACGATTTGGGCCAAACTTGCGCCATGAGCCGCCCCCAGGCTGCGTAATGCCTCTGCCGTCGAATAGGCTAAATAATCCGTCTTACGGATAGACTGACGACATGGAATCGGGCCCGTTTGTTTACCCGATAGCGTTACCGGCTCCGGCCTGTCTTTAAGCTGGGCTAGCCAGTAATTCCGATCTCGTTCATACCTTGCCGAGTTACGGTAATTCTCTTCATTCTCCAATACATCGAGCCATGAACCGAAATCATTAAGTTCTAACGGGTTGGCTCCGCTTAGGGAGGCATATAAATCCGTAACTTTCTGAGCAAAAAGCGGACCACTAAATCCATCTGCAATAATGTGGTGTGTACGTTGATAATAAATAAAGAAATCGGAACGTATTTTTAAAAGAGCAAACGTAAATAGTGGATCAAGAATAATATCGTTAGCTTTTGCCATGTCGTCTCGCATCCAATCTTTAGCGGTGACATGGGGATCGGCTTCAGTACTAAAATCAAAATAATGTATGAGCCAATTCTTATCCTTAGAAAAGTATTGCCTTGGTCCTTCGTCAGTCGTAATAAAATGAAGGTGTAGGTTATCGCTTTGATCCAAAGCGCCGCTCACTGCTAATCTGAACAATTCTGGATCGATAGCGCCTGAAATTTCGATATATTCACCAATGTTATAGGCAGGGTTTTCAGGTTCCAACATTTGAGCAAACCATATAGAGGTTTGCGCGCTAGTCAATGGATAGTATAAGGACATAATTTTTGCCAATCCTTGTAGATTGAGTTGAAATAACGCCCCAAGAAGTCAGCCATAACTTGATTAGCCAATCCCGGACAACCGTTTTTATTTTTCTTGCATCACTTTAAATTTTTTTAATATTTAATGAATTATTGAACTTTAATGCTAACGCTTGGTATAAGACGATAAACTTTGGCTATTAATTATTAAGAGGACAAACTTTATCTAACACTTACGGTAAGGCGACCAATAGGTAATGCTATCGTACTACTCATCCAATTTGGATCGCGTGCAATTAAGTAACCTTTAAGCGATTTTTGACAAATTATATAGATCTGTGGAACTGTAGGTAATCAGTATGAGCACTTATAGTATTTGCACTTATAGTAAAAGCACTTATAGAAATTCAACCAGTCCTTTGGACAATTCATAATTCTGCCGCCAACTTTGGCCGACTGGGCGAGACAGCCTAATTTAACCTCAATTCAGTTTAAGCCTCATGAAGAAAGGGTAATCGTTCGACGCAATATGCGTATAGGTGCAAATTTACCTGTGTCCTTTAGGGTATTCACACCCAACAAAAGCCTGCTGCTTTTTGGAAAGCCCGGCATGTGTCCCGGGTCGAGTGCCCACAAGAGGCACAAGTGAATTCGACCCGGGACGGACACATGCCATATCAGTGATAACAACAACCTGCTCCCTTTTTCATCCCGAATTCAGGTTAACTTAGGAATTGAAAGCTCGGGTGATCAGTTTTAAAGAACGACTGAAATCGCCCCTATATCCTTGCATTCTCTATTTACCCCCCTCGCTATCCCCGCCATTCACTATCTGAATCAGCTCGGCCGCAATGCTGACGGCGATTTCCTCTGGCGTATGGCTGTTGATCGGCAATCCGATCGGCCCGCGGATGCGTTGCAAAGTTTCGGCAGGCAGTTTGGCGCCGAGGTTAGACTTAATTTGCGCTATCTTGTTCCGGCTGCCCAGTAGGCCCAGATAACGCACTTTTTTGCCGGCCAGCCTTTCGGCCACTTTTTCATCGGTTTTGTGGCTGTGCGTCATGATGAACACAAACACCTGATTGCCTTCGGGTATGGCATCGCTTATGAAGCGATACGGCATGATCTTTTTATGATGCGCGTCGGTATTGTGCTTGAGCGTATCCAGGTTGTCGCGCTCATCGATGACGGTAATCTCGAAATCGAGCGTGGCGAGAATCTTTGACAGCGCCAGGCTGACATGCCCGCCTCCGATCAGATAGGCCTGCCTGCGGAGGCCGACGTTTTCCTCGTAGCGCCAACTGCCTGCGGTTTGCAGGAAGCTTTGTCCGGGCAGGGTGCGCGCCGGGTCGAATGCCATGCCGTCCGTGGACAATGTCAGCACGCCCTGCAAGTTGCCGGCCAGATGACAAACCGTGCTGTCGCTGGCTTGGCAGCCGTACAACAGGACTGTCTGTTCGCCGCCGCAGAGCATGCCGGTCGCCTGCCCTTCCGTCCCCAAAAGATTGTGGCGCTGCCGGCTCAAGCAGGGCTGAAACGAACCTTGCGCCAGCAGCGACCGGGCCTTTTCGACCAGGCTGTGCTCCACCGCACCGCCGCCAATCGTGCCGAAGCACTCGCCGCTCGCCAGCACCGCCATTTTCGCGCCGGCCTTGCCGGGCGAACTGCCCTGACTGCCGGCCACGATCATCAGCACGGCGGAACCGTGCCGTTCCAGCCCGTCTGCGAGCCGTTGCCAAAATATTGCCTGATTAGCCAAAGAACTTCACACTCAATGCGTAATAAACCGCCATCGAGGCGGAAAATACCGCGCTGGCCGGAAAACGCCAGCGCAACGGGATGAAATGTTGAATCACATAATTGGCCGCGAAGCCAATCGGCGCGATCCGCGCGAAAGAAGCCAGCCCGACGCTCAGCAGATGCCATTGCACTTCGGCAAACCGGCCTGAAAAACAATGAATCAGCGCCATATGCCTTGCAATCCAGAGCGGGTTAAAAAAAGCCTGGGCCATCAACGCTTTTCCGATGCGGCTGTGGATGTCATGATGGCCGAAACGCCGCTCCAGCCAGGCGAAATACGCCGGAATTTCGATTGCATATAAAGTGCCGCCCAGCAACATCATGCCGACCAGTCGCGAAACCTGAAATTCGCCTGTCAGCAGTGCCGCAATGCAGTCGCCTGTTGCATAAACCAGCGCGCCGAACAGGCTGTTGCGCAGCGTCAGCAATCGCATTCATACAGCGCCAGCAGTACTTTCTCCGGCGTCATGGGCGCGATGGCTTCGGCTTGCCAGCCGGGATTGAAGGCCTGTATCGCCTTGGCCAGGGCAAAGTAACCGCCGATGCCGTACATGAGCGGCGGCTCGCCGACGGCTTTCGAATGCATGAGGCCGGCCGGATTGTCGCTGTCCAGAAATTCGACGGCAATCTCCGGCGCGGAATAAATGTCGGGGATCTTGTAAGTAGTCAGACTATCGGTCAGCAACCGGCCCCGATCGTCGTAGAGGATTTCTTCCATGGTCATCCAGCCCAGTCCCTGCACGACGGCGCCTTCCACCTGGCCCCGATCAATATCCGGCGCAAGGCTTCTGCCGCCGTCATGAACGATGCTGACGCTGGCGATGCGATAAGTGCCGCGCAGGCAATCGACCGATACTTCCACGGCGGCGCAGCCGTAGACATGATAGGCAAACGGCCTGCCCTGCTCCTTGCTCCTGTCGAAAAAAACTTCAGGCGTTGCATAATGGGCATGCGCCGACAGCGCCGAGCGGGACAGATAGGCCTCGCTGACGAGTTTATTCCAGCCTATTGCCATCGGCTGACCGTTTAAAAAGACCTGCTCCTGCCGGATGCTGATCTGCTCAGGCCCGGCGTCGCCGCCCAGCAATCCGGCCGCAACCGTTTTAAGCTGTTGAAGAATCTGCCGACAGGCCAGCAATGTCGCCTGTCCGTTCAGGTCGGCGCCGCAACTGGCCGCCGTGGGCGACATGTTGGCGATGCGCGCGGTATTGGTGCTTTCGACTCTGACGCGGACTTCATCGATGGCGAACGCCAGAGCGGCTATTTTCCTGATTTTCTGCTTCACGCCCTGCCCCATTTCAACAGCGCCACAGCTGACGCTGACCGAACCGTCCGCATAGACGTGCACCAGAGCGTCCGCCTGATTCAGAAAGGTGGCGGTAAAGGAAATGCCGAAGCAGATCGGCATCAGGGCCAGCGCTTTTTTCTCGAGGCTGTGGCTGGCGTTGAAGTCTTCAATGGCCCGCTGCCGCAGCTCCAGACCGAAGCGGTCGTGCAGTTGCCGCCAACACCGTTGCGCCCGGCAGTTTTCGACCTGCATGCCGTACGGGAACTGCTGACCTTCCTGAAGCAGATTTTGCTGCTGAATGCTGGCCGGATCGACGTTCAGCGCCGCGGCAGCCTTGAAAATCGCCGCTTCCAGGACAAATAGGGCCTGCGGCCCGCCGAAGCCTCTGAAAGCCGTATTGGGCGGCAGGTTGGTTCTGCAACTGACGGCTGTGGCGCGCACGTTGGGGATGAAGTAAGTGTTGCCGGCATGGAACAGCGTCCGCTCCAGTATGGCGAGCGACAGATCGGCGACCGCACCGGCATTCTGGTAGAAACAGACTTCGTAGGCCAGGATTTTGCCGGTCTTGTCCAGGCCGATCTTGAAATCCGCATCATAGGGATGGCGCTTGCCGGTCCAGCACATGTCATCGCCTCTGTTCAGTCTGATTTTGACCGGCTTGTTCACGCGGCTGGCCGCCAGCGCCGACATGGCCGCCCAGCCGGTCGCCTGCTCTTCCTTGCCGCCGAAGCCGCCGCCCAGGCGCACGACATCGACTTCCACCTGGTGCATGGCGCAATCCAGCACCCGGGCGATGACGCGCTGCACCATACTCGGCGATTGCGTGGCCGATACGACCTTGAGGCAATCGTTCTCCAGCGGATAGGCGACAGCAACCTGCGTTTCCAGATACACATGCTCCTGCGCGCCAGACGCGGCCGAGCCTTCGACGATCACGTCACAGGCCTGCCAGGCCTGATCGACATCGCCAAGCGAGAAAATGCGCGGCGGCGCGATATGCAGGCCCTGCGCGTGCGCCATGCGGGCATCGAACACGGCCGGCAGTTCACTATAGCTGACGCGCACCAATCCGGCCGCCTGCCTGGCGATGGCTGCGGATTCAGCCACGGCTACGGCAATCGGCTGTCCCTGATAAACGACCTCTTTTTCCGCCAGCAGCACTTCATCGGGTGCGGCATTGCCGATGTTGTTGCTGCCCGGAATATCCCGGGCCAGCAAAATTGTAACGACGCCAGGATACTCTAGGGCATCCTGCAAATCGATCCGCTCGATGAGGCCGTGGGCGATTCCGGATACGACCGGATAAGCATGCAGCAGGCCAGCCGGCTCGGCCATGTCGTCGGTAAAAATGGCAGCGCCCTGTGCGTGCAAGTCGATGTCACTAGCGTGCATGTAACTGCTTCCAGTAAATGGTATCGGGAAAAAGTTTCAGAAAATGCGCGAATATCAGCTGCCTCAACAGTAGGCGCTTGTAGCCGGCAGAGCCGCGGCTGTCGGAGATCGGGGCTATCTCGCCCTGGGCGATGTCGACGGCTTCCAGGACGGTTGCGGCCGTGATCGCTTTGCCCTGCAGATAGGCGCTGGTTGCCGCCAGATAAAACGGAACCGGGGCAATGCCGCCGGCAGCCAGATGGGCTTTGATGATGCGCCCGCCGGCATGCTCGATGCTCATCGCCGAATTGACGCTGGCGATGTCGAGATGCGTGCGTTTGCTGACTTTCTCGTAGCTGAAACCCTGCGCGGCGGCTTTTTCGAACAGGATTTCCAGAACCTGTTCACCGGCCTGAAGGCCGGTTTTTTTGTAGCCCTGAAAGAAGCCCTTCAAGGCCACTGTCCGGCGGCCGGTTGCCGATGCGATGACCAGCCGCGCATCCAGGGCCAGAAAAAACACCGCCAGATCGCCAATCGGCGATGCATTGACCAGATTGCCGCCGACTGTCGCGCGCGCCCTGACCGGCGCCGAACAGATCAGTTCAAAGTCCTGCGCCACGGATGGAAACCACTGCTGAAACAAGGGCGATGTTCGCAGCTGCTCGATCGTCGCCGCAGCTTCGATGACGCATTCGCCGCCCTCATGGCGAATGCCGCCTTCCGAAGCGGGCAAGAAATTCAGCGGCTGCGCCTGCAGCCAGGCCGGTTTCTGCACGAACAGGTCCGTGCCGCCGGCCACGAGCACGGCATCGGGCGATGCTTTTTCCTGATGCGGCGGCAATGCCGCCAGCATTTCGTTCACCGTTAAGAAATATGTCGGGAGGATCTGCCAGTGTACGAGATCCTCGATTCGGCGCTCCATCGGCGAACCGGGCAGGTCAAATTGCCGGCACAGCTGTTTAATGGCTCGCTTGATGCCGGCGTATCCCGTGCAGCGGCACAGATTGCCCGCTACTGCATCGGTGGCGGCATGTTCATCCGAGATCAGGCTGTTCAGAAAAAATCCGGCCAATGCCATGACCAGCCCGGGGGTGCAGTACCCGCACTGGATTGCGCCATTGTCGACCAGCGCCTGCTGAATCGGATTCAGGCGTTCGCCGTTCAGGCCTTCGATCGTCACGACATGGCCATCGGCCACGGCGCCCAGCGGCAGCAGGCAGGCATTGACAGCCTGATAGCGCAGCTCGCCAGCCAGCCGTTTGCCCAGCAGGATCTGGCAGGCGCCGCAATCGCCTTCGCGGCAGACGTCTTTCGTGCCGATCAGACCGCGATGGCGGCGTATCACATCCAGCATGACCGTGCCGTCCGGCAGCCGTTCTTCGACCAAGCGTTGATTAAGCAGAAACCGGCTCATGGTCTTACACCGTCAACGACGTAAAGGTAAACGTCCGGCCGTCAAACAGGCCCTGATCGCTCAGTTTTAATTCGGGAATCACCAGCAGCGCCATGAAAGACAGCGTCATGAACGGCGCCCGCAGCGGCGATCCCATCTGTCTGGCGATAGCGTTCAGTTCCGCATAGCGCGCCGCGACCGCATCGCCATCGTCATGGCTCATCAGGCCGGCAATCGGCAGCGGCAGCAGCTCGATGCCGGCCTGATTGGCCGCCGCAATGCCGCCCTGCGCGGCAATGACCGCATTGATGGCCCGGCAGACGGATTCGGCATCGGCGCCGACCGCGATAATATTGTGGGAATCATGGGCAACGCTCGAAGCCAGGGCGCCCTGCTTCAGTCCGAAGCCTTCGATAAACGCCAGCGCCGGCTGGGCGTCCTGGTAGCGGTTCACGACGGCCAGCAACAGCAGGTCGCGTTCCGGATCGGGCACTATTTTGTTATTTTCAATTCTGGGCGCATGCAGCATTTCCTGCGTGAACAGATCGCCATCGGCCGCTTTGATGACGCGGATTTGCCTGCCCTTCGCCTCCACGTCCAGATGGGCGTCCGTTATAGGACTGGCATTAAAGCGATTGATGGGCTCAGGCTTGATGCGGGTCAGCAGGCTTGTACCCTGGTGTGCGACTTTCTGCCCGGCTATCCAGGTGCTGACCGGTTTGAATGTGCTGATATTTTCGACTTCCACGGCGTCCATGCGGTCGCCGACCCGCAATTGGCCAACCGCCAGGCCATAGTGTTTGATCGGATTCAGGCAGGCGCAGCGCAGCACGTCAAAAACGGCATGGCCGTAGGCGACGGCTCTGGCTACCAGCAGATTGATATGGCCTGCGACCAGATCATCGGGATGCTTGTCATCGCTGCAGAACATCACGCGCTCAGGATATTCGCTGATCAGCGTATGCAGGGCATCGAAATCCCGCGCCGCCGAGCCTTCCCTGATCAGGATATGCATGCCGGCCGCCAGTTTGGCGCGTGCTTCGTCTAGCGTGCGGCACTCATGGTCCGTGGAAATGCCCGCTTCGGCATAGCGCCGCATGGCGTCGCCTTTCAAGCCGGGTGCGTGGCCGTCGATCGGGCAGCCGTAGCGTTTGGCCAGGTCCAGCTTCGCCATGATCTGTGGATCGTTGTTGAGCACGGCCGGATAATTCATCATTTCCGACAGATAGCCAGTCAGCCTGTTCTGGAACAGATAGTCCAGCTGTTCGCTTTCCAGGCGCGCGCCGGCCGTTTCAAACGGCGTGGCCGGCACGCAGGACGGCGCGCCGAACAGGATCGGCAGCGGCGTCAGCGCGGCGTTGTCGCACATGAATCGAATCCCCTCCAGCCCGAGCACATTGGCGATCTCATGCGGGTCCGAAACCGTCGCCACCGTGCCGTGCCGGCAGGCGATGCGCGCAAACTCGGCCGGCGTCAGCATCGAGCTTTCGATATGGACATGCGCATCGATGAAACCGGGCAACAGGTAAGTCTTGTTCGGGTCTTCATGATCCAATCTGGTTATAGCGGCGATAATGCCCCGCTCCCAGCGTACTTCAGCCAGAAAAATCCGCCGCTCCAGCGGCTGAACAATATTTGCTATCACACTGCCTTGGTGCATATCCCCCCTCTTATTCACTGATGTTACGCACGTGCGGTTTCATCCCGTCTGCCGCATCGAGCACCGGCGCTAAAAGCTGCGGTAGGCTGGGCTGCTAAACCCAGCATTTTGGCATCCATGCCGGGTTTCCGCTAAAGCTCCAACCCAGCCTACACAGGCTGTTAAAAGCAAGTAACTCGCCTTCGGGTGCGATAAACCCGATTAAATAAAACCGTCGCGCTAGCGGCACTTTAATTAAATCTCAACTAACTGCGTAACATCAGTTATTCACTGACGTTACGATGCCAATTCATTGAGCATAATACATCAGATTCGCTGCTGCGGCGAAAGCCGACTGGTTTTCCCGCCATTGCACGTCGCAGAGACACTGGACAGATTCTTAAGTATTTGTACCCATTGTCAGGTTCAATAAGAACGAGGAATACTTATGCCCCTAAAGCACGCCTGACGCGCTGATAATTTGAATAATACCGAAATTATCTATGCCTCAACCTCTATGCAGAAGGCGAAAAATTCGCCTGTTGCCTTCGAGATAAAAAAGACATTTCGCAAATACCAACCAAGCGACCTGGAGGCCGAATAAATCTCAGGAAACTAAATTTAGACATAAGAAACTGGTAACGTCCAGCTTGCCTGCCTTCCCACGCGGTATAGGCTGACCGTGATTAAGTCAGGCAATTCATATGACGGCATGAGGGCGTGCATCACTGATGCACTGATCTATTCTGCCCAAGCCGCAGAGGGTCTTGACCTTGGCGCATGGAAGCGGCTATTCGATTTGCCAGCCGAGCCTGCAATTACTTGAGATTTCTAAGGAGTCTGTATGTCTAGTAAGTCTATTCTTGTCTCACTCTTGGCAATAAGCAGCTTTTCTGCCCCCGTCCCCGGCACAGCCGCCGAGCAGTTGCCTGATTTATGGAATATCATCCCGGCAGAGGAGATGAAGATTGTGCCGACGAATACCGGACTGGAGTTCCGTTACACGCACAATATTGCCAATGCGGGTCCAGGCCCGTTCGAGATCCAGCCCAATTACAATGAGGCGTCCGGCAATTTCCAGGGCCTCCAGCATATTTACTCACTCAACGCCGACCAATGGTCGATCAGCCGAAAGATTCGTATAGCCGGCGCGTTCGAGTTTCACGCCGAGCACGGGCACTTTCACTTCCCCTTGGCAGCCTTCGGGCTTTACTCGGTTGCTCCGGATGGCGGCCTCGGAGCACCCGTTGCGCTGAGTCCCAAAATCGGCTTTTGCATCGTCAACTCGTTCGCCTATGATAAAACACTGCCGAATTTTGGTGCCTTCACCAACCAAGGGCCGTGTACTGACCCAAGGTCTCTGCGGGGTATAGCTGTCGGTTATGTAGATAATTACGATTACAATGATGAAGGTCAATCTATTCCTCTCCCCATTAATCCCGCTACCAAAAAGCCAGGCCTGCCCGATGGCACTTATTGGTTCCGGGCGATCGCTGACCCGAACAATTTCATCGTCGAGAACAACGAAAAAAACAACATTACCGGCATCAAGATCGTCATCAAAGACAATGCGGTAATACAAACATCCGATCCCGTATTCCCGGATTCAACCCCGCCTGATATCGTTATGACATCACCTCCGGACGGCGATCACCTGTTCGGCACTATCTCTCTCAGAGCAAATGCGCGTGCAACCGGCAATGCTGGCGTACAGTATCTTCTCGACGGCGCGCCATTGGGTAAAAGCACCGAGGCGCCGAATTACCCTTTTGCCTGGGACACGACGACCGTAACGAACGGCACCCATTGGCTGGCCGCCCAAATCACTGATGCGGCCGGGCGCACCGGCACCTCGCCCGTCGTGGTAGTGCTGCCTGCGGCCCAGGGCGAGAAAGATGCCACGATCCCGACCATCACATTAACTCAACCTAAAGCTAATTCAACAGTATCCGGCATTGTTGAGGTTGGCGCGACAGCGACCGATGACAGGCACGTTGCGCGCGTTCAGTTCTTTATCGATGGCAAACCGCTAGGTTCTGCGATCACCAGACCACCCTTCATGACTCGATGGAACACCAAGACTGCAGCTGACGGCTCACACGTGCTGACCGCCTCGGCCACCGATGCGGCCGGACAAACCGGCAATACCGACAATGCAGGCAAACCGGCAAAACAAACCGTCACCGTGGACAACACTGCGCCGCCGCCAGACGTTATCGGTAAAGAAGTCGTTGTGGTCCAGGAAGGTCCTGGGGCACTAACCACGCCCCCGTTTTCCACTACGACAGCGGGCGATTTGCTCATTGCTTTTGTAGCCTATGATGGCCCGGCCAATCAGGCTCAGACGACCACGGTAAGCGGCGCCGGCCTGAGCTGGCAACTTGTCAAACGCAGCAATACTCAAGGCGGTACGGCAGAAATCTGGTCAGCACGAGCGCCTGGCATACTGACCAACGCCACCGTCACGTCAGCCCCCGAGAAAGGTTCTTTTGACGGTTCGCTCATTGTCGTTGCATTCACCCACGCCGCCGGCACAGGCATTCAAGGCATCACAGGCGGTTCATCCGGCGCACCTAATATCACCCTGCCCGGCATAGCGGCAGGTAACTGGGTATGGGCGGTCGGCAACGATTGGAGCGGTGCAGCAGCCCGAAAGCCCGTACCTGGGCAAGTACTCGTCTATCAGGGAATCGATACAGGAGCCGACAATACTTTTTGGGTGCAATCGACCAGTGCACCATCCGATGCCCTCGGTCTGGTGGATATTCATGACAGCGAGCCGACCGGCAATCATTGGAACTATGCTGCTGTAGAGATCATCGCAACACGCGGCGGCTCCGGGACAGGCGCGGGTCTTAACGCCTCTTTTGACGGCACCATGCTGACGATCCCGGTCGTCAAGGTCGGCAATCAAAACTACCGGGTAACGCTGAGAATCACCCCGCTCAAAGGCAGCTCGACCGGCTACGGCTTCGTATTGGATAGTGCCGTACCGACTACGGCTTCTTCGGATGCAGCCGCGACTTATGACCCTAAAACCGGACAACTGCTTTTACATTCGGTAGCGTTGATGTCCGAGGGCGTCAGTCAAGGCAGCGGAGATGCCCGACTGAAATGGGTAGCTGGCTCTGCACCCATGCTATTTGCCCTGGAAAGTCCCAATCTTCCGAATATTTCTCCCCCAGCTGTTTACTCTTCTGATAGCGGTGTCATGACGCTGCCGGTTGTCAACGTCGGCAGTCAAAAGTACCGTGCAACGCTGAGGCTCATTCCGCTCGAAGGCAGTCCGACCGGTTACGGATTCAAACTGGATAGCGCTGAACTGACCGCTGTGTCTTCGAATACTGCCGCAACTTTTAACTCTGCAACCGGACAAATCGATCTGCCCGAGATAAGGCTGATACAAAATGGCGCCAGAATGGGCCAGACGACTGTATCTTTCAAAATGGAGTTAGTAGCGGGTTCTAATCCCCTGGTGTTTAAATTAACCGGTTTGCCCCCCATCAATGAAAAACCGTGGCAGTAAATTAAGAACGGACTTCTCATCATGGGCATGAAATTGTTTTATTTTTGCGTATTCATCCATTGGCTTAGGATTCGGCTAAAAGTCTCCGCGGGAGCGATGTCGGCATCGCTCCCGCGGGCAGCGTCAACACTCGCCCAGTAGCAGCCATTTGCCGGTATTACGTTCAACACGACCGCCATTTTTTAATACATGCGCCACCTGAACAGCCAGGAGGCGCAGATCAGGGTGACGATGCCGATCACGGCCAAAGGCCAGTATTGCGAAAGCAATACGGACATCGGCAGGCCTTCAAGAAAAACGCCGCGGACGATAACCAGGAAATAGCGCAAGGGATTGAGCAATGTAAGCTCCTGTACGAACGGCGGCATATTGGCGATCGGCGTGGCAAAGCCGGACAGAATGACGGACGGCACTAAAAACAGGAATGCCCCCAAAAGACTCTGCTGCTGAGTGACAGACAGCGATGAGATCATCAGGCCGATGCCGATATTGGCAAGCACAAACAGCACCACGCCCAGATACAGCGCCGCCAGACTGCCGATCATCGGAATCCTGAACCAGAACACGGCCATGAAAATGATGAATGAGGCTTCAAGAATGCCGATAATCATCGCCGGCAACGCTTTGCCCACCAATATCTGAAAAGGCGTCAGCGGCGTCACCAGCAGCTGGTCAAAGGTGCCCTGCTCGCGTTCGCGGGCAATGGAAAGCGCTGTGACGATGACGGTCACGACCTGCGTCAGCAGGCCCACAATGCCGGAAACGATAAACCACTGGCTTTCCAGGTTCGGGTTGAACCAGGCCCTGATCTGCAATTGCGCGGGCGGCAGCGGCAGGCGATGCCGCTCGGCCCAGTCCAGATTAAACGCCGCCACTATGCTTTGCATGTAATTCAGGGCGATCAGCGCCGTGTTGGAATCGCGGCCGTCGACCAGAATCTGCACTTCGGCAGGCTTCCGGCCCAAATACAGATCGCGGCTGAAATGCGGGCCGAGATGCAGCACAGCCAACACCTTCTTCTCGTCGATGGCCGGCGCGATCTGTTCCTGACGGGTGATTCTCAAAACTTCCGTAAACGCCGGCGCCGCGGTAAAGCGCTCGATAAAATCGCGCGAGGCAACGCTTGGGTCCTCGTTATAGACCGCAATGGGAATATGGCTGAGATCGAAAGTGGCGGCATAGCTGAATATGAAAAGCTGGATCATCGGCGGACCGATCAAAATGAAGCGACTTTTCCTGTCCCGGAGCACAGCCAGAAATTCCTTGATCAACAGCGCATGAATCATGGCCCACATAATTACTCCAGCCGTTTCGGGGCTTTCTTCGCAGCCAGCGCGAAAAACACGGCCGACATCAATGCCAGCGCCAGCGCGTTGGGCAGAATGACGGACCAGATATCGCCGGCCAGGAATACCGTCTGCAAAATCGCCACGAAATAACGCGCGCCCACCAGATACGTGAACGCCTGTATGGCCGTCGGCATGCTGTCGATATTGAAAATGAATCCGGATAAAAGAAAGGCCGGCAGATAAGTGACGATGATGGCCGCCTGGCCGGCGACGAACTGGTTTTTGGCGATAATCGAGATCAACAGCCCCATGCCCAGGGCGACCAGCAGAAACAGCGTGCCGGTCAGCAATAATACCCAAAACGAACCGCGCAGCGGCACGTCGAACAGAAACACCGCCATGGCAATGGACAGCAGCATCCCACCCATGCCGAGCAGATAATACGGAACCAGCTTGCCCAGCAGGACTTCGCCCATCGTGACCGGCGTCGCGATCATGGCCTCCAGCGTGCCGCGCTCCCATTCGCGGGCCATGACCATGGCCGTCAACAGCGCGCCGGTCAGCGTCATGATCATGGCAATCAGGCCCGGCACCAGAAAGTCCTTGCTCAGCACCGCACTGTTGTACCAGATCCGCTGCTCGGCGATGACCGGCCTCGACAGAGTTGTGCCGCGCGACCTGGACAAATGGCTCAGCCATTCATTCCATGTGCCTTGCACATAGCCCGAAACCAGGCGCGCGGTATTGGCGTCCACGCCATCGACGACGACCTGGATGGCCGGCGAATTCTGCTTGAACAGCTGGCTGCTGAAATTTTCGCGCAGCCGGATAATGCCCATGATTTTTCTATTCAGGAGTGCGTGTTCGGCGGCCGCCATATCGGCAAAATGAAATGACTGAAAATACTCGGACTGCTGAAAGGCCGCCGTGAAACTCGCGGTTTCAGGCGTGGTATTCTCCACGACCCAACCTACCGGCACCCGTTTGGCGTCCAGCGAAACGCCGTAACCGAACATGAACAACAAAAGCACCGGCAACATGAAAGCAATGGCCAGGCTGCTCGGATCGCGCCAGATCTGAAGGAACTCCTTGGCGATCAGTCCTTTTAGGCGCATGAGTTTTCTAGCCCTTGAATCGCTCATGGCCGTTTTGCCTGTATCAACTGGATAAACGCATCCTCCATGGTCGGATCGGGCAAGCTTGGCGTGCGCGCCTGCCGCTTGATCTCAGCCGGCGTGCCAGCCGTCAAGATATCGCCTTCGGCCATGATCACCAGGCGATCGCAGTATTCGGCCTCCTCCATGAAATGCGTGGTCACCAGCACCGTGACGCCGGTTGCGGCCAGGCGGTTGGTGCGGTTCCAGAACTCCCGCCTGGCCAGCGGATCGACGCCGGACGTGGGCTCGTCCAGAAACAGGATTTCCGGCTCGTGCATCAAGGCGCAGGCCATGGCCAGCCGCTGCTTGTAGCCCAGCGATAAATCGCCGCTGTTGGCATCTTTGCTCGCTTCCAGTTCAAATTGCTGCAAGGCCCACTGGATGCGATCGTCACGGCGCGCATTGCTCAGACCGTAAACACTGCTAAAAAACGCCAGATTCTGGCTCACGCTCAGATTCGAATACAACGAGAACTTCTGCGACATGTAGCCGATCCGCGCGCGGGCCTTGGCCGCCGCCTTGCGCAGATCGACGCCGGCAACCCGCAATTGGCCGCTGCTGGCCGGCAGCAATCCGCACAGCATGCGAAAAGTCGTGGTTTTGCCCGCGCCGTTCGCGCCCAGCAAGCCGAAGACTTCCCCGCGCCTGACCGTGAAGCTCAATTTTTTCACCGCCTGAAAATCACCGAACCAGCGGTCGACGCCGTCGACGCGAATGACCTCTTCATCGGCGGCAGGCGCGGACGGTTCCGTTATCCTGTCTGCCTGCCGGATCGGCGCGCGGCGTTTATTCAACAGCTCGATAAAGGCGTCTTCCAGCCGCGGGGCGATAGTCTCGATTCGGGTTTTGCCGTTGTCTGCCCTTGACAGCGCAGCATTGACCGCATCTTCACTGTCGCAAACGACGCGCACCGCCTCGCCCTGAATGACGGCATCGGTAATGCCGGGCTGGCCGCTCAGGCGGTTTTGCAGGTCGCGGTTGGAAAGCCCGGGATGCGTGATGCGATAACAATGCCCTTGGACTTTGCGCCTAAAGGCATCCGGGCTGCCGTGGTCCAGCAGTTCGCCCTCATCCAGCAGCATGACTTCCATGCAGCGCTCGGCCTCATCGAGATAAGCCGTGCTTAACAGTACAGTCGTGCCGCTCGTCTTCACCTGCTGATCGATAATGCTCCACAGCTCCCGTCTCGATACCGGATCAACCCCGACGCTGGGCTCATCCAGCAACAGCAGTTGCGGCCGGCTGAGCAGCGTGCAGGCCAGCCCCAGTTTCTGCTTCATGCCGCCGGACAGGCGGCCGGCCAGGCGCGTGGAAAAAGGCGTAAGGTTCGTCATGCGGGTCAGTTCCTGAAAGCGCTTTTGCCGCTCATCCCGGCCGATGCCATGAAGATCGGCATAAAGGTTCAGGTTTTCCGCCACGCTGAGGTCTTCGTACAGGCCGAAGCGCTGCGGCATATAACCGGTCAGTCCGCGAAGCTGCTCGGCCTGAGCGCCGCTGTCGTACCCGAATACAGTGACGCGGCCCGAATCCGGCAGCAACAATCCCGCCGCCAACCGCATCAGCGTGGTTTTGCCGGCGCCGTCCGGTCCGACCAGACCGGCCACCGTGCCTTTCGGCAGCGTCAGCGACACATTCCGCAAGGCACTGACGGTGCGTCGACCGGCAACAAAGCTTTTGCTGACAGCCTGGAATTCGAGCGCGACAACTGTCTGATCGGTGTATGAATCAGGCATTACCGCTCCTTGCAAGGCGGCGATGCACTGCTTTCAGGACTTGAAGCAAGAGGAATATTCACTGTAACCGGCATGCCAAGGCGCAATTCGTTTTGCGGGTTGCAGGCAAAAACGCGCACCTGATAAACCAGACTGGTGCGCAGTTCCGGCGTTTCCACGGTTTTCGGTGTGAACTCGGCCGTCGGCGAAATAAAGCCGACCCAGCCGTCGTAGACTTTGCCGGGATAGCTGTCCGTCCTGATTTTTGCCGGCATGCCGTATTTCAGCCTGCCCAGCCGGTTTTCGGGCACATAGGTTCTCGCCCAGACCGGATCGATCAGTGCCAGCGTATAAACCGGCGTATTGATGTTGGCCATATCGCCGGGTTCCAGAATCCGGTCCTGGATGATGCCGTCGGCAGGCGCGTAGAGATGCGCGTCCTGCCAGGTTTTTTTCGCCAGGTTGAATGCGCTTTCGGCGGCTTCCAGCTGCGCCCTGGCTTCGGCAATGTCTTCCACGCGCGGGCCGATAACCGCAAGTTCGTGCAGTTCTTTCAGGGAGCGCATCCGCTCGCGGGCCGCATCCAGTTCCGAGCGGGCGCGGTCCAGCGATTGTACTGGTGCCGATTTTCTCCGGACCATCTCCTGCATCCTGTCGAATTCCTTTTGCGCGAACGCCACGGCTGCCTGCGCCGACTTGACATCCGCCTGCGCCTTGCGGATGTCTTCAACACGCGAGCCGGCTTCCAGCCTTGCAACCACCTGACGCTGGGCCTCGGCCTTGGCTTTGGCATTGTCCATCGTATACTGAAAACGCTCCAGATCCTGCATGGCCAGCAGCTGGCCTTGTTTAACCTGATCGCCTTCCTTGGCATGCATCTTTGCTATGTATTCGGTGTCATGAAAACTCAGCTCGACCTGGCGGATGTCGATATTGCCGTATAGCGTCAGGCTGTTTTCGTCAGCCGGCCTGGGACGACTGGCGTACCAGACGATAACCGCGATGCCGGCTATCACAGCCAGGATTATGATAATTTTCAGTGCTCTCATGCTGTTATTTAAGTTGAATGAAGCGTCCCTGCAGGCTGTTTTTGTTGAAGGCGGCGACTAGGCGAAGCAGGCAGGATGAAAGCTCACTTTGTAACTCAAGCGGGGCAGTGTTTGCAACATCCAGGTTAAGCGACAGCACCTGGCCGACGCCAAGCTTTCGAATCGGCAACCTATCTATCCATTGGGGTTCTCCCCTGCTTCGCTTCATTCAGGCTGCTGATACGATCGGCCGGCTACAGGTATCGGGCAAATCTCCGCCCTGAACCCTCACTGCCATTAAGTTAAGAAAAAACGGAGTCCAAAGCTTGCTTTGGAAAAATCGCTAAGTCAACCAAAGCAAGCTTTGGACTCCAGGCAAGACCAGCTCGACGCTCTTAACTTAATGGCAGTAGCCCTGAACCCTACCGACGCATGGCGCGGAAAAGCCTGCTGCGATGGAATCAGCGAGGTAAAAAAGCTATTTGTCGTCATAGTGATAACCTGGCTGTTAAATGGACAGCTTTAATACGTTGTTAATTACACAACATTTATATTGTAAAAGATGTAAAAGATGAAGATATAAAGCCCTGACACTACTTGGCATGATTAGTGCAAAAATCGATTTAAAAATCGTTTTCATCCAGACAACCTAAAGGAGAACGCCCGATGTTTTGTTGTTGCCCATGCGAACAAACTTAACGCTCTAAAACCGCAATCGGCCGTGCTTCCATCAAAGGCTCGCGCGACAAAAATGCCGCCAGCTCCAACTTTCAGGATTTACTTGAAATTTGAATTCCAACAACACTGGCAACGCCTAGACGTGAAACCGTGTTGATGCGATCGGACCAGCCGTTGCTTTTATTTTCATCATGGATCGTATTGATCGTAAATTTTTTTTAAAGGATATCCGTCCGCTGTTTTAACGACGCTGATAGGAAATGGAGACTTCAGTTAAAGATGATTTTTGAAAAGAGGAAACACTATGTTAACGAGAATTTTTTTAATGTGCTGCGCCATGGCGCTCGCGCAACCTGTCATGGCGGCGCAAGAGTCGGGAAATACACATCTCATTGAAATGGAGGGGGCCAAACTGGAATCCGGTCAATTGGCTTACCGGATGATCAGCCACAAAATCCGCAATTCATCCGGATCGGTACAGGATATTACCGATCGCTACAGTTCCGAACCTACCATCCCGGGCCCGACAATCATCATGACCGAAGGTGATGTCGCGGAAATAACCCTTAAGCATGCCATCAAGGATGCTTCCGATCCGGTGAGCCTTCATGTTCATGGCGTTCATTTCCCGATTGAGAGCGACGGCACCATGAAAGTGTTCAATCATCTGGCCGACCAGGCCGCCTTTCCCGGCAAGTCTTACACCTACAAATGGACCGCCGCGCCGGGCACTGCAGGCACCTGGCCCTATCACGACCACGCCTTTGGCGATCCGATGCTGGGCGCCGAGGACAAAGGGCTGTACGGAACGCTCATCGTGAATCCGAAGAGCGGCAAAGTAGCTGCGCTGATCGACGGCCAGATGAAACAGGTGGATATCAAGGACATCAAGCGGGAATTTGTCCTGTGGATGCACGAAACCACTTTTTGGGGCATGGAGCTCAACCATCTCGCCAACCGCCAGATTCCTCTGTGGACCAATCCCACCCTTGGCGCTCGTGAAGGCGAGCTGGTGCGCTTCCATGTCGTAGGCATCGGTACGGCCTTTCATACTTTCCATCTGCATGGACACCGCTGGCTTCAACCGGGAACCTCCCATGTGGTCGACACCGTCAACATCAGCCCGATTGCCCGCGAAGTTTTCGTGCTCAAGGCGGGCGAAGGGGTGGGTACCGGCGAATGGCATTACCACTGCCACGTTCTGCAGCACATGCAAAGCGGCATGATGGGCGGTTTCAGAGTAGTCAAGTAAACATAGGAAGATATTAATATGAACAAAATTTCTAGTTTGACAGCAGCGATTTTAATGACCAGTCTTGCCACTCCCTCATGGGCGGCGGCGCCATCGAACGATGACAACCTCATCCTCAGCGTTCCGGGCCTGATGCCCTCAGCGGTGCTGGAGATGTCCGACGAACCAGGGCTGTGGTTTAAAGATCCCCTCGACGGCGATGCACTGGTCGTCATTAAGCCCAATCAGGCAGCGATGGTCAAAATGACCGACACTCAAACCGAGCATACCATCACCAGCCTGCTATGGCCGGCAGGTGCGAAAAATTTCCCGGTTGACCAGGACAAGCCCTCTAACGCCAGCGTGACCGCCGCTTTCGATAAACCGGGACTGTACGTGTTTACCTGCAAGGTGCATCCGTATATGTTCGGCGCCGTGGTCGTGGACGATGAGAAAACCGAGGGATTGGATATCGGCAGCGAACTGCAATTGGTGACCGGCGCCAAGATACCGGCCAGCAGCGACCTCGCCAAGCGCCTGCTGCGCACCTTCTTCGTGGCAACCACCCCAAGTCTGTGGCGCGATTACAATAAGCCCCAATGGGAAGTGAAACTGCCCGATATTCCGCTCAACATTGAAGGCAATACCATCAGCCTCAGCGCGCTCAGCATGACCATGCCCAATGAGCTGAAAACGCCCCAGACGCCGGGGGTGGGCGAAGTCTGGGTCAACACCCAGTTCGAAATGATCGAAGGCAAAAAGAAGGCCGGCACCGCCACTCGAATCAGCGCCGCGGACTGGAATGTGGCCAGCAAGTTCAAGGGCGTTAAGGAGGACATGAACAATCCTCACAATATGTGGACCGACAAACATTATCGGCATATCTATCAGACCCAGTGGTTTGACAAGAAAATGCTGACCTTCGATCGCGTCAACGGCCAGGTCTACAGCAATGTCGTGGTCGGCGAATCGCCTTCCCATGTCATCTCCCGGCCCCTGGATGACATGCTCTATGTCGCCATCAACGCTGGCGAGCAGGTAGTCAAGATGACCGGCGGCAAGAATCCAACCGCCAAGAAGAGCATCAACACGGGTCCTCATAGCTCGCCTCATGGCCACTATATTACCGAGGACAGCAAGTACATGGTGACGCCAAACGCCCTCGCCGGCAGCGTGTCGGTGGTGGATCTCAATGCCGAGAGCAACACCGAAATCCCGACCGGCGGCGTTATCCCGATCGCCGTGTGGGGCACGCCCGACGGCTCCACCGCTTATGCAGCCAATCTGCTCGGCACCCCTCCGTTGCTCAGTACCTTGTCGGTCATCGATATTCCCGGCAAGAAAAAGCTAAAGGATATCGATTTGGCCGCGGACTATGATCCGGTATCCGGCAAGATCAGCGGCGAAGCCTATGGCCTGCTGCCGATCCAGACTCCAGTCAGTCCGGATGGCAAGTACGTGGTCACCGCCAACACCTTGAGCGCGACCATTACCATCGTCGATACGGCCACCAATAAAGTGATCAAAAGCCTGCCTTGCGAACCGGGCTGTCATGGGGCCCATTTCGGCATGAAAAAGGGCGGCGGCTATTACGCTTACGTGGCCAGCAAATTCGCCAACGATCTGGTTGTGGTCGATATGGACAAGCTGGAAATCGCCGGCCGGGTATTGCTGGCCGACCCCAAGGACAGCAGCATCACGGCTCACAACGGCATGGGCGGCCAGGGGGTTTTACCGTTACCGATAGTAGAGCACGGCTATCTTAAGGAAACGCTGAAGCTGGCCGGCACCGGCGAATTGATCCCGGAAGTGGAAGGCTGGCTGCAAGTTTTGACAGACGATCAGAAAGGAAAATAGCTCAAGCGGGACGGGGTTTGTAACCAATGCCGTTAAGTTAAGCCGTTCGTGGTGAGCTTGTCGAACCATGAATGGCTTAACGACTTGTTCCGCTCATCCTTCGACAAAGCCTTTGTCCTGAGCGTAGTCGAAGGAGCAGGCATTGCTTACAAACCCCGTCCTGCATAGCTCCATAGGCTATACAAACCTCAGCCCTCGTAAGCAGCCCAAACGTTTGAGCCCGCGTAGCACAATTACTTGTTAGTTTCCGGATAGTTTTTTAAGTAATGCAATAGCTCAACCACTCTATTCTTTATAATGGCTGTTTGGTATGCACTGCGCGAAATAGCCGACGACGATCCAAAATTGTCTAATGTCCAGTTATTATCGATAAAGTTGTACTCCGCATCGCGGAACTGAATCCATAGACGCTGCGAACGCAACAAGGACTGTTTGCTATTGGCATTAAGTTGTTTGCTTAAAGCCGTATAGGCTTGGTTGAGTTCTTGATCGAGAAAGTCACCGTACTGAACATATGCCTTGAGAATTTCCTCTTGATTTTGCGCTTGTTTCTCAACAGCGAGTTCATATTTTTTGCTGCGCGATTCAAAGTCTGCAACGAGATCGGGCGCATCCGGATTATCGATGGCAAAGCAAAAAGACGCCTGTGCGAGCAACCATGCTGCTAGAAAGAAAGTTTTTGCTTTCGGCCCGATTAAAAACATTATTTCACCACTTTTTGTAAATACCTTGTGAATAAACATTCCATTCGCATGCTCTTCTATTTTCGAGCCCTTTCATCACCTTGCCTTGGGATTTACTCCAAGCTTTCCAAGCTGCTTCAAGATTTTTGTAATTGGTCTCAACTTCAGGATCATTCACCAGCTTAACGACTGATGAACCGGAAAAGCCATTTGCTCCAGCACCGATATTAAAGGCTAGCATAACTAGCGCATCAAATTGCTGCGGCTTTAATTTAACTTTTATATTTGAACGGACGGCATTGACAAAGGGAGATAGATCCTGCTCAAACAATATGCTTGCGGCGCTAACCGTAATACCGTCCTTGTAAGTATCCCATTCGGTCCTTTTAATTAAATGGCCATAGCCTATAGTTGCGCCGACGGTCCATGCGGTAATTTCCTTACCAGTTTGATCATCATAAGGTTGCAAGCGAAGCTGCTCTATATCTTTGAGCAGAGTTAATCCTCGATTACTAAGCGAAAGCTCATTAACTGCTTTCATATCAGAGGTTGATATTGTTTCAGACACGTTAGGAACTCGGTTAGCGATGGCAGGTTTATAAGAGTCGTCAAGAGTCGATCCCAATGTTTCAGATCTGAAGCTACTTGATTGAGATATAGTATTTTTGTCAATATAGTCTATTGATTCTCCTAAAGGTCCAGGCCTTGGACTAGCTGTCCTACACATGGCGCCTTCATCGATATCCTCTGTTATTAATCCCTCTAGAGGCCCTGGAATACGGTATGCAACCATAATTAACTCCCTAAATGATAGCTAACGATAAATAATAGCGTAGGTTGAGTTAGTTGTTAAGTAATCCAGTATTTGACGGAACTCGGATTGCGTCTTATCGAGTTTTGTTGTCTTGGCAATAACGGATCGAATCGGACAGGATCTGCCAGCGGTTATGGCGATCGAACAGGTAATACCAGCGTCAAACGTTAAGGACGGGGTTACAAACCCCGTCCCGCGCAGTACCCATTCTCCGCATTTCAGCGGTTTGCGACCATATAAGGTCCAGTGGTGCTCGCAGTAATGAGTCGCGGAGGATTACCAAGACGATCGGTTTCAACAACCCATGCTCCATGAAATTCGGGAGTACGGATGAATCGCACGTGCAAATCGAGCAACGCATACGCTTCCTCAACAATTATCGGTAGATCTCTGGCAAGATTATGAAGGTTCTTACTCCCGCTCCATGGATTGTGAGCATGAAGATGTTTCCCAAGACGATCATACACTTGTTCAAACCTTTTCTTGGTCAAGTACCCAGATTGTTTCTTGTCGAAGTGCCATGACCCGTCTGGCTGTCGCACTGCAGGCAACAAAGCAATTGGGTAGAAGTCTTTATTGATACGGGCTAGAGCAGTGAATATTCTTCCAGCATGATAATCCTTTGTAAAATCAGGCGACTTGGTTGCCGCAGCACGAAGCTCCGAGTACTTTTTCTTGTCTGGAGCGATGGCAGCAAATGCAATAGTTTCTAAAGCTTTGCGAACCTGAAGAATAGCGGCCTCAAGCTCCGGCACTGCACTTGTCTTTGTAAATGAGACAAGAAATTGCTTGGAAGCCAGCAATCGTGAAGCGGCTTCGCCGATCTGAGATATGTAAATGGCTTGCAGAGCTGTCTCACGCATATTATCAGTTAATGTATATAGGCATACGTTATCTTATAAAAAGACTGATTTTTTATATTTTTTATAAAGTTATATATCTAATAATTCTTCATAGTATAACTACATCCCTAATTTAAGCTCGGCAATTTGGCATCATCAACTATGAGCATGACGACGCACTCTAAACTATCAACTTTTCTAACAACACCGCTTCACCCCCCGCCACTTCTCCTCCTGCCACTGCTTGAAAAACTCCTTCTTGCTCAGCGGCTGGCAATGGGCGTGGTCGGGATCAGCCTGATGATGCATGGCAAAGTGCTCCAGATAGCGCTCATAGGCGTCGTCTCCGGAGAGACGACGCACAACCTGCCAGAATGACTTGAGCCGATTAAACATCAATCCCTCGCCCATTCTGCCGCCAACTGACTCGGGCTGTGCGGCACTTCGGTCAGCGGCCGTACCGACTTGCCGGCCAGATGAAGAGCGCACACGCGCAGCATGTCGAACACAATCGTCCACAGCAGCGCGACGAAAAACAGCGTCAGATAAGCATCCAGGTGCAGGTTGAAGATCAGCTGTGGCGCGATGGCGGCTTTCTCGGGCGGCAGCGTGCCGGCTGCCAGCTTAGTAGACAAGTCATTGGCGGCCGAGAAGAAGCCGATGCGAACATCATCACTGGTGATTTTCTGCCACGAGGCGGTACTGGTGATGATGATCAGCCACAGCAGCGGCAAACCAGTCACCCAGGCATAGCTGAATTTGCCGGACTTGATCAGGATGCCTGTCGCCACGCACAGCGCAATGGCCGCCAGCATCTGGTTGGCGATGCCGAACAGCGGCCACAGGATGTTGACGCCGCCGTTCGGGTCGATGACGCCGATGTAGAGGAAATAGCCCCAGCCGCCCACGACCAGCGCGCTGGTCAGGATGACCGAAGGCGCCCATGAGGTTTCCGCCATTTTCGGCCAGATATTGCCGAGCATGTCCTGCAGCATAAACCGGCCCACGCGCGTGCCGGCATCCAGCGTGGTCAGGATGAAGATGGCCTCGAACATGATGGCGAAGTGATACCACAAGGCCAGCAAGCCATCGCCGAAGGCGCTGCCGAAAATGCTGGCCATGCCGACGGCCAGCGACGGCGCGCCGCCCGTGCGCGCGAACAGGCTGGCCTCGCCCATTTTGCCGGCCAGTGCCTGCATCTGTTCCACGGATACCGGAAAGCCCCATGATGAGATGGTGGCGACGGCCGCGGCCGCTTCCTTGCCGACCACGCCGGCCGGGCTGTTGATGGCGAAAAACACGCCCGGATCGAGCACGGTCGCCGCGATCATGGCCATGACTGCCACAAACGACTCTAGCACCATGCCGCCATAACCGATCATGCGGATGTCACGTTCGTTGGTCAGCAGTTTCGGGGTCGTGCCGGAAGAAACCAATGCGTGAAAACCCGAGATCGCGCCGCAAGCGATGGTGATGAAAACGAACGGAAACAGCTTGCCGCCGAAAACCGGCCCCGTGCCGTCGATGAATTGCGTCACGGCCGGCATTTTTACGTCCGGCTGCAGCACGACGATCGCCACGGCCAGCAGCGTGATGGTGCCCAGCTTCATGAACGTCGACAGATAATCGCGCGGCGCCAGCAGCAGCCAGACCGGCAGAATCGCCGCCGCGAAGCCGTAAGCCATGACCCACCAGGCCAGCGTCAGCCCTTCGTGATCGAACAGACCGCGCAAGGTCTCATTGCCGTCGATCCAGCCGCCGCCCGCGACCGACAGCAGCAGCAGCGTCACGCCCAGGGCCGAGGCTTCCAGCACCTGGCCGGGGCGCAAATGGCGCATGTACAGGCCGACGATCATCGCGATCGGGATCGTCGCGGCCACCGTGGACGTCGCCCAGGGGCTGTGCTTCATGGCATTGACGACCACCAGCCCGAGCACAGCAATCAGGATGATCATGATGGAAAACGTGCCGATCAAAGCCGCCGTGCCGCCCAGAGGTCCGAGTTCGTCGCGCGCCATCTGCCCCAGGCTTTTGGCGTTGCGTCGTGTGGATAGGAACAATGTCACCATATCCTGCACGCAGCCGCCCAGCACCGAGCCGAACAGCAGCCACAACGTGCCGGGCAGATAGCCGAACTGCGCCGCCAGCGTCGGCCCGACCAGCGGCCCGGGACCTGCGATGGCCGCGAAATGATGGCCGAACACGATCCATTTGTTGGTCGGCACGAAATCGCGGCCGTTGTCGAGGCGTTCGGCCGGCGTCGCGCGCGTAGGGTCAACAGCCAGTACAGACGCGGCAACCCACGCCGCATAAAAACGGTAGGCAATCGCATAAACGCATAGCGCTGCGGTAATGAACCATAGCGCGTTGATGCTCTCGCCGCGGTTCAGCGCGATGCCGCCGACCGCCGCCGCACCCAGGATAGCGATGAGTAGCCAAATAGAGTTTTTCAATAAGTTATTCATAGCTTTTTTATTAGGTTATTGTCATTTTATTCTTCTTGAACACAGGCTGGAGCTGGCCGCTACTATAAATGCTTTCTGACTTCGGCGAGCACTTTCTCCAGCAAATCCGGCTGCCCGGTCTCAAAGTTGGCCGCGTCGGTTTCCCTGCGCAGCCAGGTGAACTGGCGCTTGGCCAGTTGCCGCGTGGCGACGATGCCTTTCTCGACCATGGTGTCGTAATCGTATTCGCCCGACAGATAGGACCAGACCTGGCGATAGCCGACCGCCCGGATCGAAGGCATTTTTTCCGTCAGGTCTCCGCGCTTGAACAGCGCTTCCACTTCGGCAACCAAGCCCTGCTCCAGCATTTTTCTGAAACGCTGGGCGATGATGTCGTGTAGGATCTTTCTGTCCGGCGGAGCGATGATCAGCTTGATTTTCCGGTAGGGTATGCCTTGCGCCTGGCCGTCTTCGAAGAAAGAAGTCATCGGCCTGCCGCTGATCTCGTAGACTTCCAGCGCGCGCTGTATGCGTTGCGGATCGTTAGGATGAATTCTGGCCGCCGCTTCGGGATCGACCTGGGCCAGCCGCGCGTGCAGGGCTTCTTTGCCGAACGCTTCCAGTTCCTGATCGAGCTTTGTCCTGACAGCTTCGTCGGCCTCGGGCAGCACGGCCAGTCCGCTATTCAGGGCGTTGAAATACAGCATGGTGCCGCCGACCAGTATTGGCAGTTTGCCGCGTTCAGTGATTTCGGCCATCAACCTCAAAGCCTGATCTCTGAACTGGCCGGTCGAAAAGGATTCCGCCGGGTCCAGGATGTCTATCAGATAGTGCGGGATGCCGCCTCTTTCCTCCAGCGTGGGCTTGGCGGTGCCTATATCCATGCCTCTGTACACGAGCGCCGAATCAACGCTGATGATTTCGCCGTTGAGCGTTTGAGCCAGCTGCACGGCCAGGGCGGTTTTCCCCGAGGCCGTGGGGCCCATCAGAAAGATAGCCGGGGGATGCGTATTTTTTTGCATAGTTCCTAAGATGAATTTTATTGGCCGCGCAGGAAGAATTTGTCGAGCTCATGGGTCGACAGCTCTATCCAGGTCGGCCTGCCGTGATTGCACTGGCCTATTCTTTCGGTCTGTTCCATCTCGCGCAACAAGGCGTTCATTTCATCGACCGTCAGACGGCGATGCGCGCGCACGGCGCCGTGGCAGGCGATCGTAGCCAGGAGTTCATTGATCTGTTCCTGCACTCGGGTGCTCACGCCGTGCTCGATGATGTCGGCCAGCACATCGCGTATCAATGTCTCCATATCGGCATTGTTCAGTAACGCCGGCGTCGAGCGCAACATGACCGTTTCAGGGCCTGAACGGTTCAGATCGAAGCCCAGCGACATGAAGAATTCGTGCTCCTGCTCGGCCAGATCCGCTTCAGCCGGGCTGACTTTTACCTTGATGGGCAGCAGCAGCGGCTGGCTGGGCACATTGCCATTGTGATACTGCTTCTTCAGGCGCTCGTAGGTCACACGCTCATGCGCGGCATGGGCATCGACCAGGATGATGCCGTTTGGCGTCTCGGACAGAATATAAATATTGTGCAAATGCGCAATGGCGTAACCCAGCGGCGGCGTACCTTTTGTCTGCGCTGCCGGTTGCGGCTGCGCCGGTTTGTGCACGGGCTCGGGTTTTGAATACAGCGCGGCATACGCCTGTATCGTTTCCTCCACATTCAGAGGCAACGCCTCCTGCTGTGGCGATCTGATGTTGTAAACCGGTTTATAGCTTTCCGGTCTATGGCTTTCGACAGCTTTCGCCTGCGGCTGGGGCGTAAATTCTTGTATCAGTGCCGGAGTCTGCTCCTGATGCCCAGGTCTTAAATCGGCCAGTGACCGGTGCAGCGCCGAGAACAGGAAATCATGCACCAGTCGTCCTTCCCTGAATCTGACTTCCAGTTTTGCCGGATGCGCATTGACATCGACCAGCGCCGGGTCCAGCGTCAGGAACAGAACGAAGACCGGGTGCCGCCCGTGAAACAGCACGTCCTGATAAGCCTGCTTTACAGCGTGGGCGACCAGTTTGTCCTTGATCAGGCGGCCGTTGACGTAGAAGAACTGCATGTCCTGCTGGCTGCGCGAAAAGGTCGGCAAGCCTACCCAGCCGGTTAAATGCAGGCCGGATGATTCGAAGTCGATTTTGACGGAATTCTCGATGAAAGCCGATCCGCAGATGCCGGCGATCCGGCGTTCCTGTTCGATTTCGGTGACCGACGGTTTCAGGTTCAGGATTTCCCGCTGGTTATGCGTGAGCTTGAAGCCGATATCGAAACGGCTCAGCGCCATTCTTTGCATCAGAGTTTCGATATGCGCGAATTCGGTTTTTTCGGCTTTTAAAAATTTACGCCGGGCCGGCGTGTTATAGAACAAGTCACGTACTTCAACCGTCGTGCCTTCAGGGTGCGGGTCGGGTTGCGGGTCAAAATCCCGCTCCGTGCCGTCGGCATTGATGCGCCAGGCGCAATCGGCGCCGGCAGTGCGTGAAATCAACGTCAATCTGGCTACGGAGCTGATGCTGGGCAGCGCCTCGCCGCGAAACCCCATGCTGACGACATGTTCCAGGTCTTCTAGCGTGGCGATTTTGCTGGTCGCGTGCCGTGACAGCGCCAGCGGCAAGTCTTCTTTTACTATGCCACAGCCGTCATCCCTGATTTTAATCAGGCGGGCGCCGCCCTGCTCTATATCAATCGATATTTGCCGGGCGCCCGCATCAAAACAGTTTTCAACCAGTTCCTTGACGACAGACGAAGGTCTTTCAACAACTTCACCGGCGGCAATCTGGTTGACGAGTTGAGTGGGAAGAGAATGAATACGCATAGCCAACACAAAATAAAAGCCATATTTTATATGACTTGGACATTGGCCGGGGAAATTTTAACGGCTGGATTCACGCCATTGGAAAGAATGGGCGACTTGGCGGCCGCCCTTGTGCAAGGCTTGTTACATGCTTAATTCAGTATCGGCTTCAGCCATATGGGTATTGATCGGCGTATGCTGTTGACTGAAATAGCTCACGATTCCTTTAAAGATAGCCATCGCCATCTTCGATTGATGCGCGCTGCTGCGTAATTTCTGTTCTTCCGACGGATTCGAGATATAGGCGGTTTCAACCAGAATGGACGGAATATCGGGCGATTTCAGCACCATGAATCCAGCCTTCTGCACCGCATCATGATGCAGCTCGCCAATTTTTCCGAAATTCTCCAGTACGTTCGCCGCCAGGTCTACGCTCGCATCTTGTGTGGCGGTCTGAGACAAATCCAGCAATACCGAAGCCAAAACATCATCTTTGTCATGAAGTTTGACACCGCCCACCAGATCGGAAGCATTCTCGCTGTTGGCCAGCCAACGCGCGGCTTCGCTGGATGCGCCTTTTTGCGATAAGGTGAATACTGAAGCGCCTTTAACGCCAGGATCTTCAAAGGCATCGGCATGTATGGAAATAAACAGGTCAGCTTTTGCCGTGCGGGCGATTTTCATTCTTTCGCGCAGATTGACGAAATAATCGCCGTTGCGCACCATAACCGCGGTCATGCCAGGCTGCCTGTCGATCAATGTTTTCAGGCGGCGAGCAATCGAAAATACCACGTCCTTCTCCTGGGTGCCGCTATATCCTTGAGCGCCAATATCTTTGCCGCCATGTCCGGCGTCTATGGCAATGACAATGCCCTTGCTTTTATGGGCAGCCATCTTTGTTTTGAGCGATCTGTTCGCGACTTTTATCAGCCCGGCCGACTTACCTTCAACGGCTTTCTTAATGGCCGGCTTCGGCTCAACCGGTTTAGCCATATCGGCTTTTCTGGCAACTGTTTTAGGTTCGGTGGTTTTACCGGCAAAAGATGGGGTTGCGCCTGGCTTGGCTGCATTGGCAAGCGGCCCTTTATCGGTCAATTCCACAACCAGATGCGAACCGTCCTTGAAACTTTTGGGTTCGATCTGTTTTTTTAAATCAAAAACGACTCTTAGATCGGTATCGTTTCTGAGCGCCGTGCGCACCCGGTAAAACAACGGGTGGGATGCGGGAGGCTGGCTCAATGTCTGCCCTAAATGAACATCCAGGATATCAATCACTAACCGTGACGGGTTTTCGAGCTGAAAAATTCGGTATTTAGGGGCGGAGGTCAAATCAAACACCATGCGCGCCTGATCGGGACCGGAAATATAATTCAATGAATTGACGCTGATTTGCTGTGCATAGCCGGGTACAGACAATAGCTGTAATCCAGCAATAGATAAGACCTTCCAGTAATTTTTCATAGCTATGATCCCTAATGACAACAATCTTGTTTAAATTATATCAGTATGTCGTTGTTTTTCCACTCCCTATAGACTATTTTTCATCATTTTCAGTTCCAGCGAACGACCGTTGTCTTCCGGAATCAATGTGATGACCACATCCGGTTCCGGAAGGAAACCTTTGCCCATATCAGGCCATTCGATAAAACACACAGCCTCCTGATCAAAGTAGTCCCTGATGCCTATCCATTCCAGCTCTTCGGGATCAGCGACCCGGTATAAATCAAAATGGAAGACCTGACGGTCGGCCAGAGTATATTCTTCCACCAACGTATAGGTAGGACTCTTGACCGCGCCGGAAAAACCGGCGGCGCGCAGGAAGCCCCTGACCAAGGTGGTCTTTCCCGCTCCTAAATCGCCATGTAAAAAAACCAGGCATTTCGACGGCAACAACGCCCATAATCGTGCGCCGAACTGTTCTGTCTCTTCAGTATTGCTTAAATGTTGTTTCATGAATTTACCAATTGCCTGAGAGGCTCCATCAGATCGCTGGCCAACAGGCCTCTTTCTCCGTCTTTTTCCACTGCCAGATCCGCCGCCAGACCATGCATATGAACACCCTGTTGAGCCGCGTCCTTCAACGCCAGGCCCTGAGCCAGCAATCCTGCAATCACGCCGGAGAGCACATCGCCCATGCCGCCCGAAGCCATGCCCGGATTTCCCGAGGTCGAAACGGCCAATTCATGATCTGAAGCGACCAAAGTGCCGGAGCCTTTCAGAATGGCGACGCCGCCGAATTTGGCCTGAAGTGCCGCGGCCGAAGCGAATCTGTCCTGTTGCACCTCGGTAGTGGCGCATTGCAATAAGCGCCCGGCTTCGCCGGGATGCGGCGTCAAAATCCAGTTGGGCTTTACAAAAGGCGCACGGGCCAGCAGATTCAGGCCATCGGCATCAATAACCAACGGTTTCTGGGAATTCATGGCAGCGCTGAACAGATCACTGGCCCACTCGCTTTGCCCCAGCCCCGGCCCTATAACGATGACATCGGCTTTTTCCAGCAATGCCTGCAGTTGCCCGGCATTTTCCACGCCATGACACATCAGTTCCGGCCTGTTCAAATTCATGAGTCCGGCATGCTCTGGCCGCGTTGCAATGCTGACCAGTCCCGAGCCGACGCGCAGGGCCGCCTCGCCGGCCATTCTAGCGGCTCCGGTATATCCCAGATCGCCGCCGATTATCAGCACATGTCCGTAATTGCCCTTATGCGAATAGCTCTCGCGATTGGGCAGGCGTGTTTTAACGACTCGAACCGTCCTTGACGGCACCGCTTCAAACACATCGTCAGGCACCGCCAGGGATGCATAAAAAATCTCGCCGCAATAATCGGCCGCCTGTCCGGTAAACAAGCCCTGCTTCAAGCCGATGAAAGAGACTGTGCAATCCGCCTTTACAGCGCAAGCCATTATATTGCCGGTGTCGGCATTCAGGCCCGACGGGATATCGACGGCAATAACATGTTTTTGATTTTTATTGATGAATACGATGGCATCTGCATAAGTGCCTGTTACCGGCCTGTCCAACCCGGTGCCCAAAAGCGCATCGACAGTTACATCGGTTTCGATGTCCAGATCGGACTGAAATGGAACCACCGTCCCCTTGGCTTCGGCAAACTTCCGGTAGGCCGTCAGAGCATCGCCTGTGAGCTTCTCAGGGTCCGACACAGAGTAAACAGTTACGCTGAGCCCGGCTTCCCGCGCTAGTCTGGCAATAATATAGCCATCGCCCGCGTTATTGCCGGAGCCGCAAAAAACCGCCGCAGAACGGGCATAAGGCCATTTGTTGCGAAGGCACTGAAATACGGCGTATCCGGCCCGGCTCATCAATTCAATACCGGGAATGCCGCGTTCCTGAATGGCGATCCGGTCAAGTTCCCTGACTTGCGCAGCCCGATAGAGTTTTATTGGTAATTTATGCATGTCATCAAGCTCCAAAAAGCTTACCACTTGCATTTGAGTGCGCAATCATAAAGAATTTCCCATAACCGTATATTTTGTACCTCATCTATTATATTTCCTGTATTCGTCGATGGACACAACCAGCGCTGAAAAAATGACTGCCCTCGCCAGGCAAATCAAACAATGGGGGCAGGAATTGGGCTTCCAGCAGGTGGGCATTACCGACACCGATCTAACGGATGCAGAAGCCCATCTGCAAAACTGGCTCGCCGATCACTTTCATGGCGACATGGACTATATGCAGCGCCACGGCGATAAACGCAGCAGACCTGCTTTACTGCAGCCGGGAACCGTCAGCGTGATTTCGGTACGCATGGATTATCTGCCCGAACCGGCTGAAGCCCTGCATAAAACGCTTGAAGAGCCTTGTTCAGCCTACATTTCTCGCTATGCACTCGGCCGCGATTATCACAAAGTGTTGCGCAACCGCTTGCAGAAACTGGCCGATAAAATTCAACAGGAGTATGGTCCGTTCGGTTACCGGGCTTTCGTCGACAGCGCCCCGGTCCTGGAAAAAGCGCTGGCCGAAAAAGCGGGGCTGGGCTGGATAGGCAAGCATTCGAACCTGATTAACAGCAAAGCGGGATCGTGGTTTTTCCTTGGCGAAATTTATACCGATCTGCCGCTGCCGGCCGACTCCAAGGCCGCATCGCATTGCGGCAGCTGCTCGGCCTGCATGGATATCTGTCCAACGCAGGCGATTGTCTCGCCCTACCGGGTAGATGCCAGACGCTGCATATCCTATCTGACGATTGAACTGCACGGATCGATTCCCGAGCCGTTCAGGCCGCTGATCGGCAACCGAATTTACGGCTGCGACGATTGTCAGCTGATCTGCCCGTGGAATCGTTTTGCCAAACTAGCTGGCGAAAAGGATTTTCATCCCCGGCACAGGCTGAATACCCAGCAATTGCTCACTGTCTTCGCCTGGAACGAAGAGGAATTCCTGACCAAAACGGAAGGTTCGGCCATACGCCGGATCGGCCATGAGCGCTGGCTGAGAAACATTGCCGTTGCTCTGGGCAATGCGCCGGCATCGCAGCCTGTGATTGATGCCTTAAAGGCCATGCTCTCTCATCCTTCGGAACTAGTAAGAGAACATGTCCGGTGGGCTTTGGACAGACAGATGGACCGGTTATCGACCGATTAATGTTTGCCAAGCCGCTGTTCGGTTTCCAGCACCAGTTGCGTGGTTTTGAGCACGGTATCGGGATTCAGGCTCATCGAATCGATCCCGATTTCCACCAGAAACTCGGCCATTTCAGGATAATCCGACGGCGCCTGGCCGCAAAGACCGGAGTGGCTTCCGGTTCGCCGCGCACCTTCAACAGCCAGACGTATCATTTCTTTTACGCCGGGATCGCGCTCGTCAAAATCTGCTGCGACAATTTCCGAATCGCGGTCCACGCCCAGAGTAAGCTGGGTCAGATCGTTCGATCCTATCGAAAAACCGTCAAAGTGTTCGGCAAAAGCATCAAGCTGGATGACGTTATTGGGGATCTCGCACATCACGTAGATTTTGAGGCCGTTCTCGCCGCGCTTCAAGCCGAGCTGCGCCATATACTCGAGTACGCGCCGAGCTTCCTGCACGCGCCGGCAGAACGGAATCATCAGGATGACGTTGGTCAGCCCCATCTCGTCGCGCACGCGCTTCATGGCCGCGCATTCCAGCGCAAAACCTTCGGCATAGGCCGGATGCGTATAACGCGAAGCGCCCCGGAAACCGATCATGGGATTGGCTTCATCGAATTCAAACCAGCGTCCGCCCAGTAAGGTGGCATATTCGTTGGTTTTGAAATCCGACATGCGCACAACAACGGGCTTTGGATAGAACGCTGCTGCAATCGTGCCCACGCCCTCCGACAGTTGCCGGACAAAAAACTCTTCGCCTGTATCATAAGGTCCAATTAACCGCTTGAGCTGCTCGCGCTCGCCCGAATCCTGAACTTTGTCGGGATGCAACAGCGCCATCGGATGCGCTTTGATATATTCGGTAATGATAAATTCCATGCGCGCCAGGCCGACGCCGTCGTTAGGCAAAAAACTGGTCTTGAAGGCCAACTCGGGATTGCCGATATTCAGCATGATTTTGGTTTGCGGCCGCTGCAAACCGGACAGGTCCGTGCTGGTTATCTCGAAATCAAGCCGACCTTCATAAATCTTGCCGGTGTCGCCCTCGGCACAGGATACGGTCACCAGCATATTATTTTTGATGGCAGTCGTGGCATTATCGCAACCGATCACAGCCGGCACGCCCAATTCCCGCGCAATAATCGCCGCATGGCATGTGCGTCCGCCACGGTTGGTGACTATCGCCGAGGCGATTTTCATCACAGGCTCCCAATCGGGCGTGGTAGTGTCTGACACCAGCACATCACCGGGCTTAAACTCGGACAACTGCTCGAGTTTCTCGATAACGCGGGCATTGCCAACGGCAATCTTGGCCCCTACCGAACGTCCCGTGACGATCGGATCGGCTTTTTGTTTAAGCGTATATTGTTCCAGCACCATGCCGCGCTTTTGTGATTCCACAGTCTCAGGCCGGGCCTGAACAATATACAGCTGGCCGTCGATGCCGTCCTTGGCCCACTCCATATCCATGGGCCGCGTCTGCCCGGCCTTGGCGCTGTAGTGTTTTTCGATTTTGATGGCGTAATCGGCCAGCGTCAGGACATCCTGATCGTTAATGCAAAAATGCCCGCGCTCCAGGGCCGATGTGACGATGTTGCGTATCGGTTCGCGCGTGCGCCCCTCGCTGTAAACCATTTTGATTTTTTTCGCCCCGAGCGAGCGCCTTAACACCGCCCGATGGCCCTGCTCAAAAGTCGGTTTATGCACATAAAATTCGTCCGGATCCACGGCACCCTGCACGACATTTTCGCCCAGACCATAAGCGGCGGTAATGAAAACCACATCGCTGAAACCGGATTCGGTATCCAACGAAAACATAACGCCGCTAGCATCCAGGTCGGATCGCACCATTTTCATGATACCTATCGACAGCGCCAGTTTGAAATGATCGAAGCCTTGGTCTATCCGATAATGAATGGCCCGATCGGTAAACAAGCTGGCAAAACAGCGTTTGCAGGCATCCAATAAAGCCTGATCTCCACGTATATTCAGATAAGTATCCTGCTGTCCGGCGAAACTGGCAGTCGGCAAATCCTCGGCCGTCGCCGAACTGCGTACCGCAACGCTCAAATCCTCACCATATTCCTGCTGCAACTGTGCGAACGCATTCAGAATCTGGCTTTCAAGATCCTCCGGCAGAGGCGCGCCATAAATGATATCGCGCGCCTTGCGCGCCCGTTTGGCAAGATCGGCGACATTGTCCGGATCAAGATCATCCAATGCTTCATGGAGAGGCTGCCAGGCATTGGCCTGATCCAGCACATAATGATAAGCTTCCGCCGTAATGGCAAAACCGTTGGGAATCTTGATGCCTTGCGGCGTCAATTCGCGATACATCTCGCCCAGCGATGCGTTTTTGCCGCCAACCAGAGGTACATCATCGATAGTTAATTCATTAAACCAGCGGATGTAGTTTGTTTGTTCAGTCATTATGTTTATTCTCCTTTAGCATATTCCCCTGCTGCCTTGTGACGTGGGTTGTAAAGAAGGTACAGCATTTACCGGCTTCAGCCAATAATTTTGTCTGTAAAGAAAAAACCTTAAAAAAATTGTGTGACAATTTGCCACATTATCATTCTCTCAAGGCGTTGCTAGCATATTAGTATGCGCTCTTACTTGCCTTCGGCTTTGAGCAGGGAGCTTAATCATCTATATTTAAGCTCCCTTTTTTTGATTTTCCGCTTGACTTCCAGTTCAAATTTAACAATCAAGCACATACAGTTTTATCCACAAATCCTGTGGATAACTCTGTGCATAACGACTAAATAACTGCTTTCAGGCCCTGCCCTGCCTATGCTTTTATTAGATTGTAGCGTTTTTGTACAAAAATAATTATATTTATTTATCAATAGCTTATAAAAGACAACCTTGACAAATAATGTCTATTTTTTGGAATCGCCTGCCATGTTGACACTATAAAAATATCTGTGCATAAACGGATCATGTTAAGCTTATGAAAACACTTCATGTCAAGCATTTTTAGCGTTACTTCAGACCATGCCATTGTTTATTTCGTTAAGCCTCGCCTTCAGTTTTATAGTGCAAAGCGCCAGCCCATTACAAAGCCTACTGGAATCTACGACATTCAATTACACTGGCATAACATTAGCCGTCTGCAGTATTGCAGGGATTATTTTGAAAAAATTGCCAACGAAAATCTGCTATGACGTATTTGCCAGCGGCGCATTATTAGCTTGGTTTAGCCATTGGAAACCTTTGTTTAATGATGATTCGCCGATATTTTTCTTCTATCCGCTTTATTTCGCTTTTATGATGGCCTTTGTATCATTGTTTTTTATCCAGAGGCCCCAAGTCATCGACTATGACACTTTTCGCTATATAAAATATGTTTCCCGCAAGTACAAACTGCCGCCTTGGCTTGTGATGGCGGGCGTTTTGGTGAGCCTTGCATTGCATCAGCATTTCCTGTTGTTTCCGATCATGATGACCCTCCTGATCATACGCTTTGCTTTAACAAGTTATCTCGAACAACACTTGACGAATCGATTGTGATGATAAAGCCCGCCTTGATATGAGATATCTTATCTGCCAGCCAATGAATTTTTGATGAGTAAAAGGCGATATTTGCCTGTAATGCTTCAACCAACTCAGAAACCATTTGTGGCGTCGGCCTTTAAAACTTGATCATGCAGAAGACGTCTACTCTAATGACGACGATATTCTCCGTCATCATCCGGGTAATACACATCCAAAGGCCGGTCGAAGGTGTATTTGGCTGGCTTCATGATTAACAGATCAGCCGTTTTTTCAAATGCATCGTGCGGTGGAGAAATCGCCGCGAAGGCCGTAAGCGGGCTAATAGCCACAAAAGTAGCTGAACCAACCACAGTCGCGACAAGACCTAATGGCCTGTATAAAATAACATCAATTAGAGCGACTACTGGAGGCTGCTCATTTTGAGCATGCGCTGTGTTCGTCATCTCTAGCATCACAATAGCGAGAACCAGAATTTTTATTTTCATATGAGTGTTACCTTAGCCTCTGTTCAGGATAAGGAAAGCAGGCAGATTTTTTTGTAAAAAGCAGAAAAAGCATGGATTTCCACCGTGTCATTTCCTCAAAAAACCCGCTAACCATGAAATTAGTACGTATCTCTGCAATATAGATGATTTTTGCCGGACATTTATCCGGCATTACACAAAAAATAATTGATAAATGGTGAAATCTATACATTGCATGAATTATGGGCGCAATGCTCAGTTGTTGCATTGTAATCTATCAGCCTGCGGTATCTTTGAGTCGCTTTATCAAAAACATATTCGGAAATATTCGCTATTAAAATTTCTGCTCTACTGAATCGTGCTTTTCCTAAAGTTCGCGTAGGATCTCTTAAGACAATTGATCCCTCTCCCTTACAGGTCTGCAAAAATAACTGCATTTTAGCGGCACAAAACTTTTTATCAGTGAAACTGGACAAGGTAGACCCTTGGCGATAAACAGATTTCAATTTTAAATGGCGCTTTATTACTAATGATTAAGGCCAAAGCAAAGAAGTCCGGCGGCTCAATAATTAAAATCATTAACCGCAGGCTATTACAAGACTGGAACTGTATTTCAAACAATTACCCGGCTACTTACCGGCTAACGTGATTAAATAAACTGAACTACCACTTTGGTTTGTATCTGTGATGCAGTAATTTTTTTATTACTTCTTGAGTAACTGTAAAAAATTACAATAAAAAACATCGGGGCTTACCGAGCCAGCCTATTTTGCTGGACAATAAAAAACCCGCTAAGCCAGATAACTTGCGGGTTTTTGAACTTTGGTGGGTCTCGTTGAACCCTTGATTGGTGCCGATGGTCGGATTTGAACCGACACGACTTGCGTCACCACCCCCTCAAGATGGCGTGTCTACCAATTTCACCACATCGGCTAATAAATCATCAGAATGTCATATTAAACACTGTTTTGAATTATTTTTCCACTTTATCTTTAGTTTGATCAACTGGCTTTTCAGCAGGCGTTGCCGCTGGCGCTGGTGCCACTGGCGCTTTTTCTGATCCGGCCTCAGGTATAACGGGAACACTCTTCATATCTGTGGCTCCATCCACTTTAGGAATACCTGAAGTATCCTCTACTTCAGGATTACTCATCAGATCAGTAGTTTTGCCCTGTTGACCACTTAATACAGCGAGCCCTAAGCTGGTCGTAAAAAACAAAGTTGCCAAAATTGCTGTTGCCCGAGACAAAAATGAAGCAGCGCCCTGAGCACCAAAAACGGAACCTGAAGAGCCGGACCCAAAAGCCGCGCCCGCATCTGCGCCTTTTCCTTGCTGCATTAGAACTAATCCAACAACGCCTATACCCAACAACACATGAACAACAATGATTACCTGATACATAAAAAGTCTAAACTACTCTAAGTCGAATGATAAATCTGTAAAAGGACCCGCATCCTGCGAAACCTCACCTATTAAGCTGCTATCAATATTCTCATGACAAGCAAGTCTTTTCCCTATCCGGCTTAACCACTACCTCAACATACTTATAATTGCATTTCGCATCGGTAATGTCCTTATCTTTCCAGTTATAACTGTTGATCTTAGGGATTGAGTCCGCTCATCCGTTGCTGTTTCTTAAAATTCTCACAACCAGAGACTGGAGCATTTCTACGCTCAAGCAGGAAATAAACGACGTATAATATATGCTAATTACTTATAGTTCAAGCTCCTATTGCCTTCTTGACATCGCCCGCCAAGTAATTTGCGTACTCTTTTACCAAGCCTTCGCTTTGTCCTTCTACCATTACACGAATCAGGGGTTCTGTCCCTGAAGCTCTTAACAGCACTCGACCGGTATCGCCCAGTTTCTTCTCAATGGACTTCACTGCTTTTTGTATGGACTCATCCTTATCCGGATCTACTTTTTTGCTTGTTTTGACATTCACTAGAACTTGAGGATATTTTTGCATTCCGGATTTCAATTCGTACAAATTTTTCCCGCTGCTTTGCATCTCCGCCATAACTTGTAGCGCCGCAATGATACCATCCCCTGTTGTCGTTCTATCCAGGCAAATAATATGACCGGAATTTTCCCCGCCTAATATGCCATTATTGATTGTCAACATTTCCATGACGTACCGGTCGCCTACTTTCGCCCTCATCAGATCTATGCCCAGTTTTTTCAAACCGTGCTCCATGCCCAGATTTGTCATTAATGTACCGACTACAGGACCGGACAATTGGCCTGACTTCAGTCTTGATTTAGCGATAATATAAATGAGTTCATCACCGTCAACGATTTCACCTTTATGATCCACCATTATTACACGGTCGCCATCGCCATCAAATGCGATGCCTAAATCTGCTCTGTACTCCAGAACAGTCTCAGCTAACTTCTCCGGCCTGGTCGATCCGCATTCATCATTAATATTAAGCCCATCCGGCTCTGCGCCAATCGTGACAACTTCTGCGCCTACCTCGCTAAACACATGAGGCGCTATATGATAAGTTGCCCCATGAGCGCAGTCGATTACAATCCGCAATCCTTTAAAATCAAGCCCAGAAGGAACACTTGCCTTGCAAAACTCAATATAACGGCCGGCCGCATCGACCAATCGTTTTGCTTTGCCTAATTTTGAGGACTCTACCGTAGTCATCGACGAGTCAATGTAATGTTCTATTTTTTTCTCTATTTCATCAGGCAATTTTGTGCCTTGCACCGAGAAAAACTTTACGCCATTATCGTAATAGGGATTGTGAGAAGCACTAATAACAATACCTGCACTCGCTCTCAATGTACGAGTTAAGTAGGCTATACCCGGCGTAGGCATGGGGCCCAATAGCCGAGTATCGACACCTGCCGCAGTCAAGCCCGCTTCCAACGCGGATTCAAACATGTAGCCTGAAATACGAGTATCCTTTCCAACCAAAACAAAGCCGTGCCCTTCCTCTGCAAAAACACGTCCGGTAGCCCAACCCAGCTTCAGCAAAAAATCTGCCGTGATGGGGGTATCCCCTACTCTGCCTCTGATACCATCAGTCCCAAAATATTTTTTTGTCATAATCCTACAAACCTCTACCTGAAAAATATGGAAGCATTAATGCTTTCATAGATTATTATGCGATAAAAACATGCATTATTCTCGAATTCAGTTCACTTTATCGCATTCCTTGCCAAAAATTACGCATAAAAAAAGGAGAGATATCAATCTCTCCTTTTTTTCAAGCTAGAGAATTGCTAGATCTGCTCGGCTGTGCCGCCAATCGGCTTCTCCGTCGCTCCTTTGGAATCATCTGCCTTAACATCAGCATGAGGAGGCGTGTCATCCCAGCCTTGAGGCTCTCTGACCGGTTTACGGGCCATCAAATCGTCAATCTGATATTTATCGATAGTCTCATACTTCATTAACGCTTCCGCCATGGCATGCAGAATGTCAATATTTTCCTTAAGAATTTTTTCCGCACGCTCATAGTTCCGATCAATGAAAGAACGAATCTCTTCATCAATCGTATGAGAAGTTTCTTCCGCAACTGTCTTATGCTGCGTTACTGAGCGTCCCAGAAAAACTTCACCTTCCTCTTCACTGTATGCCAACGGCCCTAAACGTTGAGATAATCCCCATTTAGTCACCATGTTTCTGGCTAACTCAGTGGCTCTCTCGATATCATTGGAGGCACCGGTGCTAACCTGCTCCCAGCCAAAGATCATTTCTTCGGCAATACGACCGCCATATAAACTGGAGATCATGCTATCCAATTTTTGTTTGCTGGCGCTGTATTGATCCCTTTCCGGCAAGAACATGGTAACACCCAACGCACGTCCCCGCGGCATGATACTGACTTTGTAAACAGGGTCATGCTCAGGAACAAGCCTTCCGACGATAGCATGGCCAGCCTCGTGATAGGCCGTCATCTTTTTTTCCTTCTCGCCCATAACCATGGAGCGTCTTTCAGCACCCATGATCAACTTATCCTTGGCTTTTTCCAGATCCGCCATATTCACCAGGCGTTTATTCGATCTGGCTGCAAACAAAGCCGCCTCATTAACCAGGTTGGCCAAATCGGCGCCTGAAAAACCTGGCGTACCCTGGGCTATATATTTAACTTCAACATCGTCAGCCGTAGGCACTTTCTTTAGATGCACATTAAGAATCTGTTCACGGCCTCTTACATCAGGCAGCCCCACCGTTATTTGACGATCAAACCTGCCGGGACGCAACAAAGCCTGATCCAATACATCGGGACGGTTTGTCGCCGCAATGACGATAATGCCTTCATTACCCTCAAAACCATCCATTTCCACGAGCAATTGGTTCAATGTTTGCTCGCGCTCATCATTTCCGCCGCCCAGGCCGGCGCCCCGTTGACGACCAACCGCATCGATCTCATCAATGAAAATAATGCAAGGTGCGTGCTTTTTAGCTTGATCAAACATATCGCGTACGCGCGATGCACCTACACCCACGAACATTTCCACAAAGTCCGAGCCGGAAATAGTGAAAAACGGAACTTTAGCTTCGCCGGCAATGGCTCTGGCAAGTAATGTTTTACCTGTTCCAGGAGGACCAATCATCAGTGCGCCGCGAGGAATTTTGCCGCCTAATTTCTGATATTTGGCAGGATCTCTCAGGAAGTCGACCATCTCGACAACCTCTTCCTTGGCTTCATCACAGCCGGCCACATCGGCAAAGGTCACTTTAATCTGATCTTCTTCAAGCATGCGGGCTTTACTCTTTCCAAAAGTCATTGCACCGCGACCACCGCCAGCGCCGCCCTGCATTTGCCGCATGAAAAATACCCAAACAGCAATAAGCAACAGCATCGGCCCAAAGGACACCAGCAACTGCATGAGCATTGAAGGCTGTTCGGGTGGTATAGCTTTGATTTCGACGCCGTTTGCCAGCAAGTCATCAACTAAATGCGGGTCTTCCGGTGCATAGGTTTTAAACCTCTCACCTCCCTGCATTTTGCCTTTGATAACGTTATCGTCAATCATAACTTGCTGAACCTGGCCCGATTTTACCGACTCAATGAACTGCGAATATGATAGCGATGAATCGCCCCGGTCGCTCTGCGGACCAAAATTATTAAAGATGGACATCAGTACAACAATAATGACGCCCCACAGGATTATATTTTTAATCATATCGTTCAATTTGCACACCCTAGGGCCGAACGGCTCACGGTTTAAAAAACTGACTAATTATATCAGGAATAATCTTTTTGACAGTGCCTATTTATCTGGAATTCACCAGCTATGAAAATAAAATTTCCACCACACCTAGTAATCTCCTTATTATCTAAATATTAAGGGCTATAAACGATTATTTAAACCCTTTGGCCAAAATATATACTTCATTACTTCTTGGTCTTGAAGCTTTCGGTTTTCTAATGACTACCCTTGAAAAAGATTTCTGCACTTCTTGATAAAACTGCTCAAAGCCTTCGCCATGGAACAGCTTAACCAGAAAAGTACCGCCTTTTGCCAGCACCGCCTTGGCCGTTTCCAAAGCCAGTTCTCCCAGGTAAATGGAGCGCGGCTGGTCTACAGCTTTGTTGCCGCTCATATTCGGCGCCATATCCGACATCACCAAATTAACCTCTGCTCCATCGAGAACGGCATATAACTCATCCAGAACAGCTTGTTCGCGGAAATCTCCCTGTATAAAGTCAACACCTTCAATCGGCTCCATCGGCAAAATATCCAATGCAATAATCTTATTCTTTTTACCGATGATCTCTCGTGCAAACTGCGACCATCCGCCCGGGGCCGCGCCTAAATCGATAATATTCATCCCTGGCTTAATAATTTGATCCTTATCCTGAATCTCATTCAGTTTAAAAACCGCGCGCGATCTATAGCCCTTCACTTGAGCCATTTTGACATATTCGTCACTGAAATGTTCCTGCATCCAGCGGTTGCTACTTTTACTTCGTCCCATTGCCAATTTTTAGTGTAAAATTAAGTTTTTGATTTAGGAATAAAGAGTGAATTCTGCAGATAAGAAAAAACTCCGAGCGCAGGCTCATAGCTTAAAACCCGTAATCATGATCGGCCAATCCGGGCTGACGGCAGCAGTGATGGCAGAAATAGAGCTAGCGCTCGACAGCCACGAGCTTATAAAGGTAAGAATACGTGCCGAACGGGAAGATCGCAAGCAAATTAGCGATAAAATCTGCATGGATACAGGAGCGGCGCTCATTCAAACTATTGGCCAGATTGCTGTCATTTACAGAGTAAACCCCGACAAATAACTCAAACCAAGGCTAAAAATAGGAAGCGCCATAGCTTATATTTTTAGCCTTGAGGCTCAATTAAATATACTCGACCGAAAGGATTTCGTATTCGACATTGCCGCCCGGCGCCTTAACCGTAACAATATCCCCAGCTTCTTTACCAATTAGCGCCCGCGCGATAGGCGATCCGATTGAGATGCGGCCATCCTTAATGTTGGCTTCATCTTCACCGACAATTTGATACGTCACTTTCTTTTCCGATTCTATATCTTCTATTTCAACTGTCGCACCGAAAACCACCTTTCCATTCGCATCCAGTTTAGTGACATCAATAATTTGGGCATTGGATAATTTAGCCTCAATTTCGGCAATACGTCCTTCTGCGAAACTTTGTTGCTCACGCGCAGCATGATATTCCGCATTTTCCTTTAAATCGCCGTGCTCACGCGCAGACGCTATAGACGCAATAATGCGTGGACGAACCACTGATTTCAATTCGTCCAATTCCTCACGCAATTTTTCTGCACCCTTCACGGTAAGCGGTACTTTATTCATTCTGTTACAACTCCAAAAATATTATTCATCCATCCCTTAACCTGGGAATTCAAAACCTGCCTAAGGCAGATCGATCATTAATTAAGTCAGGCTTTTATGCAGATCCTGAAGACTATTCACATTACCGGCATCCAGTTCGCCAAGCGCGTAACAGGCTGCTCTAGCGCCAGCCATAGTCGTGTAATAGGTTACGCGATGCTGCAATGCTTCTCTGCGCATGGTAAATGAATCGGAAATAGCCTTTTTACCTTCCGTTGTATTAATAATCAACTGAACCTGATCATTTTTTATCATATCGACTGTATTAGGTCGACCTTCATTGACCTTAAATACAACTTCACAAGGAATGCCAGCTTCCTTAAGAAACTTAGCCGTGCCGCCGGTTGCAACAATCTCATATTTTTTCTCCACCAGCATTCTTGCAATATCAGGCAGTTTGGGTTTATCAGCATCGCGAATGCTGATCAGCACCTTGCCGCTATGATTCAAGTTAACGCCAGCCGCTCGTTGAGATTTGGCGAACGCTTCACCGAACGTCTTTCCAACTCCCATCACCTCACCTGTTGACTTCATTTCAGGTCCCAATAAAGGGTCTACACCTGGGAACTTAACGAACGGGAACACAGCTTCCTTGACCGAATAATAGGAAGGAATACGCTCTTCAGTAATGCCTTGTTGCGCCAACGATTGCCCTACCATGCAGCGCGCCGCAATTTTGGCCAGCGGATAACCTGTGGCTTTGGATACAAACGGCGCCGTACGCGATGCCCTTGGATTCACTTCCAGCACATAGATATCCTCGCCCTGAATCGCAAACTGCGTGTTCATCAAGCCTCTTACTCCCAAAGCCTCTGCCATTTTGGCGACCTGTTCGCGCAATTTGTCCTGAATCTCGGGAGCCAGGTCGTATGGCGGCAATGAACATGCTGAATCGCCTGAATGGATACCGGCCTGTTCGATATGCTCCATCAAACCGCCGATCAATACGCGCTCGCCGTCATAGATGGCATCGACATCCATTTCGACCGCATCATCAAGGAATCGGTCGAGCAAAACCGGCGAGTCATTAGACACTGTAACCGCTTCCTTCATATAGCGCTGCAGGCCTTCTTCATTGAAAACGATTTCCATGGCGCGCCCGCCCAATACATAGGAAGGCCTCACAACCAAAGGATAGCCCAGCTCTTTTGCCGCATTAAGCGCTTGCTCGACAGAACGCGCTGTGGCATTGGGCGGCTGCCTCAAGTCCAATCTTTCCAACAACTTCTGAAACCGCTCACGGTCTTCTGCCAAATCAATTGAATCAGGCGATGTGCCAATAATCGGCACGCCCGCCGCTTCCAGCGCGCGCGCCAGCTTCAGAGGCGTCTGTCCGCCGTATTGAACAATTACACCCTTGGGTTTTTCAATATTGACGATTTCAAGCACGTCTTCCAGGGTTAACGATTCAAAATACAACCGGTCGGACGTATCAAAATCGGTAGAAACCGTCTCAGGGTTGCAGTTGACCATGATCGTTTCATAACCGTCTTCACGTAGCGCCAATGCCGCATGCACGCAACAATAGTCGAACTCGATGCCTTGTCCGATACGGTTAGGCCCGCCGCCGAGAATAATGATTTTTTCCTTGTCGGAAACGCGTGCTTCGCATTCTTCTTCATAAGTCGAATACAAATAAGCCGTATCCGAGGAAAATTCAGCCGCGCAGGAATCAATGCGTTTATAGACCGGGCGGATATTCTGTTTATGCCTGACGTTGCGTACTTCCGATTCGGTCGTATCGAGCAGCTTGGCCAATCTTTGATCAGAGAAGCCTTTACGCTTTAACCTGTAAAGTTCACCCTCTTTCAAGGTCGACAAGGTTTTGGTCGACAATGATTTTTCGGTCTGCACCAGATCTTCAATTTGCGCCAAAAACCATGGATCGATTTTGGATGCCTCATGCACTTCATCCAGAGTCATGCCGCTACGAAAAGCGTCAGCGACATAAAGCAAACGATCTGGCCCTGGATGGCGCATTTCACGCTGCATTTTTTCGCGTGCATCTTCGGCGCTTAAGTCGACAACTTCATCGAGGCCACAGATGCCGATTTCCAAACCGCGCAAGGCTTTTTGCAGCGATTCCTGGAAAGTCCGGCCTATCGCCATGACCTCGCCTACCGACTTCATCTGTGTAGTCAGGCGATCATCGGCTTGCGGGAATTTCTCGAAAGTGAAGCGCGGCACTTTGGTGACGACATAATCGATCGTCGGTTCAAACGATGCCGGAGTTGCACCCCCTGTAATCTCATTCTGCAACTCATCTAATGTATAGCCAATCGCCAGTTTGGCCGCGACTTTGGCAATTGGAAAACCAGTAGCTTTCGAAGCCAATGCAGACGAACGAGAAACACGTGGATTCATCTCGATAACAACCATGCGCCCGTCTTCAGGATTGATCGCCACCTGTACGTTTGAGCCGCCGGTATCGACGCCGATTTCGCGCAATACTGATACCGCGACATTGCGTAAAATCTGATATTCCTTATCAGTCAAGGTCTGCGCCGGCGCTACAGTGATTGAATCGCCGGTGTGCACGCCCATCGGGTCGAAGTTTTCGATTGAGCAGACGATGATGCAATTGTCTTTCGAATCGCGCACGACCTCCATTTCATACTCTTTCCAGCCCAGTACCGACTCTTCAATCAGCAACTCATTGGTCGGAGACAAATCCAGGCCGCGTTCGCAAATTTCAATAAACTCTTCCTTGTTATAGGCAATGCCGCCGCCGCTGCCGCCCATGGTAAAAGACGGACGGATAATGGTGGGATAACCGACTTCCTGCTGAGCCGCCAGCGCCTCTTCCATTGAATGCGCGGTCTTTGAGCGCGCCACTTCGAAACCGATTTTTCGCATGGCCTGATTGAACAGTTCACGGTCTTCGGCTTTATTGATCGCTTCTTTGGTGGCACCGATCATCTCGACGCCGTATTTTTCCAGCACCCCATGCGCATCCAGCGCCAGTGCGCAGTTCAATGCCGTTTGTCCTCCCATGGTCGGCAGGATGGCATCGGGACGTTCTTTTTCGATAATTTTTTCTACAGTTTGCCAATCGATAGGCTCAATGTAGATGGCATCGGCCATATCCGGATCAGTCATGATGGTAGCCGGGTTCGAGTTGACAAGAATGACGCGATAGCCTTCTTCCCGCAACGCTTTACAAGCTTGCGTACCCGAATAATCAAACTCACAAGCTTGACCAATAACAATCGGGCCTGCGCCCAGTAATAAAATCGATTTTATGTCGGTTCTTTTTGGCATTTCGTTATCTTGCTTTGCTGATTATTGACTGGCTTGTTACTTGTTGACCTGATCCATCATAGTGATGAAATCATCAAACAATGATTGCACATCATGAGGACCGGGGCTTGCTTCAGGATGTCCCTGAAAGCTCATGGCGGGGCAATCGGTCCGCTTGATGCCCTGCAAACTGCCGTCAAATAAAGAATGATAGGTTGCGATCAAGTTAGCGGGAAGCGATGCTTCATTAACCGCGAATCCATGATTCTGACTGCTAATCATCACGCGGCCCGTGGCTTTTTCCTGTACAGGATGGTTGCCGCCATGATGGCCGAATTTCATTTTTTCGGTTTTAGCCCCGCTGGCTAAAGCCAATAACTGATGCCCGAGGCAAATGCCGAATACCGGAATTTTCCTGGCTAAAAATACTTTGATCGCTTCTATGGCGTAAGTGCATGGCTCCGGATCGCCAGGGCCGTTGGATAAAAATACGCCATCGGGATTCATCGCCAGCACGGTTTCCGCGGGTGTGGTTGCAGACACGACCGTAATGCGACAGCCCCGATTTGCCAATAATCTCAGGATATTGCGCTTAACACCGAAGTCATAAGCGACAACATGCCGGGTCAGGTTTTCAGCTTTAGTGTGGCCGTCTCGCAGATGCCAGACATTTTCAATCCACTCATAAGGCTCGGCGACGGTAACGTCTTTCGCCAAGTCCATGCCTTGCAGTCCCGGGAATGTATCGATTGCCGCTCTAGCTTCCTCTACATCCACTGATTCCCCGGCCATGATGCAACCGCGTTGCGCGCCTTTATCACGCAACAGGCGCGTTAATTTACGCGTATCGACATCGGCGATAGCGACGACGTTATTGTCAATCAGATATTGCTGCAAAGTTTTTTTACAGCGCCAGTTACTGGCCAGCAATGGCAAATCTCTGATGACTAACCCGCTGGCAAAAACGCCAGTAGACTCGTCATCTTCGTCCGTTGTGCCGACATTACCGACATGTGGGTATGTTAATGTAACAATTTGCCGGGCATAAGACGGATCACTGAGGATTTCCTGATATCCGGTCATAGAGGTATTAAATACGACTTCTCCCACGGAACAACCATCGGCGCCTATGGATACGCCATTGAATACTGTTCCGTCTTCCAACACTAACAACGCAGGCTTACTCAAACACGTCACCTCAAATGTGCAAAACGGGATGAACCCGTAAGGACTCACCCCGTTATAAAAAACAAAATTCTGCTTATTTTACGAGATTATAGCGTTTTGGTCATTAACAATTTTTCAGACCTAAGACATCCTGCATATCATAAAGACCGGTTTGTTTATCTTTCAACCAAACCGCCGCCCTAACGGCACCATTGGCAAAAGTCATGCGGCTTGTGGCTTTGTGCGTAATTTCCACGCGTTCGCCTTCGTCGGCAAACATAACCGTATGTTCTCCAACGATATCGCCGGCACGGATAGTCGAAAAGCCGATGGTTTTTCGGTCCCGCTCGCCGGTATTGCCTTCACGGCCATAAATCGCACAGTCTTTCAAATCCCGACCTAGCGCAGCCGCAACTACCTCACCCATGCGCAAAGCAGTGCCTGACGGCGCATCGATCTTATGCCGATGATGGGCCTCAATGACTTCAATATCAGTATAATCACCCATGACCTTGGCGGCCATTTCCAGCAATTTGAGCGACAGATTGACGCCGATGCTCATATTGGGCGCCAGCACTATCGCCACCTCTTTGGCAGCCTCTGCAATCTGGGCTTTTTGCACATCACTGTACCCCGTAGTTCCAATTACGATTTTTTTGCCGGCCTGGCGGCAAATATCGATATATTCCATGGAAGCATCGGGACGAGTGAAATCGATCAGCACATCGAACTGGTCGACAACAGACGCCAGATTATCGACGACTTTAACGCCGACAGCGCTAATACCCGCCAATTCGCCGGCATCCTTCCCTACTGCAAGACTTTCAGGCCGAGAGACTGCCGCAGAAAGTTCAGCCTTGTCGGCCAGTGCCGACGCCTTGATCAGGCAAAGCCCCATCCGTCCTGTTGCGCCTACTATAGCAATACGAATCATGGTGCTTATCCTGTCAATTTATCAAAAAAGCTTTTTACACCATCAGTCCATGAGTGTTCCTGAGGACTATGATGCTTGCCACCGCCTGACAGGGAATCACCCAACTGCTGAATCAACTCTTTCTGCTCTTTGGTCAGATGAACCGGGGTTTCAATCTGCACCCGACACAACAAATCGCCGACTGCACCGCCGCGTACCGGCTTGACGCCTTTGCCGCGCAATCTGAATAATTTTCCGGTTTGCGTTTCGGCAGGGATTTTGAGCATCACTTTGCCATCGAGCGTCGGCACCTCTATCTCACCTCCTAGGCAGGCCGTAGGAAAGCTGATCGGCACTTCGCAGTAAAGATTGGCGCCATCACGTGTGAAGATCTCATGATCTTTCACCTGAATCTGGACATACAAATCGCCAGCCGGTCCGCCGCGCTCTCCTGCCTCGCCTTCCCCAGCCAGACGAATACGATCGCCGGTATCGACGCCCGCAGGCACCTTGACGGACAAGGTTTTAGTTTCCTGAACACGACCCTGTCCGTAACATTTGCCGCAAGGATCCTTAATTTGCTTGCCTGTACCGCGGCAAGTCGGACAGGTCTGTTGGACGGAGAAGAAGCCCTGCTGCATTCTGACCTGCCCATGACCATGACAGGTCGAGCAGATAACCGGACTGGAACCCTTCTTGGCGCCCGAACCGCTACATTCACTGCAAACCACCAGTACCGGCACCCGAATTTTAGCTTCGGTTCCGGCGACAGCTTCTTCCAGTGTCAATTCGAGATTATAACGCAGGTCCGCACCGCGCTGCACAGAACTGCGAGCCCTTCCTCCACCGCCAAAAATATCGCCAAACACATCACCGAAAATATCGCTGAAGCTTTCGGCACCGAAACCGCCGCGGCCGCCCATGGACTGATCAACGCCGGCATGGCCGAATTGATCATAAGCGGAACGTTTTTTAGGATCCGATAAAACTTCGTAAGCTTCCTTAATCTGCTTGAATTTCGCTTCAGCCTCAGCCTGATTGTCTTTGTTTCTATCAGGATGATACTTCATCGCCAAGCGGCGATAGCTTTTCTTAATCTCTGCATCACTGGCGTTTCTTTCTACACCGAGAAGCTTATAAAAGTCTTCTTTTGCCATGTTCCAATCGTTAGTTTCGTCTTGCTTCGCTTAAATCCATTCCCGAGGACTTACTCAGGAGTGCAAGCATTGCCATAAAGTTATCAGGAACCGCGCCGTTAAAGGCGCGGCATGAACTATGTTTTAATTACTTTTTGTCGTCCTTGACTTCTTCAAACTCGGCATCGACAACGCCTTCATCAGCGGCATGCTGTTCAGAAGCGCCCGCCCCGGCAGACTCGCCGCCTGCAGCGCCGGCTTTCTGAGCGTAAACGCGCTCAGCCAGTTTGCCAGACAATTCTGTCAAGGCATTGGTTTTCGCTTCGATCTCAGCTTTGTCATCGCCTTTAACGGCGTCTTTCAGCGCATTGACCGCATTCTCGATCGCGCTTCTTTCATCGGCACTGACCTGATCACCCAGTTCTTTCAGCGACTTCTCCGTAGCATGGATCATACCATCGGCATGGTTGCGCGCCGCCACCAGTTCTGCCAATTTGCGGTCTTCATCAGCATGAGCCTCAGCATCTTTGATCATGCGTTGAACTTCTTCATCTGATAAACCGCTGGACGCTTTAATGACAATAGATTGTTTTTTACCGGTTGCCTTATCTTTGGCCGATACATTCAGAATGCCGTTGGCATCGATATCGAATGCCACCTCGATCTGCGGAATGCCGCGTGGAGCAGGCGGAATGTCAGACAGATCAAAACGTCCCAATGATTTATTGGCAGATGCCATCTCACGCTCACCCTGCAACACATGAACCGTTACCGCAGTCTGGTTGTCATCGGCCGTAGAGAAAACCTGTGAAGCATTGGTTGGAATCGTGGTATTTTTTTCGATCAGCTTGGTCATAACGCCGCCCATGGTTTCGATACCCAAAGACAACGGAATAACGTCCAGCAACAGCACGTCTTTGACTTCACCACCCAGAACACCGGCCTGAATCGCCGCACCCAAGGCCACCGCTTCATCCGGGTTAACGTCTTTGCGCGGCTCTTTACCGAAAATGTTTTTTACCATTTCCTGTACTTTCGGCATACGGGTTTGACCGCCCACCAGGATCACGTCATCAATTTCGGATGCAGACAAGCCGGCGTCTTTAAGCGCCATTTCGCAAGGACCTTTCGTGCGATTGATCAACTCTTCAACCAGCGATTCCAGTTTTGCGCGGGTCAGTTTAACGTTTAAATGTTTAGGACCTGTTGCATCAGCAGTGATGTAAGGCAGGTTAACATCGGTTTGCTGGGCTGAAGACAGCTCGATCTTGGCTTTTTCCGCCGCTTCTTTCAAACGTTGCAGCGCCAAAGGATCATTATGCAGGTCAACGCCGCTTTCTTTCTTGAATTCTGACGCCAGATATTCAATGACTCTCAAGTCGAAATCTTCGCCGCCGAGGAAAGTGTCACCGTTAGTCGACAATACCTCAAACTGATGCTCGCCTTCTATCTCGGCAATTTCGATGATGGAAATATCGAATGTACCGCCGCCGAGGTCATATACGGCAATTTTGGTATCGCCTTTAGGCTTGTCCATACCGAAAGCCAGTGCCGAGGCAGTCGGCTCGTTGATGATACGCTTTACGTCCAGCCCGGCAATACGGCCGGCATCTTTAGTCGCCTGACGTTGTGAATCGTTAAAGTAAGCAGGCACCGTGATAACGGCTTCGGTGACTTCTTCGCCCAGATAAGCCTCGGCGTCTTTTTTCAGCTTCATCAAAACACGTGCTGAAACTTCAGGCGCCGCCATTTTCTTGCCGTGCACCTCAACCCAGGCATCGCCGTTTTCAGCTTCGACAATTTTATAAGGCACCATTTTGATGTCTTTTTGCACGACATCATCTTTGAAACGGCGACCGATCAGACGCTTGATGGCAAACAGCGTATTTTTAGGATTGGTTACGGCCTGACGTTTAGCCGATTGACCTACCAATACTTCGTCATCACTGGTAAAAGCGATGATTGACGGTGTCGTGCGAGCGCCTTCGCTGTTCTCGATCACTCTCGCTACGCCGTTTTCTAAAACCGCAACGCAAGAGTTTGTAGTTCCTAAGTCAATTCCAATTATTTTAGCCATTGAAGTCTCCAGACTTGAATATGTAAATGTTAAAAGTTGTTCTTAATATGGGGATTGTTTTATCTTCTTCAAGCCTGTTTATTATTGCTTGGTGTATCTTCTGCCGGTTTTTCGGAGGCTTTGGCAACCACGACCATGGCTGGGCGCAACAGACGTCCGTTCAGTAAGTAGCCTTTTTGAAAAACATTGACCACGGTATTAGGCTCGGCGCCTTCCACGGCCTGTATGGCCATAGCCTGATGATGCTCGGGATTAAAAGGCTGGCCGACCGGATCAATTGTTTCAATGTTAAATTTAGCGAATACCGATTCAAACTGTTTGATCGTCAATTCGCTGCCAACGCGAAACTTCTCCACTTCAGGGCTGTCGCCAGTCGCTGCCTGCAGTCCTAATGTTAGACTGTCCAATACCGGCAGCAACTCTTTGGCAAACCCTTCCAGCGCAAATTTATGCGCGCTCTCCAGATCTTTCTGCGTCCTTCTCTTCAGGTTTTCCATCTCCGCTTGGGCACGAACTGCTTTGTCCCAGTTTTCCTGAGCTTTCTGCTCGGCCTGCGCCAATTGCTGCTTCAGTTCTTCAAGAGTCGGCTCTTGCAATAACTGCTCTTCACTGACAACTTCAGCAGCCGACTCTTCGTTTTTAGCCTCGATTTCAACCTGAGATTCAGGCACTTCCTGATCATTACTCATTCGCTATAGCTCCTCAAAATATAAAAATGGGTTATCGCGCCTAATCGCACGAAAGAAAAACAGATGCCAGTTATGATGGGGACGATGATTTTGGATTCAAGGCGGCGCCTAATAATTTTGCCGTAATATCGACATAGGGGATAACTTTCTCATAAGCCATGCGTGTCGGCCCGATGACACCCAGCACACCCACCACCTCATCACTAATCGAATAAGATGATGTAACCAGGCTGCAGTGATCGAATGCCTGATAGCCGGATTCTTCGCCGATAAAAATCTGCACGCCTTCTGCATTCATACATTGATCCAGCAAATGAATCACATCCTGTTTTTGACTGAATGCTTCAAATAATTTTTTCAGCAGGTCCATATCCGCCAACTCTGAGAAACCCATTAAATTGGTTTCGCCGGTCAGCACGTAATCTTCTTTTTCACTGTCCTGCTCGAAAGTCAGCTGCGCCATTTTGATCGCATCAAGCATACCCTGATTCATGCGCGCCTGATCTTCCTTCAATTCTTCAAAAACCGCTTGCCGCACTGAAACCAGACTGCGGCCGCAATAAATTGAATTCAAATAATTGGCCGCCTGCTGCAATTCGGAGGCGCTGAATACTTTGGTTGTATGAATGATTTTGTTGTGAACTTCCTGCTCATTAGTAACAAAAATCACCAGTACACGTGTATTGGATAAAGGCAAAAATTCAATATGCCGCAAGCAAAGCATTTCCCGCCTTGGCAAAGTCACGACTCCCGCCATGCGGGTCAGTTCCGAAAGCAGACGCGAAGCGACGCCGATGACATCACCATTGTTATCAGTAATCGACAACTCCTGATGCAATCGACTTAAGTCTTCCGATTGCAGCGGTTTGACCGTCAATAAACTATCCACGAATAATCGATAACCGCTGACCGTGGGCACGCGTCCAGCCGAAGTATGCGGCGAATGCACCAGCCCCAAATCTTCAAGATCGGCCATAACGTTGCGGATGGTTGCCGGACTCAAGTTTAAGCCCGAGTCTTTTGACAAAACCCTTGAGCCCACCGGCTGACCGTCACTGATATAACGCTCAACCAGCGTTTTCAGCAATTGCAGCGACCTTTCGTTTAAAACTTGACCAGTACGCACATCAACCTCTAAAAGATCATAATTAGCACTCCACCCAAGCGAGTGCCAGCGCCGCAAAATATCAGCTCAACGGTTTGTTGTCAATAAAACCCTTTTTCTTAAAACTGTCTATTATAAAGAAGGTCTTTCGCCATCCCTCATGAGAACCCCAAACATCTTCTGCCAGCAAAACTGGTTGGTTTACTGAGGTTTTTGTATAATCCAATTCATTTTGACTTGTATCCGGCAATGCAGAGCCCTTTCAAAACCATTGGCCTCATAGGCAAACCCAGTGACCCCAGCATTGCTGAGCCCCTGTCAATTCTCTATGATTTTTTAAAAAGCCGGCAATTCACTGTCCTGATTGCCAAAGACAGTGCCCGGTTTATTCGTAACCAGCCCGAATCCCGCCCTATGGACAAACTAGGCCAATATTGCGATCTGGTTATCGCGGTTGGCGGCGATGGTACTTTTTTGACCGCCGCACGGGCCATTGCCGAATATGATATTCCTTTGATTGGCATCAATCTGGGGCGTCTCGGTTTTCTGGTCGACATATCGCCCAACGAACTGCCGGACAGATTGCACCGCATGCTCCAAGGCCACTATATCGAAGAAAAACGCTGTTTATTGCGGACCAAAATCGTCCGCGACGAACAGGTCATTCACGAAGAAACAGCCGTCAATGAAGTGGTGATTCATCGCTGGGTGACGCCCAGTATGATCGAAATCGTGACCAAGATTGACGGCGTCTTTCTCAATTCTCAGCGCTCCGACGGTTTGATTGTTTCCACGCCCACCGGTTCGACCGCCTACTCCCTGTCCGCAGGAGGCCCGATTCTGCATCCGTCGTTAAATGCGCTGGTATTGGTGCCGCTCAACCCCCATACCCTGACCAATCGCCCGATCGTCATTGACGATTCCGCTGAAATCGAAATCAGCTTCTGCCAGACCAAGCAAATCAATGCCCTGGTCACCTGCGATCAAATTGAAATTCCGGCCGTGCTGATCAGCGATAAAATTTTGATCAAAAAAGATCCGAAACCGATTAGAATTCTGCACCCCGAAGACCATGACTTCTTTCAGATACTGCGGGGCAAATTAAACTGGAGCAGTGGTTATCATATTTAATCCCTATGCTATTGAACCTTAACATCATCGACCTCGCCGTTGTCAAATCGCTGGACCTGGACCTTGAAAAAGGTATGTCCGTACTTACCGGCGAGACAGGAGCCGGCAAATCCATACTGTTGACGGCATTAGGGCTCGCCCTGGGCGATCGGGCCGATTCAGGCTATGTGCGCCCCGAAGCCAAACGCGCCGAAATCAACCTGGAATTTGATCTGGCCGATGCGCCTGAGGCCCAGCGCTGGCTGAAAGAAAACGATCTCGATGACGACCACCATTGCCTGATTCGGCGCATAGTCAACCAGGATGGGCGATCCAAAGCCTATATCAACAACCGGCCGGTCACATTGCAGACCCTGCAGGCGCTCAGCGAGAAACTGGTAGAAATTCACGGCCAGCATGCGCATTTGACCTTGCTCAACAGCGACGAACAACGCCGCCTGTTGGACGCCTACGCCAAAGACCAGCCGCTTCTGGATCAAGTCAACGTTTGTTACCGGCAATGGCAGCAAGCCCATAAGGAACTGGAAGCGCTGATCAAAGCCGGCAAGGACAAAACCGAGCGCGAAGAATTATTGCGCTACCAGATTGAAGAACTGCAGCAGCTTGATCTGCAAAACTTCAATTACGCGGCCTTGTCGGAAGAACACAGCAAACTGGCCAATCTGGGCCAGATTTTAACGGTCGGCCAAAGCCAGGTTGATATTCTCTACGAAAACGACGAGCAATCAGTCAGCCAGATGCTGGGCCATAGCCTGAATGAAATCACGCACATTGCCCGCTTTGCGCCGGAACTGAACGAGATCTGTTCACTGTTGTCGGAAGCGCAGATTCAGACCGAAGAAGCGGCCCAGCAGCTACGCCGGTTCCTCGAATCCCAGGAAGCCGATCCGCAACGCATGGACATACTGGAAAACCAGATCGCCATCATTCAGAACTTGAGCCGCAAGCATCATGTCAAGCCGGACGAACTGCCGGAACTGGCGGAAAAGCTCGAGCAGGAACTGGACGGGCTGACCCACAGCAGCGAGCGTATCGAAGCCTTAAAGATCAACACGGCAAAACTGCTCGAGCAATACGATCAACTGGCCGCGCAATTGTCGAAACAGCGCAAACAGGCCAGTAAAAATCTGGCGCGGCAGATTTCAGCCATGATCAAGGAGCTGGGCATGCCGCAGGGCGAGTTTCTGGTCGACGTCACAGCGCTGGATCTGGAGGCGCCCAAGCTGAACGGCAAGGATAAAATCGAATTTCTGGTCAGCGCCAACCCGGGCCTGCCGGCCAAACCGCTGGCCAAAGTCGCCTCGGGCGGCGAATTATCGCGCATCAGTCTGGCCATTCAAGTCACGACCAGCAGCGACAAAACCACGCCGACCATGATTTTCGATGAAGTCGATACGGGCATCGGCGGCGGCATTGCCGAGATTGTCGGGCAAAAACTGCGCAGCCTGAGCCAGAACCGCCAGGTCATGTGCGTGACGCATTTGCCGCAGGTCGCATCGCAAGCGCACACTCATCTCTATGTTGAGAAAAATAATAAGGCCGATATCACATCGTCCAATGTCAGAGCCCTGAACGACGAGGAACGCGTTCAGGAAATCGCCAGAATGCTGGGCGGCGTCAACATCACCGCCAACACGCTGGCCCACGCCAAAGAAATGTTATTTCAATCCGCCGCCAGCCATTAATCAGCCGGCGCATACAACCACAGGGTACCAAAATCAATGATCCGCTTTCCAGCCGAATGGGAAAAACAGTCCGCCGTATTAATCGCCTGGCCGCATGCGACCGGCGACTTCAGCAACCGTCTTGATGCTGTCGAACAAAGCTACGGTTTTATTGCCGAAACAATTAGCCAGCATCAGCGCTTATTTATCGTCTGCAAGGATGACGCCCATCAGCAACATATTCAGTCTTTAATCAAAAACAACGGCAATATCACCTTCCTTCACGCCGAAGTGAATGACATTTGGGTCAGGGATACCGTTTTTCTGAGCACAGAAGAAGATGGCCGCATGAAACTGCTCAACTTCAGATTCAACGGCTGGGGCGGCAAATACCCGCACCAGCGCGATAACGCGCTGAACCATGCCTTATTAAACTACAGTCCGTTCAAGAATGCGGATTATGCCGACATAGACTTCATCCTCGAAGGCGGCAGCGTTGAAAGTGATGGCATTGACACGATCATGACCACACGCCAATGCCTGTTGAACCCGAACAGAAATAAAGAACTGTCGCAACAGGACATTGAACAGCGACTGCAGCAATACTTCGGCGCCGAAAGAATATTATGGGTGGACCAGGAAAATCTGTCCGGCGATGATACTGACGCCCATATCGATACACTGGCCCGTTTCTGCTCGGCCACGACTATCGCCTATACCAGCAGCAATGACCCCAAAGACAAGCATTATGCAAGTTTGAAAAACATGGAATCTCAGCTGCAGGCTTTCCGCACGCAAGCAAATGAAGCCTATAATCTGGTGCCGCTGCCGATGCCTAAACCGATCTTTGATGAAGAAGGCCAGCGCCTGCCGGCCAATTATGCCAATTTCCTGATCATCAATCAGGCCGTCATGGTGCCTGTCTATGACGACCCGATGGATGCAGTTGCCCTGGAACGGCTGGCCGGCTGTTTTCCGCATCACAAGATTATCGCCACGCCATGCCGGCCGCTGGTGCATCAATACGGCAGCTTGCATTGCATGACCATGCAGTTTCCTGAAAAAGCGTTTGCTGTTATCGGCTAATGCTCAAACCGTAATTCTCAGCGGTAATTAAGTATAAGCGTCCGATATATATTCGGATGCTTATATTATTGATGAAGCCCGTTACATAATAAAACGATTTAAATGAACTTGAATTACAAGAGCTCATTCAAAGCCATAAATACTTTATATGAGCGAGTTTATTTAAGGCACAATCATAAAACATGAAGTACGGTCTCAAAAAACAAACCATAGCACAGATAAATGCCGTTTTTGCCGGCCATCCTGAAATAGAACAGGTCATACTCTACGGCTCTCGGGCGAAAGGCAATTATAAAGACAGCTCGGATATCGATCTTGCGTTAAAAGGGCATAAATTAAATTCAAGCGTTATTGACAGGGTAAATTTTGAGCTCGAAGACCTGTTTTTACCTTATTGTTTTGATATTTCACTCTTCAGTCGAATAAATAATGCCCATCTTATTGATCATATTAATCATATAGGCGTCATTTTTTATGAATCTGCAAATGCACCGCATTTAGATAGACAAAACTCCAGCCATGACTAAAACCTGGATGGCAATATTCTTTTCGGTACTGATCTGGTCGGCTATCAATCCCAAAGATTATTTTACCTGGCTGCTTGAAACCGCACCCGCTCTGATCGCCTTGATCATTCTTATCGCGACGCGCCGGCGTTTCCCTTTGACTCGCCTCACCTACAACCTGATTTTGATCCACAGCATTATCCTGATGATAGGCGCCCATTATACTTATGCCGAAGTTCCGCTATTTAATTGGCTAAAAGTGACCTTCGAATTGGAACGCAATAATTACGATAAACTTGGCCATCTGGCCCAAGGTTTTATCCCGGCCATTGTAGCCCGCGAGATATTAATCAGGAATCAGGTCGTGGCAGGCCGTAAATGGCTAAACTTCCTCATTATCTGTATCTGTTTAGCCATATCGGCATTTTACGAACTTATTGAATGGTTCGTTGCCTTAGTCAGCAAAGAAGCTGCCGAATCATTTTTAGGCACACAAGGTTATATGTGGGATACGCAGTCCGACATGGCTTTCGCGTTGGCCGGCGCAGTTTCGGCAATCGTAACGTTAAGCCGTCTTCATGACCGTCAAATAAGCAAAATTGCCGCAGGACAACCTTTGCCTTAGTGACCTTTCGGCTTTCACTGAGCCCGAATAGCGCTACTGCCTATTTTTAAATCGTTGTAAAATAATACTATTGTCAAAACCCATTCAAATTTATTCATCATGAAATCAAAATTAATCGTCAGCGCTGTTCAACAGCCTTGCAATGAAGACAGACAGACTAACCTTGAATTTTCCATTGAGAAAATCCATGAGGCGGCCGCTGCAGGCGCAGACCTGGCCGTACTGCCGGAACTGCATCTGGGGCCTTATTTCTGCCAGAACGAAGATCATAATACCTTCGCTCTTGCCCAGCCTATTCCCGGCCCCACAACCGAAGTCCTATCAGCAGTGGCTAAAAAGCTGGAGATCGTTATCGTTTCAACCATCTTTGAAGAAAGAGCGCCGGGACTTTATCACAACACCGCTGTTGTTTTTGATAAGGACGGCAGTATCGCCGGCAAATACCGGAAAATGCATATTCCCGACGACCCTGGCTTCTATGAGAAATATTATTTCACGCCGGGCGATATTGGTTTCAAACCGATCCAGACTTCAATCGGCAAACTAGGCGTATTGATCTGCTGGGATCAATGGTTTCCCGAAGCGGCAAGACTGATGGCTCTGGCTGGCGCAGAACTATTGATCTATCCTACCGCAATAGGCTGGGACCCTCTGGATACGCCTGAAGAACACAAGCGCCAACTGGATGCCTGGGTCACCGTTCAACGCGCGCACGCTGTAGCCAATGGCATTCCGGTTATATCCTGCAATCGCATCGGCTTTGAGAAAGCGCCTGATTCGGATAAAGGCATAAATTTCTGGGGCAATAGCTTTATCGCAGGCCCCCAAGGGGAAATAATCACTCATGCCAACGAATCGGAGATAAAGCTGCTGACCGCCGATCTTGACAGCTCAAGAGTTGAGCGCGTCAGACGAATATGGCCTTATCTGCGCGACCGAAGAATTGATGATTATGGGGATTTAACAAAACGTTTTATTGATTAAAACCACTGGCACAAGGCAAAAACCGCGCTGTTTTGCCTTGTGCCCCGGACCGGAAAATATCTGCCTGAACTTGGATAATCAAACTTCAAATTCAGAACGATCATGGCCGGCATCGATCAAAGTCTGCATCCATTTTGGCGTCACTCCACGGCCAGTCCATGTTTTTTCAGGATCTTGGGGATGACGGTATTTAACAGGCACCTTAACGCCTTTGCGAGCAGACCTTTTATCACCTTCATAAATTTCAACGGCAACATCAATTGATGCCGCCAGCTCTTTTATCTGAGCGATAACTTCCTTACGTTTATTTGCCTGCTTAGTCTTTAATGCTTTTTCGGCTTTTTCAATAAGAGTCTGCAATTCATTTTCAGTGAGATTTTGATACTCTGTCGTTTTAAGATTCTGATACTGGGATTGGGTCATTTTAGCTCCTAATAATAAAAATATATTGCAATCATATCATGATTACCTAATACTATAAATAGTAAGAATTACTTAGATTAATCTTAAATAATCATTTATAACCCTATAATTTTAATTCTTAGCCTGCAACACTAAGTTAATAATAATCTTAAAGCTTTTTTAATTTAATATATGCCCTAGCTCATCAATTAAGTCTAACGCCTCAATTACCTGCATTTTTATCAGTAAATAACTTGCTGCCGGTTGCCCTCCATCTATTACCTAAGATATTTATCCGTTATTAAAGCAGTCTTTCTATTATCTAGCCATTCATGACAGAGCGTCCGACCTTTTAATTCGTTTAATTCAGTAAAATAATAAATGCCTACTGCGTTTGTTTTATTGACACTAACCGGTAGATTTAGTTCTCCGACAGACTTATTATTAACCCCATGAGTCGATAAAGCATAGGAAACATTTTTATTAACAATTGGGACATGCTGTTTTTTGTTGCGCTTTTTGTTTAACTATTATTGGTTGCCTTTTTACTTTCCCCTTAACTTTAATACTAGCCGGTTGGTTTTAGCTTCTGACCCGATCGTATTATTAACAACTTTGGACAAGCCCACAGGCTCAATTATTACTGGCTGCTCTTTGTGTATATTCATCTATTATTTCCGCTTTAGCTGAAGCATTAACGTTTGCATCAGACAGTGGCGCATCCGTCTTTTTGACATCCGGCTTTATGAAAAGTACAGCCCACTTGAAAGCAGGACGATTACAATGCTGACAATTAATAATATTCGCTTGGCATGCCGCACTGTTATCATCTCGGGCACAGAGATAGGCTTTAGATCTTCCCGATTTTTGAATAAGGAACTCTAATTACAATATTTTTTTGTCTCTCGTATTTTTTATCTCAACAACAAGCAGATGAAACTTTATGATTGTCTTTGCCACTAATAAAATGAACCATACTTTGGCTAGACAACACCTAACCAAGTACTATACCACTGCGGATAGGGTGGAAAATTAAAACCCCGTTTTGAATAAATTGGATAATACTAATGAGTAAGCTGCTAAAACTTTTTCAAGATTCTTCCAGCCTCTATGGCAGCAATGCCAGTTTCATTGAAAGTCTGTATGAAAAGTTTCTGGAAGATCCTGAGTCGGTCGACCCCAGCTGGCAGAAAGAATTCAGCGCCATTCACGACGGTGTCGAATATGAAGCGGCCCATAGTCCCATCGTAAAACGCTTTGCACAGCTCGCGATTAAATCTCAAGGCAGGCTGGCCGAATTGCAAGGGTTCACGGAAGAAAGCGTCAAAAAGCAATCAGCCGTTGCCCGGCTCATCAACCATTACCGCGTCCGCGGACATCAAATCGCTCAAAACAATCCGCTGGGAAAAACAACGCCCCCGCCTCCCGATTTTGATCCGGCTTATTACGGACTGTCCGCGCCCGACATGGATACCCTGTTCGATGCCGACATGCTGCGAGGCATTGACAGGTTACCGCTGCGCGACATCATAACCAGCCTGAAAGAGATTTACTGCGGCAGCATTGGCACCGAATACATGCATATTGTCGATACGACAATCAAACGCTGGATAAGAAATCATCTGGAAAGCCCGAAATCGACTTTAGCGATAGAACCCGAAAAAAAGCGCTGGCTGTTGAAGCTGCTGACTGCAGCTGAAGGCATAGAAAACTATCTGCATACACGATTTGTCGGCCAAAAGCGCTTCTCACTGGAAGGCGGCGAATCGCTGATTACGGTTCTCGACGAACTCGTTCAGAGAGCCGGGGAAAAAGGCGTTAAAGAAGTCGTGATCGGCATGGCGCACAGAGGCCGGCTGAATGTGCTGATCAATGTCCTCGGCAAAAGTCCCGCCATTTTATTCGACGAATTCGCCGGCCTGCCCAAGCTATCGCCCGGTGTCATTTCCGGCGACGTCAAATATCACATGGGGTTTTCATCCAACATTGCCACGCCCGGCGGACCGCTGCATTTGACGCTGGCTTTCAACCCGTCGCACCTTGAGATCATTGATCCGGTCGTGGAAGGCTCGGTAAAAGCACGTCAGGACAGGGCCGGCGCAGACGGCGAAAAAGCGGTCATCCCAGTGCTGATCCACGGCGATGCCGCGTTTTCGGGACAAGGCATCATCATGGAAACGCTGAACATGTCGCAAACCCGGGCCTTTTCTACCGGCGGCACGATTCATATCGTCATCAACAACCAGATCGGCTTTACCACCAGCAATCCGCAGGACGCGCGTTCCACCCTCTATTGCACCGATGTGGCCAGCATGATTCAGGCGCCGGTTTTCCACGTCAATGGAGACGACCCCGAAGCCGTCATTTTTGTCACTAAAATGGCGCTTGATTTCAGAATGACTTTCAACAGAGACGTCGTCATCGACCTGATTTGCTACCGTCGCCTCGGCCACAACGAGGCCGATGAGCCCTCGGCCACTCAGCCGCGCATGTATAAAAAAATCCGCAAGCTCAAAACCACACGGCGGCTTTATGCGGACCGCCTGATCAGTGAAGGCGTCATTACGGAGGAACAGGCTGCCGAAATGGAAGAGCAGTATCAGAAGCAGCTTGATGCCGGCCAGGTCGTTTCCCGGCCTGTGCTGGACCACAACCATTACTCATATACCACGCAATGGAATCAGTTCCTGCACGGAAAATGGGACACTCCCTGCGACACTTCCGTTTCGATAGACCACATTCGCTTCTGCAACGATCGCATGCAGCGGCTGCCGGCCGGCTTTGAACTACACCCGCGCGTCGCTAAAATTATGGATAACCGCCGTAAAATGGCTGCCGGCGCCATGCCTCTGGACTGGGGGTTTGCCGAGAACATGGCTTATGCGACCTTGCTGATGGAAAAATATAATGTCCGCCTGACCGGCCAGGATGTCGGCCGGGGCACATTCTTCCATCGCCATGCCGTCTTGCATAATCAGCTCAACGGCAAAACCCACACGCCGCTGAAACATCTGGACAAGGATCAGGGCCAGACGCAAATTTTCGATTCATTGCTGTCCGAAGCAGCCGTATTGGGATTCGAATACGGCTACAGTTCCACCGTACCGAATACACTGGTCATCTGGGAAGCGCAGTTCGGCGATTTTGCCAATGGCGCGCAAGTCGTCATCGATCAGTTCATCAGTTCCGGAGAAACCAAATGGGGCCGGCTGAGCGGTCTGGTCATGTTTCTGCCGCACGGTTTCGAAGGCCAGGGACCTGAACACTCATCCGCCCGACTTGAACGCTATCTGCAGCTGTGTGCCGAACACAACATTCAGGTCTGCAATCCGACCACGCCGGCACAGATATTTCATTTGCTGCGTCGGCAATTGATCAGGCCTTACAGAAAGCCGCTGATTGTCATGACGCCCAAAAGCCTGCTCAGGCATAAATTCGCCGTTTCCACGCTGGAAGACCTGACCGATGGGCAATTTCAGACTATCATCAGCGAACAGGACCCGATCAATCCGAAAAAAGTTACGCGCTTTATCTTATGCTCCGGCAAGGTTTACTATGATCTGCTCGAAGCGCGCCGCAAGGACAAAGACAATCTGAAACATGTAGCCATCACCCGCATAGAACAATTGTATCCTTTCCCCATCGAAGCCTTCAGAGCGGAACTGGCGAAGTATCCGGCCATGAAAGAATTCGTCTGGTGTCAGGAGGAGCCTCAGAATCAAGGCGTCTGGTATCAATCCAAGCATCATTTCGCAGACAGTCTGCCTGCGCATGTCACTATGAGCTACAGTGGCAGAGAGGCGTCTGCAGCCCCTGCGGTGGGGAATTTCCGCGTCCATATAGAACAACAAAAAGCCGTCGTAGAATCGGCCTTATACAGTAAGTCATCAGGAAAATAACATGAGCATTGAAGTCCTAGTCCCCAACCTGCCCGAATCGGTTTCAGACGCCACACTGGCTACCTGGCACAAGCGCCCCGGCGATTTGGTCGATAAAAACGAAAACCTGGTCGATCTGGAAACGGATAAAGTGGTTCTTGAGGTACCCGCGCCGGACTCAGGCATTCTGCGTGAAATACGCAAGAAAGACGGCTCGATAGTCGTTGCCGGCGAAGTACTGGCCGTGCTCGAGCCTCAAGCCGCTCAAGCACAGACAGCCGGCAAAATACAGGCCGTTGAGGATATTGAAACGGCCGAACCTGAAACACGCGCACCTGGCAGTGAAGCTCATCCTGCGCTCAGCCCTTCCGTGCGTCGACTGATTCTGGAAAATAATATCGATCCCGTTGGCATAAAAGGCACGGGCAAAAATGGCCGCATCACTAAAACCGACGTGCTCGATTATCTGGAAAGCCACAAACCGCCTGCAACTGAAATCGAACCGCCAAAACCGGAAACCGCGCCCGTAGAGCCCATCAGGCAGGAAACAACGGCTAAACCAGAGATAGTCAAGCCAGCCGAGCCGGCAATGCCTGCTATGAATCTACGTCCGGAACAACGAGTTCCAATGACGCGTTTGAGAGCGAGGATTGCCGAGCGCCTGCTGCAGGCCCAGCAAAATGCAGCCATGCTGACGACCTTCAATGAAGTCAATATGCAAAACGTTATTGATCTTCGCAATCAGTACAAAGCCCGTTTCGAAGAAAAGCACCATATCAAGCTGGGCTTCATGTCATTTTTCGTCAAGGCTTCCATCGAAGCCTTGAAGCGTTTTCCGGCTGTGAACGCTTCCATTGACGATAACGACATTATTTATCACGGCTACTATGACATTGGCATCGCTGTTACGACAGAGCGCGGCCTGATCGTACCGGTTCTGCGCGATGCCGATCAGCTCGATTTCGCCGGCATTGAGAGAAGCATCGCCGATTACGGAGAAAAGGCGCGTAACGGCACACTGGGCTACGAAGACCTGAAAGGCGGCACATTCACCATTACCAACGGCGGCATTTTCGGTTCCATGCTGTCAACGCCGATATTGAATCCGCCGCAGTGCGCCATATTGGGCATGCATGCCATCAAGGAGCGCCCCATTGTCGAAAACGGCCAGATTGTCATCCGGCCAATCATGTATCTGGCTTTGTCCTACGATCACCGCCTGGTCGACGGACGCGATGCCGTGCAGTTTTTAGTGACGATTAAAGAATGCCTGGAAGCTCCCGCCCATCTGCTTCTTAATATCTGATGTTACGTCGGACGATTTTATCCCGTTTGCCGCGCCGAGCACCGCAGCTTTTGGCGAGAACACCCAGCATTCGACGCCGCCAACGCTGGGTCCCTGGTTCCCATGGTCCTCCGTAGGAACCGATACCGAGCTTTGAGAGCGGCACGTCGTATCCAAGCCCGGTATGCGTTCCCACGCAGGAGCGTGGGAGCGAGGAAATGCAGGAGCAATTGCCGAGGCGACGCAAAAGAAAGGCACTCGCCCTCGGGTGCGGTAAACCCGATTAAACCAAACCGTCGCGCTAGCGGCACTTTAGCCAAACCGATCTGTATTCAACTTACTGCGTAACATCAGTTAATATTTAAGAAGGCTTTATTATGTCAAAGCTACAATCTCATTACGATGTCGTCGTCATTGGCGCAGGGCCGGCTGGTTATGTCAGCGCCATCCGATGCGCGCAGCTCGGCTTGAAAACAGCCTGCGTCGATAACTGGAGCAATAACAAACGCCAGAGCAGCCTGGGCGGCACTTATCTTAATGCCGGCTGTGTCCCCGCTATAGCCCTTCTGGAGTCGGCAAAAATTTATCATCTGCTGAACCATGAGATGAGCAGACATGGCATTCATGCTGAAAATATTTCAGTGGACATCCCCCAGATGATGCGACGCAAGGACAAAATCATCGAAACGCTCAGCAATAAAATCGTCGATATATTTAATCATCACAAAATTACCCGTATCCATGCCCAGGCAAAATTGCTCAATGCCTGCGAAGTGGAAATCACCCCTGTAGACCATTCGTCATCGTCCATCATTAAGGCCAAAAATATTATCCTGGCCGCCGGCTCATCCCCGATCTGTCTGCCCTGCGCCCCGATCGACAATGAATTCATCATTGACTCCACAACCGCCTTAAGTCTTGACGGCGCACCCAAAAAGCTGGGCATTATCGGCGCCGGTGTCATAGGCCTGGAGCTTGCCTGCATTTGGAAGAAACTCGGCTCCGAAATCGTTATGCTGGAAGCGCAGGAAAATTTTTTAACGCTGCCCGACCAGCAAATCTCACGCGAGGCCTATCGCATCTATACGCAACAAGGACTGGAAATGCGTTTGGGCGCGCGGGTTATTTCCACCAAAAAAGGCCATAAAAAAGTTACTGTCGAATATCAGGATAGTGAAGGTCTGCATTGCCTGCGTGTAGACAAACTGCTTGTTGCTTCGGGAAGGAAACCCAATACCGAAAACCTGATCGCCGCGGAAGCCAATTTAATGCTCGATGAAAATGGCTTCGTGCATGTCGATGAAAACTGCAGAACCACCCTGCCTGGTGTTTATGCGATAGGTGATTTGACTTCGCTCGGCCCCATGCTGGCCCATAAGGGCATAGAGGAAGGCGTCTTCGTCGCCGAACAGATTGCCGGCGTTCACAACCCAATCAATTACGACCTCCTGCCCTGCGTTATTTATACCGAACCTGAAGTCGCCTGGGTCGGCCAGACCGAACAGGCTTTAAGAGCCATAGGCGAGCGCATCAAGATCGGAACTTTCCCGTTAAGCGCGGCCGCCCGGTCTCATGCCATGGGCATTTCTGAGGGGATGGTTAAGATCATTGCCCATGCCGAAACCGACGCCATACTTGGCGTTCATATCATTGGCGCCCATGCCTCCGAGCTGATTGCCGAAGCCGCACTGGCTATGGAATTCTCGGCCAGCGGCGAAGATCTGGCCAGAACCATACACGCACACCCGACCATCTCAGAAGCCTTGCATGAAGCGGCGCTGTCTCTTGAGAAACGGACATTGCATTTGCCGGTGGGCATACTGGCATCATAAGAAACGCCGATTCATCTAATACAGAAATCCAATATGCCCCTCTCTTCCGTTTTTGAATCCCTGTTCAAATGGCTTTTCATGCTCAGCGTATTGGTGATGGGAGCGACTTATTTTTATAAGGACACGTTGCCAGATACCTCGTATTACGATCTGGATCTACTTGAAGAACCGGTGCAGACACCGACTTCCGATCAGGCTTTCACGCTGCAGGTCAATGGACAGGAATACACAGTCAATCCCAAATTCAGCTATGAGCTCGACGGCGTCGTTGTCGGCTATCATGACGCCGATGATTTCAGTGATATCTGGCATCACAAACGTTGGAAGGATTTCATTAATCTACGTGATCTCTGCGTAATCTGGGGCGAGAATGTCGAGTCAGGCGTTTACAAAAGCATGACGTTCAGCAATGACAGCTGGACCTGCTGGGCGTCCTGGCCCGATGCCTCAGTCGGTGCGCTTTTCAAAATGAATGCACTGTCCAACAATCATCTGCTGACCGATGATGACGCGGTCAAAACAGCCCTGATGAGTGCCGAACCTGGCGATCATATCCGGCTGAAAGGTGTCCTGGCGAGCTATTCCAATAAAGCCAGCGGCTTTCAGCGCGGCACCAGCGTCATCCGGGACGACACCGGCAACGGCGCTTGTGAAACGATTTATCTGGGCGAATTCAAGATTATCAAGAAAGCCAACCGCAAGCTGCGCCGGTTATATGGCATGACAAAATGGCTGACCCTCTTTGCCGGTATCGGATTTCTGATCATGTTTGCCATCACACCGGTCAGAAATAACCGAAGGTATTAACTGCAAAAATTCATCTGCCACGAGGACACGAAGAATAGAACTTCGCGTCCTCGTGGTTTCAGGTTTCATGTTTTAGGCAGCGAACTTACTCACACTCCAAACCATCAACCCGCTGAAAGCCTCTCGGCAAAGCCGATCCTCTATTGGCGCGACTGCCTGAATAATGCTCGATATCAGACGGTTTCAGCGTCAAATGGCGCTTTCCGGCCAGCACTTTCAGCTGACCGTTTTCCGGCAGCGTAATCACCGCGACCACTTCATCCTTGCCGGCGGCCAGATCCGAAGTCGGGATCTGGATCAGCTTGTTGCCCTTACCCTTCGCCAGCGCCGGCAGTTCGGCCACCGGAAAGATCAGCAGCCGCCCCTGCATCGTAACGGCCGCAAGCAAGTCGGATTCGTTGGCTACCCGTGCCGGCTTCAACACCTTGGCGCCATCCGGCAGCGCAATCAGTGACTTGCCTGCCTTGTTCTTGCTGAGCAGTTCCTTGAGCTGCACGCGGAAACCGTAGCCGGCGTTGCTCGCCAGCACAAACCAGTCATCGGGATTGCCGGCGAGCAGATGCGTGAAGTAAGCGCCGGCCGGAGGGTTAAGGCGTCCCGTCAGCGGCTCGCCCTGGGTTCGGGCCGACGGCAGATCATGCGAAGACGTGCTGTAAGCCCGGCCGGTCGAGTCGAGCAGATAAACCGGCTGGGTCGTTCGGGTCCTGACCGCATCGAGAAAACCGTCGCCGGAGCGGTAGCTCAGACTGGTCACGTCAATGTCATGGCCCTTGGCCGCCCTGATCCAGCCTTTCTGCGACAGAATCACCGTCAACGGCTCATTGGCTATCAGCTCGGTCGTGTCCAGCGCCTGTGCAGCCTGTCTTTCGACGATCGGCGAACGGCGGTCGTCGCCGTATTTCTCGGCATCGCGTTCGAGTTCCTTCCTGATCAGGCGGTTCAGCAATTTTGAGGAACCGAGGGTCTTTTCCAGCGCAGCCCGCTCTTTTTCCAGCTCATCCTGCTCGCCGCGGATCTTCATCTCTTCCAGCTTGGCCAGATGTCTCAGCTTTAATTCGAGAATCGCCTCGGCCTGCAGGTCACTGAGGCCGAACCTTGCCATCAGCACCGGCTTGGGATTGTCTTCATTGCGGATAATGGCGATGACTTCATCGATGTTCAGATAGGCGATCAGCAAGCCGTCCAGAATATGCAACCGGGCCAGCACCTTGTCGAGCCGATGCTGAAGCCGGCGCCGGACCGTTTCGGTACGGAACGACAGCCATTCGGTCAGGATGTCTCTCAGCCCTTTAACCTGCGGCCGGCCGTCCAGGCCGATCATGTTCATGTTGACGCGGTAGCTTCTTTCCAGATCCGTCGTCGCGAACAAATGCGACATGACCGCCTCGACATCGAGCCGTTTCGATTTCGGTATGACCAGCAGGCGGGTCGGATTTTCATGGTCCGATTCGTCCCTCAAATCCTCGATCATCGGCAGTTTTTTCGCCAGCATTTGCGCCGCGATCTGCTCCATCAATTTGGCGCCGGATACCTGATGCGGCAGGGCCGTGATAACGATATTGCCGTCTTCAAGCTCGTATTTGGCGCGCATCTTGATCGAGCCGCCGCCGCTGACATACATTTTCCGTATCTCTTCGGCGGACGTGATGATTTCGGCGTCGGTCGGATAATCGGGACCTTTGATATGCCTGAAAATGGCGTCTAGCGAGCAGTCGGGATCATCCAGCAACTCGATGCAGGCATTGGCCACTTCGCGCAGGTTGTGCGGCGGAATGTCGGTCGCCATGCCGACGGCGATGCCCATCGTGCCGTTCAGCAGCACGTTCGGCAATCTTGCCGGCAGTAAAACCGGCTCTTTCAGCGTGCCGTCGAAATTGTCGGTCCAGTCGACCGTGCCCTGCCCCAACTCGCTCAGCAAGGTCTGCGCATAAGGCGTCAGCCGCGATTCGGTGTAGCGCATGGCCGCGAACGATTTGGGATCGTCCGGCGAGCCCCAGTTGCCCTGACCGTCGATCAACGGATAGCGATAAGAAAAATCCTGCGCCATCAGCACCATGGCTTCGTAGCAGGCCGAGTCGCCGTGCGGGTGGTACTTGCCGAGCACGTCGCCGACCGTTCTGGCCGATTTTTTGTATTTCGCCGCCGCCGTCAGGCCCAGCTCCGACATCGCATAAACGATGCGCCGCTGCACCGGTTTCAGGCCGTCGGCAATATGCGGCAGGGCCCGATCCAGAATCACATACATGGAATAATCCAGGTAGGCTTTCTCGGCAAAATGCTTTAACGGCAGTTGTTCGTAATTTTCTTGTATACCCACAATCACAATTCATCCTTTGGTAAATCTACATGTAACGCCCGACTCTTTTCCATGAATTCCTGACGCATTTTTTTGCGCATTTCTGCAGCTTCAAATAATCTTCTTTCCACTTCAGTCTCTATCTGTAGTTTCGGTATTTCCTGAGGTTTGCCGTTTTCATCGACGGCCACCATAGTAAAGTAGCAGGAGTTGGTATGCCTTGTTTCTCCTGTCATCAGATTCTCGGCCTCGACCTTGACGCCGATTTCCATAGAGGAGCGTCCCACGTAATTGACATGCGCGGAGAAAGTCACTAGTTCACCAACCTTGATCATCTGCCTAAAGAAAACATGGTCCAGCGATGCAGTCACGACATAGTTTTTGCAATACTTCGCCGCGCAGGCATAGGCCACCTGATCCAATAGCTTCAATAGCGCGCCGCCGTGCACATTGCCGGAAAAATTCGCCATATCCGGCGTCATCAGCACAGTCATAGCCAACGACTTCTCTTGTCTATCCATTTTACTTTCCTGACTTAATAAGGCTGTATAGCCTTGTTATGACACGGGCAATCCGAAAAATGCCCTCCTGTCGTCCCCTTACGACGTATTCTACCTGAAGGCTGCTTATAAAGGCCTAAGAACCTGTTCATTGTCTCCACAGCAACGACAAGCAAGCGAAATTACAGGCGGGTATTGGGCAGGCGCGCGGTATTTTTCCATAGCATCCGGCACTTTACTAGATACGTACAGCCCAGCCTTGGGCTTTTCTTATGTTTCTGTTGTCAGCAGGTATTGAACAGGCCCAGATCCGACGGTTGCGACCTGTTTTTTTCTCCTCACTGCCACTTTTAGCAGTTGGTTGTCTTTCAAGCTCATATAAAGCCGCGCATCTGTTTGTAATATTTCTCACTTATAATTTGAGCCCAACGTTAAAATCCATTTTGACTATTCTTAACGCCTTAATGACAATGTAACTTCGTACTTAGTGGAATATAGCAACCTATGCAGCCGAATCATGCCCAAGACAAAGCAATAGTCGCTCAATCCGCTGTTCATGTTTATTTCCTTATCACACCAGAAGTTCACCTGTTGGATCTGGCCGGGCCTATTCAGGCATTTCATGAAGCACAGCTTATCCATAGTGGTTTTGTTGTCCATTTTGTCGGTTTTGATTCTGAGGTAACGAGCCGTCAGGGCATGGGAATCAGCGGGCTAAAATTACCGCCCGCGGAGTTGCCGCCACATTCAATTGTTATCGCCTGCGCCAGCCGCTACCATGTTGATATCTATAGCGACCCCGCCAGCCAGAAAAGCATTACGTGGTTGAAAAATGTCCCGCGTAAAGACACGACTCTAGCCAGCCTATGCACAGGCGCTTTTTTGTTAGGCAAGGCCGGCTGGTTGGACGGAAGGGAATGCACTACTCATCACACCCTGACCACTCAGCTTCAACGGGATTTTCCGAAAGCGAATGTGGTGTCGGACAGGATCCATGTAAAATCCGGAATGGTATGCACGAGCGCCGGGGTTACTGCCGGTATCGATCTTTGTCTGGACATAATTGAAGACAAGGCTGGCGCCTATTGTTCGATTGCGGTTGCCAGAGAGCTGGTGGTTTGCCGACGCAGAATGGCCAATGATCCCCAAATATCCAGCCACCTGAGCTTCAGAAATCATATCAGTCCATTTGTTCATTCCGTCCAGGATTATATTGCTTGTCATTTCAATGAAAAACTGTCGCTCGCCCGGCTGTCTTCGCAGTTCCGGGTATCTCAACGCCATCTGCAGCGTTTGTTCAAAACATATACCGGCATGACAGTGCGGGATTACATAGCAGAGCTGCGGCTTGAAGAAGCCAGACATATTATTAACAGAGGCGAAACGATTGAAAGAGCCGCGCATCAAGCTGGTTTCAATGCCGCGTCATCGCTTCGTTCCGCCTGGAAAAGAAAATATTACAGCCTGCCCAGCCAGACTTTGACTAGATAATCAGTCTCGTCTATTTGGAGCATCCAATTCATAAGTATCCGCCGAGCCGAGTTGTTCGAGCATAAACCCTATTGCGGATTCTACAGCTTGCTCGGTGGCTTCCTTGTTGTATCGAATGGGAACGTCCCCACCCTTTCCTTGATAAGCATAGGGATCAAAGAACAGACTGTCCGGCCTGTTAAGATCAAAGGCATGGGTAGCGCCCTCCAATTCCAGAACCTGAACCTGTTTCCTGTCTTCGTCAGACAGACTAGATGCCAGGGCCGTGCAATCGTCTGGGGCATCATACACATCCTCCTTGCCTGAAATAATCAGCACTTGCCGGCCGTCCTGAATTTGGTTGAAAGTGTATCCCGGCACTTTGTTATAAACCCAACAGACAGGGTAATTTGCCACCAAGCCATGCAGTACATTTGACTGTGGCGTGTCTTCTCCCGCCATTAACATGGCAACGACCCCTCCCCAGGAAAATCCAATCAATCCTAGTCGTTCCTTCTGAATGTCGATGCGGGACTGCAGGTATTGTATGGCCCCGTATATGTCAGGCAGTGTTTCGCGTACATGAGCGGGGCGAGACAAGCCTCCGTCCAGTCCTCGAGCAGCCCACATATCTAATTCCAAAGTAGCAATACCTGCTTGATTCAAGTGCAAGGAATAGAGTTCCCCTCTCTCGTCCACACCGCCTGAGCCATGTACAACAATGACAGCAGGCACCGGTCCTTCCATACCGGTAGGAATTGCAAAACGGGCGCTAATTGTAAGGGGTATGGCTTCACTATCATCGGGATCAAATGAAGGGAATGCAACGTAATTGTGCTTAATGCGTTGCGCGTCATCGACAGTTGCAAACGCTGTAAATTTACTATCATCAGAATCAGATGAATGGATTTTGACGCGATTGTGCTTAATGCGGGGAGCGTGAGCTATAGAATCAGCGCTTATTATCGGTGAAAAGAAAAATGCCAAGGTGCTTAGAATAAATAAATACTTATGCTTCATTTGATCAACTCTTTATTCAATTATCAGTAGCCCTCAGCAGATATTAAGCAGATTCCAATAAAAACGGTTTAGATTCAATATAAGTCAAAGGCCTGCATGCAATGGCTAATGCCTGTTTGATATCCTCTATAATGTCGTCAGGCTCCTCAAGACCTACACATAGCCGAACGAGATTATCGGTAATGCCATTGTTTATTTTTTCTTCTCTACTGTATTTGCCGTGAGTGGTAGATGCAGGATGCGTAATCATCGATTTTGCATCCCCTATATTGGTACAACGTGAAACAAGAGCCAGCGCATTAATAAATGCCCAAGCCTCCTCCTTCTTTCCTCGAAGAGTGAAACTTATGATTGGAGTATGACCCGATTGCTGGCTCCTGATCACATTTGCACTCGCATGGCGCTCATCCATTGTTGAATACACTTCTTCTACTTCGGGCTGTAATATCAACCATTCGTAAATTTTTCTTGTGTTGCACTCATGCAGCATCATTCTGGCTTTTAGTGTGTCCAGACCTTTGCTGAAAATCCAGGCGTTAAACGGGCTCAAGCAAGTGCCGGAGCTCCGCAGGTATTGTTTTAAGGGAGAAATCAATTTCTTACTACCGGCAATTGCACCTCCGACGCATCTTCCCTGTCCATCGATGAATTTGCCTGTGGAATGCAGCACCAGGTCAGCCCCATGCCTGAGGGGTTTCTGGAATGTGGGACTCATTAATGTATTGTCCACAATCAAAAGTGCGCCAAATTGTCTGGCTATTTGGCCTAAAGCAGATAAGTCGGCGACTTTCATCATCGGATTTGTTGGTGATTCGACAACCATTAACTTGGTATTGTCTTGCATGGCATTTTTCCATGCGTTCATGTCATCAACACAGACGGATGTTGCAGTAATGCCAAACTGGCCAAAATATTGGCGAAATAAATGACTGGTCGTGCTGAAAATTCCACTTGCCAGAACAACATGGTCGCCCTGCTTTAAAAATGTAATGGCAATAGCTAAATAAGCAGACATGCCTGATGACATCGCAACACAGGACTCTGCCTCTTCCATAATAGCCAGTTTTTGTTCAAAACTTTCAACGGTCGGGTTGGTAAAACGACTGTAGACATTGCCAATCTGCTCACCGCTGAATCGAGCACTGGCTTCTTCAGCAGAACTGAAGTCATAACCCGATGTTATTGCAATGGCTTCCGAGTGACTATCGGACATCATTGGAAGAGGGGCATGAATACTTAGGGTTGTTGTTTCCATTTTGTGCATCCTTTTAACTTAAAAATATTAATTGCAATTCAAACTCGTAATTTAAAAATTGCTATTGTTAATACCATTTTATCTTCCTACTTCTATTCTGAGTTGCCTGTATGTTTTTGGTGATTTTTCCTCGACGGAAGTTGTAATTTTGGAACATTATTCGACGAATAACAGTTACTGTATTGAGTATCTTTGTAGAAATCCGGGGCAATGAATTCTGGGTTCCGCTTATTGAGCCGATATACGCTGTAAACCGCTCTATGCCATGGATGGAGCAACTTCCTTCTTCTCAAACCTATTCAATATTAGGCCTACAAATACAGATAACATACAGAATCCCATGACAGATAATGTGACGAGGTCATAACTTTGCGTGAATTCATAGGTCATGCCGCCAAGCCAGGCCGTCAGAAACACCATTAATTGGTGGACGGTAAACAGGAAACCGAACATTTTCCCTTTAATTTCCGCGCCGTAGCAGCGCAGGCACATCACGGAAGTAATGATTACTGTGCCCATATAAGTCAAACCAAAAACAGTTGCAAAAGCTAGATAATGCCATGTGTCGCTTGCAGAATGCAGAATCAGCATTGAAAAGGTACGAAGCGTGTAAAGTATAGCCAAAAGCATAGCGGGTGCCGAAAAACGCAATAACCATCCTACAACAAACGCGCCAATTAACTCAGCGGCACCTAGAATGCTCAAAGTTGAAGCGACCAGGACCGCACCTGTGGGCTCACCGGATAATCTTTCTTGCATCATAGGCACCAAGTGGACATCTATATAAGCCATTGACGCACCGCAACCGGCAAAAGATATAGCCAGCAGTATGAAAATAGGACGCCGAAGCTGGCTTAATACATTATTATCAGGAATTCTGGCTCCAGGTTGAGGAGACGCATTATTAGGGAATAGTCTGGATAACCACATGACGCCGGGGACAACTACCAACAGAAACGCAATAGCAATACATAAGCTGATCTGCTGCCACGGCACAAAGGTATTTAACCAAACCCACAATGGAGACAACACCATGAACCCTATTGACGTTCCGTTAGTGATGGCTGCATACGCCATGCCTTTTTGATCATCCTGGAATATTTTGTCAATCAATAAGCCAAGAGGGACAAATGTCATAGCGGCTAATGCATAAGCCGCTAATACGCCAAAGAAAAACATGAAGCCCCAGAAGTTCACTGTAATACTTAACGCTAAATACGCCAATACTGTTGAAAACGCGCCGGTCAGGATTGTTTTCGCGGGGCCATATCGATCACAGACCCAGCCTACAAATGGTGAAACCACCCCCAGTACAAGCCCGAAAACAGCGCCTGTCAATGCAAAGGTATCCCTCCCTTGACCGAATAGTTTTACCAGGTCAAGGAAGTAAACTTGATAACTGCCCTTAATGGAAGAGGCCAGAAAAGTGACAAAAAAGCCAATGACTACGGCCACTATCCGATGTTTTCGAGATATGTTCATTTTATGCTTCCGCTAATTGAGCTTGACCCAAGCCAAGGTGATCATAAACGCCCTGATACATGCCATAAAATAATTTACATGTCGTATTAATAGCTTCTAAGGACTCCTGCTGCATCTTTTCCGTTGTACACAGGTCAGCAAGCAAGTCCATTCCCTGACGAACATGACCGACATCCTCTTTCTGATGCACGGAGAAAAACAATAAGTCTTCTTCTTTCAAATTGTATACTTTGCCAAAAAGAGTATGGCGCGCTTCCCCGGCAACGGTCTCCAGGTTTTGCCCTTCACTGGCTACCAGTACCGCTGCCGCGCCAATATGGTAACGTTCTTTATCCAGGCAGGCGCGCATTCGATAACTGATGAGTTCCTGAGTCGGTTTCAATGCAGTCGCGCGGTCGCGCTCTTCATCCGAAATGCCGATAGCACGTATGAAATCCTCCATCAAAACAACATGATTCTTTGTCTTGGAAAGATTGCCCGTTTCTTCTTCGTACATATTGTGAAGTAAATGCTTCTTGTGCTTTTCCAAGGGACAGTGGAAGAACAGGTTTTCGATGTAAGTCAAAAAGTGTTTGGTTAACTGATAACCTTGCAATGTAGTGAATTTAAGCAACTCTTTATCAGGTTTATTTTCATCCAGAAGATATTTGAATAAAGGGTGCCCAACGGTTAAATGTCCGTTCAATTCGGCTGTCATGGCTGTCTTGAACTCTTTTTTGTCCATCATGGTAAAAAATCCTCACTAAATATATAACTTAAATCGCTGCAAAAGATCGTACGCCGATTGCTTCATAAAATGCCCCTCGTAGCTGATGCCTTGATAACGGCTATAATCCGGCAGTACGCCATAGGTTTCAAAACCACACATCACCCATGTTTTATGAGCGCGGGTATTTGCTCTAACGTCAAGAGTAATCAGCTCAACCCCATTTTCTATGCAAACTTGCGCAATGTAAGCAAGGCTCCTCTTCAGAATCTTGCCCCTGTGTTCAGGGTGAATGAATCCTTTTTGTAAATCACAAATGTGCTGAGTCGTTTGTTGATGGCTTCTTTTAAGCATGCAGCAAAAAACAAGCTGGTCTGATGTTCTTCCCAGAACCAATTGCAGTGTGCCCAAGGCGATTTCATGTTCCAGGCTGTCCGCATATCTACTGGCATTGCTCCCGGTAAAGCGATCATCAAAGCCCAGTACTGCTTCATCTTGTGCGCTCATGGCCAGCAATATCATCAAATTGGCACGATGGGCTCGATAAGTTTCGCAACAATCAATCAGAAAAAATTCGACATTTCGTTCCATCCGCTCATTCTCCTTAATACTCTAAGGAAATGATAAGAGAGAGATAAAGCAACAAAAAGCCCAAAAAATGACATTTTTTGGCTTTAAAAACGACATTGGGGGATGGGCTGTATAGGGTTGTCTGGCAAGACAGATCTAATAATATTCGTTTTTATACGGTTTGCAGCGGACGGGGGCCATAGTTCAGCCGGTTTTGCGCAAGCCGAATTTCAGGAAATGCGCTTGTGAATTCACATTGGCAGCGGTTGCATACCTTGGCAACGCCGGCTCAAGCCCTACCACAGCATATATCGGCGCCAGCCAGCTTAGCGCCTCATGGTGATCCGGTCCGGCCTCCCCTAGCCACCATGAAATACCCGCTTGCCGTCCAGCGGATGCCCGGCGGTGCATGGGGTACGCAATATCGCTTGGTTATCGCGTTCATCATTCGCCTTGCTAATGCACATGAATGAAGAAACACGCTGAACTGCACGGACGATATAAATATCCTTTCGGCTGACCTGGGCTATCACCCCATTTTCAAACCGACATAAAAACCGGCAGCGCCACTGACGCCCTTGCTGGTAATGTTAGATAAGCGATTGATCAGGAAATTGCCGGACTGCTGTGCGACTTCGGTTGCCGCGCTTGCCGCTCCCTGCAATTGGGCTTCACTGACGCTGACAATGCCGTAGTATTCGGACACGAACAGCAGCACCACCGCCCCACCGCCCATGAACAACGCTACCTTCAGCATTTTTTTGGCGAAATAGCCGACCGCCAGGCCGATGATGAAAGGAGCCCCCACATTAGGGATCATAAAAGCCGAAGAAAAAATATCGGTGGAGGATGCGCCGTTGATTGCTTGGTCACTGCTCATAATTTGTGTTTCTCTACTGTTATGGCTGATTCCAGCCAGACTGGAAAAAAGCCGACATTTTAATCATTTTCCAGCTGGACGCCAGTTCATTAAAAGCGGCCTGTCAAATATTCCCAGTCATAAGCAGCCCCACTTATTGATTTTGACCCGCTGGCAGGAAAAAATAGCAATTCACTGATTCAAAAGAATTTACTATGCACTATCCCATCAAAGTAGCTGGCGCCAAACCTGCCGGCATCATCGAAGTATTCTCGCCTTATGACGGCAAACGCGTAGGTTCCATTGAAACCATTGATGAGACAGGGGCCGAGCAGGCATTAAAAAACATGCTTGAGCTGTTCCGCGACCGCAAGAACCGGTTGCCGGCTCATGAACGCATCGCCATCCTGGAGCGTACGATCGCGCTCATGCAGGAACGCACTGAGCAATTCGTGGCCACGGCCGTAGCTGAAGGCGGCAAGCCTTATAAGGATACTCAAGTCGAGTTGGCGAGGGCGCTCGACAGCCTCAGGATCTGTATTGATTGCATCCGCACAGAGCGCGGCACGGAAATTCCGATGCAATTAAATCCGGCTTCCATGCACCGGCTGGCCTTTACGCACAGGGAACCTATCGGCCCTGTCGTGGCGATCAGCGCATTCAATCATCCGATCAATTTGATCGTCCATCAGATAGGGCCCGCCATCGCCGCAGGCTGCCCTGTCGTTATCAAGCCGGCGCGCGACACGCCGCTATCGGCTTTTGCACTGGTGGATGCGTTGCGCGAAGCCGGTCTGCCCGATCTCTGGTGTCAGCCCGTTGTAGAAAATGACATCAAAGTCGCCGAACAATTGGCGACCGATCCGCGCGTCGCCTTTTTAAGTTTTATCGGCAGCGCCCGTGTCGGCTGGATGCTGCGCTCAAAACTGCCGCCCGGCACGCGCTGCGCGCTGGAACATGGCGGCGTGGCCCCGGTCATTGTAGCCGAAGACGCCGATCTTGAACGCGTGCTGCCATTGCTGGCCAAAGGCGGCTTTTATCATGCCGGACAAGTTTGCGTGTCGGTACAGCGCATTTATGCGCATGAATTGATAGCTCGAAAAGTAGCAAGCGGACTGGCAGCCTTGGCCGACAAGATGATAGTCGGCGACCCGGCCGATCCGGACACGGATTGCGGTCCGCTGATCCGACACAGCGAGGTTGACCGCATTGAGGCCTGGGTGAATGAAGCCATTGCCGAGAATGCCGAACTGATCGCGGGAGGCAACCGGCTTTCGGACTCGCTGTACAGGCCGACGGTGTTATTGAATGCGTCGCCGGACAGCAAGATCAGCCGGCAGGAAGTCTTCGGGCCGATCGTGTGCGTTTACCAATACAGCAGTTTGGATGAAGCCATCGAACAGGCCAATGCCCTGCCTTATGCCTTCCAGGCATCAATGATCACACAAAACATCGATACCGCCCTGCATGCTTACAAGCATCTGGCGGCATCGACCGTTCTGATTAATGATCACACGGCTTTCCGTGTGGACTGGATGCCGTTTGCGGGCCTGCGTGAATCAGGCCTTGGAACCGGCGGCATTCCTTATACGTTCCGCGATATGCAAATCGAGAAAATGGCTGTCTTCCATTCGCCGGCCTTATAAGCGGCTATACCTGGATATCCGCCAGATTTCCTTTCGTCTCCAGCCATATCTTTCTGTCCTGCGCGCGTTTTTTCGCCAGCAATAGATCCAGTTGGGCATTGGTATCGTCTTCTTCCTGTACCGTCAACTGCACGAGTCGGCGCGTATCGGGGTTCATGGTCGTCTCACGCAATTGGCTCGGATTCATTTCACCCAGTCCTTTAAAGCGCTGGACGTTGATCGTCCCTTTGAGCTTTTCTGCCTTGATGCGGTCCAGTACGCCCTGTCGCTCGGATTCATCCAGGGCATAGAACACCTTCTTGCCGATATCGATGCGATATAAAGGCGGCATAGCCACAAACACGTGCCCTGCCTTCACCAGCGCCGGAAAATGCTGATAGAACAAGGCGCAGATCAGGGTGGCAATGTGGTTGCCGTCGGAATCGGCGTCGGCCAGAATGCACACCTTGCCGTAGCGCAGGTTTTGCAGATCATTGGAGCCGGGTTCGATGCCCAAAGCCACGGCGATATCATGAACTTCCTGCGAAGCCATGACCTGATTCGAATCCACTTCCCAGGTATTGAGGATCTTGCCGCGCAGCGGCATGATCGCCTGAAAGTCGCGCTCGCGGGCCTGCTTGGCCGAACCGCCGGCCGAATCGCCCTCGACCAGAAACAATTCGGTTCTGGCGATGTCCTGCGCCGAACAGTCGGCCAGCTTGCCCGGCAAGGCGGGACCAGCCGTAATTTTCTTGCGAATTATTTTTTTATTGGAGCGCAGCCTTTTCTGGGCGCTGGAAATAATGATTTCGGCAATTTTTTCGCCTTCGGCCGGATGCTGGTTCAGCCACAAGCTGAAGCTGTCTTTGGCCACGCCCGACACGAAAGCCACGCATTCGCGGGAACTGAGCCGTTCCTTGGTCTGGCCTGAAAACTGCGGATCTTCCAGCTTGACCGAAAGCACGAAATGGCAGTTTTCCCAAACATCCTCGGGCGCCACCTTGACGCCGCGCGGCAAGATGTTTCTGAAGTCGCAGAACTCACGCATCGCTTCAGTCAAGCCGGCGCGCAAACCATTGACATGCGTGCCGCCCTGCGCCGTCGGCACCAGATTGACGTAGCTTTCGGCCAGCATTTCGGCAGGATTTTCGATTGCCCAGACGACGCCCCATTCAACAGCCTCATGGCTCGCGGCCATATTGCCCATGAACGGCTGCTGCGGGTAAAACTCGATATCGCCGACGCGGTCCAGCAGATATTCCTGCAAGCCGTTCTGGTAGCACCAGACAATCTCTTCCTCCGGCTGCTCGACCTTCAGCGTTATTTTCAGGCCCGGGCACAACACCGCTTTCGCACGCAGCACCTGTTTCAGCCGGGTGACGGAAACCTTGCTGGAGTCGAAATACTTTTCATTCGGCCAGAACTTCACCGAAGTGCCCGTATTGTTACGGCCAACCGTGCCGACTTCCGTCAGTTCGGTCTGTTTGTCGCCATTGGCAAATTCCATGCGGTAGATTTTGCCGTTGCGCTTGACTTCTATTTCCAGTTTCTGCGACAGGGCGTTGACGACCGAAACGCCGACGCCATGCAAGCCGCCGGAAAACTGATAGTTTTTATTGGAGAATTTGCCGCCCGCATGCAACTGGGTCAGGATTACCTCGACGCCGGGTATGCCTTGCTCGGGATGGATATCGACCGGCATGCCGCGGCCGTTGTCGGTGACCGAAACAGCGCCGTCCTTGTACAAAACGACATCGATGCTGTCGGCATGCCCTGCTATCGCTTCGTCAACACTATTATCAACGACTTCCTGCACCAGATGATTGGGCCGGGTGGTATCGGTATACATGCCGGGGCGTTTGCGCACCGGTTCCAGTCCGCTTAAGACCTCTATGGCCGCCGCGTTATATTCATTACTCATACTTCGTAATCACTCACATCCGAGTTTAATGCCATTGTTAACCGTACATCGTACCATTAACATGAATATTTCACCACGAAGTACACAGAGAACACGAAGACTCTGAAATTCAAATGGTTGCAGATATTTTCTGAAAAATTCATGAGCTTATAAAAAATATCAAGACCATGATTTTCTTCATGAATTCTGTGATTTTAAGAAATATCCGGGCCAGCCTTGAACCGATAAAGGCAAACTCACCACAAACAAAGCCCCCGCTTTCTGCCAACACTATCTTTCCAACGTAGGTTTTTTAACAAGGACGAGGCGCATTCTTCCTGCTCACTTGCCCGCCAATTTCATATATAATGCCCGGCTTAATTTGTACACCGTATCGTTAAAATATTTTTATCCCTATGCCGAAAAAGAAAAGCTCGACTTTATTCGAAGACTCGCTTGCGGAGCTTGAGCAGCTGGTTACGCAGCTGGAACAAGGCGAGATTTCGCTGGAAGAATCGCTAAAGTCATTTGAACGCGGGGTCAATCTTACCCGTACCTGTCAAAAAGCCTTGCAGGAGGCGGAGCAGAAAGTTCAGATCTTACTGGAAAAAAACGGCACTCAAACCCTGGAGCCCTTTACTGATGAGTAATGCATTAAAAGAATACCTTAGCTTTTGCCAAAACCGTGTAGAGAGGGCTCTGGAAGCGCGTCTTCCCAGCGAAAACATACTGCCCAAAAAGTTGCATGAAGCCATGCGCTATTGTGTTCTGGACGGCGGCAAGCGCATGCGCCCGATGCTGGCGTACTGCGCTGGCAAGACGCTGGGCATTGCCCCGGAAGTGCTCGACGGACCGGCCTGCGCGGTCGAATTCATTCATGTCTATTCGTTAATCCATGACGACCTGCCGGCCATGGACGATGATGAACTCAGACGCGGCAAGCCTACCTGCCACGTCGCCTTTGACGAAGCGACCGCTATTTTGGCCGGCGACGCCCTGCAGGCTTTGGCATTTGAAATACTCGCGCACGACCCTACCATGACTGTCGATGCCGAAAGCCGCCTCAAAATGATCACGATGCTGGCAAAAGCCAGCGGTTCCCAAGGCATGGTCGGCGGCCAGGCTATAGACCTTGAATCCGTGGGCACCAAATTGAACCTGCCGGAACTGGAAAACATGCATATCCACAAAACCGGCGCTTTGATCCGTGCCAGCGTCAATATGGCGACCCTGGCAAAGCCCGATATCGATCATACTGTAGCAACCAGACTTGATCATTATGCCAAATGCATCGGCTTGTCTTTCCAGGTCAAAGACGACATTCTGGACGAAGAAAGTGATACGGCCACACTAGGCAAAACCCAGGGCAAGGACAGGGACAACGACAAACCCACTTATCCTGCCTTGCTGGGCTTGTCCGGCGCCAAACAGAAAGCGCAGGAACTGCATGAACAGGCCATTGACAGCCTGAGCATTTTCGGCAAAGAAGCCGACTTACTGCGTGACTTGTCGCTTTATATCATCCAGCGGGATCATTAATTACCGATTTGATTACTCAGGAATTAATCTGCATAATCCTGCGATTGCTTAAAAGAAATGCCGATTAAAGGAAGTTGATTTATACATGTACAAACCCGGTAATTATCCCATCCTGGATACCATCCATTATCCCGCCGATGTCCGCAAGCTGAGCAAAGACCAACTGCCGGCCCTGGCCCGGGAGCTGCGCGAGTACCTGACCCACACGGTCAGCATCTCCGGCGGCCACTTCGCGGCCGGGCTCGGCACGGTCGAGCTGACCATCGCCCTGCACTATGTCTTCGACACGCCGGCCGACCAGCTGGTCTGGGACGTCGGCCATCAGGCCTATCCGCACAAGATCCTGACCGGCCGCAAGGAAGCCATGCCCACCATCCGCACCAAGGGCGGCGTCTCGGCTTTCCCCAGCCGCGCCGAGAGCGAGTATGACGCCTTCGGCGTCGGCCACTCCAGCACCTCGATCAGCGCCGCCCTGGGCATGGCCATCGCCTCCAACCTGAAAGGCGAGGACAAACAGATGGTGGCCATCATCGGCGACGGCAGCATCACCGGCGGCATGGCGTTCGAGGCCATGAACCATGCCGGCGCCCTGGACGCCAACCTGCTGGTGATCCTGAACGACAACGAGATGTCGATCTCGCCGCCGGTCGGAGCCATGAACAACTACCTGACCAAGATCCTGTCCAGCCGGCTGTACGCCTCCGTGCGCGAGGAAAGCAAGAAAGTCCTGAGCAGGATGCCCAGCGTCTGGGAGCTGGCGCGCAAGACCGAGGAGCACATGAAGGGCATGATCGTGCCCGGCACCTTGTTCGAAGAGCTGGGCTTCAATTACATCGGCCCGATCGACGGCCACGACCTGGACATGCTGATCTCGACCCTGGAGAACCTGAAACAGACCTCGGGGCCGCGCTTCCTGCACATCGTCACCAAGAAAGGCAAAGGCTACGCCCCAGCCGAGAAGGACCCGCTGGCCTATCACGGCGTGCCGGCCTTCGACCCGAGCAAGGACTGCCTGCCGCAATCGGCGCCGTCGCCCTACCCGAGCTACACGGAAGTGTTCGGCCAGTGGCTGTGCGACATGGCCGGCCAGGACGAGCGCTTGCTGGGCATCACGCCGGCCATGCGCGAGGGCTCGGGGCTGGTCAAGTTCTCCGAATGCTTCCCGCAGCGCTATTTCGACGTCGCCATCGCCGAGCAGCATGCCGTGACGCTGGCCGCGGGCCAGGCCTGCCAGGGCGCCAAGCCGGTGGTGGCGATCTACTCGACCTTCCTGCAGCGCGCCTATGACCAGCTGATCCACGACGTCGCCCTGCAGAACCTCGACGTGCTGTTCGCGCTGGACCGCGCCGGCCTGGTCGGCCCGGACGGCCCGACCCATGCCGGCAGCTTCGATCACAGCTTCCTGCGCTGCATTCCCAATATGCTGATCATGGCGCCGGCCGACGAGAACGAATGCCGGCAGATGCTGACTACGGGCTATCAGTACGAAGGGCCGGCGGCCGTGCGCTATCCGCGCGGCAAGGGCCCGGGCGTCACGGTGCAGCCCGGCCTGACTGCGTTGCCGATCGGCCAGGGCGAAGTCCGCCACCAGGGCAGCCGCATCGCGATCCTGGCCTGGGGCAGCCTGGTGGCGCCGGCGCTGGCGGCCGGCAAGCATCTGGGCGCGACCGTCGTCAACATGCGCTTCGTCAAACCGATCGATACGGATTTGATTCTGGAACTGGCCAAGAGCCATGACGTGTTCGTGACCGCCGAAGAGAACGTGCTGGCGGGCGGCGCCGGCAGCGCCGTCAATGACTTCCTGCAGGCGCAGAAGATCCTGATGCCGGTGCTCAATATCGGCCTGCCCGACCAGTTCGTCGAGCAAGGCACGCGCGAAGAACTGCTGGCCCTGTGCGGTCTCGATGCGCAAGGGCTCATCCGCCGCATCGAGACGTTCTGCGCTTAATCCGCAAGAGCGGCTCGCAGGCCGCTCAGATTTCAATTTTTTAATGACAACAAAAAAATGGAAAGACTTAAAAACAAAATCCGCGACATTCCCGATTTCCCTAAGCCCGGCATCATCTTCAAGGATATTACGCCATTGGTAAAAGACCCGGCTTCATTACGCCTGGCTGTTCACCAATTGCTGCAGCCATTCTTGGGCAGAGATATCACAGCCGTTGCCGGCATGGAAGCGCGAGGCTTTATTTTTGGCTCGCTCGTTGCGTGGGAACTGGATCTTCCGTTTGTGCCCTTAAGAAAGCCTGGCAAGTTACCCTACGACGTACAGAGTGTGTCTTACGACCTGGAATATGGTTCAGCCGCACTGGAAGCCCATATTGATGCGTTTGATGCGAGTGACCGCGTATTACTGATCGATGACCTATTGGCTACGGGCGGAACCGCAAAAGCCAGTTGCGAACTGGTTGAAAAGATGGGAGCAAAGGTTGAAGCCTGTGCTTTTGTGATCGAACTGGACTTTCTGGAAGGGCGGGAGAAACTCGGCAATTACGAAGTCCATTCATTATTGCATTTTTAGAGCTACATCCTTGTAGCTTCTTTAACTGCTTATTTTTTAGCTTTCAATTTATCCAGTTTAGTGCTCGCCTCTTCAAATGACTTGGCTGTCGCGTCAAATGATTGGGCGGTGCTGCTGAATGAATTAGATACCTGTTCAAACTCTTTATTATCGGCGCTTAATTTCAAAGTAAAGCCTTCTGGATTGGCTGTGTCACCTGCAACACCCTTCTCGGCAACTGCAGCCTGACCGGAAGCCGCATTTCCGCCTTCTTCAAGCGCCGTCTCTTCATCGATATCCAGTAAATCGTCAGATGCATCGATTTTACCGTCTGCAGCCAAACTTTTACGCCATTGCAAGAAAGACTCGCGGGTAAACACGTAGGGATCCAGCGCCGCTTCGTCAATAAATTTCAATGCGCCCTCGGCATTTGCCCGCGAATTCAGCATCGAAACCAGTTGTACGGGAGCACCCACATAAGTTATCGGATTTGCCGCCGTATCAAATATTGCTCCTGGGATACCGCGCGATGTGGATGGCCCTAGGAAAGGCAATACCAGATAAGAGCCTTGAGGCACACCCCATACAGCCAAAGTCTGCTCAAAGTCTTCCTCATTCTGCTCCAGACCGAATTCTTTGGCGACATCAAACAACCCGGCCAAGCCTACTGTCGTGTTAATTGCAAACCGTCCGGTGTCCTGAGCGCTTTGCTGGAATTTAGCCTGTAAAACATCATTTAAGACGACATTGATATTTTTCAGGTTATTGAAAAAATTGAATACACCCGTTTGCACAAACTGCGGCGTTACGAATTTATACGCATCTGAAATAGGTTTAGCGACATAATCATCAACGCCATCATTGAAAGCATACATTTTTCTATTGAAGCCTTCATACGGATCAACCGGATTCGCTTCAACTTGTTGCTCAACACCTCCTGTGCTTGCGCAACCGCTCAGAATGACAGTTGCTCCGATAAGCATGCCTGACAAAATTTGTTTGATTTTACCGTATCGGTAGCCGTTGGTGGGGTTGTTCATTAACATAAAACCTACTGTTTCGAATAATTATCAATTTTTTCGTTGATCTTAGCTATTAAGGCGTCAAATCCTTCACGCTGCAAAATGGCAGTGTATTCCGATCTTTTTAACGCCAGGTCACTGACACCATTAGCTATGATGTTAATAATACGCCAGCTAGGGCCTTTCTCCTTCAGCATATAATCGAACTTCACATCTTTTTCACCAGGAACTACCAGATGAGAATGAACAACTACCCCGCCTCTTGCAGTTTCTTCTTCCGAATCAAATACAAATGATTCACCTGAATAATCTTTAAAGTTATGAGCATAAGAAGCAATACTCAGACGACTGAACACCTCAACAAGCTTTTGCTGCTGATCTTCGGTTAATTTTTCCCATTCCTTACCAACAACAATACGAGCGATTTTTGTCAGGTCATGACTGTTGGAAACCGGGTCTTTAAGTTTCTCATATCTGCCGGCATAACCTAACTGCTTGCCGTTCTTCATTACGTCAATCAGTTCAGCCTGGAATTTTTCTACGACTTGCCTCGCTGTAGCCGCTTCTCCCTGGGCATAAGCAGTCGTCGCAAGGAAATACCACACCAGGACCAATGCAAACTTTATACTTCTTAAAACCATAATCAAAAACCTCGTAATTATAAAGCATATTTATATCTTTTGATAAACGCGTCCTTTCCATCTTGAACGCTCCCCTTTCCAGTAACGTATCGCAGAAGTCCAGGTCATCAATAAATAAAGACTGGCTATCAACGGTAAAGCCAATCCCCAAGCCGGATTAAATTCATAAAATCGAAGGACCGGACTGTATATGAGTGCCATCAACAAAATAGCCAGAATACTTAATAGGGCTGCTCCGCCTTGAAAATAAAACAGGCCGAATGAAGGCAGACAGTACATTATCAGCATGCTAACCGTGCAAATCAGCAATAATGTAACCGAGTAATAGAGCTGCGTATAGGCCGTACGCGCTACCATATCCCAAATATCGCGCAAGGTTCCGTAGGGACGCTGACTCAGTACGCCATGCGTCAAGCCCATCCAGGTTTTGTATCCGGCAGATTTTACTGTTTTTGCCAATGTGCAATCATCGATAAGCGCGTCTTTAATCGAAGCCATGCCGCCGATCTGGCGCAATACATCCGTTTCTACAAAAATACAGCCGCCTGCTGCCGTGGCGAACTTGCTATCAGGCCTGTTAGCCAAAGCGAACGGATAAATCATTTTAAAAAAGAAAACAAATGCGGGCATCAGCAGTTTTTCCCAAAACGAGTCAAACCGTAGTACCGCCATCAGAGACACAAAGTTAACATTTTCCAGTGAATGCTTATCCTTGAGGCTTTTGATCATGCCGGGACGCAATGCTATATCGGCATCGAGCAATAAAGTATAAGGCGTTTGCACTTGTTTGAGCCCTTGCTCCTGCGCCCATAATTTGCCTGTCCAACCGACAGGCAGTGAATCGGACCGGACAACCTTCAAAGCTTGCAGATTGGACTGATGAATGATGGCCAAGGTTCTATCAGTAGACTCATCATCGACAACTATGACATTTAGCCCCTGCCCCTGATGCTCCAGATCTGCCAAGGTCCTGCCAATAACCTCTTCTTCATTACGGGCAGGAATTACGACGGTAACATCACTGAGATCCGTCTGCTCATAGCCAGACGGATCCGCTTCCAACACTTCTTTAACGCTCCAGGGACGCCATGGCAGCAGTAGAACAATCAACCACACTGCTGCCGCTGCAGCGGACAAATAAAAACCAGCATCAACCATTACAATCTATTCGACCATTTCTACTCTGACTGGAATACCGGCAATTGTTGGCGCAGGCTTCTCATGCACATAATCCGGCTCAGGTTCAGGCACCATGATGCCTTCGGTTCTTGGCCCGCGAATTGATGTGAGCATCGCTTTTATTGGATGCTTGAACACGTCCTCAACGGCAGTGGCCTCATAGCCACAATGTGCCATGCAGCCGGCGCATTTAGGATTTTTTACGCTGCCGTACTTATCCCATGGCGTGGTATCAAGCAATTCCTGAAAAGTTGCGGCGCTGCCTTCGTCAGCCAATAAGTAACAGGGCTTTTGCCAACCGAACACGTTGCGCGTCGGATTGCCCCACGGCGTGCAGTTGTAGCTTTGATTACCGGCCAGAAAATCCAGATACAGCGTGGAATGATTCAATTTCCATTTACGTTTTTTGCCGATTTTAAAAATACCGCGGAATAATTCCTTGACGTCCCGGCCTTTAATGAAAACGTCCTGTTGTGGAGCCCGTTCATAGCTGAAGCCCGGCGCTATGGTAACGCCTTCCACACCCAGTTCCATTGCGTAATCAAGAAACTCGGCCACCTCTTCAGACGTTTCGCCCTGGAACAAAGTGCAGTTTATTGTGACTCTGAAACCTTTTTCCAAAGCCAGCTTTATAGCTTCAACAGCTTGATCGAAAACACCTTGCTGACATACCGAGGCGTCATGGCGATCGCGCATGCCATCGAGATGAATAGAGAAAGTGAGATAAGGCGAAGGCTTGTAATCATTGATCTTCTTTTTCAGCAGTAGAGCATTTGTACACAAGTAGACAAACTTCTTGCGTGCAATGATTCCCTCAACAATTTGCGGCATCTCTTTATGGATCAGAGGTTCGCCGCCTGGGATCGATACCATTGGCGCGCCGCATTCATCTACTGCCTGGAGACACTCTTCAACAGAAAGGCGCTTGTTCAGGATTTCGTCAGGATAATCAATTTTACCGCAGCCCGCACAGGCTAAATTGCAGCGAAACAAAGGTTCCAGCATAAGAACCAAAGGATATCGCTTAACTCCTTTCAACTTTTGCTTGATTAGATAACTGCCTACAGTCAACTGTTGACGTAAAGGAACTCCCACGTGCAAACCCTCCAAAAAAATTCAATAAACTGACGACAGCCTTAGTTACAACAACTGCCTTGAAAGTATTCTTAATTACAAAAAACAAGCGTTGCAATAAAACAACAAAAAAACAATATTCCCTGAAATACAACCTTTCATATAATACAAACGCTTATCTATTGTTGAGTAGAATACTATCTTTTACTGACCGACTCCAGTTTTTGCGATAAATTATGCATTCATGTCTCAATCCGACATGTCGTCTAGCTGATTTGCGCACACACAACAAACAGACTTAAACTGCTGTTTTTACTCTCATTAGACATCTCAACAATTCTGTCTGCCTGCCATATTAGCAACAAAACAACATTACTTTGCAAAATACCAACAAACAGTCTATTATTGCTATTAGTACTACAACTCTTTATTAAATTCCTGTAAGTCGACATAAAAAAATTATGAACGGAACTCAAATTTCCCTGGAAAACCCAAAGTCACTCAGCAAATTATCTGATGATGAATTTCAGGCCTTATTGCTTGAAGGTGTATCCAGAACATTTGCGCTGACCATTCCCCAACTACCGGAGAAGCTATATAGCGCTGTAGCGAATGCTTATTTGCTATGCCGCATAGTCGACACTATTGAAGACGAAACCTCTTTATCGCCTGAGCAAAAAAAGTATTTTTGCTCGGAATTTATTAACGTCGTCAAAACCGGCGTCAATTCCGAACCTTTTGCCGTAGAACTGGCCCCACTGCTCTCAAAGCAGACCATTCCTGCTGAACACACGCTTATCCATGTATTGCCGCGCGTCATAGAAATCACGCACAAATTCGAACCGGATCAGATTGAAGCGCTGGCTTGCTGCGTTGAAACCATGGCTGAAGGCATGCCGATCTATCAGGCCATGGACTTGCGGGGCGGTTTGGCCACGATGGCCGACATGGATAAATATTGCTATTACGTTGCCGGTTGCGTAGGCGAGATGCTGGCCAAACTTTTTTGCCACTATTCACCGGAGATCGCCCACCATCGCGAGCAACTCTTGACTTTGTCGGTTTCTTTCGGCCAGGGACTGCAAATGACCAACATTCTGAAAGATATCTGGGATGACGCTCAACGCGGCGTATGCTGGCTGCCTCAGGATATTTTTACAGAAACCGGTTTTGATCTTAAAAACCTGACGCCTGAAACCAATGATGAAAAATTCAGAAAAGGATTGGAGCACCTGATCAGCATTGCCCATGGCCATCTGCATAACGCCTTGATTTATACCCAGCTAATTCCTGCACACGAAACCGGCATTCGTAACTTCTGCCTGTGGGCGCTCGGCATGGCCGTACTGACATTGCGAAAAATCAAACAAAATCTAGACTTTAACAAATCCAGCCAGGTCAAAATTTCACGCAACAGTGTCAAGGCTACTATTTTTGCCACTAAATTAGCCGGCCACAGCAATACCATGCTATCCCTGCTTTTCAATTTAGCCGGCCGCGGACTCAAAACGCCCGACTGGACCTATAAAACATTATCCTCAAAATCCATGTCAGATCTTTAAGGACATTCCCCATGTTTACTGAAGCAATTACAGCGATAAATATCAGCACCGCACCGAGTTCATCGACTGCTATTAATTCTCATGCATTGGATCTCAATAAAGCCATAAGCAAAGCCCAAGAAAAACTATTAAGTCTGCAGGACAAAGAAGGCTTTTGGGTATTCGAACTGGAAGCGGACTGCACGATTCCGGCCGAATACATCATGATGATGCATTATCTGGGCGAGATCGACGAACCTCTTCAGGCCAAGATAGCCAATTATCTCAGACCCCGTCAGTCCAAGGATGGCAGCTATCCCTTATTCATGGGCGGCGTCGGCGATATCAGCTGCAGCGTTAAAGTCTATTACGCCTTAAAAATGGCCGGGGACTCTATCGATGCTCCGCACATGGTCAAGCTGAGAAATTACATACTGAGCCAGGGCGGCGCTGCCAAAGCCAATGTTTTCACCCGTATCGCTCTGGCGACCTTCGAGCAGATTCCCTGGCGCGGCGTGCCTTATATTCCGGTTGAAATCATGCTGTTTCCTAAATGGTTTCCCTTCCACCTGGATAAAGTTTCATACTGGTCCAGAACCGTAATGGTGCCGCTGTTTGTTCTTTGCACCTTAAAAGCGACTGCCAAGAACCCGAAGAAAGTCGATATCCTGGAGCTTTTCGTTACACATCCGGATAAAGAACAGCATTATTTTCCGGAAAGAACCCCTTTAAATAAGTTTTTTCTGGCACTGGATAAACTGGGCCGTAAAACGCGTCCTTTAATCCCCCAAAAAACGCAGGCACTTGCGATTGAAAAAGCCAAGGAGTGGTTCATAGAACGCCTGAACGGCGAAGACGGCCTCGGCGCTATTTTCCCTGCTATGGTCAACGCTTATGAAGCCATGTTATTGCTGGGCATGCCTAAAGATCATGAACTGGTGGTAACGGCCCGTAAAGCCATAGACAAGTTACTGGTCATCAACGAGCATGATGCTTATTGCCAACCTTGCGTATCGCCGATTTGGGATACCGGACTTGCCGCTCTCGCCCTGCTGGAAGCTGACAAAGCCGGCAACAAAAAAAGCCTGACGCGGGCTTTTGACTGGCTGAAAAGTAAACAACTCTCCGACGAACCGGGCGACTGGCGTATTTCCAGGCCCGACCTGAAGGGCGGCGGCTGGGCGTTTCAATTCGCAAATCCGCATTATCCCGATGTGGATGATACCGCAGTCGTGGCATTCGGCATGGCCGAATCAAATCTGCCGGATCTGGATGAATCCGTGCTCCGCGCTACCGACTGGATAGTCGGCATGCAATCCAAGAACGGCGGTTACGGCGCGTTCGATGTCGACAATACCTATTATTATCTGAATGAAATTCCTTTTGCCGATCACGGCGCCCTGTTAGATCCGCCAACCGCCGATGTCAGCGCACGCTGCGCCATGTTGATGGGACGCGTGGCCAAGGATCACGCCGAATATCTGCCAGCCCTGGAACGGGCCATCGACTATTTGCGCAACGAACAGGAAGCAGACGGCTCATGGTTCGGGCGCTGGGGCACCAACTACATCTATGGCACCTGGTCAGTGCTGCTGGGATTGGAGCAAACCAACCTACCCAAGAACGACCCCATGTATACCAAAGCCGCAAAATGGCTAAAAAGCGTGCAACGCGAAGACGGCGGCTGGGGCGAAGACAACCACAGCTATCACGACACCAGCCATAGCGGCAAATACCGTTTCAGCACGGCCTTCCAGACCGCCTGGGCGCTTCTGGCCCTGATGGCGGCCGGCGAAACCCATAGCCCTGAAGTAAAAGCCGGCATCGACTTCCTGCTGCGCAGCCAACAGGCTGACGGAGTCTGGAATGATAAATGCTTCACGGCCCCTGGCTTTCCAAGGGTTTTCTATTTGAAATACCACGGTTACGACAAGTTCTTCCCATTATGGGCGCTTGCCAGATACCGCAACGAGCTTAGCAGACAGTGATTATCGGAATCGTTGTCGCTTTACCGGAAGAACTCGGTACTCTGACATCAAAAAATATTGATAAAGGGCGTTGTGTTTTTATATCCGATAAAGTACTCGTTGCTTATTCAGGCGCCGGCCCTGCCAATGCGCAAACGGCAGCCGAACTGCTGGTTTCCAGAGGCGCCACCCGGCTGATCAGCTGGGGCTGCGCCGCAGCCCTCGACGCTTCATTGAAGCCTGGAGACCTTACCCTGGCTGACTCGTTGATAGATGCAGATCAAGTTCGGATAGATATAGCCTCGGGCTGGCATAGCCACGCCAGAAATATCCTGTCAGCGCATGTAGCTGTTCATACCGGCTGCCTGGCTGAAAGCCATCAAATTGTTTCGTCCGGCAAGGATAAAAAACAGCTGCATGCCAAAACCGGCGCCATTGTATTGGACATGGAAAGCGTCGCGGTCGCCAAAATCGCCAGACAACACACACTGCCGTTTCTGGCAATCCGCGCAATTGTCGACCCGGTGAACATGAGCCTTCCCAGAGCCATCAATCGTTCGCTTAATGATCAGGGCGATGTGGTTTTAAGCAAGCTATTGATATTTCTCGCGTTGCATCCGATTGAGCTGCCCGGATTAATCAAGCTGGGGCTGCATTTCAATGCTGCCAAGAATAAATTAAAGTTGGTTGCCCAACAGCTTGATATAATTAACAGCTTTGGCCAATCCAGCATAATTGCGCAAAGTCTTCATGAATAACGCAAACCATTTAAATATCCTATCCATCACTTTTGCCTTTTTGCATCGGCTCGGTTATGGGGGATTACGTTGCTTACAGCTGCCTCAGCTTATATTCCGCCGCTCAGGCAGGTTTGGCGGCTGCGGGACGGCAGTTATCGTCCAACGTTGTCACGTTCACGCTCATTTGCTCTTGGATACGCCTGCCCGCTTTTAGCGCCTGCACGAACACAAGCAGCAAAAGAATTTATTTTTTTGAGGTACTTAATGTCTTTCAGCATCGCCGAACTTTTCTCCCAACACAGCACCGATAAATTTGAACTGCACGAGCAGCACCTGAACAATCAAATGGTCAGGGTTTTAAAAACTATCGGCTATGACCGCCATTATAAAAAAGCTGTCGGTCAATATCTTTATGACCAGGATGGCACCGAATATCTGGATCTGCTGAGCGGCTTTGGCGTGTTTGCGATCGGCCGGAATCACCCTACCGTCGTCAAAGCATTGAATGAATCCCTGACGCTGGAATTGCCGAACCTGGTGCAGCTCGATGTTTCGGTGCTCAGCGGCCTGCTGGCCAAGGAAATACTAAAAACCACGCCCGACAACCTGACCAAAATGTTTTTCTGCAACTCAGGTACTGAATCGGTCGAAGCAGCGATTAAATTCGCCCGCTACGTCACCAAGCGCGAAAAAATTGTTTATTGCGAACACGGTTATCATGGCTTGACCATGGGATCGCTATCATTAAACGGCGAAGAAATTTTCCGCGAAGGTTTTGGCCCGCTGCTGCCCGGCTGCAGCGCCATACCGTTCAATGATCTCGAAGCACTGGAAAAAGCTTTAAGCGGCAAAGACGTAGCGGCGTTTATCGTCGAACCGATCCAAGGCAAAGGCGTTAATGTTCCTGATGACAATTACCTGCCCGAAGTCGAGCGACTATGCAAAAAATACGGCACGTTATTCGTCGCTGACGAAGTTCAGACAGGATTAGGCCGGACCGGAAAATTCTGGGCGATCGACCACTGGAACGTTAAGCCCGACATGATCTGTATGGCAAAAGCGCTGTCAGGCGGCTTCATTCCGGTGGGCGCAGTCGCGATGACAGCGAAAATCATGGATACCGTTTTTAACCGCATGGACAGAGCGGTCGTGCACGGCTCGACGTTCTCCAAGAACAATGCGGCGATGGCGGCCGGTCTTGCCACTCTGCATGTCATGGAATCAGAAAACCTGGTCGAAAACAGCGACAAAGTCGGCACCGACATCATCAACAGCCTGAACGCCATGTCAGAAAAGTATGAATTTCTGAAGGAAGCGCGCGGCAAAGGCATGATGATCGCCATCGAGTTCAACTCCCCCAAAAGCCTGACGCTGAAAGCGGCCTGGGCAATGCTGGAAGCGGCCAATAAGGGCCTGTTCTGCCAGATGATCACGATTCCGCTGTTTAAAGAACACCATATTCTAAGCCAAGTCGCCGGACACGGCATGAACGTGGTCAAGCTGTTGCCGCCGTTAACCTTAACGCAAAAAGACCGGGATCATATCGTCACGGCTTTTGACAAGGTCATTGCCGACACGCACCAGATACCCGGATCGATCTGGGATTTAGGCAAGAATCTGGCCAGCCACGCTATGAAAAATAAAAAAGGGTAATAACTAATGAAAAGTTTATTCCAACTAAGTCTGTTAACGCTGTGTTTATTGCAGATAGAAGCAGTTTCCGCTCACGCCGTGGTAACGGATTATTCATTAAAAATTGCCCCTATTCGCGCCAATCAGGCAGAGAAGGTCGAACTGACGTTCAACTCCCAGGTTGAACTGGGGTTGTCCCAAATCTTCCTCGTGCGTAAAGGCGATCAACATGAATTATTAAAGGCAACAAAAGGCCAGAAGAACGGCCTTATCATCGTGGAAGTCCCGCCATTAGAGCCCGGTGACTATGCCATCAGATTCAAAGTCTTCGCGGCCGACGGCCATTTAACGGAAGACGTTATTCACTTTGCTGTATCTCAATAGGTTTAGTAACAATGGAAGCCATAGCCGACTTTCTCGATTCCCTGGTTGGCGGAGTTGACCTTGTTTGTTATTCATTAGCAATAGGCAGCTTGTTCTGGGGACTTTTTGTTTTACGCCCATGGTGCAACAACGATGGATACACCTCAGCGTTGCTGGCTAAAACCATCGCCCTTTTTTATAAGGGCGGTTTTGCCCTGGCGATGATCCAGCTTTTCAAGATCATCCTTAAAATCTGGATGATGACAGCCATCCTGGAGAAATGGCCGTTTCCTGAATTCGCCGAAACCACGCAATTCACCGGCGGTCTGATTCGCACGGTATTAACTTTGTTGCTGGCCGGTTATGCCTACCTGTATCTGCGCAAGAACCCTTTTTCCAAACCTCACTGGATAACTGCAGGGCTTATTGCGATACCCATGATTGTTTCCGGCGCCTGGCTGGTGCATGCTGCCGGCCGCTTTGAAAATCAGGCATCGCTGATGACGCTGACCGTGGCCCACCAATTGGCGGCAGCGGCATGGATAGGCAGCGTCTTCCAACTGGTCAACATCTGGTTTTTGCGTCGCCAGCAACTGGTTCCCGCGGAGCTCTGGCCCATCATGCTGAAACGTTTCTCAATGTTCGGCATGGCCTCGGTCGCCATGATTCTGATTTCAGGCCTGCCGATGGCCTTGCAATATATCGATACCTGGAACGGCTTTATCGGTACTGGCTACGGCAATCTGTTAATGGTTAAAATCATACTGCTATGTATGGCCTTGGGCTTTGCCTGGCTGAATAGAAGCGCCGTGCTGGAATTCGGTGCTTCCGGCAACAACCATGCCTTAAACAATCGGGTGCCTTATTATATTGAGGCGGAAACCCTGGTATTGGTTATTTTGTTATTCACGGCTGCCAGCCTCGCGTCACAGCCTCCGTCTATCGATATTCCGCACTTGACGGCTGCCTGGCAGGAAGTTTTAAACACATTTGCCCCCCGTATTCCCCGCACCACGTCACCTACTCATGAAGCATTGATAGCCGGTGAAGCAGGTCGGGTCGCCATCGTAGGCCAAATTCCCTCGCCAGCAGCAACGGCATGGTCGGATTACAACCACAATATTGCCGGTATATTCCTGACCACGATGAGCTTCATTGCGATGCTTTCCTATATGAAGCGTTTACCGTCCGCGTTTTCCCTTTTTGATAGATATTTACCTTTAACCAAATACTGGCCTTTCGGGTTTGTCGCCTTGGGCATCTTCCTGTTTTTCCGCAGCGACGCTGAAACCTGGCCATTAGGCCCGATAGGATTCTGGGAGAGCACCTTTAATAACGGTGAAGTATTGCAGCACAGAATTGCGACCTTTCTGGTATTAGGACTGGGTGTTATAGAACTGCGCGCCAGAATGACTAAAGACGCCACCAGCAAACTGCCTTTTGTTTTCCCCATATTGGCCACATTTGGCGGACTCATGCTGCTGACGCATTCGCATGTCGGGTTTCAGGCTAAAAGCGCTTTCCTTATCCAGGTAGGTCATACCTTAATGGGTGTCTTTTCACTGGTTCTGGCGAGCGGACGCTGGCTGGAATTAAAACTGGACAGACCGGGCAAGGATATTGCCGGATTCGTCTCTGTTGCCGCCCTGTTTCAGATCGGACTCATTCTGATGTTCTATCGCGAACCTCTCTATTAATATGAATACATTACATCAATATTCCCTGCTTAAAGACATCAACTCGCCTGACGATGTCCGCAAGCTGAGCAAAGACCAACTGCCGGCCCTGGCCCGGGAGCTGCGCGAGTACCTGACCCACACGGTCAGCATCTCCGGCGGCCACTTCGCGGCCGGGCTCGGCACGGTCGAGCTGACCATCGCCCTGCACTATGTCTTCGACACGCCGGCCGACCAGCTGGTCTGGGACGTCGGCCATCAGGCCTATCCGCACAAGATCCTGACCGGCCGCAAGGAAGCCATGCCCACCATCCGCACCAAGGGCGGCGTCTCGGCTTTCCCCAGCCGCGCCGAGAGCGAGTATGACGCCTTCGGCGTCGGCCACTCCAGCACCTCGATCAGCGCCGCCCTGGGCATGGCCATCGCCTCCAACCTGAAAGGCGAGGACAAACAGATGGTGGCCATCATCGGCGACGGCAGCATCACCGGCGGCATGGCGTTCGAGGCCATGAACCATGCCGGCGCCCTGGACGCCAACCTGCTGGTGATCCTGAACGACAACGAGATGTCGATCTCGCCGCCGGTCGGAGCCATGAACAACTACCTGACCAAGATCCTGTCCAGCCGGCTGTACGCCTCCGTGCGCGAGGAAAGCAAGAAAGTCCTGAGCAGGATGCCCAGCGTCTGGGAGCTGGCGCGCAAGACCGAGGAGCACATGAAGGGCATGATCGTGCCCGGCACCTTGTTCGAAGAGCTGGGCTTCAATTACATCGGCCCGATCGACGGCCACGACCTGGACATGCTGATCTCGACCCTGGAGAACCTCAAGCAGACCTCGGGACCGCGCTTCCTGCACATCGTCACGAAAAAAGGCAAGGGCTACGCCCCGGCCGAGAAGGACCCGCTGGCCTATCACGGCGTGCCGGCCTTCGACCCTTCGAAAGACTGCCTGCCGCAATCGGCGCCGTCGCCCTACCCGAGCTATACCGAAGTCTTCGGCCAGTGGCTGTGCGACATGGCCGGCCAGGACGAGCGCCTGTTGGGCATCACGCCGGCCATGCGCGAGGGCTCGGGGCTGGTCAAGTTCTCCGAATGCTTCCCGCAGCGCTATTTCGACGTCGCCATCGCCGAGCAGCATGCGGTCACTTTGGCCGCGGGCCAGGCCTGCCAGGGCGCCAAGCCGGTGGTGGCGATCTACTCGACCTTCCTGCAGCGCGCCTATGACCAGCTGATCCACGACGTCGCCCTGCAGAACCTGGACGTGCTGTTCGCGCTGGACCGGGCCGGCCTGGTCGGCCCGGACGGCCCGACCCATGCCGGCAGCTTCGACCACAGCTTCCTGCGCTGCATCCCCAATATGCTGATCATGGCGCCGGCCGACGAGAACGAATGCCGGCAGATGCTGACCACGGGCTATCAGTACGAAGGGCCGGCGGCCGTACGCTATCCGCGCGGCAAGGGCCCGGGCGTCACGGTGCAGCCCGGCCTGACTGCGTTGCCGATCGGCCAGGGCGAAGTCCGCCACCAGGGCAGCCGCATCGCGATCCTGGCCTGGGGCAGCCTGGTGGCGCCGGCGCTGGCGGCCGGCAAGCACCTGGGCGCGACCGTCGTCAACATGCGCTTCGTCAAGCCGATCGATACGGATTTGATTCTGGAACTGGCCAAGAGCCATGACGTGTTCGTGACCGCCGAGGAGAACGTGCTGGCGGGCGGCGCCGGCAGCGCCGTCAATGACTTCCTGCAGGCGCAGAAGATTCTGATGCCGGTGCTCAATATCGGCCTGCCCGACCAGTTCGTCGAGCAGGGCACGCGCGAAGAACTGCTGGCCCTGTGCGGCCTCGATGTGCAAGGGCTCATCCGCCGCATCGAGACGTTCTGCGCTTAACCAGGCATTCCCGTCCGGTAAGGACTTTAGCCACGGTAATCTTGACTAAAGTCCTTTACTTACACTTATCGCCTCCATCCTGAGCTCTTAGAGAAACTTCAATCTATCGAGTACGATCGAGCCTTTGCTGTCCAGTCTTCGATAACTGATATTTGTAATTGAACCCGACTTTCCATATTCGGTACTAAACACTGAATCTTTTATAAAAGTGGACAGCCGTGACTGAAAATCGATATTGCTCCCTGGAAGCCTTGCTGGCGGCCGTACGCAATTGCCGAGCATGCGAGCAACATCTGCCGCTTGGCCCGCGCCCCGTGCTGCGCGCCGAGGCAACGGCCCGTCTTCTCATCGTGGGTCAGGCGCCCGGAACGCGCGTGCATGCAACGGGCATTCCGTGGAACGATCCGAGCGGCGAGCGCCTGCGCGCGTGGATGGGCATAGACAAGGACCTGTTTTACGATGCCTCGCATATCGCGATCATCCCCATGGGCTATTGTTATCCCGGACGCGGAAAAAGCGGCGATTTGCCGCCGCGCCGTGAATGCGCGGACTTATGGCTGAACCGATTGCTGGCCGAACTGCCCCGGATTGAATTGACGCTGCTTGTCGGCCAATATGCCCAGCGGCACTTCCTGGGCAGTCGCTGCAAGCCGTCGTTGACCGAAACCGTCAGAAATTGGCAGGCCTATGCGCCGCAGTATATGCCCCTGCCTCATCCATCGCCACGCAATACATTATGGCTCAAGCGAAATCCCTGGTTTGAGCAAGAGCTTCTGCCCGTCCTGCGCGCGCGGATCAGAGCGCTTTATGCAGGCAAAGAAATTGAAGCCTGAATCTCAACCTGTCATATTGACCATAGGGCACTCCACTCGCCCTGTGGAAACATTCATCGAGCTGCTCGAGATTCACTCGGTGACTCATCTGATTGACGTGCGCACCGTGCCGCGTTCGCGCCACAATCCGCAATTCAATCAAGACATTTTTTCCGAAGCGCTTGAATCCGCCTGCATTCGCTATACGCACGCCACCGGTTTGGGAGGTTTCCGCCGCACGAGCCCGGAATCCCCTAACCAGGGCTGGCGGAACGACTCATTCCGCGGTTTCGCCGACTACATGCAGACTGAGGAATTTGCTGACAATCTGGCTGAGCTTATCAGGCAGGCAAAGCAGGAACGCATCGCCTTAATGTGCGCCGAAGCCGTGCCGTGGCGCTGCCACCGCTCGCTGATTGCCGATGCGCTGACGGTACGCGGGATTCGCGTCGAGGAAATCGTCAGTAAAACAAGCCGGCAACTGCATGTGCTGACCCCGTTCGCTAAGGTTGAAGGTACTGCAATCACCTATCCGCCTTATGAGTAGTTTTGCGCCCGCCCCGTTTCAGTCAATCACATTTTATTCCGTCATGAGAATTATTTTTTACTGTCCAGATAAAAACCCGATGCTTTATATCTAATCATTGTCATGTGCGGTATCAGTTTAAGTCTGTACCATTGCAATTCCGTCTCAAATAATCAGGAATATTTATGTCGCGGCTCAGTGATTACTTCGATTACAAAGTGGATAAAAACGGCAATACTTACGTGGAAGTGACCGCCCGCGGCATTATCCTGCTGCGGCTGTCGCCGACCAATAAAGGCACCGCCTTTACTGAGCAAGAACGCATCGAACTCGGCCTTGACGGATTGCTTCCGCCGCAGGTGACCACTCTTGAAGTTCAGGTAGACCGCTTGTACGCCAATTTTCGAAGGCAGCTTGATGATATTTCAAAATATCAGTTCCTTAGAGCCGTGCAGGAACGTTCCGAGGTGCTTTTTTACGCGTTGCTCGAGCGGCACCTGGAAGAGATGGCGCCGATTGTCTATACGCCGACAATCGGTCTGGCGGTGCAGCAATTCAGCAAAATCTATACGACGGCCCGCGGCCTGACCTTATCTGCCCAAAATATCGACCGGGTTGAAACCATCCTCGACAATTATCCCTGGCACGATATCCGGATGATTGTCGTTACGGACGCATCCGCCATACTGGGCATCGGCGATCAGGGCATGGGCGGATTGAGCATTTGCGTGGGAAAACTGGCGCTCTACACGGTCGGGGGCGGGCTCTGCCCTTTTCAGACTCTGCCGGTCAATCTGGACGTGGGTACGGACCGGCCGGAATTGCTCGAAGATCCTCGTTATCTGGGCGTGCACGAAAACCGCCTGTGGGGCCAGTCCTACTTTGAGCTGGTGGATAAATTCGTCAGGGCCGTGCAAAAAAAATGGCCTAAAGCCATCATTCAATGGGAAGACTTCGCCAAAAATGTCGCGTTTGACGTGCTGCAACGATACCGAAACCAAACTCCCTGCTTTAACGATGACATCCAGGGCACAGGAGCCGTTGCGCTCGCGGGGCTGTTATCGGCTTGCCGTAAAAAAGGCGAGTCCCTTTCCGGCCAGATTGTCGTTGTGGTCGGCGCGGGCGCCGGCGGCGTCGGTGTCGCCAGCGCAATCCAGGAGGGCATGGTGCGCGACGGCCTGAGCCGCGAGCAGGCGCGCCGGCAGATGTTCGTCATGGATGGCCGAGGGCTGGTTGTCGAAGGGATTACGACCGATGCTTACAAACTGCCGGTCGCGCAATTTGCCGACGTTTATGAAAACTGGCACATAACTGGCGAAGTTCCCAACCTCATGGAAGTCGTGAGCAATGCCGGACCCACCGTCCTGATCGGGCTTTCGGGCATGCCGGGGTTATTCAATGAACCCATCATCAAAGCCATGGCCCGGAATACCCGGCAACCCGTCATCTTCCCGCTGTCGAACCCGACAGCCAATTGCGAAGCCATTCCCGAAGATATCATTGCCTGGACACAGGGACAGGCGATAGTCGCGACGGGCAGCCCATTTGCCGATGTTGAATATGGCGATCACAGCTACCCTGTCGGCCAGGGCAATAATGCCTTTATTTTCCCCGGCCTGGGCTTTGCCGCCGTGTTGGGGGAATGTTCGCGGATTACTGATGCCATGGTGCTTGAGTCCGCCTATGCGCTGGCCGATTACACGGCGGAGCATTATCTTGCATCCGGCCAGATTTATCCGCCCATTGCGGATTTGCGAAAAGTCAGCATCATCGTCGCGGCGCGCGTACTGGCCAGAGCGCTTGAAGACGGTTCATCCGGACGCCAGGGCCTGGACGGGATCGATCTTGAAGCCTATGTGCGTTCCAGATTCTGGAAAGCCGAGCACCTGCCGTTCATCTATTCGCCTCCGAATAAATAAGATCTTCACATCCTTCGAGTCAGGAGGTTTTCATAACATTGGATGTTGGCAAACAATATCCAGTCAAATAGATACCGCGGTCTTCCTACTTGCCCAATGCATATCATCACCGAGAAACTCAGTAGCAGAAAAATGCTGTACATTGTAAATGATAATGATTATCATTTGTAAAAACAAAAATGAGGGCCTGCTGATGAGATTTTTATTTTCCTTTTTTAGACCGCCCCTAACCGTAAAGCTGGAAATCGAACCGGAATGTCTGGCCTCTTTAATGGAAAAAGGGCAAATTCATGCTACAGATTTCAGATGCCTGGACCTCGGTTCAAAACAAATCGTCTGGAAAATGCTGCTGTCGCTTACCAAGTCGAAAATCGATAAAGGCGTTAAGTAAATTCAATAAAACTGCTTCATATGGCTAAATGATTCCTTATTTATAACTCAAAGGTCCCAAACTTATGACTAAAAAGCCCTGTAACCACGAATATCTGGCGACAAGCGACACCGATGCTGTCTTGATTTGCCGAGAATGCGGAGTGGTGTATCTGCATATGCAAAACATATCGTTGCGTTTCAACGTGAAGCAATTCTCTAAATTCACAGCAATGATGACGGAAGCATCGAAGAAACTTAGCTCAGATTCCGCTGAGCAACCGCGCAAGCGCCCGACGCTTACCTTGGTTCACTGATAGGGCTACACTAGAGTGGTTATCTTTTAGTTGGAAAGATAACCTGAATGCCTGAAGAAGTTCAGGCATTCGTCGGCCTGAAAGCGATCCATTAATTGCCCGACCGTGCGCCAGAGCATTTCATAATGCGTTCCGCCGCCTTGGGCAGGAGCGCCTTCAGCCTGGCGAAGACCTGCTTGATCGGATTCAGGTCATGATTATAAGGCGGCAGATATTTAATCGTCGTCCCTTGTGCTGCAATACGATACCGCCGGGCTTTAAAGTCGGTCTCAGTTGTGAGCGCAGATATTCCTTGAAGGCCTTCCCTGCCATGGCCTGATCCACACACCAGGGCGCCGCGATCCGGTCGGCACGCAAGCCGGCAATCAAGGTCATGGTTTGCCAACGACTTGCCGGGGCCGCATCCCGACACCGAGCACCACCCAAGGCCCGTCCATAGCGACGAATCATGTCAGTAGATAGCCCGGTTTCGCTCAGAAACACTAGCTGGAAAAGATCACAGTGTTGTGCCTGGCTTGCCATTGCTCACGGGCTGCCGCGACATCCTTGCGCTGCAGCTCACTGGCGACGAGCGTTTTTTATAGCGATAACCCAGCTTGTGCCGGATAAACTTATCAATGGCCGAAATCGAAACGCTTAAGCTTTGTTCATTTTCCAGCCAATTCTGCAGTTCCTTCAGGGTTATTGACGGACTATGCGCTAGCTGTTCCCTGATGACGGCTTCATAAGTTTCCAACAGGGCACACTGGATAACCACCGGTTGGCTTGCTCTGAACGCTGCCGGTGTTTTTCCAGAGTTAATGCACTTTCGAGACAAAGCCCGGGCCACTGATAGTGTACGCCGACTTCACGCGTGGTTTTGCCGCTTTTAAAGGCCATCACGACACGCAAGCGAAATCTTCTGAATAAGGGGTCGGCATCTTCGGGTCTCTCTAGCATCGATAAAACGCTGTATTTAACTCTACCGGTGATTTTGAGTAACAGATAATCGCTCTAAAGCCGATGGTTTAAATCTTATGACAGGAAACTATCAAAGCTGCCGAATATCGGGGATGCCGCTTTTATTGCAATGTTTTAACGTAGCTTAGCTCAAACATTATTTTTCCATTTTTATCGGGAAGCTGCTTCAACTGACCTGTGTAGGAAACTGTGGCATTCAAGCTATCAATATTTGTTACCTTGGGTACCTCCAGAAGTCCATTATCATATGAGTAGTAAGGCATTGACTCTACCAGTGAAAAATCATTAATCGATATTTCGTCAAGTCTTGTCACTTCGAAGTTACTCTCACTTGTTTGCTGCAAATGGGCCGCATAAAACTTGTCCGGTCTGTTCTTGCCTTCCAGCCTGACGTAAGGAAGTTCAATAAGCCCTTTTTGTGCCGAATAGATCGCTTTTTCCTGTAATTGATAACCATCAGTCAATGTCCGCAAAAATGCGACGATGGCATCAACTTCCTCATCCGTTAACTTCAGGTCTCCCAATTCATCAGCATTGACATTTTCTGCCACTTCAGGGGCTGGCCATTTTCTGTCAGCATCTCTGGTATTGTAAAAATTCACCGCTTCTTTTAGATCGGAGAAGAAGCCGTTGTGCATATAAGGCGCCGTTTTCTCGACATTGCGTAATGACGGCACTTTGAATTTGCCATTTTCAGTCGCACTGCCTACTGTTTTTCCCAAGCCCAGATCAATGAAATCAGCACCTTTTAAAGCTAAAATCTTTGGATTGGAAGGCACTCCCAGATTATCGTAGGTGAAATCGGTAAACAGCGGCGGCAGGCCATTTTCAGTTTTACTGATATGGCAGGCGGCGCAATTGCCCTTGTTTTCATCTTCAAATAATTCCAGTCCTTTTTGCTCTTGTTCAGACAAGGCGACACGGCCCGCTAAAAAATAATCATACTTGGAGGTAAACCGGTTAAAACTTGCTGTGTTCTCAAATGCGACGATGGCCTGAGCCACTTTGTCGTAGGCTTTGGCCGTATCATCAAGCGTATCTTTACCATACACCTGCTCAAACAGTTGAACATAGTCTGACTTGCGGATTTTCTCAATCACGCTGCGCTCATCAGCATTGTTCATTTCATCCGGATTCAAAAAAGGGCCTTTGGCCTGCTCTATTAAATTAGCTGCCCGGCCATCTAAAAATTGACCGCCTATATACAATCCTTCCTGTTCGTCAAAGTGGAACTGCGGAGCGAATGCCGAATACGCTGCCGACGGTGCGTTGCGAGTGCCCGTACGCTTGGACACAGCCCCCAAGGAAACAGGTGAGCTTGTTATCGGGTCGCTAAATGCCGCTTTGATGTCATGACAGCTCGCACAAGCCTGACCGGCAGGCGATGACAGGTTTTTATCAAAAAATATTTTTTCGCCTAGCTGTTGCTCCAAGGTGAGTTTCTTTTTTTCCGCCAGATTCAGTGTTGTGGTTTCGGCCATAGTCTGCTGCGCATAATTGGCCAGAATTATAGTCATGCCAAGCATGACCCGTCGGTTGTGAATCATCGTTCCCCCTTTTATTAAATACCATACAATTAAATGATAATGATTATCATTTGCTTTGTAAAGAAGAGCCATTTTTGCTACTTCATAAAATGAACGATGCATGACCAATGGCCCTGAGGACTGATTTCGGCTGCCGGCAGGCGCTATGAATCAGCGGAATGTCAACCAATCAATAGCGTCAAAGCTAACTGGCAAAAAATTCTATCGAATGTTTTTTTATGAAAAAACCGATTGTTGAGAATAGTGCGGTATATGAATCGCGGTGTAGGTGCGAATTCATTCGCACTGCCTGCCGACACCAACACCTAATACATTCCAAATCATGAATTCGCCCTACAACTGCGTAAGAAACCGATACGAATCAAGCCGTGTCATTATTGTCAGATACCGGTCAAAACACTATGGATAATTCAGCCGAATGCTGGAGTCTTCTCAGAAAACATGTAATTCCCAGACGTTGCCACTAAACCTAGAGCAATAAAAATCGCTTGCAATAGAAAATGATAATCATTATCATTTGAATGAGGTGATAATTTGACCTCTCGCTGCTCTCGTTCAACACACCTGTTACATGGAGCAGCGTGCATTAAACACTTTTTTGATTGAATACAACCCGAGGAGTTTTATGCCTGAACAACCATCTACTCCCGTACACATTGAACTGGCGAAATTGCATGCGACCATTTGTCTGTCGATGACCCACTTCATCAATGGCCGCCACGGCCCGAAACTGGCTCATTCAATCGTGCACCAGTTGAGCCTTTTGCTGGCGCACCCGGATCTGGAGCGGATTCCGTCCAGCCGCGAGTTGTATCAACAATTGCTGGACCATTGGCAAAAAGTCACTGCACGCCTGCTGGAACAGCAGTCCGCGCACGAGCCGCGGCCAATCTATCATTAATAGTCCGATTGCGATGAACAACGAAAATAATAAGATTTTCCGCCGCTAAAGCCTCGTGACCGAAGACCGGGAATCGGCTCCTGAACGCCGCCGCTTCAGCAGCAGAGAACTGTTCGGTACGCAAAGCGAAATCGTCATTGATCACTATGATGACGAATACCGCCTGCGCATCACCAGCAACGGCAAACTGATTTTGACGAAATAACTTTACCTGCTCCAACCAACGGCATAGCCAGCCACCCAGCCCGACAGGGTCAGGAAGCCAGCCAGTCTTTTTACGACGCGCGAGGCACGCTATGTCAGCACATAATATCCAACAAGTCATCCCATTTCCGTCTGCGGCCAGAGTCGAGGCGCCGGTATGCTCCGCTGTGAACGTTCTGTTCGATGCGCTGTGCGACGGGGTAGACCGTGTTCCGCAAACCAGCCCATTGAGTACACATCTGGCGGGCACAATGCCAGCATGCCGGGGGAGCGAAGGCTTGATCGAATACCGACGGCGCAGCTGCGCAACTAGACATAGAAAAAACCAGCACACGCTGACAGCCAAGCGCTCGGCATTCCTTTATCACAACCAATTTTCAATATGCCCTTTCGCACGAACAACGAAAACAACAACATATTATCAAGGAGCTTCATCATGAAACGCGTGGCCACTCGCATGGCAATCACCTTAGCCGGTAGCACTTACTTGGCCTCATTCGCACTAGCCGCTGCGGAGCCGGATCAGGAGGCTGCTGTCTTGGAAGAAATGACCGTCGAAGGAGACTGGTTGGGGGCCCCAACCCAGGAGAATGTTCGCACTTATCCCGGTGGACGTTCTATAGTCACTGACACCGACTTGCAGCAGGCCGGCGCCCGCACATTGGAAGACGCCTTGCGTCTGGTGCCGGGCGTCCGCGCTCAGGATGAAACCGGCACCGGCATTCTGCCGAATATCGGCGTTCGCGGCTTGGACCCCCGGCGCAGCACGCGCACTCTGGTACTGGTCGATGGCATTCCTATGGCCCTCGCCCCTTACGGACAGACGGGCTTGTCCCTGTTCCCCCTGACCATGCAGACCGTAGAAAGCGTTGACGTGGCTCGCGGCGGAGCGGCCGTGCGCTACGGGCCGAACAACGTGGGTGGCGTCATCAATTTCATCAGCAGGGCGATCCCGGATAAGTTCAGCGCTACCGCGAGGGAGGCGCTGACGATTTCCACTGACACCGGCAATGTATTGACGGACAGCTATCTGCGTGCCGGCGGTTTCGTCAATGACAGCCTGGGCCTGCAATTTCAGGCCAATACCGTGCTGGGCGATTCGTCCCGCGCCCATTCGGAAACGGAAGTGGAAAACCTGGCGTTCGATGCCCATTGGTTCATCACCGACAACGCTTCCATCAAAGCCGGCATACAGTATTACAATACCGATACCGAGCTGCCGGGCAGCTTGTCGCCTCAGGCCTACGCGCAGGACCGCTTTCAGTCGCAACGGCCGTACGACAAATTCCAGGGCGATACCATCCGGGGCCATTTGGTTTATGACCAGAGTTTCGATCTTTTCGGTAATTCCGCCGAATTCAACTGGACCAATTTCGCACATACCAGCGACCGCGAATTTACTGTCGGTTGCGAGCTGAATGCTGCCGCAAGCGCATGCAATCTTGATCCGGCCAAGCCCTCCAACGGCGTGCAGACCAGCCCGCGCACATTCACCGTCTTCGGTACGGAGCCCCGGCTGACCGTAAGCACTCAGACCGGCTGGCTGGATCACAAATTCACGTTAGGCGGGCGTTATGTCAACGAGGACGTCGATCAGGGCGTCGACCGGTACCGCCTGGGCACGGGTGATGTCACCCATGCCCAGAACTTCCATTTTGACACCGATGCCTTCGCTCTCTATGCCAGCGATACCTTGAGTGTCTGGAAAGAACGGCTCAGCGTCACGCCGGGCTTGCGTGTGGAATGGATCGATCAATCCAGTTACAACAGGCTCAGAGATACTGTCGCCGAAAATCATAGCAACGAGCTGTTGCCGGGTGTCGATGTAGGCTTCCACCTGTGGCCGGAGAAAGTCTTTCTGTTCGGCAACGTGCACAAATCCCTGCAACCGGTGCAATTCACGCAGATTACCCTGGAAGGCGATACCGGCGTGGAAAAAGCCTGGAATTATGAAGCCGGCTTGCGCGTGTCGCCGCTATCGGAACTCGACGCTACATTTACTTATTTCCGTTTTGACTTCGATAACCAAATCGTCGGCGTCGTGGAAAACGGCACCAACAAGTTCCGCAACCTCGGCCAAGCCGAGCATTACGGCTATGAAACCGAGCTAGACTGGCGGCCGTCTTTTCTGGCCGGCCTCGATCTCAAGGCGGGCTATACCTATGTGGATACGCAGCAGAAGAACGATCTGTTCAGCGGTACGTCGCAGGTCGCGTTTAAAGGCAACGAGGTGCCGTTCAGCTCGCACCATCAGATTACCCTGCAAGGCAATTACCGGTTCGACACGGTCAATTTCAACGTCAATGGCTCATACCTGAGTTCCGCCTATACGGATGCGGCCAATACCGAACTGGAAAACGCCATCGGCGACAAAGGCAAGATACCGGGCTACTGGCTGTGGAACGCCCAAATCACGAAAGATTTCCGCATGGATAAGACCACCATGCGGGTCGGGCTTGCCGGCAACAACCTGTTCAACGAGGACTACTACTTTCGCGGTGTGGACACCAGCCTCGGCCGCATGCCGGGGCCTGGCCGCTCCGTCATGCTCAGTCTGCAAATGGATATATAAGGAGAAATCATGCATCACCAAGAATTAATTCTACTGACCCATGTCCCGACCGAATCGGTCAACGAAGGTTTTCTGCCGGCGGCGCGCCGCCTCGGCCTGTCGCCGGTGCTCCTGACCGATCAGGCCGAGGCGCACCGCCAGCACTTTAGCCAGAGCGGGCTATCGGCCTATCCGGACGCCATCATTTCTTGCGACGTGTTCAACCCGCTCGCGGCTATCGAAACAATCAGCCGACGCGGACGTAAACCGGCCGCGGTTTTCTCCAACAGCGATCACCTGCAAGCCAGCACCGCCATTGTTGCCGAGTACTTCGGACTGCCCGGCAAGGACTGGCGTGCGGCCTACCGTGCCAAGAACAAAGCCGAAATGCGCGCTTATCTGGCCGAGCAAGGCATCGAAACGGTACGGCATGCCATGGCATGGAACCCGGACAGCCTGGTGCAGGCTGCGGACCGCGTTTCCTTCCCCTGCGTCGTCAAGCCGCGCGAAGGGGTCGCCAGCCAGGAGGTCGGCCTGGCGCGGGATTACGCCGAGCTTGCCGCCCACTGTCAGGCCGTCTGGCAAGCGCGCCCCGGCCAAGTGATGCTGCTGGAGGAATACCTTGAAGGCCCTTTGTGCACGTTGGAAACACTGGGGGATGGCAAGGGGCTGCACGCGCTGGGTGGGTTCCACGTACGCCTGTCAGCACCGCCGCATTTCGTCGAACTGGCAGCCGAGTGGAACAGCAAACTGGCGGAGCAACATGAGGTGCTGAGCCAGATCACCCGTTTCGGCATCGGCTTCGGCGCCTGCCATACCGAATTCGTGCTGACTGCCCAAGGACCGCGCCTGATCGAGATCAATTACCGCTGTATCGGCGATCGGCGCGATTTCCTGCTCGAACAGACGCTGGGCATTTCGCTGTTCGAAACCGTACTGCGGCTGCATCTGGGCAAGTCGCTGCCCGCCTTGACATTGACCCCACGTGCCGCGGCAATACATTACATCACGCCCTCGACAGAAGGCCAAATCATCCGCGGCCCGTCTTCATTCAGTCATAGCGGTGAGACAGCTGACATCAGTCTTCGCGTGCTGCGCCAAGTGGGAGAAACCGTAGCGATCACGCATTCCAACAAGGATTACCTGGGCATCCTGACCGGCGTCGGCACGAACACGGAGACGGTGCGCCAGGCGCTGGCGCAAGCCGGCAACGACCTGATCTGGGAGATCCGCTCATGAGGCATCAGCAGAACTATCTCTGCCGTCGCGTGGTCGATGCGCTGCTGCGGGAAGATGTGAGAGACATGGTGAGCAAAGGACGCATTGTCCCGGCCGCCGACATGCCATTGCCCGATGCGCCCGAGCAGCCCAGCCATTGGCTTGCTGTCGACCATCTCGGTGAAGGACGCCTATGGATTCCGGTCCGGCCTTGTACTTTTATGCAGGACTGGGCGCTCCATGATCTGCCGTTGATCTGGCAAAGCCGCGAGAGTTACCATCGGCTGGATGATAGCACCGCCATTCTGGCGCTGCTCCGGCAGGGGCTGGACCCAGATTCGGCCGCCTACTTCGATGACTATGCCGGGGAATGCCTGACCGCTGTCGAGCACGGTATCCTGTGCGGACAAGAGCAGCAGCGTTACTTTGCCGAAGTAAAACAGGATGGCCTGAAAGACATCAATACCAGCTGGCAGGAACGGCAGTTGCATTATGAACGGTTGGCCGCCTTTCTCGACCACCCGTTATATCCGACAGCACGCGCAAAGCTGGGTTTGTCCCCGGACGATCTCGCTATCTACGGCCCTGAATTCCAGCGTCCTTTTCAACTGCGCTGGCTGGCTGTGGCCAAGGCAATCCATTTCGGCCCGGAGGCCGAGGCAAGCCTGCAGGACCTCTGCCCCGGCTTTGAAGAAGTCGGACTCGATACCCGATTGAGCGGCGATTACACCCTGCTGCCGGTACATCCTTTGTCGGCGCAACAGCAGTTCGATGCCCTGGCCGAAACGCACGGCTTGCAAGGCCAGCTTCTGCTGGCGCCCAAGCCCTATCTGGAGGTTCTGCCAACTTTATCGGTACGTACGGTAGCCGTGCAGGCCAAGCCAGGGCTGCACATCAAATTGCCTATGGCCATGCGCACATTGGGCGGCAAAAACATACGCACCATCAAGCCCAGCACCATCGCCGACGGCCATACCGTGCAGAGCCTACTCGGTCGCATAGCCGCCCAGGACGCGGACATTGCCGGCTGTCTGCTATTGACGGATGAAAGCATGGGCGCCCATGTCAATCACTTGCCCGAACTGGGCTACATCCTGAGACGCTATCCGGCCGGACTGGAGCATGCCACGGTAGTGCCGGTGGCGGGCCTGCTCGCGGAAACGCCCCAAGGGTGGCTGGTGGTTGAAGAGCTGGCGCAGCATTTTTTTGCCGACAGGCTGGAGGATTTTCTCGATGCCTATCTGGAGGCAACGCTGCGCACGCATTTGGTCTTGTGGCTGCGTTACGGCATTGCTTTGGAATCCAATCAGCAAAATTCCATGCTGGCGCTCAGTGCCGAAGGGCCGACCCTGCGCCTGCTGCTCAAGGACAATGATGCCCCGCGCATCCATGGAGCCCGTCTCGCCGCACGCTGGCCTTCACTGGCGCCGTTCGTGGACGGCCTTCAGGATCGCCGCATCGTCGTAGACGACGAGCTGCCGTTGGCGCAGATGTTCACGACCATCACCCTGCAGCTCAACGTGGCGGTCCTGATAGAAGGGCTGGCTAACATCAGCCACCTAAGCCGCAAGCAACTCTACGGTTGTGTACGCTGCAAAATTGATGAACTGCTCACGGAACTGTCCCGGTGCGGAGAAAATACCGATCTGGCGCGGCGCATCCTGCTGGAAGACGACTGGCAGTATGTCAAATACCTGCTCACCGCCGCCAGCCTGAAACCTAAAACTGCAACGGGCGCCACTGACGTCAACAAGTTTTACGGCAAAACCGGCCCCAATTTCCTGAAGGAGAACCTGTGACTGTCGCCCAACGCCGCATGGTGATGGCCGTCATGGGTTGCCACTTCATCGCCGCTTTCGCCGCCCTCGGCATGCCGCCCTTTTTCGCCCTGATCCTCAGCGAATCGCTGCACAGCAGCGATACTTACCTGGTCGGCTGGTTTTACGTGGTGCCGACGATTTTCACGGCGCTGTCCAGTCCCTGGTGGGGCGCATTTGCTGACCGCATCGGCAAGAAAATCTCGCTGCTGCGCGCGCAACTGGGTCTATCAGCCAGTTTCCTGCTGGCCGGCTATAGCGACAGTACAGAGCTGTTCTTTCTGGCCCTGGCTTTGCAGGGCATACTGGGCGGCACTTTTGCCGCATCCAACGCTTATTTGGCGACCATGGCCAGAGGCCCTGCCCTCGCCCGCAGCCTGACACTGATGCAAGGCTCTGCGCGCGCGGCTCTGGTCGTGGCACCCGCCGTGCTGGGGTGGTTCGCCGCCTCGATTCCGCCGATAGAACTCTACCGCTATCTGGCTTTGCTGCCGCTGGCGGCGGCCCTGCTGCTTTGGGCGCTGCCCGAACCGGCGCCGGCTCCGCATGACGAATATCGGTCGCAGATTCGCGCTGCCGCCCCAGCACCGCTGTCCGCGACCCACATTTACCTACTGCAGTTTGCTTTCGTCTTCGCCACGGTCGCCACCTTCCCTTACTTCATCCCTTATGCCCAAGGCCTGGATTCAGTCTCCGTCGAGCTGGCCGGCCTGCTGTTCGGCGTGCCGAACCTGCTTTATCTGGCCGCAGCCGGCCTGTTAACCGGCTATTTCAACCGGCGGGCATCGCCGGCAGGATTGGCCTGGCTGTTCCTGTTCATGGCTCTTGCCCTGTTCGGTCAGGCCCAGACGCAAAGCCTGATGGGCCTGGTCCTGTGGCGGGCGCTAATGGGATTGGCCATGACCGGCAGTTTTATCGTACTGCATGCCTTCATCGCGGCGCTGGTGCATGAAAGCCATGCCGGACGCACTTTCGGCTGGCTGGAAAGCGGCTCGAAATGGGGCGCGGTAGCCGCCGGGCTGGCCGCTGGGACCGTGGTGGACGGTTTTGGCCCGCGGGCACCTTTTTTACTCGGCGCCGGGGTTATGGTCGCCGCCGCCAGCTGGCTGGCCATTTCAAGCCTTTGCAGCTGGCGCACTGAAAACATCTGACACTTAGGAGATAAACTATGGGACATCAAGCTCTACAAATTTTCTATCAGAATTGCTCGGCCGAGGATCAGGCCGGCCAGCGCAGCCTGGAGACCTTGCTTAATTGCTATTGCCGGGAAGTCGCCAGTCCGGCCGGCCAGATCAGCATTGGCCCCTTGTTCGGCCAGGGTGACTGGCCTATGGCCTTGCGCACAGCGCTGGGTCAAGGCGGCGGCAAGGCCATGCACATCCTGTTGCCGCGCAGCGGAGAGCGGCTGCTGGTCGCTGTCGACCAGTCATCGCCTACCGGCAACTATCGCTATCGCTCGCCTTTCTATCACAAGTCGCCGGGCCGGCCCTGGGCTCCTTTGGATTGGCGCACCTTGGCGACGCTGCTGCTGCGCGATCTGGCCGAACAAAACGATGTGCCGTTCAATGAAGAGCTGCTGGAACAAATCCGCGACAGCGTCGCCGTAACCGGCGCGATTCTGGCCGTGCCGCAACCGGCAATGCCTTGTGATACCCTGGCAGCCTATCTGGATTCCGAACAGTCATTGGCGTTCGGCCACCCGTTCCATCCGGCTCCGAAGAGCCGACAGGGCTTTTCGGCTGCGGATCTGCAGCGCTATGCGCCGGAACTGCGCGCCAGCTTTCCGCTGCATTATTTTGCCGTACGACGCGAGCACTGGCTGCAGAATTCGCTGCTGCCGGCATCCACTGATGCCCTGCTGGCGACCCAGGCACCCGCCGATCTGCAAGCGGACGATGATTTCGCGCTGTTGCCTACGCATCCCTGGCAGGCGCGCTATTTATTGTCCCAGCCGCTAGTGCGAACAGCTATCGAACAGGATAGGCTGCGCGATCTGGGGCCGCAGGGGCCGGCCTATTTTGCCACCTCATCGATACGCACCCTGTTCCATCCCGACAATCTCTATTTTTACAAATGTTCGCTACAGGTGCGCATTACCAATTGCGTGCGCAAGAATGCCATTTACGAGCTGGAAGGGGCGCTGCAAGTCACCCGCATCATGCAGACTGTCTGGCCTCGCCTGGCGGCACAATTCCCTACCCTGCGGGTGCTGGAGGAGCCCGCCTATGCATCGGTACGGCTAGGCGGCCATGAAGACCAGGCCGATCGGGAAGCCGCGGAAGGATTCGGCCTGATCTTGCGCCAGGGTTTGGACCCGGCAGACACTGCTACAGTGACGCCACTACTTGCCGGCTCGCTGTTCGGCAATCATACGCGGGGACAGGCGCGCCTGGCGGACATCATGGACAGGCTGGCAAAAAAGCAGGCCTCACCAAGAGAGGTCGTAGCCGAAGACTGGTTCTCGGCATACGTGCAACAACTGCTGCCGCCGGTGCTGCATTGCTTTTTCGACCACGGCATCGTTTTCGAACCGCATCTGCAGAACGTGCTGCTCGGTCTGACCGAAGACTGGCCCAGCCACATCTGGCTGCGCGATTTCGAGGGCGTCAAACTGATCACGGGACGATTCAATGCCATTTCTCTGGATACCGTCGAGGCAAGGGTGCGTCAAGGGTTGTTTTATAGTGACGACCAGGGCTGGAACCGTATCGCTTACTGCCTGCTGGTCAACAATTTCTGCGAGGCCGTGGCGCAGTTGAGCGTCCTGCACCCGTCCCTGGAGCAGCGCCTGTGGCGCATCGTCGGACACCAACTGCGCCACTACCTGGCGCAGCACGGCAACCCGAACGCGGCACGGCGCATCAATGCCCTGCTGGCCGGCGCCCCTTTCCCGGCCAAGGCCAATCTGATCAACCGTTTTTACAAGCGTCCCGATCGTGAAGCCGCTTATCTGCCGCTACCTAGCCCGTTGGCCTACTTGGGAGATATCTGACATGAATCCCGAATTTACCCGAGTAGCGGAAGCTATTCGGCTTGCCTGTAAGGATGAGCCGCTGTGCGCCTATATCTATGATCTGCAAGCACTGGAGCGGCATGCGGCCGGCCTGGACGCCTCACTGCCGGACAACTGCGAACTGTTCTATGCCGTCAAGGCCAATTCCGATTTGCCGATCTTGCAAACGCTGGCCCCTCATATACAGGGTTTCGAAGTCGCGTCCGGCGGCGAGTTAGCCTGGGTGCGCAACCATTTCCCGAATGCGCCGATTATTTTTGGAGGACCCGGCAAGCTCGATACGGAGCTGGCTGCCGCCTTGGAACTCGGCGTGGAATTGCTGCATGCGGAGAGCCTGGGCGAATTGCGGCGGCTCGCCTGGCTGGCCCGGAGTGCGGATCGGCAGGCGGATATACTGCTACGCATCAACCTTGCCCTGGATGACGTGCCGACCACCACCTTGACCATGGGCGGGCGCGCCACGCAGTTCGGCATGGATCCAAGCCAGCTGCCAGAATGCCTGACATGGCTGGCGCAACATCCAGAAATCCGTCTACACGGCTTCCATTTCCATCTGATGTCCCATCAGCTGGATGCCAACGTGCATCTGGCATTGCTCGCCCGCTACTTCCGCCAGGCGCGGCAGTGGCGCGAGCAATTCGGACTTGCCGTCAACCATATCAATGTCGGCGGCGGCATCGGCATAAATTACCGGGAGCCCGACCGGCAATTCGACTGGCCGGCATTCAGCACCGGCTTTGCAACCTTAATAAAAAGCGAAAACATGGCGGACTGGCGCATCCGCTTCGAGATGGGCCGCTACATGACCGCAGCCTGCGGCTATTACGTCATGCAAGTGCTGGATATCAAGCAATGCTTCGGCCACCATTTCGTGGTCGGCCGCGGCGGCACGCATCATTTCCGCACGCCTTACGCCCAGGGCCACAGCCATCCTTTTTTCATACTGCCGCAGGAGCGTTGGCCCTATCCGTTCCCGCGCCCCGAAGTCAAACAGGCCCGAGTCACCGTGGTCGGCCAGCTCTGCACGCCGAAAGACATATTGGCCAGTGATGCGCCAGTAGAGCGAGTGCGGGTCGGCGATCTGCTGCTGTTCCCCTATGCCGGCGCTTATGCCTGGCATATCTCCCACCATGATTTTCTGCGTCACCCGCACCCGCAGCACATCTATCTGTCAGCGCAGGAGCCGGCCCATGCTGCAAGCCAATAAGCTGAAACACGCTCTGCACAATGGCCAGGCAGTATACGGATTGCTGAATTCCATACCTGCGCCCTTGCTGGTGGAGATGATAGGCTATGCCGGCTACGACTTCGTCATTCTGGATCTGGAGCATGTGAACACCAATCCGGAAACCCTGGAGAATATGATTCGGGCGGCGGAATGCGCCGGAGTCACCGCTTTAGTGCGTGTGCCCGGTATGGATGCCAGTGCGATTTTGCGTGCTCTGGACAGCGGCGCACAAGGCATCGTCGTCCCTCACGTGCAAAGCCGTGCCGAAGCGGAAGCGGCCGTCAGCGCCAGCCGCTACCATCCGCTGGGTCAACGCGGCATCAGCGGCGGCCGCACGACGGGGTTCGGCCGCCTGGATCTGCCGAGCTATTTCGAGCAGGCCAATGCCGAGCTGCTGGTCGCGGTCATGATCGAGGACCGGGCCGGCGTGAAAAATATCGATGCCATCGTCTCCGTGCCAGGCATCGATCTGGTGCTGGAAGGCGCGATCGATCTGTCCCAGTCTTATGGCGTGCCCGGCCAGGCGCAACATCCGGATGTGCAGGCTGCCATCCTGGCCATCGCCGATGCCTGCCAGAAACACGGCGTGCCGTTCTGTGCCATACCGCGCCTACCGGAACAGGGCGAGTACTGGCGGCAGCGAGGCGTTCGCGCTTTCCTGCTGGGCGATGACCGGGGCGTCGCGTTCCGGGCGTTCAAAGCGCATCTGCAAAACTGGAAAACCTCGCCATTCCCATGACTGCGACTTTGTCCAAAAAGCTGTGGTTCGGCCACCTTTATCTCGGGCTTGCTATTGCACTGCCCTTGCTGATCATCGCTGCCAGCGGCATCGTGCTGAGCTTTTCTGATGAATTACGTTACACCGCGCCACCTTATCGCCTAGGAACTCCAGTGTATAGGCCACTCTCAGCCGATACCTTGGCCGACTCTGTCCAGCATCACTTTCCAGGTCACCGTCTGGAAGTGCTGTTCCTGCCGACAGCTTCTGAACGTAGCGCCAGGGCCAGACTGGCCGGTCCTGAACCTTTACTGGTATTTATTCATCCGGGCACGGCCGCCATCCTGGAAACACAGGATGATGCCGATCCGGACAGCCTGGACTGGCTGCGAGAACTGCACCGAGGCAGTGTATTGGGCTTATTTGGCAAGGTTACTGCCAGCGTGGTCGGCCTTGGGGTGCTATTCCTATGGATGATGGGCTTATGGCTATGGTTCAGGCGCAGCACGACGATAAAACGTAAACAACGCCAAGCAAAAGGATCGGTAGCGATTCACCAGCAAGCAGGACTGCTGCTGGGCGGCCCTGTTGCCGGTCTGGCTTTGCTGGGAGCCTTGCTCAATTTTGCCGGACCCTTGATGCAATGGCTGGACCCGCCGCCATCCATCATGCTACCAACTTCCACGGAGCGGCCAAAGGCTCTGCCATTGCCCAGCCTGGTCAATACAGCAACTCAGTTTTATCGGGATGCCCCATTGGAGCGCATCTATTTTCCTGCCGCTGCAAGCGAACCGTGGCGTTTTCGCTTCCTGGACGGAAGCTGGAGTTTTGTGGATGGACAAAATGGAGCGGTGCTTAAACTTAAAACGCCATCCTCTCATTGGACCATGCTGTTATACCCTCTGCACAGCGGCAAATTGCTGGGTATATATGGCCCTTGGCTGCTGGTCATTTGCGGCCTCGCCTTGCTTTTCCTGATCGGCAGCGGCTTGCGCCATGGCTGGCGTATTGTCAAGCCGCTATCCAAGCGCAATTAGCGGCGCATAAATCCATGCCTCAGCAGGAAGACTGTTTGAAGACGGCCCTCTAAATTCAACCGACTGCAACGTCAGTTAAGTAGATAGAACAAATTTTCATACGGTCTGTCGAATTTTATATTCTTTGAAATGATAGGTGGCAGCCATGGCGACACATCATGCAGTTCCGGGAGAAATTGTTGACCTTACCAGTTGGGCGAATGACCTGCCGTACGAAAAAACAAAGACCATTATAAAAACGGATGAAATGGAATTGGCGCGCCTTGTAATACCCAAAGGCGAAGAATATCCCAGCCACAATATGCCGATGCCTATAATCGTCCATTGCGTTGAAGGGGAGATCGAACTGACCGTCATGGGAGCGGCAAAAAAGCTGCAGAGCGGCCAGTTACTCTATCATATGCCTGGAGAGCCTTATTCGCTCAAAGGCATGGAAGATGCGATCATCCTGCTGACTCTCCTTCGCTCAGAGTAATTTGGCCAATATCAAAGACAACAGCACAGCACCCGGAAAACCGTAGCGCTTCAATCTCTATTATCGGGCTCCTCATCCACAGGATGCCCGCTTATAACCTTCTGTCCGGTAAACATGGCAGAAATGATGCCGCCCCCTTCCCTTAACTCGGTAATGATTACCGCCGTCACATGCAAAATGACGATGACGGTCAGGACATAAAAACTATAGAGGTGCACCACTGCAACGGGTTTGCGGTAAGCGCGCATGACTTCATAGGCGGCCGCATCGTACATCTCGGGCGTATAGGGAACCAGCGAATCCGGAGAAACGCCGGGGGCTGCCACCCACTGCGCGATCCAATGGCCAATAGGCGGATAAAACAGATCAGTGCCCGCCAGCACCAGACCGGTGATTGCTTGAACTGTCAGGAACAGAAGTATTGCAGTTACCGACAGCCGGCCTATCGGATTGTGGCCGAGATACTGTTCGGGCCGACTGGCGAAGAAGGCTGCCGCATAGCGGCGCAGCGCTCCAAAATACCCCCTGCCGCCGGGCAGAATCGATCGCCACCGCGCATAACGGTTGCCCCAAAAACCCCACACGATACGCCAGAGCAGATTGAGCGCGAATAGGTAGCCGACCCAGGCGTGGACCGTTTTCAGAGTCACTTTGCCGGCATTGTGAACCCCAAGGTCGCCATCGTTGAGAATCACAATCCCCACAACCGCCAGGGCAGTTACGCAAAACACATTGATCCAGTGAAACCAGCGTGTACCTGCATCCCACACTGTGTAACGTTTCAGTTCAGACATACTGACTCCCCATTTTTTATCCGTAGATTAATCCGCAATCGGCAGCATTTGCAGACGAATGTTTGATTTGCAATCATTTTACACATCCAATAAGTTACCCAGTTCAGCATCGTTATACGCCAGCCATCCTGCTGGCCGAAGAACTATGAAAAATTAATCGGATATTAGTTTAGATGACATTTCGGCTGCTGTCTGTCATCGAGCAATATTTAAGTCCATCCTTATAATAAACAGCTTTTTTGCTTTATTCGACGAAACAGACTGGAGCCCAATAAATGCTTGAAATTATTCACATCCCTGTCCTGAACGATAATTACATTTATCTGATCCGCGACCCCGCATCCGGTGAAACGGCCGCCGTAGACCCTGCCCTTGCCCAGCCGGTTCTGGATGTTCTGCATGAAAAAGGCTGGCGCCTGACCTACATTCTGAACACGCATCACCATGGCGACCATGTCGGCGGCAATCTGGAATTAAAGGAAAAAACCGGCTGCACGATTATCGCAGGGCATTTCGACAGGAATCGTATTCCCGGCATTGATATTGGCGTCAGCGAAAACGATCAGATTGCGCTTGGCCGACATGTGGGCAGCGTTATTTTCACGCCCGGCCATACCAGCGGCCATGTTGTCTACCATTTTGCCGAAGACCATGCGCTGTTTTGCGGCGATACGTTATTTGTCATGGGCTGCGGCCGCCTGTTCGAAGGCACGGCCGAGCAGATGTGGCATTCGCTGCAGAAACTCAAAGCCCTGCCCGCTGCCACGCGCATTTATTGCGCACATGAATACACGCAGACCAATGGCCGGTTTGCCTTAAGCGTAGAACCCGATAATCGGCAGTTAGTGCAAAGAATGGACGAGGTCAATCAGTTGCGGGCGAAACACCTGCCGACCGTGCCTTCCACCATAGCGCAGGAACTGGCGACCAATCCGTTCTTCAGGGAAGACAGCCCGGCGCTGCAAAAACACATCAACATGTCGGGTGAAGCGCCGCTGCGGGTATTTGCGGAAACCCGAAAATTGAAAGATCAGTTTTAAAACCTGGCGGTTGCGAATTTATGCTTACTCCCAGGCTCTACTGCCAATTCTCTCAAGGAGAGCCTGGGAAATGAAAGATCGAATAGTTTAGTGGGCAACCATCATTCCTGAAACGCAATCAGCCTATTGCGCAGGCCAGTAGAAAGCCAATGAAGCTCTCTTTCCGCCGCCCACCTTGGCATTCTGGCGCAAGACTCTCCCGTCTTTCTCGGCGAGAACGGTATAATTTCCCGGCTTGAGTCTGGCAAAAAGAAAAGGACCGTCGGCTACGGCTTCAACAACCGTGTTGCCTTGCGCATCGGCAATCCGCACATTGACGTCGGCAAGAAATTCACCTGTTCCTTTAGCGGCGAACAGCAGGTTCAAATTGTAATCGCTTTTCATGGCCTCCATAGCAGAACGCTCGCTCTCGCCAATGCCGCCGCTGACGAACGTCACGTCGCCTTGTGTCTGGGGTTCTGGCCAGTCTTCCTGTGCAAACGCTTGCAGGCTGAACAGAAGGCAGGATGTAACCAGCGCAGATAGTAATCTCTTCATAAATATTTTCTCCTTGATTGTTTGAACATGCGAGGCGCATGAGTATTAATTGTAGTCTTAAAGAAAAATATTTTGTAGATTTTGTAAGTTTTGCAGATTTTGCAGATTTTATAAATATAGCAAGTTTACACTTCCATATCTGCTCGTTACCGTACAAATCGTGGACAGATACTTAACGTTGAATTTTTGGGTTAAGCTGAGATCTCCGGCGCATGATTCCAAATCCAGGCCAGGCTGTTCCCTTGCCGCTTTCAGAAAAATTGAATTTATCAACGGCATGCAATTTTTATAGGTCTTTAAAATAAATCGTTTTTACAACCGGTAACAATTGATTTTTTATTGTCTTACCCAAATAGATTGTCATCGTTCCGAGCAAAAGCGCCGCTGTGCGGTGAAAGCCCGTCCAAACAATTCCGTACAAAAACTGGAGGTAGATCATGGCTCCTGATAGGGTACCCAATGTTGTTTTTAAAACCCGAGTCCGCGATGAAAGTATCGGAGGCGATAACCCTTTTCTCTGGCAGGACGTCACTACGGATGACATTTTCGCGGGGAAAAAAATTGTCCTGTTTGCATTGCCGGGCGCATTTACACCCACTTGCACCAGTGCGCATCTACCGGGTTATGATGCCAAATATATGGAAATCATCGGCCAGGGCGTGGATGAAGTGTACTGTTTAGGCGTCAATGATGCCTTTACCATGTATCAATGGGCCAAGCATCTGGGCATCAAACACGTAAAAATGCTGCCTGACGGCAATGGAGAGTTTACCCGGGGCATGGGCATGCTGGTCAAGAAGGAAAATCTGGGATTCGGATGCCGCTCGTGGCGTTATTCGATGCTGGTCGATGATAAAAGAATCATCAAACTGTTCAGTGAACCGGGACAGACCGATAACTGCCCGGACGACCCGTTCTCGGTCAGCGATGCCGATACGATGCTCGATTATTTAAAGCACCAGTAATCTGCAGCCGTCGGGTACGCAGCGCGTACTGCCGGAACTCGCTGGCAGATTAGCCCGGCGCCCTTCTCGACAAAAGCCTTTTAAGGTCGTAATGATAAATAAAGCCCGGCAGGGCAAAGACTAAAAACAGGCATAAGGTCGCGACATAAAACTCCCAGCCCTGGACATGCCGCGTACCGGTCAGCTTATATTCGAGAGCAACAGACAAAGCGCCTGCCAAGACATACATCGCCAGCCATTCCAGCCAGCGCAGCCAGGCGTTTTTGTCCCGTTTGAAAACCATGAGAAAGCGATCGCTGACCCACGGTATATTGGCTGCGACGAAGGCAGCCAATATAAAAAAGCCATAAAGTCCTGCCGGCGCCATCAGCCTTTCGGTCTCATGTGCGGGAACAGCAGGACATCGCGGATTGACGGCGAATCCGTGAACAGCATGACCAGGCGGTCGATGCCGATGCCCTCGCCTGCAGTCGGCGGCATGCCATGTTCCAGCGCGACGATATAATCGGCGTCAAAGTGCATGGCCTCATCGTCGCCGGCTTCTTTTTCCTCGACCTGTTTCTGGAAGCGCGCCGCCTGGTCTTCGGCATCATTGAGCTCGGTAAAGCCGTTAGCGATCTCCCGGCCGCCGACGAAGAACTCGAAACGATCCGTCACATGCGGGTCATTGTCATTGCGCCGCGCCAGTGGCGACACTTCGACCGGATAGGCCGTGATGAACGTCGGGTTCATCAAACGATGCTCGACGGTTTTTTCGAAGATTTCGATCTGTATCTTGCCCAGACCGTAACCGTCCTTGACCGGGATTTTCAATTTTTCCGCAACCTTAGCCGCCGCCTCGCGGTTATCGATATCGGCCGGCGTCAAATCGGGATTGAAATGCAGAATCGAATCGAACACAGTCATGCGATCGAACGGCTTACCGAAATCGTACTGCTCGCCCTGATAAGTAATGATCGTCTTGCCTAGCACGTTTTCGGCCAGACCGCGCAGCATCTCTTCGGTTAAATCCATCAGTTCATGGTATTCGGCATAGGCCTGGTAGAATTCCAGCATGGTGAATTCGGGATTGTGCCGCGTCGATAGGCCTTCGTTACGGAAGTTGCGGTTGATTTCAAACACGCGCTCGAAACCGCCTACAACCAGGCGCTTTAAATACAGTTCCGGCGCAATACGCAGATACAACCCCATATCCAGCGCATTGTGGTGAGTCATGAAGGGCCTTGCCGTGGCGCCGCCCGGGATGGCCTGCATCATTGGGGTTTCCACTTCCAGGAACTGGCGCTCGATCAGGAACTGGCGAATGTAAGCAACGATCCTGGAGCGCACCAGAAACGTGTTGCGCGATTCTTCGCTCATGATCAGGTCCAGATAGCGCTGACGGTACTTGACTTCCTGATCGGTGAGACCGTGGAATTTTTCCGGCAGCGGGCGCAGGGCCTTGGTCAGCAGACGGATGTCATCAACCTTGACGCTGAGTTCATCGGTCTGGGTTTTGAACAGCACGCCTTCCGCGCCGATGATGTCGCCGATATCCCATTTCTTGAACTGCTCGTTGTAAAAACCTTCCGGCAGTACATCGCGGGTTACATACAACTGTATCCTGCCGGACATATCCTGAATATGGCAGAAGCTGGCCTTGCCCATAACGCGGCGCGTCATCATGCGGCCGGCGATCTTGACGCGAACGGGATCTGCTTCGAGCTCCTCCTTGGATTTCTCGCCGTATTCGGCCAGCACTTCGCCAGCAACCACGTTGCGGCGGAAGTCGGTGGGGAATGCGATGCCGTTTTCGCGCAATTCGTTCAATTTGCTGCGGCGTTGCCTAATCTGTTCCTGTTCGTCCCGTTCAATTTCTGACATGTGTATCTTGACTCTTATCGTTATAGGATGGGCGCAAGTTTCGCGCCCATCAGGTGTATTTTCTGTTTGCTATAAATTTCGTGATTACTTACAGTCCGCTTTTCAGGCTGGCTTCGATAAACTGATCGAGATCGCCGTCCAGGACCGCCTGCGGATTGCCGGTTTCGACGCCGGTGCGCAAATCCTTGATGCGCGACTGGTCCAGCACGTAAGAGCGGATCTGGCTGCCCCAGCCGATATCGGACTTGGTATCTTCCAAAGCCTGCTGAGTTTCGCTGCGCTTGCGCATTTCCAGCTCGTACAGTTTGGCCTTCAACTGCTTCATGGCCGTATCGCGGTTTTTATGCTGCGAGCGGTCGCTCTGACACTGCACGACGATGCCGGTAGGATTGTGCGTAATACGCACGGCCGACTCGGTACGGTTAACGTGCTGACCGCCGGCGCCGCTGGCCCGGTAAACGTCGACGCGCAAATCCGCCGGGTTGATGTCGATGTCGATATCGTCATCGATTTCGGGCGATACGAATACCGACGCGAATGAGGTATGACGGCGATTGCCCGAATCGAACGGCGATTTCCGGACCAGGCGGTGCACGCCTGTCTCGGTACGCAGCCAGCCGAACGCATAGTCGCCTTCGAACTTGATCGTGGCGCTTTTGATGCCGGCGACATCCCCGGCCGATTCCTCGATCAGTTCGGTCTTGAAGCCTCTGCGCTCGCCCCAGCGTAAAAACATGCGTTCGATCATCGAGGCCCAATCCTGCGCCTCGGTGCCGCCGGAACCGGCCTGAATATCCAGGAACGCATTGTTGGCATCCATTTCACCGGAGAACATGCGGCGGAATTCAAGCTCGGCAACCTTTTTTTCCAGCTGTTCCAGATCGTCCACGACCGTATCGACGGTTTCTTCGTCATTTTCTTCCACAGCCAGGGCCAGCAGCTCTTCCGCATCGGCCAAGCCATGTTCCAGTTCATGAATCGTATTGACGATCGCTTCCAGCTGGCCCCGCTCCTTGCCCATGGCCTGCGCCACTTCCGGGTTATCCCAGATTTTCGGGTTTTCCAGTTCCCTTAGGACTTCGACCAAACGCTCGCTTTTGGTTTCGAAGTCAAAGATACCCCCTAAGGGCATCACCACGGCTTTTCAGGTCGGCTATTTTATGCTTAATCGGATTTATTTCTTGCATGGGGCGTTATTTAACCAAGACGTTCGAAACCGGACGCTATCGACAAGCTCCGGCCAGTGAAAATTCAAATAAAGAGCGGAATTATAAACTATAACGCCGTTCTGTTCATGCAGAACTTAGTAGCGATTATGAAGCTGTAAGGTCGAATTCATTCGACCCCAGGCACGCCGACAACATCAATCCCAGCGGTCATCCCTGACCTGCACTTTGCCGTTCTCGATGCGTACCGGAAAAGTGTCGATATCCTCATAGGCGGGCGGAGATTTTACGGCGCCGGTTTTCACGCAAAAGCGCGCGCCATGACGCGGGCAGACAATCTCGCAGCCTTCCAGCTTGCCGCTGGCGATTTCCGCGCCGTCGTGCGTGCAGACGTCTTCAATAGCATAAAACTGGCCCTCGATTTTGAAAACGGCCACATCGGTTCCATCGACATCGATGACGACATGCTCGCCATCAGCCAGTGCGTTTTGATCGATTACGTTTATCCAGTCGGACATATTTTTACCTTAACTATTTAATACAGGAGGGCAAGCGGATCAGTAGGAAAGGTACGCAGTGCGTACCCTACGGCTGGGATACCTTATTTTAAATACACATCGAACCGGAGCAATTTGCCCTGAAAGCTCTCGCTCGGCTTGCCGCCTAAAGACTCCGCATAGTCCGGGCTTTTGACCACGACGCGTTTTCCGGCCGCTTTCAAGGCCGCTTCAAAAAGCAGCTCCTTATCCTGATCGTCACCCAATAGATCGCGCAACACCATCATCGATTTTTTGGCCAGTGCCGATTTTTTCCGCTTGGGCGGAAACATCGGGTCCAGATAGATGCAATCGGGCGGCGTTTCCAATGCGGCCAGGATTTCAATGGCATCGCCGGCCAGCAGTCGGAGCGGCTCCAGATTCAGCCGCTGCATCCAGTCCAGCGCGGCCAGGCGCTTGAATCCGTCAGACAGCAACTCGGCCATGATCGGCGAACGCTCTATGCACTGCAACTCGTAACCCATGCGGAAAATATGCAGGCTATCCTGCGCCCAGCCCGTTGTGGCATCGATGACGGTATGGGTTTTACGTCCGAGCGCGTGCGCCAAGGCGTCTTGCTTCGGCGCCGGCCATGAGCGCTGCTCGCCGCTGCGCGGCTCAATATCGACGAATAAGCCGCCTTTCTTGAACAGCTCCCTGTCGAGCAGTTTTAATGCGCCATCGCGCCAAGTCAGCAAAAAGGCTTCGGGAATATCTTTCGTAAGCCCCTGATAAAGCGGCACGCCCAGCCGCGCCGCCAATTGCTGATACGGCAACAGGTCGCCATTGCCTTCGTATAGAACGGCGAGCTGACCGATATACGGCTGATTAATTATGTTCATGCCTTGCAAAGATTCGATAGAGAAGGTAGTTGGCCTCGGAGTAGCATTATGCTGAGGCTTGCGGGTCGAATGAATTCGACCCTACGGTGCAGCAAGCGGTCAAACGGCCTTCTGGTTTACCATATTTTCAATCTAGGCGCTTACATCATAGTTTATTCCGTGGAAATCGATTTTTTCTCGTTCTTTAACGCCGCATCCAGCGTATGCCAGGCCAGCGTTGCGCATTTCACGCGCGCAGGATACTCACGCACGCCGGCCAGCACGGCCAGTTTGCCGACTGCAGCCAAGCTCGCCTGTTCGTCCTTGCCGGTGGTCATTTCGTGGAACTGTTTGAACAACTCTTCGGCTTCCTGCTCGGTTTTGCCTTTAATGATTTCAGTCATCAGCGAAACCGATGCCGTGGAAATGGCGCATCCCGAGCCCTGAAAACTGGCGTCAACGATCACATCGCCGTCCATCTTCAAGAATAATGTCAAACGGTCGCCGCACAGCGGATTGAAGCCTTCCACCTGCCGGTCCGCATTTTCCATGACACGGAAATTGCGCGGGTTTCTGTTATGGTCAAAAATAACCTCTTGGTAGAGGTCGCGTAAGTCATCAAACATATAGGTTCTCTGTTAAATTCGGTAAACGAGGAAAGTTCTTTTTGAACTGATTAGAGACCAACTATTTCAGCCAAATACCTCAATCAAGGATTTTATTCCCTGCATGAGCACGTCGATTTCTTCCTTGGTGTTGTACATGGCAAATGAAGCTCTTGCCGTAGCCGGAACCTCGAAGAAATCCATCACCGGCATGGCGCAATGGTGCCCCGCCCTGACCGCTATGCCCAGACTGTCCAGCATGGTGCCGATGTCGTGCGGATGGATCCTGTCGAGCACGAAAGACAGAATCGCGCCTTTGTTTTCGGCCTCGCCGATAATGCGCAGCCCCTTGATCTGCCTGCCCTGTTCAGTGGCATAAGCCAGCAGCTCAGCCTCGTAAGCAGCGATGGCGTCCATGCCGATTTCATTCAGATAGTCGATGGCGGCACCGAGCCCGACCACGTCGGCAATGCTGGGCGTGCCGGCTTCAAACTTGTACGGCAGCACATTATATTCGGTTTCTTCGAAAGTAACCTTGCGTATCATGTCGCCGCCGCCCTGATACGGAGGCATGGCTTCCAGCAGCGCCTGCTTGCCGTACAAGACGCCGACGCCGGACGGACCATACAATTTATGGCCCGAGAAAGCGTAAAAATCGCAATCCAGTTCCTGCACGTCAACCGGCATGTGCGGAATGGCCTGGGCACCGTCCAGCAACACCGGAATGCCCTTGCTGTGCGCCGCGGCGATGATCCTCTTGACCGGGTTGACTGTGCCCAGGGCATTGGACATATGCACGATGGAAACCAGCTTGGTTTTATCGTTCAGCAGTTTTTCAAATTCATCGTAAATCAATTCGCCTTTGTGATTGATCGGTGCGACTTTTAATACCGCGCCGGTCTGTTGGCACAGCATTTGCCAGGGCACGATATTGGAGTGATGCTCCATGGCGCTGATCACGATTTCGTCGCCGGCCTTGATATTGGCCCGGCCGAAGGTCTGGGCGACCAGGTTGATGGCTTCCGTCGTGCCTTTGACAAAAATAATCTCTTTGTCGCTGGCCGCGTTGATGAAATCCTTGACCTTGATCCGCGCCGCTTCGAACTGATCGGTGGAACGCACGCTCAACGCATGCACGCCGCGGTGCACATTGGCGTAATCGTGGCGATACAAATGCGAGATAGCGTCGATGACCGCGTTGGGCTTCTGGCAAGTGGCGGCATTGTCCAGGTAAACCAAGGGTTTGTTGCGGATTTTCTGGTCCAGAATAGGAAAATCGGCACGAATTTTTGCTACGGGAAAATGGGTCATAACTTTAAATATTTCCAGAGTTTATGCGCTGCTGGGCCAGCAGCGCCACATACTATTTATCTTGATTAACTTGAAAAATGCCGTCTCGGCTTACAGCCATTCCTTTTTGACACCTTCCTGTGGGAACCGCGCCAACACCTGCTCCAGAATTCTATCGTGCAGACTTTTGATCTTGACCTTATCAACCATCTCGTTGGCAAACGCAAAAGTCAGCATATTGCGGGCCGTCTCCTCATCAACGCAGCGCGATTGCAGGTAAAAAATCGATTTCTCATCGAGCTGGCCTACCGTCACGCCATGGCCGCACTTGACGTCATCGGCGTAAATCTCCAGCTGCGGCTTGGTGTCGACTTCGGCATCTTCGGACAACAGCAGATTGCGGTTATTCATTTCCGAATCGGTGTTCTGCGCATCCTGCGCCACAATCACGCGCCCCTGGAACACGCCGCGCGCCCTGTCGCCGAGCACGCCTTTGTAGACTTCGCGGCTGATTCCGCGCGGCTTCAAGTGGTTGATGCGCGTATGGTTGTCGATATGCTGGCGTTTGCTGCCTAAAAACAGGCCGTTCAGCTCGCATTCGGACGCATGATCGAGATCGGTATGGATATCGCTGCGCGCCAGCAGGCTGCCAAAGGCGAAGTTATGGTGCCTGAACCGCGCATCGCGCGCCTGCTTAACGTAAATGCCGCCAAAATGGTAAGCCTTCTCGGACTCGCTTTGCTGCTTAAACAGGGTCAGGTCCGCATTAGGCCCAACGAACACTTCGGTAACGGCTGCCGACAGATAAGCCTGATCCAGGCCGACGAACGTCTCTATGACTTGCGCCTCGGCCATGTCATCGACAACGACGACGTTGCGCGTTGCGGCCAGCGTATCGGCCTGCGTAGCAATGTGCAGCAACTGCACCGGTTTAGCCAATACCTGTTTAGCCGGCACATGCACGAACAACCCATCGGTAAACCAGGCCATGTTGAAAGCGATGAAACTGTTCTCCTCGCCCGCGGCGGCATGGCCCAGATGCTGCTCCAGCAGTGCAGACTGCGAATTCAGCGCCTCGGCCATGCTCATCACGGAGACCGACTCGGGCAACCCGTCCAGCACAGATAATTCAGCTGAGAAATGTCCGTCAATCAACACGACCGACCAGGCATCTTCCAGTTGGTGCTGTTTCAGCCAGTCCGCGTCAACGCTACCGACCGTTAAACCGGTGACCGGTTTAAACAGTTTTTTCTCGATCTTGGACACGTTCGTATAACGCCATTCTTCTTCGCGCAGCGACGGAAAACCGTGCACTGAAAATGCCGCCAGCGCCTCGCTTCTTAATTGCTGCAGCCAAGGCAGAGATTGCCCTGGCAAAGCTGGCGCTATGGCTTGATATTCAGCCGTATAACGGCTTGCTGTTGCTGTAGTCATCAAGCAGCCTCAATCCAACTGTAACCTTTCTCTTCCAGTTCCAATGCCAGCTCGGGACCGCCGGATTTGACGATTTGCCCGTGAGCCAGTACATGCACGAAGTCCGGTTTTATGTAATTCAGCAGACGCTGATAATGCGTCACCATGACAAACGAGCGCTCCGGCGAACGCAAGGAGTTGACGCCGTCTGCAACGATTCTCAGCGCATCGATGTCCAGACCTGAGTCGGTTTCATCGAGAATGCACAATTTGGGCTCCATTATCGCCATCTGCAGAATCTCGTTGCGTTTCTTTTCGCCGCCCGAAAAGCCTTCATTGACGGCGCGGTACAGGAACCGTTCATCCATCTCCAACAGACGGACCTTGTCCTTGACCAAGGTCAGGAAATCCATCGCATCGACTTCCGGCTGGCCGTGATGTTTGCGAATGGCGTTCAGCGCTGCTTTCAATAAGTAAATATTGCTGACGCCCGGAATTTCTACCGGATACTGAAAGGCCAGAAATACACCTTCACGCGCGCGGGTTTCAGGCGCCATGTCCACCAGATTCTTGTTCTGGTAAGTGATAGAACCTTCCGTTACGGTATAACCGCTCTTGCCTGACAATACATGCGACAGAGTGCTTTTGCCGGACCCGTTCGGCCCCATGATGGCGTGAATCTCGCCGGCATTGATCTGCAGATTGATGCCTTTGAGAATGGGCTTGTCGCCTACACTGACGTGAAGATTTTCTATGCTGAGCATATTTGTTTTACCTGACTATAAAAATTATTTGATGGTTTACGCCAAAGCTATGCAAATCATTGGTTCGCGCTAATTACGCATGCAATAAGCGCCCTTTAGGTTCCGGAATAGAACGCCCTAACTCCTTGGCCGTTTCTATCCATTCATTGATGACTTGTTCAGCATTTAGAACGGCCTCCTGGTAACTATTGCCGTCCGCCATACAACCCGGCAATTCAGGAACCTCAACAATATAAGACTGATCTTGCTCACTCCAATAGATAATCATTTCGTACTTACTGGTCATGTTCTAACCCCAAATGATAATTCACGATAATTTGCCTCACTTGTCTGACCTGATAGGCTTTCGCCATGGCGCCTTTAGGTTGTAAATTCAGAATTTCAGCAATACCGCCATGAGTAAAAATATGATGATCGCCGTGTATCCTGACATCAAACTGTAACCGTTGCAGCAACTGCGTAAGTTCCAAAAACGAGATATTATTATCGGAACGTCCGCTCAATAGCTTGGTGAGTAATTTATCGTACTTACCCACTAGCCAACTGAACCTTCCAGACTCAACCCCAGCAAGGCCTGCGCCTCGACCGCGAACTCCATCGGCAATTCCTTGAACACTTCCTTACAGAAACCGTTTACGATCATCGACACGGCATCTTCCGCTGACAGGCCGCGCTGCTGGCAGAAGAACAACTGGTCTTCGCTGATCTTGGACGTCGTCGCTTCATGCTCGACCTGTGCCGACGGCTGTTTGACTTCGACATATGGGAACGTATGCGCGCCGCATTTGTCGCCGATCAGCAATGAATCGCACTGGGTGTAGTTGCGCGCATTCTCGGCACTCTTTAATACTTTGACCAAGCCGCGATAGGTATTCTGCGCGCGGCCGGCCGAAATGCCTTTCGAAACAATCGTGCTGCGGGTATTTTTGCCGATGTGGATCATCTTGGTGCCGGTGTCGGCCTGCTGAAAATTATTGGTCAGCGCGACCGAATAAAACTCGCCAATCGAATTGTCGCCAGTCAAAATGCAGCTGGGGTATTTCCAGGTAATCGCCGAACCGGTCTCCACCTGCGTCCATGAGACTTTGGAGTTTTCGCCGCGGCAGTCGGCCCGCTTGGTCACGAAATTGTAAATGCCGCCCTTGCCTTCCTTATCGCCCGGATACCAGTTCTGCACGGTGGAATATTTGATCGTCGCATTCTTCAAGGCGACCAGCTCGACCACGGCCGCATGCAGTTGGTTTTCGTCGCGCATGGGCGCCGTACAGCCTTCCAGATAACTGACATAGCTGCCTTCGTCGGCGATGATCAGCGTTCTTTCGAACTGCCCGGTATTGGCGGCATTGATGCGGAAATAGGTCGACAATTCCATCGGGCAGCGCACGCCTTTCGGAATGTAGACGAATGAGCCGTCCGTAAACACGGCCGCATTGAGCGCGGCAAAGAAGTTGTCGGTATGCGGCACGACCGAGCCCAGGTATTGCTGGACCAGTTCCGGATAGTCGCGCAGAGCTTCCGAGATCGGGCAGAAAATAATGCCGGCATCTTTCAGCTTGCCTTTAAACGTCGTCGCAACCGATACGCTGTCGAACACCGCATCGACAGCCACGCCGGCCAGCCGCTCCTGTTCGTCCAGCGGAATGCCCAGTTTTTTGTAGGCTTCCAGCACTTGCGGATCGACTTCGTCCAGGCTTTTCGGGCCGTCTTCCTTACGTTTGGGCGCTGAATAGTAGCTGATATCCTGATAGTCAATCGGGGCAAAATTGACGAAAGCCCAGGTCGGCGACTGCATGGTCTGCCAGTGGCGGAATGCTTTCAGCCGGTATTCAAGCATAAACTCGGGCTCGTTCTTGACTTTGGACAGCTTATGAATGACGTCTTCATTCAAGCCGGGCGGGAAAGTAGTGGTTTCCAGCTCGGTCACAAAGCCCTGTTTGTATTCCCGACCAATCAGCTTCTCGATTTCTTTCGCACTTGTTGACATAAACAACTCTAAATTTAACGATATAAACTGGTCACCGGAATAAAAACCTCTTCCGGCACGACGGCAGGTCTGATCAAATCCGCCAGAGTCACGGACTCCAAGGCGTTATGAATCGTCCGGTTAATTACCCCCCAGTTGCTGCGGATATCGCAACCCGTAGCCTGCTCGCAGCCCTGATGGGAAATACTGCATTCGGTCAGCGCAATCGGCCCTTCCAGCGCGCCGATAATCGCTGCCACGCTGATTTTCTCGGGCACTCTGGCCAATGCATAGCCGCCTTTGGCGCCGCGCGTGGACATCACCACATCTGCTTTCACAAGCAGTTTGAGAATCTTGCTGACCGTCGGCAAAGCAATACCCGTTGCCGCCGCTATTTCCATAGCCGCATGCACATGCGATCGATCTCTTGCCATAAAGCTCAAGACAACCGTTGCATAGTCAGTTAATTTACTCAGCCGTAACATACCTACCTCTCTAATTAAGGACTATTTTAGTCCTATTTAATTCCGTAGTAAAGAACTTGGTTATTGTCAAGGTATCATCACAATAATCAATGGCTGTTCCAGTATCTGCTTTCTGTCGTCCGCATGGTATGCACGATTAGCGATTCTTTGCCGGCTTTGACAAAAATCGCGCCTTGATCGGCAACATTCAGCCACTTTGCTTTTATGTCCTGATAGCGCTTCAATACGGACTGATGGGGAAAGCCGAATTGATTGCGATAGCCGGCCGGAATGAGCACATAATCGGGCTGAACGGTTTGCACAAAGGTCGAAGTTGATGAGGTTTTACTGCCGTGGTGCGCTGCGATCAGCACATCCGTCTTTAGCTGCTCGCCATAAGTCTCAACCAGCCAGGATTCCGCCACCGCTTCGATATCGCCCGTCAACAGCACAGAGCCCTTATCAGACTGAATTCTCAGGACGCAGGAATTGTCGTTTTCTGAAACGAAACCGGACGAGCGCGGCGACAACATCATGAATGTCACGCCATCCCAATGCCAGGACTGCCCTGCCTCGCACGCGACGGGCGAATGGCCGCTTAGCTGCTGCGGCACACTGGTAAGCACTTGTTCAGCCTCAATGCCTGCCAGTAATGAGTCGGCGCCGCCAATATGGTCATTATCGCCATGGCTGATGATCAGGCTGTCGATTTTCTCGACGCCCTGCTGACGTAAAAAAGGCAGCAGCACGCTCTGCCCCATATCGCTTTGCTCGGAAAATTTCGCGCCGGTATCGAACACAAGCACATGACGGGACGTTTGCACGACCGCCGACAGACCTTGACCAACATCCAGCAAGGTCATCCTGAAATCGTCCGATTCAAGACGTTCCGATTCCGTAAAGACCAACGGCAGAAACATAACCAGCCCCAGCCAGCGGGCCGGCATGCCGGCTGGCGCAAGCATGACCAGCACACCCGGCACGGCGAAGCACAGCGCCCAGAACGGGGGCTGCGCATGATTGATTACGGACAGTGGCGCCGCCGCCAGCTCGTTCAAAACCCACCACAAGCCCTGCAGCACAGCATCAACGAGAAAAAACAGCTTATCCGCCAATGCGGGCAATATAAACACCGTTATCACCACCAGCAGCGATAGCGGCACAGCCAGAAAGCTGACAACGGGCACCGCAATCAGATTAGCCAATGGCGCAATCAACGAAATCTGCTGAAAAAACAACAATGACAACGGCGATAAGGCCACGGTCGTAGCCCAATTTATCTTTATGACGCCTTCCAGATAGCCGGGCCTACCCAGGCGCCCGTCAACGGCATACACAATTACTGCCACAGCCAGAAATGAAAGCCAGAACCCGGCCGACAGGACGGCCGACGGATCCAGCAATAAAACCGCGAACAGAGCGACGGCCAACGTATTGAAAGGATGGGTATTGCGCTGAAGAACAATGGCGGCCATGAAAATAGCCAGCATGACCACCGCGCGCTGTGTCGGTATCGAAAAGCCGGCCAATGCCGAATACAGGATGCCGGCGACTAATGCCGACAAGGCGGCAACTCGTTGAGGCGGCCAGGCCAACAGGTTCGTCCATGCCCAGCACCTGAGCACGATAAAATAAACCAGTCCCGCGATCAACCCGATATGCGAACCGGAAATCACCATCAGATGGAGCGTGCCGGTCTTGCGAAAAACTTCCCATTGCTCCTGCGGGATACTGCTGCCATCGCCAATAGCCAGCGCTTTAACAAGTGCCACGCTCTGACTGTCACCCAACTGCTGCGACAACCGGTCGATTATAAGCTGCCGTCCTGCTGAAATACTGTACCAGGCCGACTCGTCAGACAGCAGAACAGGCGCAGGACTATTGCGCACATACCCTGTCGCACCGATGCCCTCCGTGAACAGCCAGCGCTCATAGTCGAATGCGCCGGGATTCAAATTGCCATGCGGGCGCTTCAACTTGACCGTAAACGACCAATGCTGGCCTGCCTTAATCTCATGCTTGGGATAATACCAGCTTAATTTAATCTTCGAAGGCAGATCCCGGACGGAATCGGTAACAACAAAATCGAAGCGGGCACGTTTTTCATCCTGTTCCGGCAGATCGGCAATGATGCCTTTAACGGGGATGTCGATTCCTTCAAGCGGCTGGGGCAGGCTGTCCGACAGCCTGTTCATTGCAAACAGCACCGCCCATAAAACGCCCATCATGAAAAACAGCCCCCGCCAAAAGCGCCGCCATGCCATCAAACCAACAATGACTGCGCCGGCCGCCAGCCACTCGGCAGCCGGTGACGTCGGCAACTGCTGGACCAGCAAAACGCCAGCTAAAAATAACAGCGTGGAAACAAGCATTCGTTCCTGGTATTTTGGGGTCAACAAAAACCTGATAGACTTGACGGATTAAGCAACTTTGTAATGCAGACATAATGCCCAAAAAACTGATACAAAAATACCTGCCCAAACCCGAAACAATTAAAAATCATAAAAATCTTCAGTTTCTGGGCGACAGGCTGCATGACCCCAACCTCTGGCATTTAAACCGCCGGTCCGTGTCTATGGCAGCGGCTGTAGGTCTTTTTGTAGCCTGGATTCCAACGCCGGGACAAATGGCCATCGCAGCCGTAGTGGCATTTTATCTCAGAGCCAACCTGCCGATTTCCGTCGCGCTGGTCTGGATAACCAACCCCTTAACCATGCCGCCGATGTTTTATTTTGCCTATCTGGCCGGACTTTGGTTCTTAAATGAACCCTCGCCCAGCGAAGACTTTGAGTTCTCGATAGACAGCATCATGACAGGGATCGGCAATACCTGGGAGCCGTTTCTTGTCGGCTGCCTGGTCGTAGGTATTATGTGTTCAACCGCCGGCTATTTCGGCGTCAATGAATTCTGGCGCTACCATGTCATGAAAAAATGGACTGAAAGAAAGCAAAGATAAGCGCAGAAGTTGCGGTTAAACAAGCGCACTGCCTGTTTAACCTTCATCTTCAAGCGACTATCACGCCGTCTTCCATATGCAGCACCTTACCCATCCTTGAGGCCAGATCATGATCATGGGTCACCACCAGAAAACTGACATTCAGCTCCTGGTTTAACTCCAGCATCAACTGGTAAATCTGGTCCGCCGTCTTGCTGTCCAGATTGCCGGTCGGTTCGTCGGCCAGAACGCATTTGGGCTTGTTGATAAGCGCCCTGGCTATGGCCGCACGCTGTCTCTCACCGCCCGATATTTCCCCGGGCTTGTGTTCGATGCGATGCCCCAGCCCTACCCGCTGCAATAACTCTATGGCGCGGACGCGCGCCTCTTTTACCGAAAGACCTGCTATCAGCAAAGGCATCGCCGCATTTTCCAATACGGTAAATTCACCCAGCAGATGATGAGACTGATAGATAAAGCCCAAGGAACTGTTTCTTAACTTGGCTAGCCTTGTTGCGCTGACTTTATTCAGATTGACGTTGTCGAGCACGACCTCGCCGCCGCTGGCTTTTTCCAGGCCGCCCAACAGATGCAGCAAGGTGCTCTTGCCGGAACCCGAGGCGCCCATGATGGCGACGCGGTCACCAATTTCAATGCTCAGGTTGACGCCCTTGAGGACTTCAACGTCCAGCCCGCCCTGGTTGTAGCGTTTGGTTAATTGCCGGCATTCCAGAATGCTAGTCTTATTCATATCTCAGAACTTCCGCAGGATTGATTTTGGATGCCTGCCAGGCAGGGTAAATCGTCGCTGCCAGCGACAAAAAGAAGGCCATGCCCGCGATTGCATATACATCTGTCCAGACCAGCTTGGAAGGTAATTGACTGATATAGTACACATCGGCCGCCATGAACTGAACCTGAAACAATTTCTCAATGGCCGGCACTATCGTTTCAACATTTAACGCCAGCGCAACGCCGCCTATGGTGCCGCAAAGCGTGCCGACGGCGCCGATGACCGTGCCCAGCACCATAAAAATGCCCATGACCGAACGCGAAGTCAGCCCCTGAGTTTTCAGGATGGCGATATCGCCGCGCTTGTCCGTGACCACCATAACGAGCGTCGATACGATGTTAAAAGCCGCTACGGCCACTATCAACAGCAGGATAATAAACATGACCCGCTTTTCAGTCTGAATCGCGCGGAAGAAGTTGCTGTGAGCCTGAGTCCAGTCGCCGACCCGGTATTCATCATAAAAATCGGCCGCCATGGCGCGCGTGATCTTAGGCGCATTGAACAAATCGTCCAGCTTGATCCTGAGCCCTGACACCGAATCGCCTAAACGGAACAATTTAGCGGCGTCATCAATATGAATGATTGCCAGGTTGCGATCGTACTCATACATGCCGACTTGAAAAATGCCCGTCACGGTGAACCGCCGCATGCGCGGCAAAATGCCGGCCGGCGTCGGATTAACCTGCGGAGTGATGATGGTGATTTTGTCGCCGACGATAACGCCCAGATAACTCGCCAGTTCCGCGCCCAGAACAACGCCAAACTCACCGGGAACAAGTTGAGATAGCTGCCCCACCTTCATTTTATTGGCGACATCCGAAACAGAAGACTCATATTCAGGCAAAATCCCGCTCAACAAGGTACCGCTGACGCGCTGGCCGGAATTAATCATGACTTGCCCGTCGACAAAAGGGGCGGCCGCCTCAACATGCGGATATTGTGTGATTTTCGGTTGCAATTCCCGCCAATTATCCAACCGGCCGTATTTGCCGGTGATCGTGGCATGCGAAGTCATGCCGAGAATCCGCTCGCGCAGCTCGGCTTCAAAACCGTTCATGACCGACAACACCGTAATCAGTGCCGTGACGCCAAGAGCTATCCCCAAAACAGAGGTTAATGTGATAAAAGAAATGAAACGAGTACGGCGTTTGGCTCGCGTATAGCGCAAGCCGATATAAAAAATAAGCGGTTTAAACATGGAGTCCGTAAATTAAGGGGGAATCAGGATTTTCTGCAGGCAGAGCAGTAGCCGTACAAATGAAGACTATGGTCGGTCAGCTCATAGCCCAGTTTTTCTGCAATTTCTCTCTGACGGGCTTCAATAAGCTCATCGGTAAACTCGTCCACTTTACCACATTTCATGCAGAGAATGTGGTCATGGTGATCACCTTTGGCCAGCTCAAAAACAGAGTTGCCGCCTTCAAAATGATGCCGAGTCACCAGACCAGCGGCTTCAAACTGGGTTAAAACCCGGTAAACCGTAGCCAGGCCGATGTCCTCATCCTCGCTCAACAGAATTTTATAAACCTTTTCAGCCGTCAGATGATGTTCATCAACTTGTTTTTCTAAAATTTGCAGAATCTTGACCCGAGGCAACGTGACCTTGAGACCAGCATTCTTTAAATCTTGAGTTTCAAACATAAATCTCCAATTTTGCCGTTCAAGTGGCAGCTTTATATAGGGTATCGCACATTGTAGCGTTTTTTTGGCATGAAACGCATGACTGTTTTATAGGATAATCGTTTAACATCAGGTATGATTTCGTCTTTTTCAAATTATTCTGCCGCCTCAAATGGGAAAGCCGCTTTTTTCTTTAACTCTGTTGACCAGCCTGACGCTTGCCTCATGTTCCAGTATTCTTAATAATTTGCCTGGCGTTTATACCGTGGACGTCCAGCAAGGCAATATGATCGATCAGTCCATGATCGATCAGATACGGCCCAACATGAACAAACGCCAGGTACTGTATATCATGGGTTCGCCCATGACGACCGATGCTTTCCACCAGAATCGCTGGGATTACATTTATTCCAATCAACCTGGAGGCGAGCCCAGAATGCAAAAGAAAATCACGCTGTTCTTCGACAATGATCGGGTTGTCGGTTTTCAGGGCGATTTCAAACCCAGCGCGCTCCCTGTGATCAAGGAATCGCCCGAAACAACGGTTGATTTGCCGCCAAGGGAAATTGAAAAAACCTTATGGGAGAAAATCACTGGGCTATTCGGCATCGATGACATCGACAGTTCGACTGAATCCGACCCTGTAAATTCAGAGCCCAAATCGGAACGAGGAATAAATAATCCCGACACCCCGATGAATTGAATCGCCTGAAGCATTTTCAAGCGCACTGCTAGCGTTATCCTTTTGCGGCGCGCTGCCGTCTTGCTTCTTTGGGATCGTGAAACAAAGGCCGATAAATCTCCACTCTATCGGCCTGTTTTAAACTCTGGTCCATACTGCAGACATTGCCAAAAATACCCGCCTTGATTCCGGACGGCTCAATTTCCGGAAACCGGGATAACAATCCTGATGCCTTTATGGCTTGTTCGACAGAGGCGCCTTCCGGCACTTTGAGGGACAGAATCACCTGCTCTTCAGGCTTGGCGTAGGCAACCTCAACATCAATCAGCTGCTCAGCCATAAATCTCCTTGGCCCGCTGAGTAAAAGAACCGACCATGGTATTGCATATCTGGTTGAATACGGCACCGAATGCCAGACTTGCCAGCACGCCTGGCATCTCAAATTCCAGATTCAGGGAAATCTTGCTGGCATCTTCCCGCAACGGCATAAAGTCCCATGTCCCTTCCAGATAAGTGAAAGGCCCTTCCAGCAAGGACACCGTAATTCTGCCGCCCTCATCAATTTTATTTCTCGTTGAAAAGGATTTTGTAAATCCGCCTTTGGAAATCAACAGCTCCGCTTCAATAATGTCGCCCTCCCGTTTAAGGATCCGACTGCCGCCGCACCACGGTAAAAAGCGCGGGTAGGCTTCGATATCATTAACCAGATCAAACATTTGCTGAGCGGAAAATTTCACCAAAGCGCTTTTTTCAACAACGGTCATTTAAATAACCCCAACCACATTCAGAAACACTAGAAAAACAGCCGCAGGCGCAATGTAGCACACTAAAAATTTCCACAACTGATAGCCTTCTGCGCTGGACATTTGCAGTTCCTGCTCACTATGCCGCTGTTTCATGACCCAACCGGCAAACATCGCAATCCCGAAGCCGCCGATAGGCAACATCAAATTCGCCGTCAAATAATCCACCAAATGAAAAAGGCTTCTGTCGAAAACTTTAAAATCGGACCATATATTGAATGAAAACACGGTCCCCAATCCCAACAGCCAGGTTGCCAAACCGGACCAGGCACAGGCCTTTTCCCTGCTCATATCCTTATTCTCAACCAGCCACGCAACAGCCGGCTCGATCAGGGAGATAGAAGAAGTCAAAGCCGCAAACACCAGCATCACAAAAAACAGAATGCCGAACAGCCAGCCGCCGGTCATATTGCCGAAAGCAATCGGCAGCGTTTGAAAAATAAGGCCGGGGCCTGAACCGACTTCCAACCCATTGGCAAAAACAATAGGAAAAATAGCGATACCGGCCAACAAAGCCACGACCGTATCGGACCCGGCGATCAGAAACGCCGTTTTTGCAATAGACACATCCTTGGGCAAATAAGATCCATAAACCATAATGGCGCCCATACCCAGGCTCAGGGTGAAAAACGCATGCCCCATGGCGGTCAGCACGGAATCGCCGGTAATCTTGCTGAAATCCGGGGTAAACAAAAATTTCAACCCCTGATCATAGGCGCCCGTGGTCATGGCATAGCCGACCAATAAAATCATCAGCACAAACAGACCCGGCATTAAAAAGCGCACGGCTCGCTCCAGTCCGCTTTTTACGCCGCGGGCAACGATCAACATGGTAGCCAGCATGAATAAGGTGTGCCAGAAAATCAACTGGACCGGACTGGCAACGAAGTTGTCAAAAAGCCCTTTTATCTCAGCCGCATCCGCGCCTGAAAAACTGCCGAAAAAAGCCTTGAAGACATAAGCAGAAGCCCATCCGGCAATGACGCTGTAATAAGAGAGAATCAGGAAGCCGGCGGCAACCCCCATCCAGCCCAGATAATGCCAGTTGGTATCCGCTTCAGCTTCGGCAGCCAATGTTTCCATGGTATTGATAGGGCTCTGCCTGCCCCGGCGCCCCATCATCGTTTCCGCAATCATGATAGGCACGCCGATGAATACCACGCACAACAAATAAACGAGAACAAATGCGCCGCCGCCGTTCTCGCCGGTTATATAGGGGAATTTCCAGATGTTTCCCAAACCGACCGCCGAACCTGTGGCTGCGAGGATAAAGGCGAAACGCGATGACCATTCCCCATGAATTGATTTTTTTGTATCCGTCATTTGACTGCCCGTTGTCTCTATTAAAAACTCAATTTTTTCAGTAAATCGAGTAAAATAACAAAATTATACCCTTACGTCAGTCTAAAATCTCAACCAGCACACTATGGCCGATAAAAAGTCCAAGAAAAATAAAAAACAGGAAAACAACACAATAGCCCAGAATCGCCAGGCTACTCATGAGTATCATATTGAGGAGCGGTTCGAGGCGGGTCTTGTTTTGGAAGGTTGGGAAGTGAAAAGCCTTCGTGAAGGCCGCGTACAGCTAAAAGAAAGTTATGTCACCATAAAACGCGGCGAAGCCTGGCTGGTCGGCGCGCATATCTCAGCATTGGCTTCGGCATCGACCCATGTCAACCCAGAAGCCATCCGCCAAAGAAAGCTGCTGCTGAACCGTCATGAGCTCAACAAGCTGATCGGCGCCGTGGAACGCAAAGGTTACACAATCGTCCCGTTGAACATGCACTGGAAAAAAGGCCGCGCCAAACTGGAAATCGGCCTGGCCAAAGGCAAACAATTGCACGACAAACGCGCCTCCTCAAAAGACCGCGACTGGCAGCGTGAAAAAGCCCGCATCATGAAGCACGCTTAAGGTAAAAAATGAACACACATTCCAATCTCCTCTCGGCAGAGCACAGCCTGCTGATCGTCGTTGACTTACAGTCCCGACTGTCGTCCGCCATGCCTGGACCGGATGCCGAACTGATGACCGTAAATGCCGGCAAGCTGGTCGAAGCCGCTGGCCTGCTGGATATTCCCGTACTGGTAACCGAACAATATCCCAAAGGACTGGGGCCTACCGCTGCGTCCGTCATCGAAAAGCTGCCCGAAACCGCGCAGGTTTTCGAAAAAACCGGGTTCTCCTGCTGCGCGGCCGAGGGCTTTACCCAGGCACTGCAGGACAGCCGACGCAAGCAGATCATACTGGTCGGCCAGGAAACCCATGTCTGCGTTTTGCAGACGGCCCTTGAACTGCTGCACGAAGGCTATCAGGTTCACGTAGCCATGGATGCCGTCTGCTCGCGCAAATCGGAACACAAACACTACGCCTTACAGCGCATGCAGCATCAGGGCGCCACAGTCACCAACTACGAATCGGTGTTGTTCGAATGGCTGAGAGATTCGACTCACCCCCACTTCAAACACCTGTCAGGTTTTCTTCGTTAATACCTTGAATCTTACTCATGTCACTTACAGCATTTATTGAAAAAATAAAAAACAACGCACCTGTCGGTTTCGATGAAACCATGGCCGTCATTACGGAAAATTACCACTACCAGCCGACGGAATTCAGCAACGGCCTGAACGATGATGCCGTCGTCAGTCCGGCCGGCACTAACGAAGGTTCGTGCAAGATTTTTGCCTTCGCCCGCCTAAACGGATTCGACCAGCAACAGACATTAAACCTGTTCGGCGATTATTACCGGGTAGACGTTTTAAATGATCCAAACGGCACTGGCCACGCCAATATCAGGAACTTCATGAAGTACGACTGGGACGGCATTAGTTTCAAAAGCGAACCATTGACTGCAAAATAATCTTCGCTTACCGAATTCAATAGCGTAATCAGATAATCATGCCTGTAGATTTTCTGATCATCGGCCAGGGATTGGCCGGCAGTTTGCTCGCCTGGGAACTGATACAGCGCGGCTGCAAAGTCGTCATTATCGATAACGGCCGGGAGAATGCCTCACAGGTAGCCGCCGGCCTGATCAATCCGGTTACCGGCCTGCGTTTCGTAAAATCCGACGATGTCGACGATTTATTGCCGGCCGCAAGGCAGTATTACTCCAAGTTATCGGCATTTTTCCAGCAGTCTTTTTACACCGAGAAACCTATGCTGCGTATTTTTCGCAGTGAGGCCGAATTAAAACACGCGCAAAAACGGCTCAACGACCCAAAGTATAAAAACTATTTAGGGGCCATCACAGCATCTGGCAATACCATACCTTTTCTGGAAACGCCTTTCGGCTTCATAGAGCAAAAGCAGACCGGTTATTTATTGACCCGGCCGGTGTTGGGCTGTTTGAGAGAATTTTTTATTGCCAGAGGCTGCTACAGACTGGCGGAATTTGATGACCACGACATTCAGCTCGAACCGTCGCTTCGCTGGCGGGATATTTCGCCCAGGCAGATCATTTTCTGCACCGGCCATCACGCGAGCCGGACCCGCTGGTTTTCATGGCTCCCCTTCCGGCCTGCAAAAGGCGAAATATTAACGCTGGCACATGCCGGCGAATTACCGGACAACATTCTCAACTACGGCAACTGGCTGATCCCTTTAACTGACCGCCAGATCCGGATTGGCGCCACTTTTGACCGCGACAGCTTAAACACTGACACTACCGATACGGCCCGCGACTATTTATTGACTACGCTGAAGCAGATTGCGCCTGCGCTTGAAACCACCCTGATAAACCAGCAGGCAGGCATCCGGCCCTGCACGCAGGACCGTTATCCTTTTATCGGCTATCATCCACGGCATCCGCAAATCACCGTTTTCAACGGCTTTGGCGCGAAAGGCAGCCTGCAGATTCCCTGGTACAGCCAGCGTTTTGCCGAATCCCTGCTCAATAGCGCGCCCCTGCCTCCATCCTGCAATATCCAACGCCATCATGACACGCATTTCCCTGGTTAAAGAAGCCCATAACCTGATCAAAGACAGGCTCCATCCGGGCGATATTGCTATCGATGCCACGGTAGGCAATGGTCATGACACTCTGTTTCTCGTTGAGCAAGTCACGCCGACCGGCCGGGTTTACGGCTTTGATATACAACAGGCAGCGCTGGATTCAACCCGGCTCAGATGCGGGCAATTAAGTCACCCCGAATGCCTGACACTGATCCATGCCAGCCATGCATTCATGGCCGAAAAAATTCCCGGGCAGCACCATGGCAAAATCAGCGCCATCATGTTCAATCTGGGTTACCTGCCGGGCGGCGATAAAAACATTATCACGCGCACCGATTCGACATTGCAGGCTTTAAACAACGCCAGCCGGCTGCTGGCAACCGAAGGCCTTATCACGATCCTCGCTTATCCGGGCCATGCAGGCGGCAACCAGGAAACCGATCAGGTCAGAGACTGGTGTGGACAACTGGATACAAAGCTATTCAGCGTCAACACTATTTACAGCGCCGAACACAAAGATTCAGCGCCCAGACTTTTTACAGTCAGGAAGATAGGCTGACAAGCCGGTTCTAAGGCTCGTATTTTATAGCTACGGCGCGAACGCTATACAGCGGAACGCCGCGAAAACTGGTGGAATTTGTATTTAATGGCGAATCAATAGGCACGTATACCTGACTACGCTCACGGCCTGGCCCTACGACTATCGCATCGGCGCCCATTTGCCTGGCTTTTCTTACCAGGGCATCGTTAGCCTGATCGCCGGTGCTGACTTCAAGCTCTCCGATTGCAAAATACTTGCGATCCCGAGGCCAGGTACTCAAAACCTCGACATCGACAGTCGGCTCGAAGATGTCCATAGTATATTTCACTTCCCGCACTTGCGGCTGGCTGCAGGCAGCCAGTACAAAAAGCACAACTGACAGGGTTAATACAGACCTCATGGCTATGCCTCCATAGAATGGTGCGTTGAAACTACTACCTTTCGAGGCTTAATGCCATAGGCATAAACACTGACTATAAGTCATCAGGCAGCGATGCCTTTGCCGCTATACAAAAGCACATGCCTCGAAAAATGCGCTAAAACCGAACAACAGCCGAGACAATCTGTTATTATTGTAGCCTTTTTTTATCTCTATCCAGTCTCAACTTTTAAGGACAGACAATGTCAGAATTCACCAATGTATCAGTCGTTAAAAAAGCCAATGTCTACTTTGGCGGCAATGTCAGCAGCCGTACTATCCGTTTTGCCGACGGTTCGGTAAAAACCCTGGGGTTCATGCTGCCTGGCGAATATACGTTCAATACGGCTGACAAGGAATTGATGGAAATTATCGACGGCGATCTGGATGTGCTCCTGCCCGGAAGCGATGAATGGCAATCGATTAAAGGCGGCGAATCGTTCGATGTGCCGGCCAATGCCAAATTCACCGTCAGAATCAAAACGCCCACCGACTATTGCTGTTCATTTATAAAATAATTAGATGGAAAAAGCCGCCATCTTTGTCGATGTGCAGAATATCTATTACACCGTCAAGCAAAGCTATCAGCGCCATTTCAACTACAACGCATTCTGGAGTCGGGCAACAACCGGCAGAGAAGTGGCCGCCGCGTTCGCTTACGCTATCGACAAAGGCGACAGCAAACAACTGGGGTTTCAGCAGATACTCAGAAATATCGGTTTTGAAGTCAGACTGAAGCCCTACATTCAGCGCAGTGACGGTTCGGCCAAAGGCGACTGGGACGTCGGCATTACGCTCGACGTCATCGACTATGCACCCAAAGTCGATGTCATCATTCTGGTATCGGGCGATGGCGACTTCGCCCTGCTGCTCAACAAAGTCCGCAACGCTTGCCATGTGACTACGGAAGTCTACGGCGTACCGGCGCTGACGGCGCCGTCGCTGGTCGGCTCGGCCGACCGCTTTATCGCCATCGATGACAAGTTGCTGTTATAAATGAACTAAATAACTGCCCGCCGGTCATCCATAACCTTATTTTGAACCTTATACATACTCTCGGAACAAAACCTTGATTTCTACAGCTAACATTACCATGCAGTTCGGGGCTAAACCCCTGTTTGAAAATATTTCCATCAAGTTCGGCGACGGCAACCGTTACGGTCTAATCGGCGCCAACGGCTGCGGTAAATCCACTTTCATGAAAATACTGAGCGGCGACCTGGAACCCACTTCCGGCAACGTCACGATCACGCCCAACGAACGAGTGGGCAATCTGCGTCAGGACCAGTTCGCGTTCGAGGAATTCAGCGTGATCGACACTGTCATCATGGGCCATAAAGAACTCTGGAGCGTCAAGCAGGAGCGCGATCGCATCTATGCGCTGCCGGAAATGTCCGAGGAAGAAGGCATGCAGGTCGCCGAACTGGAAGTCGAGTTTGCCGAGATGGACGGCTACAGCGCCGAAGCCCGGGCCGGCGAATTGCTGCTGGGGCTCGGCATTCCGCTCGAACAGCATTACGGGCTCATGAGCGCCGTCGCGCCGGGCTGGAAACTGCGTGTCCTGCTGGCCCAGGCCCTGTTTGCGAATCCCGATATCATGCTGCTCGACGAGCCGACCAACAACCTCGACATCAACACGATCCGCTGGCTGGAAAATGTGCTGAACGATCGCGATTGCACCATGATCATCATCTCGCATGACCGCCATTTCCTGAACAGCGTCTGCACGCACATGGCCGACCTCGATTACGGTGAATTGCGCGTTTACCCCGGCAATTACGACGATTACATGACCGCCGTAACACAAGTGCGTGAACGCCTGCTGGCCGACAACGCCAAGAAAAAAGCCCAGATTGCCGAACTGCAAACCTTCGTCAGCCGCTTCTCGGCCAATGCCTCGAAAGCCAGACAGGCCACCTCGCGCGCCAAACAGATTGAGAAAATCAAGCTGGACGAGGTCAAGCCGTCCAGCCGGGTCAATCCGTTTATCCGCTTCGATCAAACCAAGAAACTGCACCGTCTGGCTTTGGAAGCTGAAGGATTGAGCAAGGGCTACGGCGAGCAGCCGTTGTTCAAAAACCTGAACCTGATGATCGCTGCCGGTGAACGCGTTGCCGTCATCGGCCCTAACGGCATCGGTAAATCGACGCTGCTGCGCACGCTGGTCGGCGACTTGACGCCTGATACGGGCGAAGTCAAATGGGCGGAAAACGCCGAAGTCGGCTATTTTGCCCAGGATCATGCCGACGATTTCGCCGAAGACATGCCCCTGATCGAATGGATGGGCCAATGGCGCAAGGAAACCGACGACGACCAGGTCATACGCGGCACATTAGGCCGTTTGCTGTTCTCGCATGACGAGATCAAGAAATCGGTCAAAGTCATTTCCGGCGGCGAACAAGGCCGCATGTTGTTCGGCAAGCTGATCCTGCAAAAGAACAACATTATGGTCATGGACGAACCGACCAACCACCTCGACATGGAATCAATCGAATCATTGAATATGGCGCTGGAAAACTACCCCGGCACATTGCTTTTCGTCAGCCACGACCGTGAGTTCGTCTCGTCCCTGGCGACACGCATTATCGAACTGACGCCGAACGGCATTGTCGATTTCAGCGGCAATTATGAGGACTATTTGAACAGCCAGGCTGTTTAAGAAAAGGGAGCAAGATGCGAAAGCCGTCTTGCTCCTGTTGACCGGAGCCGATTGTAAACCGCTTCAATGCAGGGATTTTGTTATTTGTTAAGACAAATTAACGGTTTCCTGTATTTCTGTCTCACTTTTAGTTAAAATAGCGCCCTTTCGAATCTGGACGAGTGAGCGGTGACAGTGACTTCAACAAACGCTACCTCACTTGGCCTTGAGCAATCTGTAGGTATCCTGCGGGTTTTATCCAAACCGATGGTTTTCAGCCACTGCGGAGCAAAGCAAATACCCGCGGCAGATCGCTCCTGCGCCCCGGTACGAACCCTCTTGAGTAATTTATTTAAGAGTAGTCACGGCAAGTTTTTTATACAACTAGAGTACAAACATGACTGATTTATCGCTTTACAGAAATATCGGTATCTTCGCACACGTTGATGCTGGCAAGACAACCACTACAGAGCGTATTTTAAAGCTCACCGGTAAAATCCATAAAATCGGCGAAGTTCACGAAGGCGAATCAACCATGGACTTCATGGAGCAAGAAGCTGAACGCGGCATTACCATTCAATCGGCGGCTACCACCTGTTCTTGGGCAGGCAGTAAAAACCAATTTCAACCACACCGCTTCAACATCATCGACACTCCGGGCCACGTTGATTTTACGATCGAAGTGTATCGTTCGCTGAAAGTTCTGGACGGCGGTATCGGCGTGTTCTGCGGTTCAGGCGGTGTCGAGCCGCAATCCGAAACCAACTGGCGTTATGCCAACGACTCCAAAGTCGCCCGTCTGATCTACGTCAACAAACTGGATAGACTAGGCGCCGATTTTTTCCGCGTTATCAAACAAGTCGAAGACGTGCTGGGTGCCGTACCAGTCGTAATGACCCTGCCTATCGGGCGCGAAGACCAATTCTCCGGCGTGGTTGACCTGTTAACCCGCAAGGCCTGGATTTGGGATAACTCCGGCGACCCTATGAAATACGAAATTACGGACGTGCCTGCCGATATGGAAGCGGATGTGGAAGAATGGCGCGCAAAACTGATCGACCAGGTTGCCGATCAGGATGACGAAATCATGGAAAAATATCTGGAAGGCGAAGAGCCCAGCATTGACGAGATCAAGCGCTGCATCCGCAAGGGTACCATTAAGATGGATTTCTTCCCGACTTACGGCGGTTCTTCATTCAAAAACAAAGGCGTACAGTTGGTGCTGGACGGCGTTATTGATTATCTGCCCAGCCCGACTGAAGTCAACCCGCAACCCGAAGTCGACCTGGAAGGCAACCCGACCGGCGAACACGCAATCGTCGATGCCGGCCGCCCACTGCGTGCATTGGTCTTTAAAATCATGGACGACCGCTTTGGCGCTTTGAACTTCATCCGGATCTATTCAGGCCGTCTGAAAAAAGGCGATACCTTGTTGAATACCTATACCGGCAAAACTGAACGGGTCGGCCGGATGGTGGAAATGCACGCCGATAACCGTTCCGAAATTGAAACAGCACAAGCCGGCGATATCGTCGCGCTGATCGGCTTGAAAAACGTTCAGACCGGACATACTTTGTGCGATCCTGATAAGCCGGCTACTCTGGAGCCGATGGTATTCCCTGATCCCGTTATCTCTATCGCCATTTCGCCTAAAGACAAAGGCAGCAACGAGAAAATGGGCATTGCCTTGGGCAAGATGATACAGGAAGACCCTTCATTCCGCGTTGAAACCGACGAGGAAAGCGGCGAAACCATCATCAAAGGTATGGGCGAGTTGCACTTGGATATTAAAGTGGACATCCTGAAACGTACCCATGGCGTTGAAGTGAACGTCGGCAAGCCGCAAGTAGCTTACCGCGAAACCATCACCAAACGCGTTGAAGACGAATACACCCACAAGAAGCAATCCGGTGGTTCCGGTCAGTACGCAAAAATCAACTACATCATCGAGCCGGGCGAGCCAGGCAGCGGTTTTGTGTTCGAATCGTCCGTGACCGGCGGTAACGTACCGCGCGAATACTGGCCAGCTGTTGAAAAAGGCTTCAAAGGCAGTGTCGACAAAGGCGTATTGGCAGGTTTCCCATGCTTGGATTTCAAAGTAAACCTGACCGACGGTGGCTTCCACGCAGTTGACTCGTCAGCTATCGCTTTCGAAATCGCCGCTCGCGCAGCGTATCGCCAATCCATTCCTAAAGCGGCTCCGCAATTATTGGAACCGATTATGAAAGTGGACGTGTTTACACCTGAAGCGAACGTTGGCGACGTGATCGGTGACTTGAACCGTCGCCGCGGCATGATCAAATCGCAAGACGCCGGCGTTACCGGAGTGCGTATCAAAGCTGACGTGCCGCTGAGCGATATGTTCGGTTATATCGGCGACTTGCGCACCATGACTTCTGGTCGCGGCCAGTTCTCGATGGAATTCTCACATTACATGCCATGCCCTAAAAACGTGGCTGATGAAGTGATTAAAGAAGTCAACGAACGCAACAAAAACAAGTAAGCTAAAAAGGTGCGCCGGGCAGGCAATCTGCCCGGCTGCATTTTTCTTATCGCACAAATAAGCTTCTCTCCTGCCCTACTTTGGGCTCCTCAAAAAGCTCAAACAAGCATGCGCACCAAAATGATGCGTATGTGCCATATTGGCGCATCTAACGGCAGCCAACGAGTTTGCTTACGTCTTTTGGCATAACATTGCTGGCCATTTACAGCTCATGGCACGAGACATGCTTAATCGTAGAAATGAGCGCACTAAAAATACTCCTGATTGAAGACAGAGCTACTGACCCATTATTGGCAGAAATGTCCATAACACATGGCTATTCGGTAATGACCATGACTGCATCGGACAGCCATATGCCAATCCTGATTTTGTCCAATAAGCCCGACCTGATAATTTTCAACATTCACAGCTTCGGAAAATATTATCACGCCCTCCAATATCTTGGCGCACTGCCACTCGTTATTCTTTCCGATGCCGCTATTACCCGATTCAAAGAACAGCAAAGGCTTCAATAATGAATTTAGAACAAAACGCAGATTTTGAACAAGCAGACAAACTATTTCCTTATTTTCAACCCATTATCTGCGTCGCCAGCGGGCTCATCGTCGGCTACGAAGCATTAGCCCGGCAATATGATGAAAACGGACAGGTCATTTCTGCCGGCCAATTGTTCTCTTCCCCGGATATTACCGAGGAACAATTGATAGCCTGGGATCGCACGGTTCGCCATCAGGCATTGCTGAAATTCTGCCAGCTAAATCACAAAAGCTATCTGACGCTCAACATTTCCGCATCATGGATTGATAAGGTTTCGGATTTGAGAGCATTGCCCACCTTACAGATGCTGGATAAGCTCAACATAGACAGAAGCAGGATTATTATCGAAATTGCCGCAACCCGGGGCAATCTCGATAAAATCGCCGCGGTCGCCAGAGAATATCGCAAGCACAACCTGAAAGTCGCCATTGACAGCTTTGGCGCCGGCTTTTCGCAACTGGAAAGGGTCATAGCCATCCGCCCCGACGTTATCAAGCTGGACATGCGGCTGTTCAAACAGGCTACCAAAGGCGGCATCGCCAATGAAGTGGTGCATCTGTTGGCGCGTCTCAGCAAACGCACCGCCTGCCTTATCGTTTGCGAAGGCGTCGAAACCGACAATGAATTCTTTTACGCATTAAGCTGCGGCGCCCAATATGTGCAGGGGCACCTGTTTTCGCCGGCAGCGGCTGAATTCAAGAAGCCAGACCACTATCAGCGGCATATCGAATCGCTCAGGAAAACATTCCTGCAAAGAGTATTGCGCAAGGAAGCCCGGAAACTGCAATCCGCCGATAAAGTTAAGGATCTGATTGAGCTTCTGCGACAGGCCTTGGCTACCGATTTCAATTTAAACGAATTGTCGGCGCATCCGTTTGAAGAAAGCGGCATACTCAGGTTTTATTTATGCAATAACGAAGGCAACCAGATCTCCTCCAACTTTAATTTTGCCGGCGGAAAATGGTTTGAAGAAGCCGGGGAAATCGGCTTTAACTGGTCCTGGCGGCCTTATTTCTATCAACTGCTGGCGCTCGAAAATGTCAGTGACAGTCATGGTATTGTCGCTTCCGAACAATACAGGGATTTCAGCACCGGCCGCCTGTGCAAAACACTGTCGCTCAGACTCGACAAGGAGCGCATTCTGTCGGTAGATATTGTTGAGGAGCCGGCGTAGCGCACGCCGCCAAAACACTTTGACCATCCATGCAAGCGATAAAAAGAGCTTCAAACCCGAATCAGTTCCAGGAATCATTGCCGTCAACCTATCATGGACATTACCATCACAACCCCTGCCCTTTTATTTCCTGCCATTTCTGTCCTGTTTTTGGCATACACCAACCGTTTTCTGGCCATTGCCAGCCGCATTCGTGAACAACATAACCTGTTCAACAAAACCCAAAGTCCGGTGGCTAAAAAACAGATCGAAAGCCTGAGGCTACGCATACGCTTTATCATCGCCATGCAATTGTTGGCGGTGATCGGCATTATCGGCTGCATACTGGCCATGGCGCTGATTTTTTATGGATTGCAAAATTACGGCAGCCTCGCATTTGGCATCAGCATGGTATTTATAGTACTGTCGCTGCTGGCTTCAGTCAGTGAATTACTGATTTCGACCAAAGCGCTCAACATTGAGCTTGAAGATATGGAAGCCGGATGATTGCGCGAGGCCCGTTCCGATGCTCGATTCGACAAGCCTCACGTTAGTGGCCCGCTTTGAATGACTGCTAAATATATGTAAGCCAACCGACGTTGCGCCCAGACCGATAGCGCGGAGGTTTTTACCCTGTAGATACGAATTCACTTGCATCTTATAGGGCATTCGCACTGCCTGCATATCTCGGAAACCCGGGTCGAATATGCTAAAGGCGCAAGCGAATCAGCCCCCAACGGCGTACTATCCAGTTAATATGTACTGGCTCAATCTTGCTTTATGCCTTTAGTCCTGCCAAAATGGATGTATAATTATCAAATATCAAAAACTATAGTGAAAACAAGTTCTTTGGTTTACAGAACGGCAAATATCGTATTCAATCCCTTCCATTTTTCGGCCAAAACAAAAAAACACCGGGCGTTAAGTCTCAGTATTTTTATTAGCGCCAGGACCACTTGCAGTGATTGACCCCGTACAACTTTTCGCACAACTGCTTCGGCAGCTCTATAGGCGCGCAACGGCGGCTTTTGCCATCCATTGCGCACATGTCACCTTGCTCGCCATTTATCTCTGGCAGGAGCTCCCCCTTTCCATTTTTCTTGCATGGCTCGGCATCGCCATGACCGGCGGCGTCTGGCAATTGTTTGCGGGCCGCAGGGCTCTTCGCTATATCGCCGAAGATGCCTTGAAAAGAGGCGCGCTTACACCCGATATATTTGCGGCAGGAGCAGCAGGTTTAGGCTTTGGACTTACCGCGGTGTTGTTTCCCTATTTGTCGCTGACAACGAAATTAGTTGTCATCCTCATGCTTGGCGTGATCGCGGTAAGCGCTCTGCCGCGGCTCAGCGCGCTTCCGTCAGTCTACACCGCCTTTCTTTTAGGAACGCTGGGACCGCTCGTGCCGGTGCTGTTCGTGCTGGACAATGAACCGGGCTGGAGCGCAATACCGGTCATATTGCTGATGGGCGTCAGCCTGTCGTATTCGGCGCGCCAGCTGCATACGGATTTACTGGAGAGTTTGCTGTCGCGTTTCGGCCTTGAAAATGCCGCCGGCGAAGACAAGCTCACCCATCTGGCCAACCGTCGCCGCTTCGACATGATTCTGGAACAGGAATGGGCGCGCGCGCGACGTTCCAAACAGCCGATATCGCTGATCATGGTGGATGTCGATTTCTTCAAGAAATTCAATGATCGCTACGGTCACCAAGAGGGCGACCACTGCCTGGCGCAAGTAGCGATGGCGCTTTCCCAATCGGCCAGGAGAAGCATAGATCTTGTCGCCCGCTATGGCGGCGAGGAATTCGTTGTCTTGCTTAACCAGACGACACGGGACGATGCCTATGCGGTGTGCGAGCGCATGCGCAGCTCCGTCGAGAAACTGGGCATTCCCCATCAGGATTCAACTTTAGGCCACGTTACGATCAGCATGGGCGGCGTAACTTTGTATGCGAAAGAGAATCTGAAAGCAGTCGATATGGTCAAAACCGCCGACAAGGCTTTGTACCGCGCCAAGGCGGCCGGACGCAACAAGGTGGTATGGTACGACCCGAGCCTTGACGAAGACGGGAACGCATAGGCTGCATACGCATCAATTCAAGCACAATAAGCTTTAAGAGGACTTGATTAAGGTTTTGGCGAATGAAATCAGAGTTTATGCAGGCTGAGTTGGAGCTTTAGCGGAAACCCGGCATCGGCAGCTTCGAAATGCTGGGTTTACCCGCCCGGCCTACCCCGCTGCCCTGCCAAAATCAAGGCAAAATCCACTGTAGGGTACGCATCGCGTACCTTTCTGAGCTTTTCGGCATACCGCAAGTCTGGAAAGGTACGCAATGCGTAAATCAGAGCTTATGTAGGCTGGGTTGGAGCTTTAGCGGAAACCCGGCATGGGCAACTCCGAAATGCTGGGTTTACCAACCCAGCCTACAGCTAGGTTTACCAGCCCGACCTACCCCACTGCCCTGCCAAAACCAAGGCAAAAAATCCACTGTAGGGTACGCATCGCGTACCTATTCAGGGCTTTCGGCATACCGCAAGTCCGTAAAGGTACGCAATGCGTACCCTACAAAGCTTCTATTCAGATCAATAATGCGGGGCGATCTATGTCCAACATAAACAATTGAACGTCCAGAAAACCTGCCTGGATCCCCAGAATTCGTAGTAAAGGGTCCAAAATCGCAGTGCCTATTTGTGACAGCAGGGGCGCCAGCAGGCTGCCAAGAACTGCTCTCAAAATGTTATCGAGGTCAAGAACAAGGCCGCCGAGCAGAGTCACATTAATTTGTAGACTGTTGGCGAGACCGCTAAGACCATTGCCAAGGCTCCCGCCCAGGCTACTCGATGTTCGTTGAACCATGGGCAGCGCATCAACATCATTCGTATTTACTTTATAAACCAGATCGCTCTCACTCAGATTCTCCAGAGGCAGGCTCAACCCCAAGTCCAGGTCAGCGATGCGGGCGCCTAACAACTTGACATGAACAACTGCTGGAACGCTAGGATCCGAAGCGCGTGCTAAGTCAATCGTAGCGATGCCAGGATGTGCACCAATCGTGACGATGGACTTAGAATTTTGCTGGCTCCGGCACTGAATACTTGCCAGCCATGCGCTTCCTTGAGCCGCCTCAACCTTTAAAGCGAGATCCACTTCAGTTTGCGCTACTAACAGATTGACACTGCCTTGAACCTTAATGTCCAAGCGCACTTGCGCCGTATGCATACGGGTACGCCATTCGCCGTATTCGTCTTTGCCCGGCGGACCAATAGCGATTTGCGGTGGCTCAATCACATGCAGTACTGCAGCTATATTGAGCCCCAGCAGATTAATATTGGGTGTTAGCGTTAACGCATGCTTATTACTGGCAACAAGAACCGTTGTAGTGATCAGGTCAAGCAGATTGACATTAACGGAAGCAGCTGCTTCTGCATTGGGCGCCGTTACAGACAGAACATCGCCCAGAGTGATATCCGGCAAAGCGGAGACGCTGGCATCAATCAAAGTCTGCATTGCGACACTTACACCTAAATCCAGCACATCCTTAGAATTCACTGCGTTCGCATAAATTTCTAATAGCTGCCCTATGCTTAGCTCCGTCTTCAACAACTCTTCCACAGTACCTACACCGGCGGTGGCCTTTACCAATTCCAAGAGCGTCACATTGGTCGCGGCAATGCCTTTATATGAAACCAGATCTAGGTTCACAGATGAACCGAGTATCTCTCCAAGCAGCAGATTCAGAAGCGCCGAGTCTCTGCTATTGAGCGACAGCAACCCGCTGCCACCGGATAATCCGGCCAATGCCAATCGTTCCGCGACAGCGCTTGCCTGTAGAGTCGCTTGTTCACCAAAAATCCCACCGGCAAATAGACTTGCCGGCACCGTATTTCTAGCTATGACTTCCACGGACATGGCGGTTTCAGGATTTCCTGCAACAAAGCTTCTTACGCCATCGTCGCCTGTCAAAGTATTGCCCAAAGCCACGTCAAGGGTTTGTGCGCCGCTCACTGGATGATTATTACGCAAGGCGCTGGCTATCGCCGCCGCTTCGGCAGTTTCCAGCGTACCATCACCGCAACTTCCAGATTGAGATGAAGCATCCAACGCCGCCATATCAGCGATTTTCTGCAGCCGCCGTTGCTCCAGCATGAGGCGGCCGGTATCCACGGCCAGCGCCGTAAAAAGCACCGAGAGGAGCAATACCGATGCTCCCAGAATGCCTATCGCGCCCCGCTGGCAAGCGAGCGATTTTGTGGCCGGGCGACGGTGCCTTTGCCGCCCATGCTTCAAAGTATTGATTTCAACTGACATGCCCCCCCCCTTGGCCAGTATGTTGTCGCCCGCCGTTAATTCATTGAACCGCCACCACCGCCGCTGCCACTGCCGCCGCCGTAACCGTTTTGGTCATTTTTATAGGACTCCGGAATCGGGTGCGTGAAGCTTTCAACGTAGCGTCGGTATATCGCATCGGCCACCGGCCCTGAAACGGTCTGAGGATTTTTCGAGGCCGCCGCACCGCTGCTTTGCAATTCCAGCCAGCGCCGCGTTTCCTCGCCGACGGAACGGTCCAGGGAATCCGCCGCCGCGATATTGGCGCCGGACAGCAGGATCAACGGCAACACCGCTGTAATCGATTTTTGAAACATACTTGCTCCTATGGGTTAAGCTGAATCTGGTCAATACGGTTAGTCGGCTAAGGCGATGAAGTAAGCACTGCCTGCTTGCCTGAATTTCCGGGCGAAGCCTTGATCTTCTCGGCTTGTTCGCGAAGCTGCGCCACGGTTGCCGAATCTATGTTCATTTGTGCGGCAAAGGCCTGCATTTCCTGCTCTTTCCCCGTTGCCAGCAACAACAGCACCATGTTGGTCGCTGCCAGCGAGTTGCCGCCGTCCAGTTCCAGGGCCGTCAGAAATTCGTTGCGCGCCGGGTCGAACTGCCCGTCAAGCAATAGCGCATAGCCCAGGTCATTGCGCACGCTCACGTCGACCGGCAATTCGGCTTCGGCTTTCTGCAGATAGCTTACCGCCTCGGAAACTTTGCTATCCCGGCCGGCGATCAGCCCGAGCCCGTGATAACCCTTCCCGGCCATGCAGCCGCCGAGCAGATCCCGGTACAATGCGACCGCCTGCTCTGTCCGGTTCGTCCGGCGCAATATTTCGGCGCGCAGGTAAATGGACTGCAGCGAATTCGAGCGGGTGTCCTCCAGATGGGCCAATGCCGCAAACAGCTTGCCGCTGTCCATGAGCTTGCGGATCAGATCCAGTTTGACGTTCTGATCGGGATCGGCGTCCGCTTCGCAGGCCGATACTTTTTTAGGGGGGACATCGGTTTTATCCGATGGCGTAAGATCCGTTCGCGCCGCCAGTTGGCTGCAACCCATCAAAAGAGCCCCAGCCAAACACAGCAAGGCGCTGTTCATTAAAAATCTAACCATAAACACTCATCAATCCCTTCCCAAGGGCAAGAAACCCCGGGCCGGCAAGAAAAATCAACAGGGCGGGAAACAGGAAAATCATCATCACGACCGACATTTTACCGGACAGCTGATTGACATACTCGCGCAGGGCCGACTGCTGGCGCTCTTCCATCAATTGGGCGAATTTCGCCAAGGAGTCGCGGATATTGCCGCCGTAGCGGGTCACCTGCCTAAGAATGGCTACAGTGTCGGTCAACTCGGCAACGTCCAAGGGCTCGGCCATTTCGTGCAAAGCGTCGGCACGGTCATGTCCGGCATCGATGCGCTGCAATGCTCCGGCGATTTCTTCCGAGAGATTCGGCATCAGCACGTCTCCCTCCTCATACATCACCCGCAAGGCATGTTCAGTTGAAAGTCCCGCATCGAACAGCATGCGCAGCAAATAAATCGCCGTGGGCATTTCCCGGGACAAGGCATTGCGGCGCGCTTTCGCCCGGTAACGCAAAACATAGCGGGGCGATAAAAAACCCAGGGCGAATGCAATAAAAACCAATGCCAGCTTTTGTGTACCGGTTATGTCAACGGCATTGACGGCATAGGCGACGGCGCCAACCACGGCAACCAACGGGGCCAGCCATGAAGCCAGCGCAAAAAACGCGCGCTTCCGGGCGGCGTGCCACCCGGCTTGTTTCAGCAACCGCGTCATTTCTTCCTGATCTGAGCCCTGCAACACTTTTCCCATGCCGCTGCCGCCCATACGCTCGATAGCCGAAAGTATCCAGCTTTCATCCGCGCCGCTGGACTTCACGCCGGTTTTAAGAAGATCGTTGAATCGTCGCTGTGACGTATTAATTACGCTATCCGATCGAAACGATGCCCAGAACAGCAGGCCGCCAGCCAGGACAAGCAGCAGCGCCATCGTAAAATACAACCATAATGTCATGACGACGCCTCCTAAATGCTTTTGATCATGCGCCAGAGCGTGAATGCCCCGGCTATCTGCAAGGCCACGGCGACCATGAGCAGGGTCCGTCCGGAAGGATCATTCCACATGGTCTCCAGATAACTCGGATTCATGGCCATGATATAAGCCGCCATGCCCGGAGGCAGCAGCCCCAGCACCCAGGCCGTGACCCGGGTCTCTCCGGTCATCGCGCGCAGTTCCCGGCGCGCCGCCTCGCGTTCATGGATCATTTTGACTACGTTCTGCAGCAAATCCCGGACACTGCTGCCGTAAGTCCGGTTTATCCTTATCGCCAGCGCCAGCAGGTACAACTCGTTGATTCGATAAAGATCGGCGGTTTCCTGAATCACAGTCCCCAGATCGGCGCCCAATTCGTTGGCGCGCAGCACCCGCTCGATGATTTCCCTGAGAGGCGCGGGCGTTTCCTCGGCGGCCAGCTTCAAGGCGCCCTCCATACTGCGGCCGGTGCCGAGGCCTCGCAGCACCTGGTCGAGAAACAAGGGAAGCTGGACAAGAATCAGGGTTATGCGGCTGTTCGCCTTATGCGAAAGCCACAGATAAACGATAACAACGCCAACAACCGGCATCGACAGCCCGAATGCGGGGCCTTTCCACAGCCCTCCGCAGACGGCAAGCAGGATCAGGCACAGAAGGCCTGCAAACAATTGCCGGCCGCTTACGTCGATGCCCGCCCGCCAGAACAGGCGCTCGATCATGGGCAGTTTGTTCTGCTTCCGATGCAGCAGGGGTTGAGTCTCGAGCCCGGACGATTCCGCCATTCGCCGCCCGACTTTTTCGACGAACGCTTCCCGCTGGCTTTGCAGGTAAATAAACAAGGCCAGGGCCAACAGCGCGACAGCCACGGCATAGATCAAAATTTCTTTGCTAACCAAAGGACGGCCCTCCCTCGCCCATGAAGCCTCCTTCGGCTTCGAATTTCTGGCCGGACGGGCGTGTATTGCCGGCCACAAAGCATTTATGCACCTTGTCGTAGCCAAACAATTCGTTCAGCATGAACTGGCCGTCGCGAATCCCGACCACCTCGACAATGGAGATAATGCGGCGTGTGCCGTCGGAAAACCGGGCGATCTGGACAACAATATCGATGGCGCTGCCGATCATTTGCCGGAGTACGTCTATCCCGCCCTGAAAACTCGCCAGAGCCGACAGCATCTCCAATCGAACCAAGGCATCGCGGGCGCTGTTGGCGTGCACCGTGCTCATCGAGCCGTCGTGCCCGGTATTCATTGCCTGCAATACGTCCAGGACCTCTTCGCCGCGAACCTCGCCGAGAATGATGCGATCCGGCCGCATCCGCAAGGCGTTGCGCACCAGATCGCGCGCCCGGACTTCGCCTTCGCCTTCCACATTGGGCGGACGCGTTTCAAGGCGCACTACATGGCTGTGGCCAAGCTGCAGCTCGGCGGCATCCTCGATGGTCACGATCCGTTCCCGCGCATCGATGGACCGGCTCAGAATGTTCAGCAGCGTCGTTTTGCCCGAGCCGGTTCCCCCGCTGATCAGGATATTGCAACGGCACATCACGGCTTTCCTGAAAAATTCCAGCATGGCTTCAGTGGCCGTGCCGTAAACCAGCAGATCCGATTCGCGCAGCGGGTCCTTGCGGAATTTGCGCACCGACAGACAAGGGCCGTCGATAGCGAGCGGGGGAATAATGGCGTTGACCCGGCTGCCGTCGGGCAAACGCGCGTCCACCATGGGGCTGGATTCGTCCAGCCGGCGTCCGAGAGGCGCGATAATCCGGCGAATCACGCGCAATACGTGATCGTCATCGATAAATCTCAGATCGGCTTGCTGCACTCTGCCGCCGCGTTCGATAAAGATATGCCTGGCGCCGTTCACCATGATGTCGCTGATCTGATCGTCGGCCAGCAGGGACTGAAGCGGGCCGTACCCGGTGAGTTCGTTGACCATCTCCTCGGCCAGGTCGTCAAGGTCGTAGCTGGTCACCGCGAGCTGCCGCTGACTGGCGTAGCGCGATACATGGTCATGCACGTAGCGCTGAATCTGTTCAGGCGTCCATTCGTTCAGCGGGATGTTATCCTCCTCGATACGGTCGATCAGATAGCGGTGCAGCGAGTACTTGAGATCCTGGTAGCTTTCCGTGTGCTTGAGGCTGTAGTCGTATTGAGGAAATTTCAATCCCATCGCCTTACTCCGCCTTGCCGCCGAACCAGGAACCGATGGATTTGAACAGGCCTTTCTTCATGCTGGAACCCTGATCGGCAGAGGAGCTGTTGGTCATCATCCTTTTCGCCAGTTTCCGGACCGCCAGCGTGTAGGGATCGCGAGGGGCGCAGTGAAACAGGCTTTCTCCGGAATTCATCATGCTCAGACGGGCCATGCCGGAAGGCGGCAACGTAGCCTGGAGCGCCAGACCGAAGCCCCGCGAAAGGCTGTCGGCGTCGGGCGGCAGCTGCGGAAGATAGCGGTCGATGACCAGTTCCACATGCTCCATCGCGATCTTATGTTCGATCATTTTGCGCACCAACTGCATGTTTTGCTTGCAGCTGGGAACGCTTTGCTCGATGACCACTAGCGTATTGTCGGCATTGCTCAGCAATAAATACAGGAAATCCGACTGCGGAACGCCGCCCAGATTAATGACGATGCGGGCAAAGTAACGCCGCAACATGCCCAGCAGCACATAAATGTCGGCCGAAGTAATCTCGCCCATCCCGCCCTGGTCCTCCGGCAATGCTAACAGGCTGAGCCCGCTTTCATGCTTGGCGAAAGCGCTGTCTATGAGCATGGAATCCAGGCGGCGCAAGCTTCTTACCGCATCGATGAAGCTGTAAGGGGAACTGAGCCCGAGATAGGTCAAGGTGTCGCTGGCCGGATTGCCCAGGTCGAGCAGCAGCGTATTGCGCTCCTTATTCTCGCCTTGCATGGCCAGCGCGAGATGGAGAGCCAGCATGGGCGTATCGGAGCCGGGCCGGGCGCTGACCAGCGCCGTGATTTTACCCAGCGATGTCGCGGGGTTGTTGGGCGCCGGCGTACGGTTCTGCAGGCGCTGAACCAGATTGATGACTTCACCGGGACGGCTGCCGGTGAGGATAAAATCGCGCGCCCCCGCCCGCATGGCAAAAAGCAGCATCTCGTTATCGACCTGGTCAGCCATGGCGATCACGGACAGCAGCGGCTTGACGGCAACCAGCCCTTCTATCAGGGCCGCGTCCTGCCGCAGCGTCAGCGGCGTCAGCGCCACGAACACAACCTGGGCGCCGGTCAGGTCAAGTATTTGGCGTACACGCTCAAGCGATGGCAAATCGGCGACGACCACCTCGCCTTCATCCCTGAACACCGCATTCAGCCAGCGCATATGCTCCTGATTGTCCGTGACGGCAATGAAACTGTGTTTGCGTGTAATGCTCATATTACTATTTCGAAAATCCTGATGGGGTAGGCGTTTTAGTCCGAAAATCCCCCGTTTCCTTGAAGAAGGTATGGAAGAAACTCGGGTCGTACTGCCGGAAACGCTCGCCCGGCAGCGGCGGCAAAGGCGCGCCTTTGGCCAATGGCTGAACCAGGTGCGGCGTCACCACCATAACCAGCTCTCTGTCGCTGCGGTCAAAATGCGTTGATCTGAAGAAAGCGCCGAGAATCGGAATATCGCCGAGCCACGGAAACTTATCCACGCTGGCCAGTGTGCTCTGGCTCACCAGTCCGCTGATGACGAAACTTTCGCCGTCGCCCAGGGCGATGCTGGTATCGGTGCGGCGGACGCGCAAGGCCGGCACGGTGGTGCTGCTGATCTCAATGCCGGCGTTGTAATCCAGTTCGCTGACTTCGGGGGCGACTTTCAGGGCAATCCGGTTCTGATCCAGCACGGTCGGCGTCAACGACACGCGCACGCCGAACTCTTTGTATTTGATGGTAATGGCGCCAGTTGCCGCCCCACCCTGCGGTACGGGAATCGGATACTCGCCGCCGGCTAGGAAATTGGCGCTTTGCCCGCTCATGGCGACCAAAGAAGGCTCCGCCAGCGTATAAGCAAAACCGTTGTTTTCAAGAACGGAGATAACGCCGAGTATGCCTTCACTGGCGTTGCCATAAACAAAATTGAAGGCCTGGGCATGGGGGAAGAAACCGCTGCTGAGCAAGGAAATGGCGCCCTGTCCGGCGGATTCAACACCCGTCAGATTGTTTGGCGTAGAAAGAGCCATTGTCGTGTTGGCGGTATTCTTTCCGAGGAATAGCCCGGCGTTCTGCAATCGTGACCGACTGATCTCTACAATTTTAAGGTCGATCTGAACCTGTGAATTAAATCCCAGCCGACTGGTATCCACGACATTGGTTTCGCTTTTTTCGTCCATGGCCTGACGAGCCTGGTCGTGGGCTTCCAGCGAATCGCTCTCACCGGAAAGTTCAAGTTTGTCCCCGGCCTCCGAAACCTGGAAATTGTCATTTTCCAGACTTTCGACGGCATGCTGTTTCAGGTTTTCCGAGGCCGTGACCAGCAACTCCACATAAAAGTCGGGCTGTCCTGTGTCGGAACCCCGCCATAGCATCAGACTGGTAGAGCCGGGCTTTTTGGGCGTAATCAGTATCTGCCGCGCATCGATTACCGAGACATCGGCGATTTCCGGATTGCCGACGGCGACGCGTTTGATGTTACTGCCATACCGGTAGCTGAGCTGTTTGCCCATCTCGATGCTGACGGTATCGTCATAGGCATGCGCGAAAAAGGCTGCTGCAAGCAGAGCCCAAAGAAGAAGCGCTTTGAAATAATTCATGTTGCTGATTGTCAAACTGGTTGTTGTAATTATTGGTTGACGACGCACTTTAGTGCCCCAAAGTCAGGGTTTCTGTCGATCCGCCCCGGTGTATGATGACCCGAGGCCCTTCTTTCACTTTGTCGCCTTGGGCATCTGGCTGGACAACTCCGTTGCCGGTCAGCTCTTTCAAGACGATGAAGTGCTTGTCCTTTTTACCGTTCTCCGTCCCGGACGGAGAAAAAGCTGTCGGCACAAGGCCCTCTTCGATGATTTCCGGAGCGCTCTCCTCCCGCTCGGCCCCATGAAGCGCGAGCCTGATCCTGCCGCTGGACTCTGCAAGCATAAGCGTCGAGGTATCGGATTCGGCAATGGCCAGCACGGCGGTTTTGCTTTTCTTGCCGTCAGGCTCCTCTTCCTTTTTCTTGCGTTTACCCGTTGCCTCATTAACCGCGCTGGTTGTGGCCTTTTCCAGCTGGTCCGCTTGCCCGTCGGCAGCAGCCGTCTGCTCTTCCGGCGAGTCCAGCATATTGCCGAAAGCCAGCACGCGCACTTTCGACAAAACCACCTGGGCCGAACTGTTCTTGCCGGTTTCCTGGTCAGCCTCTAAAAAGAGCAGCACATCCACCTGGTCGCCGGGCTCGATGAAGCCTCCGGCGCCGACTACTTCATCGACTTTAACGGCGACTGCCCGCTCGCCGGGATGGAGACTGGACGCCAACTGGCTGTAAGAGGGGAAATGGCTGGACAGCACCATTTCTCCTTTGGAAATGTCGGTTCTGGGCTTGCGGCCGATGAGAAGGTCGCCGGCAGGATAGGAACGCACCGGGCGGGTAGGAACGAGCGCGGTTGTCAGATCGTCTTTTGTGATAACCTGCCCTGACTGGATATCCCGCGCGGCAAACACCACAGACTCCCCTTTCTGTTCCGCCACTTCGACGCGCACCGGTTCCGGCTTGGGCGGCTGATTGCTCGCCTTGTAACCGATATAACCGATGATGATGGCGCCCACAGCGAGTATTACTGCGAATACGCGCAAAACTGAACTACTCATTACCCCCCCTTGCTCCAGAGTAATTTATTGCAAGCAACTGCTTGGTTATTAGTAAGTAAAAATACTTAGCAATTATATATAATTGTGCAGAACTTTTTTGTCTTTAAAGCCATTTTTTTCGGACAAAATAAACCCGCTACGCATCTTATTTCACTGACGTTACGCCGCTGTAGGGTCGAATTCATTCGACACGGGACAACCGAAATATATAGGCAGTACGAATACCCGCAAGGGGCACAAGTGAATTTGCACCGACACGGTATCGCATTAAAACGAAAACAGAATACGGATCGATTCGTGCATAACATCAGTTATTTCATAATGCGCCGATCGTGGACTAAAACAGATTTGGCTCAACCGGAGTGATCTCAATCAAGCTGCACGACCGCGCTCGCGCTGAGATCATCAGGTAACTTGGGAACATCGCCTATACCGGGAAATGTCAAAATCGGTATCAGTGGATTTGTCGTATACTTAGGAAACGTTACGGTCACTGTCAGCATGCGGGTTTCTTGGTCGAAATCCACCTTCACGCCGTCCTCGCTTCCCAGCACGGCCTCATGAGCAGCTTTAGGCAACCAATCCAGCAACTCGCCTACGACAGTCTTTACCCTGTTTTCCACTATGGTTTCATAACCTTCCGCAGTAGGGTCAACCGCCACGGCCGCTCTCGCTCCCGCGGATGCCGCATGGTTAAACGCCTGCATCATGAGAAGCGGCATCGAATAACTGACAATGGCATAAAACAGTGTGAAAAAGATGACGAACAGAAGCGCGGCCTCTATGGCTGCCGCACCGCGTTGTTTGCGCAAACTACACGATAAGCGGCGACAAGTGCCGGCTCGGGGTTGACTAGCCTTTGGTTTCATAACGCCCCATTACTTACAGAAAAACAGACTGGCTCTTATCAATCGAACTGAAACGGCAAGACTGATATCCGGTTAGCCAGAAGAACCAGCGCAACGACAAAGCCGATGGCGAGCCCCAGTCCAAAAGGCAGCATCCTGCCCTTCGGCTCCGGTATCGTCAGCGCATTGATGCCGATGCGCGCCAGTTGCGGCGCCATTAATGGCTCCCACCGGTAAGCCATCATCCAGACAATCGCCGTGCCGCCTACAAGAAGCCCGGCGACGGCATACGCAACCAGCATCGCCTCCATGCCGCCCGCCAGTCCCATGGCAGCCAGCAATTTGGCGTCTCCTGCCCCCAGCAGCTTCAATACCCAGGCTGGCACTGTCAAAACCAGTGCCAGCACCCAGGCAGCGAAACACGAGGATGGAGAGGCGCCCAACCAACCCTGGCCGGTAACTGCGAGCATCGTCAGTGCTCCTCCGTGAGCGCCCAAAGTCAGGACATTGGGGATGCGGCGAACCGCAAGATCATAACCGCCGCAAGCAATCGCCCAGCCTCCCAAAATCCAATATTGTATAGGTACGGCCGTTAGGATAATCACAACTACTGACAAATATAAGTCGGCTATCCTGCCGATGGCGCTGCAGCTTCCAATCTGGTTTGAATCTCAGTAAAAATACCTGAGATTGCATCCCTAACAGGGGTAACGAAAGTGACCAAAGCAATCGCAACCATCGCGGCAACCAACGCATATTCGATACCACTCGCGCCTTCTTCATCCTTCAAAAACGCCGACAACCATTTTTTCATTTTTTCTACTTTCATTCTGTTACCTTTTACTTCGTTGTTTTTCATCTTGTTTTTCTCCCTTGCGACAACCGCACAGCTCCCGATAGTGCGTCGTTTATTGCCTGAGAATAAGGCCGTTATTTCAGGCGGGGTCAGTCACCGACAATCCGTCACTGGAATATCGATGAATATTCAATAACTGAACAAGCTCAGCCTGTGCTAATTTTAGACTAAATTACAAGTTTTGCTCAAAAAATCAGCATGTACTAATTTAAATATGCATAATTTGATCAGGCCGTGATCAGTGGATTTTTTGTGGAACCGTCACAGGGGCAGGATTTGCGTATATGCGGAGGCGACTTCGCCTACCAACAGTAGGCGAAGTCGCCTCCGCAAATTCAGCGGGTAGGCTGGGTTGCTAAACCCAGCATTTCAAAGCTGCCTATGCTGAGTTTACCAGCCTACATTTCTCTGATTTGAATGAAAAATCTATTTATTAAATAAACCTTTAACCCATGGCCAGCCATGCTGCAGCCATTTGTCTCTCAGGAAGGCGAATCCGCGCTTGATGGTGCAGTAAGCTTTGTTCATGCCGCTTCCTTCGCCTTTGCAGATCAAGCTTCCCAGCCATTCCTGCACCTTCATGCCGGGGCCTTCGACGAACACGGGCCTGAACAGCCACATTTCCAGAATGGACGTCACCCACATAAACGCGAACGAAACCCCCATGCCGGTACCGGCCAGAATGACGAGCCAGGCAAACCACGGATGAAGCTTAGTCAGCCACCAGGACATAATGTCAGCCAGCAGGAATACATAAGGCATACCGATGGCAATGGATTTATAAGGCACTGGCGTAGTTTCGGAAAAGGCGAAGATCAGCCCGACAAACATAAAAATAAAGCTGATGCCGAACAAATGGATATGGGAAACCCGCGTCAACGAAGCAAAGGTCTCGCCCTCATCCTGCGCCGTCAAGGCTTTCAGTTGCTCAAAATCGGAGAAGTTAGGGATGCCTGAGGCGTCTTTGTTGTGGCACAGGACGCAGCGCGTCTCAATAATCTTTGCGACGCCAGACGGCTCATAGTCATTGATCTGCGCGCCATCCCGGACCCATTGTATGATCTGGAAGCGTTCCGGCTCCGGCGCCATCTCTTTCATGGAACCGTTCAGTTTCGTCTCTACCACCGTGCCTGAGCGGTTGCCGTAATAACTGTAGACGATATCGTCGATGGACAGGCCGAATTTACCGTCGGCCATGCCGTGCGTAAACAGAATCTGAATCAGCGCAACAACATAACCTATGCCCACGGTGCATAGATAGCCGGTAAATAAAACTTTAACAGGTATCTCGTGATCTTTTAAAGGCGTGTATTTAATCATTTCAGTCCCTTACAGGTTAGTTTGAAAAAGACATGGGCTCAGCCTGAAGCTAATGAATACCGGGATTGACCAGTCTCAATGAGTCCAATTTATTAGTCGCTTGTCATCTTGTGCCGAATTTGATGCTACCAATATTTCAAAACTTCCTGTTTGATAAATGGACCTGCTTAATCGTTCCGTATAATTGGCCATCACTCAAGCGCATACCCAACAGTATGGCACAAACAGGCTTTTTTCTTAAATAGCTGATGTTACGGCGGACACCCTGTCTCGTTTGCCGCGCTATCGCAACCTGGTAGGGTACGCACTGCGTACCTTTTGGATTTAATTCATCTGGCGTTTTGAAAAATGGTACGCGATGCGTACCCTTATATCTGATTTTACCCAATTAGGGATAAAATCCCCGACTGATCACCGGGCGGGAAGCGGAGAAGCCGGGCGTACCCTGAGGCTTCGAGCCTGCTGCGTAGATTTCGCTCTCCGTTTCCCTCATCCGCCTCATAAGTTCGTACGGTATGCGTAGGCCCCCGCTTCGCCGGGAGAGCCTGTATGATCTAAGGCTGAACCAGGCGTATGCCTTAAAATTGATCTTATTGATTTTATATAGTTTTTTGGAGTGTTTAAAGATGTCCCAAGTGACGGTTGGTGTGGATATTGCCAAGCATAAATTCGATGTTGCCCGCCTGGAGAACGGCAAATACAAGCATAAAAAATTCGATAACACGCCGGAAGGTTTTGCCGCTTTGATCGTCTGGCTGACGGCGTTCGGCGGCGTCAAGCCCTCGGTTTGCATGGAAGCGACGGGCGCCTACAGCATCCCTCTGGCCGAATGCCTGGCCCAATCAGGCTATCCGGTGTCGGTCGTCAACCCTGCCAAGATCAAGGGCTTCGCCAAGAGCGAATTGAGCCGGATCAAGACTGACAAGGCTGACGCCAAGCTGATCGCCCGGTATGCCCAGGAAAAGAAACCGCCTTTGTGGACGCCGCCACCTGCCAATATCCGCGAACTGCAAGCCTTGTTACGCCGAATCGAAGACCTGCTGGAAATGCAGCAAATGGAGAAAAACAGACTGGATACGGCTGACCCCACGATTGCCGAGTCCATCAGAGCTGTCTTGGCGCATCTGGAGCAGGAACTTAAAACCACACGCGAACGCGTTCAACGTCTTATCGATCAAGACTCTGATCTCAGGCACCGGCGCGCTTTGCTGGAAACGATTCCTGGCATCGGCGAAGCCTCCTCTGCCCACCTCATGGTCGCTTTGAGCGATCACTACGGCTTCACCACCGCCAAGCAAGCGGTCGCCTTTGCCGGACTCAATCCCGCCTTGAACGAATCCGGCAAGTGGAAAGGCAAAACCCGCATTTCCAAGATGGGGGATCCGATGTTGCGCGCGAAGCTATACATGCCCGCCGTGGTCGCGGGAAAACACAATCCCGCTATCCGCCTTTTCCGCGAACGCTTGGCGGCACGCGGCAAGAATGGCATGGCCATCGCCTGTGCTTCAATGCGCAAACTCGTCCATATCGCCTTTGCCATCCTGAAATCGAATAAACCTTTCGACCCCCATTTTGCGCTTGCATAATGGACAACAAGACGGTATCTACAAATTGAGGGCAGCCTTTATCCCGTCTGTCGAGGTAAACACTGCCGTTTTTAACAGCCGTAGGTTACTAAACCCAGCCAACACAGGCTGGTAGAAGCAAGTAACTCGCCTTCGGGTGCGATGAACCCGATCAAATAAAACCGTCGCGCTAGCGATACTTTATTAAATCTCAACTAACTGCGTAACATCAGTTAAATAATCAACGCGGCCCCGACAATGTCCGGTTAATTTATTCATAAGATTTCTGGTATACAGTCAGCAGATTTGATTAATGTAACATCATTATTGCCGTTAATGCCAAAGCCAAGGAACTCAAAATAAGATGACATCCAACTCCATATCACTGAATCCGGGTCTTATTGCCCGCATATTGGGAGTGCTGGCTTTTCTTCTGGTTGTCGCCAGCATCGCAGGGCTATTGGTGTCATATATCACTGGGGATGACCGGCTTTATGGGTTTGTCTCGCTCTTTAACGTCGACGCCGAGCACAATATTCCGACCTTTTTTACTGTGTTTTTGCTGCTCTCCGCAACGCTGCTTCTTTCGGTCATCACTCTTCTGGAAAGAAACCGTAGGGCTTCTCACGTTTCACATTGGTTGATCCTTTCATGCGGATTCCTGCTTATGGCGATCGATGAACTGGTCTCCATTCATGAGAGGCTGATAAAACCGATACGCAACCTGTTGGGGGATGGCAATCTTGGCGTCTTTTATTTCGCCTGGGTCATTCTTGGCATCGCGCTGATACTCTTGCTTGCGTGGTTTTTTCTGAGATTCTGGCTGCGCCTCCCTGCAAAAACGAGGCTCACTTTCTTTATGGCTGCGGTCATTTATATTGGCGGCAGTATCGGCTTCGAGATGATCGGGGGCCGCTACGCTGAATTGCACGGGTTGGAAGATTTGACTTATAAAATGATTGCAACGGCTGAGGAGAGCCTCGAAATGGCGGGTATCATCCTCTTCATCCGGGGGTTGCTGGTATATATTGCAGAAAATCATAAAGAAGTGCGATTCCGGTTTGATGGATCTTGTGAGGAAGTCACGCTAGCCCCTCCTGAAGCCTGACCCACTCAAACCGGCCAATCGGTCTTTCAGAGACCAGCAATCTTTAAAGCATTTTTGAAAACCGTTTGCTGAAGGAGCTTTTAAACACAAAGCAGCTTATCTTTCTGGCTAGTGCACATCAGGTATTTATACGTATTGTGTATTTGGTTCGTGATTGGTAGCTTTATCTGAAGCTAATTTACTGATGTTACACACAAATCGATCTCTGCGCTGCTTTAGTTTTGCCTGGGGACGAATCCAACGGCACGCCCGCCCGGCGCATTTGGATCAGCACTGTAGGTGCGAATTTACTTGTGCCCCTTGCGGGTATTCGCACTGCCTGTCTGTCTCGGGCCGAATACCCAAAGGGCACAAGTGAATTCGACCCTACAACGACGGCGTAACATCAGTAACTTAGGCTAAATTCAAAGTCATTAACGATTAATCGGCATCATGCAGGCCGAGAGATTTTGCTTTCCAGGCATTTTTACCGACACCATCCGATAATCACAACAAAGACTTTATCCTATGAATACGATCAAAAACACAACTTTAACTTTATTACTGGCTTCCTCTTTATACTCAACCAGCCTTACCGCTTACGCAGAGGAAGCCGGCAAAAGTTCAGCTTACAGCCCGAATGAAGCCATCATGCATATTGAAGCGGCTAAGGTCGAAATCAGTAAAAACGATTTCGTGCCGCCCAGCCAACATTTAAAAGAAGCGCGTGCGGCTTCCGAAAAAGTCACGGGCAAACCAGACATCGTCAAAAAGGCGCATGCCTGCATCATTCAGGCGCAAATCAAAGTAAAACAGGGCGATATAAAAGGCGCGACAGAAGAATTGGACAAGGTTTTAAAGTTGTATAAGTCGCTCTAGCTTGGCTATTTCATAAAGCCACACAGGACATACGCAGTTTGTCTGTTCAACCGTCGAAACAAGCGGTTTTAAACCTGCGGGGGCGACTAAAGTCGCCCCACAGATAACTTCATGAGCTCATTGAAATATTTGCAAGCCTTAGAGCTGAAAAGCCTCAGCGTCCTTCGCGGCTCAAACTGATGCCCGGTATACAAGCCGAACTGATAAAACCGAGCCTGAAATCCTCCGCATTCGCTTGAAAGGCTTTTTAAGGCTGTTTTGGAGCAGGCGTTATATTGTTCTTGTCTGTCATCGCCATTCTAGGCACGGGCATGGAGCCCGGATTATTTGATGATCGATTCACCAAAGGCGAAAGCGTCGGTGCCAGAAACTTCACTATCTGCACCGGCAGTGAACTGGTAAAGTGATACTGTTCGGCATTGGGTCCGGCTACATAAGCGGTGATAACGCCAAAGAACCGGTCGCCCATGAAAAACGCAAATACGGCAGCGCGGCTGATGAATTTCGATTCAATCAGATGCCCTCTCTCGCCCCATACCTCGCGGCGATGATCGCCGGTGCCGGTTTTGCCGCCTACAGCCAGAGGTTTGCCTTCCGGATCAGTGTAAACGCCTCTGAGACGCGAGGCGGTTCCCCCCTCCACAACGCCAATGAGCGCGCCGCGGGCCACTCTTGCAACTTCAGGCGGCATGACACGCTCGCCTTTACCGGGTGATCTGTTCAGCAGCGTCTCGAACGGCGTTGCCTGTGCATAGTGCAGACTCTCAAATCGAATCAGCGGCTGCCTGACGCCGTCATTCTGCAAGATGCCCATCAGCTCCGCGAGGGCGGCAGGCCTGTCGCCGGAGGCGCCGATAGAGGTCGCGTAAGAAGGCGTCAATGCCTGAAACGGATAACCGAGACGCACCCAGGCGCGATGGATTTCCTTAAACGCCTCGGCCTCCAGCAACGTCATAATGCGCCGTTGTTGAGCATGTTTTCTTTTGCTCTTGAGCAGCCACCGGTAAACGGCCTGCCGTTGTTCGACACTGGCTGCCAGAACCTCATCGCGCGTAGCATTCGGGTGCTTGGCCAGATAACCGGCCAGCCAAAGTTCGAGGGGATGGATCTTGGTGATATAGCCCTGATCCTGCAGGTCGAATCGTGATGTTGAAAATTTCTTGTGCAGTTCGCCGATGTCTTCCTTGGCCAGAACGGACGCCGGCAGATTCGCCTTCAGATAAGCATTGAGATCATATTCGTCATGATCCGGATAAACAGCCTGATACAGCATGGTCAGCCGCGAAGCTTTAGCCTTAACCCGCTGGGTGAGCAGGGCCAGGGCTTCATCGGCGCTTTTGCCCTGGTATTTGGCATAAAAACGCCGCAGATAAACCAGCCCTTCGCGATCGGCAAAACGCTCCAGATAGGCTTGCCGGCGCGGGTCTTCTTCATTCTCAAGCCAGCGGGCGACACCTTCCGGCCTGTAAAGATGATGATAGACCACATCGCGCATCAGGCGAATGAAGACCAGATTCACGGAATCGCGCAAGGCGTCGCGCACCGACATGATTTTGGCGTTTTCCTCGCGCGTGAAATTCTCGAAATGATGGATGCCGCCGCCCGTGAAAAAGTTTTCGAAAGGGCTGGCGGAATAGCGTCGGTCCAGCGCCAGGTTCAGCAATTCTTCCAGCCCTATTTGAGGCCGCAAGCGAAGCTGTTCGATAACCCATGCCGACAGATAATCGCGCGGATGCAACTCGACCTTTTCCAGTTCCTGGACTGGGCGATCTTTATACTGATGGTACAGGCCGCTGGTAAGCTGCAGATAATGCACCATCGTCCGCAGCTTGGCGGTCGAACCGAGATCGAGGCGAATGCCTTCATTAATATCGAGAGGCTGATCAAAATTATCGGTCTGGACACGCAACAGATTGCCTCGCTCACTGCGTTCAAACAGCATCAGGCTATAGATGACGGGAGACAGATCCTGATTATCGCCCAACATCCTGAAGCCGACCGCACCGGCGGCCCGGGCCGTTTCCGAATCGCTCAGCCGGTGCAAGGCATTCGCGACGGCTTGTTGCGTCTGATAGTCGATAGTGGTGGTGGCGGTTAAATCCTGCCGATCAAGTTCGTAGATGGATTTCACGCCCGTCGCCTTGGCCAGACGCGTTCTCAGGACGGTCTGAGTCTTTTTTTCGGCCATGAATTTGGCAAGAGGCGAATTCGAACCGCCAGGGCGGGCAATTGATACCTTCAATGCGGCATCGCGCAGCGCCGACGAAATAACGCCCTGATTCTCCATCACCCGCAAATATCGATCGGTCAGTGATTGAAGCGCTTGAAAACCCGACCCCAAAAGATAAGAAGGCCGTCTTTGCGACAATAGAATGCTGAGAACCTGCCTGTAGGCTTGCGCCTGTTGTTGACTGATGTGTTCGGAATTGATCGCGCCTGGGCTGAGCAGCTTGTTGACTTCGTTAAAGTCTGCGCCGAACCATGCCGACAAGCCATCGCCCAAACCGTGGACTTCCCCCAGCCTCGGCGTCGCTGCAAGCGGCATGGAGTTCAGGTAAGTCAGGGCAATTTCGCGCCGCATTGCGCGTGTATCAGGCCCTAACAGATAGGCCCGTATCGATGCGCTGCCCATCTGGCGGAATTTTTCAATCAGGGAAGACGTGTAGCCGTCGGGCGAATGGCGGTACTTTTCCAATTGCGTGGCCAGCGTGCTGCCGCCCGGCACATTGATGTCGGCGCCCAGTTTTTTCGCCATCAATTGCAGGCCGGCAAATCCCAGCCGGTCCCATTCAACGGCGGGATTTATGGTGGTATTGGTTTCGTCCAGCAATTCCCGATTCTCTATAAAGAGCAACGTGTTCAGGATCAGCGGAGGAATGGATTCGAAAGTCGGGTAACCGTAAGTGGGATAAACCGCGCTAAACAAGACCTGATTGGCCTGATCGACGATGCGAAGCCCGGCCTGGGTTTTCTCGTGATAAATCGGGAATAAACCGTAATCGACCAGTTGAGTCAGCATCGGAGACGAAGCGGCCTGGGCGGAAATGCTGAAGCCTGCCTTTTCAACACGCTGAATCACATCCGGCAGCATCGCATAGCCTAGCCGCAAATCGTAAGGACCATGGTCGGGATAACGAATCGATGAACTGCGGCCGGGCTCTAGCTTGAAGCTGAGCTGTTTACTGATTTCGGAGAGATATTGGGCCTGATATTTGGAAGTTTTGACCTCATCCCTGATAACTTTTGTTAAAACAATACCGATTCCAACCAAGCCGGCCAGAATTATCAATCCCAATGAACTATGAATTATCCGTTTATTCGTTTGCATTCCTGATCATTTCCTTCAAAACAAAATAAACGCGCGCGCTTCGCTGCGGGCGTAAGAAAGAAACGAAACCGGCACACTATTTCACACTCGATGTTGTTATTAAAAATCATTTTATAGGTGTTAATTCAATTTCACTTATAACGCGCAAGTTTCCTAATGAAGAATATACTATTAATTTTCAAGTGTTAATAAGTGATGCTACGGAGTTTTAAATTTCTATAGCCCGGCCCTAAATTATAAATGCAGACTATTGCATTGTTTATAATAAAGTATAGCGTCTTCTTGTCTGTTTTCCTGAATAAACCATCGGCCTTCGGTCAGGCAACATCTTTGAGCTGATCTGACCGCACCTCTGACGCCAAACAACTGACAAGATATACCCGCTCTGCTTCAATTGCATAAGCGTAACAGATTTGGATGGGATAGGTAATATGGAAAAATAATTTGTTTGCCTTCGACACCATCAAACGATTGACCGAAAAAGATATCAAATGATTGATGTTACGCCGTTGTAGGGTCGAATTTACTTGTGTCCGTTAGGATTTATTCGACCCGGGACAATCGAGATATGCAGGCAGTGCGAATACCCGCAAGGGGCACAAGTAAATTCGCACCTACAGTGCTGATCCAAATGCGCCGGGCGCGCCTGCCGTTGGATTCGTCCCCAGGCAAAACTAAAGCAGCGCAGAGATCGATCGTGCGTAACATCAGTCAAATGATCATCGAGAAATGCAGCATTTAATCAATCAGGGCTCACCAAGGAAAAACAATGACCAGATCGCACATCGTTTTGCTGATAATCATGGCCGCGCTAATAGGCGCCTTTTTCTATTCCGATTTGCAGCACTTGCTGACACTGGACAATTTAAAGGCCAAACACGAGGCTCTCATTGCTTATACCGATGCCCATCCTGTCAAAGCGACGGCCTTTTATGCACTGATTTATATTGCCATAACGGCCTTGTCCCTGCCCGGCGCTGCGCTGTTGACACTAGCCGGCGGCGCGATTTTCGGTTTGTTATGGGGAACATTGATCGTATCGTTCGCATCCACCATCGGCGCCACACTGGCTTTTCTGGCCGCGCGTTTCCTGTTCCGTGATCTTGTCAAGGCCAGATTCGCCGACCGCGTCAAAGCCGTGGATGAAGGCATGGCGCGTGACGGGGCTTATTATTTGTTTACCTTGCGGCTGGTGCCGATTTTCCCGTTTTTCGTCATTAATCTGGTCATGGGACTGACCGCCATTGCAACCCGCACTTTCTACTGGATCAGCCAATTAGGCATGCTGCCCGGAACCGTGGTTTACGTCAATGCAGGCACCCAACTGGCTAAAATCGATACTTTATCCGGCCTATTCTCGCCCGCTTTGCTCGGATCGTTCGTCTTGCTGGGATTTTTTCCTCTCATAGCCCGAAGGACCGTATCGGCTATTCGAGCCAATAAAATTTATCAAAAATGGACTAAACCCGAAAAATTCGACACCAATCTTGTCGTCATAGGCGCAGGGGCGGCAGGATTGGTCGCAGCTTATGTTGCCGCTGCCGCCAAGGCTAAAGTCATGCTGGTTGAAAAACACAAAATGGGCGGCGAATGCCTGAATACCGGCTGCGTGCCGTCAAAAGCCTTGATCCGCTCAACGAGATTGCTGGCGCAGTTTCACAGCGCTGCCAAGTTCGGCATCAGCGGCATTAAAGCCGATTTTGACTTCGCCGAGATTATGGATCGCGTGCAGCGCGTGATTGAAGCCGTCGCGCCGCACGATTCGGCGCAGCGCTACCGCGAACTCGGCGTGGATGTCATCGAAGGCACTGCCAGGATTGTTTCCCCTTGGGAGGTTGAAGTCACGACAGGCCAAGGCTCACGCATCCTGACAACGCGCTCCATCATCATTGCCGCCGGCTCGCGCCCTTTTATTCCGGCAATCTCGGGCCTTGAAAATATCGATTACCTGACTTCCGATACCGTCTGGAATTTGCGCGAGCAGCCCAGGCGTTTGCTGGTGCTGGGCGGCGGCCCTGTCGGCTGCGAACTGGCGCAGGCTTTCGCCCGCCTCGGTACGCAAGTCATCCAGGTCGAAAAAGCACCGCGCTTGTTGACGCGGGAAGATGCGGAGGTGTCCAAAACCATAGCGGAAAAGTTCGGCCAGGAAGGCATAGATGTACGCCTTGGACATACCGCGAAGCAATTCCTGATCGAAAACGGGGAGCATATCCTGATCGCCGACTATCAGGGCCAGGAAAAACGCATCGGCTTTGATAAGCTGCTGCTGGCTATCGGCCGCACAGCCAACACTTCCGGATTCGGCCTTGAAGACATCGGCGTGGAGCTGTCGCCCGGGCATACGGTGCAGGTTGATGAATGCCAGGCCACCAATTATCCGAATATCTTCGCCTGCGGCGATGCGGCAGGCCCCTATCAGTTTACCCATGTAGCCGCGCACCAGGCCTGGCATGCATCGGTCAACGCCCTGTTCGGCAGCTTCAATAAATTCCGCACCGATTACGCCGTGATTCCGTGGGCAACTTTCACGGATCCGGAAATCGCCCGTGTCGGCCTGAATGAGCAGGACGCCAGACAGCAAGGCGTCGCTTATGAAGTCAGCGTTTACAATGTCGATGACCTGGACCGCGCCATCGCCGACAGCGCTGCGCACGGTTTTGTCAAAATACTGACGCCGCCCGGCCGGGATAAAATTCTTGGCGTCACGATAGTCGGTCAGCATGCCGGCGATATCATTGCGGAATTCGTGCTGGCCATGAAACATGGACTTGGCCTGAACGACATCCTGCGCACTATCCATATCTATCCGACGATGGCGGAAGCCAACAAAAACGCCGCCGGCGTCTGGAGGCGCCATCACCAGCCGGAACTATTATTGAAGTGGATAGCCCGCTTTCATGCCTGGCGGCGGGGCTGAGGCGATTCGATTTTTCACGGCTGGCCGTTGTTTAGCATCCGATGAGCTTGCCAATGGCATTGATCTTGTGCTTTTGTAGCTGCCATCTGTCAAATGACGCTTCGTCAATGCTGAAGTGAATCTCTTCCTCTTTTCCGTCGGAGGACGCTGCAGAATACAGACGCAGCATGCATCCGTTGCTGCCGGCATCCAGTTTCTGTACGCGGTAAAAAATCCTTCGCCCGGCCTGTTCGACACTGACCGTGTCATTGACATGCAGAGCCATGACAAACTCAAACTGTTCTATCTGGCCTGTTTTAATGACCGGCTGTTTCTGTTTGCCGGCGGCCCTGCCTTGATGCCTTGCTTCCCTCATGCTCACAAAGTCGCCGATATATTCGCCCGTGTTTTTATTCCTGAATATTTTCACATGATGGCAGAGGCCGTCCAGCCTTTTAAAACCCCTGCCCTGCTCGCCTATAGCGCCGGTTTCGGTTATCTCGGGATTGGGCAATGCGGTTTCCGGCCGTAGAATCCGCACCCGCCTGATCGGCGTTTTGCCGTCTTTGTGATATACCGTTACGCCTTCCGCAAACGCGGCCTTCGGTTTGTTGTTGCAGCACTCCAGATGCTGCACAATGATCTTCCTGACTGCGGGATCAATAATGCTATTGGTATGTGTAAACGTACCGTCCAGAGGCCTTCTATAGGCCCTGCCTGTCCCTATTTCGTTAAGCAGCGGCGCATGCGCCACAATCATGCTGTCGAGCGCATGCTGCAGATCCTCTCGCAAAGTCTGCCAGGCCGGTTCGACAGGCAGATCGTCCAGGTTTAATTGGGGCTGCTTATGCTCCAGCTCTCTTGCCGCCTCAACCAGGCGCTTATAAAACGGCCGATCCATGCACGCAATGACCAACGCATCAATCGCATGATTCCGCTGGTCGGCCCGGTCTTTTAACGGTGCGCTGCCGAGCTGATTGTTCAATCCCCATCGCTGCCGGACCCATGCGGTCATCATGCCTTTGCCGACCGAAACCTCCACTCCCAGCTTTCTCAAATAGTCATGCGTTATGCGACTGATGTAGCGCCCATCATTGAGCTGCCTGCCGATAAAATCCGTTTTCTGCAATTCTGCCGCCGTCATGAAAAAACGCTTTTTCTTCGATGCAAGAGACCTGTCCCAGCGATTGAGGTTTTGTACAATGTTATGCCAGTGCGCTTCATGACCACCAAACGCATCAATGGGCGTTTTATGGCCCTTGCTGCGGTTTTCCTTGCGGTAGCACAACACTTTGTTCATGTAGGAGTCGTCCAGTGATTCGCTGTAGGGCAAAATATGGTCAATCTCAACTTCGGAGCCAAACAGAGCCGATGAGCTGATGCGTAGGCCGGAGTAAGCGCAACGCTGGTGTTGATCACGCCATAGCCGGTATTTCAATTGAACGGTTCTGTCGGAGGCGTCGGCCGGGTTCAGATACGGATACCGCCGCTTCATGTCCTGGAACATCTGCATCGCCTCCTCATTCGCCCGGGCCTTGGCTTTTTGCTGCCTGACGAATTCTGCCTGGCGCCAGGCTTTCATGTCCAGATCACGCGCCATTTGGATTCTGATCGCATCGGGCTTGCCATATTCGGCGATCAGGGCATTGACCAGTCGCCTGAGCTCATGCAGCCCTTTTTGCATGACGGGATTGGCGATTTCAGGCGGCAGGCCGAGGTTATCCTTTATTTCCATGCCTTGAACTTCAAAGCCATACCCCGCACTGACCCGCGCATCGGAGTAACTTTGGCCCTGGTAAAGGAAAGGCAGCAGCTTGTTGATGGCCTTAACGGAAAGAGGACAATATCCCGGCTCAAGCTCCAACAGACACAGACTGGCGGCAGTGGCCGGGCTAAAGCCCCAGTGCGCAATCAGCCGTTTCTTCAAAACCGGCTTCTTGCCGATGGTCAGCAGATCCTCAACCAGAGCCTCCTGTTTCTCAGTTCCCAGACCATCCCATACGCTCAGAACTTTCCTGATCCGGCAGGCAGTCACATTGCCTTTCAGCGTTTTATGACTGCATTCCAGATTGAATTCCATGCTTTCATCGAAGCCCAGTATCGCCCGTACCTTCGAAAACGCCACATCGGCTTCGGCTTCGAACAGCGGGATCAATTTGCCTTTTTGCCCGGCTGATAAAAACACCCCTTGTTCGCCGCCATCCTTAAAGTACGCCAGACTATTGATAGTTTGCAGATAGCGAAATCGCTGGCTTTCCAGCCGGGCCATACCTGCCTGTTTGCGTTTGGGTTCCAGAGCGCAGCGGCCAACACGACCAACCCGCGATTCAGGCGGCCTTTGATAAAAGATGATGCGCTCCACCTGCTCTTTGACCTGTTCCGTTAGCAGAGCGTGGTGGCATTGCTGTTGTTGCCATATCAGTTCCAGTTCATCCTGATACATTTGCCGATCCGTACGCAACCGCCGGCCAAAGGCCGGATTATGCTTATGACCGCGAAGATCCGGTCTCGACAGATATTCTCCCAACGTCCGGCAGCCCGTCTCTTTTATAGCCCTCCTTAGTGCCGCGACATCTTTTTTTAAATCCGTTTCTTCATTGCCGCGCTCGGCATGGGCATCACCCTCTCCAAACTCGGCCAGGACCGCCAGCGCATCGGGGTCATCGATCATGTCGCCCGGCAAGGCTTTGCGGCTGCGCGGGCAGCTTCCGCGTTGAACCAAATGCAGAATCACCCGGCCCAGTTCATTCGCAGATAACTTATGATCCAGCGCTTTGGCGCGCAAATGATAGGGATTGCCGATCCGGTTCAGTATGACTTCCGGGTTGGGCGATGCTTTCAGGGCTTGCGGTAAGAGGTTCAGCTTTAACAAATAATCGAGCGCTTGCTGCTTTCGTCTGGCTCTGCGCTGGAGAATGCGTCGGGTTAATCCGGCATTGCGGCATTCGGCATTTTTAGAGTTCGGGGTTTTCTTTTTGCCGGCTTTGCCTAAAACCCGGCAGCCCAAATCCACTATCCCATCAGGTCTTCCATGCACTTCTTCAAGCAATGCCCAACCGATGGCATCTGCGCTCAAACTTAATCCCAGAACTCTCTTGCTCATTCTTAATCCTTGTGTATAATCCGAACGCTGATGTAACCGATTAAACCTATGGTTAACTTTTCATACCAATGGAATTGTTTTCCGTAGGCAGCGCTTCCAGGCGCCCAGAGCCCTCGCAAAGTAAAACTTAAGGGGGCTTTTTTATACCCGGCGATTGGCTACTTTTGTTATTTCCATACTTCTTCAATCAGCCCTCTTCCCGCAGCCTGTTTTTTCATCAGTTCGCGATAATCGATATGGTTGGCTGGTTTGTCGATCTTCATATAGCTAAAACTGCTGCTGACTCATCAATCCGGGGTCATGAGTACAAACATTCTCTTGATAGGCAAGAAGACGTTTTATAAGCTTTATATTATAAAAGGCTTAAATTATGAGTCTGAGCTTGAAGTCACAATATTGAATATGAGCGCTGGGCACTCATGGCGTATCTACCGTCCATATCGCCAACTTATCAACCAGGAAAAACAACATGGTTCAAATATTGATTGGAGGAATTATTTATATTTGCCTCACCGGCATCAGCTTGGCTGCGAGTTTTGATTGCAGCAAAGCCAAGAGCCATCCTGAAAGCCTGATTTGCTCGAATTCCGAATTATCCGAGCTTGATGAATATCTTGGACGTTATTATCACGCAGCGATGCAGGAACTGGGGGAAGGCTCGGCCTGCCTCAAGACCGACCAGCTTCAATGGCTGAAGACCGTGCGCAATGCATGCGGGGACTTCGCCTGTTTGAAACAGGCCTATATTGAACGCCTTGGAGAACTTGACCTTTTGCAGCCCGGCGTGACTGCGATCAAAAATATGGACCTGCCGGTTCGGAAGAGCCTGGCCTGGATTGTCCCTCCGGCGCCTGACACAACAGTCGCACCGCGAACAGCAAAGGAAAAACCCTTTGCTGTATCGGGTGCGCTGATAAACGGGATCGACAAAGGCGACGGCGTTTCAATCCGGACAGAGACAGGCGAATCCTACCCTGTTATTCTGCTTATGGCGACTGATGGAGACTCTGTGCAGCGACTCATTCAATTGGCTGCGAATAAGAACGCTTCATACACTGCCAAAGGGAGCGCCGTCACAGACGCGGCGGGAAAACAATCTTTCGATCCCGGAAAGTGCGTTTACATTTACGAATTACGATAAAAAACTTGCGACTCCCCGCGCCAATGCAGACCACCCGGCCCAGCCAATGAAATAATGGATCCGTTTCCCTTCCGGGCGATACAGCCAATTTCACTGGGAATGGTAACGATAGCCGCCTTTCTGCTTGCTCTGGCACAGGCGCTGCGCGGCATTGACGGCCTCTTCTTCGGTATCGAACCAATCCTTGCGTACGGTGCCCGGTGAGCCGACACGGCCCCATTCGCGGATCAATGACCAGTCGCCGAACAGTCCCGGCATGATGATCAGTTGATAAAACTGGTTCATGTTTTTGTCCGCCTCGCTTCGAACCAGATAAATGCGATTCATTTCAATATCGCCTTCAATTGAAAATGCTTTTTACAGGCCACAGTGCCGCTTTTTCCCGCATTCATAGCAAAAAACCAGCCCTCCGGCAGTCTCAGTAATTTTAAAACTCGATTATAGTTTGTTCCGCCCGATGTTCTTGCGGGGGCATATCATAACCATTCTGCAGCAAATGTGTAATGAAAGAATGCGCCTTGGTCCTTTATGATTGGCGGGCAGCGCGGCACTATCTATCAGCCGGATGGACTCGGGCGACCTTGCCTGGCCTGTCTTTTATTCATAACCGACATGCCAATACAAAATGCCTTTTATGCCGTTGCCCAAAGCCCTGAGCCAACGTAATGCCTTGGCGGCCGGAATTTATCATGCCGGCCAATCAGCATTGTTGGGTTACGCTCTGATGTTTCGCACGAATCGATCTCTGTGCTGCTTTAGTTTTACTGCGATGCCGTGCCCCTTGCGGGTATTCGCACTACAGAAGCCGGTACACGGGCGTTTGCCCCGGGTCGAATGAATTCGACCCTGCAACGGCGCCACATCAGTTACTCTATTTTTCCCGTTCTTTTTTCCTTTGACCAATGATCAGAAAATCAGCCTTATCCAGTCAAAAACAAACTTGCAATAGAGCCAGTAATTAAATATCCTGACTAAAAAAGTAGGTTAATAAGCCACAGTTACAGCCATAACAGCTACCGCCGGCAGATGCTCTTCCATAAATGCACATGACTTTGGACCATTGCAGCGGTTATGCTAATTTGTATATTTTTTAGGCGGCTATTAATTTTGAGCCAATCATGAGGCATCGATTTTGAAAACATTACCCGGCTTTAAAATAGACGTTGCCCCCTCTGCTCTATTTTCTAGCCAACCTTACAGCTTGCCAGCATTTAAGCCCGACAGGAAATGTTTCCCCGCATGAAGTTCCAGATCAGACTATTTGCACTCATACTAACTTTTGCCATCCTGGGCCTGCCCAGTCTCGCAGGCGCCGGGCAAAAGCAATCCCTGCGCGTTGGTTCCGAAATCAGCTTTCCGCCCTATGCCGATATTGATGCTCAGGGCGAACCGACCGGTTTCTCTGTCGAGCTGTTTGCCAAGGTTGCAGCAGCCATGGATATTCCCGTCACCTTCCAGCCAGGCAACTGGGATACGGTCTGGCAAAAACTGAAAACGGGCCAGATAGATGCCCTGCCGTTGGTGGCGCGCCTGCCGGAACGCGAAAGCCAGGTGGAGTTCACTGAACCGCACACGATCGGCTATGATAGTTTTTTCGTCCGCAAGGGAGATGCACCCATCAAGTTTATTGAACAGGCCCGAGCCCTAAGCATTATCGTGCTGCGCTCGGATGCCTCTCACGACGCGCTTGCCAACCGCGATTTTAATCAGCAACTGGTACTCGTCGATAATCTGGCCGACGGCTTTCGCCTGCTGGCTTCAGGCCAGCATGACGCAGTGCTGGCGCCGTTGCTGCAAGGCAGTGTGCTGCTGCATAAAATCGGTCTGGAGAAGATAGTCGCGCCCGGCCCGCTACTCAAGGAATATCGACGGGAATTCTGTTTCGCCGTACGCAAAGGCGACACTGAACTGCGCGATCGCCTCAATCAGGGGCTCGCCATCGTCAAGGCCAACGGGGAGTACGACCGGCTCTACAGAAAATGGCTCGATATCGACAAGTCCTTTTCGTTTCCGGTCAAGTATGCTGTTTGGGGCGCAGGGAGCGTTATCGGCCTTTTAGCGCTCCTGGGCCTGTGGACCTGGCAACTGCGCCGCCAGGTGGCATTGCACACTGCCGAGCTGGCTCAAGCCTATACAGCCGTACAAGCCGAACGTCAGCGGCTGCATGACGTGTTGCAGGCGCTTCCGGCTTACGTGGTGCTACTGACGCAGGATTACAAGGTAGCCTTCGCCAACCGTTTTTTCGAGCAGCGCTACGGCGATGCCCGCGGGCGGGCCTGCTATGAGTATTTGTTCAACCGCTGCGAGCCCTGCGAAAAATGCGAAACCTTCAAGGTAATGAAAACCCATGCGCCGCTGGAATGGCGCTGGACCGGCCCGGATGGCCATGTTTACGAAATCCATGACTTTCCTTTCGCCGATACCGACGGCTCGCCGATGATCCTGGAAGTTGGCATCGACATTACTGAAATGAAGCGGGCCAAACAGGCGCTACGCGAAGCCAACGCATCGCTGGAGCAGCGCGTGGCCGAACGTACGGCCGAACTGGAGGCAGCGAGGCAGGAAGCTGAACAGGCCCGCGATCTGCTGCGGGTGAGCATGGATAATTCGCCGGCGCTGATGTCTTATATCGACAAGGAATGCCGATACCGTCGCGCTAACAAGAATTACGAACTGTGGCTCGGCTATAACCATGAACAGATGTATGGCCGCCATGTGCGCGATATTCTTGGCGAACCCGCCTGGCAGACTCTCAGCCCCTACCTCGAGCGGGCTCTGGCCGGCGAAATAGTCGATTTCGAGATTCAGGCTCCTTACCTCAATGAAGGCCGCTGGGTCCATACGACATACGCCCCGGACGTCGATGCCGAGGGACAGGTGCGCGGAATCGTGGTCCATGCGCTTGATATCAGCGAGCGCAAACGAGCCGAAGAGGCTCTGAAAGAGATCGCCCGCCGCAAGGATGAATTCCTGGCCATGCTGGCCCACGAGCTGCGTAATCCGCTGGCACCGATCAGCAACGCCGTGCAAATCATGAAGCGCTCCAGCGTGGACGAAACACGTTTCGCCTGGTGCCGAGACGTTATTAATCGCCAGGTCGAGCACTTGGTCCGGCTGGTGGACGACCTGCTGGATGTCTCGCGCATCAGCCGCGGCAAGATCGAGCTCAAGAAAGAAATTCTCGAAGTGTCGGCTATCGTGCAGCGGGCAATAGAAACCAGCCAACCGCTGATCGATGCGCGCCGTCATGAATTCACGGTACAGCTGCCGCCTGAACCGGTTTATGTCGAAGGCGATCTGGTCCGGCTGTCGCAAGTCGTGTCGAACCTGCTCAACAATGCCGCCAAGTACACCGATGAAGGCGGCCGCATCAATCTGGCCGTCGAGCCAGCGGACGGTGAAGTATTCATCCGCGTCCGCGACAACGGCCGGGGCATCGAGCCTTCGGCACTGCCCAGCCTGTTTCAACTGTTCTACCAGGTGGACCGCACCATCGACCGCGCCGAGGGCGGTTTGGGCATTGGGCTTGCGCTCGTCAAAAGCCTGGTGGCGATGCACGGCGGTGAGGTGTGGGCCAGCAGCGAAGGCCGGGGCAAAGGCAGTGAATTCGCCATTCACCTCCCTTGCCTGCGGAAATCAACAGTCACTCCGGCTTCCTGTCAGACAGACGCCAAGCCGGATGAAGGCCCGCTCCGCATTCTGGTAGTCGACGACAACCGCGATGCCGCCCAGAGTCTGTCTGTGCTGCTGACCAGTGAAGGGCACGAGGTATTGCTGGCCTATGACGGCTACACGGCATTGGAAATTGCACAGGCTGAACGGCCGCAGGTCGCGCTGCTCGACATCGGCCTGCCCGGCATGGATGGCTACGCGGTGGCACGGGCGCTCAGGCAAGATCCCGCCCTGAAAATGATGCATCTGATCGCCCTGAGCGGTTACGGACGGGAAGTGGATCGTGAAACGGCGCGGACTGCCGGCTTCAACAGCTATCTGACTAAACCGGTTGACTTTGACGAACTACAGGGCGCCTTGGCGCGGCAGCCCAGTGCTATAGCGCACTAATCCGTAATGATCTTCAATCCTTGAAGATCATTACGACTCTTAATTTTTGACGAAAAAGCGATCGAAATCGGCCTATTGATTTACGGAACTGATCAAAACCTTATCAATCCGCGTTCCGTCGATGTCCACCACCTCAAAACGCCAATCATCGTACTCAAAGCTGTCCGCCACGTGCGGAACTCTTTCCAGATGGAACAGAATGAATCCCCCGATAGTATTGTAGACATTGTCAGTCTCGCCAGGGAATTCGATGTCCATATCAAGGACCGATTTCAGCTTCGCTATTGACACGCCGCCGTCAATGAGCCATGAACCGTCATCCCGCTGGACGACATCAGGTTCGAGCTCGGACTCCTCAGTCGGAAAATCGCCGACGATGGCCGTCAAGACATCGCTGAGCGCCACAAGGCCCTCCATCTCGCCGTACTCATCGACAATCAAGGCAAAATTGGCGTGCTCTTCCCGGAAAAGCTCCAGAAGATGCGTAAGTGTTATGGAATCGGGAACGTAGAGCGCCGGACGCACTGTTTTCTCAATATCAAACACGCCCTCCATCATCGACTTCAATAAATCGCCGCGGTGCAGAATGCCCAGCACGTTTTCCAGGCCATCCCGGCAAACCACTAAGCGCGTACACCGGCAATCGGCGATTTTCCGCTTAATCTCATCCTCCGGAGCCATCAAATCGATGGCGATAATCTCTTTGCGCGGCGTCATAATCGCGCCGACGCGCAGCTCGTCCAGCCTCAGTACATTGGCAACCAGCCTTTCTTCGCTGGCATGGAAAACGCCGGCTTCGGAACCCATTTCCATTAGCAGCTTGATCTCTTCATTGGTGACTGAAGTCTCTCGAGGACGGTGAGCGCCTACGATTCGAAGCAGCAGGTTTCCGGAAGACGACAGCAGCCAGACCAATGGGCTGGCAATTTTGGCCAGGCCCCTCATCGGGCGGGCGATGACAACCGCGATGTTTTCCGGATGCAGTAAAGCCCATCGTTTGGGGAAAAGCTCGCCGATCACCACGGAAAAATAAGTGATTAAAACCACCGTCATTGTCAGAGCAATGCCTTCGGCGTGAGGCGCGAGCATCGGAATTTTCAAAAGCTGTTCATAAATAGGCGTTTTCAGCGCATCTTCACCCAAGGCGCCGCTCAAAATGCCGACGGATGTAATGCCTACCTGAATGGTAGACAGAAAATGAGAGGGCTCTTCATGCAGTTTGAGCGCCGCATTGGCGCCGGGCCGACGCTCGGAAGCCAGCTTCTGCAGGCGGGCTTTTCTGGAAGAAACAACCGACATTTCCGACATTGCGAAAACGCCATTGATAAGAATCAAAATAAGGATTAGACCAATGTCCATTATATAGGCCGCTCTTACCGTTACCGGCGCGGCTGAGTAGTTAAATTGACTGGATGATACCACATAATCGGATGCTAATGGTGGAACTGCCGGGAAAATAACCTTTCGAATCAAATAACTAAATAATTTATAAAGGCAATTTCATGAAAGCGATGCTATTAAGACAGCTCTGCGATTTAAACGATAATCAGGCGCCGCTTGAATGGGTAGACCTTCCCGTTCCCGAACCCGGCGGCAGAGAAATTCTGCTCAAGGTTTCTGCCTGCGGCGTTTGCCACACCGAACTCGATGAAATCGAAGGCAGAACACCGCCGCCGCATTTGCCTATTATCCCGGGGCATCAAGTCGTGGGCCGCGTTGAAGCAATTGGCAGCAAGGTCAAGCGCATCAAAGAGGGCGACCGGGTCGGTGTCGCCTGGATTTTTTCCGCTTGCGGGACATGCAAGTTCTGCTTGAGCGGTCATGAGAATCTGTGCCCGGCCTTCGAGGCCACCGGCCGCGATGCCAATGGCGGCTATGCGCAATACATGACCGTGAGCGAGAATTTCGCTTATCGGATTCCCGAAGCTTTTTCCGACCTGCAGGCCGCCCCCTTGCTGTGCGCCGGCGCCATCGGCTACCGGTCCTTACGACTGACAGGGATCACAGACGGGCAGTGTTTGGGTCTGACCGGATTTGGCGCGTCCGGCCATCTGGTCCTGAAGATGGCGAAGCACCGTTATCCGAATACCGAGGTGTTCGTGTTTGCCAGAAGCGCCGAAGAACGCGCGTTCGCACTGGAACTGGGGGCCGTGTGGGCCGGCGAAACTGTTGATCGGGCGCCCAGAAAGCTGGACAGCATCATTGACACGACACCGGCCTGGCAGCCCGTCGTGGAAGCATTGGCAAACCTGGAGCCGGGCGGACGGCTCGTGATAAACGCGATCCGCAAGGAAGGCGACAAGCAGAGCTTGCTGCAACTGGATTATCCGCAGCATCTCTGGCAGGAAAAAGAAATCAAGAGTGTCGCCAACATTACCCGAACTGATGTACAGGAATTCCTGAGCCTGGCCGCTGAAATAAACTTGAATCCCGAGATTCAGGTCTTTGCCCTGGAACAGGCGAACGAAGCCCTGATCGAGCTGAAAACGGGAAGAATCCGCGGCGCCAAGGTCCTGAAAATTGATTGATAACTTTTATAAGCTGCCGTAGGGTACGCATTGCGTACCTTTACCAAAGTCGCAATGAATCGGCAAACGCTGAAAATGGTATGCGATGCATACTACAGAGCTACAGAGCTTAAATTTTCAATTGTAAAACTTTAACTCACGATAAGGACACAGTCATGCCAAGAGTCGACAGCAGCATAGCGACAACCACTTACACCTGTCCCATGCATCCCGAAGTGCAGTCGGCCCATCCAGGAAGTTGCCCGAAGTGCGGCATGGCGCTTGAGCCTGTCGAGGCGCCCTTCCCCGCCTCCCGGACGGAATGGGTTTGCCCGATGCACCCCGAGATCGTCCGCAACGAACCGGGAAACTGCCCGATCTGCGGCATGGCGCTTGAGCCCAGGACAATTGAAGCCGGGCAAGTTGAGCGCAATCCCGAACTGACGGACATGAGCCGCCGGTTCTGGTTTGCCGCCGTGCTGACCGTGCCGTTGGTCCTTGTCGCCATGGGCGATATGCTGCCCGGGCGGCCTGTCTCGCAGCTGTTCTCGCAACGTACCCGCTTGCTCATCGAACTCGCGCTGGCGACGCCAGTCTGTCTGTGGTCGGCATGGCCTTTTTACGTCCGCGCCGTGCAATCGGTGAAGAACCGCAGCCTCAACATGTTTACACTGATCGGGCTCGGCGTGAGCGTGGCCTATTTCTATAGTCTGATCGCGGCGCTGTTTCCCGATATTTTTCCTGCCTCGTTTCGCGAAAACGGCGAGGTTGGCGTCTACTTCGAGGCCGCCGCCGTGATCGTGACCCTTATCCTGCTTGGACAGGTCATCGAGCTGCGCGCCCGCAGCCGGACGAGTCAAGCCGTCAAGCAACTGCTCGGCATGCAGGCCAAAACGGCGCGCCGTCTGAGCGACGACGGCGCCGAGATTGATGTGCCGCTGGATGCGGTGCAAATCGGTGACAGGCTGCGCGTTCGGCCGGGCGAGAAAATACCCGTGGACGGCATCGTGCTGGAAGGCGCCAGCTCGGTGGATGAGTCGATGGTCACCGGCGAGCCGATCCCGGCCGAGAAGCACGAAGGCGACCGCGTCATCGGCTCGACCATCAACAGCACCGGCAGTCTGGTCATGCGCGCCGAAAAAGTCGGTGCCGAGACGCTGCTGTCGCGTATCGTGGCGATGGTGGCAGAGGCGCAACGCACCCGCGCGCCGATTCAGAAGCTGGCCGACATCATCGCCGGTTATTTCGTTCCCATCGTAGTGGTTATCGCGATTGTCACGTTTATCGTCTGGTCTCTTGTCGGTCCCGAGCCGCGCATGGCTTACGCGCTCATCAACGCCATCGCCGTGCTGATCATTGCTTGCCCGTGCGCGCTTGGCCTGGCAACGCCCATGTCCATCATGGTGGCAACGGGCAAAGGCGCCAGTGCGGGCATATTGTTCAGAAATGCCGAAGCCATCGAACTGATGCGCAAGATTGACACGCTGGTCGTGGATAAGACCGGGACGTTGACCGAAGGAAAGCCGAAACTCGTCACTGTCACGGCTGCCGACGGTATTCAAGAAAACGATCTCCTGCGCTTCGCCGCCAGCATCGAACGCGGCAGCGAGCATCCGCTGGCCGAGGCCATAGTCAAAGGCGCTGAGCAGCGAGGGATTGAGCCGGCTCGCGCCGAAGATTTCGAGTCCGTCACCGGCCAGGGCGTCAAGGGCCGTGTCGATGGCCGGGAAGTTGCGCTTGGCAACCGCGCCCTGATGGACAGCCTGGGCATCGATCCGGGCCGACTCGCAACCCAAGCCGAAGAACTGCGCGGCGACGGCCAGACCGTTATGTTTGTTTCGGTCGACGGCAAGCCGGCAGGAGTCGTCGGCGTGGCCGACCCGATCAAGGACAGCACGCTCGAAGCCATCCAGGCTCTGCATAGCGAACACATCCGCATCGTCATGCTCACAGGCGATAGCCGGACCACCGCCCAGGTCGTCGCAAGAAAGCTAGGTATTGACGAGGTCATGGCCGAAATCCTGCCCGACCAGAAGGCCGACATCATCAAGCGCCTGCAAGGCGAAGGCCGCATTGTGGCCATGGCCGGCGACGGCATCAACGATGCGCCGGCGCTGGCTCAGGCGCACGTCGGCATCGCGATGGGCACGGGCACGGACGTTGCCATGGAAAGCGCCGGCGTCACGCTCGTGAAAGGCGACCTGCGTGGGATCGCCCGCGCCTGGCGGCTGAGCCGGCATACGATGGCCAACATCAAACAGAACCTGTTCTTTGCTTTTATTTACAATTTTGCCGGCATTCCGATCGCCGCCGGCATCCTGTATCCGTTCTTCGGCCTGCTGCTCAGCCCGATGATTGCCGCAGCCGCCATGAGCTTCAGCTCCGTTTCCGTGATCGGCAATGCCCTCAGATTGCGTGGCGTAAAATTGTAAAAAAACACCATTCCGCTTTCCGCAAGCGCAAGGAACAAGATAGCCATGCGCGTAATTCTGGAAATTAACTATCAATGATAAGTACCGTATTTTCTATTGAAAAACCGGTCTCAATCTCCTATGCTCAACAATAAGGTTTCGATTGTTATTCAAAATCTTGCTATTCAATTACTCCTAAATAACTCAAACAACAAAGGGGACTGTATGAAGATCGGTATACCCAGAGAGATCCATGAAGGTGAAAAACGTGTAGCTACAACGCCTGAATCCGCTGAAAAAATCATTAAAATGGGCTTCGAAGTCAGTGTGGAAAGCGGTGCCGGGGCCGGCGCCGATATTTCTGATGAGGCTTATAAAGAAGTTGGTGTCCAAATCGTCAAATCGGCCCAAACGCTATGGAATGACGCCGACATCATCATGAAAGTCAGGCCGCCAGAACGCCATCCCGAACTCGCCATCGATGAAGTTGAACTGCTGCCTGAAGGCGGCCATCTGATCAGCTTCATCTGGCCGGCGCAAAATGAAGACCTAATGCAGAAACTGGCCGCCAAAAAGGCGACCGTGCTGGCTATGGATAGCGTGCCGCGCATATCTCGGGCGCAGAAACTCGATGCGCTCAGTTCTATGGCCAATATCGCCGGCTACAGGGCCGTCATTGAGGCCGCGCAGCATTTCGGCCGGTTCTTTACCGGCCAGATTACTGCCGCCGGCAAAATCCCTCCCGCCAAAGTACTGGTCATCGGCGCCGGCGTCGCAGGCCTTGCCGCCATCGGCGCGGCCAAAGGCATGGGCGCGATTGTCAGGGCTTTCGACACGCGGCCTGAAGTCAAGGAGCAGATTGAAAGCATGGATGCCGAGTTCCTGATGCTGGACTTCAAGGAAGAAGGATCAGGAACCGGCGGTTATGCCAAAACCATGTCCAAGGAGTTCATCGAAGCCGAAATGGCGCTGTTCGCGCGCCAGGCTATGGAAGTCGACATCATCATCACGACCGCCCTGATCCCCGGCAAGCCCGCGCCCGAGCTGATCACGCAAGGCATGGTCGAATCGATGAAGCCGGGCAGCGTCATCGTCGATCTGGCGGCCGAGCAAGGCGGCAACTGCGCCCTGACCGAAAAAGATAAAGTCGTGGTCAAACACGGCGTCACGATTATCGGCTATACCAACCTGCCCAGCCGCCTGGCCAACCAGTCCAGCCAACTGTATGCCACCAATCTCAGGCATTTATTGACGGAGCTGTGTCCCGAAAAAAACGGGGTGCTCAACGTCAATATGGACGATGAAGTGATACGCGGCTCGACGGTCATCAAGGAAGGCAAGATAACCTGGCCGCCGCCACCGCCTAAATTATCGGTCGCCCCTCCCCCGCAAACAGAAGCCCCCGCCTACCCCGCCGTCCAGGCACAAGAAAAAAAACACGCTATCCCCGATGGCATCAAGCCCTTTATACCGCTGGTTATCGGCGGACTTGCTTTGTTTGGCATCGGTGCGGTCGCGCCGGCTTCTTTCATGGCGCACTTTACCGTCTTCGTGCTGGCCTGTTTCATCGGCTATCAAGTGATCTGGAATGTGACGCCGGCGCTGCATACGCCACTGATGAGCGTCACTAATGCCATCAGCGGCATCATCGTGATCGGCGCCTTGGTGCAGATTTCGGCGCCGGGAAAAATCGCCATGATCCTGGCCGGCCTGGCCATACTCATCGCATCCATCAATATTGCCGGCGGCTTTTTAGTCACGCGCCGCATGCTTGAAATGTTCAGAAAATAAGGGGAAGAAGATGTCTCAAAGCTTAATTACGATGTCTTATCTGGCCGCCACGATTCTGTTCATTTTGAGTCTAAGCGGCTTAAGCCACCAGGAAACCGCCCGGCGCGGCAATTATTACGGCATGATCGGCATGGCCATCGCCATCGTCGCTACCGCTTTAACGCTAACCGGCGCAGTTAACGCCTATATCGTTTTGATCCTGGCTTTGCTGGTCGGCGGCGCGATCGGTGCTGTGGCGGCCTTGAAGGTTGAAATGACGCAAATGCCCGAACTGGTCGCCATCATGCACAGCCTGGTCGGCATGGCCGCAGTGCTGGTCGGTTACGCCAACTTCATGGAAGCCGGCTCCGCGCTCGTGGGTGCCGAGAAAACAATCCATGAGCTGGAAATTTACATCGGCATTTTAATCGGCGCCGTTACCTTCTCGGGTTCGGTGATCGCTTTCGGCAAGCTCAGCGGCAAAATCAACGGCAAGCCACTCCTGATACCGTTAAGGCACTGGTTGAATCTGGGCCTGTTGATTTTCGTCATCGGTTTGGGCCAGGTCTTTCTGGAACAGACCGAAACCGGCGGCGGCCTCTACCCGTTATTAATCATGACTTTTATCGCACTGGTATTCGGCGTGCACATGGTCATGGCCATCGGCGGAGCTGATATGCCTGTCGTCGTATCGATGCTGAACAGCTACTCCGGATGGGCCGCCGCGGCCACGGGATTCATGCTCAGCAACGATTTGCTGATCGTCACCGGCGCCCTGGTCGGCAGCAGCGGCGCCATCCTCAGCTACATCATGTGCCGCGCCATGAACCGCAATTTCCTCAGCGTCATCGCAGGCGGTTTCGGCACCGGCACGGGCGGCGAGGCGGCCGCCGTTGAAGGCGAGGTCTATCCAATCGATGCCGAAGAAACCGCGCAATTGCTGCTGGCGGCCAAGAACATCATGATCATCCCCGGTTACGGCATGGCGGTGGCACAGGCCCAGCATACGGTCAATGAAATCACCAAGCTGCTCCGGGAAAAAGGCAAGAAAGTCCGCTTCGGCATCCATCCGGTGGCAGGACGCATGCCCGGGCACATGAACGTATTGCTGGCCGAGGCCAAAGTGCCTTACGACATCGTGTATGAAATGGACGAAATCAACGAGGATTTCCCCAACGTCGACGTCACTATCGTGATCGGCGCCAACGATATCGTCAACCCGTCGGCGCTCGATGACCCGAACAGCCCGATCGCCGGCATGCCGGTGCTGGAATGCTGGAAAGGCGGCGCCACGGTCGCGCTCAAGCGCAGCATGGCATCGGGCTATGCCGGCGTCGGCAATCCGTTGTTCGTGCTGGAAAACACGCGCATGCTGTTCGGCGATGCCAATGAGACGATGCAGGCGGTGTTGAAGGCGTTGCAGGGGTGATCGAAGCATAAGGCTCAGGGTGAAAACGGTATTGCTTGAGCCTTATTTCCCACATTCCGACCGTTATTCTGTTCTTAAGCAATGAGCCTGGAATAAATCAGAAAATTGTAGGTGCGAATTCATTCGCACTGTAAGGATCAATCCGTGCTTACACTGGGAAATGCTCCACGTACTTGAGAAAGTTACTTTATTCCCATTCTTAAAGGAGCGCTGCCATTGAAAAGTTAACGAAGCCATCAAACCTGATTCAAAAGCAACCTTATCAAAACTACATTAAGGCGGCACATCCCTTTGACCGCTGGGTTAGCCTATACGATTGATACGCTTCATTCCTCAGCGCTTCCTACGTGCTAGGCCAAGCCACTGACCTTGATTGTAAATCTGAACTGTAAAACCGCCAACGGTCGGAGCGTCCTTTTGACCTGCATGTTAGGCACATTTGAAATGTGACATAAGAGGACTGAGCGAAATTATTTGGTGAAATGTTTTATCCATGATGCTAGCCCGCTGCCAAGTGCGGCGATAAAAGCAGATTGAATAAACTGGAAGGCAAGCCCTATAGGCCACATGCCTTTTGCGGAAACACCAAGGGTATTGAAATAAAAAAGGAAATATATAAGTGATGGAATGACAACTAAAGCGACCACTATAAAAAATGATACTCGACTTGAGAAGCCGAACCACATTGGAAAAGCTCCGCCGAAAAAAGCCAAGGCAATAACCAAGCCCCATCCCTCGAAAGATTCAGATTCCATAGCTTTACCTAAGGAAGCGCTGATTAAATCCTACCGTGAGATAATAGCTGGGTTCACCTTCGCCAGACTGATTGCCCATGAATACGCCGACCCAAACCAGCTTTGCAGACCTTGAGTACAGCCACAAAAAGCGTCAAAC